>Ga0315309_1000002_pt1 | contig 438817 bp, 460 predicted proteins | sample TDP4_MG_FD_203080 | JGI IMG/M metagenome (GOLD analysis project Ga0315309, IMG submission 203080) | Freshwater sediment microbial communities from Lake Towuti, South Sulawesi, Indonesia - TDP4 | ecosystem: Environmental > Aquatic > Freshwater > Lake > Sediment | place: Indonesia: South... | reverse complement strand
GAAAGTTTCCTGACCACAAATTCCTGGAAGGCAATACAGAAAAGAATTCAAGGGGCACCATAATAGCGCGCGCTAGCTCCTCTTATTAGAAGGTATCCCAAACAGCGGTCGCTCGATCAAGCATTAAAGTCATAGTCGACTCTATTCAGGTCTCTCTCATTCACGCATGCAAAAAGCGCGCGTCAAAACAGCAGTTCCTGATTAGGATGATCTGAGTCTGTGACACCATTCTGATATTTTGTCTTCAGTGTCTGCTTTGTTCTCGGTGGGTTTTACCAGTACGAGATGTTCGGTGGAATCACTGTTCGGAATAAGCGTTCTAATTTCTTCAATGACTTTTTCGCCTCCACTATAACCATCGGTTACGCAGAAAGATGCCACCTTTTTTCCCGCCAAGTCATATTTGCTTAGGTATGTTCTTATTGCGGGTGATGGTTTGTTGACCCAATTGGGAGTGCCGACGACAATTAAATCAAACTCGCTCGGATTCTTCGATGTTTCTGCTATCTCAGTCTTACTACGTCGCGCAGCATCTGTGCCAGCTGCCAACCAAGCAATTGGCCCGCTTCTGTTCTTTTTGTCTATGACCTCTTCAATATCCGCTCCGAGTCCTTGAGCTATTTTTTCAGCAACAAATTTCGTATTGCCAGTTCTCGAATAGTAAACAACTAATGCCTTCATTTAACTTCCTTCAATTGGACAGCTAATGAAAGGTTTCTTAAATGATTTGTGTATTTGTGTTTGGGTTTAGGATAAAACTTTACCCCACCCACTACCGCTGAACCGAGAGTTTGAACGTCGACCCGACTAGGGTTTAATCGTAGCCCGGGAGAGTTTCGAACTCTTGCCTTGACAGTAACATTTTTGCAGATAAACCACACAGAGGTGAGGGTTCAAACGTGGGCTCTAACCTATATGACCCCACCAAAGCCTTATTTCACTAAATAAAGCTAAATTGACCGATATTTGTCAAAATAGTGCTGAAGCGACCGGTTTACGCCTGCTTTATACGTTACAAGGCTGCTCGTCCCATACCCAAATGAGTTCAAGTACTGCAGCTTAGCCAGACAGAATACGCTTACAGAAGGCAAGAGTTCGAACCTTCCCGGGCTTCTTTGTCTTTTTTAGTCTATGCAGGCTTGTCTGCTACTTTGTTTCCGAGGTAGGCTGAGTGGCTGATGCCCATTAGAACCAGTAAGCCCGATCCTATGTCTGGCAGTTCGGGTCGGTTGTTTGCGAGGTAGCTTGCGAAGACTATCATGTATATTGTTAGTGTGACGATGGTCCACATGAACATTTGGAGTTTTGCTATGCTCAGTTCGTCGGTTTTTTTCTCTTGGGCTAGTAGGCCTCTTGTTCGTGGCGGAGTGTACGATTTGGTGGAGGCACGTATAGGGATTTTTGGTTGTTGCAGTGTTCGAATGGTTGTTGCTGCAACGGCGGAGCCTGCGCTTATGCCCATTAGTCCAAGCAGGTTGGAGTTGATTTCACCTAGAAATCCTTGTTTGAGGATGGCCATAGCGATGTAGGTTCCAGTTATTACTCCTGTCCAGAGAATCACTTGTACGTTGGATAGGCTTAGGGTACTATCTACTCCATGTGCGAATCTCTTTAGTCCAATGGCTATGAAGGCAATTGCAAAAATAAAACCGACAAGACCGCCGATTATTGCCAGAATTGTCATTCTTGCATCATCTCGATTTGGCTTAGTTTTAGTATGGAATCAGAATGCTTACCCGTTTGATCAGCTCCCACGTAGGATGACATCAGAAAGGCACTCTCCAGGCGTTACCCAAGGCTTCGATAACTTTTTTCGCAGCAAGCTTGGTTTGTTCTTTGTGCCACTTATGGTAAGCAATAAACAATGGCATCTGTATTTTCATCCAATAATTGATTGGTGTGTAGGTTGTACTTAATGGTTATCACAGGCATGATAATGGCGCGCGCTCAACGAAACAATCTACCCCTCTGAAGAAATTAAGAGTCACGGGGAACTATATTTCGAGAAAAGAAAACGTGCATGGCAGAAGACATCTCCATCGTGGGTTCAAACGTGGGCTCTGACCTATTTGACCCCATCAACAGCCTACTTTGCCAAAATAAGTCTGGTTTGAGCATTTTTTACAGACCAGAACTGATGCGGAAAAGTTATAGCTGAAGCGAGCACGCATAAGTGTTTTTGGGCTGAAAGGAGGTGAGTTATGTTGGCTGTGCTGTTTGTCATGAAATTTGATATACACCCAGACAAGCAAGAAGCCTTCACGAAATGGAAGGAAGGCGCGATAAAACGCACCTTGGCGGTATCGGGCGTGGTCGAGTTTAGAGGTTACCGTGGTCTCGCTGGAGTGCCTGACCATCTGGTGACCTATGAGTTCGTTGACCTAGCCGCTTACGCCGCTTGGAGAAGCAATGAAGAGATTCGGAAAGTCTTAGATGAACTGCACACACTTGCCCTCAACGTCACTACTGAATTGTGGGGTCCATCGCTATTCGTACCTATGCCCATTCGGCTTAGCAAATAGACGCTCACGCTAAAACTTCCGCAACCCCAATTAGAGGCGTGACTTTATTCCTTACTTGTTATCGTGATGGCTTTTGTCGGACAAATTTTGGTGCAGACGCCGCAGCCCCAGCAAAAAGCATCGTTAGCAGCTTCTACTCCCCAATCCTTACAGATTTCACCCTTAACTCTTTTTCTTGGGTAGGTTCTGAACACAGCCGCTGGACAATTTTTTAAGCATTTACCACATTCAAATGGGCCTACGCATTTTTCCTCATCAACTTCTACAGCCACAGTGTATTCGGGAAAGTGTAGTTGTCTTAGAGATACCATTCTTACCATAACTCCTTCACTGCCTGATTTTGGCTGCGGGGCACGAGCTGTATCGCTTTCTGAGGGCATACATCACGACATAAACCACAACCTGCGCATGTCTTCATGTTGATAATCGCTTTTTCTAAGTACGGAGAATACGATATGGCTCCGAATTGACAACGCGACACGCAGACACGGCAACCGTTACATCTATCATAGTTCTGCAGGGCAACATACTCAGCCTTCCTGATGAAGAAGTTATACCAGTCGCCATAATACCTTCTTGCACGGATTGCACCGCACGTTGGAAACTCGCAGTTACAGAATCCTACTATCGCGGGAGAGTCGAAATCTCTCCAAATCGTCGCTACATACCCTTTTCTATTGAATCCTTCCATTAACTCTTCTGTTTCTTCCTTAGAGATGTAGTCTACGCCTCCTCTCGTGTAGTCGGGCCAGTCCTTACCAACTTCTAGATAAAGTGGTCCTAAAGCTATGCAGGTTTTTTCATCGAAACTCGCTCTAACCGCTCTTCTACATACACAAGCGATTTTGGCTGAGGGCCCTGACAGTTTAATGATTTTCTTCACGTCTTCTAGTGGAACCACTTGTCCTCTGTGAGGAGCATTTGTTTTCATGTACTCTTTCGTGAGCTTCACGTATTCAGCGAATTTCTCATCATCATGAACGCTGAGAATTGTAGGAGGTCCCATCGGTTTTCTTGTGATAGGCTCGATTCCCATAAAATACGCGTTTGCTGCTTCAACTGCCGCCTTATCTTTGAGAACCTCTCTCGAGTAGTTCCTGACGTTAAGATACCATTTCTTGCCAGCACCATGCTCCTTACACCAATCACACAATTTTAGACACCTCTATGGACGCACGTATGTTCACAAATAACCACCATCAGTCGCTAGTCTACCTGTCTCTTATAATTTTTGTGTGTGTACAAAACTTTACCCCAACTATTACTGAACCGAGAGTTTGAACTCTTGCCCTAAAAAAGCAACATTTTTAGCTGAAAAACACATACGAAGTGAGCAATTTAAACGCGAATTTAAACCTACTCGACCCCACCAATGCCTATTTCGTGAAACAAAAATTGTATCGCCGAGCATTTGATGAGTTAGTGGTGGTTCAGACGGTTCTTACATTTGTTCCAGTGAGCGCGCGCCGTGAAGAAAAAGGACGATCTTGAACCAAGCAGTCTGACAAGCAACACTCCGATTGTGTGAATACGCGATTGCGGTTTTACTATTTGATCGTCCACTTCTCGACGCAGGACCCTTCGGGTGAATCTTTGAATTGTACGCTGCCTTCGATCTTCGGATAGAGTTTCTTGGCTTGCCTGTATTCAGGCCCAGACATTGCTTTGCATATCTTTTCAATGGTCTTATGGTCCAAGCCCGCAGCCTTAAATCCTTCGTAGAGAGGGCACTTTGGGACTACAATGACTAGTGTTTTAGGGGTTGCCTTGTATTTGCATGTAAAGCCAAAGCTCGTCATCATGGGCTGAAATACGGCTTTGAGACTCTCAGTGTCGGGTTTCTTTTTCCCAAACTTCTGTTTGAACGCTTCACCTATCTGGATGCCGAAGGGCTCGCCGAGCTTTGCATGAAGTGCGAGAGCCCGCTCCATGCCAATTTCCTGAGCCACTGACTTGAAAAATCCGCCATATATGGTCGCCACACTGCTCGCTGCATTGAAAGCTTCCTTTATGATCCCACCTCCTCCTTTTTGTCGGTACTTGTATAGGAGTGAATATTTAACGCTTTCAAATCGACGCACTGACCGAGAGACCATAAGAAAAGCGCGCTTAAGAGCAGACCTGAAGAAGAAAAAGGAAAGTTGCGTGGAGTCTCCACTTGGGTCAGCGTTCAAACGTGGGTTTTGATCTAAGCAATCCCAATAAGTTAGTCTTTGAAAGATCCTAACTGTCTTTTCCGCACAATTTACCATTATTCCTTAGCCTTGGCACAAACAAAAAAGGGATGATGATTTGAATGTTCGAAGTGACGTTTAAGATTTACTTAGGGACGCCAGCCGTACATTCTTGCTACTCTTGCCATGTCTTTTCCTTCGACCCTGTAATCGCAAGTTATGTCAGCATAGGGACTCCATCTCGGATCTCCTGGCTTGGTGCCGAAGGCTTTACTGACTATCGCAATGTCTTTACCTTCAACTCTGATATCTGGCGCGACCATACCCAGATAGAATGTGCCTCCAATGTCTTCTGGTATCGTAACCCAGAAGGTGAAGGTGTAATTGACCCATTTGTCGTACAACTTCCAAGAATTCCAATCTGGCTGTTTGATATGGGCTTCGACTTTTATGGTATGTCGACCAACCGAAGGCCAGAGAATCCGTTGTTGTTCATGTGGTATTTCGGGTTTCAGAATCACTTCGATTGGTAACTCGCCAAATCCGTCGATGTACAAGTACTTGTTAACTATTACCACTGGCTTCAGTTCCAATGCCCATACTCCACCTTCTTCCGGCCCTATCGGATCTGGCAACCACCGCATATTTTCTACGTGATACCATTCGATAGGCGGCCAGATCGGTGCTATTCCGATGACATCGCTTGGGCTCAGAACAGTATCCCCGTTGTCAACCCACTCCATAAACCAGTACTGCAGCGACTTAGTCGGCCAGGTCTCATGCCACTCGCTTCCCACAGGGTCTGTGAGGTTAACATTTGTGGTGTTTTCGATGGTTATTTGTTCGCGTATTAGGTTTTCAAGTGTAACCTTGTATTCTACAGATTTAGGCTCTGGCGGGATTCTGTGTCTGTATTCATAGGGAGGCTTGAAATGTATATCTGCATAGATTGGATAGAACTGGAAGAACCCATAGGGTGAATTGACTGGATAGCTGCCTGGAAGGTTTGTTTGCACAGTGCTGTTTGCCTCATTTGCCACCAGCAAAACATGGCTGTCTGGCACGTATTCTTTAAGTCGCCATGGTCCACAACTAATCATATTGGGGTCGGGCGCAAAACCGGTTGGGTCTCCTGTTTGGACGATAGGCAGCCAAATGTGTCTTGGAAGTAGGGGCGTGCCGGCAATCATTGAAAGAGCCTCTGCCCAGTAAAGTTTTCTGTCAAACAGTATTTCAAAGTTGTATGGGTCGAAAATTTTGAAGTCCAGAATGTAACGTACATTGGCATACCACCATGGCGGCGGATACCCCAGATCCTCAAGCACATCGTCAAGGTCTACTAAGGTGAACTCCGCATCGGCTGTTGTGACTGGCGTGCCATCTTGCCATGTTACGTCCGTTCGCATAGTGATTGTAACCTTTGTGCAATTTCCAAGGGCAGGGTGTATATACGTTCCCACCGTGAAATTCTTGGCTATCCATGGCATCCAATCTGTGATTTTGTATGGATCGCTTTTTATCAATCCTTCATAGATGAGGTTTAAAACTATCCAATCGTTTGGCCAACTGGCATAGATTGGGTTCAGCTGGGATATCTGCGTTGGCCGAATTCCATATCGTATAGTCATGTTATCGTTGTGTCCGTAAGCAAAGCCAGTAGGATGCATATTAAGAAAACTGAAGTAGTTGTCAATGCCACATTCAGGTATGTTGACCGCGCCTTGCCAAGTTATGTTCCGATAAATGTTCTCACCATCATCTGGTGTAACTGGATTACCTGCTGTGCCTCCAGTGTAGCGTCTGTACATAGCCTTATAGCCGCAGTAAACCCACAATGGAACCTTAAATGACTCGTTGACGAAGACCTGTTGGGAATTATGAGAGGCAACTACGGCTTCTTCTTGGGTAGCAGCGTTGATAAGCATTTCAAGCCAATAGTCGAGTCCCGTATCGTTGATACCGTTGTAATTCGCCTGAGGAATCTGCGAACTATGGAAGCAATCATAAAGATACCTAGGGTCAGGCCCTACATCATAGCTGCCAGTATACAAATGGAAGTCTCTGTTAACATTGACGATGATATACGCCCCCGTTCTATCCACATATATGCGGTTCACTCTGACGCTTACGGCATCAAGCTCATCTGCAATCTTGTCGCCTACAATTCTCCTGTGAGCATGGTCACTTCTTATGACGAATCTAAGTTCAAGAAATTCTTCTGGTTCCTCTACTCCATTGCCATTTCTGTCCCAAAATCTATATCCAGTTGTGCTATTCACTGGGAATCCGTCAAGGTCTAGCAAGTTCTCGGCTTCTATACGACTATATGGGTATGGATTAGGGATGTTAAGGTAATACTTCCCCATTGCCGGAGACATTGGAACCCATATTGGAATGAACCATAGAGGCCCAATAACATTAACGAGCCACGCTCTGTCTACAAGATGCGCAATAGCCTGTCTAAAACTGAGGACGCTTAATGGATTAGGGTAAACCGGACTGGTTGTGGTGTTGGCATTGTTGATGTCTAACATATAAAATGCATATTCTGGTCCGTAACGGACAACATTGATTGTTTCGTTGTAGGGGGGTTTGGTCAATGTTTCATACCAAGAAGCATTCACAGACAGATCAGAGATGTCAACTTCTCCGTTTTCTAGCGTTTCGCCGGTGGAGTTTAGTTTAAGGAGTAATCTGTCAGCTCTTGGTCCAAATTTTTCGAACTTTGTGTCCTCAGGCGTTCCGTCCTGATAAACCCACGACTGTGTAGGGGTCAAAATCGCTGTCAGAGACATCAAAATAGTCGCGATCAAAAATCCGCTTCCTAGCAATCTTTTATTGAACATTTTCCTTTCTCCACGTGTTATACGCAAAAAATAATTATTAGTAGCAAGTCAAACTTAAAATTTTCGTTCTTGGAATACAAACGTTCAGAGTCCAATGTACGCTGTGGCTTGCTTTGGTTTTATTAACGCCAATGAAAAGATTGAGTTTTTTCATTTTCATTCATCTTGTTTTTCTTTGATGAAGAGGAATGTCGTCATTGCAGTGATAGCCATGACGATTAGTTGCAGAAGAAATGGTGTAGTCGGCGAGATGTTTTCGTACAGCAGGCCGCTTAAGAGCAAGGCTCCAGAACCTAAGATGCAGTCTAGGAAATTTGTGAAGCCCATAATTTTTCCCCTGTACTCTGCGGGAGTCAAGTCTGCTTGCAGAGACGGATAAGCTGTGAAAATCATAGCGTTGCCCACGGCGGATAAGGCGAAGAAAAGGTAAAGATCAACTATGGTCCCATGCAGAAACAAAGCAATGCCAGCAGCGAAGAATAATGAAGATAGCATAAGCGGCTTTTTTCTGCCGAAAATGTCGATCAATCTGCCTATCGGCAGCAATGAAATGTAGAAAACAGTGGAATGCCATATTTGCAATAGTGCCCAGTGAAACTCCTCTATCTGCAAGACATGATTCGCATAGAGAACGTAGTAAGGTAAGCACATTCTGACAAAAAACATCGATGGTGTAAAAACTAGAAGAAGGTTAAGCATAGGCTTTGGAACGAGCTTCCAAACAGTCACACATTGTCTAACTGCATTTGGATAATGCTTTATGACATCTTTAATCGAAATCTTGAGGCTTCCATGCGGTAGGGTTTCTGTTAGCTTCATCAGTACTAGTCCAGTCGCAAACCAACATCCCGAGACTATTGCATAGGCTATTCTCATCCCATTTACCAAGTTGTAATTCAAATATAGAAAACCAGCGACAACAGGTGAGACTATCGAGGTCGCGCCAACTGCCATCGTCAAAGAATAACCCAAGCCACGCTTATCTGGCGGAAGGGGGTCTGCAAGGATCGCTGTAAGGGCTGGTTGAGATATTGTTGATATTCCCAGCAATACCTCACCTACAAGCACAAAGTGCCATGTTGGTGCAGTTGCAAAAATCAAAAATATCAGTGATTTCCCGAAATTCATTCCCACAATAAGCAGTTTTCTTCCATGCTTGTCAGCCCAATATCCACCAGCCAATTGGAGAAAAGCCATAACAAAGCTAGAAGCAGACAAGATCGTGCCTAAAAGAAATGCAGATGCCCCTAAAGACTCTACGTACAATGAATAGTAAGTGTCTGGGAGAAAAAAGGCAAAATCCCCAACAGCCCAGACAATCATGAGTACCAAAACGTTTCCATGGACGAAACCAAATTCCTCTCTTAGGCGTTTCAACAAGATAAGGGCACCTCAAGCGAACAGGCTGTCTAGACCATTCAAAACGGACATGAGATCCTAGATCGTAATCATGTGACAGCCATCCAGCCACTAATTTGCATAATGATGCTTTTTAAAATTTACGCTCTAAAACCATGTGAGTCCGTCAAACATTTTGAGCCGTTTTAGAAAAAGTAACTTGAAATTGTTGATTGTTTGCAATTCCACATCGATGTACATCTGCCAATCAATTGTCGCACCTGCTTGTTCTATGTTCTCCTTGCAAACGTCAGAGACTAAACCCTCTCTGGATTTCTGCCCTCTTTGGATACTAAGCTCCGACCACTCTGACATTTTCTATGCAAAGTGATGGCATGACGGAGTTTTGGAATTGTCTTGCATCCTTGCCTATCTCTGCAACCTGCTTAAGCCAATCGAAGGCAACACCTGAAACCATTCCACCTTTTATCGGATATTTTATCTCCCCGTGCTGGATGTAGAACGCGCGTGAAAGTTGTGTACTGATGACTCCGGAAGCGGCTTGTGCGAAACCGGACATCGATTCTATCAAAACTCCTTCTGACATCTCTGAAACAAGCTCTTCCTTCGTCTTCTTTCCAGGTTGGATTTTCAGGTTTGAAGGATAGATCTCAGGTTTGGCTCTGTATCCGTTGCCACCTATCATTCGGAGCATGTCGAATCCGCCTGGAAACCGCGAAGCGTTGGCTGTATTCTCTGTCTTTAAAGCCTTTGCGGAGGTGGCGTTGTGGAGAAAACCTTCAAGGCTGCCCTTTCTTATTATCATGGTATTTTTAGATGAGCATCCTTCGTCGTCGAAACTTCTTGAGGCAAAACCTCTTTCAAGGGTTGCATCATCTGTTATTGTCAAGTTTTCTGAAGCTACGGTTTCGCCGAGTTTTCTTACCCAAGCTGACCTGCCAGAAATAATGTTCTCGCCTTTCAAAGCGTAAACAAGAACATCTGCTAATTGATCTGAAACAGCCTCAGGACCGAAAATCACAGCGCCTTGAAAGCTTTTCAAGGGTTTAGGCCCGAACATTTCTATGACCATTTTTCCAACGCTTTCGCCAATAGGTTCTGGTTCTAGATCTTTTGTGCGTCCAAGGAAGAAGTCGTAGCAACTTCCAGTCACTTCTCCATTTTTCTCTCCAGTTCCTCCTAAATAAATCACAGCCCTCGTTTCCTTTTCTTCACAGTCCACGCCCAACGTATTTGTGATTCCCCTCCAGCCAGAAGTAAAAAGCACGCGTCCATCCTTCACTATGACTCGCTTGTCGAAGTTTTCAGCAGCTTCCATCGCTCTTTTGGCCACGTCGACAACTTCTTCCATGGCTATCTCAGCTATTCGCGAATCAAAAAGCCCATTTACTTTGATTGGCTTTTCTGCACATGGGAGGGCAAAGTCTGATACTTCTGGGCTAACTCTCGCAATATGCAATGCTTTTTCGGCGGTCTCTAAGACAGCCTTCTCGCTTAAGGTGTTGGTACAAGCAAAGCCAACTCTGTTCTTCTCAGCCACGACCCTGAAACCTACGCCCGAATCTTCACTGGCGTTTTGCGTTAAGATCTCGGAGTTTCTAATGGTAACTTCAGTTTCTCGCGTGCTAGTAAAGAATGCTTCTGCATGAGTTTTGCCCTTTCTTTCAATGGCATCAATGGCCTTGTGAACAATGCCATAAAGATGGGTCCAATTTTCGTTAATACTCATCGGTCAGCCCTCTGTTCCCCCGACCATGATTTCGCATCGTATGGCTGGAACCACGCGTCCTTGTACTGCATATTGGTATTTTCCACAAGCACCAGGGCGGAGAACGGCTTCTGAACCGACAGCATCTATTGTTTTGAAAACCTCAATGGCATTGCCAGCTACGTTCGCGCCTCTCAAATCCTCAGCCAGTTCCCCGTGTCTTATCCAATTGGCGCTTTGAAAACCAAACGTGAAGTCAGCGTTCGTGTTCGCTTGACCACCGAACGTTCCTTCCAGAAACAAACCTTCCTTAATATCTTCGATAATCTCTTCTGATGATTGATCGCCGGGTTCGAGGCCAATTGTGGTTTGTCGAATTAGCGGCTCAACACTGTAGTCCCAAGCGTGAGCGTTTCCTGTTGGATGAACATTAGCAAGTGCAGCGCTGGTTCTGTCATGCATGAAAGACTTCAAAACTCCATTTTCGATAAGGACATTGCGCCTACATTCTGTTCCTTCGTCGTCAAATACGAAGTGACCCAAACTACCACGAACGTTACCATCATCATAAATCGTAACAAGCTTTGATGATACATTTTCGCCTATTCGGCTTCCGAAGCCACCGCCACTCATGGCTAAATCTGCTTCTAAAGGATGTCCAATGGCTTCATGAAGCAAGGTGGCGCACAAAGTTGGGTGAATAACAACTTGAAACTTACCTGAAGGCGGGGCTTTCGCTTTCAGAAGTTTTGTCGCCTTTTCTGCGATCTTTCTTCCTAAAGAGTCTGGTGAATGTTTATCAAAGATTTCCAATCCCCCGGTATGCCCAATGTTTTCAGATGCTGGGCAGATTAGGCTGCCGCTTTTCGCTACGACATCCACCAGCAACAACACTTTTGTCGCGTTTTGGTGTAAGCGTGTTCCTTCGGAGCTTAGAAAGCTCTTATCATCTTCTATGCTAATGTAAGTCGATTTAGCATCTGCAACTTGAGAACTTGCATCCATCGCGCCCTTAGAGGCTTCGGCAGGAATCTTCGCGATATCTTCTGCCAAGACGTTTTGAATAGCCTTCTTGACTGGTGTCATCACATCTGCCAGAACTGCTTTAGCAGATCTCGGCATCATATTTTGCTTTTTCAATATTGCAGAAATCTTAGCTAGTTTCAGTGCATTTTTCAATGTCTTTTTAATATTCTCAGAGTGAAGCCTATTGGTTGAGCTAAACCCCCAAGCTTTGTTGTTGACTAGAACTCTTATACCGATGCCGCTTAAGGAGATTTGAGAGAAATCTTCGACTATGCCTTTTTTGGCTGTGCAAGTTGTTATGAGGCGTTTTTGGCCTCGCATTTGCACTAAATCCGTTTTGCTCAGTCTGTGCGTCTCTAAGCACTTTTCTAGAGTTTCCAACATGGTTCTCCACTTCTCCGCTTAATCATCAAGCAGGAAGTTTGACTCTTTGTAGTTGAACTTATTAAAAGCTGTCGTGGACATAAAATCTTGTCGAGACTGATAAGGCTAGTTTTCTCTCGACCTGAAATGCTCTGAACACCTTTTTTGGTGTTCGACGATAAAGTTATTAATATGAAAAAACCAATAGAGGCTATTAAAAATGAAATTGTAGGGTGTAAATCATATGGCTTCAAAAGAATTGTTGGAATTGCTGAACAAAGCAATCGCCAGAGAGCTTCAAGTATCGATACAGTATATGTGGCAGCATGTCCAGTGGAGTGGAGTCAAAGGCTTCGCAGTACATGATGAACTAGAGAAAATAGCGATAACCGAGATGAAGCACGCTGAAGTCATTGCTGAAAGACTGTTCTATCTAGGTGGCATACCTACAACAAAGCCGACCGAAATAGTCGTTGGTAAAACACTCAAACAGATGATACAGCGTGACGTAAAAGACGAAGAAAACGCGATAAAGCTTTACAAGGAGATTATCGCCCGAGCACGAAAAGAAAAAGACGAAGCCACTGAGCTGTTATTTATGAGTATTTTGAAAGACGAAGAAGATCATCACGACACTTTCACAACTTTGCTTGAAGCGATATAGAAGAAAATCCTAGCATGGCGAAACATCTGCAAAGATGCTTAAATAAGTGAAATCCTAATCTTTTTTTCGTTCAAGAGAGACCGCTCGTCTAGAAGTCGAATGATTTGTTTTGTGATCGTCTTGTGTCGACGAATGTTGCGGCCTTGGGATATAGCATAGCTATGATCCCTGCATGTCTTCTAGCATCAGAACACGATTTTTCCCATCCTTCTTCGAAGTCGCCTTCCACGAGTATCTTGAAGAAGTCTAAGATTATTTAATAGATAGCACATGACTACTTGATAACAGGAAACGCCAAAAACTACGTGAAACAAATGGTCTAAGAATTGAACCTTGAAGAATATTGGAGGAAACGAGACTTCAAAAAGACGACTGAACCAAGAGGCGAACTGGTGATGGGTGAAGGAAACATCTATGTAATTCAGAAGCACTCCGCAACTCACTTACACTATGACCTACGCTTAGAAATGAATGGTGCACTGAAAAGTTGGGCAATCCCTAAGGAGCCGCCCACCCTACCTGGCATTAGAAGACTAGCTGTCCAAGTAGAGGATCACCCAATTGAATACGCAAACTTTGAGGGCACAATTCCAGAAGGCGAATATGGTGCAGGCACCGTGGAGATCTGGGACAAAGGTACTTACAAGTTGTTAGAAAGAAAAGAAGACAAACTTATTGTAGAAATCGATGGGGACAAACTAAAGGGGGTCTATGTACTTGTCAAGTTTAAGGATCAGAAAAACTGGCTTTTCTTCAGAAAGAAATAGGTGTATCTTGCAAAGCAGTGTTTTAGTAAGGAGTTTCAAAAATTGAGGCGTTTCTGTAGTTTAGCTTCTCTGGTTATTCCTCTTCTTTCTCGGCTTCTCCTTTCTCGACAACTTCGGCTTCTGCAAATCTTCTGCTTATCCTCGTTATCCTTATTTTAACATGGTCCCCCGGCTTCGTATTCGGGATAAAAGTCACCAAGCCTTGTATTCGGGCAATGCCTTCTCCTCTGCGACTTGTCTCTTGGACGTCAACTTCGTATTCTTTTCCCATTTCAACGGGTTTCGGAGGGAATCTGGCTCTTCCTCTAAATCCTCTTCTTGGGCCGAAGCCTCTTCTTTCTTCCATTTGTTTCACCTCTCATTTCCTGATGGAATTTAATTTTGCGGTTTACTCTACTGTCAGTTTTCCGTATCTTCCGACATTCAGCTGAATTTCTCCCTTGAAGCTCGTTACGTAGCCGTTTTCCACTTTGACAGCGTCATTGACGTTTACTTGGTTGATTTGTTCATTCCATAAGGTCAGTTTTATTGTGCCTGTTTCATCAGCTATCATTGCCGTTGCTACCTTGTATGTTTCGTCTTTGAATCTAGATAGGACTTCGCGAGGATCAGATTTTTCTACAACTTTGGCTTCAACACTAACGCGTTTCATTCCATTTCGCAAATCTCTTATCTTCAATCTTTTCCTTCCATCTAAGCTATTCTTTCCGCGACAGCGAACTTTCCGCCTACAGAAACAATCCTGACTTTGACGCGTTCGCCTATTTTGCTGTTCGGCACAAATATTAGAAAGCTTTGTATTCGAGCCACCCCATCACCTCTGCTTCCGATGTCATCAATAATAACTTCCAATTCTTGGTTTTCCTGAACAGGAGCTGATTGGAAGAAAGGTCTGCTTGGGCGGAACCTTCTGCTGCTTCCAAAACGTCTTGGTCTTCTTGGGGCATTTTTTGTTTTTTCTGGCAGCCTTCTTGGCATATTGTGTTTTCGTCCTTGTCGCGGAACCAGCCTTTTCACCAGCAAAACCCATGTGCCTCTTATTGACACGAGAGCTTTGATCCAAGACCAGTTAAATGCAGAAAAGCCATTCCACCATATAAATCTTGCTAAGTACTTCACTCATAATGTAAGGCTTCAATTGGGTCAAGTTTTGACCATACGAATGCTGACCATGGGTCATTCCAGCTAATGAAAACAACTTATTGCATATTTGCTTTTCCTATAAACATGCCCTAGATCTAATATGGCAATATGAAACTTGATATTAGCAAAGTTGCAAAGTAGGCTACAGTAGCAACAAGAAAACTTTTGGTCCATGAAAACTCAGCCAACAGATGACTGGCTATTGCACACAATGTAATGGTCCAAACTAAAACTCCCATTTGAACATACCTGTAAACTTGGTCGACAAGCCATGTTTCCTCCAATATTCTGTTATAAGCGATTTCACTTTCTCCCCCAACCCCGCCAATCAATTCAAGTGGATAATAGATTGTTGGTAGCGTCGAGAACACGACTACATTTATCGCGGCTTGGACAAACATAGTCACGAGAGCCGATCCAACTAGAATCAGCAAAGGCCTCCAGACGGTTTTAGCCTTAAACGCCTTGGTTATCAGGTAAATTATTCCTCCGAGTAAAACCCACCTGATAATAAACTGCATAGAGGAAGAAAGCGAAAAGTTGAACAGATAGCTGACCATGTTTTCGACTGGGGATCTGAAAACGCCTCCGAAAAACAATCCGTCAACTAGCAAGGTTATGTTTGAGTCTTCAAGCCATATGGGTTCCAGTTTCAGCCCAGTAATGTCTCCCCAATTCGCGTTTGTCCCGTTATTTAGCCATTCTCCTGTTTCAAGCGGAATCGTTACGTTATTCCACTCGTTGATAGTGGAGTTGGACAATTTCTGTGTCAAGTTGTAGTAGAAGTAGTCTGAGGTGGTTGTTGAGAATAAGTAGATGGTCACATTTTCGGGTTTATACTCTGGAGCCACCTGTTTTATTCTCAAATATAAGCTCTTATAACCCTCTGGTTCAGCACAGTCTATGTGTTCGGTACCGTCTAGTTGTATCGAGATTTGGGTGCTGTTAGATCTTGTGAAATTTATGCTTTTGTTTCCGTAGTATGTTCCGTTTATGTAGTCTTTGTAATTCTCGTCTACAGCCAAATCAGCAGTCTTAATCCAAAATGTGCTATTTTCGGTCCACCTATCAAGTTGCTCACCTGTCGGTAAGGTCTGTTCAACATACGTCTTGGATACTATAGTGTAAACAAATCCAGCGTTCGCCGCTATGAAAAGGATCATTATGAGAATAGGCCCGACGTATCTTGGGTTTTGGCTTATCTCTTTGAACGCCTTAAAGGGCGAGTAAATGACTTTGAATATTCCATAGACAAACAATGCTTTAAACTCCGCCACAAAATGGTTGCCGATTGTTTATTAAAGATTCGTTACATTCCAAGTTTTAGCCGCCTATAAGTTGTGTAATCCACATACTCCAGATAGGGATTTTCCGCTTGATACTTCACTGTTAACTTTTGGCTTTGCCGCTTATCTAGTATCTGACTTGTGGTGATAAGCAAGTAAGCGTCGCTTCCAGCTCCTGAACCATAACTAACGATTAAGATGCGTTCTTCAGGCTTGGCTATATCTAAGACAGCCGCCAAACCAACTGGCGAAGAGCCTGAGTAGGTGTTGCCAAATTTGGTCACTTGGAGTGAAGGCAGATACTGTTCATCTTTAAATCCAAGCTCCCTTGCGATTCTCACTGGAAACTGAACGTTAGGCTGGTGTGCAACAAAATAGTTAATGTCTTCGGCACTCAGATTAAGTCGTTCCATCAGTTTTCCAGCTGCCTTTCTGATATGTTTGAAGTATGCTGGATCTCCGGTGAATCTTCCTCCGTGCATTGGAAATGGTTCGCCGTCTCTACGCCAGAAGTCAGGCGTGTCAGAAGTGCAGGAATACCATCCTTCAATTTCTGCTATAACATCTTGTTTTCCGAAAATGTATGCACATCCGCCATATCCAACAAACAGATCTAGTTCTCCGCCTGGGCAGTCTCTTGGAGCTGCTTGAGAATTGTCTGTGCTTACCACCATGGCGCATCGTACGTTTGATTTTGAATAGTCAACTAGCGAAGCGGCATCCTTGAACATGCTTGTGGCGGCTTTGCATGCGAACTCTGTGTCTACAGCGTCAACTCCTTGCATGTCTTCATCTTCCTCGCCAAGTTTCAGAACCTGTGCAACTTTTGAGGCTATGGGTTTAACTGCGTATGGATTCGATTCTGACCCAGCATAAATTTTGCCGACAAGTGAGCTGTCGAGGCCTGAGTGGATCAGTGCGAGTTTTCCAGCTTCAACAGCAGCTGTTATTGCATCTTCGTCGACGAACGGGACTGAACGTTCTATGCTTGCATCTTTTATCCTAAACCTTGAAATGTAAACTCCATAGCCGACAATTCCTGGCGAATCATACTCTTTTTTCGGTTTGACAAGATTGTATTCTTGATGTGGGTAGTACTCGTCGCTGAAGGTAAAAGCTAAAGAAATCGTCGGAATAACATCATCTTTATCCACAGAATACCGTCTTCTAAACCTTGGCACAACCTCCCTCCCTTCAAGACCCGAAAAGTCAATTTCTTCATTGTTTTTTATCAGTCTATCAGTTAGTCTTCCTGGAACACGTATTTTGCCTTTGTGGAAGGACACTATGCCGTAGATATAACTGCCCAGCTTTGTGAACTTGTTTGTTGGTTCGTTGACAAGGGTGCAAATCTCGAGCTTGCCTTTTTCGTAGAATAGATCTATGTCTTGCATTTTTCCGAAGCTTTTTCTTCCACAGTCTCCACAATAGTCTCTTACTTCAAAATACTCTTTCCCGCAAATTTGGCAGCGTCTTCCCCTTAACCTGTCGCCTGAGTAAGAAACTCTTCTCTCTATTGGTTCACTGCTCATTTCTAATCTCTCCCTAAAATGTAAACGTACCCCTTGGTTCCAAAACCCTCAAGCTCAAGGATACACCCATACTTTAGCTCCGAATCGCCTTCAACTTGTCTCTTGCCTGCTTCTCCTTTTAGCTGCTTAACAACTTCAAAGATTTGTGCCCCTCCTGTAGCACCTAAGGGGTTTCCGTCGGCTTTTAATCCCCCGTTCGTGTTTACGAAGAGTTTCCTTCCGTTAATCTCATAGTAGCCTTTATAGTCTTGACAGCTGTTGTATACGCTTCGCCATGCTGTTCCACGCTCGTAGAATCCTAAGTCTTCAAGTGAAATCATTTCCATAACTGTAGACTGGTCGTAAAGCTCAACGATTTGTATATCTGATAGGCTTAACCCAGCCATGTTCATGGCTTTACTCATCGCATTTTCGCTCACAAGAAAATGTGTCAACTCTTCTCTCGCTGGAAAAGTAAGATAGTCTGTTGCAGAAGAACAGCCAGCAATATACACGGTTTTCTCTGTGAACTTTTTGGCCGCTTCTTCTCTCGTGAGAATGAGAGTTGCAGCGCCATCAGAAATCGGTGCAAAATCATACAGTCCCAAAGGTTTCCGAGCTTCCTTTCTAGCCTTCAAGACATGGTTCACTGTTATTTTTCTCTGGTATTGCGCGTACTCATTTTGTGTTGCATGCAAATGATTCTTAACAGAAATCTGCGCCAAAGCCATGTTTAATTGTTCAAGGTCTTCGCCCGTTACACCATATTTTTTGATGTATGCTCGAAGCATTAGTTCATGGTTTGCCTCTGGTGTGCATCCAGCATAATAACTCCATGGGTCTTCCAAGAGCATCAAGTCGTCGCGGATTTTGTCCCAACGATCCGTCATTTTTTCTATTCCGCCAACTAAGACCACATTGTATCTTCCAGCTTGGATGGCGTTGCATGCATTTGATAATGCTGAGCTGAACGAGCGAGTTACTTCCATTGGAACATGAAGTTCTGTAAGTTCGGAAAGGAACCCTTCCTCGAGGCCGAGTTTGTTTGTGATCGGTAGAAAATAGTCCGAAAGGTAGCAAGCTTCTAAGTCTTTGCGTTCGATGCAGGCTTCCACCGAAGCTTTAAGCCAAGCCTCTTCTATCAGCTTTTCTGGTTCTTTTTCATAATGTTCCCCAAATTTCGTCCTTCCAACGGCAACTATTGCTGGACGATTTCGCATTAGCATTGCACCTTTCTCTTCAATTAGCAAATATCCCCTTCACAATGACTTTTAAGTGTTTGCTATCTTACTGGTCCTGAAAATTTATGATTGACATTTATTAAAACATGAACGTGTTATAATGAAACGAAGCCGAAAGAGGTGAAGATTGTGGATGGTGAAGACAAGTACTTCGTGGTCGTAACCGTTAAAAAGATACGCGGAAGTTGCCCAGTATTCAAGGTTGGAGACAGAATGGTTATAGACTCGCCTAAAATAGTCATTGCCAAAACCGACAACATTTGCGTTCATGCTTTAGGCTGTTTGCTTTCTATGATTATTCCCTTAAGCCATGGAATAAGCTTCAAACAGCTAGGTTTAACAAAAGGAGAGGGCGAAAAAGGTTACATTCATTGTTTAGACCCAGGAAAACCTTACACCGATGGGGGAACTGTGCTTTTCGAAATAAAACGTGAAAAGTCTAAGTCACAAGGCTTTTATTGTGCTTTTTCGAAATAAAGCCAAATATCGGGTGCCTAGAATGGCAAAGGCTCACCTAGTTCAGACTATTTTGTCGGTGTTCTTGGCCCGAGCCTATAGAGGTCCTTGGTGGGAAATCATCCCAGATGATTTTCGTGTAGTCTTCTCTTTAGCGCTGTTCTTCATTAGTCTCTTTGTCTTAGTTGTCGTTCTCTATCTTGCCGGATTAGTTGTGGTAGGTAGAAAACGAACTCTTCTAACCGATGCTTTCACAATTTCTCTTATTGGAACAGTCTTGTCAATAGCGTTCTTCCTGTTTGTCCCAATCCGTGTAGTTGCCTTGCTTCTTTCGATCTTTGTTTGGCTGCTTCTTATCAAGCGTCTTTACAAAACTGAATGGTTAGGCGCGATCGCAGTTGGCATATTGGCAATGATTATTTTCTTAGCCATCACCATTCTGTTAGCCATATTTTTCGGCATTATAGCCAAGATGTTTGATCTTCTTTCTCCTTTTATGATCGCAATTCTATAGGAGTTTTATGATTGACTGATGAAAGAAAACGTACTATACTATTAGGTTTCGCTTTTCTACTTCTTTTGCTGCTTTCTTCTTTTGAGAACACATTTTTCTTTCGAATTCTGAACGATCTCCTTCAAAATCAGCTATTGGCTGTTGCTATGCTTTTCACGCATAATGTTCTTGTAATCTCCTTGATTCTGTTGGGTATGACCTTTTACGTCAAGCTAGTGGTCTTAGATTTTTTCAAAAGAGAAAAATATAGTCATATTGTGCTTGAACATCCACGAACTTTTGCCATAGCGTTCACATTTATCATTGTTTTTCTAAGCATTCTACGTGGAAGCAGCTTGCTTGGTGGAATAAGCGTTCAAGTCTTGCCTCTAATTTTACTGATAAGTGCGCCAATCGGGATTATCGAAGGATACGGTGTGTACTTGACAATAAAGAAGGCCTTAACCAGACAGATGTCTCTAAAAGACCTAGCTTACGTCTATGGCATATTCCTCATTGCAGCTATAATGGAAGTAGGCTTTATAAACCTCCTAATATCGGCCTCGGCCAGATAAGATCCTAAGAACGTTATCATATGATGAAAGAAAAAGGAAGATTGACAACTACGAGATCTGGCTTGGCATCTAAGCTGGATCTAGTACTTCAGCTTTCTTTAATTTTTCTGTCAACTGTGTAATTAACCTTTTTAGCCCAAGACTTAACTCGACCGGATAACGGGGCGCACGTTTCAATTTCTTATACTTTTTGGGAAGTTTTGAAAGGCCTTCTAAGGCTCTTTTTCTCGTCTCTTCAAGTGAAGGAAGGGCGTAAACCATTTTCCCTTTTTCCATCACTTTGACAAGTAAAGGTTCTCCGTCTACTTTTTCGCTCTCTAAAGCGATCATGTCTTTCACATAATCATTCCTTTTATCCTTAAACCTGAAAACTTGCTTTCTTCCAGGAAGTGTGATTTTGCCTTTGCTCAGCTTCATAATTGGCGAAAACTCGCCTTTGTCGTTCGTCTTTTCGCATAACTTGTAGATGATATCAACATAGGGTCTGTCTGCTGAGGTGCCCATTTTTGTTCCGACACCGAAGGCATCAATTCTGGCATCCTGATTCAGCAATTCCTCTATCTTGTATTCGTCTAGATCACCGCTCGCGAAGATCTTCACATATTCTAATCCGTTCTTATCCAGCAGTTCTCTAACCTTTTTACTTATCTGCACCAAGTCTCCGCTGTCTAGTCTCACTCCGCCCAGCTTAGACCCTCTTTCTTCGAGCTCCTTGGCAACTACAGCTGCTTTCTCAGCGCCTTTGATATCGTTAAAAGTATCGATCAAAAGCGTTGATTTATCAGGGAAGGTTTTGACGAATGCCCTGAAAGAATCTATCTCTCTTTCGAATAACATCACGAAAGAATGGGCCAGTGTCCCAAAGATTGGGATGCCATATTTCATACCTGCAAGGGTATTAGACGTGCCGTTACACCCTGCGATGTAACTGCATCTTGCCACTTTCATTCCTGCATCGGTTCCATGCTCTCTTCTTAGGCCGAACTCAACTACAGGCTTACCTTTTGCTGCGCACACGACTCTTGAAGCCTTGGTTGCGATTGTTGTCTGTAAGTTGATTGTGTTGAGGATGAAAGTTTCTATCAGTTGAGCCTCTATTATTGGAGCAGTCACTCTAATCAGAGGCTCGTTAGGAAAAACTATTGTGCCTTCTGGGATAGCCCAGACTTCCCCAGTGAAATTGAAGTCCTTTAAGTAATCCAGAAATTCCTTTTTGAATCCTTGCTTTCTCAAGAAATCGATTTGGTCTTTGGTGAATCTTACTTTCGTAAGGAAAAGCAATACCTGCTCCAAACCAGCGAACAAGAAATAGGAACGATTTGGAGGTAGCCTTCTTATGAACAAGTCAAAAGTCGCAGGCTCAAATCTTTTATTGTCGAAATAGCTTGCACACATCGTCAATTCGTACAGGTCGGTGAACATGCTCATGTTTTCTTCGTTCACGAAACCCAGAGAAACGCTCATGAAACATAGTTGAATGGCAAGAAAATTATATTCCTTTCTGCTTGGGAATAGTGGCGTCAGCCGGAATGTCAAGTTCGAAGCCAGACTGAAATCAATGCCTAGACTATTAATAAAGAAATGGCAAAGTTGTTGCGTGATTGCTTGTGCCGTTCTAATGCATAGTTTTAAATAACTTCTTTACGATTGTTCTGTTAAAAAGTGGCAGCCTATGCTTTCATACGCACTAAAAAGGGTTATTCGCTCTTTTGGGCTTTTTGCCGCGCTGCTACTAGGGGTCGTTCTAGCCTCCACATTCTTCGCTGGCGTCAACATAGGGGCTGATACCACGGCAAAGGCAGCCCTGAACCAGCAGTTAAGCAGTATGCCAGTAGACATTACTATACGGCAGTACGGCTTAACTTCTAGGTCTGCGACTTGGGTTACAGCGGCTACGGAAGTTGCAGATATAAATGGAATAGTTGGGGCAGAAGTAGTCTCCAGAGCTTATTGGTGGGGGGACGCAACTTTCGACGATTACACACAGTTTAAGATTGTGGGAATATCTAATGCTTCACGTGTCTATGATGGGCTTACCGTTGTATCAGGCGCTGGTTCGCTTGGGGCTAATGAAACTTACGTGTGGGCAAGCTCTAAAAGCGTAGACAGAATTGATATGAACAGCACGTTCTCTATTAACTTCACTTATTGGTTTGGAGAGGGATATTCGCTAACTGAAAAAGTCTTGAGTCTATCGGTTAAAGTGGTTGGTTTTGTTGACCTTGACGACACGGCTTATTCGATTGCTGCAAAAGAATGGTATGAACCAATAGTATATCTGCCCACGCAGGAATATTCGCGCGTTACTTATCAAGATAATTTGCTTATAGTGAGTTGGGAAGAAACCTTCACCAAGCTCATAGATGCCATCCCATCTCCGAGTAGCCCATTCAGCACTCAAATTCTAGCTTACATCGACCGAGATACACTGATTAACCCTTGGGATATTCCAGCCTCTCTTGATGCTGTAAGAACGATCACTGCTCGAGTGGATAACGAAGTTGCAGAATATGGCATGAACGCCGACAACAATCTAGAACAGTTTCTCATGATGTATCAGTATACGAGCATGTCTATGAGATTTTCCTTTTTCATTGTAGCCCTCCCTGTTTTCTTCGTGGCTTGGTATGTTGGAACAACGGTCTCGGATGTTTCCTACAACCTACGGAGGCGTGAAATCGGCTTGTTGTTAACCAAAGGTTTTTCAACTGGACAGCTTTTCAGGATGTTTTTGACTGAATCCATCATGATAGGAATCGTCGGTGGCCTTATAGGAGTAGGCCTAGGCTTCTTACTCAGCCCTGTCTTTGCAACACCAGTCAAAGGCGTACTGGTGACTCCCATACTAAGTCAAGAAGTTATCGTAATTGCGATAATTTTTAGTCTGGCCATAACGTTGCTTTCTACTTTTCGCCCTTCAAGAAGAGCCTCAAGACTTCCTCCAGTTGATGCTTTAAGGGAGTACATGTACGTGGAGGAGGTTAAGCCGCACAAGCAAAGGTGGCCATGGGTGGCCTTTTCTTTAGGACTTTACAAAATAGTAATGTTTCTCTTTGGCATAAATTTGGTTCAAGTGTTCTTTGGGCGCCCACCGCCATTTGCAAACATATTTCTTTTAATACTCTTGTCGGTCTGGTTAATAATCGACTCCATTCTATCTTATATTGGACCGCTGCTTTTCTTTTGGGGTTCCACAAAAATTTTCATTCAAGGCTCTCTGAAATTCCAAGAACTTGTTACTCGTGCGACAAGATTTCTAGGCGATTTAGGCACTTTGGCCACGAGGAATGTCCAAAGAAACCCAGCGAGAGCCGCTTCTGTGGCTTTCTTGATTGCTCTAATCATAGGCTACAGTTTTCAGACGATAGGCACAGTTTCAAGTGAACAAGACTACATAGTTCGCCGAATTAACGCTGACGTTGGCTCAGACATCAGCGTTCAACTGGTCTCTGAAGCCAATGTCTCCCAAACAACGAGTGCGATAGAGGAGCTTTCTGGGGTAGCTTCAACAACATTGGAGTATTCTCTTAGTGGAACCTTACCTGGACAATACTACTCAAATCAGATTCGGGCCGTTGATCCTGACAGTTGGCTCTCAACTGCTTACTACGAAAATGAATGGTTTAGCGGAAATGACGTTGCCACAGCACTGCAACAAATGAATACAAATAACCAAACCATAATCCTAGAACGAAATATAGCAAAAACACTGGAGAAGAAGGTTGGGGATACCGTTGCCTTAACTATTGGCAGTTCAACATTGCAGTTGGCAATCGTTGGATTTTTCGGCTTGGAGGTCGTTCAGCAACCGTACTACACTGTGCCCGTCTACACCACGAGTGCTTTTTGGTCCTACGTGTCGTTGGAACTCTATGAGTCATTGAGTGGAAGCACGTATTATTCAGCTAGAATCTTAGTGAGATTGGAAACTGGCGCTGATGGGAAATCTGTCGCGTCCGACATTCTGAATCTTCAAGATGTCAACTATGTTCGCTCTGTTGCAGAAGAGCTGGAAACTTATCAAAGCAATTTGATGATCACAGGCGCCCTGAACATTCAGCGCATAGGAGTCCTCTTTTCTATATTGGCTGCTTCGGTGGCAACAGGGTTGGCAACCTTGGTCAGCCTCCAAGAGAGAAAAAGAGAAGCGTCTATTATGAATGCAAGGGGTCTATCCTTCAAACAGCTTGTAACCATGCTGTTGGCAGAGAATTTGGCAATAGTGGTCTTTTCAGCCATTCTAGGCGTTGTGGTGGGCTTAATTGTGATTAGAGGCAATGTAGCAGCTTCCAATGCTATGTTCTACTACTCTCTTGTAACGCACCGAGTAGTCTTTTTACCTGATGCCACAATCCTTTTGTCGACATGTATAATCCTGATTTTTGCGTCGGCGATAATCCCAGTGGTTCTGCTCACGAAAAGATACATTTCAAAAGTTGAAAGGATAGTGAGACTTTGAAAGGAATGAAAGTTATAGTTAAAGATCTGATTCGAATCTACCGACTGGGAAGCGTTGAGGTGCAAGCTCTAAGAGGGTTAAGCATGGATGTTGATGAAGGCGAAATAATCTCCATCATAGGACCTAGCGGAAGTGGAAAAACCACCCTACTAAATATTGTTGGCGGACTCGACCAAGCTACAGGCGGCCACGTTCAAGTCGGAAACACGACAGTTACTGCCTTGCTTCCTTCGCAGCTGGTCGACTACAGAAGAAAGTTCGTAGGTCATATATTCCAAACGTTAAACCTGCTGCCAACGCTGACCGCGGCAGAAAACGTTGAGCTTCCCATGATAGCCTTGGGCGTTCCTAGAGAGACAAGACATAAACGTGTGCAAGAACTTCTCCAAATTGTTGGTTTAACGGACCGCGCTCCGCACAAACCTGAAGAACTTAGCGGTGGAGAGCAACAACGAGTAGCAATGGCTGCAGCCTTGGCAAACGATGCTCCGCTTCTCTTGGCAGATGAGCCTACTGGGGAGCTGGATACTGTGAACGCAAAAATCGTTGTTGACTATTTGGTGAAAGTGAATAAGGAACTCGATAAGACAATAATTATGGTGACGCACGACCCAGGCGTTGCAAGGGCGGCTAACAGGATATTGCGTATTGAAGACGGTGTAATAAAAATGGCTTTAACACCATCTGAAGTCATAGCAGAAGAAAAGGCAGTCTCCTACATCGACCAATTAAGGGCAAGAGTAACAGAGATAGATGTTCAACTACTGCAGATAGACGAGGATTTCAAAGCTGGCAAGATAAGCGGAGACGAATACACCGAAAGAAGGCAAAGCCTAAAACAAATCAGGGATAGCTTAAAAGAGGAACTGCACAGGATGGGCGTAGTAACCTAGTCTAACTCGTTTCTTCTTCCACTATTCTTATTCCTCTATTCTCTAATTCATCTAAGAACATCTGGAAAAGTTCACCATTCATGCCTATCTTTTCGGGCGGAATGACACCTTTTTCTTTTATCGCTTTTTTAAGGATTAGTTGTGCTGTGATTGATGCTGGATAGGCTGTTGTTCTTGCCATAGATGTCACTTGTTGCTTTTCATCGTATTGATCTAGCAAGTGATATGTGTAGCTTTTTTGGGTTCCATTTTTGACGCCTGAGACCTCAACCTTTAATGCAACAATATCTCTGAGTTCTGGTTTGCATAGTTTTCGCTCGAAAAGTTTGGCAGTGACGTTTCTTGGCGACACGTGAACGCCTTCAACATCAATTTTTTCTTTGTCAAAAAACCCAAGAGCATTAAGCATTCTAATTTTTTCGGCGTGTCCAGGGTGTCTAAGAGTCTTTTCCCACATTTCATCTACATCCTTAACCGTGCTTAGCAACGTTCTCAGTCCATCAGTGTAAAAAGCTTCAAGCTTCCCAACCTGTGGAAACTCAACTTCTTCTAGTCCGCTTAAGGCTTCAACACCAACCATTCTGCCTTCCTTAACTATCATCGCCTTCCTAGTGTATTCGTCAATGAGGCTTTCAGGAGACCAGGTAATTATGTAGCCCAAAGGTGGTATGGGTTTTTCTGGAAGCCCACCGACCATTATGTGAACGCGTTGAGCTTTGTCAAGTTCTGCGATTGCGTGTCCGACAAGAATGTTGCTTATGCCAGGGGCTAAGCCACAGTCAGGAACAATCGTCACACCAGCTTCGACGGCTTCGTTGTTTAGTGTTAATGAGCCTTCAGCCATGTAGGAGACATCGACCAAGTGCGTTTCTGCAGCAATACACGCCTGAGCTAGGCGATATCCAAGTTTTGCCGGCAAAAACCCCATGGCCAAGTCAAAATCTTTTAGTGCGTCAACTGATTCCTTGTGGTTTGATACATCCAGTTGAATCCACGAAACATTGTTTTTGGCTATTCTTTCTGCAACATCTTTAGCTCTGGTCTTGTTCTTGTCTGCGACAACAATTTGTGCAGAGCTTATGCTTTTCGCAATATCTTCTACTGCAACGGGGCCGATGTTTCCGCAGCCTAATACGAGTGCTTTCATAACGGGTAGTTAGAGGTTTTTTCCATTAAAGTTTTCCTAAGACTGAAGTGAAAATTGATGGCATTTGGTGATTCTTGTTGAAAGAATAGTGGGGCTATGTAGTTTGTCTATAGATGATAGATTTGAAAATCTTATATATTGCTGTATTAATTCTAGATTGAGTATCATGGCTGAAGTTTGTCCGATATGCGGGCTTCCCAAAGACTTGTGTGCTTGTAGCGAGATAGGAAAAGAGCAACAGCGAATCCGTGTACGGCTTGAAACGCGCAAGTTTGGCAGACCAACAACAATAGTGGACGGTATAGATGACAAGGACGCCAATCTAACAGGACTAGCCCAAAAACTGAAAAATATATGTGCATGCGGAGGAACAGCAAAGAACGGCCAAATTCTGCTCCAAGGAGACCATCGCGAAAAAGTGCGGCAATACCTAGTAAAGCTTGGATATCCAGAAGAAAACATAGAGCTCCAGTAGCTGCAGCACAAAAGGTGTTAACCCAAATGAAGCTACTGCAAAACATACGTGAAGTATTTAAGACTCTAAAACGTAGGGAACCGTCAAAAATATATTGTCCGCGATGTGGAAGCCCGAAGATTCGATTGTCCAGTAGTCTTGATTATTGGCTGACTCCTAAGAAATATGTGTGTGAAAGTTGTGGTTACCTAGGTCCCATAGTTATGGAGCTTGAAAAAGAAGAAGGTTGACGACCCGGCATTGTTTAATCTGGAAGCTCTAGATTGAGTTGTTTCTTCAAGGTTTTGTAGCGGTTTCTTACAGTGACTTCGGTTACTCCAGCAGCCTCGGCAATGTCTTTTTGCGTTTTCTTTTCATCATTTTGCAGACAGGCAATGTATAGAGCCGCTGCTGCTAGGCCCATGGGATCTTTACCAGCGGCAGCTCGTCTTTTTCTGGCCTCTCGAAGGATTTGGATAGCCTTTCCTTGAGTCTTGCCTGAAATTCCAGTTCTCTCGGCTATTTTTGATATGTAGGTAAGTGGATCAGCAATAGGCATATGCACGTCAAGCTCACGGAGCAAAAGCCTATAACAACGAGCAACATCCTTCTTATCAACCAGACTTGCCTCTGCAATTTCACGAAGGGTTCTTGGAGTTCCACTTCCACGGCAGGCTGCATAGAGCGCCGCAGCAGCTATGGCTGCAATGGATCTGCCGCGGACTAACCCTTTATCCAAGGCTTTACGGTAAATAACTGCTGCTTTTTCCTTGATTGGCGGTGGAATGTAGACTTTGTCTGAGAGACGGTCAAGCTCAGCCATCGCTTGGGCTAGGTTTCTGTCAATCGATGAATGCACTCTGGAACGAATCTGCCACTTCCTCAAACGCCACATTTGCAGACGTGTAGAGAGAGGAAGTTTTCTTCCGAAGGCATCACGGTCAACTTGGCTTATAGCCGTTGACAAGCCTTTGTCATGGACGGAATATGATGTTGGCACTCCAACACGGCTTCTCGACGCCTTCTCTTCTTGAGTGAAGGCACGCCATTCAGGCCCCTTATCCATCATTTGCTCGTATAATACTAGTCCGCATTCGCCGCAAACCGTCTCTCCGGTGTCATAATCGTGAACGAGGTTTGAACTGCCGCATTCTGGACACTTGTCAACGAGGCGTTGACGTGCTCTGCTGTCTTTTTCACTCACCCTTTTCACTCCAATTAATATTACCTAAGAACCGTCACCTTTCATATTCCCGAAGGGGATTTAGAAGCAGTACATCCGGCTCCGCGTGCCTAACCAGATGAACAGTTTTAATATATAAAGCTTACGGTTTACTTAAGAGTATCAAACTCACAAATTTTGAATACTTACACGCACTACTGATTTAGCAGGGGAAAGTGGTCTACATGATAACGCTTCCGGAAAAAATACGAAAGACCTTAGAGAAAATCGTCAAAGAAATGAGGGGGACCGAAAAAGTTTATGGTGTAGGACTGTTTGGCAGCTGGAGTCGCGGTGACGCTGTAGCGTCAAGTGATGTGGACTTGTTCGTCATTGACAAGGGCGATTTCAACCATGAATACGTAGAGCGGATGGAAATTGGCGGCTTGTTTATAGACATGGACCGCGTGCCGAAAAAGTGGATTCATGGTCCAATTCCTCCGGAGATAGATCAGAAACTGTTCGAGATGCAGATACTCTATGACAGGGATTGGTCAATGACCAACACAAAGCTCTTGATGGCTAAGTCATACGGTTCTGCTGAAAGGGTTGACATCAGAACTGAAGCGCATGTCGTGGAATCAGACATCTACTTAAGCCGTGCAACTTCAGCATTTTCAAGGGGAGACTTTCAGAGTGCACATCTTTTCGCTACGGTAGCTTTAGAAAACATTCTGCGAGTTTTAGTTGAGATAGCCCTGCAACCTTTTTCAAACAGTCGATTTTTGGAGAAGCTTGAATATTCAGCAACTAGGCTGGGGATGCTGGATTTGTTTAACGATTACCTCACGATACAAGGACTGAGCAAGGTTGATTTAGTAAGCGCAAAGGAGAAGTTGAAGCTGTTCAGGATGATTTGGGATGAAGCTAAAGCTATAACTATGCGTAACCTTCGAGCACTTGAATCTTCTCATTTCAAGGTTAAGACAAGACTGAACTACTATCTGAATCCAGCTTTTCTGCAGGGTACATTAGTGCGTACAGATTCTCTGATCGATTCTGAAAGGCTAGCTGAAGCATCGCATTATCTGAACAGCATACTCCTCGACATTATTGAAAACTACGTCTGGTTAAGGTCGTCAATAGACAAAGTCAAAGTGGATTATACAACACTAATGCGCTCATTGCAAAGCCTAGAAGAGAAAAACCCAAAAAACTACAAGAACATAGCAGAGTTTCTAGCTTTAAATAGTACAGGCAAGCCTGAAGCGATGAATGCAATCGAAAAAACCCGAGAAATAATGCTTAAAATACGTAAGGAGAGGAAGGTTTTAATCAAAACCCGTTTAATAGAAAATTGACTGGGGAAAGCAGTCCGAGTGAAGCCCGGTGGTGTAGCGGACAAGCATAGCGGGCTTTGGACCCGTTGACGAGAGTTCGAATCTCTCCCGGGCTACCACCGTTTTTGATTCTGAGGCTGGTTTGATATTGTTCGCAGTTGGAGGAGCTTGATTTGGGCTTGTTTGTTGTGTTAGAGCTTGGATTATGTTTAGAAGCTGTTGCGTTAGCGGGCTTGGGACGATCCCAGGACGGTCCTCGATATGTTGCTGGGACGGTCCTGAACATACTTGGGACGGTCCTAAGGATTGCTCTTAGTATTTGTCGATAAAACTCGCGAAACTCATCCACGTCACAGCATTGCTACTTCAGACCAAAATCTACCTTTTCTGGTCTTCTGCATAGAATTCCTATCCCCAAACCCAAAAGGAAAAATAGTCTAACAATAATATGCTAATCTGGGGATAATCATGGTTAACGATTTCTTCTTGGGCTTTGCAGGTCACGCGCACACAAAGAACGACTTAATCGTTGATCCGAATATCGAGATGGAATTGAGAAAAAGGAACAGCCCGGAGGAAGCCCAGAGATTAACAGAAGCCGTTCTTAATAAACTCGAAAAGGACATTTCTAACGCTGGATACAATCTGAAAGACGTTAAGCTCTTGATTCTCTATCTAAGTTACAGAGGCGAAACTGAAGAGAAAGACCGACTCATATGTGAAAGAATTCTGGGCGTTATAAAGGGAAGATTTAAGGGACACACGGCTCCGAACCAGCTTAGATTGATTGGCCATACTACTGCAGGCGAGTTAGAAAACGAAGACCTTGAGTTGAAGGAAGTTTCGGGAATCGGCTACAACGGGTTATCCATATTGGCTTTGGTGAGTAATGCTCCGATTGGTGTTGGGAGAACTTGGGGTCTTGGAACAGAAAAGGAAGCCCTAGAACAAGGGAGAGAAATGGCTCATGACGCTTGGATTGACTTTAATCAAAGAGTAGACATCAAAGAACATGTGCAAAGAGGTAAGACTCTTTATGTACTGACACAAGGACCGAAGGCCGTTTTGGAGTTTGGAATAGGGTATGAGCATTTCTTAGCCGAAGGAATCGCAAATTTCATGGGCAGCACGCGTGAAGCAAGGATAATGAATGTAATGGGCGGCTCTAGTGGTGATGGGCTTTTGGGCAGGCTTATGCATCAATTCTATGGAAGGCTTGGCGAAAAATCAGAACTCAAGATCCTTCGTAATGAGGCCGTATGCGCCTTAATCCCAAATTTGTCGGAACCCTCCATCGCTCTCGATACAGCGTCCGTCCAAAAAATTGGAAGGCCGCATAAGTTCCATTTCGACCCTGAAGCAAAACCGCAGTTCAAGTTCATTAAGCGAATCGACAACAAGGACCCTCGCGAAGTATACGCCAAGATAATATGCGAAAACGAAGCCGGGATATGTCGAGAGAAAGGATTGCCGATACTTGATGAAAAGGAACTTTTTAAGGCTATTTCTGAGTTTAAAGTGTTACCGTTTCATCCAACCTGCGGTAAGTACGCTTTTGCGTTTCCTTTTGGCAACTATGCTCCTATAGCCCCCTTGAGAACAAGCGGACAAAATTTGGAACTTGTCCTACCTGTTAGATGCCACGAGCCTACGATGACTGGCTATGTCACTGAACTTGATTGTGAAAAGGTCCAAAAAGGAGGACGCAACGTACACAACATGTTAAGGGAAAATCGATGTTTTGGCGAGAGAGACGTCACTCTACTTGCTTCTTGTTTCGTTCGTAGAGCCACTGAGATGCGCGCTGGATGCATGTCAAAGACCGAGGCTGAGATTCTGAAAGAGGCGCTCCCATCAACCCAAGTGATAGGATTTCTGGCGTATGGTGAGCTATCATTTACGCATCTTCTCCAAGAGCCTTACGTGTGGAACTACAGCTGTTGGGGAATCACACTACGCTCTGTAACAAACGGGAAAGAAGAACTCAAACGTAAGAAAGCACTCGGAATCAAAGGCTGGCTCAAGGGACCGGCTGAAGAATGAAAATCAGGACTCCCCATAACTCCTGAACACCGAGAATCTAAACGCAAGCCAGGATTTCTGGTGTGGGGGGGGTGGAATTCGAACCCCGATAATCAATTTTCTTCTAGTCAAACATGCCCTCCAATGGCATCTCTCTCGTCAAAACACGACATTTCCCTGCTTATAAAGCGGAATGCATCAAGCTTTGTAGGCCGTCTAACGTTTCAAACATTTCTGCCAGATAAAACCTTATTCTTATCCCGTTCTGAACTCTTTTTCCATAAATACAGGTAAATTGCGTTCTAACGCCGATAATTTAAACCGATATTTGAACCTATCCCGGGCTACCATAGAACCCAGGTCAGGTTGATGTTCAAACTCTCGGTTCAGTAGTGATTAGAGTAAAGTTTTATCCCACACACACCAAGTGACGCTAAACGTGACGGGCAAGTGACGGGGGAATCGTGCCCTGGCGGGCAGCAGTTGAAGCTGAGGGGTGAAACTTCACCCTTTTTTGACTTTTCCGTAAAACCAAAAACTGGCTCAAGGGATTGGATACCAGCATCTTCTATTTTCGTTGTTTTCTAATCTGTTGTTGCAGCGAGCGTTATCATAGCGTTTATGGCCCTGAATACTTCCAAGTAGTCATTTGAGGTGAAGGAAAGAGTTCTGCCGTTCGTTCTTTTGACTGTTGGCACCAGTTCGGCCATCTGTGCCACTCCTGTGTTAACGAAGACAATCTCCAGTTTTATCGGTGGCTTGATCTGGTAGGGTTTGAACTGTTTGAGGTTCTTGAGGGCTTTCGATGCCGCCTCTTTGATGAGTTTTTGAGCCTTAGACGGACTGACGCATCTTGCAGCGTATCTTCCGATGCCCTCTTTGACTTTAACAGTTTCGACGTTTTTCAGCAGGAAGCGGGCTTCTTCAGTTACAGCTTGGTCGCCAGTGACAAGGGCAACTGGTACTTTGAAGTATCCTGCGACTGCAGCGTTGATTCCTATTTCGCCCATCGGCTTTTTGTTTATGATGACTTCGCTTACATTGGGCCAAAAAGTATGTTCCAGAACACCTGAGTACGTGCCTATCTTGGCGTGGTATCCTACAAGAAAGGCAACGTCAAATGAGGTATCTATCCCCTGCATCATAGCCATGGGTTTAGATGAACCCATTAGAAGTTCAGCTGCTTCATGAAGTTCCTCTGGCAGAATATTTCTCATATTCCAGTGGGAATCGTTCACGACAATCGTTGCACTCTTGTTTACTTCTAGAACTCCTTCTATGGCGGCGTTTACCTCATGCGTCATCAGTTTACGTGACCTTTCAAATTCTATTCCCTCTCGCCAAGCATGTTCACGACCCACTACTCCTGCCACGCCTTCCATGTCAGCTGAAATGAAGACTTTCAAAAGTGAAGCCTCTCCACGTCTGAGTTAGTCTTGATGACGATGAGTTAAGGCTTTCGGAGAAGCTCAGCGTTGGGTTCAACTATAGCTTTTCCGCAAAACCACACACTAGCCTAAAGGACAGACAGAGAATACTTGTAGGTGAAGGTCTCGATTATGGATAATCCTTTCAGTAGAGGTTTGGCGCGTCATATTTGTGACATAGCATGCTGGTCCAAATTCTCGAGTTCTCGGGTGGATAGCGAAAATGCGAGTAAAACCTAGTCGTTTCTATCGCAATTAGGCTAGTTCTTACTCGCAAATTGATAGTATGCGGAAAAAGTTTGAAGCGAGAGTTTGAAGCTATCTCGGGCTACCATAAACATCGCAGTTTATTTTCGGATTGATGTTTGAGAAAGCAAAAATGTATAGTGTGCGTGCATACTTCGACTTCATAAATCTAATAAATAAAATGGCGAATCCAAAGTTGAGAGTCCAAAATGAAAATCCTTCGGAGACAAAAGTCCGCTTATGCCCTCAGCTTAATACTCTGCTTAATAGGAATAACAGCTCTTTTCGCGACACTGTGGAAAACTTGGCCACGGATCACTTCGGCTGAAAATCCTTTTTCAACCTTCCTAGCACTTCTCTGGTCAGAAAAGTTGGATTTTGTCCCAGGCTTTGAATTCAAACTGGTGTATCTTTTCATCGTAGGGGATGTTATGCTCATTTCAGGGGTCATCATATGGATGCTAAGCCGACAATGGCTTTTTGTCCCTGGGAAAACCTTTTGGGTTCGGTGTCCATTCTGCAAAAAGAAATGGCGGTCAAGTGGAAACAATGCATTAGTACATTGCCCTCATTGTCGTCAATTAGTGCACCCAACGATGGTTGAGAGATAAATTCAATTGACTGAATAGCCTAAAAAATGCGCAATTAGTTCATCAAGCTTATCTGTCTCCGGGCTACCAACTCTAGGTGCCAATCTATAATGTTTTGGTGTCTGTTTTCGACTTCGTTTTTCGGAATTTGAAGACTATGAAGTGAGGAATCCTTTTCGTGTCTTCATATTCTTTTGAGTTCATTATCTTGTACACTTTGTAAGGATGAGGTTCGATCAGGTTTGTTAAGACACATCTCCTTTCCAAAAAGGGTTTTATGTAAGCTTGTAATGTCCTGTGATAATACTTGAAAGGAACTCGTTCTTTCCTCTTGTTCTCCCACATTGCTTCCAATTCTCTCTCCGTGAAGTAATTATCCAGTTTCCGGAATGACTTTTGCCCGGATTCTCTTTCCCAATCTCCTGCAGTAAGTATTGGATGTTGAACTGAAATAACAATGTCACCTCCATCTCTTGTAACCCTGACCAGTTCACTTATGGCTTTGTCAAGTTCCTTCACCTCCTCCAGAACAAGCGTTGAAAGAATAAGATCGAAAACGCCATCTTCAATTCTGAGGTCAGCAATATCTCCGATCAGGAATATCGCATTAAGATTCTTTTTAGAAGCCTTTTCCTTCGCAATCTTTATCATTTCTTCGCTGCCGTCGATGCCCAGCACTTCCGCCCCTTTTTCGCTGAGCCAGAGAGAATAGAAACCTCCACCGCAACCTGCATCCAAAACCTTTTTTCCTTGCATATTGCCCAGCATTTCCAAAATGTATGGCACTTCAATCAACATGGGAGAACCAAGATTCAGCTTCAAAGCCAATTCAACATTCTTGGTCCTTTGACCTGCTATCAAATCTAAATATGCGCGACATGCAACCTCTCTTTCTCTATCATGAGTACGAGCAAGTTTGTCCCACTTTTCTGATTGGAAACCCAATGTCAACTACTCCTTTAAAATAGCTAATCAGAATGACGTTCTCTATTTTATAGCCATTACTTTCCAGTAGCAATGTTACTGTTTTTCCACTTACCAGAAGATTGTTCGTTTAGCAGTAACCTCGATAATGCATCGTATTTTCTTGTTGAACAGTAGTATCCCTAATGAATCTCTTCCAAAATTGTCCAGCTTCAACTTATCCTTTCGGGTTCATAGCATCAATGTATCCATCGTCTCTTTCGATTATTCCGAAGACTTCTCTACTTTCATAGAAGTTCCATAACATTTGACCGAAGGCATCTTCTTCTGGTTTTATGGTCTTCGATTTTCTCATGACCATTATCTACCCTTTATCCTAGATTTAAGCCAATCCGAGTCATCAGTTCAAATTTCGCGATTCAGAGCAAGTGAATTAAGATTCTGGAAACCTATCGATCATAGAATTCTCAATACGCAAATTTGATTAGTTTACTGATCTATAGAAAGGTCTGAGTGGGACAATGGATTTGGATCAAGCGTTAAAGGGTAGAAGAAGTATTCGAAAATACCTCAACAGAAATGTCTCTGAGGAGCTAATCAGGCAGGTGATCGAGGCTGCTACCTTCGCTCCTTCGGCGAAGAATGGTCAGCAGTGGCGTTTCACTGTTCTTATGGGAAACTCGAAGAGAGATTTAACTGACGTTTTCAGACGCGAATTGGAGGTCGTCTCCAGAAGAATTGGCCGACGTCATATGGGTTCTTCTTTTGAGTCATGCAGTATCATGGAACAAGTACCAGTTGTAATCATGGTCTGGAATGCAGGAACGATGGGGTGGGAAACCGAGATTCATAGTGTTGCAGCTGCAATTCAGAACATGCTGCTTAAAGCATACTCCTTAGGATTAGGGACTTTATGGATTGGTGACATCTTCTATGCTATCGAAGCCTTGAAAAACCATCTTAACAAACCTTGGAAACCAATAGCAGCTGTTGCGCTTGGATGGGCCGCAAATCATCCAGAACCTCCACCTAGGAAATCAGTCGATGATGTCACCGAGTTCTTAACCTAAGTCAGTTAGATAGTGATTATAGAATTTGGGAACTCAACTGAGGCTTGTTGCTCTATTATCGTCTTGAAGTTAATTGTCAAACTGTGCTTCATTCGGTAGCAATGACAAATGTTATTAAGCATTAAGAAGAGCTTAATGGAGTGGGTTTGAAAATGGGCGGGGCTTCTGAACGTGAATACTTGGAAAAAATACGCAAAATAAAGGAAAAGATGATCAAGACTGAAAAAGACATCAATAACGAATTCGCAAAGATCGAAAAAATCAAGTTCGATACGCTGAAAAAGACTGAAGACATGAGGCGATCTGCTGAGCAAGACCTAGAAAAAGTTGAGAAAGACATGGTGAAATCCCAAGATTTGGCCGCAGAATCGCGGCAACGGCTTGACTCTGAAATTGCTAGTCTTAAAAGTGACATTGGCCGAAGGTATACAGATCTGAAAGCTCGAATCTCTAAGGCAATTGCACCAAAATAACGTAAGCTCGTATAATACGAGTACCTAGTTGGTTTGAGTGTCCCTTACATTCTTACGGCAGCGACTTTGCTACTGTGATAGTTGTTGCACTATGAATGTTGCAAAAGCTAAAGTTGCTTACTGAGAGCGAAAGCAAGGAATAGCATGATAAAGTCTAGGCATCTGCTTCCTCTTCTTCAATAGCTATCGAACCGTTAAACATATGGGGATCTTTGCCAGAATTATTTCGGAGAGGTCTGTGACCTCAATGCACTAAGACGCTGTCCGACCCGTCGCACAGCAGAGAGGGATCAGACCTCTCCATTGTCTCTTAACGATTTTCTAGATTTCTAGCACTCGAATACGTTGACAAAAAAGTGATTAGTGTGACTCTGCACACGAGTCTTCGCATTCTAGAAAGACAGTGTTTAGGAAACCAGACCTTAAGTAGTGTTTCTAGCTTTGAAATAACTTAGTGGAAGAAGAGGAATTGCAGCCAGTCAAGCACTATACGATCGACTTGACAAGAATCAGAGGCACGGGCGAGTTTAAGTGTCCAAAATGTGGAATCAAGATTTCTCCAAATGATGAAACAGAAAACTCTTACATGGTCCTACAATCAGTCGTCAAAGGAGACGCTTTGGAGAAGATAGTCCTACAATGTAACAAGTGCGGAACCCAAATTCATTTGATTGGATTTTGGCTTCTGAATAACATCGGATGACCATGAATCGCCCTAAGTCTTATTTGTATGGTGGGCTACCTTTTCATTGTAGAAAGAGGAATTGTTGATGAAAAAGAATTCTAAGGCAATTGTGCCACTCCTTTTATTGAGCTTCTTGACTTCGACGTTTACTATTCACTCCGCGAGGGCTTGTTCTGTTTTGTCCTCAACTCAGGTTAGCGCTGAAACAGAGAGTTGCTCTATTGCTTCTTTGCCTCCGATTAATTGGACAGTTTATCACAACTATACAGAGATTGTTGAGATTTTGCTTGAATTAAATCAAACATACGCAAACGTCACAGACGTTTTTTCAATTGGCAGAAGCTGGTGGGACCGCGACATCTATTGTGTACGATTAACAAACGAAACTGACCTGAAGCCTAAACCAGAAGTTTTCTTTGTAGGTTACCACCATGCCAGAGAACCAATCACATCAGAGCTCACACTGTATTTTGTTGTTTATGCAGCCACTAACTTCGGCTTAAACCAAACTGTAACAGAGCTTTTGAACAACAGCGAAATCTACGTAGTAGTAGCCTTAAACGTTGACGGCTTTGACCTGTTTGAAGAAAACGATTGGCAGAGAAAAAATTCGCGCCCAACAAATGAAGATTCTGATGGCTTAGTTGATGAGGACCCTCCTGAAGATGAGAATGGAAATGGGTTCATAGACCAGCTTATTGACTATACTGACCCGGAACGTCCCGAGTTCATTAGATGGGAAGGGACGGACAATGACGGAGACTCTAGATACGCTGAAGATTGGAAAGGGGGCGTAGACTTAAACAGAAACTACAATTACTCTTGGGAATATGGATCGACAAGCCCCCGTTCAGAAATATACAAAGGACCGCAACCTTTTTCTGAACCTGAAACACGAGCAATAAGAGATTTAGTACTAGAACATAACTTCAAATACGCGATAAGCTTTCATTCGGGCGCCGAATTGATACTCTACCCATGGGGATGCACACACGACCCACCCCCATTAGATGACGAGGCTAAATTCATAGAAATCTCCGGAAATCTTTCAGTCATCACTGGTGGAACCGAATACATGCAGTCTAGCTATCTATATTTCACCTACGGCGTTTGGGACGACTGGATGTATGCCGTAGCCGATGTGTTTCCATTCACATGTGAAATCTTCTCCAACGGCACTTGGGAAGGAGTTAGAGAACCAGGTCCCTATCCGAGCACTTATTGGGAAGGAGGGCTTAAATACTCCTTCAATCCTTTCCCTGAAGCTATTGAAAGTGTCATACTGCGTTGGCTTCCAACATTCTTTTATGTCGCCGGTAGAGCCGTTGATGAATTTCATGATGTGGCTGTAAGTACTATCGAAGCAAGCAAAACCGTAGTGTGTCAAGGCTTTCTTGTAAAGTTGAATGTTACCGTGCAAAACAAGGGGTTTATCCAAGAAACATTCAACCTGACAACATATGTCAACACGACTATACTTCAAACGCAAACTATCACTCTGCCTAGCATGAATTCTACGTTTGTCATATTGACCTGGAATACTACTGGTTTTGTCAAAGGCAATTACACAGTAATAGCGTGTGTATCGTCTGTTCCAGGAGAAACTAAGACAGCAGATGATACACTAACCTTTGGAACGATCATCGTCTCTATCTTGGGCGATGTGAACGGCGATGGGATAGTTGAAGGAAAAGACATCGCGCTGATCTCTAAATCCTTCGGTACTCTTGTAGGACAGCCAAACTATGTTGCCAACGCTGATATTAATGGTGATGGAAGAATTGAAGGAAAAGATGTTGCAATAGCATCTAAATACTATGGAACACTTGACCCATAAGCATCTCCACCATTTTTGTCAATCCATGGATAAGTCGAGTAATGTAAATTGTCCCGCAGATCGATTGATCCCACCTACTTGAAATTGAAAGGAAATTGACACTTTAACTGTCGTGTAGATTCTTAGAAAAGAGTTTGAGCCGTGGTTCTCAGTCTGACTATTGAAGAGTCACAGCGAAACTCTGAAATCCCAAAACTCACTATGTGTTCTTAGGGTGGCTTGCGTGAACATTAAAACAGTCAACATAACTTTCCATGTGTCAGATTTCAAGGAGGCAGTGTCCTTCTATGAAAACATTCTTGGTCTTCGGAAAACGTCTTATTGGTCGACATACGCGATTTTTGATTTATGCGGGATAATGCTGGGTCTGGAGCCAGGAGGAGAAAGGGGATCTAAGAAAGGCATGCCTGATATCCTACTACAAGTTGATAATGTGGATGATGAATACAGAGAACTAAAGAACAAAGGCGTTAAGTTTTTAACCGAACCCGCAGACCAAAGCTGGGGTGGTCGAACAGTCAAATTCTTAGATCCAGATGGGAACGTGTTCACTTTGGTAGAAATCAAAAAAAGAACATGAAGGTGAAACTGGATGGAAAGTGAAGGACTGAAAAAAGCGAGAAGGAATGAAGTAGGATATTGTGGTGATTATTGTCGAATGTGTCATTGGTATACTGATGCCTTGAGGAAGCCAGCTGCACAACTATTAGACCTTGTCAAAAGCCATTTTGAGGTCGCGGGCTGGATAAACTACAAAGGAGGCAACTCGCAACAAACAATCAAAGGACTCGAAATACTCTCAAAATGCGCATGCGCCTTTAACTGCAAGGGAGGCAGTGGTTGGAGCGATTGTCCTGTACGCAAATGTTGTGTCTCAAAGGGTTTTGATTTCTGTTTTGAATGCGCCGAGTTTCCATGTGAAATGAATTGGAGCGAAAAAGGCAAGTACGCCAACGTTTTTACAGCCAATAAAATAAAGCGACTTCGAGAAATGAAGGAAATGGGAATAGAAGAATGGATTAGTGCTCAGTGGAAGTAGTAACAGGCTTCTAACTTGTAGAGAAGTGGCATAGAACAGAATTGGCCCGAAACATCTGGAGCGATAATCAGTACTAATGATCTTTGGATTCTATCATGTTTTGCCAGAATATGCCTTAGATAGGTTACTTAGGTGATTCTCTTTGAATCCAAATGAATCTTCAACAACAAAACTATCGCTGTGATCTGCGTGACAAAAATGTAAAGAAACGTTATGACGAAGGACGCCTTCAGCTCCATTAGAAAGCCGTATGCCACCCCGCTAATGATGAAGCCAACCCCGTAGGCTGTGTTAAAAATGCCGTATGCCGTGCCTCTTGAAGAAATCGGCGTAAGGTCCGAGACTGCGGCTCGATAAATTGACTCTTGCATTCCGAGCACGAAGCCGAAGATTACAGAAGCCACTACAAGAATTGATAGTTCAGCACTTATCATAGTGAGCAAAGGTGGGAACAGCGAAAGTATGAACGGTGCAACTAGAACTTTTATTCCAAACCTGTCATAGGTGTACCCTGCAAGTAACGCGACAGGAGCATCTACACCTTGAATAAGCATGTAGATTAGAGGAACGATCCACTGCTGGGTTGGTAGAAGAATTCTTGAGGCCTTGTATAATATGAGCGCATAAGTTATGAGCCCAACCGTGTTTAGAAATACGGCAAGAGTATAGACATAGAAGGGATTACCTAGTTTCTCCATTTTCGCTTTTGCTTTTTGTGATTCGTTAATCACTATTTCAGAGCGTGTTCGTTTATAGGTGTAGGTCAAAGCTGCAAGAAGCATTAGAAAAGGTAGGAATAGCAAGCTGAACGTATAGCTATAGTTGTTGCTGTAGAACATTGCAGTTGCCACTATTAACGGTCCGAGTATACCGCCTATTTGGTCCAAAAATTCGTGAATGCCAAAGGCTTTGCCAGTTCCTACATCCTTTCCTATGAAAGACAGCACTGTATCTCTGGATGGTGCCCTTAGAGCCTTCCCGAGCCCTTCAAGCAAAATAAGGATTATTGCCATTTCTAGGCTTATCGATAGTCCCAAGAAGGGAATTGAAACTATTAGGCCGTAACCTAAGAATATGAACAACCAGTAGGCATGAGTTGTGTCAGCCAATAGACCGCTAACAAGTCTCATGGCATGCCCTAGAAATTCGCCTAGTCCTCCAACTATACCCACAATTATTTCCGTGGCACCCAGAAATCCTAGAAAGCTAGGGACTATGCCTCTGGAACCTTCATAGACGACATCGCCTAGCAAACTTACAATTCCCAAGAGGAGAATACCAAAATAGGCGCTCTTATAGCTCTTAGGACCCGCTTCTTTTCGCACGTTTACCGCCGATTGGGTCTACTTGCTGCTTCGCTTGCGCCTCATTTGTGGGTCCAGCGTGCTATGGCCTTTTCGTGCTTTTCTAGTGATTTAATGAAGGCATCTGACGCGTCTTTGTCAAGCCAATTCAGATACGCTAAGCCAACTACGATTATGTCCGCTATGTCCACTTCAATGTCTTTTCCTAGCCTTCCTTCAGCAATGTACTTCCCCGCCACTTGACCAACTTGTTCTGCCAGAAGGGATACGAAGAAGCTGGACGTAAATACCTCCTTCTTGTGGGCATCGTAGGAAATTTTCTTTACCTTTTCTTGAGCTTCTTTTAACATGTTAGTGAACCTCTTCACTTTCTAGTGTTAAGAACTTTTTATATATAAAAATAGGGTTATTCATAGTTTCTTTTAAAAAAAAAAGTTGGGCTCTGTTTTTCGGTCCCGGACTTATCGTTTTGCCTTAATTGCTTCTAAGCTTTCTTTCGCATGGGTTAGAGCCTCGTCGACGGTCATCAATGGATAGATTTCAATGTCCAGAAACGGGTAGAGAGGGAGTCTTGACAGTCTGCTATTTAACTCTGCGCCCGACTCGGCCTCAGATATGCCCATTCCACCCTTCAGCCCAGCCAGGGCGTAGGCCACTTCTGTCTTTCCTTCCTTTAGAAATTGTTGTACCGTTTGCCATTCTGCCACTGATAACCCAGCAAATTGCTCTGGGGGCACTGGAGGAATTTCTCTAAGTTTAGCTACTGCCAGAAACTTCATATGTGCCTTCACCTCGCTATTTCTTTTTTTATGAAGGTATTCAAGATTTAAGTTTTCCCAAAGACCGAGCGGATGCATCTGACATGCTTTGTTAAGCCTTTCGCGTGGGCAGCGGCTGCCACCGCAAGCATGGCTATAAAGATGGTGTAGACGTGTATGGCTATGGATTTCAGCCCTCTAACTCTGATGTTTTCTAGGTAGAGGAGCCTTTTGGCTCTGGAGAATATTCTCTCAACTGAAGCCTTCAACCGTCGATAGGTTTTGGATGGTGGCTTCTTTCTTCCGCCATCCCTTCTTGGGTTGTGGTCTATGAAGGCTTTAGCTCCCATGCTTTTGACGAATCGGCGGGTGGCTTTGGTGTCGTGGATTGCATCGCCGCAGTCCATTGAAGCCTTTAAACCCAGCTTCCCAGCCGCCTTAACCAAGGGTTTGAACTCGTTGTTTTCATGTTTGTTGGCTGGTGTTATCTTGATTTCCATGCGCAACTCAGCCTTGAAATCGGCGATTACGTTGAAGACCATCTTGAAGCCTTCTACGCCTAACCTATGCTTAAAACGGTTCAACGTGGGTTGGCTGGGAGTCTTCCCCTCGAAGCCGCAATCCTCGGCCAAGCTTGGAAGCTCAGCAAGCTTCTGTGCTAGCCCATTCTCCGAGGCTACACCCAAGGGGATGAGGACTAGGGCATTCAGCAGAGGCTTATCCGGATAGCGCGGTCTACCACGCCTCTTCGGCTTTTCCTGGGCTGCGGGCTCCTCCATCTGTGGAAGCTTAACCGCCTCATACAGCTCCTTCAAAGAAAGCTTCCGACTGAAAACCATACTCAATCATAGAAAAACACTTAAAACGAAGAATTTTGAATAACCCTATATAAATACAAAACGAATACCGTGAAGAATGTTACTGGCTTTGGAGTTTCGTTTTGTCCCACGTTTGCACTATTTCTCTGATGAGTTGGGGTTGAAGTGTGAATATGTCTCTTGGGTCTTCAACATAAATGTAGAACATGTAGTGTCTAGCAAAGCTTGTCATCCTTGTTGGTTGATATTCTGGTTTTCGCGGCAGTTTTTCTGTATAACTTTCAATGACTTTGTCAAGTATTTCCTCCACTTTCTCCGTGGCTAACCGATGATCGAATGTCAACTCGAATCCATAACAGTATAGTTTGGATTCTCCTCCTCTAAAACGATAGTTTATGATGTCTCTGTCCAAAATTCTTAAAGTGCTTATTGAAGCCATGGTGTTCGTTGGGGTCAGAATTTTCGCGTAGTTTAAGGTTATTTCTTGCACTATTCCTTCGATGCCATCTATACGAACATAGTCGCCTACTCGGAACGGACGTGTGACTAGAATAAACAATCCAGCTATGAGGTTTCCAATAGTGCGAGTGGAGGCAAATCCAACAGCAGCACCTCCCAAGGCTGAAAAACTGACTAAAATGTCTGATGGGACTCCACCTATACTTAGAAGTGCCACTATTGCGCCTATCAATATTACGAGTCTTCCTGTCAGAATCAACCCATTTCCAACGTCTGGCGGCACATCTGTTCGCTTTATGAATCTTCTCAACCATCTTGTGACTAAAAGTTCCAAAACTGCAGCAACGATTGCAACAATAATAACGCATATGACAGCTGTCAAATATGGATAGTCTGCAAATATCTCTTCGAAGAACATGACCTGCAATCTCCATTCGCTTACGTTATGGAATGGTTGAACTTATTTGGTTTGCTGCAGCTTCAAAACATACAAAGTTATGAGAGATTGTGAGAGCGAAAGCTTTTATTGATGTTCAAAACTTACTTTGCCAATACCTCTGAAAGATGATGCGTTATGGCTTTGCAGAAAAGCGACTTCATACTAGTAGATTATGTTGCTCGAGTAAAAGAGACAAACGAAGTCTTCGATACAACAGTTGAAGAAACCGCCAAAAAAGAACACTTGTACAAGGAAGGCGAGATTTACGAGCCAAAACTTATAGTGATAGGAGAAGGTTGGGTTCTCAAAGCTCTAGACGAAAGCCTAACAACAATGGAAGTTGGCAAAATAGCTTCTTTTGAGATATCATCTGAAAAAGCCTTCGGAGAAAGAGATCCTGAAAAAGTTAGGCGTGTTCCATTAAAACAGCTAACCGCTAAAGGGATAACTCCTAGCCTTGGAATGCATGTTGAATATGGTGGTAAGATGGCTACTGTTCGGGCGATAGGTGCGGGGCGAGTTTTGCTCGATTTCAATCCTCCATTGGCTGGAAAAACACTGGTTTATGAGGTGACGGTTCAGAAAAAGCTGGAAACGGTAAAAGAGAAAATATCTGCGCTTGTTCATCGCAGAATACTGGCTGTAGAAGAAAGCAAATTCAACTTCGCTGTAAAGGCTAAGATTGTTAACATAGAAATGCCTGAAGAAGCCTTCTACTTGGAGGGGATTCAGGTGGCGAAAAGAGGCATTGCCTTGGACATACAGAGATTCTTCCCAAAGATAACCACAGTCAAGTTCGCTGAGGCCTTCAAAGCCGCACCTAAAAACGAAACAGAAACGAAAGCCTAAATTTCATATGGCGTCTTTTTGCGTTTGCTCTTGCCGTGGGCGTTTCTTCCTTTCGAATTTCTCATCGTGTAAACACATTTGAGTAGAATTTTGTGAACATTCTGTAGTTCTTATGGAAGAAACTTCAATCGAATTTAAGATTATTCATAACTAAGATGCATTGCCTAGTAGCGCAGAACTTTGAAAGATCAGCTGTAACCTTTCATCTGGAGAAAAGTCCACATCAGATAACGCTTGTTGTTTTCGCAATTCTTTCACTGGCTTCACGGACTAAATTCAGCTTGTTGAGGATTGTGTATCTTTCCGGTCTTATGGTTGAAGCCATTCCGAGGGCTTTTACCACGTCTTCTTCTGCTACATTGAGGTCACCGGCACTTATAGGCGCGCCCACTTTCTTCAGCGTGTCTTTCACACGTTTCCAGTTTGCCTTATGCAGATAAGCCATCATTATAGCTCCAACGCCGCATTGTTCACCATGCATGGCATGATTAGGCTTAATCATGTCAAGAGCATGACTAAACAAATGCTCGGAACCGCTACATGGGCGGCTGCTTCCAGCGATGCTCATTGCTACCCCGCAGCTTATCAGAGCTTCTAGAAGCACACGTAGACCTTCTTCGCTTTCTGGCTTAATCAGTTCAGCGTTCTGCATCACAAGTTTGGCGCTCATTAATGCTAGACTCGCAGCATATTCTCCGTAGTACTCTTTTTTCTCGAAGTGAGCCAGTTTCCAATCCTTGACAGCGGTAAGTTTTGCCATAACATCTCCACAACCGCTTGTTATAAGACGATTTGGTGCTTGCATTATTATGCTTGTGTCTGCTATGATAGCTATAGGTGCGTGAGCCATAACAGAAAATGGTTTTTCAAAGCCTTTTACAGATGATAAAGGGCTTGCAATTCCATCATGGGAGGCTGTTGTGGGAACACTTATGAAGGGTATTCGTTGACGTGCTGAACTCAACTTTGCCACATCAATTTTTGTTCCGCCGCCCACTCCAAAAACCACCTGAGGCTTTTGATCCCTTATTTTTTCCTCGACTGTTTCGACATCTTTGAGGGTTGCTGATTCCACGAGGAAGGTTTTGGCTTCAATCCCATTTCTCTCGAGAAGTTCTTTAACCGTTTTTCCAGCTACTTCATAGGTTTTTGACCCGGTAATTATGAGTGCCGATTTCGTAAACCCCAATCTCTGAGAAACTTCGCTGACCTGCTCTATCGTCTCATTCCCAACAATAACCTCTCTTGGAAGTTGCATCCAATGGTATTTCAATGACAAACTGACCGCCATTCGTTTTCCATTCGTCTCTAATTCATAGAGATGTATGCTTAAAACTTTTTGAAATCAGCTGCTACTGCATAGAATGTTGTTTCGCCTTCGCGCTTCTTAACCGCAATATTAATAAATCTCATGGTTGTGATTACATGATGCTGCTTCCTAGCAAAGTATTTCCGCGATATGTTTAGGTTTTGGGGGAAAAACGAAATGATAAACAACGATGTGGTTAGCCGATTAGCGCTAAAGGGAACAACAACAATAGGCGTAGTATGCAAAGACGGCGTTATATTAGCCTCAGATACTCGCGTTACCATGGGATTCTATGTGGCTCATAAGCATGGGAAAAAGATATACAAAATTGATGATCACTTAGCCATGACCATTGCGGGGACTCTAGCCGACGCACAAAGAACAGTGGACATTTTGGCTGCAAATGCACAGCTTTACAGACTTAACATAGGAAGACCAATGCCAATAAGCTCAGCGGCTAGACTTATAGCTAATCTGTTATTTTCATCTAGATATTTGCCGCTGCTTACACAGGTTCTGATAGGTGGCATGGATGACAGCGGTTCTCATCTGTTTTCATTGGATCCATTTGGCAGTTTAACGGAAGAAAAGTGTGTGTCAACAGGATCTGGTTCGCCAGTGGCTTATGGGGTTCTTGAAGACAAATACAAGGAAGACGCCTCTGTCAAGGAGCTTTTGCCAATGATTGTTAAAGCAGTTGATGCCGCTATGAAGCGGAATGCAGGAAGTGGTGACAGTTTTAACGTTGCAGTCATAGGCGAGAAGGGTTACCGTGAGCTAACCGATGAAGAAAAGAAGAAACTTTTGACCGACTGAGGAAGTCAAAATCGTGTCGCCAAGCTCTGAAAGGGATAAGATAGAAATAAGCCAGTACATATTGGAACACGTTCCGAAAGAAGCTGAAGTGACAAGAATAGAGTATGAAGGACCGACACTCGCCGTTTACACAAAGAGACCAGAAATCTTGGTTGAACAAAGCAGCTTAATTGCTGACATAGTCAATGTCATCAGAAAGAGGATTGTTATACGCTCTGATCCTTCAGTCAGACTTCAGGAAAACGAGGCTGAAAAGATGACGCGTGACATAGTTTCTTCTGAAGCCGAAGTGACCGACATAAATTTCGACCCCAGCCTAGGCGAAATAATAATTGAAGCCAAGAAACCGGGGTTAGTCATTGGGAAAGATGGAATTATACTGCAGGAAATCATAAAGCGGACTAGATGGCGCCCCTATGTTTTGAGGAGTCCTCCGTTGCGCTCTAAAATAGTTGCTAATATGCGGCATTACCTTCATTCAGAAAGCAAGGAAAGAGATAGAATCTTACGCACGATAGGCGAGAAAATTTTCAGACCCAAAATCTATGAGGTTGGAGATGTACGGCTTACGACGCTTGGAGGAGTTCAAGAGGTCGGAAGATCAGCCTTTCTTATTCAAACTAGGGAAAGCAGTGCGCTGTTAGACTGTGGCATCAACCCTGGTTCTTCGAAGCCCTTTGAGACTTTTCCGAGATTTGACATTCCAGAGTTTGAGATTGACACTTTAGATGCTGTTGTAGTAAGTCATGCTCACCTTGACCATTGCGGTTTGGTGCCTTTCCTGTACAAGTATGGATATGACGGCCCAGTGTATTGTTCCGCCCCGACTTCAAACCTGATGACGTTGCTTCAACTGGATTATCTAGATGTGGCAAGCAAACAGGGCATAGTAGCGCCTTATGATCAGAAAGATGTTCGCGAAAGTGTTTTACACACGATTCCGTTAAGGTATGGTGTTGTGACGGACATAGCTCCGGACATTCGCTTAACGCTGCATAATGCAGGTCACATTTTAGGCTCATCGGCGATTCATTTGCACATAGGTGAAGGCTTGCATAACGTTGTTTATACTGGCGACTACAAATATGCAAGGACAATGCTACTAGAAGCTGCGGCAACAGAGTTTCCCAGAGTTGAAACAGTAATAACAGAGAGCACGTATGGTGGTCCAGACGATCTCATGCCTTCTCGAGTTGAAGCCGAAGAACGTTTGACAGCAGTCATAAATGACACTCTAGAACAGAAAGGCAAAGTTTTGATTCCTGTACCTGCTGTCGGCAGAGCTCAAGAGATAATGATAGTCATCGACGGTTATATGCGCCGCGGACTAATGAAGGAAGCACCCGTCTTTATCGAGGGTATGATTTCAGAAGCAACAGCTATCCATACGGCTTATCCAGAATACTTGGGCAGAGAAGTTCGCCACAGTATACTTCGCGACGGGATTAATCCGTTCCAATCTGATTACTTTACAATTGTGGAGCATCCGAATGTAAGACAGGGAATAATAGATGGGGAGCCATGCATCATCATGGCCACTTCTGGCATGCTTGAAGGTGGACCCGTAATAGAATATTTCAAAAGTTTGGCAGACAATGAAAGAAACACGGTGATTTTTGTCAGCTACCAGATTGAGGGTACATTGGGAAAAAGAGTTCAAAAAGGTTTAACCGAAGTTGCCATGATAAACAGTGAGGGCAAAATGGATGTTGTAAAAGTGAAGTTACGCATTGAATCAATTGAAGGCTTTTCAGGGCATTCAGATAGGCGGCAGATAATCAATTACATAGGCAACCTGATGCCAAAACCTGAGAGGGTCATGGTGTGCCACGGTGAAAAGGCAAAATGCATGAGTGTGGCCAACTTTATTGAGAGAAGATTTGGAGTGCAAACGCTCGTGCCAGCAGTGATGGAAACCTTCAGGCTGCTGTAGGTATAGGCTCCTTCTGTATCGGTGTTTTCTCGCGCCATATCTTTACGCTTCGAGGGCATATAACTACTCGCTCTTCCCCTAGTCTCGCTATGTCTCCATCGACTGATTCAACGAATTCGCACAGCTCATTTACCGCACGTTTAACATCGTCAATGCCCTTGTTTGCGAGAGGAGTTATCCTAAGAATAACAATATTTCCAGATTTTACCTCGCCTTTAACGGTATCCAAATCGGACAAGTCGCGGAGAGGCATGGCTTTCAAATAGGTTTTGCCAGGAACACCTCTAACTTCGACGTGCTTCTCAATTCTTTTAGATTTACGGAGTATATTACCCAAGCCTGGCAAACTTCTCCTCTCTGACACTTTATTTATCGCTCTAAGAGTTTAAGCGTTTCTTTTATCTCGTCATTTCTGAATCCTCAATAAAGATTACCTATTAAGTGTTTTATGAATTCAAAATTCAGATTCGTCCTTCACTGGCTTTAGCTCCTAGTTGCTTTAGGAAATTCCATATTCCGTCGCCTACGAAATGGACATTTCTGACAACAATACCTTGGGAAACTCTTTTTGCAGTGTTTGTATCGTAAATTGTTTCACCTATGGCTATCGGTTTTCTATGTTTCTCATCCACAATGATAACATAGTCACCTTTCGCGAATTCTCCTTCAAAATGTACAATTCCAGGTGCCATGATGTTTGCGCCATTACATACGTATGGAACCGCACCCATGTCGACAACAACTTTAGGTGTAAGGGCGAGAAACTCGTTGAAAGCTAAAGTTGGAAAAACATTTTCTCCTATCTTGGCTAACAATGGCATGCCGTTTACGAGATATATGTCAGCAAATTCTGTTTCACCAAGCTCGATGTTGACTTTACCTCCAAACATCTGCGCTAGATCGATTCCTAATTTTTTTAAGACGACGTCCAGAATGCTTCTTGCCTGCCGGTCTTTTAAGTAATATCTCTTGAATTTCTCTGGCATTAGTTCTCTCTCTTAGATAGACTTAAATGGTATAGATTTAAGTAATAAAGAGATAAAAATATAGTTCGAGGGTTCAAAATGAGCGAGATGACGACTGAAATCCTTGAGCAAAACCTCGGAAAGATAGTGCTTGTGCGATTGAAGGGTGGAAAAAGCTTACGCGGGAGACTGAAGGGATTTGACCAGCATCTGAACCTAGTTCTGGAAGAAACAGAAGACACGACGAACGTTGAAAACATGAGAAAATTAGGGTTGATAATTGTTCGTGGAGACAATGTGGTTCTAATTTCTCCGCCTCCAAGGTGAGAACTTTGGGAAAGGGAACACCATCATTTGGCAAGCGGGCTGGTAAGACACTGCATATACGGTGTAGACGCTGCGGAAGAAGATCTTACAATGTGGCAAAGAAGCGATGTGCTGCTTGTGGTTATGGAGAAACAACCGTTGTCAAGCAATATTCTTGGCGAGCAAAGAACCTTCATAGGGAAAGAATGCGCTGAAACTTTGTTTATCCCGATGATCCGTGAGGCGTTTGATGCAAACGGAATTATTGAGGGCAACTATTTCGTAAGTGTCTTAGGCTATTTGGGTATCACGCAGAAATTTTCATAGGTGCACTATTTGTAGGGTTTTTCTAAGTATTTTTCGCTTTTGATCAATAATATGACTAGGGGAGTTACCACCCATAGCCAAAGGTTGAAGATTGCCCATATTAAATTGTAAGGATATGAGAGCATTCCCAGACCCATCAGGAAAACAATAAAGCCCACTGTGATATTGGCGACGATAATCGCTATTTTCTCTATTTCCATTTTTGTGTTTTTCTCCTTTCTCCCCTATATGCTAAATTGAAATTGTGACTGTGCATTCTGAAAAGCTATCTGTTATTGTAGTAGCCCTTGTCGATTTTGACGTAGATTAGTGGTCCTTTACTTCTGGCGAGCTCTCTTGCCTTTCTCAAGGCGTTATTGAAAACATTCACTATCTGTTCTTCTTTGCTGAAATTGTCCCTTTTTTTCTCGCCTAGCTCCATCTTGAGGAGGTTTTCTGCAAGTATTGATGTTCCGCAGATTTCTCCGTTTTTGATGAGTGTAGACGCTAATGCTTCTTGCATTTCTTGACGGTTTGAAAGCCCTCTCCAGAGCGGTTCTGCGTTGCTGAGAATCTTGGACACCTTATTCCATCTGTTGGAATTCTCATTGCCTATCAGCAGTTTTACTCTTTCTTTCCATTTTCTGAACCATATTCCAGTCCAGACGTCCAAAAATTCTTCGAGTTCGCTTGGATTTTCGTTGAACATTTCTTCCAATTTGTCTACTAGTTCGCATTCATTTGCTTCTTTTCCGACGAGGTTCCAATGAACTTTGAGATAGTTGGTTAGATCATCACATGCTGTTTGGAGTACTTTGCGGTCTGACCCGAAAATATCCAGCATTGGATTTCTGTCTTTAAGTTTCTCTGACAACAGTGTTTCTATGAAATTCATTGTGTATTCCCGCTTCGAAGCCTTCTCCATCTTAACCTAGACCCAACGTTTTAATTAAACTTTATTTATAGTTGGTTCTATAACTTTTTTCGATAATTTTCTGCTATATTTCGGTTTTAGAAATATTTTAGAGCTTTATTTTGCATTTATTCGATAAAATCTGGAAGTTGGTTGATGCTTTTCAGAATTAAATCTGGTTTCTCCCTCTCCAGTTCCTCACGAGTAAAGATTCCAGACAAAACAGCGACTGTTTTGGCTCCAGCCTTCTTCCCAGCTCTTATATCTGCAACAGAGTCTCCAACAACTGCGCATTCGCATGTTAGGATGCCCAGTTGGCTTGCACATTTTATTATAGCTTCAGGGGCAGGTTTCGGGTTACGGGTATCCAATGCCGTTATTACATACTGGAAGCGTTTTGCTATGCCAAATCTCTCTAACTCGTCAATGATTTTCTTTTTCGGGACGTAACGCATAGTGATTAATGCAAGCCTTGCTTTCTTGGAGAGTTTGTTGAGAGCGTCGGATATGTTTGGCATTGGTTTCGTTTTGGCGGCTGTTGCTTGATAGTAGGCTTTAAGGTATGCCTCTAAAAATTTCTGGACATCAACTCCTTTTACTATGTCGTTTATTGGGAGGTTCTGTTCAAGCTTCTTGGGAATTTCTATGGCTATTTTGGCGTCAACCATTTTTTGTCCAGTTGCTGCGAATGCAATGTCTATTGCTTCTTGGTATGCCTCTCTTGAATCTACTATAGTGCCGTCTAAGTCTAACAGTATGCCTTTAACCTTCAACTTTGTCCTTCTCATCTTCATTCTCCAAATAATATATAGTACCGCTATATGTTTCGATAAGTTTTTATTTATATGAACTGGAGATGTTCCCTACAAATTCTTCCCTTTTTTGTCTGATGATCCCCTTAAAGAGAAACCATTGGTTTAGAAAGTCAGCTACAAGTTCAATCTATATATAAGGGAGGGGTCTAGGCCCTTCAGAGAACTAAAGGACAAGCAAAGAACATCGACAAGAATATTGTTGCTTCTGAGCAAAAGTTTCCCTCATTGTCAATGTCGAACAGCAAAGTCTTGGGCAGAACAACCTAAAGCTAGACACTTTCTTCAATCCTTAGTTCAATGTATATATAAGGGGGGTCTAGACACAGCCAAGAGCAACAGTTCACGCACGCCTAAGCATGTTAATAGAATTCCACAAGTGCAAACAAGCACAGATAAATCGAAATCAGCTGTCGACAAGTTCTTGTTGACCGTAGGTGAAGGCATCCCTGCAAATTCCCCTTTTTTGAATTTGTATTCGTTGTCCAACAGGCAGAGGAATGTTGACACGACGGTTTTGTGCGTGGATAAGGCATTGTTATGTTCGGCTATTTTTGACTCTTCACTGGTCGCCTAAGCATCGAACCAACATAGAGCCCAATGAAACCTAGTACGAGCGCAATAGCTACGACTAGGAAAACGAAAGAATAATTATTCATCATCTCCCAGCTCATCCACTCGGCATTTGATGACAACGTGATCCCAGGGAACATCTCTTGGAAATCTTCTTGAGCCACCAGATCCCAGTGTCCCAGACCTGCAGGAATCATCGTCGCTATCAATGACACAAGAGCTGCCCATAAAACCGTTATTTTAGCTATTGCTTCCCTCCTAGCTTCCCATATCTTTCTAGCGAAGATGTAGCCACTGATCAATGCACTAAGGAAAAAGGAGACAAAAACACCAATGTCTTGTCCCAATGTGAACCCCAACCCAACAGAAACAAATATCAACGCTAAGGGAAAACCGATCAGAGAAGAAATCACAGTCATCGTTGCCACAGCCATTACATAGTCACCAAACTTCAACCTATCACCTCCTTAGCAATGAAATAACGATTGTTGTGTATCTGCTATCTTAGTTTTATGACTTGTGGAAGAAAATCACCTTCACAAGGAATAACATCCATTTTTGGAAAACTTAAGCACTTTCCACAAAGCGGAGTAAAATAACTACCTTCGATTCTCAACGCGCACATTAGCACTTTTTTGCGTACTTAAACGAATCCTCTTTTTTATAAACGAACCAGCGCTAAGCCTAAACTCGTCGGTTCCAGCATTCAATTGACATTTCATGAAGTCTTCCCCTAGATACAGATAAATCAAAAACAACGGTCGATAAGTTTTTATTTGCGGTTAAATGTCTAAGGGTAAACACCATGAACATGTTAAGCTGACATTCAAGGAATGGTAAAAATGGCTAAAAAAGCGCGAATACGCTTGACAAGCACAGACTACAAAAAGCTAGAAGAAGTATGCGGAGAACTAAAGGTCATCGCTGAAAAAACAGGGGTCAAAATAACTGGTCCAGTTCCGCTACCTACAAAACGGTTGCGAGTTCCAGTTTTAAAATCGCCGTGCGGTGAAGGAACCGCTACCTGGGACAGATGGGAGATGCGCATTCATAAGCGTCTTATTGAGATCGATGCCGAGGAGCGCGTTATGAAGCGTGTCATGCGGATTCGCGTTCCAGAAGAAGTTCACATATCTATAGACTTCACGAACCATTAAAACTGATTATCTTTTTTGTTTGCCCCACTTGAATAATAGACATTCACCACATTTCTCCAGAAATTCCAAACCTTTCTTCGTTGTTCTAAAACGACGACTCTCATCAAACTCCAGCAATCCTTTTTCCAGCAATACTCCAAAATATTGCTTGGTCTGCAAATATGAAAGCCCAACATCCCTAATTATTTCCGTTTTGTTCTTCCCCTCTTTTGCCTTTTTTAATATTTCCATGGTGATTTCATGTCTATCTCTGTTAACCATTCGTACCACCAAAAAGCTACTGCCTTCTACACTAATTTGTGTCCATTGTCAACACGCAATAATATAGTTTACTATAGATTTATTATTTGAAGAATGAACTTGTAACAGACTATCGTTAAAACCAGACTCGCCACAAAAACGAACACCCAATATTTCTTGTTCCACAAGAAAATCTTGAAACCGTCAAGCACACCAAAAGGGATAAGGTTGAAAAGCGCTATCCAAGCATTGATCGCAGCTGCAAGCAAAAATATCACAGGATACTCATGAATAAGAAATGCAGGCACCAGAAGCACCGACGACAACGTTATGTTAGTAGCTGGCCCAGCTATAGATATTTTTCCCATGCTTTCTCGGTCGACAACTCCAGCAACCATGACTGCTCCTGGAGAAATAATCTTGAAGAGCGGAGAAACAATGGAAACGAGTGTTAAGATGGTTCCCATGAATGTTAGCCTGAATTCTGCCCATAACTGGCTTTTTTGAGCTGCTATTTTGTGAGCTATCTCGTGTGTGAAAAATGAGAATGCTAGAATCAGTGCGAAAGTGGCTAGCATTAGGGGCTGGTTCATTTCGGCGTATATTTGTGGGAGTGTTCCCCATGATAGTCCTATGCTGATTACAAGTAGTGCGGCAACTGTTAGATGTTTGATTTCTTTGCTGCTGAAGCTTATTTTTTTCTGTGGTGGTTGGAGTGGGGTGTAAGTAATTGTGTAGTCGTAGGGTTTTTGTTTTTGAGTGGTTGTTGGTTGTCTTTGTTCTTTTGGGGCGCGTGCTAGTTCTATTTGTGGGCATTGGTGGTTTTCTGGTAGGCGATGTTCGGAGCAGAAGTGTCCTCCGCAGTATGGGCAGTTGAATGGGAGGAATGTTTCTTTTTGGCATTTTTGACATTTCATGTTGTTGGGCTCTTTTTTTTGTTTAGATGGGCTGTTTGAGTGTTTATGTGTTTCTGTTGTGCTTTGCGGGTGTAGACCCCTCCTTATTTATAGGTTGAATTTTTGGTTAGATTGAGGTGTTGTTGGTGAAGGCTGAGCTGTGTGAGAGGCTAGACCCCTCCCTTATATATAGATTCAACTTGTGGTTAGAATTTGGTTTTGGTTGGTTGTTCTGTGCTTGCGGTTTTGCAGCTAACGGTTCGCGGGTTCAAATCCAACCCCCCGCACTTAAATTGTGGTTGATGTTTAAATTCTCGGTTTTCATGTTCCTTATGGATTCTTTATAGTAAATGGAAAATAGTAGTTGGCTCGCTAGAAAACATAGTGATACAATTGTCCATAGAGAAGTTGGTAAGACAGGCTGCGCGTGCCATAGTAACAAATATAGCATGTTTGAAGGAAAAGTTCAATGTGCTCGTTATATGCGGTCTTCATAACAAAACTTTGGCTGAGCATATAACGCTTGAATCGTATGCAATGAAAGCGTATCCTTACTTGTGGGTGTTTGACGAAAAAATCTTTCTCAAAAATGTGAAAATTCTTTGTGAAGATGAAATCGCCATTCTTCCAGAACACTTGCGTTCTCTTTTAGAAAATTCGAACGTAATAATATGGCTTAGTCAGTTTGACGATTTAGAAAAGTTTCCGCTAGGTGTCAGAAAAGCGATGATTTCGTTTTGGGACAATGTCGATGAAGCTATAAAGGCTAAACCTCGTTTGTATGTAAATTTGCTCTCCGCTAGATGCATGGAATACATGGGCATAAACTATGAACAGTATCTTAAATCATTCATCACAGCGGTTAATGTTGATTATAGCAAGATTCGAAGAGTTGGAAACGCGTTGGCCTCTAAGCTTAATGAAAAAAAGCTAATTCATGTTTATGACGCGAAAGGCACTGATTTGACCTTCAGCATTGATAAACGGCATGTTGGAGTAGAAGTCGGGATCTTAGAAGACTGTTTTTCGAGCGGAAAAGAATGTGGAGTAGAGGTCCCTGGAGGAGAAGTTTATGTTGCTCCAATAGAGACTTCAGCAAATGGTGTACTTGCTGTTGAAGAGTTCAGAGACTACAACATTCAAAACCTTAAACTTCGTTTTAAAGAAGGAAAGGTTGTTAGTTTCAAAGCTGAAAAAGGAAACGACGTGTTTGGAAATCTGTTAGAAAAGGCTGAAGGCGACAAGGATAGAATAGCGGAATTCGGCATCGGAATAAACTATGGCATGAAACTTACAGGCTATAGAATATACGATGAAAAAGCCCTTGGCACAATCCACATAGCCATAGGAAACAATGTTCACCTGGGTGGAGTAAATAAAGCGTCAATACACTGGGATTTTGTCCTACACAACCCCAGCATAGAAGCCGACGATGGGCTTTTAATGAAAAAAGGGAAACTCGTTTATAAGTAAATGCGCTCGCCAGAATCACAAAAATTCCGATAATTTAAACCGAGATCTAAACCTACCTCCCGCACCACCTGAGAAGCGAAGAAGAAAAGATAGGGTACTTCTTAAACTATTCCTGATGTCCATTTATTTTTCTTTGGATAAAAAGCCTAAAAAATTGTGACCTGTAATAATTAAATAAATGAGGCAAAAGTATGAAGAAAATTGGAGTTCTTGGAACAGGAATGGTTGGAAATGCGATTGGTTCAAAATTAATTCAGTTAGGCTATGATGTTAAAATGGGATCGCGAACACCAAACAATGAAAAGGCATCCGAATGGGTTAGAAAAAATGGTTCAAAAGCATCACAAGGCACTTTTGAAGATGCTGCCGAATTTGGCGATATGATCTTCTTATGTGTCAAAGGTGAAGCCGCTTTAGACGTGTTGCGTATGGCAAAAGAAGAAAATCTGAATGGTAAAACTATTGTTGACGTTACTAACCCAGTGGACTTCTCCAAAGGAATGCCTCCAAGCTTATTTGTTTGCAATACCGACTCACTGGGTGAACGGCTTCAAAGGGCCTTTCCTAATGTCAATTTTATAAAAACACTAGATATCGTAAACTGCGAAGTTCAGGTGGATCCAAAAAAATCGGGTGATGACCCGACTATGTTCATGTGCGGAAACAATACAAAGGCGAAAGTAGAAGTTAAGGAAATCCTAAAACAGTTTGGCTGGAAAGACATTATTGATTTAGGAGATATTTCGGCAGCCAGAGGATCCGAAATGATGACCCCAATCTGGTTAAGAATTTGGTCTGCCCTTCAGAATTCGCATTTTGCTTTCAAAATAGTTAGAAAAAACAAAATTAGGGGAGATGAGCGAAGCACCCCTCAGCAGAACTAGTATAAATTATACTCTAGAAATTGAAACATAAGTCGCCTTTAGTCGCTGTCTTGCTGACCTTTTTTATCGCTGTATATGGGCTTCGTGAACCTACGAACAGGTCTTGAAAATCTTGGGTTTTGGTCAAACTATCTTCCAGTGTTTTTAGAAATGACTTTTGCTTTGCTAATTATCATAACAACGTCAGCCTTGACTTTCCTAAGGCGAAAAAGAAGTACTCGATTTTCCCAAAGCGGTTATAACTTTCCATCTTTGTTGGGATTTATGTCTTGAATTATGCTTAAAATAGGGATGAGCTATCAAAGAGATATCGTTTTAGCTTGTTTCACTCAAACTGTGGCTAAAGAAGCATGGCAACACTTTAAAGAAACGAAACGACAACCGCTCTGGAAACAACAAACCAATTACGCATAGCGTCTCCACCTTTGATTGTTAAATACTTAAAAATAATGCCTTTAACTAAATCTAAGTGTCGGCAATTCAAAAGAGGAGAATAACATTTGAGGGCTTTCAGTTTTGTTCATGCTGCAGATTTGCATTTAGGCTATTCGCAATATGGCTTAGAAGCTAGACGCGAAGACTTCGACAGAGCCTTTCAAGAACTAGTCGACAAAACCATCGAACTAAAACCAGACTTCATGATTATCGCAGGCGACCTATTCAATCACGCACGTCCTTCAAACGTAACACTGGAAAACGCCATCAAAAACTTCAGCCGCCTACGTGAAGCCAGAATTCCAGTCTTAACAGTTGACGGTTCCCACGATTCAGCACCCAACATTGTAACAGGCACCATCATGAATCCTCTTGACAGCGCAGGACTAATTTATCATCTGCCAAGACATGAAGGAGCATCATGGCAAAAGCCAAATTGCTGTTACGTTTACGGTATTCCAAACTTCAGAACCAGACATAAAACAGAAGAATTACTTCCAAAATTCATAGAACAAAACCAGCCAGCACCAGACCCAAACTTATTCAACATTTTCGTTTTTCACATGGCATTAGACCTTCCAAACGTCAAACCACCCTACATCGAAGCTGAAGCCCCACCAGAACTCATACCAGAAGGCTTCAACTACTATGCCGCTGGACACGTACACACACCTTACAAGGACAAGTTCAAAACAGGACTACTAATATACAGCGGATGCACCGAAACCATCAACTACGATGAAGCCAAGATAAAAAAAGGCTTCTACCACGTCAAAATAGACGAAAAAGGCACAGTCTCACCCGAGTTCATACGGCTCGAATCTCCACGCAAATTCATCCTTTTAGAACAAGACTTCACAGGCGTACTCTCCTCAAAAATCACGGAATCAGCTGTCCAACTTGTCAAGGGAGCTGACGAAGAAGGCGCAATAATCATTCCTGTCTTGAAGGGAGTTCTGCCCGCAGAAGCCACCCGTGCAGAAGTCGATGTCGCTCAAATTAGATCCGCGGCTGAAAAGGCTCTGCTTGTGCATCCAATCGTGTTACTGCGGGAAACAGAGGTTTCAGAAGAAATTGTTCGTTCAATATTCGAAAGCGAATTCAAGGATTTGAAAACGAAGACCTTCGAATACTTCCTGCAAATTTTCTCCGAACGCTACAGCCGTGATGAAGCCGAGAAAATAGCCCACGTTGCAATCAGCCTAATTGAACCGCTAACAAGAAAACAAGAAGAAAAAGTGAAACAAACGATAGAGGAGCTCCTAAAATGAAAATCGAAATTGTCCAGCTAGAAAACATTCGCTCTCACGTAAAGTCAACAATACCCTTTGCAAAAGGCTTCAACTGCCTAGTAGGCGGACTAGGCTGCGGAAAATCAAGCATCCTATACTCAATAGATTTCGCATTGTTCGGAGATCCAATTGGCAGAAGCTACGACTACCTTCTGCGAGAAGGCGCAAACAGCGGAAAAGTCACTGTTCAATTCATCCAAAATGGAAGAAGCTACAAAATTTCCAGAGCACTAAAAAGACGCGGAAAAGGCATAAGCCAAGATTTTGACGAGCTGAAACTTTTCGAAGATGAAAACGTAATAGCAAACTTGAAAAGCGATGCAGTCGCTGAGCAGCTTAAGGCAATAACCGGCTTAGAAAAAGAGCTTTTCCGAGAGATAGTATGGGTCAGACAAGAACAATTGAAAGAGCTCTTAGATGCCACGCCCAGAGAAAGGCAAAAGCGCTTAGACGAGCTGTTTGGCTTATCAGACTACGAAACAGCTTGGAGTAACCTAGCAGGCTATCAGCGGGAATACGAAGGCGAAAGAAAAGCCTACGAAAAAGACCCAGATGTCGTTGGAATGGAAAAGCTAAACAAAGAATACAATCAAACAGTCGAAGAATTCTCACTTATCGAAATCGAACTGGAAGGAACAAAGAAGCGACTCACCGAAGCCAAAAAAACATTAGACGAAGCTGATTTGAAACTCAAAAAGCTAGAGGAAGTAAAGACCCAAGTCGAAGAGCTCAAACGGAAAGAAGCACAAGTTCTAGCAAACCTAACAAATGTGGAAGATGCATCGGCCTCCTTGGCTGAGAAGATTGAAGACAGAAAAATTGCCATTGAGAATTTGAAGCAACGCCTAACCACCATGGAAACGCAGACAGAGTCCCATAAAGCCCAGCTTAAGGAAATCGGAATTTCCTCTGACCAGCCCATGGAAGACCTAAGACATAGCCTAACAATGTTTGATGACCAGATCTCCAGTCTAAAAGGCGAGCAAGAAGCAGCCCACAGAAACATGCAAACAGACAAAAAAAGAATTTCATCACTATCAGCTGAGAACCTCTGCCCACTCTGCCTACAACCCCTAACAGAAGAATACAAAAACGGATTGGTGCAAAGAATCCAGAAAGAAAACGAGGAACGAGAGAGAACAGTAAGTCAACTTCAACAAGAAATCGAAGAACTGCAGCAAATAAAGAACAAGACAAGCGCTGCATTTTCAAGCCTGCAAACACTTGTGCCAAGAATAGAAGACTTAAGAGCACGCATCGCTGAAGAGTCCAAGGCATTAGCTGAGCAAGCAAGCGATTTTGAAGAAAAACAAAAACTAGAAAAGGAAACACGCAGGCAACTTGAAATTGTGCGAACTGAAATTGGCAAATTCAACATATCCGAGCTTGAAAGTGCCAGAACCAGAAGAGAACAGGTCTTCAGACAATATTATTCGGTAGAGTCTGACTTAAGAACCAAAGAGAACCGCAAGAAAGACTTGGTCAAGCGTCTGGACGAAGTGAAAGAGAGAATTGATCAAGCGCAGCAAAAAATTGAGCGCATGGAAAAAATAGTGAAGTTTGTTGAAATCATCGGAGGAATACGAGATGCTTACAGAAGTATCCAGCCTAAACTGCGCGGCGAATTTGTGAAGGTCCAGAGGAACTTTGTTCAGCAAGTTCTTGACAGCTTAGTCGGTGGAGAGGCCCCTTTGCTGAATGTTCTAATTGATGAGACGTACACACCTTATGTTAAAAGCGAAAGTGGCGTTGAAAGGGAAGTTTCGAATCTTTCCGGCGGGGAACGAACAATTCTTGCCTTTGCATACCGGCTAGGATTGGGCCAGCTAATCATGCAGTCTCGAACAGGCCACGGCTTAAGCATGCTTCTACTTGACGAGCCTACTGAAAGCCTTGGAAGGGAGGACGGCTCGATAGACCGTCTAGCCGAAGCAATATCACGTTTCAAGGCAATCGAGCAGATAATAGCCGTTACCCACAGCGAAGCCTTCGCGGAAAAAGCCGAACACGTAATAAGGCTTGAAAAAGAGGCGAACGAGAGCAAAGTTTCAGTCGAAAGATAACAAAAATGAATATAAACAGATTCATTGAAAGGTTTTGTCCTAAATGAGGCTTTGAAGGCGGATGGAAAAGACATGGCTACAGTAGCTGAATACCGCGGCCAACTTCCGTTTTAGCCTAAGAATTTTTAAGGACAACACAAGACAGTTAGTATGTGGGATCAACATGGAAGAAATGGCGAAAAAAGTGAAACTCTTGGAACCCATCGACGTTGAGACTGTTATCATAAAAAGAGATCACTATTTTCGTGACGCCTACATAATTGATCTTCCCCTAGATTCAGCACCAGATCACGTTTGGCAAGACATTTTTGAAAGAGAATGGAGATCAAGCAGACATTTATGGGATAGAAAGCTCTTTGTTATGAGTGATAAACTCAGACTTGTGACTAGAGCATATGACATTGAAGACAAGCTCGATTGGGTTAAACAGGTGGTAGAACGAACAAATTCATGCGTGGAAGACTACAATCGTGAAGCAGAAGCTCGCAAGGCTCAGAAAGAAGCACAACCTCAGAGACAGCCAGCAGAAGAAGAAAAGGCAAGTGTTGAACTGATTCGAGATATCCTTAGAAAGAAATACGGACCTTTCTAGACTATCAAGTAGCAAAACAGTCTCTGGATCTGATGCGACTTCAATAGTATTCTCGATGTCACTTTCGGTTCTTGATGATGTCTTCAAGAGCTAGCAGAAAGCGGCAATTGTCACACATCTGATCTTCGCCTGTTGCATCTTTTCCTTTACATTTGATGCACTTAGGACGTTCAATTGGTTTCCGTTTCTGCAAAACATCTTCTAACATGACACTTTCCGAAAGAATAACTTTCTCTGACGCGGGCAATTATAATTTATGAATTTAAAATATAGATGCTGAATAAGGATGGCAAGATAATGATATCTTACTTTAATAGGGAAGAAGTTTATCTCAAAAGGAAAATCAGTTTACTTAAGAAGTACGCTTTCCTCAGCAACCATATTTTCTAACGTGCCAATCTTTTCAATTTCTATCCTTATGATGTCGCCAACCTGCAAAAACCTAGGTTCTGGCTTCATGGCAAAACCTACACCAGCTGGAGTGCCTGTTGCAATAATGTCGCATGGTTCCAAAGTCATTACTCGACTCAAGTGATGCACTATCTCATAGACCTTAAAGACCATGTTTTTCGTGGTAGAGTCTTGGCGAAGCTCTTTGTTGACCCATGTGCGGACAGATAGGTTAGATGTTTCCTGAAGTTGATCTATGGTTGTCACGCATGGTCCTGTTGGGGCGAAAGTGTCGAAACTTTTTCCCCTTGTCCATTGCTTATCCTTGAATTGAATGTCTCGAGCGGAAACATCGTTCAGAATTGTATATCCAAAAATGTATGATTTGGCTTCTGAAATCGGTACATTCTTGGCTTTTTTTCCTATTACGATGGCTAGTTCCGCCTCATAGTCAAGCTGCTTAACAAGGCTGGGCTTGACGATTTTTTCGTTTGGACCTATTATTGTTGTGTATGGTTTTAAGAAAATTATAGGTGCGTCTGGTATAGCCGCACCTTGTTCTGCCGCATGGTCTCTGTAGTTAAGGCCAAGACAGACGATTTTTGGAGGACGGACGATTGGAGCCAAAAGGGCTATGTTGGTAAGGGGCGAAGAAACATTCCCAAGATATTTTTCCGTGGCTTTTTTTACCAGATCTTCAGCTGTTTCAATTGCGGTATGTCCCGAGGCTATCAGGGCATTTAGGTTCTCTGGAAGTTGTTTGTTCAAGGTTTTTGCTAAGCTTGGCAAGCATATTACTTTGTCGTGCATCAAGACGCCATAGCATTCTTTCTTTTTGTCGAGATATCGAACTAGTTTCACAGGTAAACCCTTCTATTAGCTTGGGGCAACGTCAATTTTGGCCGAAGATATTTCTTTTTTCAAGTTTACAGAATAAAGGGTTTATGTCAACCAGACATTTGAACTAGACCTCGTGACTATGTGGTCTACTTTTCGTCCAGATTATTCATGATTGTGCAGAATAATTCTGACGTTATGTTTTTCTATTATTCTCTTAAAGAAAGAAAAAGAGATCTAGGTATAGCGATGTCCGAAGTTCCTGATGACGATGTATAAGTCGATGGAGTCAACTTTGTCGTCTCCATTTTGGTCTGCTCGTGGGTCCCAACGTGGATCTCCAAGAACAGTATTGAAAGCCCTGAACACCAGAAGAATGTCCTTGCCTTCAACCTTGCCATCGCCGTTTACGTCACCTTCATTTCCATTTGCTTTCACTAGAGAGGTGCTGATTGTCAAAGCCAACATCGCTACTAGAATTAGTATCACTGATGTCTTACATATCGCCTTTTTCATTTTCACTCCTTCCTCCTTAAATAATGCTTCTAAAAGGCAAGATTAAGGTCTTTCTGGTACAAATCTATAGAAGCAACCTCTATCGTTATTGCCTATATCCACGTTTAATCGGTGAAGACTGAAGCCTAAACCAATTATCGATACGTACAGTCCCGAACCCAGCTTCTTCTTTTAGCTTGGAACAATGCCGATTCTCGTCACGAAAATGTTTCTCTTTTCAAGTTCTTCAATTAAGGGATTTATGCCCACGGAATCGCTTGCAATATGTCCTGTTACTATAAGGTTTCCTTTAACATCGGCTATGAGTTTCGTCAAGTCTGCGGGGCTTACATGAATATATGCAACTGTTCCAATGCCATGTTTAAAGTATGTCTTGGCAATTTCATACCCGCCATTCGTCCCAGCTCCATGCGAAACAACAACTTTTCCAGCTGGATTCTCAGCTTTTCCAAGTCGAATCTTGATTTTGGTGATTGCGTTTTTGAATTCAGAAAGCTCTTCAAGAGCGGAAACAACATCTCGCACTGTGGAATCTTTCATGAGTTTATTCTCTATTTGCTGTTGCATCTTACTTCTACCAATCTCGTCCAAAGGCGTGTGAATGTTCATGAATGGTATTTTCAGAAGCTTTGCGATATCGATTATTTGAGAATAGTTTCGAGTGTGCGCCTCCACCTCCAAGTCTGCAAGTTTCTTTTTGACAGCTTCCTCCGCGTCTCCGATGGGGACCCCTGCCGTGACCATTTGTTGAATGTGCCTCCTGAAGACCTGATAGAAGTTTATGGCGGCTGACCCAGCAACTGGGTGGTGGGCAATCACAGCGTCAAATCCAAACTGCTTCGCCAGTAAGAGCTCTGAAGCACCTGCGTCAATGCAGAATAGGACTTTTTCGAGGCTGCCTCCACTAACGTATATGGCGCTATCCTCTGGAACTTCTTTTAATCCCGCAAGTTTCAAAGATAATTTCATAATCTCTTCGGTATCCACCATACTCACCTTCAAATCGCTGAAATGCTATTGTGTTAATTCGGCCTGTAATTTAAAGCATAATGGTGACGCTACATTTTATCAAAACCAATCTTATATAGAATCACAACAGTTGAAAAGTGAAGTGAGCGTCGGGATGCCGTGAGAACAAGAAAACTGGCTTTAACAGAAGGCATATCTGCTGGTGTCCTCTTTGGAACAGCAGCTATTTTCATAAAATTTTTACGAAACTTGGACACATTTTACATAGTCTTCTGGCGTTTGATATTTGCATGCGTAGCATTGGCTATAGTTTTAATCGCTTTTGGAAAACCCTTCAACTTCGCAATTGTAAGTAAAAACTTAAAGGAATTTCTCCTCCTAAGCTTTTTTCTTGGTTTACACTTCATATTCTTTGCATCTGCAGTGAAAGACACAACAATTCTAAATGCTACAGTCCTCGTCAATACGACCCCAATATTCTCAATGTTTATTTCTAGCTTCGTCTTTAAGCTCAAACCTTCTCACTTTGCAATCGCTGGGTTAACAGTCTCCCTCATAGGCGTAGGCATAATTGGCTATGCTGAATCATTGACAGCCAAGTCAGAAGCTTTTTCTCCGAGCTTAAAGGGTGACTTGGAGGCTGTTATGGCAGCCTTGGTTGAAGCTTTCTATCTCAATTATGGTAGAAAAACCAGAAATCGCATGGGTATTCTTCCCATTATGTTCTCGATTTACTTGTTGGGTGCAATTATCGTTGGCGCTCTGGGCATAATTCCTGCAAATGGAATTCTGTGTGTGTCAGTTGAATTAAAAACCATTCTTTTATTGTTAGCATTAGGAATACTGCCCACGGCAACAGCTCACACATTATATTTTTCTTCTCTCTCCAACCTGAAATCCTTTGAAACGGCAACTATGGCTTTGCTTGAACCTGTCGGGGCAACAGTTTTAGGCATAGTTCTGTTTCAAGAGAGACCTGCATTTATGTTTGTTTTTGGCGCTTTATTGATTTTATTAGGAATACTTTTTATCGTTAAAGAGAGGCGGTGAAAGCGTTTAAGTTCGACGAAACAGATAAAAAAGGACAATCGATATTAATGTGCTAAAATGAGTTGAGACGATGGCGACTAACGGCAAAATATCGAACTCTCTGAAATCAGCTACAACTTACTTACAAAATTCACTTCTGGCTTTGAGCAACAAAGATGAAAGCTCCTTTGCTGACAACATTTGGCATGTAGCAGCCGAACTGGAATATGCACTCTTCTTATTATCAATAAGGTTCCAAGATGAAAAGAACGTATTGCATTGGAAGCCGAATCCAGAGGTTAAAAAAGTTGATACTGGTCCAGCATTGGCCGAGGTGCAGAATCTACTGAATCAGGCTGAAAAAAGCATGGAAGACGAAAGATTGCTGGATGCTTACAAAAACGCCTACATTGCAAGGCATTACACACTCAAAATTCAAGAAGACATCGCTAGAAAGAAGCGTGAAGCATTAAAAAAGAAGTAGCGGTTATTCCTCTTTTGCAATCTTCTTCTCTTTAACTACTAGACTGTTTTCCTTGCCACCTATTACTCTAAAATAGTCTTTTAGTTCGCTTTTGTGCAGAAACTTTCTTAGAACCACTCGCAGATATTTTTTGGAAATGGCTTTTTCTTCACCCTTAACGATCAACTCATTTGTGGCTGTTTCTACTTCAGCCATAGTTCTTTCTTTAAGGAATTCAGCTAATTCTTTAATCAGGTCGCCGCCTTCGCTTTTCAGTTCAGATATATCGATTTTTATTTCCGCCATATAAATCGCCTTATTTTCGAACCATTATGACTCTGACCTGATCACATACATCCTCGCAAGAGTCTGCAATCATCTCCAGAGCTTCGAAAAGCTCGCTCACCAAAACTGCCACTCCAGCTTTGGGTAAATCTTCTTTCCCAAGCAATTTCCTAGCTTTTTCGTGTATGTCATCGACTTTTTCCTCCTCTCGTTCCACAGCATCCGCAGCTTGAAGGGCTTCTTCTGGTTTCACCATCATTTTATTAACACATTTTTCAACCAGAACTGCACATTCTTTCACGCTCTTAACCATGTCGATGAATTCTTCTTTGATAGACTTCGGCACATACTCTATCGGTATTGCTCCCAGTACACGTGTGGATTCTCTGCTCCAGTCGGCAATCATGTCCACTCTTTTTACAAGGTCCATCAAGTCTGCTCTATCTGTTGGTGAGAGTTCACCTTTTGACACATCGTCCATAACCTTTCTTCTTAAGGTGTCGGCTTCTCTTTCGCTGGTCGCTACTCTTCCGACGCATCGTTCCATTTCTTTCTCGTCTTTTTCTATGGCTGATGTTATAGCTCTCTCCAAATCTTCGACTATCCCGGTCGTTAAAGCTAGATGCCGCTGTATAGTTGCTAAAGCCCTTGTCTCCCTTCTCTTCTCAAACCATTTTATTAATTCACTCAACGGCTATCTCCTCCTTCAATCCAGCCTCAGGGTATGCAAACAAATGCGCTTTGTCGGGTGGAAAGCTTACTGTAACCCTATCACCAATATTAAACCATTCTTCAACTAAAGAAGGCTTAACGATAACTACCTGATCCTGATTTTCAAGCATAACCTCATATCGTATATTTGTTCCCTCAAAAGTAACTTTCTCCACAACACCCGAAACGAAAGTTTTGCCTTTACTTACCCCTTTTCCAACGACAAAGGTTTCTGGTCTTATTGCTAATAAGACTCTTTCCCCCCTCTTCACATCCCTCTTGCCCACTTGAACTTTTATGCCACCACGAAGATCTATAGTCGTTTCTCTGCCACTTATGCTTGAAACATATCCTTCTAAGAAGTTTGATTCTCCAATAAAATGGGCTACAAAAATGCTTTTCGGATTCATGTAAAGCTCATTAGGCGTCCCAATCTGCAAAATCTTGCCTTTCTTCATGACAGCGATTCTGTCTGAAATGGCCATGGCTTCAGATTGGTCGTGGGTTACATGTATGGCTGTTAAGCCCAAGTCTCTTACCATTCTTTTTATTTCGTATCTTAGCTCGTTTCTTACTTTTGCATCCAACTGACCCAAGGGTTCATCTAGCAGAAGCAGTTTCGCTCCTGCAGCAAGGGCTCTTGCAACGGCTATCCTCTGCATCATCCCTCCGCTCAACTCGCTTGGAAAGGCGTCTAAACGTTCGTGTAGCTTGACCATCTCGAGCACCTCGTGCCCTATTGTCCCAGCTTTTTTCATGTCAAATCCTTTCACTCTAGGTCCATAGGTTACGTTATTCCAAGCGTTCATGTGCGGAAACAATGCGAACGTTTGGAAAACAAATCCAACATCTCTGTCTTCTGGAGGAATGTCATTGACAAGCCTGTCTCCAATGTGTATTTCGCCTTTGTCTGGCTTGATCAAACCTGCAATAAGTCTCAATAAAGTGGTTTTTCCACATCCACTTGGACCAAGGAGGGAGAAGTATTCTTTATCATTTATGTTAAGGCTGACATTGTCAACTGCTACAATTTCCCCAAACCTTTTCGTGACATTTATCACGCGAACTTCAGGCGTTGTCAGTCTCCTCCAAATGCTTTATATGATTACTTGCAGTTAACCATAAGTTTTTAGGCAACATATTGAACATGCTAGTATCTTCCCTTTCCCCTGACAACAAGCCTCAAACAAAGCAGAATTATGAAAGAGAACAATATTAGGAAACCACAGCCTAAACCAATTTGAAGTGGTGTTGCTTGCGGTAAAGCTAGGGATTTTGGTTTGACCCAGTTAACAAGGACTACTGGAGTTGTTCGTAACGTGGTAACTACAGCTAATGTGGCACCTGTTTCGCTTACACTTCTTGTGAAAACCATTATTGCTCCAGAAAGTATGGAATATTTGGTTAATGGCAAAATTATTGTTCTGAAAACGCCAAACGGTTTAGCTCCAAGAGTCCTTGAAGCTTCCTCTAAGTCTACGTCTATTCTTTCAACAGCTGCTGAAACTGACCTTACGAAATATGGGTATGTGATTGCCAAATGTGCAAAGATTAGCAACCAGATTTCGGGCATAAACGCGAAGCTTTCTTTCCAAAAGATTGCGAGGGAGACTCCTAAGGCTATTGATGGAACGATTAGTGGAACGTTGACAAGTACATCTAGTATTGCTGACGGTAAGGTCCCTAACTTTCTTCTCGCAACTATTATTGCCATTGGTAAGCCAATAACAATGTTCAGGATCGTGACTATTACCCCCAGGCAATATGAAAGAATAAGGCTTTGCCAATAGTCTCCCCAAACGCCCATGCCTGATAGTGCTTGTGGCAAGTCCTTGGTGAAAATAGCCTCGAATGCTGGAAGGGCAACGAAAAGTGAAGGGATGAGTACGATTATGAAAAAGATCAGAACTGCTACGGTGTTTCTCGCAAGCGTTGTTGTTGAATAACTTAGTTTTCTCTCAGCTATCGGCCAGATTCTTTTAACAGGGAATTTTAGTCGTGGTCCGAGCATGCGAATTAGTGCAAAGATTATACAGGAGACAATTATTAGTATAAAGCTTGCCAGCACTATCGATCCTTCATAAGTGAATTGACCAACCTTTCCATCAGTGAAATCATTTTTCATGTTCTGGATGAAAACTGGTCCGTTCTCAAAAAACCCTGCAACCATCATTGTCGCTCCTGTCTCTGAAATAGACCTTGAAAACGCAAGTATGAAAGCTGCGATTAATGATGGTTTTAGAATGGGAAATGTGACTGTTCTTGACGCTGTAAAGGGTGATGCACCGAGAGTTCTAGCTGCTTGTTCATACTCCATTCTGTAATCAAGCAGCGCTCCAACAACCACCCTGATTACCACTGGATAGGAAAATGTGAAGTGAAGCAACGTAATGAGGAGCCAGCCCTCAGATACAACGGGACCTCCGAAGAGTGCTGACATGCCATCAGGTTTATTCCAAAATAGCAACAACGAGTAACCAAGCGCGGCCGTCGGCACAACAAATGGAATATCGGATAACGTGTCTAGAACGTTTAGCCATTTGGATTTTCCGCGCGCTATAAGCCATGCCAAAGGAATCGCGGCGACGACGTCTAAAGCAGACACGAGTAGGCCGACTGCAAAAGAGTTTTTAATTGCGCTGAGAGCCCGTGCCAATATTTCTGATTGGGTCAGAACCTGTTGTATCGTGTACCATTTTATCACTATCCCAAGTATTGGTGGCAGCAGTATTATTGCGCAGAATACTATTACTGCAGTTAGGTATACTCCATGCCTGACAGCCGCTTGCGATGAAAGTCTGTCCAGAGCTTCTGTAATTTTGGATTTGGCCAACTGCTTTTCCGCCTAGATTGCACGTCTACAACTTCGAATTTCGATTTCGTTTTTTCTCATTCGTTCTTTTTACTGATAAGCTTTCCTTATAAGAAGGTGTCAGTTCGCCCGTCGAGTCATATCACCGCAAAGCTCTAGTGACTCTCTGCTTCATCATCCAAAAGGAATTGAGCCGCAACGAAACTTAAGGCTTTTGCAATGGACTTGGTCTCTTAAAGTTTTCACAAGGCAGAATTGAAAGACACAAGCAGCATTGAGAGTAAGAACATTTCCATTGCCAAAACAATCTCGGCCAAAAGCATGTATAGATAAGACCGAAGAGCGACAAAAACAATTCATCATGGAAGGAAAAATCCAAACTATGGTATTGGAACAATCTAAAGGCCAAAAGAAAAATATGTGCATGGATAAGAGAGCTGATGTATAGGAGAGTGAAATAAGTGGATGTTCTGGAGGCTATTCGGAGTAGAAGAAGCATAAGATCCTTTAAGAGCAAGGAAGTCCCTGCCGAGACTGTTGAGAAACTTGTGGATATGGCTTGTTTTGCGCCATCAGCCGGAAACATTCAACCTTGGGAGTTCATAATTGTTCGAAAATCAAATATCAAGAGAAGACTTGCTGAAGCAGCTCTTGATCAAGAGTTTGTAGAAGAAGCACCAGTTGTTGTGGTTGTTTGTGCAAATGAAGTTCTCTCTTCGCAAGGGTATGGAAATCGAGGTGAGAATTTATATTGCATACAAGACACGGCGGCTGCGATACAGAATATTCTACTTGCTGCCTTCTCATTCGGTTTGGGCACATGCTGGATTGGCGCGTTTAGAGAGGCGGAAGCAAGAGAGATTTTAAAGATTCCGCAAGGCATAAGACCTGTGGCTATAATTCCCATAGGATATCCAAATCAAACTCCTTCACCAAGAAACAGAAGGCCTATGAGACAAATAGTTCATTACGAGGTCTTTGGAGAGACTTACTTATGAAAATGAGAAGTTATTATTTGGGCGAGCTAACCTGGCCAGACGTTGAAGAATTTCTGACGACGCATAACGTCGCTATTATACCAGTCGGAAGCTGCGAACAGCACGGTCCTCATTTACCCATGGACACAGACGCATACGACGCTTTCTGGCTGTCTTCAAAAGCTGCTGAAAAAGCTCAATGTGCCCTCGTTGCACCAACATTGTATTACGGCGTTTCTTCTCATCACATGGATTTCCCCGGAACAATTACGCTCAGTCCGCATACTTTAGAGCAACTAGCTTATGAAGTGGTTTCTTCCCTAATAAGACACGGTTTCAAAAAGATAGTATTTGAAAATGGGCATGGTGGAAACACTCCCGCTTTGGAATCTGCTGCTCAAAGAATTAAAGCAGATTTCAACGTATTTGTGGCGATCGACACAGTTAGCCTCATACCAGACTTCATCAAGAAATTCATTGAAACTCCCTATGACGCCCATGCTGGAGAATTTGAAACTTCCACAACACTTGCAAATCGAGAGAATCTTGTGATTAAAGAAAGGATTAAAAAACCGTCAATAACACTTCCAAAATCAAAATACACAAAAATCGGACTAAAAGAAGGCGGACCTAAAGTTTCTTGGGGCTTTCGTACAGAAGAAATAAGCCAAACAGGTGTAATAGGCGACCCCACGAAAGCCTCAAAGAAAAAAGGTGAAGCCGCTTGGGATCTGGCCATACAAAGGCTTGCAGATTTCCTGAAAGAGCTTGACCAAATGAAATTTTAATATCTCTGACTGTGCATTCTATCCTAGGGTCTAATTGTTGAGATATGCTGAAATCGCAGACGTTTATGGGAAAATCGAAGCTACAACCAAAAGGCTAGAAATGACAGACCTCTTAGTAGGCCTTCTCAAAAGCACACCAAAGGAAATCATCGACCAAGTTGTATACCTGACCCAGGGAAAAATATATCCAGACTTCGTCGGCATTGAAATAGGTATGGCAGAAAAGCTCGCAATAAAAGCCCTTGCCCGAGCTTCTGGAATAAAAGAGAGCGAAATTGAGGACGATTTGAAAAAAAGCGGAGACATCGGAGAGACCGCCCAAAAATGCGTACTGCACAAGAAGCAGGTAACGTTTTTCACGCAGCCCTTGACAGTTTCGAAAGTCTATGAAACTCTTGACAAGATGGCTAGAGCTTCAGGTTCAGGCGCCATTGATACTAAGACTGCGCTTTTAGCGGGGCTTCTATCTGACGCTACTCCTAAAGAGGCAAAATATCTCATAAGAACAGTCACCGGAAATCTCCGCTTAGGCACTGCTGATATGACGGTTTTGGATGCTTTAGCCATAGCCTATGGCGGCGGCAAGGAAGCCCGTGAACTCGTAGAACGCGCTTACAACATTTCTTCAGACCTGGGAAGAGTCGCCAAAGTGGTTGCTGATAAGGGATTAGATGGGATCAAGCGATTTCAGGTTTTGGTGTTCGAGCCTATTAGGCCAATGTTGGCTGAGAGACTTTCTTCTCCTGAAGAAATCCTCGAGAAACTTGGCGGGAAATGCATAGCTGAATATAAGTATGATGGTGAAAGAATACAAGCCCACAAAAATGATGATGAGATTGTCCTGTTCTCGAGACGGCTAGAAAACATTTCCGACCAATACCCCGATGCAGTTGAACTGGTCAAGAAAAATGTGAAAGCGAAGGACGCTATTCTGGAGGCGGAGTGTGTTGCGATAGACCTTGAGACAGGCGAGATGCGTCCTTTTCAAGAGCTGATGCACCGCAGACGGAAGTACGAAATTGAAAAGGCCATGGGAGAATACCCTGTCTCACTATTCATGTTTGATGGACTCTATGTGAATGGCAAGGACCTGACTTTACAACCGTATCCAATCAGGCGAAAAGCACTTGAAAAGGCAATCGTAGAAAGTGACAGGATGAAGATTGCCAAATGTATGATAACTGATAGCGTCAAAGAACTCGAAAAATTCTTTCTCGAAGCGATAGAAAATGGCTGCGAAGGCTTAGTTTGTAAATCCGTCACAACTGACTCGGTTTATCAAGCTGGCGCTAGAGGGTGGCTCTGGATAAAATACAAGCGAGACTACAAGAGTGAAATGACAGATACAGTGGATTTAGTTATAGTCGGAGCTTTTCACGGTCGAGGAAAAAGAGCAGGAACATACGGTGCCTTAGTCCTAGCAGCTTACAGCCCAGAAAATGACACTTTTGAAACCGTTACGAAATGCGGGACAGGCTTTACTGATGAAGATTTGAAGAAGTTGCCGAAAACTATGGCAAAACACATTATTCAGCACATGCATCCTAGAGTTAATTCAACACTGGAGGCTGATGTGTGGTTTGAGCCTGCTGCTGTGCTTGAAATCCTAGGTGCTGAAATAACCCTAAGCCCAATACACACCTGCGCTTTGGATTCTATAAGAAAGGGAAGCGGACTTGCAATCCGTTTTCCACGCTTCACTGGAAACTATAGATTAGACAAGGCTGCTGAAGACGCAACAACATCTTCCGAAATTATCGAAATGTATCGTAACCAATTAAAGAAAATAAGTGAGACTTAGGTTTTCAGGGGAAGTTTCTATGGAAATTGCTCGAGTTTCTATTACACCAACCTTTATATGAGCCCATTGTGAGTAGTCACTTGGTGATGAGGTATGCCCCAAGTAACATGTCCAAATTGTGGAACTACAATAAACCTTTTGAACCGCAGGGAAATCGACTTCCACATGATTACAAGTGCAGCTAAGAAAAAGCCGAGAACTTTCACAGAACTGCTTCACATCACAAGGTTGCCACGAAAGACCTTAAGTTTAAGACTTAAGGAGCTTTGCATAAATGGGGACCTCGTCAAAAGAGAAGGTGTTTACGTGTTAAATGGTACTTCACAATTTGCAAATGGGGGTGGAAGATCCATGGAGAAAATTTCGAGAATGATTCATGATAGAAAGATGAGAACGGGCCTAATGCTTACTGCACTTCTATTATCCTTCTCGGTCTCAGGATATGTCCTAGCGACACTGTTTACCGCTCAATCTCCTTCTCCCTCTCTCGGACCAAGCTATATAGGAGCATTCAAAGTGGATCTAAAAATATCCGGAGCCGTGGACCTCTTCGCATGGCAAACAATGATAAATTTCAACCCGTCAGAGCTCGTGTTCGTGGAAGTTGTTGAAGGCAACTTCCTGCACCCTGATACGCCTTACAGCACTATATTCCTCTATGCTGACGACACAGGTCCTGGCGAGTTGCTACTATATGGCTCACGAAAAGGCATCGGTGTTCGTGGCGCCGCCGGAGATGGAATATTAGCAACAATAACCTTCGGCTATAAGACAGAAGCATATACGCTGCCAAAGATAGTCTATTATGATGATGCTGGATACGACACATATCTGCTAAATCCGTACCTTAAATACACAGCGGGTTCTCTGAAGCTAGAGATAGGAGAGAGCTGACCTCTCTCCGTCTCTACACTATCTAATTTCCCTTTATTTTATGTGTCAGATTAAAAGCAAGTTATTTGAAGGATTAGAGGTTGTCTGGTCTTGCTCCAAAACCTTAACTCCGTCAAGAAAGGGCAACAGTTGCGCATAGTGTTGAGGAACATTAGGATAAGAAGTTTACTAGTAATTTATGTTATCTCTTTCTTTATTCGTTTGCTAGAGCTTAAATTCTACTTCTGAAAATCTTTTATGTGAAGGTGGTTTCGGTTCTTGACTGAAGCTAGGCGTCAAAGCAGATGGATGAAAAATGCCAGGAGACTGGCGATCGCTATGGCCATGGCTTTTCTTCTGGCGTTTCTTGGCCTCTTCGATAACTTAGGATACAATGTTAGGTATATTGAGGAGAAATCATGGGTTCCACATTTTGACCTAAACTTTGGCGAAGCAGTGGTTTATTGCGACATGATCTTTAACCCAGTTCTATTCCCCCTCTATTGGTTGGCAGGATCTGGGCATATCTCTGGAAATTTCAGTATGATCTATGTTGCGGAGGCTTATGGGCCTGGTGAATACGGAGGCCCGCGTTTCGGAGCAAAGCCTCAGGATCGGTTCGACTTCTATGTTATGAAGCTGGTGATTTGGGGGCTTGCCGCAAACTTGATTCTTCTGCTTCATCTCACAATAATCATAGAAGCCATAGGAAAGAGGAGTTTGTACCTTGTTGTTTTTTTCTGCACGGCGGGTTTTGCTTTTGCAGACATAATTGGCGCATTGATAGGAATTTTTGTGGGGGCTTTTGCTGTATACTACATTTTATTTAAGATGTCTCCAGAAAATTTCATGTGGAGATTTTGGGAGTCTCTTTGGGAATAGTTACGTCAAATGGATATTTGGAACTTGGAATATCGGAGATTTTTGAACAAACCTCGTAGACAATTCAAAAGACAAGTAACCGTAGAAAAAGGGGCCCCTTAGGATAAAAGGGTTCGCCGGTTTCTTATGTCATGGAAGCGAGTTTTCGTATATTTTGTTTTAGGTTTGTCGCTTCGAATACCCCAGGCGACAGCAACGACCCCAACTCCCATTGTAACTGGTCCAACAGCTAAGAGAAACGCATATGGATACGTGATTTCCTTTGTTATTCTGTACAGCCTCAGTTCTGATGGGGGAACAATGGGTTCCCACACTGCAGATCCGTTAGGCAATACGTTTAGAACATGGGTGCTTGTTACTTCGGTGAAAAGTTCCAACCCTACAGAATATTTTCCGTCATGTTCTACGATTCCTCCGATTTCCGGTGGGTAGTCTTCCACCGTTAGCGCACCGTGATGCGTAACCTGAATCTTGGGATAGAGCCTTATTTGTCCGGGATCGTAAGGTTCCGGTGGTATTATCAAATAAAGCATAAATTCAGTGTAGTTACCTGTTGTAAAATCGGTGACGTTAACAAACAGATATTTCACTAAGGCGAACATTATACCATCTATTTCCACATGATCCTGATGCGGAGGCCAAGCCCAATTATACCCCGGAATGAATCCAACGCTCAGATTTTCACCTCTATTGAAATCTTCGCGAGAGATCTTCCATTCGTCTTCTTTTCTAACAAAATCATCATCAAGGATACTTTCTTGTGATAGATTGCGAAATGAAAAGACAATCAAACCTAGGCAAAGGAAGATAATACCAATAGCGACGATGACATTTTTCATTTCTGTTCCCTGTGTTTCATGTATTTGAAAAGGCACCTGCGTTTCTTAAACCTTTCTAGAACATAATTAGGGTGCACATTAACTCAAAGCATAAATATGTTTCTGTGTCCGTATCTTATGAGGCTGGATCATGTCCAGTGTGCTGCTTGATAAGTGGATTTGGGTAACGATTATTTCAGTGTTTCTTGTAATTGTAGGTCCTCTTATTGTCGTATGGGGTATTCTAAGCCTTTCGCCTGAGATTCGTGTATTGGCAACGATATGTATCATCATACTTTGGGGCGTTGTCTCCGGCTACAAAGACTGGTTAGTCTCAAGAGAGAGAGAAAAAGAAAAACCCAAATAAAAAAGTGAAATTCGCTCGGAGAGTATTACGAGCTACGCTCTGTGCCAAAGGCTCCGAATACGGTTGCCAAGAGTACTGCAAGCGAAAAGAACAAGATTACAGCGCTTGAAGAGCCTGGGTCGAATTTGAAGCTCACACCGGGCACTGTTATGAACGGATTTGTCATGATCAAAAGATTATCTATAAACCAAAATAGAACTCCAGCAAAAATCGTAACGCCCAATGCTTCTCTTGTTCCAGTGTCAAACGTGCTTTTAACTATGGCCATCACCGCTACAGCTATCCATAATATGGAAAATAGTGTGATCACGAAAGGCCAATGGAACGAGCGGTAAGGTTCATTTGAAAACAAGAAGGGCAAAAACCAATGAAGGCATAATGGCACGAATGCAAATGCAGTAACATGCGATAACTTACTGAAATCACCTGTGTGGCCTTTCAGCTTAACCAAGACACCATAGAGAACTGAGGACAGTATAAGCCATCTTAAGAAAACGATTCCTATAAAGGATACCGAGTACAGTATTGTGATCAAATCTATGTTCAGCTTTCCAAGAATAAGCATATCGTATGCGGCTGTTGGCTTGGTTTTAATAATGTTGACGTTGAATACGTAAATGGCGCTTCCTAGACCCATAACAAAACTCACAAAGACTAGGACCCATATCCCCGACCTTAATCCTCTAGGGTCATTGTATAATTCGCCAATAGCCTTTGAGTCTAACTTTGCGATTCTCGCCATCTTTCCAATAAATGTTTCTCCAAAGGGCTTTGGCCATTCCATTGCTAACATTCCTCCAACAAAAGCTAGAATCAAGCCAGCTATGAACCCTCCTCCTATTGGAAGACTAAGGATTGAAAACACTATTATAAGAATCCCGAGGCTCCTATGCCTTCTGGGCTTTCGATACGTCTGGATTGTACACCAAAGCAGTGCTATTGTGAATATTAGCCAAAATGATGCCCCTAACCCTTCAACCATTCCCTTAATGCCAAATGAGATTCTTCCCCAAAAGACCCTCGATTTTTCCACGGCATCCAATGTCGTCAAAGTAGGGTCAGTCGCCACAATAATAGGCGCACCATTGACGGCTATCCATACTCCGTTCAAGAATATTAGAATTGAGCCGACAAGTGAGAGTTTAAAGGCTAAGCTTGCTCCCTTCTTTAGCATATCTTTACCCCTTTAAATTATCATTGTATCTTTTTGACCGATATTTAAGGCTTTGGAGCACCATTTTCTGATGAAACCCCCGTCCAGAAAGCCCAAGATATGTTGGCTATCAGCTCGCGTCAAAGTTTCTGTGACGAAAATGCAGAGACGCAAAAGCTTAAGAACCCTTTTTTTGTATCTATGTTTGGGGAATGTAATGGGGCTTCGAGGATTTATTGCGAAGCGATTGATATATTCATTTGTTCTGATTATTGCGGTGATTGCGGTAAACTTTCTTATCTTCAAGGCAATGCCTGGTGACCCAACTGAGTTTTTGATGCAGGCTTTTGAAAAGGGTTTGGGACAAGAGGAAAGGATGCAACAGGAGCAATTGCTACGTGAAAGGTGGGGGTTCCTTGATCCTCTTCCAGTGCAATTCGCGAAATATGTCCGAAATCTTCTTTCGTTCAACTTTGGGACAGCCATAATTGACAAGAGACCTGTCTCAGAGGTTATGGCAGAAAAGATGCCATATACCGCGCTTCTCCTTGGAGGGGCTACTATAGTTGCAATAACTGTTGGTGTACTGTTGGGAATCTTAGCAATCCAAAGGAGGGGAGGCGCATTTGATACAGCTTCTGTGCTAGGTTCACTAATCACCGGTGCCCTTCCAACATTCTGGATGGGAATGGTTTTTCTCTTCGTCTTCTTTACAAACTTAGGTTGGTTCCCCAATGCAGGTGCCTTTCCTAGAGAGTGGGCTGGGGGTCACTGGCCGAAACCGTTCAACATAGGATATTCTACGCAGCAATACGCGCTCGGTGTGCAGCTTGGGCTGTCGCTTGATGAACTTCTTAGGCTCGTTGGAGGCTATTTGCGTCACTTGGCCCTTCCGATGATTACATTGGTTCTTTTCAACTTTGGCGGATGGCTTCTTTTGACCAGAGCTACGATGCTCGAGACCATAACTGAAGATTACGTTTTGACTGCAAAAGCCAAAGGTGTCGGAGAGACTGCGGTTTTAATAAGACACGCATTAAAAAACGCGTCGCTTCCAATAATTACTAGCGCAGCGATGGCCTTTGGTTTCGTGTTGTCAGGTGCCATAATAACTGAAACGGTGTACACGTATCCTGGAGTCGGTGGATGGACATTTTTTGCAATTAACACTCGCGACGTGATTGTGTTAATGGCAATATTCTACGTTATATCGATATGTGTGATTGTAGCCAATATAATAGCGGATTTACTCTACGGAGTTCTCGATCCCAGAATTAGATATGGGTGAAAGATTTGGATAAGGAAAGTCTAACTGCATTTCGCTTGAAGAGATTCGGCACGTTTGTCAAAAAATTGTTCAGGACATGGCAAGGCGCGCTTGGTCTGGCTCTCATCTTGGGCTACGCTTTTGTAGCAGTTTTCGCCTCATTCATAGTGCCTTACACACCAACCGGTCAGGACCCAAAATACCCTGACCGCTTCTTGGCTGGAGACCGTGCTGCCCCATCGTGGCTGAAGTATCTCCCGCCTTTTTTGGGAGGTAATCCACACCTAAGCGACAACACTGCATTTATTAATAGTCCAGGGCTTCCTGTGCTGAAGGAATGGGATCCTACTGGAGAGTGGTTCTTCACGGGGGATCAAGGTTTCACACCTATGCAGTGGGATCTAGGTTATCCTGCTGACAAGAAAGTGGGATGGCTGAGGCATGAACCTATTGAGGGTTCAATCGTGGTGGAATATTCTCGTGAAAGCTCGGCGAACGATACATGTTTTGCAGAACTGGTTGCTAGAACGCCCTACAACTTCAGTGGGGTTCCGCGAAGATGGACGGCTAACATCGAGGTCAAGGTTGAAGGGCAAACAGTGTTAGGAGAGTTGATGGTGCCTGTGACAATTCGAGTGTTTATTCAGCCTGAAAATGGTTCGCGATTCACCTTGTGGCTTCGGAGTTTTGGAACACCAACAGATTGGGTATTTCCTCAGATAAGTCGGGAATCTTCGATCTCATACATGGATTCTCGGGCTGGTAAACTCGGTGACATTGATCGGAGATTCGTCTCTCCGAATGATCCTATAATGGTGACTTTTACGGAGACCCCAGGCGTATATTTGTATGGCGCGGAAATATACATGAATGACACTAAAGGCACTGTTGGGCCTGTATACACCAGAGTCTATATCGACGATTTCTGTTTCGACACGCTGGGAACGTCTTGGGGCATTCTCGGCACTGATCACCTTGGACGGGACATCTTCAGTCAACTGATATATGGCACGAGAATTTCGTTATATGTTGGATTGCTGGTTTCCGTGCTGAGTGTAGTTATTGGATTATCTGTAGGACTTGTTTCTGGATATTTGGGTGGGCCTGTAGATCAGTTGGCGATGAGAATCAATGACTTGCTTCTTGTACTTCCTGGTTTACCATTCTTAATAGTCTTGGTAGCTGTTCTAGGCGCTAGGCTAGAGAACCTGATACTCTTTATGGGTTTTCTGGGTTGGAATGGTTTTGCAAGGGTAGTGCGCTCGCAAACGCTGTCGCTCAGAGAGAGACCTTTTGTTGAAGCTGCGAAAGCCGCAGGGGCTTCGACGCCTCATATAATAACAAGCCATATATTGCCAAATGTTATGGCTCTAGTTTACATCACGTTGGCAGCTTCAGTTCCAGGAGCAGTGACAGCTGAAGCAGCATTAAGCTGGCTCGGTTTCTTTGATCCCACGAGGATGTCTTGGGGGAGAATGTTGCGTGAGGTCACCGAGGCAGGGGCGCTTACTGCATGGTGGTGGATAATTCCACCGGGCTTGCTGATCTCGCTGCTGGCAGTTGCATTCATACTGCTTGGATTTGCCCTTGACGACGTACTGAATCCTAAGCTTAGAGTTAGACGCTAGAATTCGATGATCCCGTTTTTCCAAGAAATTCATCCAAATGTTGCCAAAGCTCCTCTTCGAGTCTGTCGTAAAATTCTTTTTCTTTGAGGCTTTTAAGTTGGATTAGGCCGCCTCCGAAAAAGGTGATAAAAGAGGCAAATTTTGTTGCAAGTTGGGCAGCTTGGCCAGCGAAGAAGTCGACGGTGAAGTCGTCGGTCTTCCCTGTTATGGTTATAGTTACTTTCTTTACACTCTCCGGGTCTCGCAGTGTCCCGAAAATCTTTTTCTGGTCTGTTTCTTCCAAGGATGCTGTGCTAAATCTTCGTTGTTCTAGGAAAGACTTGATGGCTTTCTCAATCTCAGGAATTTCGACTTTTTTGCCAAGCCATCGATATTTCACTACAAACCCTTGAGGTTTTGATGTTTACAGTTTTATAAGACTTTCGAATTTTTATAGCAGTCCCAAAAGGTTAAATATTGTAGTATTTTAAAAACCTTAAATGCGTTAAGAGGTAGGAGTGTCAGTGTGTGTCTCTGCTTGAAGTCAAGGATCTGAAAACTTATTATACTACTCTTAGGGGGGCTGTGAGAGCTGTTGATGGTGTGAGTTTCAAAGTGGAAAAAGCTGAAGCTATAGGTTTGGCTGGGGAATCAGGATGTGGTAAGACAACGATAGCGCTGTCAGTGTTGCGGATACTACCCTCGGGCGGAAAGATTGTTGACGGCAGTATCTTGTATAAGGGCAAGGATATAGTTCCCTGGGAAGAAGAGGCAATACGTCAAGACATAAGATGGAAGGAAATCGCTATAGTGTTTCAAGGAGCAATGAACGCGTTGAACCCTGTGTACAAGGTCAGCGATCAGATAATTGAGGCTATCACCTTGCATGAGGAGGGTGTTAGTCGAGCAGATGCGCGGGAAAGGGCTTCCAAGCTCTTCGAGCTTGTGGGTATAGACCCTTCTAGAATCGATAATTACCCTCATGAGTTTAGTGGAGGTATGCGGCAGCGAGCTATGATTGCGATGGCGTTGGCGTGTAATCCGTCGTTGCTGATCGCAGACGAGCCGTCTACGGCATTAGATGTTATTGTCGCCGCCCAAGTGTTGAAGCTGATGAAGGAGTTGAAGGAAAGGCTTCATCTTGCCATGATATTGATCACGCATGACCTTTCGATTATTGCTGAGATTTGTGAGTCGGTTGCTATTATGTATGCTGGTGACATTGCAGAATATGGGAGCGTCGTGGAGGTGTTTAAGCAACCTCTTCATCCTTATACTCAAGGATTAATTGCGGCGTTTCCCGATATTAAAGCAGAGCGAACCCGCATGCCTTCTATTCCTGGGTCACCTCCTGATCTTTTAAGTCCTCCTTCAGGATGCAAGTTTCATCCAAGGTGCAAATATGCTATGGAGATTTGCCAAAAGAGAAAACCGGAAGCCATCAGTATCGGTAAAAGTCACGTTGTATCTTGTTGGCTTATCGGTAAGTAGGTGATGATGAGTGACTGAGACGCTTGTCAAATGTGAGAGCTTGAAGAAATGGTTCGCTATTAGGATGGGTTTTTTCAGTTCGATGGTTTCTAAAAGGCAATTGTTCGTACGTGCTGTGGACGGGATTTCGTTTGAGCTAAAGAAGGGCGAGATTTTTGGGCTTGCAGGTGAAAGTGGTAGTGGAAAAACGACAACTGGAAGGTTGTTGCTCAGACTTATCGAGCCTACTGACGGCAAAATAGTTTTTAGAGGCAAGGACATAACATTTATGAAAGACAAAGAGTTGAGGCCTCTTCGTCGTCGAATGCAGATTGTTTTCCAAGATCCTTATGAGTCTTTGAATCCGAGAATGCTGGTTCGGACGATTATAGAAGAGCCTCTGATGATACAAAAAATGGGTGGCAGAGAGTTGACAGAGCTTGTGCACAAGTCTTTGGATGACGTTCAACTGGTTCCTCCTGAAGAGTTTTTATTGAGGTTTCCGCACGAGTTGAGCGGTGGACAAAGGCAAAGAGTGGCTGTTGCTCGGGCGCTTGTTTTGAACCCTGAGTTCGTGGTTGCTGATGAGCCTGTGTCAATGTTGGATGTGTCCATCCGTGCTGAGATACTAAACTTGATGGCTGACTTGGTTGAAAAATATAAACTGTCGTTCCTCTACATAACTCATGACTTGGCTTTGGCGCGTCACATCTGCGATAGGATTGCAGTTATGTATCTTGGAAAGATTGTGGAGCAAGGTACTTCTGACGACGTAATTGGCGAGCCTTTGCATCCGTATACTCAAGCTCTTATTGCCGCTGTGCCAGTTCCGGATCCGGAATCGAAGCGGATTGAGGTGCAAGTGAAGGGTGAGATTCCCAGTGCTGTTAATCCGCCTTCTGGCTGTAGATTTCACACGAGATGCCCAGTCTATATTGGCGACATTTGCCGCACTAAGGAACCACCGTTGGTTGATGTTGGGAAAGGGCGTTGTGTCGCTTGTCATCTACACTCAAAGTGAAACAGCTTAGGGATTCTGGTAGGCTTTAAGAGAGTATTTCTTTCGTGAAAATGCGGTATATCTATTGAATGTTGACACTGTAAGATTTTTCCATAAGCTTTTTAAACGAGCGTCTATTCAAACTATAGTGCTGAAATTTGAAAGGAGAAAGGAAAAATGCGAAAGAATTTGCTATTCGTCATAGCATTTTTGATGCTAGCGTTGCTATTTGCTCCGGCTTTCGCTTGGTACTACAATGATATCCCCACGCCAACTAATCCGTCTTTGCCCCCTCATGATCAGAAATTCGAGACGTTTGGACCCAGATGTGACAGAATTCTGATTCAGCTGTTTTCAACTGCAGAACAAGAATGGGAATCTTTGCTTGCTACTCCGCAACTGATTGACATGACTGACTGGCCTCTCACGCAAGAATACTATGACAAGTTGAAGGTGGTCCCAGAGATTAACAGGACCAATTTGGTTTCTTCAGGCGGCGAGTTCGGTATTCGCTGTCTTGACATAAACCAGAACCCCAACCGATACGCTGGCGCTCCACCAGATCCGGACTATCCGAACCCCGTTGCCAACTTGAATGACACTGACCCGTCAAACGACTACAACCCAACAAGCGACCTCAACTTCAGAAAGGCAATTCTCTCATGCATTGACCGAGACCACTACATTGCAAATATCATAGGAACGTTGTCTGGAGTGGACCTGTGGTGCTGTTTGCCTCCGGCAACTGGAGCAGCATATTACAACGACACCTACATGAAGACGATGTATCCATTCTCATTGGAGAATGCGCGGGCTTGGCTCAACAATGCCACGCACGGATTCAAACTTGTCGGTGCAAAGGAGACTGGTTGGCGATACTGGGACCTCGACGACGACAATGTTGAGGATGACAATGAATATGTTAATCTTAAATTCGTCATTAGAAGCGACGACACACACAGGAAACTTATCGGCATTCACATTGCAGACAAGCTAAACGAAGTAGGCATTAGAGTGAACCGCATGTTCTTGGACATTTCTGGTGCTCGAACCCAATGGATGGACAACAAGGATGCAAACTTGTACACTGCAGGATGGAGCTTAGGAATAGAGCCCGACTCCATAGTGCTGTGGATGGGTGATGCAGGCTTGTATCCAGGTGCAGGCTACTACTGGCACCCAGGAAGATGCTACAACACAGCATACGCGAACGACGCAGAGTTTAACGTTGCTGCAGGCATTGTTGAAGTTGCAGGAAGTGAACAGGAAGCCATAGACAACATGGTAATATGCAACAGAAGAGCAGCAGAAGCAGCCATAAACGGACCATTATTCTGCTATTCAAGCGTCATGGCAAACGCCAGAAAGTATTGTGGCACTCTCCCAGAGGAATCAGCCTATACAGGTCAATACTGGCGAGGCACGACCTGTGTCATAGGCTACGGCATCGACAGCTATTTCGGCTTCATGAACATGAAGCCAACAGGCACCGAGAGACCCGAGAACAGCACAATCAGATATGCATTCAAGACAGCCGACATCAGAAGCTTCAACAACATCTATGCAGAATGGGTTTGGGACAACGCCGTCCTAGACCTGACCTACGACAGCTTGGTGGCGAGCAACCCATACAGTCTCACCACACGCATGCCATGGATGTGCAGCGACTACGTAGTTGGGTCATACATCCACCCAACTTTGGGTAACTGCACCAAAGTTGTGTTCACCCTAAGACCTGACATGACATGGACCGATGGTACGCCGATAACAATGAACGATGTCTACTTCACGCTGGTTGAAATTAAAGGCCTTCTCAAGGCAAGAGGCTTTGCGAACGCATGGTGGTACAGCGCGGTCAAAAACATTCTGTCATTCACACAGCTTGACCCCTACACCTTTGAGATTCTGATCAACGTGTACAGCATATGGGCATTCGGCTTGACAGGCGCGGGCGTCCGCATAATGCCCAAGCACATTTGGGAACCAATCTGCAAGACAGGCGACCCAACAGGCATAGCGCCCGACCCGAACATGATTTCGTCAGGTCCATGGCGCTTCAGAGAGTACAAGGCAGCAGGCTATGTGGACTTAGTTGCCAACAAACCAGGCAGAACAGTCACGACATCCCACACTGGCAGCACACCAGTCACATCACCCAAAGGCTACTTCAAATACTACCCAATCGAAGCGATCATAACCACACCTGCCGGCCTCAAGTTCGAGAAGTGCGACCATACACTCACGGTCACGTTGAAAAACAACGCAGAAGAACCAGTGAGGGTTAACAAGAACGTTACAATAACCTTCGCCAACGGAACAAAGATTGACCTCGTCATTAACAATGACGTAACAATACCAGGAAAAGGAAGCTACAAGGAAGAGTGGACGTTCTGCTGGCCTTGGGGCAAGCACTGGGTTGAAGTGTCAATCCACATAAAAGAGCCAGCATGGCTAGAATGCACAATGATCACGGTGAAGATTCCATTCTGGGTCACCATCAAAGAGGACATTGGAGGCGCTATGCAGGATGGCGTTACAGCACCAGACATCAGAGTTGAAGGCAAAGACATTGCTGTAGCTTCAAAAGCCTTCGGCACCAAACCAGGCGACGCAAGATGGAGCGCAGTAGCAGACGTAACTGGCGACTATAGGGTCGAAGGTAAAGACATAGCTAGGTTAGCTAGAACATTCGGCTGGCGTCCAACCTAGAACAGCTAGATACCTTACATCAAATTCCCTCTTTTTTTGCTTGAAAACCTCAGTCACTGGCATTTACTGTAAGAACTTTTGATTTCTTGTAGAACAGAAAATATTTTGTTGCACAGTGCAGCTAATAGACTACGCGCGTATAGAACATAATTCCAAAATGTTTAAATCGTAAAACAGTATCAGTGATAATTGCTTAAAGAGAAAGGAGAAGAGGGAAAGGAGAATATGAAACCCATAACACTCAAGGCTCTATGTCTCACACTTGTAACACTGATATCATTAAGCACGCTTAGCGTTCTACCAGTGCTTTCACACGATTTTCCGACAAGGTTCAAGGCTGGGATAGGCAAAGGAGAAGCAACATTTTACGTCACACCAGAAGATAATAACTTCACAAGCAGCAAACCCAGCAACCTCAAAGCAGGCACACCTTTTACCATCAATATTAGAATAGCAAATGCCACGTTTATTGCAAGCTGGCAGGTAGAGCTGACCTATAACAAGAACTACTTAGAAACTACTCCAGGTAACATCTCATACGCTTCAGACCACATATTCCCAACAGGAACTTACAGCCCGCAGCTCGCAGCGATTGACACATTCAATGGTACGCACAACTATGCGCTGCTCATGGCTGCAACGTATTACGCTGTTGAATACAACGCAACAGACGCGGGTCTGATGACAATCACTTTCTACATAATCGCGGACCCAGACCCAGGCCAAGTGCTCTGGTGCATGCTACGTATGATGCATGCAGCTGATCCGCCGCCACACACTGCAATGACGACGGGAACATGGACAATGGACACTACCGCCCAAAATGAAAACGATCTGTATATGAGAGACGGCTACTACGAGAACAGATACGTTCCTCCACCGCCACCGTACTTGGAACTTTTGCCCGTCAGCATAACAAAGCCTGATGTTGCAGGCGACAGAATCCCCGGCACACCTAGAGCAAAGTTCGGGTGGGAACTGTACATCAGAGATATGGCAACACTGTATGATGTAATCCTAGTTCAATGGTCAATCACATACAACGCAACACTCTTGGATGTGTATGAAGTACTAGAAGGACTATTCATGAACGACACGTCATGGGCACCCTACGGCACACAGTTAGGCTGGGCGAAAGACCCAGGCGCAATGTATGGATTCATACTGATAAACACTAACCCAGAGACAGGCGAATGGAACTGGACAGAAAGACCTGAAGGAGAAGGCCTCTTAGCCACAATAGGCTTCGAAGCAATATACCAGCCTCCAGACCCCGTTAGTGCATCATGCGCAGTTGATCTTAAGGGAGTATTCGGCGAGTTCTTCTTGAACTCAACAGAGCAATGGCAGCCTTACTCTGAACCAGGAGACGCAAGATACACAATAAACGGATACTACTGGGCTAACCCTGTTGCAGCCTTCACATGGAGTCCTCCAACACCACTTGTTGGAACACCAGTTCTGTTTGACGCTTCAGCCAGCCGCGGCTTTAGAAACGTCGGCGGCGTCCTAGTTCCAGATCTAACGTACATCAAGGAATTCACATGGAACTTCGGCGACGGCAACATAACCACCGTGACAGTTCCAACGATAATCCACGCATACGCGGACATGGGCGAGTACCCAGTAACCCTAACAGTCAAAGACTTCGACAACAGGATAGACACTGAATCAAAGCTGATAAGCATAGTCTTCGGACGCTTGATAGACGTCTTCACACAATATGAGGACCCATTTGGCGGCAAAGGAATAAATATGACAAGCGACATGTTCTGGCCACAGAAGCCAGTAATACTCACAGCCATACTAACCTACAACGGAGACGCCGTGCAACACAAGCCAGTTGCCTTCCAGATTGTGAGCCCAACAGGCTACTGGAACTTCACAAGAGTTGAGTTCACGGACGCAAATGGAATAGCAATAATCACCTTTGGACTGCCGTGGCCATGTGACTATGCAGAAAACCTCACCTTCGGAGTATGGACGGTCATAGCCAAAGCCGACATACAATGTGTAACATGCGAAGACTGGCTGTGGTTCAAGGTCTACTGGTACACTCATGAGTTAACCGTCACACCGAAAGCGTCAAGCTACACGAAGTGTCAAACCGCCGAATTCAACATAACCTTCAAATCCTATTCAAGAATAGCACGCTGGGTCCTAGTCACAATGACAGTCTACGACGACTTGAACGTTCCGATTGGACAAGCCTCAGCATGGATTCTCGTAGGCAACAGAGACCTACAGTGGGATCCGACGTGTCGCACCTACCTAACGTACAACTTGACACTAAGCGCACACATACCTAAATGGGCATACGTTGGAAAAGGCAAAGTCTTCGTCAACACGTTCTTCGACTGGCCAATGGAATGCGGCTACCCATTAAGCCCAGAAGCCCGCGCCGAATTCAGAATACTGAAAGCATAGACACAGCCAGAAAAACTCAATTCCCCCTTTTTATTTTTTAATCGGAGTAACATTTATACGAGCACATCAAACTATATTATGGAGAGAGAAGGAGAAAACCAATGAAAAACTCCCTCATTATATTGCCTCTGCTCTTACTTCTAGCGCTTGCACCATTAGCGAATGCAAATCCAACTCTCACTCTAACCGTTATGACAGACAAAGAAATCTACGGCCTCGGAGACGAAGTTAAAATTAATGGAACAGTAACAGTCGACGGTTCACCAATCCCAGACGCGGTTGTCGGCATACAAATAGACAACACAACAGAAACCGCAGCGACATACCTAGTAAGAAGCAGGCCAACCAGCACCAGCTACACGGGAAAATATGCATTGGAAGTGGCAGATGTTTTTCTGTCCGATGAGTACGGCAACCCCAAAAGTAGCGTTAAACAAGGAGAAGTAGCATATTTCAGAGTAAAGGTTCGAAACAACGAAGAAATCGAACATTACGTAACACTAATTCCATATTTCCAAGCAGGGCAAACACCGCTTCTCATTGATACAGGCCCAGCATTCCAAGGACCAATCGCAGGAGGAATAGCATACGACCAAAAATTCGGCAAGGAAGCCGTAGGCTCACAGTTCACAACAATCGGAGGAGACACAAAATTCGCTTCGTGTTTCCAACTAGGCATTCCAACCAGCCATCAGGCAAACGTCACAACCATAAGCTGGCGTGGATTCAGCGAAACAAGTATCCATGCAAAAGCTGTCATATACAATAGCAACGCAACAGATGGACGTCCACTATCGCTTGCGGGAACAAGTCAAGAAATCACTATATCCGCAACAAACCAGTGGTGGAACTTCACCTTTAATCCAGTAATTGTTTTAACAACAGGATATTACTGGCTTGGTATAATAGCAGAACCCGCAACGCTTCACTTCTCCTATGACCCCGCGTACGTTCCAGAAATTAATGTGTCAGCATTCGCTTACAACAATGACCTATATTTTGATGGTCCATCAAACCCCTTCGGAACACCCACATACCTCAACAGGTCAATGAGCATATACGCAACCTACACGCTCGTACAAAACTATGGAATAGACACGATCTTCCCAAAGCTGATTCCAGACAGCACACCTACTGGCACAGCAACCATCTACGTCAACGCCTTCAGAGGATCATACCCCAATTGCATGCCCAAAAACCGAGGAACAGCCTACTGCCCAGACAAACCAAAAAACTTCACGATCGCACCCAAAACCACTTTAAGCAGCCTCTCCGAAGCTAACAGCCAGACAGCAGAGCCTCAATCAGATGACGGATACTACGAACTACGCTTCAAACCCAAAAGAGGCAACTTCACACTCTACACAAGCTGTTACTATCAAGGAGAAACCGCCAATCGAAGCTTAACATTCTTAGTAAGATTAATGGGCGACGTAAACAACGACGGCAAAGTCGAAGGCAAAGACATCGCAATCGCCTCAAGAGCCTTCAACACAAAACCTGGCGACGAGCTTTGGGATCCCCGTGCAGACTTAAATGGCGACAATAGAGTCGACGGCAAAGACATAGCCATCATAGCCAAGTACTTCGGAACAATTGGCTAACAGCACGCCTACTATCTTATCAAGCTCGCCAAAAAGCGCAAAAGTTTTATCTAGCGTTTAGAAAAGACAAAACACCCTATCATAATTCATATTCCAATCAAGGTTGCTAAAAAATGAGGAAAATCTTCAGCCGAACGCTGACCACGCGCACATTGCTCGCAACTCTTATCTTTCTAATATTCGAATTGATTACAATACCCCAGAGTTACGCGCAGGGAACCAAGCTCAAAGTTGCAGCTCCAACCAACATCCCGTTGTGCACAGACTTCATTGTAGATATCAACGTCACTGATGTTGCTGATCTGTACACTTGGCAAATAAAACTTTATTATAGCCCGATAGTGCTAAGATTTATAAACTGCACATTGCCTTCTGGCCACGTGTTTGACGGGAAACCCATCTTGGAAAACGGACCCAACAACGAGACCGACGCGAATGGCACATATATACTCTATATGGCCACCTTATTAGGTCAGGTGCCAAGGTTCAGTGGCGATGGACTTCTCTGCAAAATCTACTTTAAAGCCCAAACCATAGGAACCTCCATATTGAGCTTCTCAAGGCCGTATAACGATTGGGTTTACCTCTTGAACTACGACTTAAATACGATTCCAGCAGAGCTTGTTGACAGCTCAGTTACGATCGAACAAGCCGAGACTGATACTATTCCTCCAACCATTCAGGTAATTCATCCGCTCAACGGCTCAGAAGTGAAGTCATCAACGCTAATATTGAATTGGTCTGGGGCAGATGAATGTTCAGGCATAAGCCATTATGAAATCAGACTAGACAGTGGCTTATGGATAGATGTCGGAGTGAATACTAATCATACAGCTGAAGGACTAGGCGATGGAAGCCACACATTCGAAGTAAGAGCCATCGACAATGCTGGAAACACAAACCAAACCTCTATTAGTTTTGCTGTAAACACGAGCCCCCTCTTCGGTCCAGGTTACATTGAGGAAGCGGCAATAGTTGCGACGGCGATAATCGCGGTGTTAATCATCGCCGTATACCTCAAGAAAGCCAAAAAACACTAGAATTTACCTAAAAAAGCTTCGGGCGAGTTCATTTCATTTGGTAACTTTGGATAGAATGCTTTTCCAGAAACTTTAAATCATTTAGAATTACACTAATTTAAACAGTAAACCGAGAAAGGGGAAGATTGAAAGGAGAAAGAAACATGAAAAGCGTAATGGTTAAAATGCTCTCTCTTTCGCTCATTACACTAATTGCCCTAGGCACTCTAAACATTCTACCAGTGTCCGCACACAGCTACCCTACACGATTTTACCCTGGTACCGGCAAAGGCGAGGCGACAATTTATGTGGCTCCCGAAGATAACAATTTCACAAGCGCTAAGCCTCTTGACCTCAAAGCCGGCACCAAATTCACCATTAACGTTAGAATCAAAAATGCTACGTTCATTGCTAGTTGGCAGGTGGAACTGACTTACAACAAGAACTACCTAAGCACTAATACGGGCAACATCTCGTATGCCTCAGACCATATATTCCCATCAGGAAGCTTTAGTCCACAGCTCGCAGCCGTTGACACATTCAATGGTACACATAACTATGCGTTGCTCATGGCTGCAACCTATTACGGTGTTGAATACAACACAACAGACGCGGGCTTAATGACAATAAACTTCACTATAATCGCAGATCCAAACCCAGGTCAAGTGCTCTGGTGCATGCTACGTTTAATGCAGTCTTCAGATCGGCCGCCTCATACGCCAGTCACCACGGGAACTTGGACAATGGACGAAACCGCTTTTAACGAAAATGATCTGTACTTAAGAGATGGCTACTATGAAAACAGATTTGCAGGGCCTCCTCCTCCGCCAGCGGCACTTTATGTTGACCCCCCAAAAAAGATCGACCCAACTCTAGTTGCATGTACGAACTTCACAATAGACGTAAATATTGAAAACGCTACTGCCCTTCGCCAGTGCGCACTCAAACTCACCTTCGACCCTACCATATTAAATGTTGCCAACGCCACATTAGGTTCTTTCCTGCCTTTAACAACAATTTACACCATAGAAATAAACAACACTGAAGGGCACCTTAGGTTTTCAGCGACAGTTCATTCCTCTGAACCAGCCTTAAATGGAAACGGAACGCTTGTCGAAATAACTTTCCATGTGGAATCACTGGGAATGTGCAATCTCACACTAACAGAAACAAGCCTTATTGACGATTATGGAGTTCCAATACCTCACTCGTCCAAGGATGGCTACTTCAACAACGTGATGATGGCAAAAATAGCTGTTCAACCGCCCGAAATAAGAGATCCCTCACTTGTGCCTCCTCAAACTTTTGAAATCAACATAACAATCGCCGAAGTCGAAGATCTCTATGGATACGAGTTCAAACTGCGCTACAACCCGGCAATTCTGGTTACCTTGCAAGTAACAATACATGACGTCTTTGGAGAAGTCTATTATACACCGAGCTACAGCATTGACAACACAAGAGGCATTGTATGGGTTAACGTCACATACTTTGAGCCGGCGAACCCGATTTCGACAATTCCGCCAGTAACAATAGTCACTATAAAATTCAGAGTTAGGGGAGTGGGAATAACAACATTGGATCTTTATGACACCAGCCTCGTCGATTCCTCGGGTCAACCGATCGCCCATGAAGCGTATGACGGTTTGTTTGCAAGCGCGAAACGTGATGTAGCTTTGATCGATGTTGTCGTAGATGAAAACGATGTATACCAAGGCTGGATAGTGAAAATAAACGTTACAGTAATGAACAAAGGGGACATTCAAGACACTTTCGAAGTCAAGCTATATTATGGAACCAACAGTTCGATCGGAACACTTACCTTCGTGAATGTCAATCCAAACGATACAGTTACACAGACATTTCTATGGAGTACGAAAAACGTGCAAGCGTGCCAAAACTACACAATATCGGCAGAAGCTGTGCCATTACCCTACGAAAGTGAATTGGGCGATAACTATCTAACAGGCGGCTGGGTTAAAATCTGGTACATGGGCGACATAAACCATGACGGCTGGGTCGACGGCAAAGATATCGCCTTAGCTTCCAGGGCCTTTGGCGCCTATCCTGAGCATCCAAGATGGGATCCAGCAGCTGATCTCAACCGAGACAATCGGATAGATGGTAAAGACATAGCGAAACTGGCAGTAAACTTTGGGAAAAGGTGCTGAGCACTCTTTCCAAAACTCCTTTTTTATGAGCGAAAAAAAGCCATCAGATAATCTGTACATTAACCGAAATTATGCAGCTGAGTGTTTGGAAATTCTATTTTCATTTTTGTGCAATTTTCGGTGGTTCCTAAGTACCGCAAAAGATTAAATATATCGTTTAGTATATTATCGCAAACTTAAGGTGTCGATGTACAATGAAGTTTCATTCCTGGGCACTGGCAAGAGTAATGTTGTTCATTATTTTCTTTTCCGTAATGCTTAATTTATCAGCAATACCGAGGGGTTTGGGGCTGGAAACTCAGCTTAAAGTTCTTGCTCCAACAGCTCCTATTAATGTACCTACTAAGTTTGGCGTAGACATCAACGTTACTGCAGTTACAGACTTATGTGGATGGCAAATAAAACTATATTACAATCCCACAGTGCTTCGATGGATAAACGCAACATTACCTCCAGGCCATGTATTTGACGGAAAAGACCCTTTTCCATTTGGTCCAATCAACGAAACTGACCCAGGCACAGATGACACATACATCCTATATTGTGTCTCCATTCCAGGTGGCAAAGAAAGTTTCAATGGCAATGGAATTTTGTGTCGTATCTATTTTGAAGCGCAAACAGCGGGAACTTCCCTTTTGAACTTCTCAAGACCTTATGATGAGTGGACATATCTCTGGAATTCTGATTTAAACCCCATTCCGGCGGAACTGGTTGACAGTTCAGTCACAACTCAAGGTGCTGATCCCCGCGCTCCCACAGAAATATCGATATTCCTAGACAAAGACTTTCTCGTGATAGGTGACAGACTTGCGATAAGTGGAACCATAAACGTGACAGTGCCAGACGGCACACCCGTCCACATAGAATATCGAGACCTTGAATATCCCGCGTGGCGTCCCCTCGAAACTGTCGACACGACAGACAGCAATTACACATACATTTGGGAGCCATCAGAAACTGGTTTTTTTGGCGTTCATGCCCTATGGGATGGAGACGAGACTAACTACAAAGGCGCTACAAGCGAAACAAAAACAGTTACAGTTGAAGCTCCAGAAGCACAGTTAAAGATACAGCCCAAAGATCTAGTAATAAACAGCCCAACCCCACTTCCCACATTGCCTTTCATGCTAAATGTCACCCTTCTGAACGTCACAGACTTGTATAGATGGACAATAAAGCTGATCTATGACCCTGTAATCCTAGAAGCTATCAATGTGACAATTCCACCCGACAATGTCTTTGGAGAGAATTTTGTCCTTCAAGAACCTGTCATAAACGCGACAGAAGGCATCATAATAGCTAGTGCAAACTCCACAGCGACAACAGGCTTTAACGGGTCGGGAGTTTTGTGTCGAATGGCGTTTCGCAGCATTAATTATTCAATCATAAAGCAATATGTGTATTTTGCTAACACCTACCTAAGATTTGACAGAATTGCCACGGAACTCAGAGATTCCGAGGAAAAGATTATTTTCTTCAACTACGAGGAAGACTACGATTGCAGAATTGAGATATATTCGCCAGCGAAAAGAACGAGCTATATCACGCTTGAAGGGGTGGCGGCGCAAGTGAAGATTGGAACATCCGTGACCTTCAAAGGAGGGGTCACTCCAACTGGTGTTGGCTTACCCGTCAACGTGACATTGAGATACCGCTCTCAAACGATACCAGAACAGATACTCGCTATTAATGAAACCGATGATGATGGTCGATTCACTTTCTCCTGGAACGCCACTACGCTCGGAATATATTATTTCAATGTAAGCTGGGCGGGCAATGAAGTATACAACAGCGCAAGTGCAACCAAGACTGTTCGGGTTGTTGAGGAAGTAGTTTCTGAAGCTGGTCCGCCTGACATGACGCTTTATATAGTGATTGCAGCTGTAGTTGTAATCGTTGCTTTAGGTGTTGTAGTCTATCTGAAGAAGTTTAGGGGATCTTGAGCAAACACCAATTTCAGGTGCTGCCCCCCTTTATGATACATGAACGCATTTCGAAAGTCTGAAGGAACATGTATTTTTAAACCGTAAATCTCAAATAGTGTTAGCTATAAAAACATGTGAGAGTAGGTGAAAACGGTGAAAGAAAAATTCGAAAGATTGGCACTAATCTGGATTATCGCACTGCTTACGTTAAGTATGATGAATTTTCAAGTGCTTTCGCATGATTATCCAACACGATATTACGCTGGTACTGGCGGTCTCTCAAGCGCAACGTTCTGGGTTACTCCAGAAGACAACAACTTTACAAGCACGAAGCCTGGCGACAATAGAACTGGCACAAAATTCACCATCAATGTCAGAGTAAACGCTACTGAAGTTGCAGGCTGGCAAGTAGAACTCTCCTACAACAAGTACCACCTCAGCACCTCTATAGCTGATGTTGGATATGCTGCAGACATGCTATTCCCACCTGGATCCTACCCCACGATGCCACCATCGATTGAAGCCTTCAATGCTACACACAACTATATTTTGATGACGGCTTCAACTTATGGTGCCGTTAACTACACTGCAAACAACAAAGGCTTGATGACAGTGAACTTTACAATACTCGCAGACCCAGACCCAAGCGGAGTGCTCTGGTGCTGGCTACGTTTGATGCTCACGTCTGACCCACCGCCAAACACAGGTATGATGGGAACATACGCGCTTGACAGCACCGGAAGTACGCTAGAAAGCCCCATATATCTAAGAGACGGCTACTATGAAAACAGGTATGTTCCCGTAGCCCCGGCGCATCTGGAGTTATCGCCAACCTTAGTCAGAAGACCTGCCATCGAAGGGGACAAAGTTGTCAACACATCAAAAGGAATTTTCAGCTTCGACATACTAATCAAAGGCACAAGCTCAGCGGATGAGTTGTTTTTCGTTCAACTAGCCCTAATCTACAACAGCACTCTAATAAGAGGAGTCTGGATAGAAGAAGGCACGTTCATGAACGACACGGCATGGGCACCGCACGGAACAATGGACAACTTCACTATAGTTGAAGAGGGCAAAATGACATGGTGGGGGATGATTATGCCCAACTCCACTGGATATTGGGACAATGATGAGCTAGGTTTAACATGGCCAAGTGGCAACGGACTACTTGCCAAGGCCCGCTTAGAACTCGCATGGCAAGGCTTAGATTCTAATGGCGTCGCACCAGAAGAACTCTTGGCAACAAGTGACATAAAGCTGGTAGGCGTTTTCGATGAGTTCTTCTTAGGGCACCCTAATAAATATCCAGAGCCAGACTACCTCCCCTACAGCTCACCAATAAACGCAACAGTCAACATCTACGGCTATTACTGGAAGCCTCCTGTGGCAGATTTCACATGGACGCCTGAAGAGCCAACGGCAGCAGTGCCAGCGACATTTGACGCGTCAGCCAGCTACGGTTACAGAAACATCAATGGAGTACCAACCCAAGATCCAACATACATAAAAGAATACAGATGGGACTGGGGTGACGGCAACACAAACACCACGGCAAATCCAATAATTACCCACAACTACACTGAGCCTGGAGACTACAACGTAACATTAAGAATAACAGACTACGATGAAAAAACCAATTCAACATCTGATTTAGTCCTCGTGTTTGAAACGGTCAATCACACAATAACCGTTGACACGCACACATTCACAGTAACAACCAGAAGCACAGGAAAAATAAAGCCCAACTCAGCTATTCTCATTCAAACTCACAGGTGTCTACACTTCAATGTCACTGGTAAATCGGGAGGCTTGGGAATTCTGAATATAACCATACCAAAGGCATTGCTAGACGCTCTTCCTGAAGATTGGCTGGTTATACTGCAAGGAGACATAATAACAACAGAGGAAGGTCTAATTGTCGCAGATGTTGACACAGAATGGACTATGCTGTCAATGGCGTTCACATTTGGATCAGACGAGCGTGTATTTGTCCTTGGCACATTCGTGATTCCTGAATTTCCAGTAAACGGCTTTGCTCTCGCTTTCATGGTAATGCTCATCGTCTCAGCCATGTCAATAGCGTTCTCAAAGAAACTTAGAAAATGATTTTACTCCCCCATTTTTATTTTGAACTCCCCTCGTTTCAGTTTTTCTCGAGTCGGAATCCGAAAGATTGAAGACTTCGTCCAAAAAAGTTTTCTCAGTTTTGGAAACCTTTTCCTTGCTAAGCCAACAGCCAGAGTAAAGAAAACCATAAAATAGATGTAGAGTTATGGAATGCTGAAAGAAAATGACAGACTACCATTGAGCAGCCGAGCCAAAACCATAGTCCCGAGCGTTTCCTATTTACTCCACACGTCTTCCTTATCCACCTCAACTTATTTGCGTCTACTAAAAATACTTACAGCATTGTTTTTATCGCTTGTAAAGCTGCATTTGACAACTGTGGCATTTATGAAACTGTTCGAGGCGTAATGACAACCAAGAGGCTGCGGGTTTTTCTCATGCCATTCTCCCCCAAAAGATATTACATATAGAAGTTAATTCCAAAAGGCTTAAATTATTTTGAACTGCAGTTATTAGTGCCGAGGGAGAAGGGAAAAGCTTGAGGCTACGCTTACTTGCCATAGCTAGTTTACTATTCTTTCTAATTCTGCCCACCTTTTTGCTACAAGTTAAAAGCGGCACCTCAACTAACACGCTATTTGCCCACGCAGAAACGACAACGATAGGCGGCGTTAGTTATTACTTACACAAATTAGGATCCGCGGATGGACCCGCAACTACATTGTCAGCTTCAGCCGCATCAGTTGGCAGGAAGCTGATGGGAAGATGGGTCTACTCGTTAAATGGAATTATTTCAATTCCAGCCTCAACATGGACCGTTACATATAGAGCCATGAGAAGCGCATCTGCAACTTCAGTTGTGGCACACTGTGATGTTAACATATCGATTAGGAAAAGTGATAATACAATTCGGGCAACCATAGCAGCAAATGTTGCAAACTCACCTTCCATAACACTGACTAATGCTTGGCAGACATTAACTGGAACATACAATTGGCCAGGTTATACGGTTGTGGATCAGACAGACTATTTGGAAGTGGCATATTGCATTGAGGTTACAACCGCGCAGAGCTCAAAATATGTTCGCTTGCTGGTTGATGACGGCACGTTACCTTTGGCAGATCAAACAAAAGTAGAGAATGTAATGTTTGCATATCCTAACCAAGCCCCTGTGGCTTCTTTCACCTACTCACCAGTTGAGCCCCGCGCAGAACAAACCGTGACTTTTAATGCTTCAGCCTCGTACGACCCAGACGGCAACATAATTAGCTATCAGTGGGATTTTGGAGATGCCAACGTCACAACGGTGACAGACCCTATAATAACACATGTTTATGTGGACTGTGGAAATTACACAGTAACCTTAACGGTTACGGATAATGAAAGTGTAGCAAGCTCCACTTCACAATCGATAACCGTTATAAATCCATCTCTACTACGCCTCTGGGCTGATGTGGGCTCATATGTCGGTTCGCACCCTGATGCGTGGATACATGAAAGCTGGGTTGCGAGCAGCGATTTGCCCGCCGGGAGTTCTGTCAGCTTTAACCTTTCCGTTGACGCCGTCAGCAATCTTTGCGGAGCGGACCCCACATACGACGTTTATCTCGCCGTGGCAGTTAATGACACCGCTCAAGTAGCTAGCATAACCATAGGCTCAACTACCGTAAACACGTTTACCAATGGCGAGGTCTCATGGCCCAGCGTAGCTGGCGGCGGTACACTTTCACCCCACGGCGTCTATCCAACATGGTATGCCCTCGCCTCCTTCGGCAATGTCTCTTCTAACCACGCATATTATACGACTCCTGGTAACCCGTATGGTCCCTACTGGGCTTATCGGGCATACATCACTGTAACTATAACGACGAGCGCAACAATGAACGCTGGATTCAAAGTTCACTTTGACGCTCAAGGTGTGCTAGTGAGGGGCTCGACAAAGCCAGGACATCGAAACACCAACTCATTCTCCCATGACTTGACTTCCACAAGCACCTACATCCCTTCAGTCACAACTGAAGTGACGTTTGCTCAGGTCGGCGTGGGCACCGACTTCGACGGGATAGTTCTGACCGTTGATGGCGTGGATTATAGTGTTACCGTTCTTCCTCAAACCTTCACATGGGTCGTTGGCAGCGAACACACCTTCGAGTATCATTCACCGCTTGATGTGGATGTAGACAAACGATACATTTGGACACATACTACAGGCCTGTCGACCGCGCGGAATGGAACAGTAATCGTTCCCAGCGGAGGCGGAACGGTCACAGGCTATTATAAGACTCAGTATAAAGTCACCTTTAACCAGACCGGACTAGACGACAACGCAACTGGCATCGTGGTAACCGTCGCAGGCGCACCAAAGACCTACATTGAACTGCCGTTCACAACCGACTGGCTTGACCATGACTCCAGTCTCGCCTTCGAGTATTCGGACACTGTGGCAAGCTCAGTTTCAGGTAAGCGGTTTAAGCTTCTCAGCGTAAGCCACACAACCCCACTCACCGTCACAGCGCCCACAACTGTTACCGGCAACTACAAAACCCAATACCAAATCACTGTCACAGCTACCCCAAGCGGGGCGATAGGGGGAACATTCAAAGTCACGTACATCCAATGTGGAACCACTTATACAAACGTGCAAAGGACAACACCATGGACTGAGTGGGTCGACGCAAGTACTAACGTAACTGTGAGCGAGCCTCAAGACATCATTGACGTCTCCTCAGACACTAGATACAAGTTTGACTACTACGACCCATCCGACAGCATCTTGATGACCGAAGCCAGAACCCTCACTTTAGTCTACAAGACGCAATACCTAGTGTCTTTCACTCAGATAGGCTCAGCTGTAGCCCCCACAGTCACATACACCGCTGACACCGACCCAGTTGGGACTGTTCCATTCGGTGTTTGGGTTAGGGCTGGCACTGAAATTACATATATTTATCAGGACATTGTGGAGGGAGCTTCTGGTGTTAGATACGTTCTCACCGATGTCACTCCGGCTTCATCACAGATAGTAAACGGTCCTCTAACGATAATAGGCACCTACAAAACTCAATACCTAGTCACCTTTACACAGAACGGATTGGATGACACTGCTATTGGCACCATAGTAACGGTTAACGACACTGCAATAACCGTACTCCCGTATGAAATTTGGGTTAACGAAAGCTCCTGGATAACTTATTCCTACAGCGATATAGTTGGCAGCACCACCTCGGGTAAAAGGTTTAAGTTAGTCGATGTTACAGGCCCCGCATCACCATTCCACGTAACAGGACCAGTGACAGTTAAGGGCGAGTATAAAATCCAATACCAGATTACCGTCACAGCCAGTCCAGCTGGGGCTCTGGGACGAACATTCAAAGTTACATACATCCAATGTGGAACCACTTACACAAACGTAGAGAAGACAACACCATGGACTGAGTGGGTCGACGCAAGTACTAACGTAACTGTGAGCGAGCCTCAAGACATAATTAGCATCTCCCCAGACACCAGATACAAGTTTGACCACTACGACCCCTCCAACAGCGTACACATGGACCAAGCCAGAACCGTCACCCTAGTCTACAAGACCCAATATTACTTAACGGTCACTTCTTCCTACGGCACAGCCGGTGGACATGGCTGGTATGACAGCGGAGCCACAGCCTACGCGACCTTAAATACAGGTATCATTGACCAGGGAAACGGAACGCGTAGAATATTCACAGGCTGGGGCGGTGATGCTTCAGGATCAAACTATACTAAAAGCAACCCCATATCTATGAGTGAACCTAAAACCGCTATAGCAAACTGGAAGACCCAATACCTTTTGACAGTGCTTACTGACCCCGCTGGTCTAAGTCCTCAGCCAACAAGAAACCCAGCAGGCGAGGCAGGCCCAGCGAATGGCTGGTGGTATGACGCTTCCACTAACGTCACCTTAACAGCTCAATCAGTTGCAGGGTACACGTTCAACTACTGGAAAGTTGACGGCGTTTCTCAAGGCTCCGGGATCAATCCAGTAACCGTCAAGATGAGCGCACCTCACACGGCCACAGCCCACTACAGCGAAGTTCAGGTTGGAGGGTACTCAATTTCATTGGCTAAACAAACTCCAGCATTCCTCATAGCCGCTTACGCCATGCTGATCGCATTATTCTCCGCGGTACTAAGTCTAACAAGACGCAAAAGAAAATAAACACGCCCTTCTTCTCTTTCTGTAATTCCCTGTGGTATACTGGAGTCTAGTTAATGAAGACAAAGAAAGAGAAGATTCCAGGGGAAAAAAAGCCGTTTCCCAATAAAAGACTGTTAGTAATCTCAATAGTTCTTGCGGCTGTTGTTTTAGGGTTTCTGCTTCACCGAATTCTTCTGCAAACCCCAAAGATTGAATTCTCATTTAAAGCAGCAATAATCGACCAGATAGGTGAGGACACCCCATCAAGTTCCGCAAGCGCCCACGAATTTAACGAAACCGTAACGAGTATTTTAGAAAACGCCGGATTCAACGTGTCTTATCACAAAAGCCAAAGCATAACAGTCAACTTCTACAAGGGACTTGCCAAATACAACTATGGCCTAATCATTTTGCGGGCTCATTCAGCACTGAGAGAGGACGAAACCTTAATAGATTTTTTCACTTCTGAAGAGTTCAAAGACGGTATCTATAGTGACGAGCAAAACAATGGGTTGTTGACCAGAGGCAATTACACTTGGCAGCCTGGAAAGTTCTATTTCGCCATTACACCAAAGTTTATAGAAAATTTGGAAGGCTATTTCCCTAAGAGCATAATTATCGCCATGGGTTGCTGGAGCTTGAAGCCTAATTATGAGGAAATGGCTGAAGCCTTCACCAAAAAAGGAGCCAAGGCATACATCGGATGGACTGATGCCCTTAGCATGTCACACAGCGACGATTCAACGGTGAGATTTCTTCAACATTTGCTAGTTAACAACATGACAATAAGTGAGTCGATAGATAAATGTAACAAAATTCTAGACCCCGCCGGATATCCCGGACAACTTTCTTATTACCCCTCAGCAATCGGCGACCATAAACTACAAGACTTCACAGCGAAAGCTGTTCTAAACACTTTCATCGCAAACAAAAAGTTATACTATTTTAAAAATTGCCGCTTAATTCTTCGTAGCGTTTTAAGACTATGCTTTGGAGGTGTTCCTTGAGCATTGTTCCAGAGTAGTTTAGACTTCGAAGACCCCTTATCTCCATCGCTAGCTCCTTATCCTCTAAGGTTTCGTCTATCCACTTCTCAAAGTCTCCGCGGTAAAGGTGAAACTCTAGCGATTTCACGTTAACCTCATTTATTTTATTTATAAAGTCCTTTAAGGATGCTGCGCTTTCACCCGTATAATTTCCGATAGATGTGAAGAAATAGAAAGCTTTCTCTCTTGAAACCGTTCTGAGAATTCTTAAACTCATTTCCTCTCTCAAGATTTGTTTTCTCCTATTCTATTATTTGTTTTCTTTATAAATGTTAACTTTCCTAGGTCATTGGCCGTTGAAAACTGAGTTTCCTTGAACTTCTTAGTGACTATTGATGTGCGGATCCTTAAGACTCCTGGCGAAGGCGCGACTGAATTAGCAATAAATTCGTGTAGGCTTTCCTGATTTTCTGCGACAACCTTTGCTATTATTTGGAGTTCTTCTGAGAGAGATGTGTAGACCTCCAGGACTTCGGAAGACTTACATAGTGTTTCTGCGACATTTTCGCTTTCTTTAGGGTCGGTGTACACTGTCATGATGGCTGTTATGCTTTTTGCTCCTGTCTTTTCTGCGTCTATTACAGCCGTGTACTTCTTGATTATTCCGTACTGCTCCATTTTCCTTATTCTATCATAAACTGTTGAATGGGCAATTCCTAAACGTTTCCCTATGGCGGAGTAAGTTTGCCTAGCATCTTGCTGTAAAGCTCCTAAAATCTTTACATCCGTGGTATCTAAAGATAAGACGTTGTTTTTGAACCTCAAGAAGTCTTAGCCTCTTACATCTAAAGTGTTTGTGTTTTAATTTATATTATTTGCCGTCGGAAGAATGTAGAACTCCTGCCCTTTTTCCGTCAAATTTCCGCTCACCCTATCAAGCGATATTGTTCGAAAATTTGTCAAAGAAAAGCCCCTTTTGGCTACAATCTTTCAAGAAACTGACCCTCTTTCCTACATTTTTGCGAGGAGACTGACAAATAAGTTTAAATTTACGGTCGAATATAGAATATTGTTCTAGAAGATTCTAACAGAGAGGGTTTGTGATAAGGACATGAAGATGCCTAGAGTTTGGGAGATTCTGAAGAAATTTAAGGACCTGTGCAGGTTCCGTGGTTGGAAGACTTCTGAAAGCGAAGATTGGATTGAAATTGGTGATAAATTTCATAATTTTCTGTGGGCCAGAGATGTTCATCCTTCTTCTTTTAGAAGTATAGTTTCTAATAGAAAGTGCGTAATCCATGAAGGGTTGTCCTATCGCGTTGTTGAAGCCTCTTACACTGCATGGCTTTTTTCAGAGTCACCTTCAGAAAGTCTGGTCAAAACGGTTTTTGATAATCCAGCCTTTTCTCAGAAAATAGCACTTTACGACCTAAGCCCATTGTTGGAAGGGAAAAACCTGTGCGTCAAACTTAACAATACTGACAGCCCTGTTTTCCGAGAATTTGAAAGCTTTCTTAAAAACGAGCTAAAAGTCAAACTCAAACACCTTTCCGTTTTTTCAGATCCAGAACTTGGCAAGCAAAACTATACTATTACAGAGTTAACTTGAAACTGTAGGTTCTGGCGCCTCAAAGATTTGATAAAGGGAATCCTCCTAATAGTATTGTGATAGTTATGTCTGAAGAAGCCGAAGAGATAAAGAGGCTTGTGGGGTTCAAGAAAAAACTCGAAGAGAAAGTCGAAAAATTAGAATCCGAAGTTAAAGAACTGCAAACAATGCTGGAAGCAGTGAACTCGGTACTGCTGGCAAAAGGTTTTCGGCGTGCAGAAATCGCAACGCCACGTTTAACAGCTGAATTTCCGCCATCTAAAGGGGAGGAGGTAATCCAACCGCCTTCAGTAGAAGCTAAAGAAATTATTCCGTTGAACGCTGTAGCAGGTGAACTTCTTGCAGAACTCTATGTGGGTGAAGATTCTTTGCGCGTCGTGCTTGCAGAAGACAAAGACTTCAACATCAATGCATCTCCGTTCACCCAGTTTCTTGTGGAAAGAGTTTTCACAAAAATGCAAGAAAAAGACAGCGAGTTGGTCAGAGCTGGACAGTTATCATCTGACAAGATCTTCTCTTACAATATTGTTCGAGATGGCGATATAATACGCGAAATAACCATTAAGTATTTTGACCAAGAACGCTTAAGGGAGCTTAAGTCGAGTATTCGATGGACATTGGAGAAGATGTTTGAGAAAATGAAAAATTAATGCCAGAAGCGTTCATTTGTGGCGGTCAAAGTAGATACTCTTGCCCTTAGCTGATATTGGAATTCCAATGATGACTGTTGCTTCAGGCAGCATCTTCAGCTTCAAGGCAGCCGTGCCAACACGATACATAATGCGGTTATCAACGTTTAACAGACTTGCAGTTTTTGCTACCGAGCCAAGGGCTATTCCAAGATCTAACGCTTTGAAAACACATGTTGGACCAACAAAGTCTTCCCCATGTCTTCTTTTGGTCTTCTTAAACTTTTTACAATCCTTGAAGCCACATCCTCCGCAATTTAACCCTATGCTTTTGTTTCCCCTAACTCCAATCAAAACAACCGCTTCCGAATCTTTAACATTTTTTCCGTCTCGCTTGAAACCATCAATTTTTCTTTCTTGAGCTATCTCCTCCATCTCTTTTGCAATGCGATCTTTCTTTTCGCCATAAACAATTAAAGTTAAGATGTCATCTATGCCAGCGGTTTTTGGGGCGGTTCTTGCAGCTACAAGCATAAGCTTGCCTGCATCTAAAATCGCATCATTTTCCGCTTTTTTGCTTTCAATTACAGGCGGGCTCATTTTCTCAGCTTACTCCTCGCACAGAATCAACTGTTGCCAAAATTTATTTGAGGTTTTAGGTTGTGACAGTTCTAAATGCTGTTTTCAGCATCTCGACTATCAAGTTTAGCTGGCCTGTATATATGCCTACGGCTAAGAAGGAAACACCAAGAAGAAGCAGCAGTGCTCCTATTACTCTGCGTTCTGGAATGTCCATACTTTTCCTATCCTAAATGCCTTTTCATGATGGCTTCAATATGTTTTTTTGGAACAAGTCCAACGATTCTGTCAACTTCGCGTCCGTCCTTCATCATCAACATGGTTGGAACACTGAAAACTTGAAAACACTGTGTAGTGTTAGGATTCTCATCTACATTAAGTTTGGCGACAAGGACTTTTCCAGCATATTGTCCTGCCAACTCCTCAATTGTCGGGGCTAAGGCTATACAGGGACCACACCAAGGGGCCCAAAAATCGACTAAGACTATTGAATTTTTCTTAACTATTTCGTTGAAGTTTGAATCGGTTATGTGAATAGGTTCGATGTCCATCTTTTCTTCATATCCTTCATGTGTTTCTTTTCAGGTGCACGAGCTTGCTTAAAGTGTTTTCGAGACGCCCTTAAGCCTTTTGTAAGCATCTTCTAGATTTGAAATTTTCGTTGCACACCCTCATACAAACTCGTATGATCTTGACAGCTAAGGCAAAAAATTGCCTAGGGTTTTTTGCGCTTGGTTATTGTCATTCCCACGATGAACGCGACGGCAAATACTAAAATTGTCCCTACCCCTCCGGCTAGAAGTTTGGAAATATATGGGTCATCAACTGTTGATAATATGTAGTCTGGCATCAAACCTTTCCAAAGAGGTTCGTTCTCTTCAATCTTAAGAATTTCAGCCACTTTCTCTAGACCATCAGGTGCCTTTGAAGCATATGGTATCAAAACCGCAAGGCAAGCAAGCATGAGGACAAGCACTTTAAAGTATCTTCTCACTCGGTCTCCCTCTGAGGATTGTCAAACCGTTAAGGACCATGGGCTGCAACCTGTATAGTTGAGATATGAGCAAGGTTGTTATTGCTGCTTCTCCCAGCCCGATTAATGCATGCCAAAAAAGCACTGCTGGTACAGTAACCGCGATTCCACCAGCATCTGAAAAGACTGGAGACAAACCTATCTGCAAGCCACAGGCTAAGGCTCCTAGAACCACGGAGAGCCACGATGCAATAGAAATAGCAAAGAAAAGCCGACTGCTTCCTGTAGAATTTCTTGTGAGAACTTTAACTAGAAAAAAGCTTAGTCCACCTATAATGGCCATGTTAAAGACATTCGCTCCGAAGGTCGATATTCCACCGTCTGCGAAGAACAGTGCTTGCATCAGCAGAACGATTGTCATGCTTAGAATTGCTGCATGAGGTCCCAAAAGAATTGATAGGAACGTGCCTCCAACCAGATGTCCACTTGTTCCATAGCCAATTGGAAAGTCTATCATCTGCGCGGCGAAGACGAAGGCGCTTGAAATCGCCAACAAAGGGGCAAGAGAACGAGAATATGAGGTTTTTGCTTTCTTCCAAGACCATACCAGAAAAACAATGGACATGGTATACGTTAGAGCGCAGATTGCTGGACTTAGGAAACCATCTGGAATGTGCACTGTTGCTCCTCAGTAACACCTTTGTGTATTCTAGTGTTACCGTCATTCGATAAAAGCTTTATGATGATTTCTCTTAATCTATAATGGGAATCATATGGCGAAAATAGTTCGTGTAGGAGTGACTTTTCCTCCTGACCTTCTAAGTGATTTCGATGGCATAATCGCCAAAATGGGCTACGAAAATCGTTCTAAGGCGATCCAAGACGCCGTTAGAATTTTCGTTTCCGAGAGGAAATGGCTTCAGGAAGAGAAGGGCGTTCAAGCTGGAGTTTTGATGATGCTTTATGACCATGAAGTTAGAGGAATTGAGAGTGTGCTAACTGAGATACAGCATCACCACGCTGATACAATTTGTTCAACCATGCACATTCACTTAAGTGAGCGAGACTGTCTAGAAGCAATAGCAGTGAAGGGAGACTCAGCTGAAATTCGAAAACTCAGTGACAAACTGGCTTCGCAAAGGGGAGTAAAAATACTCAAAACAATGCTTCTCTCTGCCTAGGGCGTTCAACTATTTATCTCAAACATTTTTTCCAGGGCTTTTCTAGCCTTTTTTGCTATGGGCTCTGGAACAGTGACTGCATACCTTTCTTCTTTCAAAGCCGTGTAAAGCCTTTCAAGAGTGTTCAGTTTCATGTTTGGACAGATAGCTTCTTCATAGGCTAATACAAACCGTTTTTTGGGGTTGTCTTTTCTTAAACGGTGTAGAAGTCCTTCTTCCGTGGCTACAATAAATGTCTTAGCAGTGCTTTGCATTGCATGTTTGCACATCTGCGATGTGCTTCCAATGAAATCGGCTACATTGCGCATCTCTGCTGTACATTCTGGGTGAACCATGACTACAGCGTCTGGATACTGCATTCTGAGCACTTGCACATCTTCAGGCTGAAAAAGCAGATGGGTTGGGCAGAATCCTTGCTCGGGAATTGGGATAATAGTTTTTCCTGTTTTTTCCTGGGCGTGTTCGGCTAGGTTGCGGTCTGGTCCGAAAAGGACTGTTTCTGCATTCAAAGAGTTTATGACTTCGACGGCATTTGCAGATGTGCAGCATATGTCGCAGTAGGCTTTGGCTGAGGCTAGGGTGTTCACGTATAGAACCAAGGGCACATCTGGGTAATGTACCTTCCATCTTTTGATCTCGTCGACTGTGAGCATTTGCGCCATTGGACAGCGCGCACCAGGACTTGGTAGTAGAACCTTCTTGTCTTGGTTTAGGATTGCTGCTGATTCTGCCATAAAATCCACTGCTGAGAAAACTATGATTTCGGCTTCGTTTTCTTCCATGGCTTTTTTGCTTAGCTCTATGCTGTCGCCAATGTAGTCTGCGATGTCTTGGATTTCTGGTCTTTGATAATTATGGGCTAAGATTATTGCGTTTTTTTCTTTTTTCAGTTTGGCTATTTTGTCAGTGATGTTCATGTTTTCGCCTTAGTATATTGTGGAAGTCTTCTAAATGCACGGAGGGATATATGCCTTTTTCGTCATGCTTCGCAAAGAAGAGTTCTATCTTTGAAGTTAAATAAAAATGGTGAAAGTTGCTGGATTTTGAGTATTATGATCTTCTGGAAGGTTTGGATAGGTCGGCTCCGCAGTGGTAGCATTTTCTTTTTATTGCCACGAGTGATAATGGTTTTTGGCATGCTGGACATTTGTATTTCTGTTCGCATTCTTGTAACCATTCTTCCATTTGGCTTTTCATAATTCTTTCAAGGTTTGCTCTTAAGTCAACTTCGTGTTCTTCTAGGTAGCGTCTTGCTATTCTTCCGAATCTCTCGCATGTGTCATCTTTGTATTCGCTGCATTGGAAACAGAATTCTAAGCCCTTGTTTCTTAAACATTGGACGATTTTGCAGTCGTATCCCCAGCATTCTGGTGTTAAGGCCATGCAGCCTTCGCATCTCACTTTTTCTGAGGGGCATTTGAAGTGTTCTGCGAGTTTTTTGAGGTATTCTTCGTCGTCTTTGTAGGCTCTGTGGATTGTGCAGGCTCCACAGTACAGGCCGCATCTGCCGACGAGGTTTTTATTTACCAAGGTTTTGAGCTCCTTTTTGTTTTGTGCTAAATTATACTAAGTGTGTGTTAAAAGTCTAGAGTTGGTTATTGATAGTGTTTGTGGTTGGGAACTGTTAAATTGGTTTTTTATGGATTAAGGTTTCATATATGATGATGTAATGGTCGTCGATTCGTGCTTCAAGTTTTGAGTTCTTTTTACTCTTGTTTGGTTTGGTGTCGAGTTTTTCTTTCATTTTTCATCCACCTTTTGAGGTTTCAGCCTATTATGTCGCAAGTCTTAATAAACCTTGCTGCTTCATTGTCGAACTTAACTACACAAAGAATACGATGTGTTGATTTAGAGGACTTGTAGGCGTTTTAGGAGTGGGGTGGTTCTTTTTTGGGCGTGGTATTTTTTGATTCTGTTTTTGAGGTATTTTTTGTTTATTTTTTGGTTTGCGGTCATGTTTTTTATGTCTTGTATGTCGTGTTTGTTTTGTTTTTGTGTTCTTTGGAGGATTGCTTTGAGGATTATGTTGTCTTCTACTGGTGTTAGTGGGATTTCGATGTTGAATAGTGTTGTTTTTTGGATTTTTTGTTGCATTTCTTCGTCCATGAAGAAGAGGCAAGTTTCATTGTTAACGGTTATTTTTAAGTCGGCTACGACGTCGACGCCTTCAACATCTTTAAGGGCTGCTTTAGCCTTCTCTAAATCTACGCCTTTAACTAGAATGTCGATGTCTGTGATGGTTCTGGTGCTTCCGTAACAGTAAGCTGCAGCTCCTGCAAAAATAGCCCAACAGACACCAGCTTCATCGAGTCTGTTCTTTATTTTGCGGAGTTTTGTGCTGATGTTGTGTTGGGTTTTCAATGTTTTCACTTTCGTTTGGGGTAATATGTTTTTGCTGTTTAAAGGTATGTTGGAAAAGGGTTTGTGGAGGCTTGCTCTCTGTTGTGCTCGCGGTGACTAGACCCCCCTTATAAATAGATTGAACTTCTGGTTAGGATTATCATATTATAGGCTAAGTCTGTTCTCTCTGCTGCCTAGATCCCCTCCCTTATATATAGGTTGAACCTAGGCTTCGACTAGTTAAGCGATGTATGGTGCAGCGGGCCGAATTTGAACCAACGAAAACCTACAGAAAAGGATCTTGTGTTCTTGATGGGTCTGTTTTACTTGGTGTTTCAAAGTGCTAGTAATGCTTCAGCTTTTCTCAGTTGTTTCGTTATCGGGTCGACTTCGAGTCCTAGTCCTTCTAATGCATCTACGCCGAGGACTTCTGCATCGCCTTTGTCGGCAAAAACAACCATTCGTGTGGCTCTTTCACCCATATATTCGATTAGGACTTCACCTACCCTCCTTTCAAGCAACCTGCCATCTATGGTTTTAAACTTTCTGGCAGTTTTAGCCTCCACGTTCAACCTCTCTAATACCTCGTTTGAAACCCACGTATACGTCGATCCCGTGTCAACCAGAAGCTCGACCTGCTCGGATCTAGACATGTCCGCACTGCGAAGCATCACTTTAGCCATAGTGTGACCCAAGTCTCATCACATCCATATTAGTTAATGTCTGCAGTCGTATATAATCAGCACGCTCTTACTCTCGTTTTCAAAATTGGTGCGGCGGGCCGGATTTGAACCGGCGAACCCCTACGGGAGAGGATGTCTCCGTCTAGGCTTGAGTCCTCCGCCTCTTTAGGTCTTTTTGCGACATTGACCTGGCTTGGCGACCGCCGCCCAAACATCAAGTTTTCAACCTTTCTTATTAAACTATTTCGAAACTCATGATTGCACGTTTGCTTGTTCGGGCTAGATTTGCAGTGAAATCGTGGAATGGGGCATGAAAAAGTTTATTAGTGAGGTGTGCTGTCTTACGTGGTTAGCTCTTTAAAATATTGGAGACTTTTTCCGAGTTGGATGATCCAACAATCGGAGGAAATTGAAAGTTTGAACAAACCCGCATCACATAATTCCATCAACGCACGTTTAAGCGTAAAATCGCGGGGGCTTGTCTAAAAATGGCTGAAATATCAAAACAAGACACTCATCTCCTGTTAAAGGCTTTCTTTAGAGACAAAGGCCTAGTTCGTCAACATCTAGACTCATTCAACGAATTCATAGACCACGGCCTACAAGAAGTAATAGACGAAGTAAGCGAAATCCAAATAGAAGTCCCAGAAAACCCATACAAAGTCAAACTCGGCCAAATCTGGATAATAGACCCACAAACGAGAATAACTGGCCCATACACAACAGAAGTAGACGGCACAAAACACGAATTCTACCCCATGGAAGCACGACTGCGAAACCTAACATACGCGGCGCCAATAGCCCTTGAAATGACGCCCGTAATAGACGGCAGAGAACAAGACACAGAACTTGTCTACATCGGGAACATTCCAGTAATGCTGAAATCAAAATTATGCTTTCTATCACAACTCTCAAGAGAAGAACTGATAGCCTGTGGAGAAGATCCCGACGACTCAGGCGGCTACTTCTGTGTGAACGGTTCAGAACGCGTAATAGTAGCCATGGAAGACTTGGCACCGAACCGAGTAATAGTTGACATAGACGAAAAAGGAGCAACACCAGTCTACCAAGCCAAAATATTCTCCACAACCGTAGGCTTCAGAGCCAGAATAGAATTAAAAATCAAGTCCGACAGAGCCATATACACCTCAATGCCTGGCGTACCCACAGAAATCCCATTCGTCGTATTGATGCGTGCATTAGGCTTAGAGTCAGACAAAGAAATAGCTGAAGCAATTTCCTTAGATAAGGAAATACAAGCCGAGCTCGAACCCTCATTCGAAAAAGGCTTAGGCGTAGACACAGCAAAAGATGCAATAATATTCATTGGAAACCGCGTTGCACACGGACAAGTTGAAGAATACCGCATACAAAAAGCCGAAACCGCAGTGGACAAGAACTTTCTACCACACATAGGCAGAACAAACCAAAACCGAAAAGACAAAGCCCTATTCCTAGGCGAAATGGCATGCAGAGTAATCGAGCTAAGACTTGGAAGAAGAAAAACTGACGACAAAGACCACTTCAAAAACAAAAGGTTAAGACTTGCTGGTCCCCTGCTTGGAGACCTTTTCAGAATAGCCTTTAGAAACCTCTGCAGAGACATAAAATACCAGCTTGAACGCATAGGTGTAAAAGGTCCAATAATAACAGTCTCAGCAGCAGTACGCCCAGGAATAGTGACTGAGCGATTTCAGCACGCACTCGCAACTGGAAACTGGGGAAGAGGAAGAGTTGGCATAACCCAGCTTCTCGACAGAACAAACCACATCTCCACGCTGAGTCACCTACGCAGATTACAGTCACCATTAAGCAGAAGCCAACCAAACTTCGAGGCAAGAGACTTACACCCAACTCATTGGGGCCGCCTTTGCCCAAACGAAACACCAGAAGGCTCAAACTGCGGACTAGTCAAGAACCTGGCATTATCTGCTTGCATCTCTGTAGGCGTAAACCCAGAGAAAATAAAGCAAGTGCTCTTCAGCATGGGCGTAATACCCGTATTTGAAGCAAATGAAACCATGAGACTTTCAGGAGCAAAAGTCTTTGTAGACGGAAACATCGTTGGATACTGTAATTCCCCAGAAAAACTAGGTGGGGAATTCACGCAAAGACGAAGAAGAGGAGAAATCTCAACCGAAGCTAACGTGGCTTATTTCTCAAAAGCCCACGGGGAAAGAGAGGAAATATACGTCAACTGTGACCAAGGCAGAGTCAGGCGACCTCTAATAATCGTCGAAAATGGCGGTCCAAAACTCCAGCCAGAACATGTCGAGAAAATAGCTTCTGGCGAATGGTCTTGGGAAGACCTAGTAAAAAACAGCATAATTGAATACTTAGACGCTGAAGAAGAAGAAAACGCCTATGTTGCTATAAACTTTGAAGAGTTAGGTCGAGAACGCACGCACTTGGAAATTGCAACTTACACGATTCTCGGAATCTGTGCATCTACAATACCCTATGCTGAACACAACCAGTCGCCACGCAACTCATATCAAGCCGCAATGGCAAAACAAGCCTTAGGCGTTTACGCTACAAACTTCCAACAACGCGTAGATTCAAGATCACACATTTTACACTACTCCCAAGTTCCCATAGTGGACACAGCTTTAATGGAAATGATGGGTTACAAACTTCGTCCCTCAGGGCAAAACTGCGTAATAGCTCTGCTCTCTTTCGAAGGCTACAACATGGAAGACGCCCTAATCTTCAACAAGGCGTCAATAGAAAGAGGCTTGGGACGCTCATCCTTCTACAGAATATACGAAGCTGAGTGTCGCCAATACTTAGGGGGACTGAAAGACAAGTTCATTCTGCCTGAACCTGGAACACGCGGATACAGAGGAGAACAATATTATAGGCTACTTGAACCAGACGGGATAATAAGCCTAGAATCAGGAGTGGCAGGCGGAGACGTCCTTATCGGCAGAATCAGCCCGCCGAGATTTCTTGAAGAGTACAAGGAATTTGAGGTAAAAGGCCCCTCCATGCGAGACACTTCAGTCGACATGCGTCCTTCAGAGACAGGAATTGTTGACGCAATTTTCGTAACAGAGTCGGGTGAAGGAAGCAAACTCGTAAAAGTCAGAGTCCGCGACCAACGCGTTCCAGAACTAGGAGACAAGTTTGCCTCTCGCCATGGACAAAAAGGAGTCATAGGATTGATTGTCCCACAAGAGGACATGCCCTTCACAGAAGACGGCATAGTCCCAGACATAATAGTTAATCCACACGCGATTCCATCAAGAATGACAATTGGGCAATTCATCGAGTCACTAGCTGGAAAAGTTGCCGCTGTAAGGGGAGAACCAGTTGACGGAACCCCCTTTGTAAATGAAAAATCCGAGGAGCTTAGAAAAACTCTAATAAAGCTGGGGTTCAGTCACACGGGCAATGAGGTCTTTTACAACGGTGTAACAGGAGAAAAATTCGTTGCAGACATATATGTTGGAGTTGTATACTATCAGAAACTGCACCACATGGTCTCTGACAAAATACACGCCCGAGCAAGAGGACAAGTGCAGATGCTGACGAGACAGCCCACAGAAGGAAGAGCCAGAGGTGGCGGCTTAAGATTTGGCGAAATGGAGCGTGACTGCCTAATCGGACATGGAGCAGCCATGCTCCTTCGCGACAGACTTTTAGAAGAGTCAGACAAATACACACTTTACGTCTGCGAAAACTGTGGCTACATAGCCTACTACAACATGAAACAAAGAAAATACACCTGTAAGCTCTGTGAAGATAAAGCCAAAATCTCGCCAGTAATAGTCTCCTACGCTTTTAAGCTACTTTTGCAGGAATTGATGAGTCTCTGTGTGGCGCCAAGACTAAAGCTCAAGGAGAAGGCATGAAATGGCAGCAGAAGAAATAATACATAAAGTTGTCGATGGAATCCATTTTGGACTATTTTCACCTCAAGACGTACGTAGACTTTCGGTAGTGGAGATTCAAACCCCTGACACTTACGATGAAGACGGCGCCCCAATAACCGCCGGGTTAATGGACGGCAGACTTGGGACTCTCGAACCGAGGCAACGATGCAAAACATGCGGTAACACAGCCATTCGCTGTCCAGGCCACTTCGGCCACATCGAGCTTGCAGTTCCAATAATCCATATTGAATTCACGAAAATAATATATGATCTTTTGAGGGCGACCTGTCGAAACTGCGGCCGCGTATTGCTTCCAGACGAAACAGTAAGAAGAGTTAGAACAAGAATTGATAGAATTCGCCAGCTCTTGGGCATCGTTCCAGATGACGTTTACAAGGGAATTATGCAGGAGACAAAAACCAAACAATGTCCTCATTGCGGTGCAGTTCAGTACAAGATAGTGTTTGAAAAGCCAACGAAATTCAGCGAACAAATCCCCGAAAGCGGTTCAGAACAACTGATACCAAGCATGGTTCGAGAAAGACTGGAGCGCATACAGGACGAAGACCTTGAACTCTTGGGTTTCAATCCGAAAACTGCCCGTTCTGAATGGATGGTTCTGCAAGTCATGCCTGTTCCACCAGTTTATGTCCGTCCCTCAATCACCTTGGAATCAGGCATCCGCTCGGAAGACGATTTAACCCACAAGCTTGTGGACATAATACGCATCAACCAGAGATTAAAAGAAAACATGGATGCGGGAGCTCCAACACTTATAATTCAAGACCTATCAGAACTTCTGCAGTATCATGTGACAACATACTTTAACAATGAAGCTTCAGGGATACCACCAGCAAGACATCGATCCGGAAGGGCACTAAAAACGCTTTCACAGAGATTAAAAGGAAAAGAAGGAAGATTCAGAAGCAACCTTTCCGGAAAAAGAGTTGACTTTTCAGCACGCACAGTCATTTCTCCTGATCCAAACCTCGACATAAACGAGGTTGGTGTCCCACTTGAAGTTGCCATGCGCTTGTCTGTGCCTGAAAAGGTGACTGAGTGGAATCTTGAGGGAGCTCGGAACCTGGTCGTAAACGGACCTGAAAAATATCCTGGAGCACTCTACATTATCAGGCCTGACGGCAAGCGCATAAGGCTTGAATTTGTTGTTGACAGGGAGAAAATAGCTGAAGCTTTAGAGCCAGGCTTCATTGTTGAAAGACATCTCAAGAACGGCGACACAGCAATCTTCAACCGTCAACCTTCACTTCACCGCATGTCAATAATGGCACACTACGTTCGTGTTCTACCATACAAGACATTCCGCCTACACCTGTGCGTCTGTCCGCCTTACAATGCAGACTTTGACGGAGACGAGATGAACCTCCACGTGCCACAGAGTGAGGAGGCACGAACAGAGGCGCTTCTTCTAATGCAGGTGCAAGACCAAATACTCTCGCCAAGGTTCGGAGGTCCAATAATAGGCGCAATCCGAGACTTTATTACAGCCGCATACCTGTTTACAAGAAAAACAAACTACTTAACCAAGGAAGAGGTCAACAGACTGCTGATAGCATCGGGATACGAAGGACCCTTGCCGAAACCAAAAATCAAAGAGCCCCAAAAGTTCTGGACTGGCAAGCAGATTTTCAGCCTATTTCTGCCAAAAACCATGAACTACGTCTTGAAAGCAACCATTTGCCAGGGATGCACCAAGTGTCAAGAAGAAGAGTGCAAATATGATGCCTATGTAGTCGTCAAAAACGGCGAGCTTGTTGGAGGAGTTATAGATAGACGTTCGATAGGCGCCGAGCAGTCTGAAAGCCTCCTTCACCGAATAATAAAGGATTATGGAACGCAAGCTGGACGCGAATTTCTAAACAGAATAACAAGATTACTGAAGCTTTTTGTGACAATGCGGGGCTTTACCTATTCATACAATGAGCTTGTTTTGTCTGCAGAGGCTGAAAACAAAATAAAGAGGACAATGGACAAGGTTCAGAGCAAAGTAGAAGAGCTTATAGAAAGTTATCGCAAGGGCACTCTGCCTAGACTTCCAGGTCAAACTCTTGAGGAGTCATTTGAGATTTATGTGATGAACGAACTGGCAAAGGCAAGGGACGACTCTGGAAAAATAGCCGACGAAGACTTCACCCTCGAAAATGCAGGCATAGTCATGACAAGAACAGGCGCTAGGGGTTCAAGCCTCAACATTGGCCAGATGAGCGCCTGTGTAGGGCAGCAGTCAGTCCGTGGAAAGAGAATACTGCGTGGTTATCTTGGTCGTGCCTTGCCCCACTTTAAGTCTGGAGACCCAAGCCCGAAAGCTCGCGGGTTTGTGTATTCTTCATATCAAAAGGGGCTTGACGTTATCGAGTTTTTCCTCCACGCTATGGGCGGCAGAGAAGGACTCGTTGACACCGCGGTTAGAACACAACAAAGCGGGTATATGCAAAGACGATTGATCAACGCGCTTGAACACATACGCTTAGAATATGATGGAACGGTCAGGAACTCAGCGGGCGACATAATTCAATACAAATACGGCGAGGACGGTGTTGACCCAGCTAAGAGCGACCACGGGAAAGCTGTGAACGTCAGCAGACTTATTGAACAGATAAAAATAGCCGCAGAGAAAGGCAGACCAGCAGGAGTCGAACATATTAAAAAACAGCTAAAAGAGGTTGAAAATCAGCTTACACCCATTCTTACAGACGAGTTAAAGCAAAGCTTTGCCAAGACAAAACTAAGCACGGCAGGTGTGAAGAAGGCAATCAAGCTGACAGTTGACCATTACAAACGTGCCTTGATGGAGCCAGGGGAAGCCGTAGGCGTCGTGGCAGCCCAATCAATAGGAGAGCCTGGAACGCAAATGACCTTAAGAACATTCCACTACGCTGGAGTCAGGGAGCAAAACGTAACCTTGGGTTTGCCGAGGCTGATAGAGATTGTTGACGCTAGGAGAATCCCATCAACGCCAATAATGACGATATATCTGACCGGAGAACACAGAAAAAGCAGGGAAGCCGCAGTGAAAGTCGCCCGTAGTATCGTCTACACAACTGTTGAGGATCTGGCCCAGGCAATCTATGAAGATCCTGTGCGTGAAGAGATAGTAATTGCGCTCAACAAGACTATGATGGAAGACAGAGAAGTCACATCTAAAGATCTAAACGAGATGTTGCAGGTTCAGAACTGCACCACAAGAACAAGGGGCAACAACTTACACATAAAACCCAAAAAAGCTGAAGCTCTCAAGAAATTGCTCGGCAAGGTTTCCTCCTTCCATGTTAAAGGTGTGTCCGGCATAAGACGAGTGCTGGTCACAGAAGAACATGGCGAATGGGTGATAAGAACAGACGGGTCAAACTTGCCCAAAGTCTTGGAGGTTTATGGAGTGGATACTTCACGGACATCAACAAACAACGTTCACGAGATAGCCAAAACTCTTGGGATAGAAGCTGCCCGAAACGCACTGATACATGAGGCTAAAGGTGTTTTGGAGGAGCAAGGATTGGATGTTGACGTCCGTCATGTTATGCTTGTTGCAGATATGATGACATCTACAGGCGAAGTACAGCAGATAGGTAGACATGGTATAAGCGGTAAGAAATCAAGTGTTTTGGCCAGAGCCGCTTTCGAGATAACAGTTCCGAACATCGTTGACGCTGCTGTGAAGGGTGAAAGCGACCCGTTAGAAGGCGTGACTGAAAACGTGATAGTTGGGCAGTCAATACCGATTGGCACGGGACTAGTGGAATTATACCTATCCACGTTTGAGTTGAAAGGTGAAAACAAGTGATAGACATAGACAAAGCGATTGCAGCGGCCGTGAAAACTGGCAAAGTATCTTTCGGTGCGAATTCTGCCATACAGAACGCTAAGACAAGAAAAGCCAAACTGATAATCTTAGCCACAAACTGTCCTAAAGAGATACGCGAAGATATAGAATACTATGGTAATCTCTCAAAAGTTCCTTTGATAACCTATAAGGGCTCTTCGATCGACTTGGCTGATTTATGCGGCAAACCCTTCAGTGTTTCAGCGTTAAGTATAAGAGAGTCTGGCGATTCAGAAATCCTTAGATTGACAGAGGACATTGAACCAGAGGAGTCTAGCGGAGGAAACGAATGAGCAGTGGCATAAAGTTCACAAGCACAGAAATGCGGTACATCGCGTTATTTGAAAGCATAAGCGGGGCCAGCGTCAAAGACTGCATAGTTGATGAAGAGCAAGGGCGAGTTATCTTTGTTGTTACAGAAGGTCAAATAGGCGTAGCCATTGGAAGAGGTGGAAGAAATATCCGCACTTTGGAAAGAATGACTGGGAAAAAACACGAGATAATTGAGTACTCGGAGGAGCCCGTGCAGTTCATCAAGAACGCCTTGAAACCAGCGCTGGTTAGAGAAGTTCGCTTAACCGAAAGACCAGATGGGAAAACAATTGCTGTTGTAACAGTCAATCCTAGAGACAAGGGCGTTGCCATTGGAAAGAATGGCAGAAACGCCGAGCGTCTACGCTTTTTGGCGAAAAGATACTTCCAGATTCAAAACGTGAGCATAACGTAATTTGGAATGTTTCCGTGTTGAAAAAGCCGATAAGAATGGTCTTGTATTCGCTTTTTCTGTCATTCGCATTAATCAACGTAGCTTATGCTACCAGCGGGTCCTTTGAAGACCAATTCCTTGCCAGTCCGTTGCTACCATTCGTCGCAATAATAATTATTGATATTATAGCTTTCATTTACCGCAAAATAAGAAAATAAGTAGGATGTTGAATAAAGAACTATTTCTTGATGACGAATGATTTTTTGTCACTCGATAGAATCATTTCGTCGGCAGTTTTCATAACTACCTTGTTCTCATCGGACACGAAGACGGTGTTAATTGCTTTGTAAACAAGCTTGGAACCTTTAGCAACTAGAATATCTAGCTTGGCAGCATCGTTAGGGAAGGCAAAGACAAAACCATTAGAGTCACTGCAACATTCATGTTTAAGTACTCGAGCCCTTCCCGAAAACTGATCAAGCAAACCTTCAGCTTTGTCCATAAAGCCTTGTTCGTTTTCATATCCCCTTTCTTTAAGATCCTCATTGTTTGCTGGAGTAAGGTGTCGCTGAATCTCTTCTGTGTCTCCCAGCATTAAGAACGGTTCATTTAGCTTTTTATCAATAGGTCTGCCAATTGCTCCTTCTTCTGTTTCGACTATGGTATCTAAGAGTAGCTTGCCATCGTCGTGGAATACGTAGCCCTTCGTTTTGTCGTCAAGTTTTATAGCAATAGCTAAGCAGTTCTTGCCGATCTCTACGAACCCTTTTTCTGTTCGCCACAATGCTAAGTCTTCGGTCGCTTTTGAAACAGTGCTGTCTAATCGATAGTTTTGCCATATCATTCTTGATCTCCTCTTTCAACGAATCTAACGATTCGCGTTGCCATTTTGTAGGCGGTTCTGCCAGGAATTGTGATTAGGTAGCGTCCTCTGACTTTTTCTTGGACTACCAACCCTGCTTCTTCAAGTACTTTGAGATGGCTTGAAAGCGTGCTTGCGGTAATTTCAGAAAGTTTCTCCTGTAGCTCATTGACGTATTTTCCTCCGTCTAAAAGCTCCTTGAGTATTCTTAGCCTATGCTCGTGTCCTAAAGCACTCATGGTTTCAGCCGCTTTCGTAAGGTCAACTTCTACTTCGGCCTCTTCTCTATGCGGTTCTCCTTTTCTGAAGATTCTGACGCCTCGCGGACCAATGAAAATGGATTTTTCGAGTTCACCGTGGATTCCCTCGGCGACGCTTTCCATGACATCTTCAACATAGTCATGTACTCGGTTGCCAATGTCTATGTATATACCGCGTCCTCTGGGACGCTCCCTTTCAGTCATGTCTTTGAGTTGTTCTTTCAAATCTGCGATTTCCTGTCTCAATTTTTTCATCTCTTCCTTTATATCTTCGGACAATTCGAGTTTCACCGTCCTAAATTTCACGTTTGTCTATTTTAATTAGACAATTGTCAAATAGAAAACGACAAATATATACTTTGCTGTATTTGGCTATCATTAACTTCTCGGAAAACCGCTTAAAGACTCTATTTTGACAGAAGTAAGTCTATCAGTGCTTTCTGATCCACTTCTGCGCGTGTTCTCCAATCCAAATACAACTGCTCGTTTTCATCTTGCGTCAAATATCCATAGCGAATGTACCGATCTACGTTGAAACCGACTTTCCATCCTGGCAGTTTGTCACGCAGCAGTTCCTCGATTTCCTTTCTCGGCGCTTTTCCCTTCTTGGATATTATGTGGGATATGGTTATTGCTAGCCCTGCAAGGTCGTCTATTCGCCAGCCTATCATCTTAGCCTCTTTTGGTGTCAATTCGCCTCTTAGCGTTACATAGAATCTTGCCTTGTCCAACTGCTCTAAGGTTGGTTTCTCAACGGGCTTTTCCTCTTCGAAAACGGTTTTAACTTGCAAGTCCAGCGATTTTAAGTAGTTGTCTAGGATGTTTAGAACTTTTGGGTAGTCTAATCCTAAAGTTTTTCGAAGCTCCCACCCCTTAACCCCAGGTTTTTTGTGCCTTCGATAGAAGAGCATGTGAGTTGCTCTTTTTATTTTGCTGGCGTAGTAGCCTTTTCTCTTGCTCACTTTGGCTTTCCCTTCTTCCATCTCATCCATTCTTCAGTTGTGACAGCTATTGGTATAGAAACCAGTTGTTTCTTGGCGGTTTTTGTTATTGGTTTCTCATGTGGTTTGATGTAGATTTCTTCTTCTAATGGACGTATTTCTAATGTGGCATAGCCATATGTTACAAGAAAGCTTGTCATGAAAGCCCTCTGCACAGTTTCCTCGTAAGTTTCGGCTCCAACAAAATCCCAATAGCCTATTTTCTCATTTTTGCCTTTCTCCTGAACCTTGTTCTTCAATTCCTGCCAAAAATTCTCCAGTTCCTCAGAAAAGGCTTTATCCTGCAAAATTCTCTGCCTTATGAGTTCTTCTCGAGTTGCAAGGCTTCTTTCGAATTCCGCTGGAGGAAATTGCTTCCATCTTTCCTTCAGCGGCAACAGACTATCCCAGTATCTTATGGCTTCTGCAATGCTGTGAAGCGAAATCTGTTCCAACTCAACTATGGGGCACCAAGCCTCAAAGAATACTTCAACGATTTCTTCCTTGTCTATGCGCGTGAGTTTTTCTTCGAGAAGGAACGGGTCTGTGTAGAGTGATGTTGAGCGGTGTTTGACCCATTCGCTCTGGAGCTTTATGACCGAGGCTAAGCGGTGTACTGCTTCAGCGTCTAGGCACAAGTCTTCGGCAATCTCCCATTCTGGGAAATACTCTCTAATCACACTAATGATTTCATCAACATCTATCAGAAACGGGTCAAGCGAACGGTCCTCGACAGACTGGCACATTTCGATTATGTGCTGAAGTTTTTCTTTGCCGGTTTTTGTTCGCTCTCTTTTCGACTGCATCAGGCGACCTCTCTAATTATTGATTTTCCTTCAACATTTTGAACAGTGATTATGTTTGCTTCTTCTTTTGTGAACGTTACTTGACTGGGTGTAATCACGATATACTGGGCGTTGGCATTTTTGACCGTTGAAACGAGCATTTTGGCGACTATTTCGCGGTTTTTAGGGTCCATGTGGATGTCGTACTCGTCAACAGCCCGGAATGGCGAACGGACATGCTGTTGCAAAGCTAATAGGAAACTTATTGTTGCGGTTGTCCTTTCTCCTCCACTTTGTGTATAAGCATCTAACTGAACAGGTTTTCCGCCCTTGAAGCCCACCAAAATTTCCAGCCCAGCAGCCTCCATGTCATGTTCATTGACGAGCCCAACTTCTCCAACGGCTTGAGCTTGAGCCAAAGTCTTTTGATACTCGAGGCTTACACGGTCTAGAAGGCTTCGAATGACCGTTCGCCAAGCCTGCATTCTTGTTTTGACCTCTTCCAGTGCTTTTTCACGGTTTTCAGCTACTAGCTGTGCCTTTTCCTTCAGCTCTAAGTAAAGCTTTGAATAGGATTCGTACATTCGCTCTATTTCTTCAGAAACATCGGAAAGAGCTGCTAAATGCCCATCTGTAATGCGCAGTTCGTCTAGGATTTCGCCAAGGCTTTTTATGACCGCAATTCTAGGTCCAGTCTGCTCTGCTTTTCCTATCGCCTCATTCATGTGTCCCTTTGCCTTTTTTAGCTCATTTTCAATCCTTTCCAGATCGGCTGTCGTGTTTTCTCTGCGATATCGCAGCAATGCCAACTTGATTCGGCTTTCTAGAACTTGGCTGCCAACTTTTTCAGTTTCTTCCTCCAAGTTTCTGGTCATAGCTTGATTATCGTTTATTTCGGTGTTTAGCTTTAAGAGCTGCTGGTTGGAGTTTTGGATCAGTTCTTCAAGGTTTTTGCTGTTCAGAAGTTTGAAGTTGCTTGACAAGGTTTCTTTTAGTAGCTGGCTCGACTGAAAATGCGGATTTTCAAGCATTGCGGTTTCTTTCAGAAGCTGCTCGCACAGCGAGACCGTCGACTCATTTCTGGCTTTTTGATATTCAAGTGTTAAGCGTTCGTCAAAAAGCATTTTCCACTCATTTTTCAGCTTGTCAAGCTCGTTCTGGTGAGTCTGCAAGTGTTCTTCTACCGTTTTCGTTTCCTGCTCGATCTGGCTTAGAACATCTTTTTCCTTTTTCTTGTGCGCTTCCAGCTCTTTGACCATCTCTTCTCTTCGAGCAACTTCAGCCCAAGCAAGCTCCCTTTCTAGGAATCTCCTTTTAGTCAATAGCTGCTTCTTCTCTTGGAACCTATCGTATTGTTCTCTCCAGTAGTTAAGCGTCTGTTCAGCTGACTCCAGAAGCTTGCTTATGGATTCTTCTTGGCTCAGTATGCGTGTCAGCTTCCTCTGAGCTTGGAGCACGTTCTCGCGGTATGGCTCAAGTCCAACAGCTGCCTCAACCATGCGCAGCTTTTCTTGCTGAGAAAGAATGGTGAACTGTTCAACCATGTTCTGATGCATAATAATGAGCATGTTGTCTGGGTCAACGCCTAATCTTGATAAGAGCCTCTCAACATCCTGTTTCGTGGCGGCTCTGTTTTCCAAGTCGAACCAATATTGTCCGTCACGCCGCAAAACACGAGTGAGAAAAAGCTGATCCTTATTGAACTTTGGAACAGGTCTACTTTTACCCTTTCTAGAGTTATCCAAAATTAATGTGACGCGGGCTTGATCCTTCCCCCAGCGAATCAAGTCGCTCAACTTCTTAGAACGTTCAGTGTAAGACTGCCCTAAAGCAACGGAGATAGCCAACAAGAGCGACGATTTTCCAGAGCCATTCGGTCCGCAAACGACGTTCACACCAGATTTAAACGGTACCCTAGCATACTCGTACGACATGAAGTTCTCAAGGATTACTTCCTGAATCAGCATCGATACGTTAGCCTCTATGCAGTGGTAGAAATACAAGTGAGAAATCCCTTATTAAAGCACTTAGGCAGTCTTCTACTCAAAGCCAACTTCTGGCCCAAAACAGTTTTACATGTATAAGTGCTAACACGTCGTGCACTAATAAATTCGAAATCCAGAAAATGACCCAATTAGCCAACGCGAAGGCAAAAACTCTTTAGGGTTCCACAATTAGAACTGTGAAGTGTTGGAAGGCTTCTCGGGTATGAAGAGCCTAAAGATGGTTGTCTTCGATGTTGATGGAACTCTAATGGAAGCGTATAGCTGGCAGTTTCTACACGAAGCTCTTGGCACTTGGAATAATGGTCGAAAATATCTTGAACTGTTCTTTGAAGGACGTATCACCTATGCGGAATGGGCCATGTTTGACGCTTTACTTTGGCGAGGCCTACGCCTTGAACATGTTAAGCGAATTATTAACACTATGCCATACACTGACGGAGCGAAAGAAACGATATCTGCTTTGAGGGAGAATGGTTTTAAAGTATTTTTGTTGAGTGCGGGCTTGTCACTAGTTGCAGAGAGGATCAACAAAGAAATAGGAGTCGATGGATACCTAGCCAACGAGCTATTAGAGAAGAACGGCTTTCTTACAGGCGAAGTGCGAGTGAATGTTTCGTTTCACAACAAAGACAAAGTTTTGAGCAAGGCGCTGCTCACGTGGAACCTGCGAATGGAAGAATGCATAGCGGTCGGTGATGATCCCACTCTCATTCCTCTGTTCGAAAAAGTTAGGCTTTCAATAGCCTTTAATCCAGTGGATGAAACCATAGAGAGAAAAGCTAGTGTGATAGTCAAAGGCAAAGATCTACGCCAAATTCTGCCTTATATTCTTGGAGACCAAAATTCAGAGTAAGCCAAAAAGGGACTGTTTTGATGTTTGACCGAAGAGACATTTTCATTCAGACTAAAGTTTCATAAGCAAAGTGGAACAAACTGAAGTATCGGGTCTGAAGATGGTTGTTGCTGGTAAGGTGTTTAAGCTTTCTGAGACGCTTTCTACAGCAGAAATTGCATCAAGGCTTGAAGGCTATCATGCTGAAGAACCTTACGAAGAGGGCGACTACAATTTCGAACTAATGACTGAAGTTGTCGGGCTTCTGCCAAAAGAGGGCATGCTTAGGGGCGTCTACTCGCATGATTATGTGATTCATGTTTTCCACAGAGGGAAGGTTGCGCCTTTACCTCGCACAGTTGAAGCTCTCTTCAGTTTCTCCCAGAGAGAAGACACCACATTTCTAACAGTTGTTGAGAAGAAACGCGTAGCCAATTTCATTGCAAACAAGCTTAGCGAAGTTCTCTTCGACAAAGTAGGCAGCATAGTTGAAGCTAGAATTCCGCCTGAAACTCTAAGAGATTTCCACCTCAAAAACCCCGAAGACACAAAGATTACCTTCTTTGACAATGTTGACATTCCAAACGTGAACAAACTTTCGCTTTATGGGCCAGATCTGACAAACACTTCGCTTTTCGAAGACTATTGTAAACACGGCGACTTATGGTATGTTGTTGCAAGATCAAGAGAATACGGCTACGTGGTGGGCGTAACAAGAGACGCCTCAGTGACCATATTCAACCTAGCAGACAAAGAAAAGTATCTAGAATACGTGACGAAGGAAATCTACCGGTTAACAATGAAATGATGTTTATCCGCGAACGACGCTGCGTATCCACCTTATCAATAAATTCTTTTTATCAAACTGTACGATTTTTCTTCTGTTTCTGCTATCGAAGTTAGCAGTTGTGGAATTTCGCTTCTCTTATCCTCCTTCAAATCTAGGTAATCCAAAATTATGTGGCATGACCGTTCTATCAGCGAAGCTGAACTCCTGAAGTACTCAGATAATTGTTCTAACATTGGATTTTTAGTGCGTCTCTGCAACTCTTTCAGTAGATTAGATAATTCTCTTCGCATGGCTGTGAAGTTGTCCACTTCTCTGCTTAGAGTCGGCGGAACATTAGCGAACATAACCAGATTTTTTAGAGCCAGAATATAGTCCTCTTTACTCATCCAACCTTCCCACATGGGAAATTCCTTTGAAAGCTTCTTGATGCCCGGGATTCCAAAGTTTCTAACGAGAGGGTTCAGCATTTGATTTGCCCTATGTAGTAATCCTTTCCTAACAAGTGTGTCTAGATTGTGAGCGGTTCTTGGAATTGAGAATGTTATCACGGAGTTCTTTCTCAGATACCCTTTTTCGTCGTTAGCCCATGCTTGCTGCAAGTTTTCATAGCTCAGGCTCTTTAACTCCTCGGAATCGCAATCGTAGAGATAGATTCTTTTTGTTGAGTCGTCATATCCGACTACAAGAACAAAGTGAGCGGTTGCATGAAGCTTCATAAAGAATTCACGATATTCAAGATGGAACATGTCAAGTGGACCGATGATTACAGGATTTCCTCCATCAATATTCTTTTTTAAAATTTTCATGGCATTTGCAAAACTTCCGCCCTCATTCCTGATTTCAATGTCAACCCCAAAAATTTCCCTCAAATTCTTATATTGAACTTTAGCGGAAGGGCCCCAAAATACCATGCAAGGCGGTTTGGCCCGCTTAAACTTAAGGTAGACAAAACCAGCCATTCCGCTGAGAATCATCATGAACCCGCAAGGAAGTTTTTGACTGGTCCTCCACTCGTAAACATCGCTTATTCCATTAACCATGCACGTGTATCTGCAAACCGAGTGAGGAACTTCCAAAAGCTTTGACACTCATAGCCCTCATACAAAGTGCATAGCCACATGCTTAAAAGTTTTGAAATCAGATGAGTAGTTTATGAACCTGACAAGCCTGGGACTGCACATAACTGACAGCTGCAATGCCAGATGTTCCCATTGTGCCTTCGGCTGTGGTCCTGAAATAAAGGGGTCCATGGAGCTAGAAGAAGCGAAACGATACGTGGCTGACGCTAAGGCTTTGGATGCTGAAATAGTCTGTGTCACAGGCGGGGAACCCATGCTTTATCCTGATTTGGTTGAAAAAATAATTTCTGAGTGCGGTCGTCTGTCTTTTTCTGAGATATGGCTCTTTACCAATGGTTTCTGGGCGCGTGACGTATCTAAGGCACGTGCGACTGTTGAAAGGCTTAAAGGACTCGGCCTTACAAAGATTTTCACCAGCATCGATGTGTTCCATCAAAGCTATGTTCCCGTGGAATCGGTTAAGAACGCGATTGAAGCTTCTCTGGAATGCAGCCTTGAAGTTTCTGTTGATGCAAGATTCATCGGCGAACCAGACGAAGAAAACGAATTCAATTCAGCAACTCGCTCTTATTTGGAGTCTCTGGGCAATCTTCTCTCAAAAGTTGAAGTCGTAAAGGCTCAACCAATGTTTGTCGGAAGAGCAGCGGAATCCATCACAAAACATGTTAAAATGAAGCCGTTATCCAAAATCTTGAATGATAGATGCCTGGGGGCCTGGGCTGGAGGAACACTTGAGTCCCCTTTTGGGGTTGATGTTGACGAGCTTGGATTTGTAACAGTATGTCCAGGCTTAAGTATCGGAAATGCACATGGGGTCTCTCTTAAAAAAATTGTTGAAGGATATGACTTTCGAGAGTTTGCGGTCATAGCAGCATTGCATGATGACGGTGTCGAGGGATTAACGAAACTTGCATCCAAAAACGGATTTGTTCCAAAAAAGGCATACGTTAATGGCTGTCATCTGTGCTATGAATCGAGAAAGTTTCTTAGAAACATTTTTCCGGAAGCTTTCACGCTGTTAACCTAAAAAGTAAATGCTTCTCAAATTAAATATACTGCTCTAGAAAGACACTTGATGAGGAGAAAATGCGGTTTATGGGAAACGCCATCAGGCTTGCAGTGAAAATAAACCAGTACTACAAGTATTTGATCCTCCTCTCCATAGCCCTAGGCGTGTTGTTCCCACAGCTGGGGCCGCTTCTCAAGTCCTTTGTGCCGTATATAATAGCTATTATGACTGGGGCTTTGGCCTTAACTTGCAGTAGAAAGGATCTCCTCGGGGTTCTTCGAGAGCCTTCGAGCTTGTTGCTTGGTTTAGTGTTTATGTTTGGTGTCATGCCGCTCTTGAGCTGGGTGTTGTCTTTGGGTCTTCTCTCAGCGAATTTCGAAGCCGCCACAGGTCTCATTTTGGTGGCATCAGCTCCAAGTCCTTGGGCTGTGGGCGTCTGGACTGGGCTGGCTGGCGGCGAAGTTACATTAGCCCTCAGTTTGTTGGTGTCTTCGATGGTGCTTAGCGTCTTTCTTATACCGCTTTTGATGGCGTTTTTTGTTGGTGCACTCGTTAAACTAGACGCTCTGAGTATGTCCACCGATCTTTTCCTTATGATTATTCTTCCAATTCTCTTCATGGCAGGTGTGAAGTCTAGAGTCCAGGCGAATCTGGAACGTTTTAATCCTGTGTTCTTCTCCGTCTCCTCTGTAGCCGCTATAATCATCGGGGCAATCGTGGGAGCTACTGTTTCACCGCTTCTCTGGAGTCAAGAAGCCACGGCTTTTCTGCCTGTGCTGACGGTGGTGACCATTATTCAGTGTTTGCTGAGTTTTTCAGGGAGCTACATTGTTTTTCGTAGACTTTTGAAGAGAAGCCTGAGACATTCTATAGCCTTGACTTACTCTGTCGGCTCCAGAAACAACTCCATAGCTATGGCAATAGCCCTTACATATTTTTCTCCTTTTGCTGCTCTACCTTCCATCATCTACCTCATTTCGCAAATCGTAGTCTCGAGTGTAATGCTGAAAATCCTTGAACGCAAAGGGCAATCTCGAATAGAGGAGGCCTATCGTTAATTGGTGCCTTATACCATGAAGCCGGAGAGTTTCTTCAGATGAAGCTTGAGGTTTTCCCAAGTTTTTTATGCTTTGGCTAACAAAAATACACAGGTTGAGGGACACGCTTTGGAAGCCTACGTTCTTGTCAATGCAGAACCTGGCATGATATGGGAGGTCGCAGAAGCTGCGCTCAAAATTGAAGGTGTAAGGATGGCACACGCAGTAACTGGACAATTTGACGATGTAGCCTACGTGGAGTTTCTAAAGATGGAAGATCTGGGAAGAATAATAGAGAAAATTCAGCAACTCAAAGGCGTGCGTCGAACCCAGACTCTGATAGCGGTTCCACCAACAATCAGAAGATAATTCCCATATTGCAAAATCAATCCAATCCTAAGATAAGTTCAAAGAAACTTGGCTGCGAGAATCTCATCTGCGTAATCTAGTATTCGATTCCCTTTCTGGCTTGATACCCCTGGTTAAATGGATGTTTGACCTCTTTCATCTCGGTAACCAAGTCGGCCTTTTCAATGATTTCGCTAGGCGCGCAACGTCCAGTTAATACAAGTTCAACATGTTCGGGCTTGCACCTTAACAATTCCAACACTTTCTCAATCTTTATCAGCTTTAGGTTTAAAGCCACATTAATCTCGTCTAGAATTACCACATCGTACTCGCCGCTGTTGACCACTTTTTCGGCCAAAGCAAGGGCTTGTTCTGCAAGGTCAACGTCTATTTTCTCCGGAGGCTTTTCAGTTACGAATCTTCCTCTGCCGAAGGCTTTCAGTTTGAGGTTTGGAAGCTTTTCTACCACGTAAAGTTCGCCGTAGTCGAATCCGCCTTTTATGAACTGTATTATGTGGACTCTTAGTCCCCTGCCTATTGCCCTTAGAGCAAGTCCGAAAGCTGCTGAACTCTTTCCCTTTCCGTTTCCAGTGTAAACCTGCACAAGTCCCTTTTCAAGTTTATTCATCAATCATTTCCTTCTTGAATCTTTGGCGCAGTAGTTTTTCACGCAAAAGCTCTTCAGCTGCTGAAGCTGGGTCTATTTCCTTCTTCAGAATTTTCTCCAAGAGATCTTCAAACCTTCCTTCTTTTTTTAGCTCGTTTATTATTGAGTTTGCCACTTTTTCCTTTATTGCTTCTAGAAATTCGGCTTCCGCTTTCAGTAGGCTTCTCTTACGCTCTTTTTCCTTCTCCAGAGAAACTCCATGCTCTTCTAGTTTTTCAATTAGTTGTGGAACACCTTCGCCTGTGAGGGCTGCAGTTTTTAGGATTGGCGGCTTCCAGGCGACTTGCTTGTTGTTTAGTTGCAAAATTGACTGTATATCCATTGCAGCTTTGTCTGCGTTTTCGCGGTCAGCCTTATTCACGACAAAGATGTCTGCGATTTCCATTAGTCCAGCTTTTATGGCTTGTATCTCATCTCCTAAGCCTGGCGCGTAGATGACAACTACTGTCTGAGCAACTTTGATTATTTCCACTTCTGATTGTCCGGCGCCAACAGTCTCAACAATTACTATGTCATTGCCCGCGGCATCCAATATTTTAACTGCGTCTTTTGTTGCTCTGGCTATTCCACCTGGATAATTGCGCGTTGCCATACTTCTTATGAAGACGCCTTCGTCCGTGCTTAGCTCTTGCATTCTTATTCTATCACCTAGAAAAGCGCCACCCGTGAAGGGGCTGGTCGGGTCTACTGCTATCACGCCTACTTTTCTGCCTTTTCGTCTGTATTCTCGCACTATCTTTTCGATAAGTGTGCTTTTTCCAGAGCCGCCTGGCCCAGTTAACCCTATTATATGAGCTTTTCCTGTGTGGGAATAAATTGAGGCCATTAGTTTTGGGGCGTCAGGTGTATTGTTTTCGATGATTGTTATTGCCCTTGCTATGCTTCTTTTGTCTCCAGCCAGCACTCCTTGCGTTATTTCCTCAATTTTCGTCAATGACCTTGCACATCGTCGGGTTTAGGTTCTTTTTGGAACATTTTCCAAGACAAATTGTATTATTGTTTCTGTTGTGGTTCCAGGTCCGAACATCTCTTTTATTCCAAGCTTCTTCATTTCTGCAATGTCTTCTTCTGGAATTATTCCACCAGCGAAAACCATAACGTCTGTTAGTCTCTTCTGCTTTAGAAGCTCCATTATTCTTGGGAAAAGCGCCTTGTGAGCGCCTGACAGAATGCTTAACCCTATAACGTCCACATCTTCCTGAAGCGCTGTTTCAACTATCTGTTCTGGAGTCTGCCTTAGACCCGTGTAGATTACTTCCATTCCAGCGTCCCTGAGAGCTCTAGCCACCACTTTGGCTCCCCTGTCATGACTGTCAAGGCCTGGCTTTGCGATTAAAACTCTAATTTTTCTTTCACTCTGCATTTTCTCGCCTCTTTATATTACAATCAATTCTTTATAGTCTCCGTAAACTTTTCGCAGCACATCCGTGATTTCGCCCAGTGTTGTGTAAGTTTTTACAGCTTCTATTATGGTTGGCATAAGATTTTCATCTTTTTCCGCCGCATAATGAAGCTTTTCAAGAATTTGCTTCACTTTTCTGTTGTCCCGCTCCCTTTTCAGTTTTTGCAGTCTTGCGACCTGTTCTTTTTCAACTTTGGAGTCCACTCGCAAGAGCTTTATCGGACATTTTTCTTCTTCGATTTTGTATTCATTGCAGCCAACTATTATGCGTTTTTTCTCGTCTACCTCTCTTTGATATCTGTAGGCGCTGTCGGCAATCTCTTTTTGGAAGAACCCTTTCTCTATTGCAGGTATAGCTCCACCCATGTCGTCTATTTTTTGGATGTAATCCATGGCTTTTTGTTCCATCTCGTTTGTTAAGGCTTCCACGTAATATGAGCCTGCCATCGGGTCTACAGTGTTTGTGGCTCCGCTTTCGTATGCTATTATCTGTTGGGTTCTTAGCGCGACTATTACAGATTCTCGGGTCGGTAGGCATAATGCTTCATCGAAGGAATTTGTATGCAGAGATTGAGTTCCTCCTAGAACTGCTGCTAAAGCTTGAATTGTGGTACGTACGATATTGTTTAGTGGCTGCTGTGCAGTGAGGGTGCATCCTGAGGTTTGGACATGCATGCGCATCCACATTGATCTCGGGTTCTTGGCATGAAAGCGCTCCTTCATTATTTTTGCCCATAGTCTTCGGGCTGCTCTGAATTTGGCTATCTCTTCGAAGAAGTCACTGTGGGAAGCGAAAAAGAATGATAGTCGATGAGCAAAATCATCAACTTTTAATCCTCTTTCAATCGTGGATTCGACGTAGGCGATTCCATCGTATAGTGTGAAGGCTAGTTCTTGAAGAGCAGTTGCACCAGCCTCCCGTATGTGATATCCGCTTATGCTCACGGGGTTCCACCTTGGCAAATGCCTAGCGCAATACTCTATCACATCTGTTGTTAGCTTTACTGAAGGCTTTGGCGGAAAAACACATAGCTTCTGTGCGAAGAATTCTTTCAAATTGTCATTCTGTGTGGTTCCACCTATCTTCTCTCTTGGCACATCCTGTTTATCGCCTACGGCAACGTACATGGCAAGAAGTATGGGAGCAGGTCCGTTTATGGTCATTGAAGTTGTAACTTGGTCTAGGGGTATCCCGTCGAACAGAACTTCCATGTCCTGCAACGATGAGATGGCTACTCCGCAAACACCAACCTCACCCTTTGCCATCGAATGGTCTGAATCGTAACCCATTATTGTTGGATAATCAAAAGCCGTGCTTAAGCCAGATTCTCCTTCCTTCAACAAATATTTGAAACGTGTGTTCGTGTCTTTAGCCGTGCCGAATCCCGCAAACATTCGCATGGTCCATAAGCGTCCACGGTACATAGTTGCATGTAAGCCTCGTGTGAACGGATACTCGCCTGGGAACCCCAAATCCCGCAGATAATCCAAAGCCTTGACATCTTCTGGAGTGTAAAGGTTTTTTATCAGCATGCCTGAATGATTGCGGAATTCGCTTTTCCTCTCAGGACGCTGCCTTACCCATTTTGGCAGCGTTGTCTTTTCCCAGAGTTCCCGCTCTTTCTTTATTCTGTTTATTTCTTCCTTCTCAAACATTATCGAGTATTCTCCTCCACTGCTTGAACTTCTTGTTTTTGACTAACATATCGATATCAAACCTAAAAACATATTTTCTTATCGGTCAGAAAATTTTGAATTTAACATCAAAACTAAAGGCCGTAATGAGCCTTGCTCGGCGTTTTTGTCATTAATTGATAAAAAAGGTGGATTTGGGTTTATTTTGCTGGCTTGAAGTATTTTATGTCGTTTATTGATGCTTTCCTTTCCTTTATCGGCTTTAAGACTGCTTCGACCTTCATGCCTATGCTGACAGTGTCTGCTTCTCCTATCTTGTGGATTATCCCGCCATGAACTCCATCAAACTTTATCAATGCGTATATTACTGGCTTTTCAAGTTTTTTTCCATCAACATCTATTGTTGCTATTGTGAAGGTGTAGATTATGCCTTTTTTGCCGACGTCAACCCATTCTTCAAGTTCTGTGAAGCATCGCTCGCAGTACATTCGTGGAGGGACAAATACTATGCCGCATTTTGGACATTTTGCACCCATTATTCTGCCGTTTTTCTTCAGCTCATTAAAGAAGCGTTCCCCTGCGACGCCTAAGGTGTAGACGTAGTCTGCTTCCATGTCACCAATCCAGTGGCGTGCTGAAAACGGATTTGTTATCTTTTCCAAGCTCATGCTTTCACTTCCTTAAGGGTTTGAAGTATTTTATGTCAGTGATGGCTCCCGTGCGCTCTTTCGGTGGCTTCCAGACTGCTTTGACCTTCATTCCGAACTTGACCTTCTTCCAGTCTTCCACTTCTCCAAGCTTATGGATTAAACCCATGCCTTCAGATGCTCCATCCAAGTTTATAATCGCAACGACTATTGGTTCTTTTAATCTGGTGGCATCCGCTGCCAAAAATGAAACTGAATATGTGTTAATTACGCCCGTGTCTTTTACGTAGGTCCAGTCATCTGTTGGTGCATAGCATCTTTCGCAGTATATTCTCGGCGGAACCATTATGCGTCCACATTTGCTGCAAGTTGTCGCAATTATTCTTCCATTCTTCAGTTCATCAAGAAATCTGCTAAGGGCTATGCCAGCACTCCACGCAAACTTCGCTTTAGGTCTCCACTTCTCGGAAGGAACTTTGCCTTCTCTAATGTTCTTGGATTCCAGAGCTTCTCCCCGGTAATTCTTAATTTTCGCACTCATGCTCATTCACCCTCCTTTAACGTCTCAACACTATTACTGAGCCGTACTGCATCAGATCGCCCCACGCTTGGGCAATGCCGGTTCTTGGGTCGCCTGGAATCTGCCTCTTTCCTGCCTCGCCGCGTAGTTGCCAGAAAATCTCGCACACTTTCATTGTACCCGCTGCTGCTATTGGGTTGCCGACACCTAATAATCCTCCAGAGGGATTGATGGGTAAATCGCCGTCTCTTTGCGTGACGCCTTCCTCGGTCAGTTTTGGTGCTTCGCCCTTCTTGCACAGTAATAAGCCTTCCATGTGGTGAAGCTCCTTGTAATCAAATGGGTCGTAGGGTTCTGCTACATCGATTTCTTTTGGTGGGTTTTTGATTCCAGCCATTCTATATGCCATGCGGGCTGCACATTCAACATAGTCTGGATAGTAAAGGTCTCGGTTTGTCCAGTGGGTAGAGTCAATGCACCAGCCTACACCGTCAATCCAGACTGGATTATCCGTAACATCTTTTGCGACATCTTCCGAGGCTAAAACAAGCGCAGCAGCACCATCGCTTGTTGGACTAATATCCAAGCGTTGAACCGGCCAGCACATAATCTCAGAGTTCAAAACATCTTTGACAGTTATCTTTGCACCCAATTGGGCACATGGGTGATCCAAAGCGTTCCGTTTGTTTTTCACCGAGACTAAGGCTATTTGCTCCTTCTTGATGTTGTGTTTATGCATGTATCGGTTCATCTCTAGGGCAAATATCCAGACAAGATTCATACCTATTGGGCGCTCAAGGATCGGGTCAAATATCGTTGTGAAGGCAAACTGCGGATGCGGATAGCACGAAGACATCTTCTCTTCACACACAACAAGGCAAGTGTCAAACTGTCCTGAGGCAACATGCCACCAGCCAGCAACTGGCGTGAAGACCCCTGTCCCACCGCCCACGAAAACTCTTGTGTATGGTTTCTGGAAGGCTCCTGCTCCATCAGCGAGATATTCACCTTTCATGTGAACTCCGTCAAAAGCGTCTGGAGCAGAACCCATCACGACGCTTTGCATGTCTTGTAATTCTAGTCCTGCAGCGTCAAGAGCCATCTTAGCGGCTTCGTAAGATAGTTCTTTGCCTGTTTCTTTCAGGTTTCTTCTGAATAAGGTTAAGCCAGCACCAACAATTGCAACTCTCTTTTTTCCATACATTTTCATTTCACCTCACTTGACATTGCTCAAAACAGCCACAACTCCAGTTGCTGTTGGGACTCCACGCCAAGTATGAGCCAAACCAACCTCTGCGTCCGGTATTTGCCTTGAACCCGCTTCTCCTCTCAACTGCAGAACGACCTCAAGGAGTTTCTGCATTCCGGAAGCTTCAAGGCCGTATCCCATTCCTAGCAGTCCACCCGAGGGGTTGACTGGCAATTCGCCGTTAGTTGCTGTTAGACCCTGATCTGTTAGTCTTCCGGCTTCTCCATACTCGCAGAGTTTTAGCGCTTCCATGTGTTGGAGTTCCTTGTAAGCAAATTGGTCGTGGATTTCAGCGAGGTCAATCTCTTTCCATGGATTGGTGATATCCGCGGTTTTGTATGCCATTTCAGCTGCTAGCGTCGTGTAAACTGCCTGCGACCAGTTTCTTGTCTCCAGATTTGGGGTCTCGGTGCACCATCCAACGCCCTTAACCCAAACTGGGTTGTCGCTGAGTTTTTCGGCTGCCTTCTCCGAGGCTAAAACCATGACTATGCATCCATCTGCAGGCGTGCTTATCTCCAGTTTCTTCAATGGATAAAAGCATTGTTCAGAGCATAAAACTTGGTCGAGAGTTATGTTTGCGCCATATGCTGCATGGGGATTTTGCGTGGCGTTTTTCTTGTTTTTCACAACCACTTGCGCGCACTGTTCCAAGGTCGTGCATGTGTCGTGTATGTAGCGGTTCATCTCCATTCCAGCAACGTAATAGGGATGTCCGCCCAAAGGTCTGTTGAAAATTGGGTCTAAGCCGAAGGCAACGATATCCATGTACGTGAGGATATCTGAGACTTTGCTGTGGGCTTCAACTACAACGGTGTCGAATTGTCCAGTTCTGATGAGCATGTACGCTGTGGCTAGTCCAAGCATGCCGTCGCCTGAAACCGTGAATAGATGGCGTAAGGCGGCGCCTAACTGGTCTGGAACGAACTCGTCGAAGATGCTGAAGCCTTCTAAGTAATCCTCAGCGCACGTCACAAAAACGTCAACGTCCTTTCTTGGGTTTATTCCTCCTGCGTCCTCGTAAGCTTTTACAGCGGTTTCAAACATGAGCTCTTTGTATGAAAGTTCTGGTGTTATCGGTCTGAAGCCAACGCATCCAACGCCAACTATTGCAACTTCACTCATTTCTCCTTTCCCTTCTTATTTAGAGCCTATAATGTAAATGGCTGCTTCACATAAAACTTTCGTGAAAAACCTGGAAAAATGTTGAAGAGGCTTAAATATTTGTTCAGACACATTTCGACTTTCCAAATCAGCCCGCGATCTAAAAGGAGAATTTCACCTTGAAAGGTAAACCATTAGTGTCTGTAGTCTCTGCTGGTTTGTCAAAATTCGGAAAACTAGACGGCCTGTACGCAAGGGAGATTTTTGCAGAAGCAGCCAAAGAAGCCTTTAACAGATGCCCAAATCTGGATCCAAAGAAGGATATTCAAGCGTTGTTTGTTGGGCATATGGGCGAGTCTTATGAGCATCAGGGGCATACTGGCGCGACTGTGGCTGACTGGGCTGGACTATTGCATATACCAGCCACAAGAACAGAAGCTGCATGCGCCTCTTCAGGAGCAGCCTTGAGATCAGCCATCTATGCGGTGCTTTCGGGTTTGTGTGATGTTGTTCTAGTGGGGGGCGTTGAGAAGATGACGCACAGAACTACAGCCGAGGTTACGGAATATTTGGCTATGGCTTCCGATTATCCTTTCGAACAGTGGCATGGCATAACTTTTCCGGGTTTGTACGCGTTGATGGCGACTGCGCATATGCATGAGTATGGCACGACTGAAAGGCAGTTAGCGATGGTTGCCGTGAAAAACCATCATCATGGAAGCCTAAACCCAAAGGCTCACATACAAAAAGAGATAACGATTGAGAATGCTGTTTCTTCAAGAGTTATTGCTTGGCCGCTCAAACTGTTTGACTGTTCGCTCATAACTGACGGGGCAAGCTGTCTAATTCTGACAAAACCAGAACTGGCCAAAAGATACACGGACACGCCTGTACACATAATCGGAAGCTCACAGGCAAGCGACACTATTGGCTTATATGAGCGAGAAAGTTTCACGTCACTCGCAGCCGCGAAGCTAGCCGCTAAAAAAGCCTATGAAATGGCTAGCGTCAACCCAAACGATATTGATGTTGCGGAAGTGCATGATTGTTTCACAATAGCTGAATTAATAGCCTACGAGGATTTAGAGTTCTGTGAACTTGGCGAAGGCGGACACCTAGCAGAGAATGGAGAAACAAAGCTTGGAGGAAAAATTCCTGTCAACACAAGTGGCGGATTGAAGGCTAAGGGGCATCCTGTTGGAGCCACGGGAACTGGACAGGCTTACGAGATATTTTTGCAGCTAACTGGAATGGCAGAGAAAAGACAAGTTGAAGGAGCAAAGGTTGGCTTAACCCATAACGTGGGCGGTTCAGGCGCAACAGCAACAGTTCATATTTATAGGGGAGGCTGATGTCTTGAGCGAACAGGCACCGTTCACAATAGAGCAGTTCTACAAACACATAACCCAGCGAAAGCTTATGGGCGGAAAATGCAAGAAGTGCGGCAAGGTGCATCTTCCCCCCAGACCATTATGTGACAATTGCTTTTCGAAAGAGTTTGAATGGGTTGAACTACCCCAGAAAGGAAAACTCTTAACCTACACGATTATTCATGTGGCACCAACGCAATTTCAGGCTATGGCACCATACGCCGTAGGTATAGTCCAACTTGAAAGTGGCTTGAAAATTCCCGGAATGATTAGAGGCGTAGTCCTTGAGGAAATAAAGATAGGAATGCCGCTAACGATAGACTTTGGAGAATGCGCAACAACTCAGCAGTGGCCTCAATGGCCAAGATACTACTTCAAACTAGCCTAGTAGGAAATCAAACTTGCTTTCCTTTTCAAGTCATCTTTGTCTGAGCATGTGTAAGTACTAACTGAACAAATGAACTGATAGAAGCTAAAAACGAAAAGGACAATGCATAAAACGCAGTTAAATCTAGCATTTTCAATTATCTTTTATGTCTTTGAGGTCTTATTGATGTACTCTATTATGGTTGGTAGGTCTGAAATCGACGTGACGAGATAGTTTGCACCAGAACGAATCAACTCTTGGGTAGAATCAACTCCTTTGGGCAAGCCAACAGCAATTGCCTTCAGTTCCCTGGCGCATTTCATGTCTACGCTACCATCTCCAACAACAACGGTCTCTCCAGGATTGACTCCTAGAGCTTTCAAGGCGGCTTCAAGGTGCTCGGTGCTTGGCTTGACATATTTTACGCTGTCTCGAGGGACTACTGCATCAAAGAACTCCGTTATTCCCAACCTTTTTAAAATGTAGTTTGTCGATTTCTGGCTGTTGATGGTGCAAAGTCCTATTCTCAGGTTCATTTTCTTCAAAGTCTTCAATGTTTCCAAAACCCCTGGAATTAAACCTGTTGTTCTTGCGGCTTCCAGCTCGTATTTTTCAGCTATTGCCAGAGCTTCTCTGCGGATGTCTTCTCTGGCTCTTTCTGATTTGCCGTTGTTTTTCATGAAAATCTCGGTCTTCTTTAGCATTTCAAATATGCTCTCATTGGTTGATAGAACCGAAGCTGGCACCCCTTCTTTTAGGAGGAAACTTCTAACATCAGCCCTAACTGCTCTATAATCAAGGTTGAAGCCAACAATGGTTCCGTCAAGGTCAAACACAACCGCCTTAATCTTCATCGCAGATATCGCCTTACCTCTTGGATTTAAAGCCAAAAACATTAGCCCAAAATAAACTTTGCCGTTTAGCATTATCGCCGAATTGATAGAGTCTTGTTGCCTAAAGCAGAAAAGCTTCTATACTCGTGCCATTAGAATGCAGAAATCCAGAAGGAGACAAAAAATGGACGTGTTTGAAGCTGTTCAGAAGAGGCGGTCAGTTCGAGCCTATAAATCAACACCTGTCCCCACTAAAAAGTTAAAGAGAATCCTGGAAGCAGGCCGGCTCGCACCCTCAGCTGGCAACATTCAACCTTGGCACTTCATTGTCGTGACCGATGCTGAGATACGCAAAAAGCTCGCCGAATCACGCTCTGCGAAATTTCTGGACGGATCTCCAGTAGTTATTGTTGGATGTGGTAATCAAAAAGCTTCGCCAAAGTGGTATAAGGTTGATGTTGCCATCGCCTTGCAGAACATGGTTTTAACTGCCACAAGCGAAGGTCTCGGCACTTGCTGGATTGGAGCCTTCTACGAAGATCAACTCAGGGAAATGTTAAAAATCCCTGAAGAATTCACGATTGTGGCTCTTCTAGCCGTTGGCTATCTAGCTGAGAAATTGAGTATCCAGGAGAAAGTGTCAGAGCCCATACGAAGAAAGCCTTTGGAGGAAATAGTCAGCTTTGAAAGTTACGGAAGAATGGAAGCTAAATAACACCACGTTTCGGCGATGTATGTGTGAAAAGGCAAATTGAATAACCAGTTTACGCTGTAATATTGCTTGATGTAGTATGAGCCTTGAAGAATATGCGAAAGAGAAGCTCTGGCCAATACTTGTTGAGACAGTTCACGCTCTTGTCATGTACCCAAACCACAAGGCCTACACGAGGGAAGTAATCTTAAACGGAAAACCAGAAATAACGCCCACGGAATTGGCTGCTAGGCTGAATATACCTTTGGGCGAAGCCCTAGTGGTCCTCCAAGAATTAGCTGACGAAAGAAGACCAAAATCCTAAACTATTTGGACGCTGGAAGCCTTGAAAGCCAGATAGACTTCCGCGTTTAGGTTAAGCCCCATCTCGTTGAAGGAACGCTTGGTTATCTGAACCGTGAAAGGCTTTCCAACATCAACCCTAAGCCTGACAACAGAGCCCAAGTCCAAAATTTCAACGATGTTTCCCTTGAAATTGTTTCTTGCACTGGACGCAAAGACGCTTTTGGACAAAATTATGTCCTCCGGACTAATGAAAATTGAAGTTTCGCCTTGACTTTGGGCGGTTGCCTCTATCTGAATGTTGTTTCCAATATCCACCAAAGCTGTTCCGTCCGCGGTGACTTTTGCAGTTCCAGTGAAGGTGTTTTCCACAGCAGCGAAGGTTGCCAAAATTTTTGAAAGTCTTCCAAAAATTTCTGTCGGTGTTCCAACTTCTCTTACCTTTCCATTAGTTATCAATGCGATACGGTAAGGCAGGTTTTTCGCTTGGAACATGTTGTGCGTGGCCATCACAATCGTGGTTTTTGCTTCTCGGTTGACAGTGGCTATTACTTCCTCAATAATCGAAACGTTTTTCGGGTCTAAGTCTGCAGTTGGCTCATCCAAAAGAAGGAGTCTGGCATTAAGAACCAAGGCTCTTGCTAGTGCGACTCTTTGTTGTTCTCCGCCAGAAAGTTTTCTAGCCTGTCTTTTTTCGAAGCCTTCCAGCTTAACTAGTTTCAATGCTTTTCTCACTTTCTCGTCTATCACTTTTTTCGGGAGCTTTCTTACCTTTAATCCATAAGCAACATTCCCATAGACCGTTGTGTTGAAGAGCACTGCCTTTTGAAAAACCATGGTGTTTTCCGTTCGCATTCGCTTTACATCTTTGTCTGTGACTTTCTTGCCGTGAAAATGGACCTCACCCTTTGACGGTTCTTCAAGGAAAGCCAAAATTTTCAATAGTGTTGTTTTTCCAGAACCATTGGGTCCTAGTAATGCCAAGATTTCACCTTCGCGAATTTGCAGGTTTACATCGTCTAATACTGTTGTTTCGTTGAAATTTTTTGTTATGCCTTTTAGTTCTACAGCCCAGTTCATTTTCTTCTCCGCCGAAGCGTGCTCACCGCAAGAGTTACGAGGGTTATTCCAAAAACCAGTGCTAGGAGTATCATGCCCAGAGCTATGCTTAGTTCAATGTTGCCCTTAGCAGTCTCATTGGAAATTGTTGTGGTAAGAACTTCTGTCCACCCAGCTATGTTCCCACCAACCATCAATGCTATTCCCAACTCCGCAACTGCACGATTAAAACTCGCTATTCCAGCAATAACAATGCCATTCAAAGCCTCTTTTAAAACAGCGAAGGAGGCTTGGTCTTCCGAAGCCCCTAGGGTTTTGGCTAAACTCATTATTTCGGGGTCAACAGATTCTATAGCTGTCGTTGCAAAAGTCACGATAATGGGCAATATAAGTATGGCTTCACCGATAATTATCGCTGTGGGAGTGTATAACAAGCGCAACATCCCAAGCGGTCCGGCTTTTGAAAAAATCAGGAACAGGATTAAACCTAATCCTACGGTTGGTACGCCTATCATGGTGTTAAAAAAGCTCTTGACGAAAAATCTGCCACGAAAATTCTTCGTTCCTAGAAACAATGCTATTGGGATTCCCCACAAGACGGCAAATAGCGTAGCAGCACTTGAGACAAACAGAGAACGCAGAGTTATCTCAAAGATTCTCTGGTCTCCGGATACAATCAGCTGAAATGCTCTCACAATACCATCTAATATTTCCATTGATTGCTTCCCTCTAATCGTAAAGGGCTAGTTGTCCATATCTATACTGTTCTGGGCATTCTGACCCGTTGAAGAAGGCATAATCCCTTATCCATTGAACTATTTGTGGAGGCGGATTTTGCTTTAGAGGTTCAACAGCTGCATAAAAGAGGCTTTGTCCATAATTGTTTTTGCCATAGTTTTCTATTAGTTGTTGGGTTTCGTTGGAGATTAGGAATTTTATGAAGGTTATTGTATCGTTAAAATTTACATCAGGGTGTTGCGTCTGGTTTACGGCTATCACGCTGTACACATTTAGTAGCGCTTTTTCGTGGGTTATAAGCCCCTTCAGGGTTATCCGCCCGTCTTTTGAATACTTTAAGTATGTACCGATGTCCGATAGTGTGTAAGCTGAAAACTCTTCAGCCTTGAGTAGCGTTTCACCCATCTTGCCTCCTCCGCTTACATACCATGGTTCCGATGATATTATTGTGTAGTTGTAGCCAGCGGCTGTCCATAGGCTTTGTTCTTTTGAATGTGTGCCCGAATTATCGCCCCTTGAAACCCATATCTTGACTTGGGGGTCTCCTTGATTCCTTCCGTATTCGGCTATCTTTTTTAAGGCAGCAATTGCATTTAATCCTTGAATTCCAGCAGGGTCTGCATCGGGTCCCACTAAGGTGAAGAAGTTGTAGGCTATTATTTTTCTGCAAACACCATATCCCTGCTCGAGAAAAGTTTTTTCCATTGAAGGTGAATGGACAAGTGTGAGGTCTACGTCGCCGTTTTGTGCCTGTTGTATCGCTATGCCTGTGCCGACTGGTATAAAGTTAAGAGTTATTGGGTATCTTGCTTCAAAGGCCTTTTTTATTTCATTTAGAAGTCCGGTGTCGTCGAGGCTTGTGGTTGTGGAAATCATAAGTCTTCTTTTTGCGAAGTATTGAAGATAGACCATGGTTCCTGTTATTATCATAGCGGTTATTGCAAATGAGGCTATAATCATTTTCATCCATGTGTGCATATGGTCACCGTTATGCTTTTTCATTCATATCGACTAAACTTATAAGCGTAACGCAACAATAACAACGAACACAATGCCCGCCCATGAACAATGTAAAACTTCATGCAAAATCTGGATAGAATACCAAGGAAAACCAGTCCTAGGCAAGGGTGGAGCCCAAATCCTAGAACAAATAGAAAAGAAAGAATCCATCTCGAAGGCCGCTGAAAAGCTCGGCATGTCTTACCGCTACGTTTGGGATTACTTGCAAAAAATTGAGAAAACTCTGGGAGAAAAGGTTGTGCAAACATACAGGGGCGGCACATCTGGCGGCGGAGGAGCGAAGCTTACAAAGCTAGGCAAAAGTTTGCTGGATGAATATAAACGCGTCGAAAGCCAGTTAGGTAAGGTCATGAAAGCAACAGAAGTTGTCCTACCAAAATAAAGTATAGGCTTGGTTGGCTCTAGGAAATCAAGAATATGTTCTAGACTTTAGCTTTATAAACCCCACTCGCTTAATCTAAAGTTCACCAAAGAGAAAGGAGAGTAAAAAATGCATAGACGCAAATGGAGATGTTATGCAGTTGTTATTGCGATGACAATCATGTTTCTGGCAAACACCATTAATACAGCCTTTAGCCCTATTCTTTCGAAAGAAATCAAATCTGCACAGGATTCTTCAGTTGACAAAAGGGGGAAACTTAGCCCAGCGAAATCTCCTAATGACTTCTATTCAAATCTCCAATACAAAAACAAGGCATTCCCAGAAAATCTGCGCGATTTCCTAGGACTTAAGGTTTTTGACAAAAATACGTCCTTTGATGACATAAAGGCATATGCTGATTTTGCAGCTATTGATGATGATTCAATGCAGTTAATCGTCGGAGTGAATAATGCAGACCCCAACGCTTACCCGAGTCTTCTTGATGTAGTTAGCAAGAACCGAGGCAAAATTGTGAATACAGTCTCCATAAGAGGCAAAGTTATCGCCCTGGTTGCTGACATGCCCTTGAAAGTTATCTCTTCTTTTGTCGGCGAGATCCAAAAGAGGAGCCTATCACGATATATAGAGCCTAACATGAAGGTTCAAGTTCAGCTCGTTCCAAACGACCCATACTGGACTAATCAATGGGGACCAAAAAAAATAGAAGCTGACTACGCTTGGAACACAACAACAGGCGATCCCTCAGTCATGGTAGCTGTCGTGGATACAGGCATTTTTTATACTCACGACGACCTCGCGGCAAATTATGTTTCTGGTGGCTACGACTGGGCGAACAACGATGCAGACCCTATGGACGACCATGGGCATGGGACGCATTGCGCTGGAATAATTGCTGCAGTTTTGAACAATGGGATCGGTATAGCGGGCTTAGCCCAGATTCGAATTATGGCTGAAAAGGTCTTAACCAGTGGCGGCTGGGGGTATTGGAATTGGATTGCCAATGGAATCATAAACGCAACAGATTGCGGAGCTAATATAATCAGCATGAGCATAGGCGGATACAGCGACAGCGAATTGGTCCGTGAGGCAGTTAAGTATGCGTATGATTCGGGGGCGCTGATAGTAGCTGCGGCAGGAAACGACAATACGAACATGAAGCTATATCCCGCTGGTTACGACGAAGTAATTGCTGTAGCTGCAACAGACCAATATGATAATAAGGCTTCGTTTTCTAACTGGGGCGACTGGATTGAACTTGCAGCTCCGGGTGTAAGCATCTATTCTACGGTTCCGTGGGGTTACGAGTACGCAAGCGGCACATCCATGGCATGCCCACACGTTTCAGGAGTTGCAGCCTTAGCATGGAGCCAGTATTCAAACAAGTCGCGAGATTGGCTGAGAATGTGGCTGCGATACACTGCAGACGACTTAGGCAGCCCAGGTTTCGATGTATATTATGGGCATGGAAGAGTAAATGCGAGGAAAAGTGTGGAGGAGGTTCCACCAGAGCATGAATTGATTGTTTCAATTTGGCAGACTCCGCCTTATGTGGAGCCTAGCGCCACTGCATTGATAAACGCCACAATTCTCAATTTCGGCGAGAACAATGAGACAGGCGTAGCTGTGCAACTGTTTGCAAATGACACAATTGTAGACTCTACATCACTGGATGTGAATAGTGGAGAAACAGCTGCGGTCAGTCTGTCATGGACTCCCTCAGTTGAAGGGTTGTACAATGTCACTTTGTACGTTGTGCCAGTGGCAGGTGAAACTCTCGTAGCGAACAATGTAGTTCAAGAGCTCATTTATGTCGGAATTCCATTGAAAGCGGTTGTACTACATTCTGCAGGGAACACTATCAGCGATATCATCATTAATTGGGAAATTCTGAACAGTGAATGGTATCGCTTCGGCGGCACTGCCATCTACATTGACTATATGACTCTGAACAAGGATAACCTTACTTACGAAGACCTAGTAGCCTCAGAAGCAGATGTGCTGATTATTTCTTGCGCGTATGACCCATATTCAGGCTGGGAATTCACAAATGCCGAAATCGCGGCCATAGAGCGGTATGTCCATGAGGGACACGGGCTGATAGCGACAGCTGGAACATTTTACTACGGGGCTCGAAACAACAACAAGCTGGCTCCACTATTCGGCTTAAACGAAACAATTATGTGGACTTCAACCATAACAAGCGTTCTAGAATTGATAAACGTCACGCATCCCGTGTTCAGGAATGTTCCAGATCCGCTTATCTTCTTGGAGGTAGGAACAGCTATATCCCCTGATGGGCTGTGGGACTCAAATGAACTAGTCGGCGGAGAGTACCTCGCTCTCGGGCCTTACTTAGAAAGCGCCATAGTCGCATATCGTGGGCTTCTCTATATTTCACCGTGGCTTGAGATTGTGCCAGCGCTTTATGAACATCATCTACAACTACTCTATAATGCCATAACGTGGTCTCATTATCAAAAACCAGAGCACGAACTTGTATCATCCTTAGAAGCTCCAAAATATCTAGAACCCGACCAAACGGTGCTGCTTAACGCGACTGTTTCAAACATGGGACTGAACAATGAGACCAATGTGGAGTTATATATGCTTATCAATGGCACAGAGGTTGCCAGTGCAACGATCTCTGAACTTGTGAATGGCACATCCTACACTATAAACTATACGTGGACTCCGAGCGAAGAGGGAATATACAACGTAACAGCTTACGCGCCATCAGTTACAGGCGAAGAGTTCTTGACAAACAACATTGTGACAGAACTAGTCAGCGTAAGGTTCACTATTGGCTATGTCATATTTGAAGAAGCTCACTTGCCTGCCTATACGATCGGCAGCAATCCGGCAGCTGACATTGCGGGAGGATATTCGGAATTTGCCGAATACTTGACTGTAAAGGGCTATTTGGTTTCGACAATCAACCCAGGAACAATAATCGAGCCTAGCGTACTTGAACCCGCAGATGTTCTGGTCATAGTCGCGCCCCAACTGAGTTACTTAACTTCGGAGTTGGATGCTATTGAAAATTGGGTGAAAGCTGGAGGCAACTTGCTGCTTATCAGCGACTGGGTCTCTTTCGGCCTCCAAGCAAGAACCATTGCCACAAGATTCGGCGTAAACATGCGAGGGGATGGCATATGCGATTATGACGAGAACGTAGGGTATCTGCTTGGACCCTACTATAGTGGGGCGAATATTCTTGCCAGTCCAATAACTGCTGGGGTCGCTCGGGTTGAAATGTATGGCGGCGATGGCGTTCTAAGTGCACCATCGGATGAGATTCCGCTTATCATAACAGATTCTGACGGATCAGCATTCTGGTACACGGACAGTTCGCCAGCCATGGGTGTTTCAGTGATGAACGCGTTTCATGGAGGAACTGCTGGTTTTGGCAAGCTGATAGTCATGACTGACAGCAACATTTGGGATTCAGCTTATGATGTGGACGGTGATGGTGATGTCAATTTCTATGATAGTGACAATGAGATTTTGGCTTTAAACAGCATGAACTGGTTTATGGTTCAATACCAGCATGAGCTAACTGTTTCTGTTGATGCCCCAGAACGCTCAGAACCTAGCGAAACATGGATAATTAACGCCACAGTTTATAACCTTGGGTTGAGCAATGAAACCAACGTGCAGCTTCGACTTCTCATGAACAGTACTTTAGTCAATAGTATAACAATTCCTGAATTTGCCAATGGCACATATCGCACCATAAACTATTCTTGGACGCCTACGACTGTAGGAACCTATAACATAACAGCATATGTGCCGCCTGTGTCAGAGGAAAACGTCACAACGAACAATATCGCAACCAAAATGGTTCGTGTCAGCCGTATTGAAGTTGCCTTGATATCTGCGTTTTCAGAGCTAACGCCCTTAGCACCGATACTGGACTCTATGGGAATCGGCTATGACATATACAATAATAACAACATCTACCTCTACACGGAAAACCTAACGTTGCTACTCAGATACAAGGCAGTAGTCTTCTACAACCGTTACAGATGGATAACCACAACCGAATATTCGACCCTCGAATCCTACCTCTCTTCAGGTGGAAACCTTCTGGTCACAGGCTACGATTGCCTAGTAAGCGACAGACTTTTGGCAGACCTTGTTCGTTCGATATCGATAGGCGACAATGTCGGAGAATACGAACTAATAGTAATTGAGAATACGCATCCAATAATGGACGGTCCATACGGAAGTTTTCCAGCAAGATACCATATATACAGCTTGTACGGCGACTGCGACAGAGCAGAAGCCGATACTGCAAAGAACGCGTTAACAGTGGCCGAACTTGCAGACGGTTATGACAAGGTTATAGCTACTGAGGGGCTGCCTGGCAAAGTTGTCTTTTGGAACGGCGATGGGTCATATGACTGGAACTTGAACAACGACTGCAAGATAATGTTCAAGAATCTAATATATTGGTTCACGATCCAGTACCAACACGAACTTATTGTCTATTTGAAGACTCCAAAATTCCTTGAACTAGGAACTCCAGCAATGCTCAATGCAACCGTGCAAAACGCTGGCATAAACGATGAAAACGACGTTAATCTGCAACTTTTGATAAATGGCACATTGGTAGAAAATGTGACAATACCGCTACTTGCCAATGGAACGTCGCACACAATCAATCATTTGTGGACTCCGATGGTGGCAGGGGAATACAACATAACAGTGTACGCTCCTCCAGTTTTAGACGAAATTGTAACACGAAACAACGTTTACTCAAGAATAATTTCAGTCAAGTATGCGCCCAAAATCTTAGCATACGTTGAGTACGCCGATTATACGCAAGAATACTCCAACACCTTAAGAGCCATAGAGTCCACATTCGGTCCCAACTATAACCTAACGGAATTATGGGATTACACTCAACTGGATTCGATGCTTGTAGGAAAAGATGTCTTGCTGATACCAGAGCAGGAATTTGCAGACCTTTATCTCATGGAAATGATTGGTTCGACATGGTCTTCCACATTGTCCAATTTCATCGCAAACGGAGGAACCATAATAGTATGCGACTACAATTGGGGTTCAGGTGGAACTTACGGAATCTTAACAGGCGCTGGACTAATGTCAATTTCAGGAGCTAACTATAGATCTTGGTCCCTGCTTTACCTAATTGACCCATCAGATCCATTAGCAATGGGTGTGTCCTCATCTTTTATCGCACCGGATGGCACGATAAGCTTTGTTACTGGAGAAGCAAACGTTGTGGTCAACGACGGAACCTATCCAGTGGCGATTCACAAAGAAATTGGGCTAGGACATATAGTGCTTCTCGGATTTGACTTCTACACCTACAACAATGATACATGCAAAATATTGGGCAATGCGCTGACACTGATAAGGTATATCACAATCTCGATAAATCCATCGAGCGGCTCGCCAGGCACTAAAGTGACAATAAGCGGAACAAAGGCAACAGCCAACGGCAAAGTTTCAATCTACTGGGATGACACTTTCGTAGGCAACACTACTGCCAACAACCTTGGAGATTTCACTTATTTGCTAATTGTTCCATCAACCGCCACAATCGGAGTTCACGAAATAAAAGCCGTGGACATAGTAGCAGGCAAAATGGCTTCACAACCCTTCAGAGTTCTTCTATTAACACTAAATCCATCCGCGGGTCCTATAGGAACAAAAGTGACAGTTGAAGGTGCCGGCTTCACACCGGACAGCCAAGCAAGAATAACCTTCAATGATATGTTGATGGGCTACGCTCTTGTTGATAGTTCTGGAAACTTCACGTTCGTATTTAATGTGCCAGTTGCCACAGCAGAAATACAGCTTGTTAAGGCATATGAGGCCGAAGGTTTCGCCAGCGCGACATTCACAGTTGTTGATGTTACACCTTTGAATGTCCAAATGGATGTTGGCGAATTACACTTCAGGGGAGAAGTAGCCGAATTCTATGCCCAAACATCCTTTAAGGGAAAAGCCGTTAACGCCACAATCACAAGTGCTGTTCTATACAAGCCTGACGGAACAAGCCAAAGCTTATCAGCCCAGCAGATCACGACAGGCCTATACAAGCTTTCTTACACAATACCTGGAAACGCAGGCGTGGGAACGTACACTCTGGTCATTGCGGCAGAATACCTTACGGACACGATTCAAGCTAGCGGAACATCATTTAAATGCTTCCAAATAAGCTTGACGCTATCACTATTGAACGCAACAATAATGGAGATCAATGAAGGCATAGCCACAGTTATTGTTCCAGACTTGGGCATGATAAAGCTTAATCTAACGGCAATAAACGCCACGCTTGACAACATCTTCGTAAAAGTCCTGGCAATCAACGGCACTACGGCAACAATTCAAACGACAATAGGCATAGTGAACGGCACAATCACAGGAACACTTTCAGGAGACATAGTGAGCATTGTGGTTCCAGGATTAGGCCAAATTCAAGCGGACATATCTAGCCTGAAGGAAGCTCAAGAAACATCGGTAATCCCGCAATACGCAATCATAGTGATTTCATTGATTGCTGCAGCAGGCGCAACACTGTCAGTCATGCTGTTGAGACGCAGAAGAACCTTGGTAACGAGATAATCTTCCTTTTTTATTTTTGTTTTCGTATTCTACTCCACAACATACCTATATGCTGAATGTTCGCCAGCTGTAGGGCTTTTCCTGATTATCCGAAGTATATCGCCGGGCTTGGCACCTATGGCTTTGACAGTTGGGTCTGCAGCGTTGATCTGCGGCAGTTGGTACGGCTGAACTTTATACTGCGAGAGTAACTGCTCCCTTTCTTCCGGGGTTAAAATTTCGTGTTTTGGAACAAGTTTATGCTGGAAAAGGTCGAAGACTGGGAAGGTTTTGGGTAGAAGCTCTATTTTCTTTTTCCTTGCAATTTCCTTCACGGCGTGCGTATATCTTCCGTCTGTGACTACTATTCCTCTTTCTATGTTTTTTTCTTTCATGACTTTCTGCAAACGATTTATTGATGTCACACCTACAGTTGTTTCGCCTGGAGTGCACCATATGATAAATTTCTCTTTCTCTTTAGGTTTTTCAATGGTGTAACAGACTGCCTCTCCATGCTTCTCCTTCTTGATGAGCTTGTATCCTCTAAGTTTGACCAAAACGTTGGCCTTGCGTTCTTCCAGACTTTCTTCTCCCACAGTCAAGCCATTCATCCCTCATTAGAGAATATTCGAAACCTAAACAAGGCATTAACCCTTTAAACTTTATGCTCTAAGCCAAGACTTAAAAGCCAAATAAACATTACCTAAGTGTTTCTGGAAACATAGGATGGGTCAAAATGTCTTCAGATTCTGGAAAAATGGCCTTAGTGGAAGCAGAAAAGAGAGGAGCATCATACGCCGATGTTAGGATTAGCGAAATCACTAACGAGAGCCTCACTGTAAAAAATGGCGAACCAGAAGTCGTCTCGCTTTCACAATCAAAGGGATTTGGAATTCGAGTTATCGTTGATGGGGCATGGGGCTTTGCAGGTTCAGTTGACATAAACAAAGAAGAAATCAAAGAAACTGCTGAAAGAGCCGTGAGCATCGCGAAAGCCAGCGCACTGCTAAAGAAAAAGGACGCAGTTCTAATTCGAGAAAAAGTTTGCCAAGATAAGTATACAACAAGCTTCAAAAAGGACCCTTTCAAAGTTCCGTTAGAAGAAAAGCTAAACGTCCTTATCCAAGCCGGACGGGTCATTAAGGAACAATCCCCGCTGATTAAGGCATCTTACGCCAACTACCGAGGGTTCAGGGAAATCAAGCTTTTCATGAGCAGTGAAGGAGCAGAAATAAACCAGCAGATAACATGGTGTGGCGGTGGGCTGTCAGCAGTAGCTGTCAAGGATGGAGAGATGCAAACCAGATCCTATCCTTCCCCATTCAGAGGAGATTTCGCGACAAGTGGCTTTGAATTTTTTGAATCGTTGAGGTTGGTTGACCACGCCAAGCAAGTCGGCCAAGAACTTCTAAAACTATTCGAAGCAGAGAAATGTCCTTCTGGAGAGATGGATCTGATTTTGCACGGTGATCAGCTTGCTCTGCAGATACATGAAAGCTGTGGACACCCGACAGAGCTTGACCGCGCGCTTGGAACAGAAGCCGACTACGCAGGAACAAGTTTTCTGACACCAGATAAAATTGGCAATTTCAGATACGGTTCAGAGAAAGTTAACATCGTGGCTGACGCCACAGTGCCGAAAGGTCTTGGAACCTTCGGCTATGACGATGAGGGAGCAAAGGCGAAAAAGGTATATTTGATTCAGAAGGGAATATTCGCGGGATATCAAAGTTCGCGCGAAACAGCAGCAGAACTGAAATTGAAGGAAAGCAGCGGTGGCATGCGCGCAGATTCTCCTTTGGCTTTGCCCATCATACGCATGACAAACATAAACTTGCTTCCTGGAGACGACAAAGCTGAAGAAATTGTTGAAGATACGAAAGATGGGATTCTAATAACAACTAATCGCTCATGGAGCATTGACGATAGACGAGTAAACTTTCAGTTTGGAACAGAAATTGGCTGGCGAATCAAAAATGGAAGCAAAGAAAACATGATTAAGAATCCGACTTATATGGGGGTCACCCCCCAGTTCTGGGGATCGTGCGACGCGGTAAGCAAGGACGACTGGAAGATGTGGGGAACGCCGAACTGCGGCAAAGGAGTGCCAGGGCAAGTAATGTACGTGGGACATGGCTGTGGAACCGCTAGATTCCGTAAAGTACGTGTTGGACTGTTAAAATAGGAGGTAAAGATTATGGACACAGAAAGATTAAAAGAAATCGCTGAGAAAACTGTTCAGTACGCCGAGAAACAAAAGGTCGACCAAGCACAAGCGGCTGCATTTCTGACAGACACCGCTTTGACCCGATTTGCAAACTCTCAAATCCACCAAAACGTTGCGGAAAAATCGGGCGGAGTAATAATCAAAGTCATTTTGAACAAGCGAATTAGCACACTTCGAGCTAACACGCTTGAGGATGAGGAAATACAAAAGGCTGTACAGCATGCTGTCAGAATTGCTAAGGCTTCATCGCCTAACAAGGAATTCAAAAGCCTCCCAGAACCAGAGAAATGGAATCCAATAGAAGGAGCATTTGATGAAGAAACCGCCAAGTACGCTCCAAAGCTCAGAGCTGAAAGAGTCAAGGAAGCCATCGATACTGCCCACTCTAAATCGCCTAAAGTGAAGGCTGTTGCAGGATACTTCTCAAGCGGCTCAATGGAATACGCTGTAGCAAACTCTTTGGGTGTTTGCGCATGGGCTGACATGTCTTTAGCCTACATGAAGACCACAGTAATCTCTGAGTCTGGATTATCAGAGGGTTTCGGAGCTGCGGAGAAATATTCCCGAAAGGTCAAAGATATTCAGCCTTCCGTGTTAGCCGAGGATGCCGCTGACAAATCAGTCAGGAGCTTGAATCCTGTGAAGATTGATCCTGGAGAATATGAGGTTGTCTTGTCGCCTTTGGCTACTGCAACGCTTCTTATGTTTGTTGGGTTCGTTGGATTCTCGGCAACTCCGTATCAAGATGGGCAGTCGTTTGTTAGGTACTCTTTGAACCAGCAAGTCTTCGACGATAAACTCAATGTGACCGATGACGCTAGAGACCCCAAGACACTTTACGCTGTGCCCGTTGATGGAGAGGGCGTTCCTAAAAAACCATTGGAATTGATAAGCAGGGGAGTAGTGTCCGAGAAAAGTATTTGCTATAACTCTTTCACTGCTGGAAAAGAGAATAAGAAGAGCACAGGACATTCGCCTCCACCACTAGGTGACTACTACAACGAGAGGCCTGGACCGTTCAACATGGTAATGAAGCTAGGAGATGCGACTTTGGAAGAGGCGGTTGCTGAAACAAATCGAGGTGTATTTGTGACTACTGTCCACTATGTGAATCCAGTGGAGCCCACGAAGGTTATTCTAACCGGGCTCACAAGAGACGGGACCTTCCTCATCGAAAATGGCGAAATGACCAAGCCTATCGTTAACATGAGGTTCACAGACAGCATGCTATCAGCGTTCAAGGAAACGCCCATGATTGGCAAACGTGTGGAAATGGTCAGAGCAACAACCGTCGCAATGATAAAACTGAAGAAACTGCGCTTTGTAGGCATCTCAGCCTACTAACCTTTCCTCCAATCTTTTATTAAGCGACCCCTTCACTACTAAACAAGTTGTAGTTTCTCAGCTATTCTGTTTTTCAAGATGGCAGATTAAAGTATTGCGTAGTCAGACATAACTGTGTTTTTTATCTGGCAACCTTTTGCCTGATTGAGATTATGCCCACGGGTGCAATTTCAAACACGAATTACTATTTTGTCACTGTATTTTTTCATGGTTTCGGCAAACTCTGCGATAGTTTCTGGCGGATACAGCTTAACAGTTCTAAAGCTCTTGTCTAGCGTATATTCTGGATTGAATTGTTGAAAAGCAAAGATTTTAGCGCCTTTGGCAAGTTCGCCTATACGAGGCATATCGTTGGCGTCAACAAAACCTGGGACAACTGTTGCCCTGAACTCGTATTCGACTTTTCCAGTTTTTAGGATTTCGATTGCTTGCAGAAGTGGGCCTATGTCTTTTGCTCCTAAACGTGCATACTTCTCTGGTGAGGTTTTCACGTCTAGTGCGACATAATCTAGGTACGGCAGGCATTCTTCCAGCACCTTTGGATAAAATCCGTTCGTGTCCAACTTAATTGCAAACCCCTTTTCCTTCAGCTTCTTCAAAAACTTTGGAACTTCCTTGTGCATAGTTGGTTCTCCGCCTGTCACAACTACAGCATCAACATATTTTTTGTGGTCTTGAAGGATCTTAAGGGCGGTTTCCTCTTGTAGAAAAGGTGGTTTTGGGTCTAGGACTATTTTCCAGTTGTGGCAAAATGGACAGCGCAGGTTGCAGCCAGGCGTGAAGAGCACAGAGGCGATTCTGTTTGGAAAGTCTATTAGGCTTGTTTTTTGGATGCCGCTGAACTTCATTAGTCTTTCACTTACGCTGGTATCGCAGTGGCTACTGAAACAGCCGACTTGTCAAAGGTCTTTCGTATGGCGAATTCCGCTTGTTTCCCATCGTTCCACTGATCCACTGGCCTAAGATACCCGACAACCCTCGAGTAGACTTCACAATTTGCCCCGCAAATTGGACATTGCTTGTGTTCTCCGCTCTGGTAGCCGTGTGTCGGGCATATGCTGAACGTGGGCGTCAACGTGAAGTAAGGTAAATGAGAGTTCCAAGCAACTTTTTTAATGATTTCAGCGGCAGATTCCCATGAATAGAGTCGTTCGCCTAAGTATATGTGAAAGACAGTTCCACCTGTGTAGAGGGTTTGAAGGCTCTCTTGGTGCTCAAGTGCTTCAAATAAATCTCCTTCATGATCTACCGGCAGCTGCGAAGAGTTAGTGTAGAAGGGCTTAGCGCCTCTTGATAGGTGCTTCTCGTTGGCAACTATTATGTCAGGATATTTTGCCTTGTCTATGCGCGCAAGCCTGTAGGATGTGCCCTCAGCTGGAGTTGCTTCCAGATTATAGATGTTTCCAGTTTCTTCTTGAAAGTCGGAAAGTTTCTCGCGCATGAAACCAAGCACTTTAACTGCGAAGTCTTTCCCATCAGGCGAGGTTATGTTGCTTCCTAGCAGATTTAGTATTGACTCGTTCATTCCTATCAAGCCTATCGTTGAAAAGTGGTTCTTCCAGTATTTTTCAAAGCCCTCTTTCACATGGCGCAGATAACGCTTTGAGTATGGGTACAACCCGTTTTCTGTGAATGTTTCAAGGCCCTTCCGTTTTATCTCAAGGCTGTCTTTGGCGATTTCCATAAGCGCTTCTAAACGTTCGAAAAATTCATCTTCGTCCTTCGCCAAATAGCCAATTCTAGGAAGGTTCAATGTTACAACACCTACGGAACCTGTCAACGGGTTTGCTCCAAAGAGGCCTCCGCCACGCTTGCGTAGTTCTCTGTTGTCTATTCTGAGGCGACAGCACATGCTTCTGACATCTTCGGGTTTCATGTCGCTGTTTATGAAATTGGAGAAGTAGGGCACTCCGTATTTTGATGTCACTTCAAAGATCTTTTGCACTATCGGCGAGTCCCAATCAAAATCCTTTGTTATGTTGTACGTTGGTATTGGAAAAGTGAAAACTCTCCCTTTTGAGTCACCTTGGCTCATTACATCTGCAAAAGCCATGTTGAACGTTTCCATTTCTGTCTGCATATCACCATAGGTCGTGTCCATCATTTTTCCGCCGAAAACAATCGGCTCGTTCTTCATAAACTCTGGAACAGTCAAGTCCAAAGTTACATTTGTGAATGGTGTCTGGAACCCTACACGCGTGGGTACATTCATATTGAAAAAGAACTCCTGAAGCGACTGCTCAACATCTTTCGGGTTTAATCCATCATAACGTATGAACGGAACTAAGTAAGTGTCGAAGTCACTGAAGGCTTGAGCTCCGGCGGCTTCTCCTTGAAGCGTGTAGAAGAAGTTTACAAGTTGTCCAAGGGCTGTCCTGAAGTGTTTTGCTGGTCGGCTTTCAATCTTTCCTGATACACCGCCGAATCCTTGGAGTAGTACGTCCCTTATGTCCCAGCCTACGCAGTATGGTCCCAAAACGCCTAGATTGTGAATGTGAATGTCTCCAGAGAAATGTGCGTCTGCAATATTCGGTGGGTAAATCCTCGTAATCCAATATTTTGCTATGACGGTCGATGAGAGATAGTTGTTCAAGCCCTGAAGCGAATAGCTCATGTTCGAATTCTCGCGGACACGCCAATCTTCGATCTCCAAGTATTGGTCTACAAGGTCTGCTGAGCTTAAAAGAGCAGCTAGCTCGCGTAAGTCTTGGTGCTGTTTCCTGTAAAGAATGTAAGCTTTGGCTGTTCTTGCATGTCCGTTTTCTATGAGCGTCTTTTCAACTATGTCCTGAATCTCCTCAACTGTTGGAACGCCGTCTTCTCCGAAGCGTTTCTTAAGCTCAGCTATAACTTCGTCGCTGAGCTTTTTGGCTGATGCGCGATCCTTTCCACCTACAGCTTTAGCTGCTTTCCAGATGGCTTTAGTTATGCGTTCCTGATCAAAAGATTCTAATCTTCCTTCACGTTTCCTGACAAACTTCATTTTTTCACCTCTAGAAGTACACGCCTGAAATCTTCAGGCTCCTCAAATCGCCTATACACGGAGGCGAAACGGATGTAAGCAATACGGTCAAGGTTTTTTAGATATTTCATAACCAAATCTCCAATCTCCGACGAGGAAACCTCATCTTTGCCAGCCAACATCAAATCCTGCCTGACGCGTTCGGCTAATCCGTGGATTTGGTTCATGTTCACAGGTCTTTTCTCACAGGCTTTCTGAAGACCTCTTATAATCTTGTTTAGGTCGAAACGTTCCAGCCTGCCATCTTTCTTCTTCACCATAAGCTCCACGGTTTCAACATACTCGTAGGTTGTGAAGCGCTTTCCGCAGTCGATACATTCCTTGCGTCTTCTTAGATTGTTGTCTGGTGAATCTCTGGTTTCAAGAGTTTTGAGGTTTTCAGACCCGCAGTATGGGCACTTCATAGAATCACTTTCGCGTGCTTCACAACTTTAGTGTTTTATCGCTAAAGTAGACGCTACATCTAGAGTTTAATTATATAAGATCTTTCCACATCAATCTTGAAATAGTCAAACTGACATTCTGGAAAAACATGTGCAGCATACACATAATTGCAGAAAACAAAAGATATCAAAGCTAGTCTTATTAGAAAAAAGAGCTTCATTTTTGGATTTTATTGAAAATGCTTAAAATTTTCCATAGTAACGTTAGGGTTGCGTAGACTTCAGAATTTCTACACGAAGGCAAAACCCTTTATATGTTCGTCTTTTCAAGATTCAGGTATTCTTGTATGGAGAAACACGACTTGGAAACCGAACCATTCGAAAAAGTGAAGGATCAAATCGGATTCTGCGGAATCTGGTGCGGAAGTTGTGGCGGCGGTAATGGGGTTGTACAAGAGCTTGCAAGAAGATTCGAAGAAGTCACCAAAAACTGCCGATTAGAAAAATGGGCTCCTAAAGAATTCAATTTCGAAGAGTTTATGAAAGGACTGGCTTGCATACAGAAAACATCTTCATGCATAGGCTGCCAAAAAGGCGGTGGACCTCCAACCTGCAAAATTAGAATCTGCGCCCTGAATAAGCACATAGCGAGCTGCAGCCAATGCGGCGAGCTTGCAGAATGCAAAAACTTTGAACATTTGGAAAAGGGTTATCCGAAGATAAAAGAAGGTTTAATGGAAATTAAAGATAAGGATCGCGCAAACCTAATAGCCAAATGGACGGGCGAATTGAAGAACAAGTGGCCCCATTGCATCTTGCTTTGTCCTTCGGCAAAGAAATGACATGACGCTATGATTTGAAGTAACGGCAAAAACTCATCCCTGCTATGTTTGTTAAGATTTGTGGCTTGTGCCATACATGACAAAGATTGCGCAAGAAATCAGCAACACAATCATGAGTGAAGGAAAGACACCGTAGTATTGGAGACTTGATGCAAGTATGAATCCGCTGATTATCGGTCCAAGTGTTTGTCCAACATCCATTGTCGTGTCTAGAAACCCCATTGACGCGCCAACTAATTCGTTGGGCAACAGCTCGCTGATCAAAGCTGGAGTGGAAGCAGTGGCAGTTGCAAACCCAATCCCATAGATAACTGAAAGCAAGAGCAGAACTGAAAATTCGGTGGCAAAGGGGATTAATGGTAAAGGAAGGCAGCAGACTAACAAACCTGCAACTATTGGGACTCTCCTCCCAATCTTGTCTGAGATTCTGCCCATGCAAGGTTTGACGAAGATTGGAATTGCTATGAGGCTCCCAGTGATGATGCCAGTTAAGAAAAAGTCCAAACGAAGATGCACTTTCAAGTAGCCTGACAAGTAATATTCAACTGCGCCAAAAGCGTAGTATAGGCAGGCTTGGATAAAACTGACTATCAAAACGCCACGGTTTCTAACGACTCTTCCCCATCCACGATAGAGTCTTTTCAGAATTTCTTTTACGCTTCCTTGTTGAACAGAGGTGGGTGGTCTCCTCTCACCTAGGAATAGCAAAGCCGTAACCAAAGCCGTGACACCCGCGACAGCAACAGCTAAATAAAGCACATGAAAGTTGTCGGAAGTAGCGAACAATATGTATCCGCCCAGAAAAGGCGCGATTCCTCTCCCAATATATGTTGCAGAAGAGAATAGCGAGATGCGTTCTCCACGCTTCGTCGGGAAACGCTCAGCTATAGATGCCTCAGCAACTGGGACAAAAATCGCAGTTGCGAATCCGTGATAGAAACGAACAAGGATGAGGTGCCACCATGCTTGTATTAGAAGGTAAAGAAATGGAGCAGAGGCAAAAACAAAGCCAGCTAATAATAGGAATTTCTTTCTCCCGAGGATGTCTGAAAGCGAGGCGGCGGGTAAGCTGATTAAGATGCCGGGAATTGTTGAAGCGGCACCGACGAAACCAGACCATTCGGTTGGAGTGCCGAGGCTTGCTGCAAAAGGGTTCAAAACTGGATTCTTAGACATTGTTGAACTCAAAATTGCGAATAGACCCATTATACAAAGCGTAAAGAAGATGCTGTTTCTAGCGTTTTTTGTATTTGGACCCGCCGAAGAGCTTGCTTGATTCACTTGTTTCGCCCTATTCTTTCATCTTCTTTCTCAGAAATTCGATCTGCTGTTTTCTGTCCATTTTCTCCAGTTCGGTTTTATACTTTTCACGGAGCAGCTTAAACTTGCAGTAGCTGTATAAGGCTTCGTAAACGTATTTTGCCTTCTCCACAGCTTCAAAGTCGTCTTTTACATTGAACCTTGCACCTGTCATTATTGCATCCAATCCTATTCCTTCTGGCGCCAGACTCTTATCGGCAGTATCCGCGGAATGGACTATTTTTGCAAGTTCATGGAGTACTTGGTCTTTGAGGCTGTATTCTTCTATTATGGTTTCGAAGCTACACTTTCCGTTTCTGTGGCCAAGTTTGACTCTTGGCGCGTCAAATGGTGTTGCTCCTTGCGTTTTCACAATTTCATCTATCTTTTCTGTTGGTACGAAGATGAATTCAGCTTGTGGGTCGATGAACTTTTTGATAAGCCATGGACACGCTGTTCTGTCAACATGGACATATTCACGGGTTATCCATTTCACGTTTCTCAACCTCCATTATTAATTGTTGTAGATGGAAATAAAACGCTTTTTGGATCTATGGGTTAGAATCTGTTTGTTTGCATGCTTTTTGATGTGAATCTTGCTTTGAATGTGTTGTTAGATGTGCTTGTCTCGCATTAGAAGTCGGATTTTGTAATATTTCAGGGCGGAAATAAAAATATTATAACTTAATACATACGATATGTCTCGGTGAGAACATGATGCACACAATCAACGTTATAGGCTTGCTAAAAACAAAAGAAGCGAGATTGAAGGTGAAGATAATGAACGCGGTGAACAAGAAACCTTCAAGTGAATTGGTTGTTGTCAAAATCTTTGGCTTGAAGCTATGCAACGCAATCTTGAAAAACGTATGCAATACTTTATGGATGATACGCCTACTCAAAACCTCTATAGTTGTAACAAAGACACCATTGATAACTTTGAAATGTCTACCGAAGGCTATTGTTAGCCAGTCGTTATCTAGCTAACCCTTTCCGTTAATTTACTCTATAAGATTTTCAAATGCAACTCTCGAAATCCTAGCATACTTTGACCAATGCTTCTACGTCTCTAGAGATTTTCTTTACTAGGCTACGCTGTGGTATGGTAGTTTTCGATTATTAGCATCCCATCTTCTTTGTCTACTTCGCCATCGCCGTTTATGTCAGCCTGTGAGTTCCAGTTAGGTTCGCCTTCATGCGTCCCGTAAGCCGCGTCCCAAGCCATCAGATCATCTATGTCGACCGAGTTGTCAGCGTTGACATCGCCGATTATCTTGACCATGACCATTCCGTCGACGAGCAGATTGTTCGTGGTGTTGGCTTCATATGGAACTGTGCTGGCTTCAGCCTTTATCGTGTAACTATGCCCTGCGGGAACGTCGCTCGTGTTCCAACTGAAGACTATGGTAAAGTTTGCTCCAGCAGCAAGGTTGGTTACGTTGAATGTTCCGAACACCACGTCATCGTGATATGCTTTCACTGTGAAGTTTTCAGTCACGTCTCCTTTATTTTCGACAACAACAGTGGCGTTCACCAGATGCCCAACGTAGGTTTCGTTCGTAGACGTCGCTACATAAATAACAGCTATGTCACGGCGCAGTATCATAACTAAGCCGTCTTCTGTGCCATGTTCAATCAAAGCCCCCAAGGAATCTGTAAGTGTAGTGTCGTAAAGGTGCAAAGGACTGGTACCGCGGTCCATCATCCTAAAGGTTATTGCAGCGACAGCAACAATGTCGTCAGTTGTGACTGGGTCACCGTCATAGGTTGCGTTCATCCATATGACTCCCTCAGTGTCGTTAACAAAAAAGTTTCCAACAGGCAAGTTAGCCTCTGGAAGGAAAGCAGCCGACACAACGTCTAACATTCGGGTGTTGAAACTTAGCTTGAACTCGTAACTCCTCAAGTCTGTGACATCAGCCACTGTTACGTTTACCGAGAATCGTTTCCCAGGGATCAATGTTTCGAAGTAAAGGCTTGGTGGATCTATGAAAAGTTTTGTGTATTCAGTTTGAAGAGTGTTTAGGGATTGAACTGCGATCGTGATGGGCAATATTGCAGTGCATATGACAGCAATTACAGCTATAGCCTTCTTGTCAGCGTTCATTTCTCTCTCCTGATAGTACGTTCATATGATTGAATCTTAAATCTTTTGCAGAATAAGCTTAGTAAGCTTACATCAGAAAATCGCATTTCATTGTCCAGGAAAAATCCCTTTTTGAAAAAAGAGATTCCATAGATAAGGCGAAATACAATATGCTACAAAAAGATTATAGCAGACAACCCCGCTTTTCGCCTATTCAAATGGTGGAGTGATAATAGTGGCAGAAAACGACTACATTTTTCAGCACCTTGAAACCGAAGGTGACATAGAACAAAACTTGGAGTTCATGCGAAAGGTTTTCGGACAAAACAGCGGCGTGGACAAGCTTGTCGAGAAGCTGATCCAACATCATCCAACAATGACGCTCGAGGATTTCTTCGTCATCAAACATAGACGTAAGATAGTGGCTAGCCTAAATCTGATTTCTGGGAAATGGAGCATTGGAGGGATTTTGTTGAATGTTGCGGAAATGGGGTGTGTTGCAACTTTAGCTGAGCATCGTCGTCGAGGGCTTCAAAGAAGACTTGTTAACGAATTCCACAAGCAAGCAGCAGAAAAGGAATTCGACTTATGCGTTATAGAGGGAATCCCCTACTTCTACCGCCAATTTGGATATGAGTACGCTCTTCCCCTTAACGAAGAAACGAGGATCGGTCTTGATCAAATCCCAGACTACGAATCCAACATGCTTATTCGTTCTTTCAACAACGAAGATATTCCCAAAGCCATGTACCTGATTGCAGATTCTCAAAGCAAGTTTTATGTCCATAGCATCCGTAGTGAGCAAATCTGGAGAATACAGGAAGAAACCGGAATCGCTTCTGCAGACAGATTTGAGGGATACACTGTAAGCAAAGATGGCGAGATGGTTGCTTATTTGAGAATAAGAGAGAAACCAGAAACTAAGGAGCTGATATTGATGGAAGTCGCAGACGTAGACCAAGAATCGAACAAAGCAATCATCAAGTTCCTTAAGGAAACTGGTAGGCAACGCAGGCTTGAAACCCTTGTCGCATACATAAGCTACCAAGAACCTCTGGCCAAACATCTCGTCAATTTGGGTGCCGTTCAGCGCGTTCCGCCTTATGCGTGGCAAATAAGAGTCTTAGATTATGTAAAGATTTTCCAGAAGATGAAACCTCTTTTCGAGAAACGCCTTGCTACGTCCACTTCCAGCCATCTAACAGAAAGGCTACGCTTCGATTTTTACCGGTTCACTGTTCAGATTACCGTTGAAGATGGCGTGATCACTGGCATTAAGCAAACAGAAAGTAGCGAGGACAGAGCCGTATGTGCCAATCCACAAGTTTTTACGCAGTTGTTGCTTGGATATCGAAGTTGGGATGAGCTTGAGATGATTTACCCAGATTTCAACGTGCGGCCAAGTCATCGTCATCTGATCGATGTTCTTTTTCCAAAACTGCCTTCCTATATTCATTCTGCATACTAGCTGGACGCTTGCTAAACATTTATTAGCTTTCTTAAAATTGTGGATAGAAGACAAGAACATGACAGTTCAAATTCGAAAATTTAAAGATGAAGACTTGCAAAGACTTGTCCAATTGCTTAATGAGGTTGGTAGCGGCTCATATGAGTTTAGACCCTATACTGAGCAGAACGTTCGCTCTTGGATTCAAGAAGACAAGCTTGAAGTTCTGATGGCTGAAGAAAATGGTGAAATCTTAGGTTCAGCTGCATACAATGATGGGCATTGGGGCGAAGAAATCGAGTGGCTTGCAGTTTCAGAAAGTCGTGATCGAAAGCCCATAGAGAACGTGTTAGTTAAAGAAATCGAGAAATACGCTAAGACTGAAAAGATTTTTGCGGTTGTTGATGCTGGGAGTCCAAAAATAAACGAATGGATTGAACGAGGTTATAAGGCTGAAGGTGGGCTGTATCACATGGTTGCTAAACTTGATGGTTTGAAGCCCATGCCAGAAGTGCCTCAAGGTACAATTATTCGCTGCTTAAAGCCAAATGAGGAAAAAGAGTTTGTTGAAGCCGTAAATGCTGGTTTTGGCTCGGAAAGAGTCCAATTGGGCGTAATCCAGAGATGGAAATCGGAATTTCCGTGCTTCAACGAAGAATGGATTCAAGTAGCCGAGATTAATAATAAAATTGTTTCAGTTGTTGTGGCAAAGCCTGACGCGAGATACAACGAGTTCTTTGGTGGCAAACGCGGTTATCTAGGTCCAGCTGCTACTCTTCCTGAATATCGCAGCAAGAATCTTGCATCTGCCCTTACATGTCGGGCGGCGAATTTCCTCTTTGAAAAAGGAATGGATTCTGTGGCGTTGTACACTTCGGAAGAAAACGTGCCTTCTATAGTTCTTTTAAGAAAGCTGGGTTTTGAGATTGGACACCATTGGAAATTTATGCGTAAATATTTTGGCTGAGAGCAACTGAAGAAACTGAGGTTTAACTTGAAAGCGTATCGTTCAGATAATTGTTAAATATTCGTAGAAGTATAATAGAAATGGAGGAAGGCAATGTGAAGGTTCTAGCAGTTCTACTTCTACTAGTGACGCTCAGCATCGCTACTTCAATTCAAGTTTCCGCTTTCAATGTTGAATCAACCGAAAAGCGTTTTGAACGGTTTGGACCAAGAGTAGATAACCTTTTAATCAAAATATACGACCAAAATGAGTCTCGCCTTCAACAAGATCTAGAGACTGGAGAAGTCGACATTATGGACAGGGACATACCAGAACAGATAGTTGACAAGTGGTCTCAAGCACCTTATAACGAGAGCATAGCCTTGGAGAAGTATCTTCAACCATACATGTATATACTTGATATAAACAACAATGAGACAATTCCAAAATATCCGTATTGGCGTTCTCCGACCAGCTATTCTGAGTTTAGACATGCAATCGCTCATGTTGTTAACAAGACGAAGATACTAATTGAGATTCTGGAAGGGCTTGGATCAGAAATGTCCACTCCAGTTTTTCCTTGGGTTAGCGAGTGGCTCAATCCAACCGCTGATCTTCATCCTTACGATCCAGAAGAAGCTGTAACAATATTGGACGACGCAGGTTTCGTGCAAGGTTCAACCCCTAACCCATACTACAACGCTTCAAAGCCTGGCTCGTCCGCATCGATAAGAGTCTATCCGTCTGGTCATGAAAAAGCGGGGCAAGACTTAGATCAATTAATATTTTATGTGAGATGGGATGATGTTCGGCGAAACGCTACAGGTTACTTGATTTGTGAGGAGCTATTAAGCTTAGGCATTCCCGTCTTTATACCTGGTCCCATCAAGATTCTAGACATGATAATGAAGGCTGAATATTACCATGATTATCACCTTTACACGGGTGGTTGGAAGCTGAGTGCTATTCCAGACTACCTTTACGATTTGTACCATTCAAGTTCTTACTGGACTAATGGACGTTGCTATAACTATAACAATGTGAATGATAGTGAGTTGGATTTTTGGCTTGAAACGTTGACTTATGCACAGAATCTTGAAACCGCTAAAACCGCATGTTTTGAGGCTCAGAGAAGACTTGCCGAAATCGTGGGCATTGTTCCACTTTGGTGCTCGTCTGGATTTAAGGCTTATCGAAGAGTTAGCAGCAGGGCACCTGAAGGGTGGACTGGAATAATCAACCAAGAAGGTTTTGGAGTCAATTGCGATTGGACATTTTTGAACATGCACCAGAACACGTCTGAACAGGGTGGAACAGTTAACTACGGATTGTACTCGCCCCTTAGACAACTGAATCCCATAGACCCTATATGGCTAGGCGACAATATCGCTTTATCCAAGGTCTACGATTGCCTGATAAACTGTGATCCATACGCTCAGAACATCATTCCATGGCTTGCTGAAAGCTTCGAACTCGGAACATGGTTTAACTGGGAATACAGGACCAATTATACAAAATTAACCTTCAACCTTCATGAAAATATTTTCTGGCAAGATGGTGTTCCTTTCACTTCTGACGATGTCAAGTTCACGATTGACTATTTACTCCAATATGAATCATGGTGGATGCCAGTGCCTTATAAGCCATGGGCATACTATTTGGTGAGCGAGGTCGAATTTGTTGAGGCACCAAGTCCTTACACTGTTGTCGTCTATATGAATGTGCAGAGCCACTGGACTATCTACAATTTTGCCAGCCTTTTCATAATCCCGAAACATATATGGCAGAATATATCCTTAGAAGACGCTCTTGGTATAATGCCGGAACCTAGCTTGGTTGGCACTGGGCCATTTAAATTGGTCGAGTACGTGGAAGGAGATCACCTATTACTTGAAGCAAACCACAACTATTTCAAGTATTGCCCAATTCAAGCAAGCATCAGCCTCGGTTCTTACAGAATAGAACCCTACACGGATCTTTACTTTAACGTAACAGTTGAAAACTGCTTCTCAGATAAAAACGTCAACACTGGAGTGAGCGTATACTTCGACTCTATGCTCTTAGAAAACGCAACTATAAGCTTGGATGGACAAGCGAAAGTTGAGCTGGGTCCTTTCAATGTAAATCGCGTTGAGGTTGGCTTGCACGAGATAAAAGTCGAGCACGTTCCAGACACCTATCTGAACAGAACATGCATAACCACCCAGCACGTTTGGAGCACAATCATTGTAGACATCAACCTAGACTTCAAAGTTGACGGGAAAGACCTAGCCATGGCCGCCCGGGCTTTTGCTTCTTATCCAGGCAACGAAAGATGGAACTCGATGGTGGACATAAACCATGACTATAAAGTGGACGGAAAAGACATTGCAGGGATCGCCAGAAGATTCGGCTGGAGAGGTTAGTACACAAGTAGGAACGTCGTCGTTTCCTCTTGAATACTCCCACTTGCGCATAATTGAACTTTCTTCTGAAAGAATTTAAGATTCTCATAACTAATATCTAAGCTGAGATTATCATAAATCTAAATTCGAAATCTGAAAGATGATATGAAGGGAAGTTTCGAGAATTTTCACAAAAAGATGTTAAGTTTTCTTGTTGCTCGCTATTCTTGTCGATTCTAATTCCCTTACGCGTGTTTCTATGAACTCTGCGACTTTCTCTTGATTGTACATACTTTCTTCGCTCTGCTTCTTCAGCTCTTCTTTAATTGTTTCAAGAACTTTTTCAATGTCGAAGGGCTTCAGTATGTAACCGTGTGCTCCCCTGTTCAAAGCTTCCATCGCGTTTTGGAGTGTCGGAAAGCCCGTGATGATTATCTTTCGCATTTTGGGTGTTGTGTCCCGCATTCTGGTTAGGAGCTCTGTTCCCTCTATGTCTGGGAGTCGAATGTCAATCAGTGCTAGGTTGTAGAATTTTCTTCTGCTTTTTTCGATTGCTTTTTTAGCTGTGTCCGCCGATTCAACCGCGTATCCTTCTTCTTCGAGTATTGTTGCCAGCACCTTTCTTACGTTCTCGTCATCGTCAACAATGAGTATTCTGGCGGTTTCACCCATATTTTTTCACCTCCTTCTATTTTCGGTTTGATTGGAAAACTAATTGTGATGGTTGTGCCCTTTCCATAGACGCTTTCTATGTGAATAGAGCCGCCGTGCGCTTCTACGAAACGTTTACAGATTGGCAAGCCGAAGCCCATTCCTTTCGCTTTAGTTGTGAAAAGCGGGGTCCAAAGCTTCTCCAATGTTCGTTTAGGCATTCCAACTCCCGTGTCTGAGAAAACAATTTCCAGATTGTCGAGTACTTTTTTAGTTTTTATCGTTAGTTTGCCGCCTTTAGGCATGGCTTCGACGGCGTTTTTGATTATGTTGACAAAGGCCCTCTTTATCTTCTCAACGTCAACCCTTAGTCGGGGGCTGCTTTTTGTTAAGTCTATCACTTGAACGTTTTTTGGAATTGTGACAAGAGAAAGAGCTTCTCTTACCATTGATTTTGGATTTCTGTGCATCAGCTCTAGCTCTATTTCCCTCGAATAGTCCAAAAGGTCGTTGATTATCTTGTTTGAATAGGCTATGTTCCTTTCTATGAGCTCAATCATCTCCTTTATCTTGCTGTTCGCTTCCAAGCTTAACCGTTTTTTGAGGTAATATTCTGCCCCTGCAATGCTTGTTAGAGGATTCCGTAGATCGTGTCCAACCATGCCAGCAAGTTCGCCTATGACTGCTAGTCTTTGAGCCTTAAGAAGCTGTTCTTGGGATTTCTTTAGCTCTGCTGTTCTTTCCTCCACCTTTTTCTCGAGAAGCTCAGTGTAAGCTTCAAGTTGTTTCCTTGCTTCCCTTAAACTTTCAATGAGTTGAGCGTTCTCAATAGTTATCGCAGCTTGATGCAAGAAGAGTTCCAACGGAGTTAAGGACTCTCTAGTTGGCTTTCGACCGTCTATTGGGTCATCCATGCTTAATATGCCAACAATTCGTCCTTCAGGCGTGCAAAGAGGAGCATAAAGCATGTCTTGCGGATGCCAATCAATCATTTCCTCTAATGAAAGCCTACTTGGAACTCCTGCGTATGTGGTAGCCTCCTCAAGAGGAGCCTCTGGAGGAACGCCATGGACGTTTTTTCTGATCCATGGGTTGCTCCAAGGGAGATAATAGAACTCGCCCATCTTGAATCGATCAAACTTGGCGCCTAGACGCTTCCTCCAAACATGTCCCGGCGCCTTCCTTTCTAGCAAGAGCTTGATTTCCTCTTTTGTAAGGCCTGACGCGACAAGGTCTGTTCCTTCTAGGTTTTCGTCTCTAAGGGAGATTACAACCCTTCTCCATCCGAAGTTTTGGATGGCTTTTGCAATTACGTTTAGCCTTTGATGCATATCTTTAACATGCATGATTTTTGTGGAGCTTTTCATCAGGTATTCTAGTCTCTTGCTGAGTTTTCTTAGCTGATCTCTCCTTTTCAGGTTGCTCATGGCGATTGCAGCATGTGATGCTAATATTTGAAGCAGTTTTGCGTCCTCTTCGTCAAAAGCAGCGGGCCTTTTGCTTTCCACGTTTAAGACGCCGAGAATTGTGCTTCCTATTTTAACTGGGACTGCAAGTTCAGAGCGTATGCCTTCGATAGCGCCTCCTCTGACGTAAGCCTTATCTTTTCTGACATCTGCAACGAAGACAGGTCTGCGTCTTCTCACGACTCTGACAGTGATGCCCCTATCTCTGTCCAGCGGTAACTTAAGCGATATCTTCTTGGAATAGCCTCTTTGTGCTGCCATGCAAAGTATTTTCCCTTCTACTGTCAGAATCGAGGCATACTCGAACCCTAATGTTTTTTCCATGGCGTCTAGGGTCAGCTTGTAAATATCTTCCATGTTCTTTGCCATATTCAGGCTCTGACCATACATATTCAGTGTAGAAAGCCTTTCCTCGAAGCGTCTCCTTTCATTTTCCATCTTTTTGCGCTCACTGATGTCAAGCAACTGGGCTATGGAGCGCATCTTACCTTCTCGGTCTTTTATAATTGCAGATTTGATTTCGACATCTCTTTTTTGGCCGTCCCTTCTAGTTATTTTGAACTCGTACTGAGAGGGAACGTTTTCTCCTTTTTGCCTGTGTGAGTATCTATGTTCAACCATAGCTTTTGTGTCTTCGTCGAGAAACTTTCTGAAGTCTTGCCCAACTATTTCGTCTCTCGAGTATCCGCTCAAGCGCTGAGCTTCATCGTTAGAATAGATTATGCGGAAGTTGTCGTCTATTATTAGGATACAGTTGTGAGAGTTTTCCACAATGGAGCGGAAAAGCTCTTCATTCTCTCGTAAGGCCTCTTCCATCCGCTTGCGTTCGGTTATATCATTAACCACTCCGAATTCTCCGACAACTTTTCCACCTTCAATCATAGGTATGCTTTCGAATTCTCCAACGAGGTACTCACTAGACTTTGACAGAATGCGTAACTCATATGGCGGGAGCGTTTCTCCCTTCAGTACTTTTTGAAATGTTTCTGTGGCGAGAGGTAGATCGTCAGGATGAACAAGAGGTGTGAAGGATTTGCCGATCCATTTTTCTCGTGGCCAACCAGTAATTTTTTCGAATGCAGGGTTCAGCGATGTAAGCGTTCCATCCACAGAAAGCGTATAGATGACAACTGGCGCGGTTTCAATAACATTACGATACCGTCCCTCGCTCTCTCGCAATGATTCCTCCATTCTCTTCTGCTCAGTTATGTCGATGACTATTCCAAATCGGACATGTCTATTTCCTGGCCATTTAATGGCTTTATCCATGCACTTATAGAAACGTCTATTCCTTTGATTTTGAAGTTCCCTAGCATAGGCTTCTCTGGGTTTTTTACCGAAAAGGTATTTGTTTGTACAGAAAGGGCATGGAGAATTCAGGTTTTGGAACGCTTGATGGCATTTTTTGCCTGTGATGTTTTTGCCAAATAACTCCTTGCTTCTCTTGTTGGCGAAGAGTATTTCGTGATTTCCTGGATCAATAACGTAGACTGGCTCTTCCAGACCATCAGTTAAGGTGTGTAGTTTTTCCAAGGTATGTGTTATGTATTTGCCTTCAATGTCTTCGCTACTTTTTCCCTTGTTCATCGTACCGCATACCCCCTTTTAGGCTGAACACGCTTCTTCAAGTTGTCCACGCACTCTAGAAAGTCCAAGCTTTCCATGTTTTCAAACGCCAACCCTAGTTTTTCATAAAGGCGTTTTACAATGAGCTTTTCGAGATAAGAAGCTCCAGGCCCGAAAATTCCTTCCAAGGCATTTGCAAATTCTGTTAAGTTCATGGGAATGTGTTCTTTCTTTATTTTGAAGTATGCCTCCAAGTGAAAGAATATAGCTTGCTTGGGAGAATCTCCCAATGAGGATAGGCTCTCTTCGACCGCTGCTAGAAGGATTTTGCTAAAGTTGTTTTGAGGCAAACAAGCACCCCGAGGGCATTCTTAAGTTTTAGAATGAAACTTAACGTTGCGTTGATAAATTGTTTGTGAACTGCAAATATGCATTGGTGGTTCATAGCTGTTTTCAACGTTGGCACATGTTGCTAAGACGCTTAGATTCAGCCAGCTCAAGCTTCTTTTTTACTCTTAGAGAGAGTCTGTTTTGCCGCCGCTACGTATTCGACAAACACAAACTCCTTGCTTTGGTTCCACTCGAGAGGTTGCCCGACCTTCTCATGTAGTTCTTTCATTATCAGAATCTCTAAGAATCTAGCTCCTAGGCCGAAAATCTTCTCAAGTCCCTTCACAAAATCTTCAAGGTGATAAGGAATGTCGTTTTTCGCTATTTTGAATTTGCTTTCAAGGTGGAAGTAAATTGACTGTCTAGCAGATTCTCCTAGAGAAAGTAATGCGTCATCCACTGCTTCAAGCAAGATTTTCTCGAAGGCTTTTTTTGCCAACTTCTAGATTCCTCTAATGGCGCCACTCAAGCAAACTACGCTAGTAATGGTATAAATAAATCCCTTATGAATTTTTAAATTTAATCCCCAATTGCGTTTGTTTCGATTTGAACTTCGAATCAGAGTGTCCTCGTCTAAAAAATTGAAGAGGTCAAGCCTTACTGCTGATTCTGTGAATACGTTCCGCCACTAGACTAAGTTCTTTTGCATAATCCATTAATGCCATTCGCAGGGTTTCGCTCTCGCTGATCCCAAGCCTTCTCGCTAGCTCGTCAAGAATTTCCTTCTGCTCCTTGCTCAGAATCACTTTGACTATGCATTTCCTAGGCATATCAAACCACTTTTTGGGGTTTAGCCCACTCTGAGGGCTAGTGTGCGGGCATATCCAACGGCTTCTGCGATGTACAATTTGGCTTTTCATTTTCCTTGCATATTAGGTTGGTGTTAGTTGTGCAAGGCTGGTGTAGAATTGCCATGGGAAGAAACTGAGGTTTACATTCGCAGCGGACATCGAGATCCAGAAGAGTTTCGATCTGACAGTTTGAGAACTATTGTTTTGAGCGAGGAAGAAGGCATTAAGGCGGTCATTGGCAAATCCAAGGGCAAAGACAGTATGGAGGTGCAGAGTTATCTTTTCAGCAAGGATAAGGGTTGGACAGTTGACAAGGCTAAGGCTTGGTTTGAAAAGCACCACAAAAGTGAAGCCGTGCATCAGCTCTTTTCAGTTATCTTGCCTCTACGCGTCTTGGAAAAAATCGTTGATAAACCCCTAAGAATTCGCGGCATAGCCCTGACTGCTGGCATAAGCCGAAACTTCAACATTTACACGCCTGAAGAACTGCATGGGTTCGCCAAAAGACTTGTTTCGGCGCCAGTCTATGTTGAGCACGTTGCTGTTCCGAATGCTACTGGGAGGATAGTAAAGGCTGATTGGGATGGTCGGAACCTTTGGTATGAAGCGGAAATCGATGATGAAGAAACAGCAGAGAAAATCCGAAAAGGCTTGATTAAGCACGTAAGCGTTGGAGCAGACTATGAGACCGTTGACATTCTTAACGGAAAAGTACCGCATGGTCTTCACAATGCAGAATTAAGTCTTGTTGCAGTGCCTGGCATACCAGAAGCAAACATCCAAATAATGGAGAAACTACAAGGCAAAGAACAGGCTTTTGAGCCTATAACTGCCAGCGAGTACATCCTTGGCTTTTATCAAGACGCTTCAGCTTTCCTGCCTGAGCATTTCAGTACAGTCTGGCTTGACAGGGAAGACGGTGTCCTAGCAATTGTTGGAAAGTTGCGAGCTGAACCTGACGCTGAAAGGGTTCAGAGCATCTTTTTTGCCAAGGAAAAAATGTGGGATGAGAACAAGATTCGTGACTGGCTTCTTCTGCATCCTCACTACATGACTCCAACAGGCGTTTCTGCTTCCCTGCAGACACTGCTTGAAGAACATGAGAAAATAAGCAACAGAAAACTTGTCGAACGCGTTTGGACGCGCAGCTATATTAGCAGCCTACCAGACTCGGCTTTCGCAATCGTGTATAAAGAGAATGACAGAGTTGTCAGAAAGTTTCCACACCACAGTGCAGATGGCAACATTGACCTGCCACATCTGAGAAACGCAAACGCTCGACTGCCAAAAAGCGACGTTCTAACCGAGTACAAGCAAAGGGCAATGAGGCATCTTGCCACACACAAAAGAAAACTGGGGATAGGAACTTCGACGGAAGAGGAAAAACTTCTTGAACAGGAAGGAGAAGACAAAACAGCATCGGTCAAGCTTGAGTTTTCATCAGAACCTACCATAGATGAACTTATCGCGAGCGTTGAAGATGTTTTAGAACAAATCTACGATACTATTGAAACAATAACAAACCGTGTTGACAGACTCGAGAAAACCAGCTACAAGGGAAAAACCGGCAACATCACAGAGGGAATTGTGAAAAATTCGAAAACTACAGTTTCCGTTGTTGAAGCCATCAGAATGATTCAAAATGTTCTTCCAAGCCCAATGGTTGAGCGAAGCTGGGGCTTCGGACCTCAAAGGCTCTGCCAAGAACTTCGAGGCGTCATCTTTAAACTGCGAGGGGAGATTGAGGAAAATGAGCGATGAAGAAACGCATCCTTATGACTTGGCTAAGAGAGATGTCCTTTCGAACGAATTGCTAACGAAGTGGCTCGTTGACCTCGAAGAGCGGGTTCGCAAACTCGAGGCTTCATTGTCACCCCGTGTGACTTGGGAAGTAAGTCAGGCTGAACTGGCTGAACCCGAAAGAGAATATGAGGAGTGATTTTTATGGCTGATAACACTGGCAAAACTTGGATAAGTATAGGCGAAACTGACGACCCAAACGTCATTATCGAAACTATTGAAGCAGGCGCAGCTATCACAAAGGGTGACCCTGTGTACCTCTCGGCAGATGACAAGGTCAGCCCCGCAACTTCAGCCCAAGACTGCATAGGCATAGCCGTCAAAAGCGTGGCTTCTGGCGACCCATGTCCAGTTCTGGTTCGTGGAAGGGTCAAAGCTAAGGCTGGGGGCAATATAACCCGAGGGAAAGCAGTCTACGGTGCAGACTCAAACAACAGGATACTTCAGCTCACAGACCAAGCTGTAAACGAAGGCGGCACAGGCACATACACGATCTACTACAATCGCAAACTTGGAACAGCCCTCGAATCCGCTTCAGCTGCAGACGATCTGATTTTCATTGTCGTAGGGAAGTGATCTGCATGAAGCCCAAGCTTTTTGAGAGCCTTATACGGTCGGACCTTGAATTCGGACAGTTCATGGAAAATCTAAAACACAAGGCATTCGCTCACCCATTTCTGAAGCGCTACTGTGAAGCTGGCGTTAAAGAACACTTGTTCAGCGATATGGCGGGCGCACTAGGGCATATGCATGACACTCTTGTGGAAGCTGCCAATCCAGAGATGATAGGGAGGGACATTATTACAGTTAGGCCAACAACAGAGACTATGGAGAGATTCCCTCTTGACGACAAGGCTGTTGCCTACCGTTATGCCGAAGGTGCATTTGCAAGATTAAGTGGAAAGAAAATCAGCACAGTTGATGTGTACACAAATATCATAGCACAAGCCGCTGAAGTTTGGACACGTGAGTTCTTGGAAGATGCCACGTGGAATGTTATGGATAGTATGACAGAGAAGGCTGGAATAGCTCTAGGCGAAAGTGAAACAAACAAGATATTAGACTTGTATGGAGCAATTGCAAACGCAGATTTGGCTGGCGGAGCGCCAATTGACAATGCAGGAGCAGCCCTTAACTGGACAGGATTACTTAAGCTTCATAATGCCGTTAGAGGCGAAAACTGGCGTCCTACAGTTCTTGCAGTAAACGAGATTCAGTTGCATCAACTTCTAAGCGACGACAAATTCATCCATGCACAGTACCTTCCAGCAGAACAAGTTGACTTGGAACGCGGCATTATCGGTAGCGTTCTTGGCATGAAGGTTATGGCTAGTACCCTAGTGCCCAATGGAACAGCCTATGCCATAGATACCCGCGTGGCGGCAGTCATGCTCCTGCGAAGAGACGTAACGGTTGAAGACTGGGAAGACCCAAAAACCAGTGAGTTCGGAGTTAGGGCAACAACAAGATTTGGTCTAGGGATCTTACGAAGTAAAGCGGTGGCCAAAATGACTAACATAAGCACATCGTTGTAGGCACAACCACCTTAGGTCTGGTTAGATAGAAATGACAAAGTACGAAGGAAAATGTCCCAGTTGCGGAAAATCACATTACTCGAACTGCAAAGGCGACACTATCATCTGCGACTGTTGGCAATATTGCCAAACATGCGGAGCCGAAATGCAGACATATACAGCTGACTTAACGCCTAAGACCTACGGCATAGACGACAAAAGAGAACTGCAAATTCTGATGGTTTGCACCCGTCACTCTCCCCCTTTTTATAGCACACAAAAACCCGCGGAGGTCGTTTGCACATGAGAAGATTGCATGAACGATTAGGCTTGGCAAAAACGGTTCTGAACGAGCTTAGAAGACAATCTTTAGGCAGATCTGAACTTGAAAAGAGAACAGTCAGGAAAAGCGGCACACACGCTACTTTTGAAGGAATATTCCGCTATCTTGTCAGAAACGGTTACGTACAGAAAAGCGAATCGAAACACCGTTCTCCATACATGATTACCGAAAAGGGGCTTAAACTACTGGAGGGCCTATAGTTGAACAGCTTTTTGAAACATCTAGCTGAAGCTTTCTTCATCAAGAGGAGAAGTGGCTTTGCCTTCCCGCAAGCAACGGTAATCTATGAAACACCAAGCATCCCACTGGCTGACGTGTTAAAGCTTTATGAAAGAGACCCGACGTGTAAGGCGAGCGTTGATCTGCTCGCAGCTTCCGCGGTAGGCACGGGCTTCTACACAACGGTCAGTGGGCAATACGAGCAGGCTGCTGAAGCTAAATGTATCATAGACCAATTTAATGAAACAGTGAACTTGGATGCGATGCTTTGCGACATGGCACGAGTTCTAGTTGCCTGCGGAAACGATTTCTGGCTCAAAATCACACCTGAAAGGCTGACAAATCTGCATAGGCTTCCCATAGAAGCCCTTGAACGCATTGAACAAAGCTACATACAGAGTAGCCTAAAGATTCCTTATAGGGTCGAAGGATACAAGCTAAGGCAAACTTACGGCGGAGAAACCCTTTCACCAGAAGCCTTGATCCACTGGCGAATAAACTCCGTAGGCTTGTCGGGTTTCGGAACTGGCGTTTTGCAGGTTCTTTTGCACTCGCTTACTTTTCAATCTGATAAGCGACCTGCCTATGCATGGATGAAGGCCAAAATAGAGCGTATAATGCCGAAAATTTTTGAGAAGTATGCTGGTCCTGACGTTTTGGCCTTGCTGGAGAGGGCGGATGAGGAGACTATTCAAAAGTTTGAAAGAGCCATCAAGAGTCGCTCTGAAGAAGGAGCTTGGCTGTTTTATAGCGGGAAAGGCGACATACGCCCTGTAACACTTGACCCGCGTGCTCGATTCGAATATTATGTTGACCATCTGATAAACCAGTTTTACCTCGGATGCGAAACACCTCTGCCAAGGCTTTTCAGCACGCCTGGCTTCACTGAAGCCTCAGCAAAAGCAGCTTTAGACCTGCAAAACATGCTTATCAAGCCCATTCAGCGCTACATCAAGCGACAAGTTGAAAGAGAAATATTCAACGTAATTTTGACTGAAGCTGGATTTGAACCAGAAAAGGCTCAGGCTCGTCTGAACTGGGGAACTCCAAAAACTCCAGAGATAAGTATAGCGGACATGTTGAAAGCCGCTGAGTTAGGGCTGATTCGCCAAGACGAGTTTCGCAAAAATGCTGCAAGATTCGGCTGGGAGTTATGGGAAGAAGCACCCGAAACCGCCGGGAAGGTGCGCTAACGTGAAGCGAACTTTCTTCTCTCCTTTCTCCTCTTTTCTTCAAACCCGAATTGGCACTTTCGAAAAGGCGGCGGGAACTGCCTCTAAAATGGGAAGAGGAGGTGAAGGTGCAAAATGAATCTGCTAAATGTTAGTTTAGGATTTTGTGCAGCCTTAGTCTATGCTTTCTTGGGCTATGCTTCACAGGAAAAAGCTTTCAGTTGGAAGAAATTCTTGCGCACCGTGGCGATTGGCACGTTTTCAGCGTTAGGCTTAGATATGGCTGGCATGACCTTCGATGTGTACTCTGCCTTGGTTGGTCCCACAGCTATAACAGTTTGGGTGCAAAAGCTAGTTGACACAGCCAAATCTTGAATCAATGGCGAAATTGACTCGTAACCATTTAAGGCAATCGCATCCAAAGTTTTATTTGATCTTTCAATTATCTGGTTTCAAGAGAGAAGGAAAATGCCAAAAAAAGTTGTTTTTCTAGTTTCAGTCTTGCTTCTTTTCAGGTTCTATGCGGTTTCTGTTTATGGATGGAGCAACGGCGGGTCTAGCAGTGAGCCGTTTGACCCTAAATATGGAACGCATGACTGGATTGCACACCATGCTTTGGACTGGCTCCCTTATGAAGAGAAACAGTGCATTCTGGACAATCTTGCAAGTTTTTTGTATGGGACTGAGCTGCCTGACAACGGATCTATTCCAGACGGCGTTGGCGACAAGGATAAACATCATGTTTACTATTTCGCTAATGGCTCGGTGCAGGAAGATGACTCTGCAGTTAGAGCGAGAGAGGAATACATCAACGCATCGAATCTTCTCAGGGCTGGCGACGTAATAGGCGCCGTGAGGAGACTTGGTATGGTTTGTCACTACATTAGCGACTTGGGGGTTTATGGACACGTGATGGGTTCTGAAACAGCTTGGGGAAGCGAAGATGATTCGGTTCATGGCAATTATGAAAGCTATGTGGACAGGCGAACGGAAAGCTACAGTGACGATTTTAACGTCTACCTTAGCTTTGACGGCGTTTTAGAAACAATTTCGGCTTACAATGCTTCTCTAAAGCTTGCTTTTGACACAACCTTCGACGATGATGGAGACTTGACATGCGTGTGGATGAGTCAAAACTATGACTGGAACAATCCAACGTTCAAGAACCGGTGTGGAGAATCACTCAACTTGGCCGTAAATCTGATTGCTGACGTTCTTCATACGTTCTATATGGAAGAGATAATTCCAGAGTTCCCGTCGATACTGACACTTCCTCTTCTCATTGTTGTTGCTACTTTTGTCATTTTATGTACGAAGAAAAGAATTCCAAGAAAAAGATGGTGACTCAAACCAATGTTTTTATTGGTTCGGAGTAGATTCAAATTTAGGCTTTTCTCGATTTCAAATCAATAATGCAACGACGATAACTTGTCTTAGCAACAATGCAAAACTATTAGCATTTATAGTAGTTAATGTAACCGTGAAATTAGGTGGGAATTGTGATGAAGAGCAGTCTTATCAAAAAGATACCACATATCACGATCGGCGTTTCAGATCTGAAAAAGTCCGTGTCTTTCTATCAAGATGTTCTTGGACTAGAAAAGCTGGGTGAATGGCAAGACTATGCAATCTTTGACGTAGCTGGAGCAACTCTGGGCTTGCAAACGAAAGCAAAGCTGGAAATTTGCCTACTTGTTGATGATGTTGACAAGGCCTATCGAAGTCTGAAAGATAAGGGAGCCACGTTTGTTACTGAGCCAAAAGATCAACCTTGGGGTGGTCGAGCCGCCACTATCGTTGATCCTGACGGAAACTCGGTCACTGTTGAATCGTTCCACTGTAAAGTCTGCGGCAAAGTCTGTGAAAGTTATCGCGAGCTTCTAGAGGAACACCTGAAGAAACACAAGTGACAAAGCATCTTGTGAATATCATTCTTAATGAACTTTGGGATAAGCTTCGCAGGTTCTTGGGAACTGTAAAGTATTTTGCAATAATGGCATAATAATAATATTTTTAAGAAATATTTCCTCAAATGGGATTTTCTGCTAAACAGGCAAAAATATGCCTTTTTTATTGTGAAAATTGTTTAAATTTGTCTTATTTTCCTTCTTGTGCTTGGAGACGAGGCTGTTTGGCGAGCGTATCTGCTGATGATGTTCGCGACGTAATAAATGTTGGTTCAGTAGAGATTCCAGATGCGAAAATTTTGAAGATGATTAAACGTGCAGAAGTCACTTTAGAACTTGAACTTGGCAAGGAAGTAGAATATGAAAACTGCACGGATGCCGAAAAGGAGTTCATCACAGTCTTGGCCGCTATTTATGCTATTTGCTATTTGACTGGCGGCTCTGCTGTTGGCTTAAACTTCAGCATTGGAGACCAAAACGTAAGCGTGCTCGGCAAAGCTCCACCTCTTGAGGTTCTGCAAGCTGAGCTTGACCGAATCTTGAGCGGTTTGAAGCAGCCGCATGTCAGGAGAGTGTAGCCTTGGGCTCTGTACCGGAAGCCTATTATCAGTTTGTGATGGATTATGCGCCCTATGCTTACGTTATTCCGCCAAACACTCCTGATTCGACTTTTGGTAAAGTTGCTTTCGCAGCAGCCTTCGCTATGGACTTCCTTTATGAAGCCCACTCTTCTAAACAGTTTGAAGATCGGAAAAATGCCATTTACAGCAAGATTGTGTCGCTTGCAGACTGGATTCTAACTCAACAGTGCACAGATAACGCCAAAGAAGCCTACGGCGCATTCAAGAGCAACGAAACAAGCACATACTACTATAGTGTAGACGCGTGCCGTGTTATACCCGCTCTTCTGAAAGCCTACGAGTTGACCAATGATACAGATTATCTGAACTCCGCCAGACTCGCAGGAGCGACATTTCTGAAAACAATGCAGGACGAGCAGACTTACGGAGGCTTCGCAAGAGCCGTCACAATCGATGATGCGTGGCTTCTTCAAATGGACATTGAATGCTTGTACGGGGTTGTCGGCTTGAAAATGCTTGCTCAAACGTACGATGCTGCAAACGCAAGCTTGTACGAATCTATGATGTCCAATGCTATTGGTTTCCTTCGCGAAGGCTTTGAGAATATTTGGCTCCATTACGACCCTGCAGATTCAAGCTGGCATCGTGTCGGCTTGACCGAAAATGAAGTGTACGACGACCCATTCGCTTATGCTTTGGTCGGTCTATACGATTACGAAGGCTGGAGTCTGACAGTTCAAAAAGCCTACAACTTCATAAACAACATCGGAGCATCTGCGCAATACCCAGCATACAACCCTGCAATTTGTTGGGCAGGCTACATAGATGTAATTTCACGTTCTGCAGCCTGCGACTACTATGATGTAGTTACAGCTGGAATTCTGTGGAAAATTCGCAAAAACCATGATAAGCCAAACTTCACGTTCAGTATGAAGATTATTGACAAGCACCAGAGCGAGTTCATGTTCTGGGGCATCAAACACGCCGACTATAGTTATGTGGAAAATAAACAGGCGATGGCTTCGGTCTGCTGGCTCGGTCTGTTATACCTCAACTACGAAGTACCCTTGACTCGCACAATGCAAATTTTGCGTAAATTCGGCGAGAATGTAACTCTTTTCTCTGTGCGCGAAACAGGAGACCAGGTGACTTATGGCGAGGCTATTGACATTCTAGCCAAAGTTTCTCCTGTCCGCGTGGATGAGGTTTTGTTGGAGCCTGGATATGTGATAAACGATTATCTCACAGTCTACACGTTCACTCCTTTGAGACAGCACGACAGAATCAGACGGAAAGGACAAGATTACGAGGTTTTGGGCGTTCAAGCCTTCGATTTCAAAGGCGAAACAGCCTACTTCAAGGCTTCGTGCAGGAGGCTTACGGGAACATGAGTGAACTTGAGGATCCCGTGACAACAGTTGTCAGGCTTCTCAGCAACAAAATGCAAGTTATCAAAGAAGACGGTGCAACTGCGAAAATCTGCATAAGCAGAGAATGGTGCAACCGCGAACTGTTCAATACTTATGATGGACAAGTTACTGTAGGCCTAGTAGAAAGCAGAGACACGAAAATTGAAATGTCTGGCACAGTCCGCAAGCGTTTAGGCTCCTTGCGTTTGAATGTCTGGGCGACCGACAGACCTGAAACATCAGATTCAGGCAGACTCCTGCGCAACAAAATCGTTGAAGAGATAAACCGTGTTGTGAGGCAGAACTGTAAAAAACCAAACGTGACAGAATATGATTTTGCTGGTTTAGGCTCCTTAGAAGACAACCGCCACAAGGCGTTTCACGCTGGAGCATCAACGGAGCTGTCTCCTAGACACGCAGAATGGACTGAGCTCACAAACGCTGAGTATGAGAAGATCTGGTACAGCGATGAAAGTCGCTATTCCAAAAGCCATACCGTTGATGGGGAATATGCCCTTACGCTTTTCTGCTTTAAAATTGAATCTCGAGAACAAACCGCTAAGAAAATTGTTTTAACCTTTGAAGGTTATGGCACAGCTCCAGCTGGAAATGGAATAACCGTGAAGGTCTGGAACCATGCTGCAGAGGATTGGCAGAACGCCCAATCTGGAACTGCAGGTGCAGACGAGACAATCACGATTGTTTTGGCTTCAGACTTGCCAGACTACATAGACAATGAAGGGTACGTTTGGCTTCTAGCAAGAACCACAAATCCAAGCAACGGAGCATCCGCAGCCACACTCTACTGCGATTACGTGAGTTGCACAATCACCGTTATTGGCATAACATACCTTGACATCGCAAGTTTTCGAGACGCTGATGAAGTGCGAGTTAAACCATTCATCTTTAGAACTGAATTCTTTCTCAAATCATGGTCCTTTGAAAACTTAGGAGGAATGCTCTAAAAAGGAGTGAAATAAAATGGTTGAAACCTATGGTGCACACGAAAGCCGCACATACTACGTGGAAGAAGCCGCTTACGGCACAACTCCAACAAACCCCTCGATGCTTGGCATCCCAGCCGAAAGCATAGAACCATCCGTAAACCCAAGTAACATTAGGCTTCGAGGCTTGGGCAACATAGACCTGCAAGCTGTTAAGAAAGGCTTAAGAGATGCCAGCCTGAAAGTTTCCTATCCGCTTCCAAGCGATGCGCCGATCAATTTTCTCCAATATGCAAAGGCTGAACTGAACAAGTCTCTAAGCATCCAAGCCTTATACTACAAAGGAGTCTTTGCTTCAGCCACAGACATTGTTTCGCTTCTTTTCACAGGCTGCAGATTCCAGAAAGTAACTGTTGAATGTAGCATAGAAGATGTTGTTAAGGCGAATGCTGAACTCACTGGGCAAAACATGACAGTGGGAACGGCAAAGATCACCGGAGCAACCTACGCAGAATATGCTGGAGCAGTTGTGTTCAATGAAAGCTATGTTAAAAAGGCAACGACCGTTCTCGACCGAGTGTCAGACTGGAAATTCACAATAGAAAACAACCTGAAACAAGTGCCTGTCATCCGCTCGACAAACGGTCATCTTCTAAAGTATTTGCCATACCGCCACAGAAGCCTAACAGGCGAGCTGACTTTCGAGTTTGAAAGCAAAGAGGAATTCGATGATGTTGTCAACGACACCGCTTTTGACTTAGAGTTTGGTCTCGGAGGCTCCAACAAAGCCGTTTTCACTGAATGTAAATGGGAAAATGTGTCTACACCAGTACGCATCGAAGATTTGATCGCGCTAAAGGCATCTTTTGTAGCCAAGGGTCCAGTTACGATTAGCTAGGAGGCTCAACCATGCGAACGCAAGTTCTAGAGCTCGATGAGCGGTTTGGCAAGCAGTATGCAGGAAGCTACGTTTTTCATGAGATATCTTGGGCTAAGCGCAGCCGAATAATTCAGAAATACACAAAATACAGCCAGATGACAGGACACATTCAAAGCAGCGATTATGTGGCTATTCAAGCTGAAACCATCTGGGCGAGCCTGAAACAGCAACCTCAACATAAACCGATCACTCTAGAGAAGCTGCTAAGCGACGAAGACGGCGTACCCATAGAGTTGGGCGAACTATTCAGCGAAATCGTGAATAGGCTTAACAGCGTAACGGTTGAAGAACAACGTTTTTTATTGGAGCGATCCGGAGAGGAAGACCACACCCAGCGCTCACAGAATATAGGCTGTGCAAAGAGTTCGGCTGGACACCAGAACACCTTGCTAGACAGTCAGCCAAGACCATCCAACAGTTCATTTTGATTTTGAATGAAACGGACAGGCAAGCGGAGGAAGAACGGTTGAAAACGGAGAGGGAGGCAAAGTGGCGATCGAGATAAAATGTGATGTTGAGGGCGTTGAAGAGTTCAAGGCTTCAATGGAGCACCTCGATTCTAGCATGCAAAGACAAGTTCATCAACAGTTGGCAAGCTGGGCTGCAGATATTGAATCTTTGGCGAAGCAAATCGTTCCTGTGCGAACAGGACACTTGAGGAGTACAATTTACGCCAGAATTAGCGAGTGGGTTGCAGAGGTTGGTGCTGAAGCTGATTATGCCTTGTTTGTTGAAATGGGCACTCGCTACGTGAGGGCACGCCCCTACCTTTACCCAGCAATCCAGGAGTATTTGCCCACGCTTGAGAACACAATACTTGAGGCTCTTGACATGGCTAAGGCGGAGGCTGGATCATAATGGCTTTCCGTGAGATCGCGGTCACCATAAGGGCTGTTAATCGTGCCAGCCATGAGTTTGCAAGAATCCATTCCGATGCTGAAGCCTTGTCGGTGCGAATTAAGAGTGTCGGTGCCGCCATAGCTGGTTTGGGAGCCACTGGCACTGCTATTGGACACATAGCTCATCAATTTGGCTTACTGAACGATCAGCAAGCCCGAGTGTTCAACTCAGCCATGATGATCCTCTCGGTAATGGGCATGTTTATGCGGACAAGCTGGGGGGTTGCCGTGGCTCAGAAAGCTTATTCGGCTGCTTGTTGGATTGCAGCCGCAGCTCAAAATGCATTGAACATCAGTTATGCGACTTTTCTTGCTTTGACAGGCGTGGGTATAGGCGTGATAATTGCGGCTGCTACTGCGATGTGGCACTTTGCCAGTCAAATGAATGCGGCAACCGCAAGTGTTAGAGGCTTCAACGAGGTGGCTTCTGAGATACCCATCTACGGTCGTAGTGTTCGGCGAAGTGGCGAGGAAGAAGCAATGTATAGGCGGGGTGTTGAATAGTGAGCGTTGATATTCCAAAAGTTTCTATTGCTTTTGGCTCTGTGGCTCCACCTCAAGGTGATGTTGTAGATTTGCATGTGCATTTGGGCTGCACAAATGAAGTGAGCAGTTTTGAGTGCCTTCTGCAAAATTGGGATGAGAAGTACAGCCAAGGTGGGTCTTATCCGATTGCTGTTGGCATGGACGGGCACATAGACATTGGAAGAGGATCAAGTGTTCCGCAGATCATAACGTGCCATGTTGAAAACGTCAAATACGAGTCCACACCAGTTGAACACCATGTTCGTGTTAGTGGACGATGCTGGGGCGAACGCCTTTTCCGAAGGGTTGTGACCGAAGCCTACGAAAACAGGAAAGGCGAAGAAATCGTTAAAGACTTGATTGACTACTTCGTGGGTCTCAGCCATGTTCGCGATTCAGCAGAGCTTATAGAAAACACGGACACGACTTACACCCAACTGGAATACGAGAATACGCCTGTCTTCGAGATCTTGAAATTTGTCGCTGGAAGCGCAGACAAAGCTGGCGTGATAGCCTTCGATTTTCGTGTTGCACCTGATGGGAAATTCGAATTTTTCCCACGGAACAGCAAGACTTCGTCTTTGATTCTCAGCGAGAAAATTGAAGCCAGCGAATACAGTAAAGACATTCACAACGTGAGAAACAAAGTCACAGTTTATGGCGCTGCCGACAAGTCTGTCCCATCAGACAAGGACGCTTGGACTGAAAGCCTAATACCCGCAGACGGTTCTTGGAGTGCAGTTTCAGGCGAAATAAGCCTCGACACAACAACAAAACTGAAGGGCGGTGGAAGCATCAAAACGTATGCTCAAAATCTTTATTACGCTTCATGCCAATTAACGTTGAACAGTGGCAAGGAAGTCGACTGTAATCTTTATTCTGTTTTGAGCTTTTGGTTTAGGCTTGAAAGCAGTTTCAATGGGAATGTCCAAGTGACTCTCTACGATACTGCAGACAAAAGCGCAGCTTACGTGTTGACTATAGGAGCTGACGAATGGTTCCAAAGACAGTTGAAAGTTGGCAGCTCAAATGCAGATGCATGGAATGTTCAGGGTGGTTTCGATTGGGCAAACATAAAGAAAATACGATTTGACTGTAATTTCAGCGTAGCTGGCACGGGAAACTTCTGGATTGACGGTTTATTTTTCGGTGGAAGACGCTACAGCGCAACGGAAGAAGACAGCGCGAGCCAAGCAGATTATGGATTAAGGGAGCTTGTTGATGTTGATGAGGAACTTTACACAGATAATGAGTGTGCGCTCAGAGCGAAGGCGATTCTCAATCATCTTAAAAACCCTGCCGAGCACATAGCAGTGCGAAGCACAATAATCGACTACGGAAATACTCCAATTCTGCCTGGAGGCAAGATTCACGTAGTTCTTCCAAACGAGAATGTGGACGCCGACTTCCGCATTCTAAGCGTAGAATACCACGTACATGCTAGCACGCAAACTCTTGAGATAACTTTGGAACTGGGAAGGGAAACGCCTCTTCTGGCTGATTACCTATACGCTCTGCGAAGTAAAACAGACCATCTCAGCAGACACAAAGTTGCGACGGTGATTTGATGAGTGACTCATGGACTGTTCCTTACGGACGATATGAAGAAGCCTTCAAAGCCATTCACAGTGCTTTGTCGCAGATTGCATCTCCACCGAGTGGCAGAAGAATAACGAAACTTGGTTTCATGTGGAATTCTGAGAAAACCTTAGCTAGGCTCGAAGCCTACGATGGTGAGACTCTTCTGTTCACACTGACTTTCTCTTGGAATACTGACGGCACTCTGAAGGAGGTAACACGAAGCGATGCCTGACAAAGCCTTAGTTATTCGAGACGACAAAGCGAAATTCAAAGACTTAGGGGATGTCCTAGCCATAGCTCGCGCTGAGGGCAAAAAACTGTTCAAAACCAAAGAGAACGTTTCTGTGGTTAGGATTTTTCTTGATGTTGAGGTCGGATGGATAGTGGTTGTGCGCTGTCCTATTAGGTCGGGTTGTTCAGATTCGCTGGTTGTAAGCGAGGGAGAAAAAACTGAGAAATGAGTTTGAGGAAAACTGTTCACGAAGAACATGGCAGATTCAGGCAACTGTGCTTGGCTGGCATAAACAGACGGATTGAGACTTGGCGCCCAATTCAAAACCTTACGCCCAAGCAGATGATGGATTCTTTGAACTTCGAGGTCATTGACGGCGTGGAAATGGCTCTTGTGAATACTGATGAAAAGCTCATCAACTTCGACGATTTGGTCGTCGATGCAGGGTTAAACGCACTTTGCGGACAAGCCTTCGAGGGAAGCGGAAGCAGACCAGCAGTTTTCAATTATGTTGCTGTAGGCACTGACAGCACTGCTCCTGCCGCTTCTCAGACTGCTCTGGGAGCTGAAGTCATGCGGGTTCAAGGAACATACACAAAAGATGCCGCCACAGGCGAGTGTAGCATGGACGCAACTTTCGACATAACGTCAACCTATGCCCTAAATGAATGCGGACTTTTCAACGCAAGCTCTGGCGGAACAATGCATTGCAGAGACACATACACAACAAAAAATGTCCAAAGTGGCGATACAGTCAAAGTGTATTACACGCCCAAATTCCAAAGACCTGCATAAAAGGAGGTTTTTCTTTTGGTGCTTGAGCGTGTGTATTCTGCCATTACGAAAGATAAGCAGATACCTCGCTCTCTTTTTATGGGTATCCCATCAATCGAGATGACGTTCATTCGACATTTTTTTGACGTTAACGGCGTCGTCAAAGTTTCTAACGAATGGGAAGACTCTTTTGCAATTAATCCGCCAAAATTCGGAGTCACAGTTCAAATAGAGCTTTACGAAGATTCTGAAAACGATGTTGTCGCCTACCACATTACAGCTAAGGATGTTGAAATATGGGTCTATTTCAGGTTTAGAGCCGACCTATATAAAGTGAAAATCTCAATCGAGGGCACTATACCTACAGCGGGCAAACTCAAGATTCCATTAACATCCGCAAAAACATTTTCTCTTAAAGCAAAATGTCTTATGTTTGGAACACATGATTGGAACACTGAAGAATTTCTAAGTGCTGTCGGCTTTGATTGGAATGACGTTGCAGTAAACGTGAGTTTTGATGATGTAAACAAAGATGTTGTTTTTGATGTTCAGCGTACTTTTAGCATCGACCCTAGTACAGTCGGGACTTCAACAACTGACCGTGCAACATGGGCAGCATTTCAACGTAAGTCGTTTTATGCGAGCGGGCGTTTTTGGGTGTTTTATGGTGACGGGTCAAACATGGTCTTCCGGTCAAGCACGGATGGGTCAACGTGGAGTGACCCGACAACTGTTAGAGCTGCAGGCGAAGGCCGAGACTTCAGCACATATTTTGATGGAACTTACGTGCATTATGCTTATGCCACAGGCACTTCAGGCGGAGCCCTAACATATCGTCGCGGGACTCCAAATAGTGACGGAACAATAACGTGGAGTGCAGACGAGCAAACAGCTTATCAGGCGACGGGCGAATGGGTTTTTTATCCATCGGTTACAGTTGATAGCAATGGCTACGCATGGATTGGCTTCTTGCATTATGACGCAGCATATCACCCATACGTAACAAAGTCAGGCAACAATGACGGGACATGGGGAACAACACCTTCAGGATTCCCTTATGAATTAACCAGTGCCACTTCTAGCAATAATTGGCATGTAAGCATTGTTACATTAACATCAGCGAAGATGCTTGCCATATACGCTTATTCAGGTGCTACAATAATAGCGAAAAGGTGGGATGGCTCATCATGGGGGTCTGAAGTGGCGACTACCTCAGCCATTGTGTATGGACAGCGACATTCTGCAGTTGCTCAAGGCGATAACGTCCATTTAGTATTTTGTAAAGTTTCAACTTATCCTATAATTCATACAGAATATGTTTACACTTCAGATTCCTTCAGCTCAGAAACAACAGTTCAAAGCAACATAGGCTCTTCAGGAGGGCCAGTTTTGAGCAGGAACACAGCTAATAATGATTTGTACTGTTTCTGGGCGGGCTCACCAACTGCAAAGCACATATATTACAAGAAACGCGTTAATGGAACGTGGGATACGGACCCCACAGATTGGATTACGGAAAGCGATAGCTTAACCGGCAATGATAGACTCACATGTTTCTACACAAGCTGCACCGCAAAAATAGGCTTGATTTATATGACTAAAACCGCATCTCCTTACAATATTCGCTTTGATTTCCTAACAATGGCAGGAGGACAAACATACGAGATTTTCGTTGATTCTGTTGCGGGATGTTCAGGTCTTCATGCGGAGAAGTGCGCCTTTGAAATGGCGAAGGATTCGTCGGTTGTTTTGGAAGCGTTTGAAGCGGCTGAAACGAGATTTAATGTTTTGAAGGATGCAGTTGCACATGCTTTGGCCAGTGTTTTGTTTGGGATGTCAATTCTGAAGGATGCAATTATTGCTGGTTCAGCAGCGCATTCAATTCAATTAGGCTTCACGATTCCGAAGGAGACGATTTTGAAAGCGGTTTCAGACCCTTCGATTCAATCCATATTTAATCTAAGTCAAGAAGCGGTTGTGAGGGTGTTTGCCGAAGTAAGCGTTTTGAAAGAGGGTGAAGTGAAGGTTACGAAGTTGTTTTTGATGCTTGGAGATTTATGTGTTCAGATCACGGGTGACTAGGGTTTTGAAGGGGTGGTTTTGGCTTGGGCAGGGCTGACGCTAAGAGGACTGTTGTTGAGGTTCGTGAGGATTTGCATAGAGAGATTAGGAAGTTGGCTTTGTTGAATAATCTGCGGATTTATGAGTTGACGAATGCGATTTTGGAGGAAGCGTTGAAAGAGCATGAAAAGATGAAGGCGATAATAAAGAGGTTGCGAATCTGATTTTCATTATTATTTTGTTTTGCTTGGAACTGGTGTTTTGGGTGCGTTTTTTGTTGTCGGCTTTTGTTTGAGGTTTGTTTTTTGTTGTGCGCTTTCGTGGGCTTTCTGTAGTTCTTGCATGTACCACATTCTGTCGCGGTGGTAGTGTACGCCTATTGCAATGCCTAGTATCATTAGGGATAGGCCGCTTATTATTAGGCTTAGTCCTAGGACGGCTCCTGCTGTTAGGTTTGGGTGGTATGGTATGAATAGGAGCCATTCGGGGATGCTTGTTAATGCTAGGTTTGTTACTATGCCGCCGACGAAGAAGAGGTCTCCTGCTAGGAACATGAGGCAGGCTTGGATTTCGTTTTGTCTGGATTGTTGGGCTTTTTCGTGTAAGTACTGTCTGAAGTCTAGTTCTATTTTGACGTGGGCCATTCTGACCGCTAATGTGTTAGATTTTGAACATGTACGTAAATCTTGTTAATTGCGAAATATTACGTGTGATAAGTAGTTTTAATTAGGATTCTGGGCGTGTTTTTCTATGATTTTTTGGATTTGGTTTAGGTTTTTGATTTTGTGTTGTCCACATTTGGAGTTGTAGCCGACTGTGATTATGCCGATTTTTCTTGCGCCTTTTAGTTCGTCGCAGGCGTCGCTTATGAAGAGTGTTTCTTGTGGTTTGACATCGAATTTTTTTAGGACTGTGTTGAAGGCTTTTTTGCTTGGTTTGTAGGCGCCTAAGTCATGTGATGTGTAGATTTCGTCGAATAGCGTATGGTTTACGCCGACGATTTGCATTTTTTCGATTTTTTCTTGTTTGCTGTCGATTGTGTCGCTTAGGACGGCGAGTTTTTGGTTTTTCTTGAGTTTTTTTAGTGTTTTGTTGATTCTTGGTGTTGCCTTGAATTTTGCCCATATTTCTTTTTTGTCGAGTTCATTCCATTCGGTTGTTAATTTTTTGAGTAGGCCGAGGTTTTCTAGCCATTTTTCGTTGGCTTGTTGTGCTGTTATTTTTCCTGTGGAGGCGAGTTTTTCAATTTTGGACCATATTTTGTCGCTTTTCTTGAGGTCGTGTATGCCATGTTTTGTGAGAAATTTTTTTACAGCTTCTTCTACTATTTTTATGCTTCCTTTGTAGAGTACGCCGCCTGCGTCGAAAATTATGAGTTTTATCACGTCGTGCTTAGTTGTTTGTTTTGGGATAATTGCTTTTCTTCTCTTAGGTTTTCTCTCCGTATAAGACTAGGTGTCTTGATAATCCTTTGACTGAGGGTTCTTTGCTCATTCTTAGTAGTATTTCAGTCGTTTGCTGGAAGAGTTTTTTGTTCCATCTACGGGATTTTAGAACTTTTTTTGGGATGGAGAGGTATTCTAGCATGCCGCAGACGGCGTAGATTTCGATGACTTTGATTCCTTCTTTCTCGAAGAGTTTTTTTGCTTCTTCTGGGCTGACGGCAATGTGTTTCTCTTTGTCATTGTAGACGTAGCTTGGTTTTGATTTGAGTAGGGCGAGAGCGGATTCTGGGTCTTCGTGAAATTTGCTGATGGCTGCTGCGTATTTGTTTATTAGGAATATGGAGATTTTGCCTGGCTTCTTTGTTACTCGGGTGAGTTCTTTTGCGGCTTCTATCATTCCGTCCCAGCAGATGACGAAGTCGAAGGTTTCGTCGGGGAAGCGGAGTTTGTGTACGTCGCATTTTGAGATTTTTACTTTGTTTAGGACGCCTTCTTTTTGTAGTTTTTGTTTTGCTACGTTTAGCATGGCGGGTGAGATGTCGCAGAGCGTAACAGAGTATCCCATTTTTGCCAGTGGTAGCGTTATTCTTCCTGTGCCGCCTGCTGCGTCTAGGATTTTGGCTTTTTTGTTTTTTGGGAGGTATCCTTTTAGGAGTGTCCAGTCTACGTGGTGTTCGACTGCTCCTCTGAAGGTTTTGTACCATTCGTCATATCTCTGGGCGTGCTCGTCCCACTTTGGCATTTTTCTTTCTCCTTGGCTATTTGTTAGGTGGAACTTTACATAAACTTCACCGTGGTTGAAGGGAAATGTTTCTTAAGGCTGTGCTGTGCTAATTGCTTTGTTAGAGGTGTTCCGTGGTTTGGATAAGGATGTGGAGCGGTTGGGGCGCCTTAAACCTGAGGAGAAGGTGAATTTGGCTATTGGCATGTCTGATGTTTGTGTTCGGGTTTGTGCTGATGGTGTTAGGGATCAGAATCCAGGCATCAGCGAGGAGGAGCTTATTGAGCGTGTTAGGGAAAGACTGATGTTTGGTAGAAGACGAAAAAGTGGGGTTTAGGGTTTTGGAAGGTTTTGAGGGTTTTGTTAGAAGGGTTGTTGGGTGTTTCAATGCGGTTGGGCTGGATTACATGTTTACTGGGGCTTTCGCTGTGAGTTATTATGGTAGAGCGAGGACTACGACGAATGTGGATGCTGTTGCGGTTTCCATGGAATGAATTTTAATTCAATATCCAGCGTACAGAAATGTTAAATCTCTGGAATGTTTGTTGATTAAACGATGAAGAATGAGCAGTCAAGATGTAGATAAAAAACTTAAAAGGATAGAAAAGAAAATCTCACAAATCTTTGGAATTTTGAAAAGAATGGAAAATAAAATCGATAAAGCATCAACAAAATGACCTTTATTTTTCAGCTGAAAATTGACTTGTTCAGACATCCTCTGAAGATAACGCGGTGTTTCACCTCGGGGTAAAGATTTAAATACTTAACATACAGTAAACTTTAATGAGTAATATGAAAAGTGACGGACAAACTGAAATATTGCTGGCTTTGCATAGAATAGAAGATAGATTACAGGAAATCGCTGAGATTCTGAGAGTGGGACATAAAGAAGCAATTGAAGCTACCCAAAGGAAAGCCATTGCAGGGTCTCCATTGCGAAAGAAAATCTATAATCTGTGTGATGGTAATCGGTCTGTAAGTGAGATAGCTAGAATTCTCGACAAATCAATTCAACAAATCAGCAATAATATTGCCTTGCTTCAAAGTGCGGGTCTCATCGAGGAAGTAAGAAGAGGCAAAGAGAAATGCTATGTCAAAACGAGGTGATTTTATGGAACATAAACAATTCACAGGAATTGTAGAAAGACTTGACAAATTGATTCGAATAGTTGCTCTTTCAAGCACGAAAGGTCTTACGTTAACGGAAAAGATATCCATGCTTCATCAAGCAGGATTCGCCCCTAAAGAAATTGCCGACATACTTGCCACAACTGCGAATGTTGTCAATGTTAGACTTTCGGAAATGCGTAAACGGGGGTTCAAGAAATGAAAAAGAAAAAAGATGCCATTTGCGATGAGGAGGCAATAAAGAATCTTTTGATTGTATACCTCCTCAAAGATGGCGTAGACCCAAAAATCATTGAAACAGCAACTGGAATCGGAGAGAAGACGATAAGAAACAAATTCCCAATGAAAGAAATCAAGAAACAGAAGGAGGAAAAAAAGTGAGCAAAGGGCAGTCTGACCCAATAATAGACAAACTCAACACGCTAATCAAAATCACGATGGCAAGTGCTTTCAAAGAAGAGTCAAAGGAACGGAGAATACTCATTCTTTCGGGTTTGGGAATTCAGCGGAACGAAGTTGCGGAAATAGTAGGGACAACAGTCAAGTACGTTGACAAGGTGAAGTATGAAGCCAAGAAGAAAGAGGAGCAGAAGAAAAAGCAGAAGGGAGACAAATCAAAAGTCATTGCAAAACAACCAAAAGAAAATGTTGAGAAACATGATGAGGGAAAAGCAGTTTAAAGAATTGATGAATTCTTTGAAAAGCATAGAAACCAAACTAGATGTTCTTGTTAGTCTTCAAAAAGCAAGTATGCCTAAACCGAAGATACCACCAGAAGAAGAGAGCATTTTGAAATTATGTGATGGTAGACATACTATTGAGGACATGGTAAGAGAAACTGGGAAAAAGAGCAGTTATGTACGGAAAATCTTAACGGAATTAAGGAAGAAGGGAGCTATTGTGTCTAAGAGATCTGAAGGAAAAGTTATTCATAGGAAGGTTTAGACAGAATGAGTACAAGCAAGGACTTAAACGAAAAACTTGGGCAAATTGCCAAAAAACTAGACATACTTATAGTGGCTCAATTGGCTAAATCTGGTTTGACAAGGAAGGAAGTCGCAGACGTATTGGGCGTAAGCGAGAAAACTATAGAACGAATGCTTCCTTTTGCGAAACTTTCACAGAGACGTAGAGAGAAATGAAAAAGGAAGAGTTAGACCCTAGAATTTTCGAATGGCTCAAAAAAAGACTGAAAGGAAAGGTTTCAGAGCACACAATACGACCCGCTGTATCAAGGATAAGAAGAAAAGACCCCTCTTTGACCCTTAATGCGGCGGCGGAAGTTTTCGCTAGTAGGTACAATGAAAGTGTGCAGAAATTCTTCAATGAACGAGACAGAGATACTTTCAAAACTACAAAAATTGAGAAAGTGAGCATCAAGTCTTCTAGACCAAGAAGCAGACGAGAAATAATCATAATCGCAAGATATGACACCGATGATAAAATGTTGAAAGCACATCTAGAAGAGATTAACAAAACATACACATTTGGTTGCTATACTGGGACTTTCATTCTATGCAGAAAAGTGTTAGAGAATCTGATAATCCATCACATCTTGAAGAAGAAATATCCGACAAAATCCCAACAACACAGAGAGAAATATTTTGACAGAGGCAGAGGAAGATTTCTTGACTTCAATAAACTACTATTGAATTTGCGAGATTCATCAAATGATTTCGACTCAGAGAAGCAACTTGTGGAAAGAATTTGTGATTTAGCAGACGGGTTCAAAGAGACAGCCAACGAAATGACTCATTCATTATATCATATAGCCCGAAAAAAGGAAATAGATGAGAAAGATTTTCAGCAAATACTAGACCTAATTGAAGAACTTGAAAAAAGCATCACATAACGGGAAACTAAAAGCTCTCAGTTAATCTTATTGAGTTTCACATTTCTAGTTAATTTATTAATTTGTGAATTGGTAAATTTCGCTCTTCTTTATATTCTCTCTACGTTCTCGTTTTCTCTTGAGGATAAACGCATGAAGGAGGTTGTTAAGCAAGTTAAAGGCTTAAGCCTCGGCGACCTGTGCAGGGTTGACTGGTTTGACGCCAGTATAGGCAAAAGTCTCAGTGGCGGCTTAAGCGGCATAGACGTTCCTGTCCAAAGCTGGGGCATATTCCTAGGCGTTCTAGGCGAAAAAAACAAGCACATAATCCTAGCCCAAAACAGTTTCCGCTACTCAGACGGCGTCTACGATATAGACTATACGGCTGTTCCAGTCGCATGGGCAACCAACATAACCACCATAACCAAAAACCATGTCCCACCAGAAGAAGCCAAACACCTACTAAACAGCTTCCTAGCAGGAGGAAAACGCACCAGCATCCGCGGCAAAAAACAACAGAGGCTGAAAAACCATGAAAGACTGGATTAAAAAAGCGTTAACAAAGACAATTCAGCCAAAAGGCAGAGGCTCACCAACAATAATAGAACCAGACCCAAAACTCGTCTACGGCGTAAAATTCGCAGTAGCCATGACCATAAGCCTATCAGCATTAGAAATCGCCCACATGCTAATCTTACGCGTCTGGAACAGCGAAATCTTCGCAGCAATAACAGGCTTAACAGGAACAATAAGCGGCATCCTAATCACACAAAAAACGTGAACCACATGACAGAACCACAAATTCAACCTATATATAAGGGGGGTCTAGACCAAACAGAGAGCAAAACCCGAACCGCTAAAGAACTCATCGAAACTGAATGGAAAATCATAGACACACTCCAAAATCTCGCCGAAAAAGCCCGCTACGAAAAAACAAAAGGCTTCTACTTCCAGACCCTCGCAAGCCACATACGCACATTATCAATGCTTCTCAAACTCCACGGACAACCAGACCAAACCCAAGACCTAGCAAAACTCCTAAGCCAAATCCAAACCCAAGCAAAAACACTCGCAAAAAGGCTCAAAAAATGCAAAACCACACAAACGCACTAACACAACTCAAACAAAACCCAACACTATTCGCACAACTCCTCCTAAACTTCAAACCATTCGCCTACCAAGAAAAACTCCTAACAGACAAATCAAACCGCATAATCGCATGCATGGGAAGACAAACAGGCAAAACAACAACAATAGCCGCAAAAGCAATACACTACGCATACACAAACCCAAACACAACAACCCTCATAATCACACCCTCACTCAGACAAAGCATGATAATGTTCGACAAAATCCTCACACTAACACACCAAAACCCACTCCTCACAAAAAGCATAACACGCAAAACACGCACAATAATCCAACTCACAAACAACAGCCAAATAATAGCACTACCATGCAGCGAACACCTACTACGCGGATACACAGCAAACCTAACAATCTGCGACGAAGCAGCATTCATACCAGAACAAATCATAACAGAAATCATCTTCCCAATGCTAAGCACAACAAAAGGAACAGCAATATTCCTAAGCACACCCTGGGGACAAAACCACTTCTTCCACAAAGCCTACACAAACCCACAATACAGCACCCACAAAACAAAATCAAACGAAAACCCACTAATCCCACAACAATTCCTACAAGAAATGCAACAAAACATGACAAAAGAAGCCTACAAGCGCGAATACGAAGCAGAATTCACAGAAGACACAAACACCTACTTCCCACAAGACCTAATCCGAAAAACCATAGAACTCGCCCAAAAACTCACACTAGAACCATACACAAACCTAGAACAACAAATCCAAAAAGGCAAACACTACGCAGGCATCGACCTCGCAAAACTACAAGACCAAACCGCAATAGCAATCGTAAACACAGAAGAAAACACAACAAAACTCGTCTACATCCACGAATTCCCAACCCAAACACCCTACACAGAAGTAATCGGACACCTAAAAAGAGCCCACACAAAATTCAACCTCCAAAAAACCCTAATCGACCAAACAGGAATCGGCGAACCCATACTAGAAGAAATCCAAAACCAAAACATAACCAACGCAGAAGGCATAAAATTCACAACACAAGCAAAAGAACAACTCCTCACAAACCTAAAACTCGCAATGGAACAACAAAAACTCGCAATACCATACAACAGACGCCTAATCCAACAAATAAACCAACAACAATACACATACACAAAAACAGGCCACATCCAATTCACCCACCCGCCAAACGCTCAAGATGACATGCTCTGGGCACTCGCCCTTGCTGTAACAGCAGCAAAAACAGAACCAACACCAAACCTCTGGATCATCGCAAGAATGAGCAAAGACAAAACAAAACTCCAACAACTCCGAAAAAAGCTTACAAAACACTAAACAACAGGCATATCAAGATGACGCGCAGACGCGAATACTTCAAAATCACAAAACTTGCAAGAACATACAACCGCAAAACTGGCAAATTCACCTTTAACATAGCCTATGAAACAACAACAACCATAACGCCACGAACAAAAAACATCGCAGAAGCCTTCGGCTTAGGCATAGATCAAACTCAAAAATTCATCTTATACGACAACGTCGAACTTAAAATCGCACCGACAGACATAATTCTCATAACCGGCGACTCAGGGTCAGGCAAAAGCGTTCTTTTAAGGGCCATAAAGCAAGATCTAGCTCGAGAAGCCTTAGACAGCATAGAAATGCGCGTAGATGAAGACAAACCAATAATCGACACCATAGGCAAAACGTTCAACAAAGCCCTTGAACTATTAACAAAAGTGGGCCTAAATGACGCATTCTTGTTTCTCAGGAGATACAACGAGCTAAGCGATGGACAGAAATATCGTTATCGTTTGGCCAAGTTGATGGAGTCGGGTAGGCAGTGGTGGGTTATGGATGAGTTTTGTTCTGTGCTTGATCGTGATACGGCTAAGATTGTGGCTTTTAATGTTCAGAAGGTTGCGAGGCGGGATGGAAAGGCTGTGATTGCGGCTACGACTCATATGGATCTTTTTGAGGATTTTAGGCCTAGTGTGCATGTTCATAAGCGTTTTGGGAAGGAGGTGATTGTGAATTATTTTGCGAATGTTTTGGCTGATGAGTGTAGTCTTGTAAGGGATGTGCGGGTTGAGGAAGGGGTTTTTGCGGATTATAAGAGGCTTAGTGTTTTTCATTATAGAGGAAGTAGGTGTCCGCCTCCGCGTAAGATTTTCAGGTTGGTGCGTAAAGATGAGCTTTGTGGTGTGATTGTGTATGGTTGTCCGCCGCCTTTTACGGTTGGTAGGAGTAGGGTTTGGAAGGGTGATTTTGAACAGTTGCAGAGGGAGGTGAGTACTATAACGAGGGTTATTGTGCATCCGAAGTATAGGTCAACGGGTCTGGGTGTAAAGCTTGTTAGGGAAACTTTGCCGTTGGCTGGAACGCCATGTGTTGAGACGTTGGCTGTTATGGCGAGGTATAATCCTTTTTTTGAGAAGGCTGGTATGCAGAAGGTGGTGGAGAGTAAGCCGAGTGGGAATGTGTTGGGTGCTATTGAGTGTTTGCGGGGGTTGGGTTTTGATCCTGTGATGTTGGGGAGTGTGAGCCAAAACTTGTGCAAGATTAAGCTTGTTGGAAAAGGTAGAGTTGTGGAGGTTCTTGAGGAGCTGTCGCGGAAGGAGGGTTCTGTGCGGAAAAGGCTTGTGGGTTCGGGAAGGGTGTATCCGAGCCAGAGAGATTTTGTTGAGAAGGTTAGAGGGTTGGATGAGGAAGGTTTGGCCGCTGCTTTGAAGAGGCTTGCTTTTTTGGCGCAGTCGAAAGTTTATTTGTTTTGGTCTCGGATGGATGGGGCTGTTCGCTTCGGAGAGGGTTGAGGGTGTTTTTGGCGTTTTAAGAGTGTTGAAGTTGTGGCGTGTATTGAAGAATTGTGAAGTTTAAGTTTGAATCTTAGCTTAGAAGGTTTTTGGGGCTTTTGGCCTCTGTTGTGCTCAAGTGTCTAGACCCCCCTTATATATAGATTGAATTTTTGGTTAGATTGCTGCCGTGTTAGTGAAAGCTAAGCTCTGTGAGAGGCTAGACCCCTCCCTTATAAATAGATTGAAACCTAAAGTTCATAGCTGTATCGTAAGCTACATTCTCTCCAAAATAAGGAAGATTAGCATGTAAGTATCATATTACGAGTAAGACAATGGTCTAGTTTAGCTATTAAAAGTATCAGATAAGAGGTTTTGATGTGCTTATGGGTCGAGTGTTCCATAATATTTCGAGGCTATTGCTATGTCTTTTCCCTCTATCATTCCGTCGCAGTTTATGTCGGCGTTTGGCACGTACCCAGACTGTCCAATTCTGGTGTCATAAGCCTTAGAAACCAACGCAATATCCTTCCCTTCACATTTGAAGTCTCCATTAACATCGCCCAGTATAGTCACAATAATCCAGCCATCTACGAGTGTGTTGTCTGCAATGTATATTTCTTCATAGACCGTATCTGCTATGGCTTTTATGGTGTAGTTGCCCTTAGCAAAGCCAGTGGTGTTCCAAGTGAAGGTGACGGCTATAGAGTTTCCACTTGTTAGGGTTATGGTTGTGTAGTTTTTTCCGTCTGGCAAGGTGATGGCTGTTTCATTGCTGTAGGTAGTTACATTGAAGGTTTCTGTGTAGGTGCCTTGATTTGCCACTGTAACGCTTATGTTCATGCTGTAGCCTTGGCCAACGACAGTTTTCGAAGATGAAACGTCAGTAATAGCTACGTCATGGACGGGAGGTGCAACCTTAATCAGCCAGAAATCACTTCCACCAGCACCAAAAGAGCTTGTTTGGCCTGCTAATGCGTAGCCTCCATCACTAGTCTGAACCACACACCAACCAATCTCACCACTTGTTCCTCCGTATGTTTGGTTCCACTCCATGTCTCCACTCGAGTTAGTCTTTACCAGCCAAAAATCACTTGAACCAGCGCCAAAAGAGTTCGTGTAGCCTACTATTGCGTATCCTTCGTCGTTTGTCTGAACCACAGACCATGCGAAATCCTCACCAGTTCCTCCGTATGTTTGGTTCCACTCCATTTTACCACTCGTGTCAGTCTTTACCAGCCAAAAATCATAGTAGCTAACACTGCCTGCTAATGCGTATCCTCCATCACTAGTCTGAGCCACAGACAAAGCAACCTCATAGCCCGCCCCCCCATATGTTTGGTTCCACTCCATGTCTCCACTCGAGTTAGTCTTTACCAGCCAAAAATCATGAGAACCAGAAGACGTTGTGAATCCTGCTATTGCGTATCCTCCATCACTAGTCTGAACCACAGATTCAGCCCACTCACTGCCCGTTCCTGCGTATGTTTGGCTCCACTCTACGTCGCCAGTTGCATTAGTCTTAACTAGCAAGAAATCCTCAGAGCTCGTGTAACCTGCTAGCGCATATCCTCCATCGCTAGTCTGAACTAAGGATTCACCCTGTCCGAAGGTGCCCACTACTCCGTATGTTTGGCTCCACTCCATGTTACCAGTCGAGTCAGTCTTAACTAGCCAAAAATCACCAGTGTTCGTATCACCCGCCATTGCGTATCCTCCGTCACTCGCCTGAACCACACACCACCCCCACTCCTCTTCGTCTGCTTTTCCGAATGTTCTGTTCCACTCCATGTATCCATACGAATCAACCTTGACCAGCCAGGAATCACCCAATCCCTCAGGAGGCCATACAATTCCTGATAATGCGTATCCTCCATCACTAGTCTTAACCACAGACAAAGCAACCTCACTACTATCTGCTCCTCCATATGTTCTGTTCCACTGTGTTGGTGGCGGCTCAGAGAGTATATCTTTTTCTTGCTGTATTGGATGTGTTGGCGAGTCGACGCTTCCATCAGTCCCAAATATGGTTCCGCTTGCTTTAACTGGTTGAATAACAAATGCCAACGTTAGCATACGGATTATTAGCAGTGTCAGCATCATTCCATAAACTATCTTCTTTAACAATTTCCTTTCTTCCAAATTTCTTATAGTTTCATCTCGAAATAACATTTGTGGTAAAATCTTCTATTGCTCCTGATGTATTTGTTTATAGAAGATTTCTTCAAAAGGCAGATAACTAATTGCCAGTAATATTTATGGTACATTCGAGGAGGGAAGAGGAGGTGATATTATGGTAATAAAGAAGGATTTGATTATTGCTGTACTAGCTACGTTCTGTCTGACAGCAACACTATTTAGCATAATACCTACAAAGAGTTCACCAGACTCAGGAGAATATGACCCATGGGTTGACATAACAGATGATGGAAAAATAGATGGCAAAGATATTGCTCTCGTATCAAAGCTCTTCGGAACACTTGGAACCCCAATAAACAAAACAGCTTTACTACTTGAATTACAGGCTAGAATAGACAATTTGAATGCTTCACTTCTTGATTTAGAGGCATATCTAGAGACAAGAATGACAACTTTGGAAACCTCACTTGTTGCTCTAGAAGCTAGAATCTGTGAATTAGAGATCTTAATAGAGATTCTGAATGCCACTAAATTAGGAAAACCAGATTACGATAGTAACTGGACTTCCATTAACCCAAATAGCTATGTAATTTTCGAACATAATTTAAACACTACGCATGTTCTAGTTTACATGATAGGTAAATACAGTGATTCTGCTTCACCCTACATCCACCAAATAGACTATGGCGGAGAGTGGTGTACTACTACTCACACTGGTGCTTGGTGGTGCGACTTAACAAATATGACTATTAGAGTACACAGACGTGATAATGACGCAGGTTGGAACTATGTTCGTGTCCTGATTTGGAAATTATCATAGCCACAAAGATAAAATCTCTTCCCTTTTTTATCAAGTTAGACTTGTTTTGTAAATGAGCATCTTCTTTACTGAATTAAAAGATTGCTTGTGAAGTAAAAATTGGACAAAAGGTTGTAGACTGAAATAAGAAATTGTTCAACTGCTAGAATTGAACTTCAAATCTTACAAGGTTTTTCATGAGCATTGTCCAACATTGGTCTTATGAAGTAGAAGAGAAAATCTAAAGTTAGAAAATTCTAAACTTGGAATACTAAAACTAAGCTAGAAATTCCAGCACTAGAATTTCCGTAGGATTTTAGGGGTATTTTCTAGCTCTGTGGAGTAGCACTTTAAATCCTTCCATTTTAATCCCATTGAAGAGAAATTGTTGTAATAGATTACGGTTCAAGGAACGCTGGTTTGGTGAAGCACTTTTTCGACATAGTACTTAGAGATCAAGTCAACTGTTAGCCCCGTCTCTTCCTGTATTCTATGCAGCGTGTCAGGCCACAACTTTCTTATAGCCCTCAACCTCCGCCTAAAATCCTCTATTGACAATTCTGCATTAATCATGGCTTCTTTGAGCATCTTCTCATAATCCCTTGGCAGCCACTCCAACTCATAAGAGTAGAATATCTTCCACTTTGGCGACGGCAAAAACTCCCTATTCAAGGCAAATACTAACCTAAGCAACAAATCCACAGCATAATTCAAACAGTAATGAGCTGCCACCAAATCGCCTCTTTCAACACAAGCCTCAGCAACAGTCCCAACCTCCTCTCTCGGAGGACAACAATACCACTTAAGATATTCAGCACACAACACAATACGTCTAACCCAAAAATCCTCAGGAAGCCTCAACTTCTCTCTAAAAACCTTTCCAATCTTTCCTTCACGGTCAAAAACAATCTTAGCCCTAGAAAAATCCCACCTATCATTCTCATCCCACCTCCAACATTTAAAATCCTCAAGAAAATGAACCTCAAGATCAATATCAACTTTAGACCGCTTTTCCTCATCCAAACCCATATCACAGATTCGCCTCCTAAGCCGCTCATCTCTTTTACCCAGAAAAACTATAATGTCCAAATCCGAGAATTTATCGGCAAACCCTCTTACTAACCCACCTAAAAAAACGGTTCCAATCACACCTTCACACGAAGCCATCCTCGAAACAAGCCTTTCAGCAACCTCCCTAAACCCAGCTATTTGGTTTCTCCCACTAAGTTTGACCATTCTCTCTGCGACCTTACCTTTCAAATGCGCTCAACACAGATTATCGCATCGTACAAACGTTATCTTATACTTTATGCATTATCCAATGTAACAGAATTTCACGCTTACCTAAACAAAAATTTAATTAGACTAAACTCCAATTGTGTGGTTGGTAATTCACCATGTGCGAAAAGAAGAAGAAAGAAGAAAAGAAAAAGCGAAGCTGCAGCAAATAGAACCAGACACGAAAGCAGCTTTCCAAACAAATTCTCCCATTTTCATTCCTTTTTTTCTCATAGTTTTCTTACAAACGAAAAAAATTTCAGGGTCGCTCATCCGCAAAGAATAACTGATGCTCTTCTTGACCACGCATGAAGCTGTGAAATCGAAGCCTAGCATCATTTAATCTCAAAAGTAATTATGAATAGAATGTACGTTGAAGTATTTGGCTCCTGAATTTTTAAGTAAATATGAAGATAAGATATGTCGACTGACGCAACTGAAAGGTTACTTGCGCTTACGTATAACGTTGATCCTAAACCGCTTGGCAAGAAGTAGGGTTCACCTTCTGACTTCACTACAGATCCATCGATAACAGCTATCTGATTGCTTGCAGTGCCATCGCGCAGGCTTATGTTTAAGCCTGACACCCGACCAATATTGGTGCTATTGTAAACTTGAAGGTTGACAGTCCAATTACTAGAGACCTGGTTAACAACTTTGAGGACATAATCGTATGTTGCCGACGGCGCAGTCAAGTTGACCTTTGCGCTTGTATTGTTCATATAGATAGTGCTAGTTGCGGAAAAATTGCCTTCTTCAAGAATAACTGGTGCCGAACTAACCGTCGCACAAGGTTGCTTCACGATAGAATAATGTGTGCTTCCCGCTGCGGTCTCCAAAGAGCAACTGAACAAAACGAAGAAAGTCAAAACTAACAAAGCTGAATGACGAATCCCTTTTTGTCTCAGACTTATTTTTTTTATACTCGTAGATAAACTCCCCGAAAATAATGGAGAAAAGAAAAGAAGACTATTCTCTCACATCCACAGCAATCTCTATGCTAGCGACCACATCAGCCTGCGCAGTAGCCGAAGCTTTAGTTTGTATCGTAATGTACCATTTGTCGTTTGCATCCATCGGCACAAAGCTCATAGCTGGAGTGCTCCAGTTGTTACTGCCATCTACTGTGTAGTTAAGTGAACCCACAACTGCTCCCGTCTCGTCATGCAAAGTGAAGTTTATGAAGACGAAGTTGCCAACATCGGGAATCCCTGAAGCTGGACTAATCGAAACAGTTCTGAGTGTCAAATTAACTGATGTACCAGTGTTTGTTAAGTTAAGAGGTTGTTCATAGGTCAAAGTAGCATTTGGATAGGCCTTAAGAGCTAAAGCGCACCAAGTGTTGTTTGTTCCCATTGACCACGTGCCAGTTTTCCAATCGTTACCTTCCTTAAATGATACAACAGCTGCTGTGATTTTTACGCTCGGTTGCATACTCAATGAGTAGTATACTGCTGCGCTAGCAGTCATGACCAATAAGCCGCTCAACAGAAAGCATAGAAGCCGCAACGCCTTCCTTCTACCTTTTCTCTCATCACCAGCGATTTTCATCTATCTTTCACCTCCCTTTCTTCTCTTAGGAACAGAAGAACCAGGCAACCTCAGCCCAAGCATAGAAACGATCAAGCTTATTGCCAAAACTATTGCGCACATGACAAAGACAGCAGCGATCGTCTCAGGTGGGACTAAAGGAAGTGACGGTAAAGCAATTAGCACTCTGTTGACATACCAAGACGCCGCGGAAAAACTAACTAATGTAGTTGGGATTGTCACGCAGCACAGAAACGATGTTGTCCAAAGAACTTTTCTGTCGCGGAAGCCTATGTACGCGTTTACGAAAATGATGTTTGCAAGTCCTATTACTAAGTAAGCAAGGCAGATGAGAAAACGGGTTTCTTCGCTGAAAGCAAAAACATAGTCAACCCAAAGCTGAAGAAAGCCGATGTAAGCTGAAATATGATAAACATACTGAAGAAACACAGGAAAATCAAACAAGCACGTCAGTATGCTTAACACTAAAAACACGTCGATACCCAAGATTCCAAGAAACTCCGGCAACAACGGAGATGCCAATATTCACACTCTTCTCTGGTTGACCATTGTTCCGAGTCTGTATCCGAACAAAAGGCAATTAGCTTTATGAATTCGAAATAAAGATTCTTGATCAAGAAAAAAGTGTGCTTATGTGTGTTTGTTTTTAACGCTTCTTGACTGAAGCTATGAATTCATCTATCGGAATGGCAGTCATGCTAACGATTTTAACTGTTCCCCTTGCGCCAAGTTCAATCGAGACCTTAGCAATTGTTTCGTTGTTCGGAGCTTCCACAATGCTGACAAAGTCGTAGGCTCCCAAAACTGCATATTGACTAATAACTCGAACTCCAAACGCTTGAAGCTCCTTGTTGACTTCCTTGATTCTTTCGGGCTTTTCCCTAACGGTTTTCCATCCTTCATCAGTCAAACTTGACAACAAAATATAGTGCGGCATTCAAGTCACCAAGCTTAAGCTATACATCTTCTTCAGAATTTCAGCTTTTCGTCTCCGACTATTAAAAAGGCGAAATAATGCCAAGGTTTTTAGCCATTACTTCTTAATGATTACGATTGGAGATTTTTTATGTTCAGGATAGAATCTTTTACAAGAGAAAAAGCACCAGAGCTGAAAGAGTTGAAGAAATTGTGCGAGACCGAGATGGGTTGGATCCCACCTCAAGAATATCTAGAAGAGTGGATGAGAGCCGTGATTGGCATATCCAACCAAGACTCTAACCTAGTGAAGACAGCAGTCGTCAACGAAAAGATCGTAGGCTATTGCATATCCGTCAAAAAGCTACACAACTACGATGGTGTCGTGATGGATGTGACGTGGAAGTCAGCCTACATCTGGGACCTCTTCGTCCTCAAAGAGCACAGAAATATAGGAATAGGCACAGCTTTTCTCAACGATGCAATTGCTTACTTAAAATCGATAGGAGCAGACAAAGTGGGCCTTCTCGTGAATTATTGGAACCAAGATGCGAAAAGGCTTTTTGAAAGGTTAGGCTTTAAGGTTTGGAGCCACTTTTTGGTGAAAAGATTCTAGATCAAGGACCTCTTAAGCGAGCATTTTTCTTTGAAGGGATGCAGACGAATTGTCAATCTTTGTTTTCTTCTGTAGCTTTCTTCATCTCATCGGTTGCATACTCGTGTTGTTTGCATTCTGTAAGTCATGGGTGGTTGCACCGAGATGTTTCTTTCATCCCTTCTTTCAGCTCTTCTTCTCGTAGTCATCTTTTTGTCTTGTCCACTCAACATGTCTTTCCAGCAGGCTTCTTATTTGTTGGTCTATGAAGTCGTTGACGCTTAGAAATGGCATCTCCATATCCTTTATTGCTTGGTATAGTCTTTCGTACTCTTCTTTCGGAACTTCTATGTATTCATATTCCTCTTTGAGAAAGCGAAGTCTCCATCTAACAGCGTCTCGGATGAACTCTTCCTTTGTTGTGTATCCCATGCGTCGGTTGTTCTCTATGAAGCTTTCAATGTTAGCAAGCAGTTCAGACGGCAATATTACTGATTGGGAAAGCAGGTTTTCTATGGCGTCTGTGTAGGTTTGCATTCTCATAGTTTGGGCTGTTAACTCTCCAAGCAAAGCGGTGAGCTTCTGGTGAACATCATCAGATATTCTCAAAGTTTTCATGTATTAACCTCTTTTGAAGCCTAGACGCAGTGTAATTTGTGCAATAAGGCTAATAAAGCTTTTTGGTATATTAAATATACAAAGTATACTGAGGCTGAACGTATGAAGCATCATTTAGGTTTAACAATAGACTCCCAGCTTTTGAGAGAAATTGAAAGAATCCGCGGAAGAGAAAAGCGTAGCACTTTCATAGAACACTTAATTCGACTTGGACTTAAAACATATAAAAAAGAAGAAGGCGTTGAAACTTCCATATTGAACAAAGATTTTGACGCCATTGATAGGTTTTAGTTTTGGTTCTTTTTGTTAAACAATTTGGGGTAATGATATCTTACATACATTAGATAACTATTTATTCTGCTAATAATTTAATTGCTTTTTTTGGAGAGGAGAAATATGAATAAATCCTACAGAAATGGCTTCTTCTTTGCGGTTGTTTCAGCAATACTCTTCGTGGCTTTAGTGAGTGGACTACAAATCATAGCCCAACAGACAAGCCAAAGCGGAAAAATCATTTATGTTGGTCCTCCTCCAGCACCCTTTAGGACGATTCAGGAAGCAATAAACCACGAAAACACGACGAATGGAGACACTATAGAAGTTGATCCTCAAGGATCGCCATATTACGAGTATGTGAATGTGACTAAGTCCCTAAACATTAGCAGATATTCCTATTCATTGGTCCTGCCTGAAGTCAGAGGAGGGTTCCGAGTCACAGCGACCGGGGTAATTATTTCCCAATTTGCCATCAAGTACAGTTCTGGCATAGACAGCGGCATATTTGTTTCTAGTAAAGACTGCGTTCTGCAGGGAAATTGGATAACCAAGAATTATAATGGTATCCATCTTCAGTATGCCACCAACTGCACATTAGCTGGCAATGTTCTAATAAATAACCTCTATAATTTCGGAGTCGATGGCTCTCTACTTTCACACTTCCTCCACAGCATAGACACAACAAACAAGATAAATGAAAAACCGATTCAATACATAACCAACAAAAGCAACTTAATCATAGATTCAACGAGCGTTGGATACGTTGGAGTTGTGAATTCTGAAAACATAACTGTGCAAAACTTAGGTCTTCAAAGTAACACCCAAGGAGTTTTACTTGCATACACAAACAACTCAACAATCCAAAACATAACTGCATTAGGCAATTACAAAGGTATATATCTATACAACACAACTAATTCAACGATCCAAAACGTAACAGCTTCTAACAACAATAAAGGCATATGCTTATACAACACAACCAATTCGATGATCCGAAACGTAACAGCTTCTAACAACGCTGAAGGCGTATACATTTTCAACTCCAGAGGCAATACCGTTGAAGAGAATAGTGTTTCTCAATTGTCTGGATGTGGCATTGTGATAGAATCTAATTCTAGAGACAATATAATTTGCCACAATACCATTCACGGCGACTCAGATGGTATCGATATACAGAACTCTGACAACAACATAGTTTGTCACAATGATATTTCGTATTCAGAGGGGGTATCTGGCATCAAAATGTCGTACTCTGACGGCAACATAGTAAGCGAGAATTACATCCTATGCACGAACAGAAGTGGATACAGCTATACTTGGGGCATAGACCTAACTCATTCATCTAATAACATCTTCTGCGGCAACACGATAATTGACAATCAATATGGAATATATTTATGGGGCTCATGTTCTGGCAACAATTTCTTCTTCAACAATGTCTACAACAGCACGGTAGTTCAAGCTTACTCCAACCAGTCGCAAACCACTTGGGAATTGAATGGCTTAGAAGGTAACTACTGGAGCGATTACAAGGGTGTGGACAAAGATAATGATGGCATAGGAGATACACCCTACCCAATCTATGATTATACCAATAATGATACGCGTCCTCTTATGAAGCCATGGGACTCTACCAGAATACATGAACATCCAGACCTTTATTGGCCCTACGACAATACAGTCATCACCGTCAGCAACTCAACAGTAGGCAATTTCACACCAAACAAAGAAGAAAAAGCAATACTAATCAACATCACATCAGGAGTAGGCGGATTCTGCGAAGTCACAATTTTGAGACTCCGACTTGACGGACCATTTAAACTCTTCTTAGACGGTCAGGAAATACATAATTATGTGACAAGCCAAAATGAGACATACTATATACCGTACCAAAACGATACACACAGCATATTCTACATTAACTTCAACGCTAGCGTCCATCACATCAAAATCATAGGAACGGAATTCGGCGAGTATGGCTTAGCCTTAAAGGGTGACGTGAACGAAGACGGGAAAGTCGACGGAAAAGACATAGCCATCGTATCCAAATACTACGGACTACGGATAAAAGTCCCATAACCCCTTTTTATTCATCGCATTGATCTCTAATACTAATCCTCAACTTAGGAGTACATGCGGAAAGCGGATTATGTTCTGTTTCAAGAACCACTTAATCGAGCTTGATGCTCGAAGCTATTCTATGCCCCATTTTTTTGTAATTTTCACCAGTAAAAAGATCACAAAAGCGACAATTATGAAAGTTATCAATGCCACAAAGAAGTCTCCTACACCAAACAATTGTCCAACATAGTTCGGATCTATCGGTTTTCCTTCTGAATCCAAAGCTGTTGATGGAACTGCAATTTTGTATGTGGCTAGGTTTCCAAGTCCCGGGATAGCGAGGCCAATTATTGGCATTATCAGATCTTTGACAAGTGCCTGTACAAAAGCTCCGAGATAAACACCCATAATGAAAGCCACAGCAAGACCCACAACCTTATACTTCGACATAAAGTCCATGAACTCAGCCCACAAACCTTTTGGAGGCGGAGGCGCAGGTGGAGCAGGTTTAGGCTCCAAGAGCTTTCGAATCTGTCTTAGCTCTTCCAATATCTCATCATCTTTAACCAAGCAACCACCAAACACGGTTCTCTGGGCAGAGTGCTTATAAGATTTTTGAATTCGTGGACCAGCGACTCATTTTTCTCTCTGATGCAGGTTTCGAGTATGTCTAGAGCATCTGGTGTTTGTAGTTATGTCTCTAAGTGTTTGCCATCCTGGTGACGATGCCACGTGCCACTTCCAGTTTTCCTGCGCGTTTCGTAGAAAGACCGATTTTTCAGTTTCGCGAGTTATTCTCCTTTACTGAAAGATACTTTCTCCGCTCTTGCGGAGCACGCCTATACAGCTGAACATAAGGAACTAATGCTCCAACAATTTTGTTTTCGGCCTTTTTCAGATGCTCTTGAAAGGTTGTTCTTGGAACTTTTTCTTTGATGGCTATCGTTTGAACATCTGAGGATCTAGGCAAACTGTAATACCCATGTCGATGCGCAGTCAACATAGCGTCAATCTGTCTCTCAGTTAGCTCAGAGAACAAAGCATCAGCCGTTAAAGTCATTGAGCTTGCAATGAACCCATCAAAGGATGCCTTGCGTAGGATTTTGTAGTTCCATCCCCAATTCTCTAAACGTCTTAAGAACTCTTCAAAGTGTTCGTGTCTGAACGCTATAAGACGGTGATACACCCAGCCGTTTTCGATGATGTTTGGGAAAATGTTGAGAAGATCAAGTTCTCCAATATGTCTGACAATGGTGTCTTCCTTCATACAGTGACATTCACGGATTGTTAAGTAGATCCGATTGTTAATAGATGATTCTTCGAGAATCCCAAGAATTGGGCGTGCACGTAGCTCTTCTACTATCAGAGCATATTCTTCGTGGTTTCTCACTACAACTTCCATGACGTCATTCTGTCTGTTGCACCATATGGATATGGTCGCAGAAGGAAATCTCCTAGACAAGTTGACCAGAAAGGCGTCGAACGTTACTTTCAACGCGACTTCGTAAAGAGTCATTCAACTCAACCTACCACTAGAATTCTGACGGTCCCATATATCCATTTAGCCGTCATATGACGGTGCCTTCCAGGGGGCATATGACGGCACAAAGCCTATCCCCTTTTTCATCCAAAGGATATTAGGTGGTGCTGAAAAATGAGAAAGATTAGAATAGTTGGGAAAATATCTTTGAGAGATAGAGTAGTTCGAATGTTAGGAAACGACAGACACTTTGAACTGCCTGTAATCTCTAGTCACGAAAAGCAAGAAAATGCTCAAGTGGGTATCCATGCAGATCTTATTCATTACGCTTATCATATGGAGATCAAGAATGCTTTGTTGGAGGCAGAGGGCCAAAAGGCACAAGCAATATACCAATGGGAAAAGAATCGTTATAGGTCCGCTTAAATGCGTACTCTCAATCTCCAGCGCATTCCTTATTTTTAGAATTACAAAGGTCGCTTGCAGTTCTGACACTATTCAGAAAGCGGAAATCACAACTAGCACTCGCGTCGTCGTCAAAAGTGCACACTTTCTCTTTTTACAATACCAAACGGAACTAAGACGGGGAATCTACCATCACATTTAGGCAAGCTCGAAGCTACAGGTTATGTCGATACGAAAAAGGAATTTGCATTGCAGACCAACTGACGATATCTCCGCAACCCCTCACTTTTTTCTTAGCTCTTCGACTTTGCTCGTGGGCAACAGGCGCTAGAATAGATAATACATATTAGTTAGTCTCACTGCAATTTGGGGACCCTCGAAAGAGCACAAGTCGAGTGGCGTGCACTTTAGTCTAGGAGCAACAGTCACAATATGTGACTACAGCATGTGCGTCGCCTTTTATACCCCTCGCCAGAATTCCATACCTGGAGAAGCTAAACAATGGCACACTTAACCCAACAACACTCATGTGACATACGTACCACTGAACGGACAATAGGCTATGTGGCCAGCATACTGACCACTTCTTTCCAGAGTGCCAAACTAAGGTGCTCACTACTTTAGAAACAGTAAGGATGGAAAAGAGAAATGGCTTTCCTTGAGACCCTTAAGCAGGAATTCTCATTCATTAAGGGAAACTATGCAGTTATGATAACAAGTTGGATAATAATAGACTTTGCTATGGAACTGCCAGCCACCTACTATGGGCTTTATGTGCTCGGGCTCGGCGCGACAGAAACTATCCTCGGGGCCATAGGGTTAGCCCAGTTCCTGGCCTTGGCTTCAATGCAGTTTCCAGGCGGCTACCTAGCGGACAAATACGGAAGAAAATGGCTTATTTCAACAATGACCTTCGGGGTAGCCCTGAGCTTCATACTCTACGCGATAGCACCGTCGTGGCCCCTTATCCTTATTGGAGCCGTACTCATGGGCATATTCAACTCAACCTATCAACCAGCCTTGAGTGCAATGATTTCCGACTCTCTGCCACCAGAAAGAAGAGGAATGGGATTCGGCATAGTCATGCTGATCGCCAGCGCCTCCACAACACCAAGCCCAGCAGTCGCTGGCTTACTATACAAGTCCTTTGGACTGATTGATGGCATGAGAATAGCCTACGGTATAGTGATCGCTCTCTTCTTGACTGCTGCATTCCTCAGACTTTTCTTCTTGAAAGAAACACTACTCTCGGCCAAAAAGCCTAGTTTGAGCGAAATAATACAAAGCTATCCGATAGCCTTGAAAGAAAGCTTTGGTGTTTGGAAAAAAGTCCCAAGATCAATGCTTTACCTGTTTCTATCATCTTCTATTGCAATCTTCGGATTCTCATCAATAAATCTTTTTACAGTAATCTATGCTACAAGCGTGCTTCAAATGGACGAATTTGTGTGGGCCCTAATTATTGCAATTGTTCCTGTAACCACGATAATCTTGGCCATACCTGTGGGCAAACTCGTGGACAAGATCAGAAGAAAGATTCCCCTTCTAGCCGCCATACTACTCTTCGGACTTGCAATGTGGATTTTCATCAACGGAGACTTGATCCCCAAGGTCGCAACGTCCTTAATCCTTATAGGCGCAGGACAGGTAATGCTGAACGCGTCCTTCGGAGCACTTCAGACTGACTTGACACCAAGAGAGCAACGTGGAAAAGTAAACGGTTTCATCAACTTTTCCAACTGCGTAATAATGGCCATAGGCAGCCTGCTGGGCGGTTATCTATACGAACACCTGTTTCCTCAAGCTCCATTTTTGCTTGCAATAGCAATGACGTTGCCTTCGTTCCTGCTTACACTCGCTCTAGTAAAAGAGCCTAAAACAAGAGAAGAATAGGCGCACGCGTTGTTCTAAACATTCTAAACAAGGAGAGTCAGCGATATCTAATTCACACGCGCCACTTCGGAGTAGTTCGACCTTTCCAAGCATTTTTGAATGATGAACTGCCAGATGAGAACCAGAAAAGCCAAGGTCATGTTGCACATCCATAATTCCAATTTCCTTCTTTTCGGAACGTACAGATACACGCCAAGTGCGTTACACTCGTCGCGACTCTCTCTTCTAGGTCTTTTGTTATCTCATCCAGCTTCGAGGCATTTATACTTCTTTAGCATGAGCTGACCTAAGTGGGTGGTTGACTGGTTAGCTGTTTGGTTTGATCGTTGGGAGGTTGAGTTGGTGGAATGACAGAATATGCAGTCTTTTCCATCTGCACTGTTTTGCCATTGGAGAACCCCTATGGGATATCACAAAACCAGAGAATTCTCGACGTAATGCAAGTATTGGGTCACATCAACATCAAGAACACTCTGAGATACACTCAGCGGGTACAGTTCAAAGTGACGATTATATTTCCAAAGTAGCTAAGAACGCTGAAGAGGCAGAAGAGCTGGTAGAGGCTGGATTCGAATACGTGTGCACCACACATGAGGAAATCATAATCTTTGGAAAACGAAACTAACCCCTAGAAAACAATCCTTTAACAGTGGTACGGGAGAATCCAGAAGTGGGCCGGGAGAGATTTGAACTCTCGACCTTTCGGTTATCAGCCGAACGCTCAAACCAAGCTGAGCTACCGGCCCCCTTCAACAGCATCAAATAGATTATCGACAACTAGTTTTAAGGATTTTCGGAAGTCTTTTAATCGTTCAAAGGTTATTCTCTTTCGAAGGGCCCGTAGCCCAGTATGGATTAAGGCGCCGGCCTTCGGAGCCGGAGAACGGGGGTTCAAATCCCCTCGGGCCCGCCAAAGGTAAATAAAATGACCTATTCTTAGAAGTGAAAGTAATCTAAAGGCGAAGTTTGGGCCGGGATAGGTTTAAAATATGGGGTCAGAATTCCACCCGCCCGCCATAATTGACATCTGGTTTTAGGTTGTTCTGATTTCTTCTACTCCAACTCCTCTCATCTTTCTGAGCAAAACCACATTCAGCAACATCAGGATGGTCGACCATGCGATAAGAGAGCCAATAGCTAAACTTACGTTGACGAGGTTCTGTTCAACTGGTATCAGAAAGTTTCCAGTGGTGGGGCCTTACCTGAGAAATAGTAGTAGCAGACTGACACTATGCAGTTGAAAGGCGAAAAGTATGTGATATTTCCAAAGTCTATCCAGAGTGATGCATAGGCAGTGAAGGCAAGTATCAATGGAAGAAAGGAAATGAAAGACGCAGATTTAGGTGCCCTAAGTATGAGGACTGAAAAGTTTAGGAAAAGAGCTAGAGCATAGATGAACAGAGTACCAAGAAATATGCTAAAGGACAAGCCAACCGCATCAATTGGCATGACTGCAAATCCAAATCTGGCGAAGAAGACGCCTATCACAGAGATAAACATCACCGCAGAAATTGCCAATAGAGCGATGAGTGAAGATGTGAGATTCTCCATCAAGAAGCGAGTCGGAGAAAGCTTGGTGTATTTGGTAACATAACGGATGGATTTCGATGAGTACAGGAGTGATGAGGCTATGGTTACAGATGCTCCTGAAAGAGAAAGCATCAACAGATTTCCATAAGCCGTAGCTGTATAAATCCTTACAGCCTCTTCCACCTGAGGTATATAGTTTCCAAAAATATAGGCCCACATCAAAACCCAAAACTCAATAAAAAGGATTGACCAAAAGAGTATGTAAGGATTAGTCAAGAGCGATTTAGCATTCATCCAAAGATACTTAGTCAACTATTCCCCCTCTGCAAGTTCATATATCCTGTCAAGATTCTCAAGACTTGTAAGTAAAGTCCCTTTGCCTTCTCCTCGAACGATGCTAACCATTTTATCTGAAATCTTCAATCGCAATAGGGCGTCAGGTTCATCAATCATAGATATTTCAGCCTTTAGAAGTTCCTCAACTAGTAGCGGGCCATAGAGGGTTCCCTCAAACATGAAAAACACTTCCCAGTTTTGAAGATTCTTCAACAACCAGGTCTCATGTGTATTTATGAGAATCACGCCATCGTATTGGTTTAGGTGTTTCACCATCCTTCCTTTCTTCGCTGGATCAAGCTCCTCAAAGGGTTCGTCAAGCAGAACATGCTTGGCTTTCATTGCTAATGCAAGTGCAGTGCAGACGATTTTTGTTTGTCCTGAGGAGAGCTCGCTTAGCTTTCTCTTCTTGAGGAAATGCCAAATCGATGCCAAAATCCTTGATAATCCCAAAGGCAAATTTAGAATCTCCATCCGACAGGTTCGTGTAAAGCTTGACAAGGTCGAAGACGTTAGACCCGAGAAGTGTGTAGACTTCCTGAAAATTTGCTGAGAGCACTCCTTTGGCAGCATGGAAGTCTTCAATTGATCTCTCATCGATCAGAATTTTTCCTGACGTAATATTTGTTAGAGCACAGATTGCCCTAAAAAAAGTAGTCTTGCCCGACCCGTTTGGGCCCAGAATAAGACACTTGGTCTTAAAGCTTCCGCTGACTCCTTTCAAAACAGGTTCTTGACGCCACTTGTAGGTAACGTATAGGTCTTGACTCAATATCATATAGAACACTTTTATTCCTTGTATTCTAAAAACATTGCAGAATGTGCGTATATTATAGTTTCGGACTAGCAAGTACGTGATATTGTTGCTATCCTAGAAAAAAGGGGAGTTGTAGAAGATTTCGCCACTCGGTTTGGGATGCAAATTCCATCAACACTCCAAACGATTACGATAGATTTCTACGTTCATGAAAATTCTGAGAATTTAAACCCTAATCTCGACTTTCAGTGTGGAGGAAGAGGTTTAAATCTCCGTTTAAATTCTCGGAATCTTGCAGTCACATAGTAATCTGCGGAGAGTACAATTAAACCATAAATTTTCCATGTTTTAGAATTTGTTTTCCCTCGAGCGTGACTGTAGGGTTTTCGATCAAGAAGTCCCAATGAAGGGAGCATTCGTTTTTGCCCCCAAGCCAAGTGTTTTGCCCTATAGCAACATGGCACGTGCCGTAGGCTTTTTCTGTGGCTAAAAGCATGTCGCCGCACGGATTTGTGCCAAAGGCGAACTCTGCAATGCAGTAAGGGTTTCCAGTTGCCTTATGAAGCCGAGGTTTCATAAATTCGTAGCCCTTTTCAGCAGAGACGATTACCTTTTCTTTTCCCTTGAATTGGATTCTGAGACCTGTAGTTAAGCTTCCAGGAAGGGATTTCGGATATACAACTCCATGAGCACTATCCTCTATTGGTGCCACGTAAACTTCTCCAACTGGCAGATTGTGAACGTAATGAGTTACAGGAGTTGATTGAGGAAGAGGTTTGCCATCATCGTTATTCCAAAAACGTCCATCAGTGTATAATCTCAAGTCCGTGCCTTTTGGACATGTTAAGTGGATTTCTCCTCCCTTTTCCATAACACTGACAATTCGCTGACCCAAATCTGTCAAAGCATCATAATCAATGTCAAGGGAAGCAAGAAACATTTCCCGAGTCTCCTCATATGACTTCCCTAAAGCCTGTGCTTGCTGAAGATTAGGATCCAAAAAAGCCACAAGGTGAGTCTTCTTTTCCAAACACAGTTGAAGAAGATTATCCATCGACCATCTGGAGATTTTCTGAACTTCTATCAACCGTTCCCTAAGTTCTGGTTTTTGATAAATTGAGGTGTCAAAGGTGCTTCCTGCCATCAGAATAAACCAGTCAGCAACATCGACTAGTGCTTGAGGAACCTTGGGAACTCGTGCAAAGACTTCAAGTGGTGCTTCTACAAGTTTCGTCTGAGAAATGTAATCACCTCGACTCTGAACCAGCGTTTCAATTCCTCGCGCCTCGCATTCCACAGCGAAAGCGTAAGCAAGGTTCAAGTTTTCAAGCCCAGCATAGAAAACTGCAACTTGTTCTTGCTGAATAGGAAGCGCGTTGTCCATTACTTTTTTAGCAATGCCACGTAAACGGTTTGATATTTGGAACATTTAGCCTCATTCTCATTTGGCAGATAACTACCATTTATATTTATACAAAGCAAAACAGAAATTTTCAAAAGTGCGGGGGAATAGGTTTATACTGTCGTTTAAAACTGTCATGCCGTTCTCTATATGTTAGAAATTAGGGATAGTATTAAAAGAACTGAATTTAATTAGTTTTGAACACAGGAATAAGAGGGGACAAGGTTCTATGCAACAGATTTACTCTAAAACCTCTGGAAAAGCTTGGATAGATATTTGCAAATTGATAATAGAAAGAGGAGAAGAGGTTAGGGACGAAGGTTTAGTTCTTAAAGAAGTTATGAACCTTTTTATCAGTGTAGAAATCCCTTCTGTAGAAGACGAAATACTCATAAAATATGGTAATAAAGATGAAAGAGAATGGATGAGAAGATTATGGTTGGAAACAAATCCTATTCCAGCTATGGGAAGATTTCCAACTTTTGAGGTCAGTTATGGGAAGCGACTATTTGATGTCGACGGAAAGAATCATGTAGATTGGGTTATCAATAAGCTCAAGAATAATCCTGATACAAAATCTGCAACTATTTCCACGCTTTATCCTGGGGAAGAAAAAAAGACGAATATTTCCTGTGCACCAATTTTAGACTTTAAACTGAGAAATACAAAGCTTATCACTACAGTATTTGTAAGAAGTCAAGATGCCTATAAAAAATTACAATATGATATTCTTTTCATAGGTGAAATAGCTGAGATGATTGCTGAAAAATTAGGCGTTAGTTTGGGACCACTTAATTCATTTGTTGTATCAGAGCATATCTATGAGTCTGACTTTGAAGAAGTAAAAGCGTTGCTTGCTAATATTGCAAAGATTTGAAGGCTTATTCTCATTCCATTCTTCAAAGGATAAGATTGCATGTTAAAACTTGCGAGAATGTGCAGGGCTAGGTTCATACTAGCATATAAAACTGTCAAGTGATATTTCCAGAAAGCATTTATCGACAGAAGACCATTACCAATTCAAGGGGGTTGTGGGAATTGGAGAATAGATTCGAAACCTTGTTTAAGCTTTTCAACGAAAAGGCTTCGGAGAAGCATCCAGTTTTCCAGGCTGCAAAGATAGCTGAAGAAACGGGGGAAGCAATAAATTTGGTTTTCAAACTAGCAAGTTCTAGAAGGGAAAAGTATGATGTTGAGGAAATAAGAATGAGGTTGAGTGATGAGTTAGCGGATGTTGTTATAACCACTTACACTTGTGCCAGAGTCTGTGGAGTTGACTTATGGAAAGCCGTCGAAAGAAAATTAGACATGGAAATAGAAAGATGGGAGAAATTTGAAAACGCTACTAAATGACCACCTTTTTTCTTGCTTCTAAAAGTCGCCATGCTTAAGAATATTAACCAGTTCTTTGAAGGACAAAACACCGTTTACTAGGTTCATTATTGGTGGGTCATCCATCTGATGCATGACGTAAACGGGTTTGTTTCTCGCATAGGCGTACCCGATGTCAACGCTGACGCTCTTTCCAATGTAGCCATCAGGATTAACTACGTAAACAACGTCAGCTTGGTCAATCTTCTCCAGACACCGTAAGATGCCAAGAGCATCCAAACTCTTGGACACCATGAACACGATGTTTTCCTTCGTAAGCATATTCTCCAACTCTTCAATGTGGCTCAAGAACTTGAAGCTTCCACAAACATAAACGCTCTTCATGTGCCCACATCACATAATCCAGAGATTGCAACCGCTTAGAAAAATCTTATCTGAAAGACTTCGTGTGTATAGATTCTACAATCTCATATATCCATTCTAATCGGCTTATTCTGGAGTTGACAATTTTAAACGCCCAAGTAAAATCAAAAGCTACCCACAATTTGAAGTCGATTTTCTACTCTTCTACGCTCAAAAAGAGCGAAATTTGAGCGAAATAAGCAAAACGAAGATGATGCAGGGAAAGAGGTTTGAACTCTGGAGTGGAACACACGATTATGCTAATGCTACGTTTATGTAAGAATTGAACACGGGGAGTTTAAATGGGAATTTGAATCTGCTCAGGTCCGCTCCATTTTTCTTTTTTAGTTGTCGTTTCGAATTTCTTTTGGGTTTTTCATCTTTCTATTCAGCGTAAGGTTAGGATTTATGGTTGTTTTGAAATCTGAATCTTCAATTCATAATGTATAGATATGAGACGATATGTCATCACAAAATCGATTAGCTTTGTTGACGTTCAAAACGCTTAGGCAAATCATGGTAAAGAACGTAATTACTGTGGAACCAAACGCTACGGTAAAAAGTGCGGTTGAGCTTATGAATGCGCATGATATTAGCTCTCTTGTTGTTGTCAACCACGAAGTACCTATAGGTATCGCAACTGAACAAGATATGTTGAGAAGAGTTATACACAAGTCAAGGGTCCCCGAAAAAACACGTGTTAGCGACATAATGTCAAAGCCAGTAATTGTAGCTCCACCAAATATGCATGTTCATGAGGCTTCCAAACTCATGCTTGAACGGAACATAAGAAGGCTTCCAGTGGTCGAAAATGGGCGACTTGTGGGGTTAGTTACGTTGACAGATCTTATTAATGCGAGCCTTCCCCGAAAGATGTTTCGAAGAATGCGTGTATTCCAGCCCGCAAAGAAGAAATAGGCGCTAGGTCAGTTCTGCTTCGAATCTCATCCATCCAATAATTTTCTTAAAGCTAGATGACAGCTGAACCTTTTCACATAAGAAATTTTTTCAAGTTCTCGTATTGTCTTAAGAGCTGCTTTCCTTTCCGACTTGCAATGTAGAAGTTTCTTCCGCTTACCTTTTTAACTTCAATCAAGCCTAGGTCGTTCAATTCTTCTAAGTATCGATCCAGCTGTTGCGAATTTAGATGCGCCTTTTCGAGTATTTCGAATTTTGATTTTCCATTTATCGCGATACCAACTATGTCGAATAGTATGTCGATGTTGCTTCTTCTGTATCCGTGAAGCGAAGAGAATTCAGAAGTTGAATTCATAAGCAGTCAGTATCTTGCGTAACAGATTACAGCATATAAGCTGTGGTGTATAAGAAACTTGTTGCATGGAAAAATGAAAAGGCGAGGCGAAATTCACTCTAAACTATCTCTCGGACGAGAACAATTTTCAAACTATCCTTGTCTATAAAAACGTCTATCCTACTCATAATCGCGCTTGTTGGATCATACCAGCGAACAACCCAGCAGTAATGCTCTTTTCCGTCTGTTGGTTCACCTGCGCTTCCTAAGGGTTCTTTCAAAGCCCAACTATCAGACACAGAGTACATCATGCCGTCAGCTGTCAAAAATGACTTCTCAATTTCATAGCTGGCATTCGGATGCTGAGCCAAGTAGTTTTGAACTGTTGGGCTTTGCTTGGAAATCTCAGCTAAGCTTTGTTTTTGCGATTCGTAATAGTAAAAGTAGCCCACTGCTCCAGCAGCAACTACAATAATCAGAATTATGACGCTGTTTTTCGAGAGCAACTTCTTTCCCACATGTAGAATGAAAAATTGCAGTTTTATAAAACTACAGCTTAGAACACACTACAGAAGCTTTTCAAGAACGGTTAACCGACCGTATCTAAAAGCGATTCGTCAGATTGAACGCGCCAAATTCGAGCGCAAAACAGATTATGAACAAAGAAGAATTCTTAAGTCATGCAAGTTGAACGAATCAAAGGAAAACGTTAGCCATGATTGATTGGTTAAAGCTCTTGAAAGAAAGCCCGATGGAGTGGCTTCTGGAGGAATCAAATCCTTCCGTGCGGTACCTTACACTGCGCGATATTATTGGCAAAACACGGGGCGATCCTCAAATAGTAGCTGCGAAACAGGCGATTCCACAATCCAATGTTGTAAAGAAAATATTGCAGAAACAAAATCCCGAAGGTTATTGGGAAGAACCAACAAATCCATACCACCCAAAATACAAGTCTTCTTATTGGCAAATAATGACTTTAGGTCAGCTTGGAATGGACAGAACCGATAAAAGGGTTGAAGATGCTTGCGAATACATCTTTCAGTTTCAACTAGAAGACGGTGGTTTTTCAAGTCAGACACTGACAACAGCTGCGAAAGAGTATGATTGGTTGGTTAAGAAAGGAAAGAAGCTACCTCCAAAAGACGAGTGGGTGTCCTCGGTTGTTTTTGAGCATCAATACTCATGCCTCACTGGCAACATGGTTGCAGCATTGCTTAGAATTGGATTCGCGAATGACCCGAGAGTAAATAAGGCTTTAGAATGGCTCGTGAAAATTCAGAACAAAGACGGCGGATGGCTTTGTCCCTACTGGAGAGCACATGTCAGAGATACTCATGGCTGTTTCTACGGAACAATCTGCCCTCTTGAAGCTTTCGGCGAAGTTCCCCGAAAAAACCTGACTAAAGAAATGCAGAAGGCAATAGAAAGAGGAGCAGAATTCTTGCTCATGCATCGTTTATTTAGGGCTGATCATCACAATTACAGGGTGATTAACCAGGCTTGGCTGAAACTGGGTTTTCCATGGTTTTATGGATACAACATCCTGAGAGGATTGGATGTTCTGACTAGGCTTGGTTATGTAGAGGATGAAAGGCTGAATGACGCTGTTGAAATTCTTCTGCAGAAACGCCGAAGTGATGGAACATGGATTTTGGAATGTGCCCCTACTGGGAGGATGCAAGCCAATATTGAGACGAAGGGAAAACCGAGCAAATGGATTACTTTCATCACTCTTAGAGTTCTAAAGCGTCTAGGTTCAACAAAAAGATGATTGCAAGATTGGGATGCGGTTCTATTCCTCAAAGATATATCCTCAACTGAAATGTCGCTGATGCAATCTGCAAAGCTTTATCTTTGCGGAGAAGGCTTGACAAATAAAAAGAAACGAAAAGAAATGCAATTCGCTATTCGCTAGGGCTCTTTCTCGTAAGCGTCGACTATGTAATTGAATGAGAAGTCCTTCAATATGACACTGCCTTTCCTGCTTATGAGAAAGACCTTGAAATCTTGGATGTACTTACCCCAGTCTTTTTTGAAAGCTTGAAGAAACCTTACAAAATCTGCATAATCCTTGTGCACAGAAAACATTATCCCGTCTGCATCGAGACCTTGACCACTGCTTACAAACAAGACATTTGGCTGCATCTTCGCCCATTTCTCTCCTTCGTCCCAAAGCGATTCAATAAATTCCCTTGAACGGACACAAGTGAAGGCTATTATGTCAAATCCTAGGTAGGACAGGTTCGGAATTATAGTGTACTGTTTTATCGCTTCCTTTTCGAGAGCTCTCCTTAGTCTAGTCACTGTGGGCTGGGACATTGACAATGTTTTTGCCAGATCTCTGTCGCTTCTCTTCGAATTTTTGATAAGCTCGAAAAGTAGTTTGACGAGTTTTTCGCGTTTCATAAATGATATGTTTGCACGAAATCGCCTTATGAATTTTTTCGTTTTTCTAGTCAAAACTGATGCAAAATTGATGATTTACGAGAAGTTTTTCTTTATTTTATCGCATCTACTGTCCTCTTTAGAAGTAGTTGTGCTGCCTCTTGCGACGGCCAGCCGCCCAAGCCGCAGTCAGGGCCTGTAAAAGTCATTCTGTCGCCGTATTTTTCTTTGGCTGTTACAAATCTCTTTCGTATTGTTTCTTGGCTTTCGACTAGTTGCTCTGTGCTTGGTTTTGTTATGCCTTTTTCGTTGAGTTCTGCGACAATTGAGTTTATGTCTGTTCGTGATACGCCTACCCTTATTTGCTTGTCGGCTTCGTCGAGCATTTTCTTGGGCAGACTTTCGATGTTTTTGGGTGACGCAGCGTATTCGAATGACAACACATCAACGTTCCCAACGTCTAATATTTCCGCGATCCTTGAAGGAGAATGAAGATGCATCTGCTTTATGACGCCTTTGAAATCTAAGGCTTTTTCCAAGGTGTCTAATATTGTGTCCCTATTAGCAGATATATCTTGAAATCCGAAGCTGGGTTCATCTAAAGACACGACTTCGGTTTTAACATACTTGGAGTTCATAATGGAATTTTTGGCGAATCGTCTTGCAGTTTCAGCAAACATGAGGAGAACATCACTGTAAGGTGTGGTTCCAATTTCTTTCAAATACAACTCAAGAGGTCCTGTGATACATACGCGGAGCAGCACTTTCTTTCCCGTTTTTTCATAAATCTTCTTGGTTTCCTCACTGATTACGTACAACTCAGGTATAATCGCGTCTTTCTCATCAACTATGTACGTGCCTTTTTCCATGGCCTTGTGGATAATTTCCGTAAATTGCCTGTATATATCATATTGCTGCGGATAGTTAACAACATCTAAGCCAGTCTCACATTTTTTCTTGAAAGAGTCTATTACGACTTTGTAGAAATTGTTAAACAAGAACGCGTTCGCTTTTAGGCTTTTTTGGCTGATAACAGCCTCTCTTGCAAGAACATATGCTCTATTGAACAGTTCTCTATTTGCATAAGTTGGCAAGGGAAAACTCCCTATGTCATCAACAAGCGTATTCATACATGCACGTTAGCGCGTGAGTCATTTAAAGATAACTTGTCTTTCCTAAAACAACAAATATTGTTCGGAAAATGTGGTGACTTCCCCACGATCTCCATTCTTCTTTTTGACGCGTGCTACCTTATGGATGCTTTCTTTCTGTATAAGATAATCGAACCTGTGATCCAATATGTTAGTGCTAAAATCGATATGAAAATCTGATTCGGAAATGACTGGTTAACCGCGTTCAAGATAACAAAGAAAGCCATCACCAGATTATGAACAAAAACCAAAAGGTAGTAATTAACAACAGTCATCAGTTTCCCGTATCCCCTGTGAAAATATCTCTACTTAAACATTCTGTTTGTTTTTGTCTTGACAATTTTTGAAGCGTCCCTCTAAGTAATACTTCATTTCCAACAAACAATGTCATGACGTGCAGAAAAGAATATAAGTTGCGGTTTTTCACATCAAGAATGATTGGTGTATCATCAATGACCATTTGGAAATTACGTCTATCCATGGTCGCCTCCTTAGGCATAATATTCACGTTGTCCACGCTGGTTTTGGCCGTAGTTCTGAGCCTGCTTCAAGTCTTTGATTTCATGACACTGGGTATTTTGATTATAGTTTTCAACATTGTTCAATGGTTAATATTGCCGTACATAATTGATGCTCTCTATCGTGTAAAAGAAATCCCCAATAATGAACATCCAAAGCTGCACGAAATGATTGATGACCTCAGCAGAAAGAGCCGAGTAAAAAGGCCAAGGCTAATGCTTGCCCAAATGCCGATTCCAAATGCCTTCGCATATGGCTCGCCCATAGCTGGAAACCGTGTAGCAGTCACAAGTGGTTTGTTAAAAACGTTAGATTATGACGAAGTTGAGGCTGTCCTCGGACATGAGCTTGGGCATCTGAAGCACAGGGATGTGCAGACAATGATGTTTGTCTCGTTGCTACCCGCATTGTTCTATTACCTAGGCTATTCCCTCACGATTTCATCTGCATACGGGAGAAGAAGGAATGAGGGTGGCGGCGCTGCATTGCTGGGAATGGGTCTGGTGGCTTTCTCATTGTTCCTCACTTATGTTTGCGTAACGTTCCTTAGCCGCGTCCGAGAATACTATGCCGACAGGCACAGCGCCTCGATAGTGACTGAAGGTCCTAGGAAGCTTTCACAAGGCTTGGCAAAAATCGTTCATACAACCAGAAACATGAAGAAAACGAGAGGAACAGCACAGAATTTGAATGCATTTAGGGCGTTGTTCATCGCTGACCCTGACCGAGCAGAAACAGATGCTATGGCAATTTCAACGGTAACAGCCTCAGGCGACCGAAAGCTAGTCCAAGAGATTCTGTCAAAGAAGCTAACAACAGCTGATAGAGTCACTGAAATTTTCTCCACTCATCCTAACATAATAAAGCGGCTGAAGGCGCTCCAAGAACTGAGCTAGCAAAGCCTACTTCTTAAATATTCAACTATTTCATTTCTTAGCAAAACCTTAAACATCGCAAACGAAGAATTCTAGCTTATTACATGTGGTGTCCATGCAATCTCAAAGGATGTTCTCTGAAATCGAGAACCTAGAAGGCGAAATGGCGCAAGCCCTGATGGAGCTCGTTCGGGTTCCGGCAGTTGCCCCGGAGAACGGTGGAGAAGGAGAATCAAAGAAAGCTGAAAAGCTAATGGAGAGACTAGAAGCTGTGGGCTTCGACAAGATTGAACGATACGATGCAGAAGATGCCCGAGTTCCCTCAAAGAAGAGACCAAACGTAGTCGCTTACAGTTATGGGCACTCAAGCACCGAAAGACTTTGGATAATAACGCACATGGACATAGTTCCACCAGGAGAAGAGTCTCTTTGGACAGTTACAAAGTCCTTCGTGCCAGCACTTAAAGAAGGGCGAATCTATGGACGGGGTAGCGAGGACAACGCGCAGTCAATGATTGCCTCCATCTTTGCAGTCAAAGCTTTGAAAAACTTGGACACAAAGCTAAAACGAACCATGGCTCTGGCCTTTGTCGCGGATGAAGAACAAGGAAGCACCTACGGAATTCAACATCTAATAAAGCAAGGGCTCTTCAAGAAAGACGACTTGATAATTGTGCCAGATGGCGGAAGCGAGAATGGAAGCTTTATAGAAATAGCCGAAAAAAGTGCACTTTGGTTTAGGATACGCACAACCGGAAAACAGGCTCACGCAAGCAGACCTCATAAGGGTTTGAACGCACATCGGGTAGGAATGGAATACGCTTTAGCTTTGGACAAGATGTTGCACGAGAAATATTCGCTCACAGATGCCTATTTCGATCCGCCTGAAAGCACGATTGAACCAACTAAGAAAGACAAAAATGTTGACGCTGTAAACATAATCCCAGGAGAGGACATAACTTATTTCGACTGCAGAATTCTGCCAAACTACAATCTGAACGAAATAATAAGCGACATTAAAAAGCTTGCAGAGGACTTCGAAAAGAAAACCGAAGCTACGATAAAATTCGAACCTATACAGAAAACTGTCGCTCCAAAGCCAACAGACCCCAACGCCAAAATAGTCACCATGTTAAAAGAAACGATCAGAAAAGTCAGAGGAATAGAGCCAAAGGTTGGAGGAATAGGCGGAGGAACATGCGCTGCCTTCTTCAGAAGAATAGACGTTCCTGCAGTTGTCTGGAGCACAATAGACGAAACAGCCCACCAGCCAAATGAATACTCAAAAATAGAAAACCTCGTAAACGATGCAAAAGTTTTCGCGCTCCTTGCAGTTTCTTAGATATTTTAATGTTTGTGTTCAAAAAGCTTATATGGATGGATAATCCATCCAATCTCCATGCGACCACCCTTTAATAGTCCACGTGAAGTAGCGCTGTTAAGCATTTTCACAGCTTTGTGTCTGGCAATTCAGTTGTCTCCGCGACCGCCTAATGTTGAGCTTACTTCGCTCTTCACCTTTTCCATAGGTTTCATGTCTGGTTTGCTGGTTGGATTCTTGTTTGGAAGTTTTGTGATGTTTGTCAATGCATTCTTTTCTCCGTGGGGGTTTGCAGGTCTGAACATGCCTTTTCAGATGGTTGGTATGGGTATGGTTGGCCTAGCTGGCGCCCTATGTAGAAGATATTTGCAGGGCTATACCTCGGGAAAATTCTGCATTGAAGCGGCAGTTTTCGGGGCGTTTCTAACTGTGATTTATGACTTAATAACTAATTTTGGAGTGGCATTCTCTTATACGATCATTGGAATGCCCCCAAGCTTAGCGTTAGTAACCGCTATTGCTTATGGGGCGCCCTTTTCACTAATACACGTGTGCTCAAACCTTGCCGTGTTTGGAATAGCCTTCCTCCCGATGATCAAGGCTTTAAATCACGTATCAATGGTGAAAAATTTTGGTTGAAAAAAGAACACTGGTGTTCATAGCTTTAGGGATGCTTGTTTGGGCATCATTAACCACAGGTTTTATGGCCTATTATTACTTAGAACAAATAAGGTATCAAAACCAACTCGCTGATAAACAACAGTTGCTGAACGAACTGACACAAAATTATGATACGGCTACTACTAAGCGGAATTTGTTGTCTGGAGAATATGGGGTGTTATTTGGAGAATACCAATGGTTCGTATATAAGAATTGGTTCACAGGTGAAAATTGTTCTTTATGTATGGGCGAGTTTGAAAAGTTGCTTTCCAACCTAAGGGGCAATTACACATCAACACTCGATGAATTTCCAGAATTAAATACAACCTACAACAATCTGTTAGATGAGTTTCAAAGACTCAATGAGCAAAGCCAAGTTACAAAAGAAGAGTTCGGCTCATTACTTGATGACTTCTACAAATTGTTCACGGCCTTGATGACAAAGGAACTAGAAGGCCTTGCGGAAAAAGCAACCGTGATATATGTAAACTTATGCATCGACTACGGTAACCAAACAATAAAATGGTACAACAACACCTCCACCTCTCTAGGTACAACATTGTTTGACTTAACGCGAAATATTACAGATGTCGAGTATTCCTATTGGCCAACGATGGAGCCGGGCCATATACTCATAACTTCGATAAACAATTACGCGCAAGGATACTGGATATGGTATTACTGGGACGATGTAAAAAATGAATGGATTTTCGGACCTGTCGGCTGCGACGCTTGGGTTCTAAGTGATCATGGCATCTACAAATGGGTTTGTGGGTCCTAAGATTTCAGTCAGCTAACGAAAAAGGATTTTAATTGGAAAGGGCTAAAACTTGACATTACTGCTAAAGGAAGTGTAACTATTCGAGGTCAGCGAACTTTGACTAAAGCTTCTGAAATATTTGTGAGGGTGCATGAAGAAGGAAGAAAATTCTTGCTTGAATCTGAAGCCAAAACAGTCTGCATGGAATATGGAATTCCAGTTACGAAGTTCAAATTTGCAAAAAACGAAGCAGATGCAGTTAAGTTTGCCAATGAAATTGGCTACCCAATAGTTCTAAAAATTGTGTCCCCTGACGTTATTCACAAGTCGGATATTGGAGGGGTCAAAGTTGACCTTAAAAACGAAAAAGAGGTTCGAAACGCCCACAAAGAGATCTTAAAGAATGTTAAGAAGCACAAGACAGATGCAAAAATATTCGGCGTACTTGTTCAAGAAATGGCTCCTCAATCAACTGAAGTCATAGTAGGCGCCATCAAAGACCCACAGTTTGGTCCAGCCATAATGTTTGGTCTCGGCGGAATTTTCGTCGAAGTACTGAAGGATGTAACGTTTCGAGTCGCGCCACTAACGGAAGATGAAGCGCGCGAAATGATCACCGAAGTCAAGACTTACCCGTTACTTAAGGGATATAGGAATACGCCTCCTGCAGACATAGATGCTATAATCAAGATTTTGCTGAATGCTTCAAGGCTTGTCATGGAGCATCAAGATATTAAGGAGCTTGACCTGAACCCCATAATGGTTTATGAGAAGGGAGCAATAACAGTTGACGCAAGGATTATTCTAGAGTAATATTTTCATGAGTCATTGTTTAGGAATGCTTACTCTCATCTTCGGTGCCGACTTGAGATGCGCATGAAAATTATTTATGTTTAATGCGCGCTTCTCTTCTTAATGGTGCCAAACGTGAAGGAAAGAAAGGATTTACTTGTAAGGAGTTATAGAGAAGGCGATGAAGATGTTTGGCTACACATCGTGAACGAAAGTCTTAGGGGATGCCTAGGTTATGAACCGAGAGTTTTGCACGATTTCTTGAGGTGGAAAGAGAGCATCAGCTTTGACAAGAAAGGCTTGTTTTTCGCCGAAATTGGCGATAGGGTTGTTGGAACTATCGCATCTGCACCACTTAGGTATTCGGCGAAAAAGAAGGGGCGCATCACCGACTTAGCTGTTCTACCTGCACATCAGCGGAAAGGAGTTGGCACTGCGCTTCTAAAAGCCAGCCTAAGCTACCTCAAAAAAGTGGGTATGGAAGAGGCTGAAGCTTGGAGCTGGAATTTTTCCGCATTCTTAGAGTTCTATAAAAAACACGGCTTCAAACCTGTGAGGAAGCACCTCGGGATTTACTGGGACTTGACCAAACCACTGCCAGAACTTACTATAAATAGAGGGGTTAAAGTTAAACAAGCGACAATGGCGGAAATAGATGATTTAGCTGAGCTTGCTTCTAAGGCTTATCTTCCTTACTGGGATTGGTGGTATGAAGACTACGGTGGTGTTGAAAAAGTTAGAGCGTATTGGAGAAAGAGAGTGAAAGATGAACTTAAAAGAGGCTATGTTCACTTTATTGGATGCATCAAAGAGAAACCCGTGGGCTTTTCAGCTGCACAAATCGACAAAAAGTTTATCGAGGAAAAAGGAGTAAAGCTAGGCACTCTTTGGGCTGGGGTTGCTGTCTTACCAGAACATAGGGGAAAGCACATAGGCTCAAGGCTCCTGCAAGAAGCATTAACATTTTTGAAAAAAGAGGGCATGAAAAAGGCAATGGTTGGAACGTTCTCTTATCTCGATTCGCACACTCCCGCAGTAAACCTCTATCTTAAGTCCGGCGGGATAATCACTAGAGAATTTGTAAGCATGAATAAACCATTGTAAAGATGTGACAGCACTATCATCAATGCAAGGAGAATATCATGCGAGAATATTCCTTGAATAAATACAAAAACTGGCCAAAACACGAAATCTTTTCAAAGACGTGCATTCCTCCGGAAACACCATTTTTCTTGAGGTTGGATGGATGGAAATTTAAGAAGCTTTCAAAGTCTATAAAAGCTGAGAAACCCTTTGACGAGAAATTCACAAAGTGTCTGGTTTCATCTGGGAAAATTCTGTTTAAGAAGGGTTTCAGCCCAGCGTTGATTTACGTGGCAAGCGATGAACTGAATATTCTATTTCTTGACGGGGCACCTTTCCGCAGGAGGGTTGAAAAAGTAGATTCTATGTTAGCCAGTTTAGTTTCAAGCACTTTCACGCTAAGTATACAAAAACTCTTTGACAAGAAAGAAGTTGTAGCCTTTGATTCCCGCGTAATTGTCGCTTCAAACGATGGGAAAATAATGCAATACATGGCTTGGAGGCAAATGGATACATGGAGAAACCACAATAACGCCTACGCCTACTGGGTTCTCCGCAAGCTAGGACGGAAGCCTTCAGAAATATCTAAAAAACTTCGGGGTTTGAAAACCAAAGAACTTCATGAGCTGATGTTCAAGCATGGCGTGAACCTCGCAAAGACACCTCAATGGCAAAGAAGAGGAGTTCTAATATACAAAGAACCCTTTCTCAGGAAAACCAGAGGCCAATCTGTGACGAGATGGAGGCTAAAAGAAGACTGGAAACTACCGCTTTTCACGTCAAGACGGGGAACAACGTTAGTTAAGAAGATACTTGACTGGTGCACTTATGGCTATGGCAACTGAGACTGTGTAGTTCAAGTGCATAGGGAAATGGTTATAATGACAAGACTGTGGTAACTAGCTTTATCGAGAGAGAATCATGAGTGAAGATGAGGCGATTTTCACCCCGTCTGATTCCATTCGCTACACTGCTCAGAATAGGAAAGTTTCAGTTGATGCCTTCAGAATTCCTAAACGCCTTTTGCTAACATATCAAAGAAGCGCGTTTGAATGCGCTAAGAATTTAGTAAATGGGAAACAGGTCGATTGGATCTATGGTGAAAGTCAACCTTTCTGCATCGGACAGTTCAACAATGTGGAGATTGGGGTAGGTCGCTTTTGGGTAGGAGCCCCTGCTGCTGCTATGACGTTAGAAGAAGCAATTGTATGCGGAGCGAAAATAATATTCGAAGTTGGCTTGGCAGGCGGTCTGCAACCTTTTCTTCAACCTAGTAACATAGTTATCGTGACAGAAGCAATCCGTGATGAAGGAACTTCTTACCATTATTTTCCTCCAGAAATGCGTCTAGAGTCTTCTGCACGGCTAAGAAGCATGCTGATTAATCGCTCGGAAAATGAAAAAATAAGACGTTTCGTCGGTTCTGTGTGGTCCACTGATGGAGTCTATAGAGAGACACGTGGTAAGTTCCTCAATTTTAGAAAGTCGAATGTTCTGGCAGTGAATATGGAAACTTCGGCTGTCTTCGCAGTAGCAAAGTATAGAAATGTTGAAGCTGCTTCCGCTCAAGTCATATCAGACGTTTTGACCGAAGACGGATGGTTGCAAGCCTTTGAAGAGCAATCGGTGAGAGAAAGCACAAAGACTCTTTTGAAAGCCGTTGTAGCTGTTCTTTCCGAAAGTTGAAAGATCGCTGATGGTTTGAAAAGCTTAAAGAAGTCATAGCGGATTTACTGTTTAATTCTTAATGGTGAATATCTTGGGCAAGCGTAGTCATCCATATATTCCGAATTCCTTGCCAAGCATCAAGAAGGAAATGATGCGGGAAATTGGCATAAAAGGCATAGATGAACTGTACGCTGATGTTCCTCAAAAATACCTCTTAAAAAAACCGTTGAATCTTCCTGGCGCTTTGGTAGAGTTTGAGGCTTACAAGCATGTTGAAGCCCTTCTTTCAAAAAACAAAACAAGCAACAATATGCCAATATTTCTCGGAGGAGGATGCTGGCCGCACTATGTGCCAGCCGTTGTGAAAGAAATTGTTCAACGCAGTGAGCTCCTCACTTCATATACGCCTTATCAGCCTGAGGTTTCGCAGGGTATGCTCCAAGCTCTTTTTGAGTATCAAAGCATGATTTGTGAGTTAACTGGAATGGAAGTTGCCAACTGCTCGATGTACGATTGGGCTTCGGCTTTAGGGGAAGCAGCTCGTATGGCTTCTCGAATAACTAGGCGAAAAGAAATATTAATTCCCAAGCTTACCCATCCAGAGAGAGTCGCCACAGTCCAAGCTTATGCTGAACCAGCGCGAATTGCAATCGAAGAATTGGCTTATGAAAAAGAAACTGGACAAATCAGCCTCGAAGATTTAAGGAGCAAAGTCTCAGACAAAACAGCTGCAGTTTACATTGAAAATCCAGCTTATCTGGGCTTTATCGAAACTCGAGTTGATGAAATTGTTAAGGAAGCACATTCACACGGAGCACTTTTAATCGCGGGCGTTGACCCGACTTCGCTTGGGATTTTGAAGCCGCCTGGCGATTATGGTGCCGACATTGTGATTGGCGAGGCCCAGCCACTGGGAAACTTCATGAATTTTGGCGGTCCACTTCTGGGAATTTTTGCATGCCGTGATGATTTGAATGTGATTAGGCAGATGCCAGGTCGCATAATCGGGATGACAACAACTCAAGAAGGCAGCCGACAAGGTTTTTGCATGACATTGCAGACTCGCGAACAACACATTAGACGTGAAAAGGCAACATCCAACATCTGCTCCAATGAAGCCTTGTGCGCCGTAGCTTCAGCCGTTTACATGGCTTTACTTGGACCTGAAGGCTTGCGTGAACTTGCAGAAACATTAATGTACAAGGCTAATTTCGCTGCAAGGCTGCTTTCGCAAATAGGATGTGTTAGGGTTCCCATCTTTGAATCGGCGCACTTCAAAGAATTCACAGTCAATTTTGACAAGACTGGTTTAACCGTTAAGAAAGTGAATAAGGAACTTCTGCAGCATGGGATTCATGGCGGCAAAGATATTTCAAAGGAGTTTCCAGAGCTAGGCGAAACAGCACTGTACTGCGTGACTGAGATTCACTCCAAAAAGGAAATTGAGCTTCTCGCAGAAACTTTAGCGGGGATTTTGAGTGGAAGGTGAATGGTAATGTTCAAGCAAGCACGTTGGAATGAGCCAGCGATCTTTTCGCTTGGAAGAGAAGGAAGAAGGGGACATATTCCGTCGACAGCCGAGGAGGACATCAAGCATGCTATAGGCAGCTTGGACTCAGTTGTGCCAAAGCGCATGCGACGCACCAGCAAAATTAGGCTTCCTGAGCTTTCGGAAGTTGAGGTGATGCGTCACTTTCTGCGGTTGTCGCAGATGAATTATGGGGTAGACTCGGGTTTGTACCCGCTTGGAAGCTGCACAATGAAGTATAACCCGAAAATAAACGATTTATTAGCAAGTTCACCGAATCTTGGAATGCTTAACCCATACCAAGACGAAAGTACCGTTCAAGGCATACTCGAAATCCTTTACAGACTTGAGACGTGGCTCGCAGAGATTACAGGAACCGATGAAGTGTGTCTTCAACCTGCCGCGGGTGCGCATGGTGAATTCTTGGGCACTCTGTTGATGCGGGCTTATCATAAATTTAATGGGGATTATGAAAAGCGAAGCGAAATCATAGTCCCAGATTCTGCGCACGGCACAAATCCAGCAAGTGCAACTATGGCGGGATTCAGCGTTGTTGTTGTTCCTTCCGATGATGAAGGCTGTGTCAGCTTGGGAGCTTTGAAAGCGGCTATTTCTGAAAAAACTGCGGGTTTGATGCTTACCAATCCTAACACCCTGGGAATTTTTGAGAAGAACATTGACGAGATATCCAGAATAGTTCATGATGCCGGTGGACTGCTCTATTATGATGGTGCAAATCTAAACCCACTGTTGGGTAAGGCTAGACCAGGCGATATGGGCTTCGACATAGTTCACATAAATATACACAAAACCTTTGGCACACCCCATGGTGGAGGCGGTCCAGGCGCTGGTCCTGTTGGCGTTTCTAAGGAATTGGCTGAGTTTTTGCCTGTTCCTCGCATAGCCTTTGACGGTGGACGCTTCTCTCTCGATTATGATAAACCGCATAGTGTTGGAAAAATTCGCAGTTTTTATGGGAATGTTGCCGTTCTCTTGAAAGCCTATGCATACATCTTAAGCTTAGGGTATGAGGGATTGAGGGAGGTAGCAGAAGTCTCTGTTCTGAACGCCAACTATCTAATGAAAAAGCTTGAAGAAATCAAGGGCTTAGAGCTTCCATACAACAGTCAAAAGCCGAGAAAGCACGAGTGCGTCTTGAGCGCAAAGCCACTGAAAAATGAAACAGGGGTCTCAGCCTTGAACATTGCTAAGCGGCTACTTGATTACGGACTGCATGCACCAACCATTTACTTTCCGCTAATTGTTGATGAGGCATTAATGATTGAGCCTACGGAGACATTTGAGAAGGAAGAATTGGACCGTTTTATTGAAGCACTGCGCAAAATCTGCGAAGAAGCCCGCACGAATCCTAAAACTGTTCTCAGCGCACCGCATGATACCGCTGTTTCGCGGCTGGATGAGGTGAAGGCTTCGCACCCGAAAACAATGTGTTTAAGCTGGAGAATGTACGAGAAGAAAAAGCTTGCCCTAACCAAGCCATAAGATCATTTCGACGCGTGCACTATACATCTTGGAGGGAATACCCCTCCTTTTTCCTTGTAAACTTCTTTCACGTCTTGAGTAGCCACCATTAATGCATTTTTAAGTATAGAGTTAGTTATCTTGGTGCACATTTCTGTTGACTTTGTTACGAAGTGATTAATCCTTCTTTCTGGAATCTTTTCGCCTTTGAAGACAGCCCACTCACAATGGCGGAATCCAACCAGATGAGATTATGTAACAGTTTATATGGTTTGTCCACTTTAGTTAAGGGATTACAGCAGGATGTGGGAGAGATTGACGGAGCTGGAAGATAAAGTACGAGAGGCGGTTGGCAAACTAGTTGATCCCGAAACTGGGCTGACCTTCGAAGAAATGCACCTGATCAAAGGCGTTAAAGAGGAAGCGCCAAGCATTGTTAAAGTGGAGTTTGTCCCCTCAAGTCCATTCTGTCCAATCGCTATCAAGTTAGCCATGGATGTTAAGAACGTGGCATCAAAGGTTGCAGGCGTCAAAAAAGCCTTAGTCTATTGTCGTGGGCACATGATGGAACAACAGATCAACGAAATGGTGAACAAAGAACAGCAGAAATGAACTTAACAGTTCTTTTAGGGTACTTAACTGTGCGAGCGTAAACAATATGCAGGTTAAAGGTGAACATGAGATTTATTGCTGTGGCGCCCGTGTGCGGATTTCACAGAAAGGTGTGGAAGTTTTAAGCGAGCCAACGGTTGAGTATTGTCCCTTACACGAAGCTCTTTATGGAACCAAGACGATTGATGTGGAGTCTGTGAGAAGAAGTGTAGAAATGAAAATTGCAGGTTTCGGTTTCTGTTGTGGAAATCGCGTTTTCGATGCAGAATCAGTTGTTGCTTATGGGGCCTCTGAGATGATGCGAGTTTGGCTTGAGAAGGGGCTTATTGACTGTGCCATTGTCGTTTGTGAGGGAGCTGGAACAGTTATAACATCCAATGGAACGCTTGTGCAAGCCATCGGCGCTCGCTTAACAGGTATTGTCAAGACTTCGCCCATTCTCGAGACCATAAAACGTATTGAGGTGGACGGCGGAGTTGTGTTGGATAGGGACCGTGCTTTGATTGACCAATTTGAAGGGGTGAAACATGCTTTCAATCTAGGCTTCAAACGTGTTGCGGTTAGCGTCGCTGGGTTTCAAGCGAAGGAAATTAGCAAAATTAGGAATTTTGAAGTTAATGCGAGGGCGGATGTTCTTATTTTTTCTGTCTGCAATACATGTGTGTCCGAAGCAGATATGAAACATATTAACAAAGCTGATGTTGCATGTGCAAGTGCTTCGAGAATACTTCGAAAGGAAATCGGCAACAAAGCGCTGCTGCAACTAGGCGTGACAATCCCAATTTACGCCTTGACAGAGAAAGGAAAAAGGCTTGTTTTGGCTTACTTGGCCGAATTCAAGGACAAACTTGTCATCTTCAGGACAACCAAACTGCCATACCAAGCAAAAGAGATAGGTCCAAAGCTTAAAGACTTACATTGATAACCGCAAGCCTTAAGTGTTGAAGCCAATGTTATGTGTGTTGTCAGAATATAGGTGTTGAATCAATTTGGCAGTGGAAAGTTTTTCAGGAGCTAGACAACCAGTAGACGTGAAAGTTGGCGAATTAACCCCGGCTTCTAGAGCTGTAAACGTCATGGCAAAAGTGGTTTCGAAAACCGACATTAGAAGCATCGCCGCAGGAAGAGATGGTGCTCCGCATCGTGTCTGCGACGCTCTCGTTGGCGACGAAACGGGCTGTGTTTACCTGACTCTTTGGGATGATAACATCGAAAAGGTGAGTGAAGGAGAAACTGTAAGCATAAAGAATGGCTACGTGAGCCTCTTTAGAGGTAATATGCGATTGAATGTTGGTAGATACGGAACCCTAGAGGTCGCAGAACAGGCATTAGCAGCCGAAGTAAACACCTCTAATAACCTGTCAACCAAAGTGTATGAGCAACCTAGACGCCCATTCAGGGGAGGAGGCAGAAGGGAATTCGGCGGAAGAGAGAGAAGAGGCGGGTATAGACAGAGAAGATACTAGCCTCAGACTCCTAAAAGATCACCCACTTATTTTCTTCTAAGTAGAGTCATTGGTCTGTTGAACCTAGTTGCTTTTTCCAAAGGTTGCTTCAAGTCGAAGCTATTATACCAGCCTAAGAAGTCGAATTTTTCATTCTTGCTAATCAATTCTAGGAATTCTTGTGGAAAAATCAACTTGCCAACCTTCTCTGTCTTGAAAATTCTTGTTTTTCTTTTTTCTATGGCTTCAATTGTTATTCTCTCAACTATTTTTTGTGCGACATAGTTCAACGGAACTCCTTGCCATGTTACATTTACGACTAATTCATCTTTTATTATGGTCCAGCTTTCGCTTCCTAACCTTGTCCAGTCGAATTGAACAGCAGCATCAATCAAGTATAAGCCGCCGTTTTTCAGACAAGCAGCCATCGAATCTAGATGTGATAGAAAATCGCTGTTTGACTCAACTTCGATAGAGCCGAGCATACAGAATGCAAAATCAAACATTTCTTCGACTTTGAAGTTCCGCATGTCTGCATGAATAGTCCTTATTCTTATTCCACCTTTCTTCGCCTTTTCCAAAGAATACTCAAGCATTGCCTTGCTGAGGTCCAAGCCCGTAAAAACATAACCGCGTTTGGCTAGTTCGAGCATATATGGGCTTGGTCCACACCCAACATCAAGAACCTGCCTGACCTTGATCTTAGAGAATTTCTTGATACTTCTTTCGAAAAAGTCAACTTCACTGCGGATGTCTCTGAACCCGAAGGCAATTTCATAATAGAAAGGACTATCATATACGCTGGCTTGTTCTTCTTTTCCCATAATGCATCAACTCCCTTATAGACCAAATGCACGAACTATTTCTTCTTTAGCCACTATTTAGCTTTCTTACTTAGACATGTTCAAGATGTCCCTTACGCACGTCAGAAAACCGTGGCCTTTTTGCTCTTTATATTCTAGTCCAAGTCTGCGACACAAACTTTTGACAATTGACCTTTCAATGACTTCAGCTCCTACTCCAAAAATCCCTCTTATACCTTCAGCGAAAGTTTCAGGTTTATCAGGTATCTCCGCTTTTTTGAGAGCACATAGGTTTTGGAGATGAAAGTAGATTGCTTCTCTTCCGCTTTCTCCGAGAGTTAGCAGACCTTCATCAATAGCCGCAAGCAGCGTTTGTCGGAGCGGATCTTCGGGTTCGACCAATTTGTTATATCCTCACAGCTCTTTGATGTGGACATAGAAGGCTAGTAGAAAGAACACGTAGGCAACTGCGTAGAGCAGGTCGATTGGATGGCCACTGTAGTATGTGCCCCTTGAAGTGGTATAGCTGAAAAGGGCATAGCCCCACGTATTCAAGATAATGGCGGCGTTAATCAGTGCCCACGACTTTCCTAGATTTCCTTTCGCGAAGATCAAAAGCCCCAAAACAGCTACGGACAACAAACAGATGCCCAGAATTGGATAGGCGATGTCTATGATCACCGTGGCCGAGTCTTGAGTGCTCAAGATTGGAGTTAGTAAAGCCATAGAAACCGAAATAGCTAATGCTACAGTTGTTGCCAAGGAAACAATTAGAATTCTGTTCGATAGAACAGAACCAAAGATTTTAACATACAAATACAACGCGATGAAGAACGGAATGTATCCGCTTAGCAAGAAAACATCTGCAAGTGAAGGATAGGGCATCTCAATACCTAAAACAAGCGTATAGCCAGTCCACAAAGCCTCCCCAACAAACCAAAGGAACAAACCACACGTGAAAAAAAGCCAGACCATAGAAAATTTTTCTTTTACTCTATGGCAATACTTGTCCAAAGAGAAGCTAGATGATACAACAGCGGCACCTGCAATGATCGAAGGAAACGTATTCGAGAAAAGAGATATGAAATTCGGATAATACCCTTGTAAAGCATATAATAATGTCAAACCAGCTACTAGGATCACACTAATCTTGTAGACGGTCAACAATGAGGGGCATCCTAGATTCTACTCTAGTTTACAAAACCCTATGAATCCGATTTATGCCTTATGACTTGTAAATCCATATTCATGTTAGTTGACCAAGCAACCAAAAATATCGAAAAGCGTTGGCTCTTTTTGAAGATTTGCCTTAGAGTATACCACAACCTTTAAAGCTCATGTCTGAAAACATCAAAATCTCGCTGAAAGGAGAAATTAAGATGCCTCAACAAAAAGAAGAGAGAAAACCAACAGTGGAAGAGTTGCTTGCTAAAGCCAAAAAACCAGCACTACTGGCCTCGCCAATGCACAAGTTTTATGAAGGGAAGGTTCAAGTAATGCCCAAATGCGCCATAACAAGTCCAAAAGATTTTGCAATATGGTATACTCCAGGCGTTGCTACACCCTGTAAAGAAATTCACGCAAACCCAGACAAATCATTCGAACTTACAAACCGATGGAATTATGTTGCTGTAGTCTCAGACGGCACACGCGTATTAGGCTTAGGAGACATAGGTCCAGAAGCCGCCATGCCCGTAATGGAAGGAAAAGCTCTGCTGTTCAAGTATCTGGGCGGAGTAGATGCCTTTCCAGTGTGCCTAAAAACAAAGGATCCAGAAGAAATAATCAGAACTTGCGAGCTCATAGAACCATCCTTTGGAGGAATAAACCTGGAAGACATAGAAAAGCCGAAATGCTTCTACGTTCTGGAAAAGACAAGAGAACGACTACAAATCCCTGTGTGGCACGATGACCAACAAGGAACAGCCACAGTAATACTGGCAGGCTTGATAAACGCGTTCAAAATAGTAGGCAAAAAACCGAAAGATAGTCTGATAACACTGATAGGTGCAGGCTCAGCCAATATTAGAACAGCCCTCGTTTTGATAAGATGGGGAGTGAAACCAGGCAACATACTAATGGTCGATACCAAAGGCGTAATCTACTCTGGCAGGAAAGACATAACCAAAGAAGAAGACCCATGGAAATATGACCTAGCCCAAAAAACGAATGCAGAAGGCAGAAGAGGAGACATAGCCGAAGCCTTCAAAGGTGTAGATGCGGTTGTCGCCGCATCCAAGCCAGGACCAGACACTATAAAGAAAGACTGGATAACCACGATGGCCGACAAAGCAATACTTTTCGCGTGTGCTAATCCGATACCTGAAATATGGCCGTGGGAAGCTGAAGAAGCTGGAGCACGGATAATCGCCACTGGCAGAAGTGACTTTCCTAATCAGGTTAACAACAGTCTGGGCTTTCCAGCTATATTCCGTGGCGTTTTAGACGTGAAGGCTAAAACAGTAACAGATGACATGTGCATAGCCGCGGCTCAAGAGCTGTCAAAATTCGCAGAAGAAAGAGGTATGAATGAAAAAGATATCTTGCCTAGAATGGAGGAATGGGAAGTTTTCCCACGCGAAGCTGTGGCTTGCGCACTGAAATCTATAGAGCAAGGTGTGGCAAGAGTCAAGCCGAGTAGACAAGAGCTGTACGAAAGAGCTTCAGCCGTGATCATGAACGCCAGAGAATCCTTGAACGTGCTGATGAAACAGGGTTTAATAAAGCAGTCACCCCCCGAAGAGAAACTGCTGAAATAAGCGGTAAATACCCATAAACTCCACAAAACTTTCGCCTTTTTCGTGTAAAAAGCAGAAAATTATTTAAACTCTTCCGCAGAACATAGATGGTTAGGGAGAAAATAACATGCGTTCAGATTATGCACTCTACGCGGTAGCAATAATATTGTTTGTCCTAACAGGAATCGCTGCCTTGGCGCCTTTGGCGCTAGCAGAGTTTGAGAGAAACGTATGGCTTGTAACCACTGCTGTGCTGGGACTCTTATTCGCAGGTTTAGGGTACTCTCAAAAACCGAAAAAGCAAGCCAAAACAATTAAAGCGCTTCCGCCTGTGCCTCCGACACTTCCAGTCACCCAAGTTACGACGGCAGAGAAGAAAGAAGCAATTGTAGAAGCTGCGCCAACAGTGCGAGGCCTTACAGAAGTTAGAGGCATAGGGGAAAAACGCAAGGAACAGTTGAAGTCTCTAGGTATAAGCAGCGTTGAGGACTTAGCCAGGGCTTCCGCGAAAGATCTGGCTACTAGATTGGAGATTTCGCCGAAAATCACTGGAAGATGGATTGAAGACGCCAAGAAACTCCTTGAAAAATCGTAGAAAGGCAGTTGAAAAATCTCTAGTTAACGATGTTTAAGATTCTTATTATATTCCTTCTTTCAAGTCTTCTTACAGCGTCTAAAAACTCGTTCTTTTTCTTACCAGTCACATTGAAATTTTGGAGCATGTCTTTAATGGGCATTTCTGGCTTCCCAAACCTTGCGTTTCTGTTATAGAGATGTCGCACTATTGACCTCTCCAGCCTTCCGCACCTCCAAGTAGTGTTGCGGATGAGGATAGCTATCGCTTTAACAAGCCTTTGTGTTTCGTCACTTTTTCTTCCAGTCAAAATTTGTTCACAACTAGATTCTTGCTGCTCAGTGCTTTTAGCGTTTACGTTCAAAACTTATGGAAGCCTTTAAAATCTACGTTGAAATATGCTGAATAGCTAGGTTGAGAAACAACATGTCAAAGGGGCAAATTGGAACAATACGCTTTTTCCGATTATCGGAGGGTGAGGACTTACTTGAAGCTATCAAGAGGAGAGCAGAGGAGAGCCTCGTAAAGGCGGGAGTCTTCATCTTGATTGGAACCCTGAGAAATGCAGTGCTGGGATACTATAAAGAAAGGGAGTACAAGTTTACAGAGCTAGACGGTCCTCTGGAAATTGCATCATGCACGGGAAACATAGCCTTGGATGAGAAAGGCGAAATTGCTATCCACGCGCATGTAGTGGTTTCAATGGAGACAGGCGAGGCCTTCGGTGGCCACTTAATGAAGGGTTCCCATGTTGGTGCGACAGCAGAACTTGTTATGATTGAAGGAGCAGGTGTGAATCTGCAGAGAGTTCTTGACCAGAAAACAAAGTTGAAGCTGTGGAAGCTAGGTTAGCGCTTTTCTGAAATATATTCCATGGGCGTTTCCATAGTAGTTTCTGAGTCTTCCAATCTTTCTGTATCCAGACTTTTGGTAGAGCCCAAGCGCCGCCACATTGTCTTCACGAGCCTCAAGATAGCATAGCTTGACGCCCTTTTCTTTGAATATTCTTTCCATTTCTTCCAACAGTTTCTGGGCGATTCCTTTTCGACGGTGTTCAGGCGAAACGTCTACTGTGAGTATATGTCCGACCGCCGATTTTCTTTCGGTGTGTATCCTGCCTATAATGAATCCGACTATTTTGTCATTTTCCTTGGCAACTAGACCTAGGGAATTGTAATCGGTTAGAAGATAGGCGATGTGCTGCTTTGTGAATGCTTCTTTTTGGAAGCATTCCGTCTCAATTTCGTACAACCTATCCAAGTGTCTGATTGACGTGTCCTCAACTGTCAGTGTCATTTGAGACATCTGCTCATCATAAGGTTAAAGCGAAATTTAGGTTTTTTCTGCTTAACATGCTTGTTGTGCTGTCCCGATTTTGGCTCTTATTGTTTTGATTTCGAGCCACTGCTGAACTGCAAATCCTATGAAAAACCTGAGCCACACTGTTAAGATTCCACTAAGAATTGTTGCTGTGGCAGCTATGTCTAGCGTTATGTCTGGTGACAATAGTCTGTATAGGGTGGTCATCGTTATTTCTGGCAGTCCAACCTCAAAGGGCACACCTAATGGAATAGCCCTCACTGCAACTACTATTGAGCACGTCACGACTACTACACTCCAGTTTACTGAGAACCCTATCGACAGGAAAACAAGGTACGCGCCCAGAAGGCTCAAAAACCATGTAAGAACATAAAAAAACAGTGATGTAAAAAGCGGTTTTGGCGCATGCCCAAACTCTGCCATTGAATCGTGGAACATTTTCGCCACCTTGATAGCATCTTCTCTAATTTTCGACAGTTTCCAGCGACTTCGAGTCACACGTCCTACTAGCCTTATTGCAGCATCAATGATTTTTAACGTCCAACTTTCCTTAATGCAAAAAAGAATTAACAAGGCAAGAGATATTGTCGTTAGAATAGCTAAAAATAATGCCAGATTAAATGCAATTCCGCTCACCTGCCCTCTAGTCAGCAAAACGATTATGCCTATGAATAGGCTTGTGACATTTATTCCCATGCCGATAAGCCTATGAGCGACAAGAGAAGCCACAACTTTTCCGCTTGTTCCGTTCTGCTGCCTTGTAACTAGATATACTCTTGAAATCTCTCCGCTTATGGACTCTGCAGGAATAACTATGTCCATGAACACTCCATACCAAACATAGAGAAAAGACCTCCAAACAGAAAGTCTGATGGAAAGAAAGTTGACCAACAAACGCCATGACACGGCAAAGAAAAAAGTCTCAAGAATAAGGGCGACGATTGCCAAAAAATAAATGGAAAGGTCGATGTGCCTGGCGATGGCTATTATTGTGGGGATGTCTACATTAAAGAGATAAAGGTATATGAAAAAGGCTAACAAGCCTAATGCTGGTAGTAGACTGGTTTTCCAAGTGACTTTAAACTTCTTTGAAGCCATGAGGTCTTTCCGCCGACATTGAAAGCAAAAGGAATGAAAGCGCAATTATATATTTTCCGCAAAAACAACCGTATAATTATTTCCTCTTCCATAAGAAAAGCTCAGAATGATACTTATTTTTCAATCATCCAAATAAAAAGTAAAACTACCGTATGTTTTAGACTATTTCTTACTAATGCATTTAATCAGTTGAAATTACACAGGTATCCTTGAATTCGGATGTGAGAATTCTCCCGCAAACTCCCTCTTTTTTGTCTGGTTGTAGAGTAATTATAGGATGCGTCAGTTCCAGACATATGGAAGCTAATGAGTTCAAAATTTCAGATAAACAGCGATATTTTACCAAGTCATTATTCTAATATATCGGAGATGAATTTCAGCAGTTCCTCTTTGTCTTTTCGAAAGGCATTAAGCATTGCTCGTCCTTTGTCCGTTAGCTTGAAGACCCTTTTATTCGGATTCCCCATTCCCTTTAATAGACCGCTTCTCTCCATGGAGTATAAGTAAGAGTATATCGTACCAGAGCTGAACAATAGGTTGTACTTCTCGTAAAAGAACCTAATGACATCATAACCTCCCATTGGAGACTTGTCTGACTGATATAGAATGAGCACATTCATAAAATTCTTGATGAGTGATGAGCGTATCTCCCTCGAAAGAGCATTTCTCATAAAGAGTCCTCTTATTTATTGCAAGTATTTGGAACATTTATTACAATAAATCAGATAAAGCTTTCCGATTTTAGTAGGAATTGAATTCCGAATCGGATTCTGAGCATGAAATTACCTGCCCACTTTTTTAAGCAATTTTCTTAATTCTTCGAGTCTTCTGTCATGGTCGTAACTCCATTTGCCGTCTTGGAAGGATTTATAGGATACTGTTTGGCGTTCATGCGACATTATATCCAACATAACGTACAAGAATTTTTCAATGATTCCTTTCGTGTGAAGAAAGTTCAGCGTTTTGATTAAGTTTGGGAATTCGCTTTTGGGGATGTTCAGTTGTAACACTAAGGAATTCTTTCCAATAACCTTTCCATAGCTTACAATGAAAGGCTTTCTGTTCGATGCGTTACAGAATTTTGCCAGTGATTCTTCTTCTTTAAAATCGACGATGAAAGTGTAGAAGTCTGATATTTCTAGTGGGTATGGTTTAAAGCTTGTAGTGTATTGCAGTATGATTTTTCTTTTGACGATGTGATTATGCCATCTGAAATGTATACTTTGGGCAGTAATTCCGACAACATTTGCCAATTTCCGGAAGTCTTGCGTTGCGTCCTTCTGCAATTCTTTTAAGACCAACAAATCACGTTTATCGACCAATATTGTGTAATCGTTTGGTTCCCTAAGGATTTCGGGCATATCTCCTGAAGAGTCCAAAATTTCATTAAACCATTCGTCCCAGCGGAATTTCCATTGTTTTTTCTCAAAATCATACCATTCAAAACCTACACGGGGAAAATGTGTGTTCGTAATCCAAAAAAATAGGTGATGGGAGAACGCTCTTAGTTTCGCTGCTTGTTCCACGTATTCTTGTAATTCATTCTTGTATTTTGCTGGAAAAGCGAAGTAGGCGATAAAACCGTCGAATTTTCCGTAGCATCTGGCTATGTAATTCCAGTAATCCGTACTATGAATTACTTTACGTAATAGATCTTGACGTCCAAGTAATGAATCTGTTATTAGGAAAGCTCTGGCTAGACCTAGCTTAGCAAAGTCCAAGTTGGCTGTTACCAAGAGCATACGTTGTTTTATTAGTTTTTCAAGGCGAAAACTTACTGTTGTGTCTGGTATGCGTATCGATTCAGCAAGGGCCTTAATGTTCCTTGGACCGTAAAGTTGGAGGGCTTCCAATATCTTTGCGTTTGTTCGGTCGAAGGTTTTTTGATAGCGGGCGGCCCACTTCTGGAAGTCCCCCCATTGTTTAAGCGTCAACGGCTCTCTTCTCCGAGACAACGATTTCGCTCTCAGTTTATGTGAGATATTCAGATATTTTAGTTATTTTTAGATTGATGAGATACTTCCAGGTTCTGGTGGTCCGCCTGGATCTCCATCTGCAGGATTTATTGAACCTGGCTCTGGTGGCCCACCGCCGTCACCGCATGGGTCAGCTCCCATAACCTCAGTAACTGGAGTTTGCAAACTGATGATCGCCACACTGGAGATGCAGAAAGTCAAAAGGGCTGCCAGACCTAGAAAGAGAATCTTTTTCAATCCATTCACCTCCTTCGTTGTTATAATCCCAAGTGTGTGAAAACACAATATCCTAACTTGTTTCAACAATTCTCTCAAATTTTGCGAAAAATAAGATGGAATTCCATCTGAACCAGTCATTTAGTTCCTAAGATAAAACTCAATTAAGAATAGCTGTAAAGTTAAAAAATCGATCGATGTGAAAAAATAGCCTTATCTATGTGAAATTCGATTCGAAACATGAACAATCTTGTCTCGAAACGCAATTCCTCTCCTTAGCCCATGGAATGCATACGCTAAGTCATGAATCATACCTAATGTTGAAATGGAGATTTCTCCCGAACTACTACCCTGCAAGGTATGACTTCTATCCCATTCTTTTCTCTTCCAGGCTATTTAAGCTGCCTAAAGAATTTCTTTTCGGCAAGGGTTCGAAACGTCCATAATCCTAGCTAAGTGTCTTAAATTCTATTCATCCATACCCTCATTCTGTCTGTATTATCACGTTGTTTTATGCTGTATCTGTCTCTGATAGTAAGTGTCTAGTTGGATGTGTTGTTAGTTAGGTGCTAACGGTTTATGTGTTAAGGTTTCTGTTTGCTAATTATCTGTTTTCTGCTAATTGCCTACGTGACTAAGTTCTGCTGCTATTGTTATCCACATAGAGACTGCAATGGCATAGAGGCTAGAGACAAGCAACATAGATTCATAGAGACTAAAGAGAACAGAGAAAGCTTACAAATTGACTACATGCTTCAGAAGTCGGATCAAGCTCAGCTTCATGTATGCTGCTAAGTCGTGCAGCCTAGAACCTTCATTACCTCAGCATGTCTAGACTGCTTACAGTTTGCATTTTCAAAATACACCTGCTTTTAGCCTTATTTTCTCATATTATTATATATTTACAGTCCTTTATTAATTTTATGGTAGTTTTAATGGACTTTTATATATTTTACCCAATTCCGCCATAATGCAGCGAATTTTTCGAGAAAATTTTCATAAAGTGGTTCGGTTGATGTGCATCTGAGGCATAACCAGTGAGATTAGTCAACTTAGACTGCGAGGACAGTTTTGAACGTGGTTTGACCTTAGGAAAAATGATAAAGGATATTTGCATTCAAAATGTCTTATTCCTTAAGCAAAAATTGGCCCGCGAAGGTCTGACTATTGAGTATGGGCTTAGACTAGCATCAGAAAATGAAAAGGTCTTGGCAAGGCATTTTCCAGACTTGCTGGAGGAGATGCGAGGCATAGCTAAAGGGGCAGAACTTCCTTATACTTCGATACTTTTAGAAACAGCCTATCCATTTACTACTAGCATCTATTCCGAATGTACAGTTGTCTCTGCCTTTGGCTGTGCAACAATTGACCGAAGGCCTGTTGTTGGCAGAAACTACGATTTTCTTGCAGAGTTTAGGAAGTGCAACCAGCTTCGAATCGTAAAAAGAAAAAACAAAGGGTATTCGTTTGCAAGTGGTACTATCACAATTTTAGGAGTCGAGGAAGGATTAAACAGTGCAGGCTTGTTTATAGGCGATGCTGGCTGGGAACCAAAAGAGTTGCCGTTATCTTGGGGTCTGTCTTCAAGGCAGGTCATGCAGCTAGTTTTGGAGAATTGCGATAGTGTTGATGCAGCGATGGATTTCATCTGCAAAACCCCAAAATTCGCGAATAACGCTGGAAACTGCTACTTGCTTGCTGACAAAGAGCAGGCTGTTGTAATGGAAATGGGAGTGACGAAAAGTTGCTTGAGAAAATCAGAAGATGGCATGTTGATTGCGTCCAACACATTTCTAACTTCAGTGAATGAAGAGATAAAGCCTCCAGAGCCAGGGGCTTTCGACAGATACGAGTTTGCTAGAAGATATCTTTGCAGGAATAAAGGCAAGGTTGACGGCAGACTTATACGAGAACTGCTTTCCGACCATAACAGTTCAATATGCGCTCATAACGACATTGACACACTGCGCTCTGTCATCGCAAAGACCAATGAAAGAAAGATGCTGATCGCCGACGGACATCCATGCACTGCAGAATTTGAGGAATTTGTGATTCCAAAATAGTTTAAACTGGTTCTCTTTGAAAAGCTGAAGCCCAAAATTTTATTACATTGACAATTTAATGTTTTAATGGTGTTATTGTTGAAATTGACAGGTGTCCACTTTCTTCTGACGTACAGATGTGACTTGGAGTGCGACCATTGCTTTGTTTGGGGAAGCCCGAAATCAAGCGGCGCTTTCACGCTTAGTCAGATAAGGAATATCTTAAGCGAAGCAAAGAAACTGGGAACAGTGAACTATGTTTCAATAGAGGGTGGGGAACCTTTCCTATACTATCCCATCATGGTCAAGACTGCTCAAGAAGCTGCAAGCCTCGGCTTCCGTGTCGAGATTCTTTCAAACTGTTACTGGGCTACTTGTGTAGAAGACGCTGTGGAATGGCTTCGTCCAATCGCTGAAGCTAAGGGTGTTGAGGTGAGCCTGAGCAGCGACCTTTACCATGGTGAAAGCTGGCAAATCGAAGAGGTTAAGAACGCTGTCAAAGCCGCAAAAACCTTGAACATAAAAGCCGGAGTAATCTCTGTCAAGTATCCAGGCGAAGAAGCTCCGAGTTCAACTGAAATGGAAGGAGCAAAGGTTGACTATTGGACATTAATGTACAAAGGAAGAGCATTCTCAAAATTACCAGACAAGACAAGCAAGATGCCTTGGCGCGAACTCACAAAATGCCCGTACGAAAACTTCACTAATCAAGAAAGAGTACATGTGGATCCGTTAGGATACGTGCATGTTTGCCAAGGAATTTCGATTGGCAACGCATGGCAGAAACCATTTTCGAAAATAATCGAGGAATACGATCCTTACGCGAATCCGATCCTTGAACCTTTAGTCCGTGGCGGTCCTGCAGTTTTGGTTGAGAAATTCGGTTTGCCTCATGATGAAGCCTACGCTGATGCATGCCACTTATGTTCTGCTGCGCGCCAAATGCTGCGAAGCAAGTATCCCGAAATATTGGGACCAGATCAAATGTACGGAGAATTTGAATAGCACAACGTAGAGAAGTTATAAGTCGACCGTGTTGAATTAATGGGTTTAGGTGCTACCATGTTAACGCGGGATGAGGCTCTTAACCTAGTTAAGAAGCACGTTTCTAAGAGGAACGTTCTGTATCATATGCTTGCAGTGGAAGCCATAATGCGAGGCACAGCCAAACATTTTCGTGAGGATGAGAACCTCTGGGGCTTAGTAGGGTTACTTCACGACATTGATTATGAAAAAACTGAGGCTACGCCTGAGAAGCACAGCCTTCTGACGGAAGAAATATTGAAGGGGCTAATTCCAAGCGAGCTTATTAAAGCAATAAAAACCCACAACTTTAAGCATACAGGCATCAAACCAGAATCCAAAATGGAAAAGGCGCTGATTGCCAGCGATGCAATTTCAGGACTGCTTGTGGCGTGCGCTTTGGTAATGCCTTCGAAAAAGCTGGCAGACGTGAGTGTAGAAACTGTTTCAAAAAAGTTTAAGGATAAAGACTTTGCAAGAGGGGCAGATAGAGGAAGAATCCTTGTCTGCGAAGAACTTGGAATTCCAAAAGAGAAATTTTTTGAAATAACGCTAAACGGGCTAAAGCAAACCGCAGCAGAAATAGGTCTTTAAAGGTTCCCCAAATATTGCGGGTGGATTATGTTAACCGATACCGTTGTGGCAGCTTTTCTTCTTGGATGCTTAGCTTTTTTCGTTCCAATCAATTTGTATAATATCCTTGTAGTGCATGGGCGAAAGAGAGGCGTGAAATCCTACGCAGAAGTTGAACGTCCTTCAGGACTCAGTGTGAGTCTCGCTGCCATTGGCACGTTTGTTTATTTCATTGAAGTAGTTATGTACCTGTTTTTGGTTTTCACTGGTTCAATTTCCTTGTTTCGAGTTTCTCCTTTTGACTATCAACTTCCTTTCAGGTTATATCTTCAAACCCTAGGTTTGGCTCTCACGATGTTGGGTTATTTCATGTTCATTTGGAGTGTTGTTGCCAGAGGCAGATACGCAGTTTCATGGGAAATGCCGAGGAACCAAAGGCTTGTCACTTGGGGTCCATACCGATATGTGCGGCATCCTTCTTACCTAGGCTATTTCTTTATGTTCTTCGGCTTCTTCTTTTTAGTGACCAATTTATTTACGGTCTTTCCGTTATTGGCTATTCCAGGATACTATCATGTCAGCATAGAAGAAGAGCGGTTGCTTATTCAACGTTTTGGCAAAGAATACGTGCAGTATCAGCGTAAGACTGGGATGTTCTTTCCTAAGTTAAGATGATCACAGGCAACTCCGCCACTTTTTCTAGTCCGCCGCAAATCCATGTTTGGTAAATGCACTGCTCGTTATCTCGTAATCTTGTTCGCCTTTTACGCCTAGTCCCAGCTCAACAGCTCTACTGATCTGAAGGTAGCTCCACGGGTCAGCCGCTAGGCTTGCACTCTCGAACTTCTCGATTGTTTTTAGTGCTTCAACATCAATGGCTATTCTGTCGCCTGAAGCAAGCAAAACGTTCGGCTCTCGCAATTCTCCCGACGCTGGTCCGCCGCTGATGAAGCATTTCCTTCCATCCATGATTATCAAGGCTGGATGCACAATTAGGTTCAAATCCGCGATCTTCTCTTCTAAGTGTCTCATGTGCAAGGCCATTCTTTCGCTAGGCTTCATAAACCCCACAGCCAATTTTAGGCTGAAACTGAATTTTGCCCACCTATGCGTTTTCATGCAGGAGACATAAACAAGCTTTTGTGACTTCAGCGCAGTTTCGGGCACGCTAACAGTTTCAAGGTATCTACCACCAGTGTCGACCTTGACCCATTTTCCTTCATCATAAAACACAACCTCTGCACAAGCCTCTTCTGCTTTAGCCATCATTCCAGTTTCTTCAAAGACTTTGCGTGTGGAAAGCGAAGTCATAGAGGACTCGCCGAGAATCACTTTCGATGCTCCATGCTCGTACAGCAATTCAACAAGATTCTTCACAAACTCAGGATCACTCGAAGCGGGAGGAGGATCACCAGTGTTAAAATTTGGCTTTAGCAGTATTTCATCTCCTTTCTCAACAACCTTGCTGAAACCGCCAATCAGTTCCACAGCCCTCAAGATGCTTTCTTTCAAATTTTGCCTATCCGCGGCAACTTTGCTTATCAGAACCTTACCATCTCTCTTGAAGCGGTTTTCCATAATTTTGCCAATTCCAGCTTTGACAACCAAGCAGATCACTGACGCATAAAAGATAATATCCGAAAATTTAGCCTTTGCTAGAACATTTGTACTCTGTTAGATCATTTGAACAAAGACCTACAAACAGGCTACCAGAAGTTCAATCTATATATAAGGGAGGGGGACTAGGCCAGCCCACGATAGACGTATCTCATCATCTTGGTTGTTCGGAATCCGAAAAATCATCCTAGACTATGTATTTGTCTGCTTTCTCAAAATCCTTTACAATTTCCATAACCCTTTTAGGTGCGTTAACAGCTTCAAGTGGAATGCCCTTAAGTAAGGACCAAGGGCTTTTCTCTGCTATTGAAGTTGCGATGTAATCTTTGCCAAAGCATTTCTCTGCAATCTCGTGAACCATTCGCCTTACATCGACCTCGAAAAACTCGCCTAAAGCATGTAAATACTCGTGCAAAAGTAGATTATAGACCAGAGCATTAACTACACGCTTCGACTCTATCGCACTTTCAACAATCTGAACCAAAACCCTGTTCAAAACAATATTATTCGTTCCGATAGGATGATAGGCGCCTAACTGAATTGGTAAATCATCCAAAAAGAGCATAATCCCACTCCTTCGCTTATTCAACGAATACGCCACTGTATCTTTGACAACCTCCCAAACCTCACTATAACTATCAGCCTTCTCCAAACGACCACGGAAATTTCCAACGATTGAAGAGTCGGCTTTACTCATCATTCAGCACCTTTATATGAAACTTCTTACGGAATCGACCCTTTAACAAATTCGTCTCCTTTATAGAGATTTAGGTTGCACAAAAACAAATAAATGACAGAGCTCAGAATCGTTAGGAATGACATGGAGACTAAAATCATGGCGGGTATAGTTCTTGTTAGAGACATAATGTCGAAAGATGTGAGAGTGGTTCGCCCAGACACAAGCATGAAGGAAGTTGTAGCCACACTTAACAAGTTCGACATAGGCTCCATCTTAGTTATGCAAGGTGATAGACCAGTAGGAATCATAACAGAACGCGACATCTTGAGAAGGCTCGTTGAGCCATGCCTAGCGCCAGAAGCATTGACCGCAAGGCAAATCATGACAAGTCCCGTAATGACTATAAGCGAGACGGCAAGCATAGAAGAGGCAGCCAAGCTTATGGCAAAGAAGAGAATTAAGAGACTTCCAGTCATGGACGATGGCAAAATTGTCGGCATAGTGAGCTTTACAGACATAGTATTCAAAGTGCCAACCTTGATCTCAATGCTAGAAGAAATCATGAGACCCTACAGTCGGTCTTACTAGAGTAAGCCGTCCGATCTTCAAATTCAAAACTCTGGTTTAGATTTACCGAGCCTCTTATCCAAACATGCTTTGACAAAACCATAATATTCTGGGTTAGGTCTTCCTGGACGACTTTTAAATTCACCGTGGAACTGGGAAGCAAAAAAGAAAAAGTGTTCTGGCAGTTCTAAACTTTCCATTCTTCTGCCATCCGTGCTTTTCCCAGAGAAAACCAAACCTTTCTTCTTAAACGTTTCCAGATAATCAAGGTTGACTTCAAATCTGTGACGGTGTCTCTCGTAGGTTTCCTCACTTTTGTAAAGCATATGAGCCCTTGTATTTGGTTCCACAATTATCTTGTGAGCACCCAACCGCATGGTAGCCCCCTTATATTCTATTCCGCGCTGTTCTGGCATGAGATCAATTACAGGGTGAGGCGAACTCGGATTTATCTCCGTGCTGTTTGCATCTTTAAAGCCACATACATTGCGTGCAAACTCTATCACAGCCAGCTGAAAACCATAGCATATTCCAAGAAAAGGAATATCATTCTCCCTCGCAAACCTAATTGCCGTAATCTTTCCTTCAGTTCCCCTTGGACCAAAACCATAAGGAACAAAAACCCCGTTAAAATCTTTGAGAACTTCCACTTCTGTTGGATTTTTTTCGAAGCGTTCAGCCTCAATGTTCTCTATTAAAACTTTGGTTTTGCAAGCTGCTCCGCCATGCCTCATTGCTTCGTTCATGCTTACGTAACTGTCTGTCAGTCCAGCGTATTTGCCTACCAAGGCGATTCTTACTTCGTGTTTCGGGTTCAATAGGGCATTTACAAAGTCTTTCCACGCTTTATAATCAGGCTTGAGGTTCGAAAATCCGAATCTTTTGCAAACAAAGTCGCCCATACCCTGCTCATCCAAAATGAGTGGAACCCGATAGATTGACTTGACATTGTAAGAGCAGAAGACAGCGTTTTCAGGTATAGTGCCAAACAAAGCGATTTTTCTCAGAGCCTCCGAATCAATCATTTCTGGACTCCTTGCAACAATTATGTCTGGCTGAATGCCGATGCGTCGCAACTCGTTAACACTGTGCTGCAGAGGCTTTGTCTTCATTTCCTGCGTGACATCCAAAATAGGCACCAAAGCAACATGTACATACAGGGTATTTTCAAAACCCTCCTCCAAACGCATCTGACGAATAGCCTCCAGAAAGGGTAAGCCCTCAATGTCGCCCACAGTGCCGCCAACTTCAGTCAGAACCACCTCAACGTCTGAAGCTTTTGTAACAGTGCGTATGCGCTGCTTAATCTCGTTTGTGACATGCGGAACAATCTGAACGCATCTGCCTAGAAAGTCTCCTCGTCGCTCTTTTTCGATAACAGCCTTATACACCATGCCCGTGGTGATGTTGTTTTCTTTTCTCAAGTTTAAGTCAAGAAACCGCTCATACCAACCGAGATCTAGGTCTGTTTCGCCTCCGTCATCGGTTACGTACACTTCCCCGTGCATGTACGGGTTCATTGTCCCGGCGTCAACGTTCACGTAGGGATCAATTTTTATAACGGTAACTTTCACACCTCTTGTCTGAAGCATCTTGCCGATCGAAGAAGTTACAATACCCTTGCCAACTGAGCTTAACACGCCCCCAGTTACAAAAACGAACTTAACCATGTAATTTTGCCTCTGCAATAACAAAACCATAAAACTTGAATTAGCTTTTAAATTTATTCTAAAAGTCTCTTTGTCAGAACGAATGGAACAACTATATTTTGGATTGCATTCTAGAGATCTTCTGGTTCAAACCTTATAACATGGGCTCAACTTGGTGAGATGGGCTAGGGCTGACATTGTCAAGATTTACGGAACGGTTGGTGACCCTAAACCTCTACCTAAACCGTTGGGGGCTTGAAGAATGTCAAGTTTAGAACAGATGGACTTCCAATTGAGACAACACTTCCAACCTTCATATACCGCCAAAAGAAGAGGTTAGAAAACATCTTAGAGACAAAAAGATAAGCAGGTTAAGCTAAGCTAGGGGAAGTTTAAGCCTTTTCAGTCCTTGGGTTCTATGCTTTCTGGTTCAGGTGGTGTTCCACCGCCACCGCCTCCACCAAGCTTTCTAAAGTTGACTGTTAATATATGGTCAGAATTCATTGTGATGGTTATTGGGTTATCAGTTCTTACTGTTCCATCAAGAACCGAATAGTCAAACTTATAGCCCGAGTTTGGAATAGCCGTGACAGTCACAGAAGAGCCATACTCATAAGTGTAAGTTCCAGAAGCAGGGTCAGTAGTGCCACCAGAAGAAACGGAGATTGTTAAGACGACATCTCCTCGCTAAAATCGGTCTGCATGTGCTTGTATAGTTGTCTGGCAATCAGAACACCACCACGTAACGTCTTTGAAGGGGTCGAGGACACAGTCCTTATTCATTATGCAGGAATGAGAACAATGCTCAGCGTAGAATTGGTGACTGAACTCATGCTGTAAAAGGTTATCCACTCTGTAATGCCACACGTAGTCTAATATAAGAGCTTTCGAGTCTGGAGGGCTAAGTCCATGCATATCCATATCTTGTCCACAAAAAGCCACTAGCATATCAATAACGTATCCGTTGTATAACATACCTGGTTGAAAACCTGTTTCCTGGATTACCTCCAGCAACAAGGAAACTGTGTTAGCTTGACCATCATCACTGTCCCATTCAATCCAGTAGTGCCATCGTATTTCTATTCCAGAAGTTTCATTAAACCGTTCAGCAACCAACTCCATAGCAATTTCTGCCGTTGCGTTGTATGATATAGGAATAGGAATTGGATACGGCGGAACCGATACCGCAGCTACTCCTGCTCTCCATTCTTCGTCCCTCACCACGAGCGCATCCACATATTTTTCGACAGACCCGTAAACAACGGATAAGTTGGTGAAACAAAAACCTGTTGCGAACACTATTAAGGTTAATGCGATTATTGGTTTCTTAGATTTTTGGTTAGAAGCGATGTATATAAACGCTACCCAACAGGACCCTATGGCAAGGCTTAAGAGAATCATGATTTGACCTAAGTTTGTATACCAGAAGAGTTTGAAATCCACGTACGGTCTAACTTCTGGAGGGTACTCTAATAATTTATCTTCGCACCAAGCGTTATAGTTCTGGTTTAACAGATAAAACGCAATAATATAGGCAATAGTCACGAAAATCAGTATAAAACCTGTCAATCTTAACTTCTTACTCAACTTATTCCCCCATCCTTTTTGTTTTTGTTCTTTTTCTACCCCTCACTTAGGGCTGGGCGGTGACATGCCCCGAGATAATTTAACTCTGGTTTAAACATTTAAGCATTTTTGATAAACTTGTTTAGGAATCATCTCCATAAGCTTAACCTCAAATTCTTGTAGGATCTTAGCATAAGGATTGACACTAATGTCCATGGAGTACTTTCATGTTGAGACAACCACGCTAGTCCTCCCAGAAGTTAATATTCTAGAAATAAGGGACATCGCTCGCAAGAAAAAAGTAAGATTTGGGAAAAGAGAGTATATTTCTGGCTTTTGGTGACAATGGAATACTTAGTGCTAGGTTTGGGCTTTCTTGAACAATTTAATGATGCTGCTTGCGATAATTGTGAGTCCGATGGAAACTATGAGTCCCGCGAGAAAGCTGAACCAGCCTATAGTTCCATTTGCCAACATGCTTAGAAAGAAGCCGGCGCAAAGCCAGAAGACTATGCCAGAAATGGTTCCACCCTTTTTATCCAGCGGCTCATTGAGAACAAACCTTAGAGCCAAAACAACAAATTGGAAAGCACCGAAAACAAAGCAAAACTGCATGGCAGCAGAATACACGACTGGGTGCTTGTGTTCTGGAGCTGGCAAAGTTATGTTTTCAGTCACGTTTTCGAGATGAAAGTCCCTGAAAAAGGCTTCAACTTTCCCTGTAAAGTTCGGGGTAATCATCCATATCGTGCCAAAAAGCACAAGAAAAAATCCAAAAGATACAATGCCTAGCCAATCAGGACCTTTGAAAGTCCTTTTCTCGTTTCTGCCCAAACTGAACACCTAATTCTAATGTGAGATTAACGGCTCCTTCTTAAAACAATTACTATGCAGCATCAATAAGCATTTTTAAAAGATGATAATGCATAACTTAATCCGATGGAGAACGCACTGCATGAAAGTTCTCTTCGTTGAACCTCCAAAGGACACTTGGTTTGTGATGGGAGAATATCTGCCGCCTCCATTTGGAATCATTCAGCTTGCAGCATACCTCGAAAAAGAAGTAAAAGATGTAGAAATTAATGTATTGGACTGCAATGCTGAACATTTGGATTGGAAAGAATTAGAAAAACGCATAGAATCCTTCAATCCTAACGTGGTGGCTTCGAGTGCACTGGCCACTTGCAACACTTATTTGGTCGCTAGGACCCTTGAAACCGCAAAAAGGGTGAACCCAAACATCCTAACAGTTACTGGTGGGCAACATTTCACAGTGTCCGCCGAAGAAAGTCTGCAATCTTATCCAGAGATTGACGTTATCGTACGGGGTGAGGGAGAGCAAACCCTCGCAGAACTCGTAAGAAACACAAATGAGAAATCACCCTTTCCAAAAATCAAAGGAATATCCTTCAGGCACAAAGGAAAAATCTTCCACAACCCCGAAAGACCATTAATTGAAGATTTGGAAACACTTCCTTATCCAGGATACCACTTCGTTAAAGACGTAATTCGCAAATATCATTTTGCCGCCATGGCTGGCATAAACACTCGCTATGCCTTGATAGAAGGGTCAAGGGGATGCACGCATGCATGCACATTTTGCACTCAATGGAGACATTGGCAAAAGAGGTGGCGGGTAAAATCCCCAGAGCGCATTGCAGATGAGATGGAATTCTGCTATAGAAACTACGCGAGTAGGTTCATCTGGTTGACAGACGACAATCTTGGTTCAGGAGAGCGAGTAGCCAAAGTTGCTGATGAAATTCTTCGGCGTGAAATAGCAGATGATTTGATGTGGTTTGTTCAGGCAAGATGCGACGATATTGTCAGAAATGAAGAGTCTTTACCTAAACTGCGAAAGTCTGGACTTCGATGGGTTCTTCTCGGGGTGGAAAGCACTAGGCAATCAACCCTTGAGGACTTCAATAAAGGTATAGCTCCAGAAGATGCAAAAAAAGCTGTAAAGCTGTTGAAAGAGAATGATATTGCTGCCCACACAATGTTCATAATAGGAGAACGAAAAGACACAGCCAAATCAATAGCAAATGTGAGAGAGTCTGTGAACGAGTTAGACCCAGACTTCGTCATATTCGCCATACTCACACCATTTCCTAGAACAAAAATTTTCGACGAAGCTAAACGGAATGGGTGGATTGAAGATTTCAACTGGGCACATTATGACATGGTTCATGCCATAATGCCAACGGAAACCCTATCACGAAAAGAGGTTCAAGAAGAGCTTTACCAGTGCTACAGAAGCTTCTATGGTTCATGGAGCAGAAGGCTTCAGGGAATATTTTCGAGAAATGAGTTGAGGAGACGGGTTTACTGGTACATGGCTAGCCGAGGCATATTGGAGCAACTCAAAGCGCTTTTCTAGGCGATTTTACATGCCTCAAGTAATACGCCAAAAGCTCATCATGACGTTCTTCATCAGTGTTTCGCTCTTCGGGTTGTTCGCAACATTTATGTTCACGATATATCCTCCAACAATTCAATTATTCTTTCCTTGGCGAAAACAGATCGTTGGCTCACTTTTCGTTTCTATCTGCTTATTGGGGATCATTGCCGCTTTCTCTCCCAAAAAATGCTCAGAACGTTTCCACTCGCGCAAAAAAGGAAGCGCTACAACTTCTGAAATCAGAAATGTCAACTCTCAAGTGAGCTTGATCGTTTTCGAAGGACACCATCCTAACTGCACTGGATATTCTGCGCATGTCATAAGCCTAAATGGGCACGTTTTCTGCGCTGCATGCACGGGTTTGATCCTTGGTGCTTTTGCTGCCATTGCTGGAGCTGCCCTGTATTTCTTCATAGGATTAGGCTTCGGAACGGATGCGTCCTTGACCCTTCTGGTTGGACAAGTAGGAGTTGCCCTCGGCTTCTTCCAGTTCAAATTTGGAGGTTTTACTCGATTGACTCTGAATGCATTCTTTGTTTTCGCTAGCATGCTGATTTTGGTTGGGATTGACAGTCTTAGAGGAAACGTGTTTGTTGACTTGTACGTGGTTGTCCTAATTGTTTTTTGGCTCTTCACGAGGATAGTGATTTCGCAATGGGATCATTGGAGAATCTGCCATTCATGCAAGCTATCATGCGAACTTAAATAAAAATTGGGGCTTTAGTATCTACGGCGCAGTCCGTAAAAGGCGCCAATAATGATGAGTATTCCGAAGATTATTACTGCGAACGGCCATACATCCATGGTTTTAGGAATCAGGTCTGCCTGTTGCATAAACCATATGCACCCGGCAAGTAAGATTATCACCCCAATAGCCAACCCGACAATTGCTCCGCCTCTAGGAATTCCAAAACATTCTTCTTCCACTCGCTTATACGGCTCAGCGCGTCTACGAGTTCCGAAACATTCTTTTTCTTCACGACCTTGTTGCTCGCCTTCTGCTGTTGAGTATAGAGATGCGCCGCATTGAACGCATGTTTTGATGTCTTCTGCATTCTTGGCACCGCATTTGGCACAATAAACCATTTATTTTGTTCACTCCGAACTACTCATTAATCTGTAACGTGGTTTAAGACTTTTGGTGTATTTTGCTTGTTAAGTCCTTTTTCCAGATATAGTCAGTGCTGTGATTTCTCAGCTTGCGAAATAATCAAGCCTAGTTGTTCGCTTGTTAGTTTTAAACCATGAAGATATCTTCCTCGGAGCTTTGAACCTTTCAAGAAGGTTTCTCTGATAGACAATGGCTTTTCGAATTGTACCACATAGGTGAATTCTATGGCTTTTCTCCAACCGTACCTATCGCACTCGCGCTTATCCTCTTCCGAAAGCTCATCCTTCTCGTAAAGCCTTTTTATTATGCCATAACCGACAAAAGCGTCTCCGACAGTGGTTTTATGTAGGAAAAGTATTGTTTGCCCCGGGTTCCATCGCCTACTGATGCTAGTGTAATAGATTGCTAGGTCAAAGACCTGCTCGACCCACTGTTTGGTTGCGATTCTCAAAATATAGCCTGCAACTTCCACGATGGGACCTCAAGCTATTGCTTACCAGTCCGTAACTATTTTTGATTTTGCTTTTTGGCGTTGCAGGTATCTCAAAGTTTTCTGTTTGCTCTGGTTTGATTCTGGCAAGTGTTAGCTTCCAAACAACTCAAAATGATGATGAAAGATTTTTCCATAAGTTTTATCTACTGAAGTTGAACAAATTCGGTCCACATAGGGAAAAAAATTGTTGAAGAAATTGATTTCTCAGATAATGCTGGCGTTGTTTGTCATTAGCACTATATGCACTTGTGGACTAACCCTTAATGAACAGGGACTCATAGTTCGCCATTTCCTAGATAAGACTGGAACCTATTTTGAGTTGAGCAATAGTAAATACCTCAACTTGACAATCACCAGTACTGCAACAGTGCATGTGTCATTGTCTGCGCCCCCCGAGACTATATACTATTTCATTGAGTCTGCTGATGGATCAGACTCGACAACTTTGACACTGAGCAACCTTCAGCCCTCTGTAACTTACTATATGTATGAAGATGGCTATGTGAACCAGATTGTTTTCACGACGAATGGTGACGGAAGCTATACATACGAACAAGACCTGTCAAAATCGCATCAAGTCTTTATTCAAACCAGCTCAAGCACAACTTTCATCTATGAAAACACGACTTTGACCCATGACATCTATGGCAGTGTGCAAATAGGTGCTGACAACATAGTGCTAGATCTTAACGGATACAGCGTAATAGGTTCAGATACGGGAACTGGAATATACTTTAGTTCGCGGCAATCCACTGTAATGAACGGCACTGTCAAAGGGTTCTCCTATGGCATTAGTTTGGGTTCTATGAATACCATTGCAAACACTACAATCTACAAGAACTTCATTGGCGTTCTAGGATGGTATCTTAGTAACAATACAATAAGCGGTAATAACATAACGAAATCTGGGGCTCACGGTATTTTTATGTGGTGCGGACATGGGAACAAGGTTTATGGAAATGCGTTCTCTGAAAACCTTGATGATGGAATATTCATGGCTTTCAGTAATGGAAATAACAAAATCTTTCATAACAACTTCATTGGCAACCTGCCGGAGCAAGCCGAATCTTGGTGGCCAAACAAGCCAGATGCATGGGATGACAGCTATCCCTCCGGCGGAAACTACTGGTATGACTACAAAGGCGTTGACTTTTATGGTGGGCCTTATCAAAACGTATCAGGTAGTGACGGAATTGGAGATTCTTCTTATGAGATCATAACTATGGATCTGCCGGTATACGACAGATATCCACTTATGAGTCCTTGGACCCCAGCGGCCACGGTGAAGGAAGTCGCTGTTACAATCGCTGGAAAAACGTATCAAGTGCAGTTGGTCTCCAACTCAACAATTTCTGATGTAGCTGTTAGCCGTAACATTTTGCATTTTGATGTTTCAGGTCCCGAAGGAGCGTTGGCGTATGTAAGCGCTGTCTTGCCCGTCGGAATGAACACGACAAACATAAAGGTCTTCTTGAACGGCAAAAAACTTACTCCTCCCCCATATCCAGTTATAGCTACAAACGGTACACACTACTTCGTCTATTTTGCAGTGACTTTCGCTAGCTTTTATGACGTTGCCCTACTCTTTGCGCCTATTAATGCAATTATTGACCAGAAACCCGATGCATTAAACCTTGAGAGTGAAGGAGAGTTCATCGCAGTTTATATTGAACTTCCCGAAAGCTACAACGTAAAAGACATTGACATTTTCTCAATCATTTTAAATGGCACTGTCGCAATTGATTCAGCGGCTCCAATTGAAATTGGAGATTATGACTGCGATGGAACACCAGATTTAATGGTTAAGTTCAAAAGGGCCGAGGTCATATCATATATTTGTACCAACGTTGACCTGAGCAAGCTATCTGAAGAGAAATTTATCTCTGTAACATTTACGACAACTGGTCGTCTTAACGACGCAACACCATTCCAAGGAAGCGATACAGTGAAAATCATTCTAGCCAAGAACTGGGGATTAGGGAGCATCACTATTCCAATCTAAAACTAAAAATTCCCCTTTTTTCTGAACCCCACAAACTGACTCTGCACAAATCTTCAATCAACTTTGTTCGTCAGAAAGCAAGGTAAAGGGTTTAAGAGAAAGGTCATGGATTTATTGCTATTTTTATTTCGCTTTTGGATGTTGCAAGTATTTCGAAGGCTTCTTTGATGTCTTCCAGCTTCATTTTCCTGGTTATAAGCGGTCTCACGTCAATTGTTCTTGACGCAATTAAATTGAAGGCTTTCCTGAAGTGCAGAGGGGTTGCGTGAAACGTACCTAGAACTGTGACTTCTCCATAATGAAGCAGCTCAGCGTTAAGTTTGATTTCCGTTCCAGGTGGGCATCCACCGAACTCTAGAACTATTCCGCCCTTTCTGACAAGTTTTAGGGCTTGCTCCCATGTGGCTGGCAATCCTATCGCTTCAACTACAACATCCGCACCATATCCACGGGTTGACCGCCGAGTCCGTTCAATAACATTCTCTTCTCCAGCGTTAATAGTTTCGTCTGCCCCCAGTTTTTCGGCGAAATCCAACCGTTCATCCACAAGATCTATCACTATGACTTTTTCAGCTCCGATTTTCTTGACAGACAAAAGATGCAACAATCCAATCGGCCCCGCGCCAATAATAGCCACAGTATCGCCCAACTTCACTCTTGCTTCTTCAATACCGTGCAACACGCACGCCAATGGTTCAGTAATCGCTGCCTCTTCGTAAGAAACGTGCCGCGGAATTTCTTGCATGTTCACCAAAACCATTCGAGACGGAACTCTAACATATTCTGCATAGGCTCCCCAAAGCCAAATCATGTTCTCACAGAGATTGTATTTGCCTTTCTGGCACATTCTGCAACGCAAACAAGGTGTACTGTTACCTGCGCGAACTCGCATTCTCTTCTCGGGCCATTCTAAGCCTTCGCCGACTTCAGCAACTTCACCTGCCCATTCATGCCCAAAGATCGTCGGAAGTTTTATGACCTTTTCAATGTAGCCTCTTTGGAATATTTTTAAGTCTGTTCCGCATGTTGTTGCGGCCTTGACCTTGACAAGAACTTCGCCTGCTTCAATCCTTGGGACCTTGACATCTTCGATTCTCAAGTCTTTCAAGCCATAAAGCATGGCTGCTTTCATTTTCGATCACTCGTTAAAGATTATAACCTTCAAGCTTTCCACATCTTTCAGAACTGTTTCAAAGGCTTTAGCAGCATCCGCAAGTCTGAAACGATGGGTTATCAATTCGCTCACATTTATCTTGCCAGATTCCATCATTTCCAGCGCTGCCCGTGTTTCCAAATGCGACGTTGAATAGGATGGGATTATCTGGATTTCAGAGAAAAAAAGTTCTTTCGGGCTAATCTGCAAGTATTTTGAAGGGTCAGTTGGAGCAAAAACGCAGAGCTTTCCGCCTTTTCTGCAAACGCTTAAGCCAGTCTTGTACGCCTCCAAACTCGGGGCCGTAATGATTGCCACATCAACCCCTTTTCCGGAGGTTTCAGCCCGAACAATATCGGCGAAGTCCTCCTTTTGGGGATTGATAGCAATGTCTGCTCCAAATTTCTTCGCCATCATCAACCGGTAGTCAACCAGGTCGCTTACAATTGTTTTTGCAGCTCCGAAGGTTTTTGACAATGCCGTGTGGATTATTCCTGTCGTTCCAGTGCCGATTACTGCCACTGAATCGCCTATTCCCACCTTGCATTTCTTAAGGGCTCTTAAGCAGCATGCAACTGGTTCGATGAAAGTAGCTTCTTCAAATGATATGGTGTCTGGAATCTTTAAGGTGTCTATTTTGAGGTTTGCGGCTGGAACCTTGAAGTATTCCGCGAATCCTCCTGGTTTGATGTTTGTTTTGTGAAATTGCTCGCATAATGTGTACTCTTCACGCAAACAATAATAGCATTTTAAACATGCAACATGGTGATGAACAAAAACTCTGTCGCCAATATCAAATCCTTTGGCTCTGCTTCCTTTCTTAGCAACTGCTCCTGCTGGTTCATGCCCAAGAACGAGGGGAGCTCGGCTTTTAAGATACCAATCCATCATGTCGGAGCCGCAGATTCCACAGGCTTTCATGTTGACTAGGATTTCGTCGTTATCAATTCTTGGTGGAGGTATTTCCTCTATGCGGATGTCTTTGGAGCTGTAGTACATTGCAACTTTCATTTCGGTTCAATCGTTTCTCTATTGCCAATGCACTTAAGATTTTCCAAAACAACTCCAGTTTGTAACCAGAAGCGACTAGAGTCTATTCTTGTGCACAAAAGAAGATGCCAAACAACACTTTCCTATACGGAATAAAGCAGTTATAAGGGACTAAAGCATGTCATATCCATGAACGTAGAAAGAGCACAGAAAATAGAGAAGACAACTGGTTATGTCCTACTAGTTATCGGATTAATCTTCATAATAATACCGGCAATATTACTGCTTTCAATGTTCTTAACCGGAGCAAAGATCCCTCAAGTAGTCCCTACTCCTGGGGAAGGAACAAGCGAATCAATTATGTCTATGATAGTGTTCAGCAATGTCTGCCTGACATTCTTCATCTTCATCATTATAGTATGGGCTGGGTCCATAATCTCAAGCCGTGGGGTAACAATGATTAAAGACGTGAAGCTGCTGAGTTTGCCGAAAAAACAGAGGACGACGCATCCTAACTAAACTTCAAAATCTAAGCGTTTCTCAATATTTTCTTTGATTTTTCTTAGAAATTCGGCGGCTGGTCCGCCATCCACAACTCTGTGGTCATAGGAAAGGCTTAGCGTCATTATTGGTTTGGGTTCTATTTTTCCCTTGGTTGCGACTGGTTTTTGTGTTATCTTTCCGACGCCTAGTATGGCTGATTCAGGCGGATTGATTATTGGCGTGAAAAACTCGACCCCATACATGCCTAGATTTGTAATTGTAAAAGTTCCGCCTGTCACTTCTTCTCTAGTTAGCTTTCCGTCTCGGGCTTTTTGCGTCAGCTCCTTGAGGGTTGCGTCTATTTCTCTTATCGATTTTCTGTCAGCATTCTTTATGACTGGAACGACCAAACCATGTTCTGTGGCGACAGCCACGCCAATATTCACATCTTCGAGAATCTTTATTTGCGTTCGTTCCAGTGTTGAGTTTATTATGGGATGCTCGATTAGGGCTTTTGCAGCAGCCCCCGCGAGAATGGCTGTGTAAGACACTTGAAGTTTTTCTTGCACCTGTGCCGCCTTTGAAACGTCAACTTCCATCATTATTGTGCTGTGTGGTACTGTCTTGAAGCTCAATGAAACTCGCTCGGCTGAGGTTTTTTTAAAACCGCTTAATGGAATAATCTGCTTCACTTTCGGCAGAATCCCACGCGATTCTTCCATAAATCTTCTAACATCCTCCTCAACTATTCTTCCTTCTGGTCCACTGCCCTTGACAAGTGACAAGTCTATTCCGCATACTTTTGCGAGACGCTTTGCGGCTGGTGAAGCTAGCATTCTTCCTTCCTTTTCCGCTATTGCTTGGGTGACTTCCGCAAGGATTTCCTCCTCTCTGAATGCTTCTCCTGGAGCTGTTATGACTGCAAGAAGAGCGTTAACTGGAGCGTCAACTCCTTCACTTACTATGATTTTCTGCAGCATTCCAGATGCTGGTGCTTCAAGGTCGTATGTGGCTTTTTCTGAAATCACCTCAACTATTGGTTCTCCCTTCTCAATTGGATCGCCTTCTTTCTTGTACCATTTGCCGACAGTGCCTTCCTTCATCGTTAGACTAAGTTTGGGCATGACAACTTTTGTTACCATTTTAGACGACTTCCTTAACAGCCTTGATTATGGCTTTCTCATTTGGAATTACATATTGTTCTAGGGTTGGACTGAACGGAATAGGGGTGTCTGGCTCCGCCACACGTTTTATTGGAGCGTCTAAATAGTCTATGGCCTCCTCAGCCGCCATAGCGGCAATTTCTGCGCTTACCCCAGCGGTTTTACAATCTTCGCTCACGATAACCATTCTTCCAGTTTTCTTTACCGATTTTAAGATCGCCTCTTTGTCCAATGGTGCCAGCGTTCTAGGATCAACAACTTCTGCGCTTATGCCTTCCTCGTCAAGTTCTTCAGCCGCGTCAAAGGCTTTGTGAACCATGTACAAAGTAGCCACTATTGTCACATCTGCTCCTTCTCTTTTTACATCTGCTAATCCGAAGGGAATAGTGTATTCTTCTTCTGGAATTTCTCCCTCAATCGGATACAAGAGTTTGTGTTCACAGAAGAAGACAGGATTGTCGCCTCGTATGGCAGTTTTCAAAAGTCCTTTCGCATCACTCGGTGTAGAAGGCAAGGCAACATGCAGGCCTGGAACATGCATGAACCATGCTTCAAGGCTTTGCGAGTGATGCGAGGCTATGTTTACTCCTGCACCGAAAGGTGTTCGAATTACAACTGGGCATCTTGCTTGACCGCCGAACATGTAACGTATTTTCGCTGCTTGATTCGCAATCTGGTCCATGGCTAACGCAGTTAGGTCTCCAAACATTATTTCTGCCACTGGACGCATGCCAGTTATTGCGGCCCCTACCGCTGTGCCAATTATTGCTGATTCAGATATTGGTGTGTCTCGCACTCTGTCGTCGCCGAATTCTTCTGCTAGTCCCTCTGTCACTTTGAATGCGCCTCCCCAGTATCTGCCAATGTCTTCGCCCAAAAGGAAGACTGACTGGTCTCTGCGCATCTCCTCCCTCAAAGCCTCACGCAGCGCATCTCTATATGTTATTTTTCGCATTGCTTGTTTCCCCGTTTAAGGATAAACATCTTCAAGTGCTTCTTGGGGAGCTGGATAGGGGCTTTCGGTGGCGAATTTCACTGCTTCTTCGATTTCAGCTGAAACTTCTTTCTCAATTCGTTGGGCTTCAGCTTTTGTCAGTATGTCTTTTTGCAAGAGTTTTTCCTTGAAGCGTGCGATGGGATCTTTAGCTAGCCATTCTTCAACTTCCTCTTTGGATCTGTACCTAGCTGGGTCAACCCGTGAATGTCCCTTATGCCTATAGGTCTTGCACTCAATGAGCGTTGGTCCTTCGCCTTTTCTAGCTCTTTCGACAGCCTTCAAAGTAATCTCATAAACAGCTAAGACATCATTCCCGTCCACAACTTCGCCCGGGATTCCATAAGCGACAGCCCTCTTGGCAACGTTTTCAATGTTCATGACTCTTGATTGGCGGGTACCCATAGCGTAGAGGTTGTTTTCGCAGACAAAAACTACTGGCAGCTTCCATGTTGATGCCATGTTTATTCCTTCATGGAATGTTCCTTGGTTTGCGGCTCCTTCGCCGAAGAAGCATGCTACCACCTGGTTGGTTTTTCTGAGTTTAATGGATAATCCTGCGCCAACAGCCAATGGAATTCCTGCTCCAACAACGGCTGTCGCCCCTAACATTCCAAGGGTGAAGTCCGCGATGTGCATGGATCCGCCTTTGCCTTTGCAGTAACCCGTCTCTTTGCCTAGGATCTCAGCCATAATTCGCTTCGCATCTGCGCCTTTTGCTATGCAGTGTCCATGCCCCCTGTGCGTGCTTGTAATGTAATCGTCTTTTCTAAGGTTGCTACAAACGCCTACTGCAACGGCTTCTTGTCCTGTATAAAGGTGAATTGTGCCTGGAACAAGGTTTTGAGCGTAAAGTTCGAAAACCTTTTCTTCGAAAAGGCGGATCTCAAGCATTTTCCTAAACATCCCAGCAAGCCTTTCTTTAGTCAGATTTGGCATCAACCTTCTTCCATCCCTTAACATGTCGGTTTACTTCTTAGAGAATGCATACTTTTATATTATGCTGTTTTCCAATGAATCGTACTTATTTCCTGTGCGGATGGAGTTTTCTTGCGCCTTTTGCTCTGTGTGCCTACCCCCTCACTTATATATAGGGTGTGGGCTTTTGAATCGATGCCATTGCAAACTGGAAAGCGAATTTCGGAAGAGATAGGAGGCAGGATTGATTTTCGAAAGATGAACGGCACAAACCATATAGAGCTACTAATTGTAGATTACTTAATGAAAAAAGGCTCTCTCAGAACTATCACCCACGTTTCAAAGTGATCTAAATGCAAAAATCCTATTCAAAACTGTTAGGCATAGTTGGAAAGCCCAACACAGGCAAATCAACCTATTTCAGTGCTGCAACATTGGCCCCAGCCGAGATTGCAAGCTATCCATTCACAACGATAAAGCCGAACAGAGGCATAGGATACGTGCGAACACCATGCGTGCACGAAGAATTCAATGTCAAAGATAATCCCGTTAATTCCCTATGCCTAGATGGAGTAAGACTTATCCCCGTAGAATTTATTGACTGCGCAGGACTTGTGCCTGGCGCCTGGCAAGGAAGAGGTTTGGGCAATCAGTTCTTGGACGAAATTAGAAAAGCAGACGCCTTAGTTCACATTGTAGATGCTTCTGGAGGAACAGATTCTGAGGGAAGACTATGCAAACCAGGAGAACACGATCCATTAGAGGATGTGAAATTCCTAGAACATGAAATAACGATGTGGATGACAAATATACTAAAACGAGACTGGCCCAAGATTGCCAGAACCGCTGAAGCAGAATCGAAAGACCTTTTCTCCATGTTGGAAGAAAGACTAAGTGGCTTAGCAATAAAAAAAAGCCACATCACTGAGGCAACAAAAAGAGCAGAATTGAATGCTGACAAGCCCACAACTTGGAGTGAGGAAGACTTTGTAAGATTTGTTGACACCCTAAGGCAAGTTGCCAAGCCAATGGTGATAGTCGCAAACAAAATGGATATTCCCGTAGCCGAGGAAAATTTTGAGAGGCTGAAAAGGTTAAATTATCTCGTAGTTCCTTGCTGTGCCGAAGCTGAGCTTGCCTTAAGAAGAGCTGCAGAAAAAAAACTGATAGATTACAGACCTGGAGATTGCAGCTTCAGAATAGAAAATCCTGAAAAACTAACTGAAAGCCAGACTAGCGCGTTAGAAACAATAAAAGAGAAAATTTTAGTCAAATTTGGTTCAACAGGGGTTCAAGACGCAATAAACATGGCTTTCTTTAAGCTTCTAAGTATGATTGCAGTCTATCCCGTGGAAGATTTGGAGCATTTGACAGATCATGAAGGAAGGGTACTCCCAGACACATACCTCGTGCCTTTCGGAACAACAGCCCGCGAACTTGCCTACATAATTCACACAGAACTAGGCGAAAGCTTCATCTACGCAGTAGAAGCCAGAGAAAGAAAAAGGATCGGCGAAGACTACGTGCTCAAAGATAGAGACGTTGTCTCCATTGTGAGCGCCAAGAAAAGAGCCTAACCTTGCTATGCGCCAAAACGTCTTTTGCGTTTCTGGAAAGTTCTAACAGCTCTCAGAAGGTCTATAAAACGGAAATCAGGCCAATAGACATCTACGAAGCAGAGCTCGCTGTAAGCGGACTGCCACAGCAAGAAACCACTTAGCCTTTCCTCTCCTGAAGTTCTAATGATCAGGTCAGGGTCTTGCTTCGACATGTGCGAAGTGTATAGATGCTTCTCAAACATTTGCTCATCAACACTTTCAGGATCTACTTCCCCTTTCTGAACCATCTCTGCGATTTTCCTCGCAGCATCCACGATTTCCGCTCTTCCACCATAAGCAAAAGCAACATTCAAGAAGTGTTCATCATACGATTTCGTTGCCATTTCCACATCCGTTATAACTTGCTGCAGACCTTCGGGCAAAAGGTTCACTCTGCCAATGACTTTGACACGCACCTTGTTTTTGCGCATGCGCTCATCAGTCAGAATTTTCTGAAGCTTTTCTCCTGCAATGCGCATGATTTCTTCGACCTCGTCTTCTGACCGGCCAAAGTTTTCTGTGGAAAAGGCATAAAGCGTTATTGATTTAACATTGAGTTTTAGGCACCAATCAAGCAAATGCTCAACCTTTTCGGCTCCTTTTTCATGGCCAAACCATAGGTCAAGAGCCCTCTTGGAAGCCCATCTTCTGTTTCCATCCAAAATTATTGCTATATGCTCAAGTTTCACTCCGTTCTTAACCTGATGCCAAAGCCATTTCTCGTAGAGCCTATAAACTCCGAGAACTGAAAGGATTGTTTTAAACATTATTCGACCCTCGCGTTTCTAAGAGCGCTCGCACAAGGACAATCGCCTTTGCGTGAGAGTGGTAAAGCCTTAACTGTCGCGACCAGAACTTGCTCTATTTTAGGCATGATTTTTTTGGAAACTTTGGAGACTTCGAAAGGTGTTAAACGTTCTTGTATGCCCGCAGCCATGTTCGAAACAAAACAAACAGTCGCATAGCACATTTCAAGCTCTCTTGCAAGTACAGCCTCGGGGACACCTGTCATCCCAACGATATCGCAGCCTAAACGCCTAAACATTTCGATTTCTGTTGGGGTTTCGAAACGTGGACCTTCTGTACAAACCAAGACAGCTCTGTCCCACACACGCAACCCAGACTTTCCTGCAATTTCTATTAGTAGTTTCCGCATCTCAGGGCAATAAGGCTGAGAAACATCAATGTGCGTTACGGGAGCCTCATCATAGAAAGTTGCATGGCGAAGCCTTGTGAAATCGACAAAATCATGAGGAATGACGATATCGCATGGTTTCAAATCCCTGTTTATGGCGCCTACTGCGTTTATAGCTATGATTCTCTCTACGCCCACCTCATACAGCGCGTAAACGTTTGCCCTATGATTTATTCTCTGTGGAGGAATAGAATGATTTGGACCATGTCTCGCAAGAAAGGCGACCTTTCTGTCGTCTATTCTTCCGATTGAAAGTGAGGGGGCAATTCCATATGGTGTTCCTATTCGCAACTGCTCAGCATCTTTAAACAACTTCTCAAAGCCTGTTCCACTAATAACGGAGAACTTAACCTTCTCCAAACTCTTCAACCTGCTCTCTGGTCTTCTTGAAGAACGCTCCGGCAGATCTGTGAATGACAATTACAACCAGAATTGATGCAATGCCAATCAAGATGCCGACAACGATAGAGAAGATCAGCTTTTCATAGGCCATCTTCGGGTTGATCAAAACGTCGGATGTTGCGTCGAGGATTTGCCTAGACCACGCAATAGAGACCATTAAGGCGGCGTTACGCAATAACCTTGCGTCACGTTCAAAGTACCAACGCATAGCCCTCCCCAAAAAAACTAAACACAGGCCCACTATCATGAGATCCAAAGCACCCTTAATGAAATAGCCAGCAGCCTGCGGTAGAATGCTGAGCCAACTGGCTAAATCTGGAGGTGCGGAGATTTCTGCCGCCGCGTCCCATCCTAGATACAGGCTAACCCCAATGCATAACGCTCCAGCTAAGGCTGAAAAGTTCGAAATTTGGATTGATAGAGGTGGCGGGGAATATTCCTTCATCCATCGATAGAAGTTTTTGACCGTTTTGTCGACTTTGAAACCTTTCACAAGCAAGAATGAGCCTAAGACAACAACAAAGGCTATGAGATAATAATGAACAAGGTTGAAAATTGCAAGAATTCCCAAAATCAAGAAGAGCAACCCTGGCAGCCCCAATGCTATGCGTGAGTACCGGGGATTTTCGGTAATCGTCCTTAAGTATCGCGTGAACAGAGCGGCTGTTTCTTCGATTGATTGGCTGTGCTTTACAACGATTCTCCTAACCGAGGAGACTGGCACCCTAGATTCTACAAGAGGCAAAACTGCCTCATCTGAATATCCATCTGTTACGAGAATAACCTCACTTGCTGGAAAAGAACTTAACAATTCGCTTAGTTCTGCGACTACCTTTCTGTCCGCACCCACTCCACCCAATTCAGAGCCAGATACTGTTGCTATTTCAAAGACTTCGTCAGGTTTCTTTTCCTCTTTTAAGCGGTCGTGAAGTCGTATTGCCTCAAACATTGCATTCGCGTCTGGCTCTTCTGGGTCTCGCAAAGCCAGATCAACCGCTGCATCAAGATTTTCTTTTCTTCCAACGATAGGTGTCTTGATCCCCGCTTTTGCTCCTAAATCCCCATCTCTATCCACACACAAAATGAGGATTCTTTTTTGTTCTTTCCCTGCCACTTCTTCTTCGGTCATCTTGTCCTCTGTTCTCCAATTTTATATATTTGTGTCTCACTTTAATCTTGTGTTGATATCCCCTTCTCAGCTAGAAGTTGAAACTCTTCCCAAGTTAGTTTTTCACCGCGTCTCAGTTTTTCTCTTGCTTGCTTTTCAAGCTTTTCGCGCAGAGCTTCCTCTGTTTTCTTCCTTTCCTTCTCTTCTCCCTCTCTGATTTTCTGTTTCAGCAGGCTTATTTTGTTTGAAATCTCTGTCATTTCATCTTGAAGGGGTCTTGCTCTTTCTTTTACCTGCAAAAAGACTTTATGAAGACTATCAGCTTCTTCTTTGAGCTTTTTTGATTCGCCAATTTTCTTTAGCATTCTTTCATGGATTTCTTGGCTGTTCTTGGCCGTTTCAGTTAACTTTTCGTGGAAAAGTTTGCCCCTATTTTCAAGTGCTCTGATCTCGGCTCGTAAGCCCATGGTATTTTGCTTTAGTTGCTCAAGCTTTCTATAAATGTTCAACTGAGTCTCCAGTTCTTTAACGCGTTCGACGAGGTGTTTCTCTTCATTCAAGTCTATAGGTGTGGTTTGAATTTTCCAATCGATGTTTTCAATTTCCTCTTGCAGATTTTGAAAGCTTCTTGGAGGTTTTCTCTGATCTAACATTTTTATTTTTTCGTTCAGCTTTTTTGTTTCTTCAACTTTTTCGCGGATTTCTTTTCTTGTATTTTCTCTCTGCAACTTCAGTTCCTTCACTACTTCGTTCAGCTTGTCTCTTTCGTTTTTGAGTTCGCGTATTTCGCTTAGTAGGTTCTTGAATTGCTGGTTAAGGGTGTTTCTTTTTTCGGCTAAGTCGTTTGCTTCTGTATCTATCTTGTATTTCTGTTCTTTTAATGCCAAAAGTTTTTTGATCAGTTCATCGATTTCTTGGGTTTTCTGTTGCTCTGGCACTATCTTTTCCTCTTCGGTTTCCTTTGGTTTAAGTTTCCTTTGGTTTAATATTGTATTCCTCTTGTTGTAACCATTTCCTCTGGATACTTGCTTGCTACAATTTCGTTTACAAACTCGGCTCGTTCTATGAGTTCTTTCGGGGCGTATCTCCCTGTCAAAACTACATCAGTTTTCTTTGGAACCTTTTTCAGAAAATCTAAGACCTCTTTTACTTCCAGAAGCTTGCAGTACAAAGCTAAATTGATCTCATCCAAAACCAGCAAATGAGGCTTTTTCTTGTTAACTATTTTTTCAGCGAATTCCAATGCTTTGTGGGCCAGTTTTTTGTCTTCCTCTCCAAGATTGCCTAGTCCATGCCACCCTTTGCGACCAAACTGATAGATTTCATAGTAGGGTGCAAGCAATCTTCGAATCTTGTATTCGCCAGTGTTTTTCCACCATTTCAAAAACTGAATTATGATGACTTTGCGTTTGTGTCCGACAGAACGAAGAGCCAAGCCTAAAGCATTTGCGGTTTTTCCGGCTCCGGTTCCAGTGTAAAGGTAGATGTAACCCATATCATTTCTCTTCTTTAACGTTGTTTCTTGCTGTTCATGTTTATAGCCTTAAAGCTAATGCTTAATGTTGCATGTTGTTTCACTTTCGTTGAAGCCTTCAATCATGGAGCCCATGGGTTAATTGATGCCCCACCGTCAACGATGACAACGGCTCCTGTCATATAGGCTGATTCATCAGAGGCAAGAAAAACTGCCACCTTGGCTATGTCTTCTGGATCTCCCCATCTTTTGAGAGGAATGCTTTCTCTTAGCTTCCTTCTGTCATTGTTTGGCAGAGCTGAGACCCAACCAGTATCTATCGACCCTGGCTGAATTGCGTTTACTCTTATGTGTGGGGCTAGGGCTCTGGCCAATCCTCGTGTTAGAGGAATACCGGCCGACTTTGTTAGCATATAACCTAATCCCCCGCCTGCCCAGTCAGCTATTACGTTTATTATATTGCCACTTTTCTGGCTTAACATGTGCTTGGAAACCACTTGAGAGCAGAGGAGCATTCCCCTAATGTTGACGTCTACCATTCGTTGCCAACCCTTCCAGTCAGGATTGCTCAAGGAAAACTGCATGGCTGAGAAGTCTGCGGCGTTGTTGACGAGAATGTCCAACCTACCGAAGTTTTCAACGCAATGGTTAATCATATCCTTAGTTTCTTTAACACTTGACACGTCAGCTTTGATAGCAATGGCGTTTCTTTTAAGGGAATTTATTTTGGAAACAACTTCTTGTGCCTTGTCTTCTGACCTGATATAATTAATAACGATGTTAGCTCCTTCCTTAGCGAAAGCCAATGCAATGGATTTGCCGATTCCACGACTCGAACCTGTGACCAAAGCGATTTTTCCATCAAGCCTCAACTAAATCATTCCCACCCAATTTTCGACCATTCTAACGAATGATATAAGTCTTAAATAGGATTGTGCTTCATTTTCATGTGAGAATCGACGGATGAAATACGATTACGAGGAATTGCTAGAGAGAGCGCGTTCCAAGATTCCAGAGGTTGTTTCGAAACGCGAACGGCTAGAACTGCCTAGGCTTCTGCATTCAACAATAGGCATGCGCACAGTAATCCACAACTTCAAAGAAGTCGCTGACGCCTTAAATCGCGACCCCCAGCACCTACTGAAGTTTTTAACAGGAGAATTGGCCACAGCAGCAACCATGCAAGAGTCAAGAGTTCTTTTTCAGGGAAAGTTTTCGCGCGAAACCCTTGAGAAGCTTATACAAAGGTACATAGCAAGCTTTGTCACGTGCCCAGTTTGTAAGCTCCCTGACACAAGGATTGTAAAAGAGAAACGCCTTTCGTTTTTAGTGTGTGAGGCATGTGGAGCCAAATCATCCATTAAGCAACTGTGAGAGTGTCTGTGCGTTGGAAGTCTACATGAACCTCAGAAAAATCGGAAACAACGTTCTTCTGGCCATATGCGACGCTGAGATACTTGGGAAAACATTGTGTGAAGGAAAGATAGTCTTCATTGTGAAGGAAGAATTCTATAAAGGGGCAAAAGTAAGAATTGAAGAAGCCGTGGATATGATAAAAAACTCCTCAATAGTGAACATGATAGGTAAAAACATCGTTCGAAAAGCTCTGGAAAAAGGCTACGTACACCCAGAAGCAATACTAAACATAGAAGGAGTGCCGCACGCCCAAATAGTGAAGATCTAAAGCAAACAGTCAAACTGTCATCCAAGTTCGCAAATCTGCATTTTAGCGGCAGTTGATTCACTTTTTGTCTTCTTTCCAAGTATCAACTTTGCTTTTTGTATAGAACTTAATTCCAAAAAATTTTATTACTATGTATTGCATAAATAGTACGCACTGAAATGCAAATATCAACGTGTTACCATCGATGTTTGCATTTCTGCAAAAAATCTGAGGGAGAAGGAAAAATGCAGAAATTACCGAAAAAATATAGAAAAGAGTCTATAATAATGCTCTTATGCTTCATAATTGCATCAGCCACATTAGTGAACATAGCCAGTGCACAAGCTATAACCGTTTACGTGGACCCGCCAGAACAGACAGTGAGAGTTTGTAGCGATTTCTACGTCTTTGTAAAGATTATGGATGTAGTTACACCTTCCATTCACGACTACGATTTCTTCTTGTACTATGATCCCTCAAAGATGACTCCTTTGAACGCTTTTGACGGAGGCTTCCTCCATTCCCCAGTTAGTTTTCACTGGGAAGTGCTGCAAGGGCCTCCAGCATCAGTACACTGCTGGGCAAATACAGGTGACGGCGGAGCTACAGGTAGTGGAACATTAGCGTCTATCGAGTTCCATTGTGATGCTTCAGGAGATTCTACATTGGGCCTTGACGTGATGCTCTCAGACGCGGCTGGGTATTACTTTCGACCTGACAAAGTAGTTGGTGGGGTTGTTCATCAGACTTCAATGTACTATAAAGATAGCTATATTGACTATGCACCGAGTGGTGTTCCAGACTTTGACCAGAGACAGGACAGCTGGGGAAAAACTGACTCATCAAGTGGCTTATGGAAGTGGACATGGTGTGGTCCTACAGCTGTGGCGAATTCTTTGTGGTGGATGGACTCTCGATTCGAGCCTGGCAGAACTCCTCCACCGACGATAAGTGATGGCTTTCCGCTGTTGACTGCGTATGGCATGTGGGATGATCATGACCCGCAGAATGTTCAACCATTTGTCACAGATTTGGGTTGGTACATGGACGTTGACGGTAACAGAACTGGATATCCTTGGAATGGCACAGACGTTCATCAGATGGAAAAAGGCATTGCTATGTACCTTCGCAACAGAGGACTTGAAACAGAATTTGTCATAAAGAAGATGAAGAAGCCAGACTTCTTGTATGTGGAGAGGGAAATTGAGAGATGCGAAGACGTCATTCTATTATTAGGCATTTGGCAAAGCTATGACGGAATTATTTGGTGGCGTGTTGGAGGTCACTTCGTAACATGTGCTGGAGTAGACTCTCCAAACACGAAGATAGCTTTCTCTGATCCCGATGCGAACAATGCAGAGGCTGGAGGATTAGGTCGCGTCTTGCCTCCTGGAGTGCCACATCCTCATCCTCCTCGGCCAATAGTGCCCCCGCAAGAGGACACTGTACACAACAACGCATCCTTCGTCTCCCATGACACGTACTCAGTTACGCTGACTTCTCCAAGTCCCGGTGGAAATTTCGCCGTCGAATTCTACGAACCCATAACTAACACAGAATTCATACAGAACATTCAAGGACAAAACTGTCCAAGCGAGTTCAAGTCACAAGAACGCCCGTATGATCCAACGGCTAAGTATATTGCTGCTGAAGTTGAGTATTCAATAATAATATCACCAGCAGACTGGTACTTCAAACCACCCCAAGAAGACTATGCGCCTAGCGGAGTTCCAGACTTCGACCAAAAGCAATGGCTCACAGACATAAATTGGACTAACCCATACCCGCCCATTGGAACTTGGAGCCACTGTGGACCAGTAGCAGTAGCAAATTCGTTGTGGTGGCTTGACTCGCAATTTGAACCAAACCCGATACCTCCACCAGAAATCAATGATGGTTTTCCGCTGGTTGAGAGCTATGGACCCGGAGTGATAGATGATCATGATCCGCAGAACGTTCCATACCTTGTTGAACATCTCGCATGGTATATGGATACCAATGGTATGCGAACAAAAATCCCACACTGTGGCACAGAAGTGCACGACATGGAATATGGAATAGACTGGTATCTGAGGGAAAAAGGGCTCTACTGGAAATTCTATGAACATACACAGAAAGCTCCTGACTTCTTCTGGATAGAAGACCAAGTCAAGAAATGCGAAGACGTAATACTGTTGCTAGGCTTCTGGCAAGAATCTCCAACTCGCCCAGGCTACTGGTGGCGTGTTGGCGGTCACTTCGTAACATGCGCTGGCGTTGACTCGACAAACATGATGCTTGCCCTAAGTGATCCATACATAGACAATGCGGAGTGGGGATTCCCAGGTAGAGTAATTCCACGTCTGCACAAACATACAGGCCCACCAGAGACATTACACAACAATGCCACCTACGTTTCTCACGACTTCTATCTAGTCGGACGGTCCCCAAGTCCAGGCGGTCCTTTTGGAATATACCAGTACCCAGCAGAGGACATCATCGACAACTTCGGCTCATGCCAGAACACTCCAGAGGAATTCATAGAATTGGATGGCGATTATGTACCAGGTTTACCCATGTACACTGAAATTGAGTATGCAGTCATCATTTCATGCAAAACAGGCATCGTAGCTGCGGGCTGCGAAGACACGAATGTTTACGTCTGGGACTTCTATGGCAACTTGCAGTGGCAATTCGCAACAGGCCCACCAGTTCTGTCGGTTGCATTAGACAATGAAGGGAAATATCTTGCATCAGGAAGCAGACATTTGCCAGATGGACCTGGGGTACTTCTGTTCTTTGATGCACTAAGAGTTACTAACGGAAGCATTAATCCACCGTTGTGGGCTTGGCAACTGCCAATCTCAGAAAGCTACGATGGAGGCTGGGCCGGAACTGAATCCAAGTCAGTCGATGTGAAATACAACTATTACAACCAATGCGACGTAGTGGCAGCGGCAACTGACTATGGCTTATACCTCTTTGATCAATCGGGCAACCTAATATGGTACTACACCGACGAATGGCCTGAGACAATAGTGCGCATATCGCAAGACGGTAACTACATTGTCTGTGCAGATTATCACTCGATGATGCTTCACTACTTCTCACATCTAACAGATGGCGTTCCAGGTTGGGGACCCAGAGACGGAGTGCCAGTGTGGAGTTTTGGTGCTGGAATGGACGAATTCGCTGTCTACTGGACTGCAATTTCAGGCATCGGAGATTACGTGGCAGTCAGCGGTTGGACTGAGGCATATCCCCCATCTCAACCTGAAAACACTGCTGCTGTGCTTTTACTCAATAGAACAGGCGGAGTAGTTTGGGGTTACCGACTTCCGAAAGGCGGTTTCGTGAGAGTTGACATGCCTTGCCATGGAAGAAGTGTCGTATCTGTCAATGACAATCCAAACGATCGCCATCTTGGATGTGATCTGCTGTACTTCAGCGATGGAGGCGATGATTGGGACAGCGGAGATGGCACGCCGGTATGGGCGTGGTGGCGAGACTACCCAAGCCCGCAAAACCCACTAGACGACTTCTACACGGTTGCAATCTCAGAAAATGGCGATTACATAGCAACAGGCGGAGCACCACCATACGCATTTCTATTAGACAAGACTGGTGTGCTTCTACAATCTATGGTTGCAACTGCAGGCAATGCGACACAATCGGTTGACCTTACATTTACTGGAGAATACGGCGCCTATGGTGACTTCTACGGAGTCGTGTGGTTCTTCGACAAGGACATCGGAGTCTTGTGGAGCCGAAACACAGACTGGAATGCGCCAATACACTCTATCGCAGTTTCGAAGATTTATCCATGCATGTTCCCATACCCAGACCACGACATAGCTGTTGTTAACGTTACAACATCAAAAGACGGTTGTATACCAATGCCCACCGTTTCCAAGGGACAACCCGTAGCGATAAACGTTACAGTTTTGAACAAAGGAGATTTCTCAGAGAACTTCACTGTGACCGTCTACGCGAACTCAAGTCTGATAGGGTCTCAAAATGTTTTCAGCTTAGCGGCCGGCGACCAAGTGATTCTTCCTTTCGTCTGGAATACCACAGGCCTTGCTTATGGCAACTATACAATAACTGCTTTCGCCTCAATCGTTCCGTACGAAATAAACGTTTATGACAACAGCTATGACACCGACGGTTATATTCTTGTCACTATTCCAGGCGATGTGAATGGCGACTTCAAATGCGAAGGTAAAGACATCGCGCAGATATCTAGAGCATTCAACACATGGCCTGGCAAGCCACTGTGGAATCCGAACGCCGACATAAACGGCGACAATAAAGTCGAAGGAAAAGACATCGCAATAGCATCAAAATACTTCGGAACACACTACCCATAAACCCCCTTTTTGTTTGACACTAATCTTTCTAATGCAACATTCTGTTACCTGATGAACATACTTTTAAGGAAGGTAGACGTTTCTTCTAAAGGAATATGTTTGAGGTGCTTGGTTGGGTAAGAAGAAGGTCTTAACTGAGGAAGAGTTAAGCGAGATGGTGCTTCCATCCGCGAATGATGTCTTAGGCATAGCCATCAGACTGCTTGGTTACGACCGTGTTCTGGTCAAGTGTCAGGACGGAAAGGAACGTTTATGTCGCATCCGTGGCAGAATGAAGCGCAGGGTTTGGATACGTGTGGGAGATGTTGTTCTTGTTTCTCCATGGGATTTTCAATCAGACAAGCGCGGCGATCTGTTTTGGCGTTATACAAAGGCGCAAGCAGAATTGCTGCGAAGGAAGGGTTACTTAACAATTTGATCATTTTGCATTTTGATTGGAGAAACCCGTTTGTCTTTTCGAAAACGTGTTCAAAAAAAGCTCTACAAAAAAGAAAAAAAATACGAAACAGAACAGTTGATGAAGGAAAAGCGAAGCGAAGAATATGAGGCTTTGGAAGAGGTTTTTGACCGTTCAACGCTTCTGATAATCTATGATTTTCTGAACAAAAACACCATAAGCGAAATCCACGGAGTTGTCAAAGCCGGGAAAGAATCGCGAGTTTATTGGGGAAAAGACGGCCGCGGGAACGAGCTGGCAATTAAGATCTACTTAACTCTCTCAGCAGAGTTCCGAAAGGGCATACTTAGATACATCGAGGGAGACCCAAGATTCAAGGGTGTAAGACGAGACACACGCTCGCTAATCTTTGCTTGGGCTCAAAAAGAATTCAAGAATCTGGAACTGGCAACTACCGCAAAGGTGAGAGTGCCAAAACCCGTAGCTGTTAAGAATAACGTGCTCATAATGGAGTTTGTGGGAGAGAATGGTGTAAGTGCTCCGTCGATGAAGGAGCTTCCCCCAAAAAATCCCATGAAAATTTACGAATCTTCGTTGAACTACTTAAGAAAGCTTTATTGTAAGGCTGAGCTTGTTCATGGCGACTTAAGCGAGTATAACATCATGATCTGGAAGGGTCGCCCCGTATTGTTCGACATGGCTCAAGCTGTTCCGCTTTCACATCCAATGGCAGACTTCCTTTTGCACAGAGATTTAACGAACTTGAATAGGTATTTTGGCAGGCTAGGCGTCAAGGTTCCTTCAATTGAAGAATGCTATAGGAAGGTTACAGGCCATGGCAAGGGCTAGCTCATTTCTAAAAATTCCAAAAGAGAGAATAGGAGTTCTAGTTGGACCGGAAGGAAAAACCAAAAAAGACATTGAAAAGATGCTCTCCATCGAACTCCAAATAGACAGCGACACAGGCGGTGTTACAGTCATGCTAGCAGGAAAAGCGGAAGATCCTTCTTTGCTCTTCAAAGCCAAAGATGTTGTAACTGCTATCGGCAGAGGTTTTTCCCCAGACCATGCCCTGCGGTTGATCCGTGACGAAGAAGCTGCTTTGGACGTGATAGACTTGCGAACTGTTTTTGGGAGGTCTGAATCTGACATTCGACGCATTAAGGGGCGAATAATTGGGATGAACGGCAAGACCCGCAGAATACTCGAGGAACTAACGGATACAAAGATAGCTGTTTATGGATCAACAGTCGGAATAATTGGAAGCTTTGAACAAATAGATGTTGCCAGAGAAGCGATACAAATGCTAGTTAGGGGAAGCTTGCACAGCTCAGTCTACAGGTTCCTTCACAGAAAACGCAGAGAACTCAAAAAGAAAATGCTTGAAATCTGGAAAAAGCCAGACGAAGAATAGAATAAAATAGGCGGGCTCTCGCACTCAAGATCCCGATCATTTGGGTTCTCCGGGGCCAGAGTCGTCATCGCCCACCAAGAAAAAACAAAAAGTGGAACGCAAATAAAAGGTTATAGGGATATGACATGTGAATACTTCTCATTGATTTTTAACTAGCTCGCTTGCTCGATATTAAAAGCACTCAATATTATTGAGGTTAGATCACCTCCTTTACTCTCTTCAGAATTGAGCTTCATGATTGTTGGGATAATTTTCGGTGTTGCTTTGGTCAGCTCTTCTTCCATATGCAAGGCAAAGAAGACGAAGAGAATGACTACCCGAGCCTAGATGATCCAATCAACTAGACTAAAATAGCACTATAATAGTAAGGTTATGGGTTTACATAGGTATTGGAAACCATGTTAAGACACATCCATGTCATTCCATTGGCGGCCGAGAGTCTTGGTGTCCGATCAATGTGCACTTATGTTGAAACTCCAGATGTTAAAATTCTTCTCGATGCAGGTGTTTCTCTTTGCCCAAACCGCTTCGGACTGCCTCCACATCCAATGGAATTCAAAGCTATAGATAGCTGCCGCAGGAAGATCGCTGATGCTGCAGAGAAGACCGATGTTGTGACTTTAAGTCACTATCATTTCGACCATCACACACCATCTTTTGAAGATTGGTTGTGTAACTGGACGTCAATGAACGAATCCGCAAGACAAATCTACGAAGGAAAAAATGTTCTGATAAAAGACCCTAAAGACAAAATCAATTACAGCCAAAGACGAAGGGGGTGGATGTTCCAGAAGACAGGTGGAAAATACGCAGAAAGACTTGTTATTGCAGATGGAAAAACCTTCATCTTCGGCAGAGAAACCGTAGTTAGATTTTCAGAACCCGTTTTCCATGGACCTGAGAACTCAGCGCTTGGTTGGGTTCTGATGACAACGATCGAATATCAAAGTGAAAAATTCATGTTCGCACCGGACGTTCAAGGTCCCATGTCAACGCACACACTAAAAATAATCCTTAATGAAAAGCCTCAACTGATAATGATAGGCGGTCCGCCGTCATACCTAACCACATTCAGAGTCGACGAAGGTCAAGTTCAAACAGGACTAGAGAACTTGGAAAGAGTTGTTGGAACTGTGCAGTATGTAATTCTCGAACATCACATCTTGAGAGATGAAAACTGGCGTGAAAAGGCGAAGAACGTTTTTGATAGAGCTTATGAGGCTGGAGGTGAAGTTTTGACAGCGGCCGAATTCTTGGGAAAGGAAAACAGTTTCTTAGAAGCTATGAGAAAAAGGCTTTTTGCTGAAAATCAACCGTCAAGAGAATTTGGAAAGTGGATGCGAGAGAGCATCGAAAGAATAAAGCATATTAAACCTCCAATTTGACTGTGAGATTTGCTATCGTTTCAGTTGGGTTCTAGCTTAGTTTTTTCTCGTAAACTATTTTCCTTTGATCTTCCCTTATTCGGTCAATAATATCTTCGGACTTTTCTTCTTTTGTGGCTAGTCTGCCTATAACGTGATGGCTTCCATTTGTGATTGAAGCTATAATGCCCGTTACTAAAAGGCCGTAGGATTCGCGGCTAAAAATACGAGGATTAGTATTTACAACTATTGTGTTTATCCCTTCCCGTTTGATTAGTTTTGAAACGGACATCACATCCTTCACGGCTATGTCTTCATAATCTCTGACGATGACATGAACTTCCTCTATTTGTCGAACTTCGCCTGTTTCGAGACTTCTTTTCAGTGGGACATTTGCGCTTCCGTCAGTTATTATTACCATTACAGGCACGGTAGAGGGGTCTCTCTTTCTTGCTTCCTTCAAGACTTCCCAAGACTTCAGCATTCCAGTTGCTAGCGGAGTGAATCCGCTTACGTGCAAGTTTACCAGCTTGTTAGCTACAACTCTCAGATTTGTGATGGGATGTTGAACAACGATAGCCCCCAAACCTTTCAAAACCACTATTCCAACCCGATCCTTGAATCGGTAGGCGTCACTGTGAAGCTTGAGGAGTGCTTCCTTTACGGCTTCAATATTAAGGAGCATGGAACCACTCAAGTCAATCAGGAAAATCATGGTTAGCGGGGCTTTGTAGGCTCTTAGCTTTTCACGTACATCATTAACAGAGATGTTTAGCACTGTTTCAAGGGGTTTTTCACGGGCTTTTTGCTTTCTCGCTGCTTCTCTAATAGTTGCTGGGATATGAATGTCTGTGGGCTTTCCGTGCGGAATCTTCCAACCGTAAGGTTTGCCCTTATGAAGCGTAGTTATTGCTTGGGCACGTCGGCCAGCGTACACACCAGGTTTCTTGGTCTTGATTTTCCTCATCTTGAGAAAATAGGCGGAGGGAGAAACGACTTTTTTCTCAAACCCACTAATGGGAAACCCTTGGGAAACATTTGTAGCTTGCGCGGCGTTGCCAACAGTCGGAATAGCCTTTGAATCCACTTTCTTCGTTTCGATTTTCTCTTCATAGGTTTCTCCCTTAAGTTTATCGCCGCCAATCTGAATTCCATCGGTGACTGGCGCATCTTTAGGGCTTTTCTTCAGCCTCTTTCCGAAGCCCCAGACTCCTCCTGTGATTCTACTCAACAGGAATGTGAGGCTAAGTCTTTTCCTCTGAATTTTCTTAAAGAGAGAGTCTTTCTCTGCTTTTTCTTCTTCCTCTTTTGTAGCGTCTTTTTTTACCCAGAAAGCAGCTCTTCCTTTTAGAAATTTCCTTTTCTCCATCTCTTTTTTGGTGGTTTCTCCAGTTTTTTCAAATTGGAAGACTTTCTTCACTGACGCCGTGAAAACTGCTACGATTTCTTGAGGTGCCGCTGGTTCTAGGAAACCGCCTTCTCTTGTTCTGTGGCTTAGGGCGAGTTCAGCTGCGACCAGAACGTCATTCAAGGTTACTTCTGTCCTCTTTTCGAAAGCTGCTAGAGTCGAGGCTGCTTTTGCAATAACTATGTCTGGACGCAAGCCGTCAACTTTCAGCTCTAGGCATGCTTTGCAGATGCTTTCAAGAAGATTGTCTGGTATAACCACGTCCTTTAGCGATTTTCTCGCTTCTGTCATTCTGTTTCGCAGTTCTTCTTGTAACGGCTTATATTTTTCGTAAAAATTTTCAGGATTGGCTTCAAACTCAATGTTTCTTTTGACTATTTCAACTCTGTCTTCCACTAACTCTATACTTCCGACGGTGACTGACAATGGGAATCGGTCGAGAAGTTGTGGTCTCAACTCTCCTTCTTCGGGGTTCATTGTTCCAACAAAAATGAACCGTGAAGGGTGACCAACCGATATTCCTTCTCTTTCCACGATGTTCCATCCCGTGGCTGCAGCGTCAAGCAAGTCGTCTGCTATGTGGTCTGGCAATAGGTTTACTTCGTCTACGTACAGAATGTTCTGGTTTGCTTCTGCCAGAATCCCAGGCTCCAACGCTTCTATCCCATATTTTATTGCCTTTTCTACATCTAGGCTTCCAACAACTCTGTCCTCAGTGGAACCCAGTGGAAGGTCAACAACAACCATCTCTCTTTCTTCAATTGGCAGATTTTCGTTTTTATTGTATTTGTGGCTGCAGGCTGGACACATGTTTGATGGGTCATTAGTGCTGCAGTTGAACTGGCAGTCTTTGACAACTTTTATTTTCGGAAGAATATCCGCTAAAGATCGAACCAAAGTGCTTTTTCCCGAACCCTTCGGTCCTCTAATGAGTAAGCCGCCGATTTTTGGGTTAATCGCGTTTATTAGTACGGCTAGTTTGAGCTTGTCTAATCCCACGATTGCAGAGAATGGGAAAACTAGCCTTTTCCTCTGCATGCCCTAATGACCCCGTTTGATGACTTGTTAGAAGCGAGTTTAAACCTATTAGTCTTTAGCTGATTCTCGAGAGAATTCTACCGCGATGCGCGAACCTCGTATATGGAGTAAGAGAAACATGAGGAAATCTACGACAAAGCAGATTGAAAGTGCTTTCTCGACTTCTCTTCTTTTTCTGGTTCTCGAGCGTATCCTAAGTAGACCTCGCGGCTGCAACTTTGCTTGTTTTATGATCCTGGGTCTTCCAAATCAAGACGCGTATGTAATCCCGATTTTCGTCATTGCCTTGTCTCGTAATTTCTATCGAAGTTTCAGTTAAATCATGCCAATATGCACCGTACGAGCCCGGATACTCAGCAAAGCGGTCACTGAGTAAGTCTAACACGCGAATGACCGACCCTTAGACAATAATCATCTTATGTGAAAAATGTATTCTAGGATGTTTGTATACGCGAAATGACTGCTCATTTGGACAGGAAACAGCCTTTTGACGTAAGAACGGATGGGCCTACGCTTAAAACAGAAAGTGCATGTTCTTGGGCAACCGGGTGGATAGGTTTCCGGATCAGCAGTTAGAATTGGAATCGGAACCCAAAAACTTTTAGCAAGCGTTGTATATGAGTCAGATAATGTAGTGGCCTATTCTGGAGACGTTGCATGCCAGAGCATCACATTTGATAGGGGATTAGCCGTGCATTGACAGTTGACAAGCTTGCAAAAATGCGCCATTTCTACACAAGTAAGTTGATTTCTAAATATGTACCTCACAATTCAAGAGTTCTAGAAATAGGCGGGTGCAGAGAAGTATCGTATTGGGTTCAACTGAAAGGGAAATATGACCTAGTCAGCGTGGATCAAAATTCCCAAATTCTTCCCGACTACGTGCTGGACATTGAAAAAGACAGCTTGGAAAAGCTGGAAGAAAAATTTCATTACATTACGATGTTTGAAGTGATAGAACATCTCGAGAACCCGATGGCAGCATTAAGAAACATTCGAAACGTTATGGTAGAGAATGGTTTGTTCATTGGCAGCACACCTAACCGTTTTGACCCATATCTATTTGTCGGAGCAAAGATCAACGAGGACCACTACTACGTCTTTGATAAGCGAACGATAACACACTTACTAAACAAATGCGGATTCAAACCGATTGAAGTGAAAAGCCGAATATTTCCGATACAACTATCAAGAAAGAAATTCATTCCAATAGATATTTCAAGACTTATTCCTACAGGTAGAGTAGTTTTCTGGGTGGCTACAACTCAATAAGGGATTCTCATGGCAACCAATCACAACCACAATTCTCGTTGGTAGAGAATGGTGATGTAGCTGCTTGCCTTTCTCCGTAGACTCCAGAGCCTTTAACCATGTCCTCTCCTTGTCTATTGGGTAAAGCCACTCTAAAACGATCGGAAGGCCGGGGCCGGGATTTGAACCCGGGCGCTAGGCTCCACAGGCCTATAGGCTACCAGGCTACCTCACCCCGGCCATTTTCTTACTGACTCCAACTACTTTCGTTAACTGCTTTATGTTTATTTTCTTTTTCGGAAGAATGGTTGTTCATCTTTCTCGAGCACGTATTGGAAGCGCTTTGCAGAAGGCTGATTGTTTCTCAAAATTGAGTGGTTAGTGGGCGGCGCGGAGCGCTATGGGAATTATCTTTCTCCTTTTATCCAGCCTTTAATTCCGAGTTCTTTGACTGTTATGGTTATCGGTTCCGGTTTGTGGGATTTGTATTTGCCATTTTCGTCGAGGTACAGTATTGTCGGTTTTAGAGGGAAGACGCCTTTAACCGTTGGCTTGAGGACGAATCTTACCTCTTCTATCTTCAGAGGGTCAAGGCGTTTTCCCTTCATGTTGACACACCCATCTTCTACGCGGCATGTTTCAGGTTTTTCTATTATTTCGAAACCTTCGGGAGAAACTTCCGTGATTCTAGTCACGAGAGCAGGGCCTTTTCCAGCGTTAACAAGCTCTATCTCCAAGTCAAGGTCATCGCCGACTTTCAGTTCCTTTTGGCGGGTCATCATGTTTGCCTGTATTTCAGCGTGTTCAAATTTTTCTAAGCCGACTGCCTTTTCAGAAGTTAGCGAAATGGGGTTGGCGAAGGCGGTTGTAGAGTGAATTGGGGGGATATGCAACACTTCTGCCAGCGATATCGCGAGGTCGCGTTCCTCTCTTACCTTTTCTAGCAGTCGCAGCACTTGTTCTCTTTTTTCTTGGTGTTCCGCCTTCATATAGGAGTTGGCTGACGATTGCAGGACTTTTTCAGCCATCATGTAAAGCTTTGCCTTTCTCTCAGGATCGGTTTCCCTTTTGGCATTGTCCGTGTATAAGCGGGCGTCGAAGAGCAGACCAGTGGCTTTAGCATACTCTGACGCGCTTTGGAAACCAGCTTTCATGTAGTAGTCAGCGGCGCTTTCTAGATGTTGTATGGTTAAAGCGTGTATTGCTGTATCTCTTGTATCAACGAATTTCGTCCCTGCTTCAAGAGCCCTGCAGAAGTGGCTGTGCCCTAAAGTCAACATTTTTGCTTTCTCATTTGGACTATGTTCCTTGGCCTCCTCAAAAAGTTTCGACGCTTCCGTGTATAGTGAAGGTGATGCTTCTGCCTCGGCTTGTGTCATTTTTTGCCAAGCGCGAGAAAGACTGGTGATATATTTGATTTCTTTTTGGAACCATCCGGGTCCCACCCCAGAGAGTGTTTTCTCGAGTGTTTCAGCTGCTAAACCGTATTTTTCTGAACTCGAGTAGTGGTCGCCTTTTTTATCTAGAACTTTAGCCTCTTCAAGGGCCACTCTTGCTATGCAGTAATTGACTCTGTAGCTAAGGCTCGTCTCAAGTAAGTCCTTTGCCATTTGTTTTTCGTCTAGGTTTTCAACTTTGCCAAGCTTTGTTTGGACTGATTTTTTGGTTTCGTTGAACAGTTTTGCTGCCCGTTCAAAGGCTTGAAGCGCTTGTTCACTTTGTTCATTCCTGCTCAATTCCTCTGCGTCTTCAACTTGAGCCCAAGCAGCGTAGTTTGAAGCCAGATAACTCCATTGTTTCAGCGATTTGTGTATGTCAGCGGCTTTTTCAAAGTGCTCTCGCGCCAAGCTATATTCTTGTTTCCCATGATAATGTTGTGCTTTCTCGATTTCACTCCAAGCCTGCATGTAGAGCGCGTGCTCTGCGTAGAAGTCTTTGAGTTGAGGAACCTTCTCTGAGGCGCTTGCGTAGGTGCTTGAGGCTAAAGTGAAGTTTTCAGCAGCGTTTAGATGTTCGCCAAGAATGTCGTAACCTTCGGCGGCTTTCCAGTAGCACTCTGCCATGCGACTGACCAGGTTAAGCTTTTGAAACGATTCGGCGGCTTCCTCGAAAGCTTTAATTGCTTTTCTCTGGTGCTCACTTTTGTTGGTTAACCCATAAAGGCGGTTCAGCAATTCTCCCAAAGAATACTGGTAACCGCCAAGAGCAGCGAAATATGTTAGTACACCTCTCTTTTCATTGTATAAAATCTCTTTAATGATTAGTTGCAGACCACGTTCTTTGTCTGGAATAGCCTCTTCAAGCAGGTTCTTCCTGTTCTCAGAGTCCTTTTCTAAGTTTGACAATTCAGCCTTTAAATCGGCTAAGTAGTTCGAATTCCAACCAAAGTCCCAGTAGATAAAGAAACCAAATTGCTCGCTAATTCTAATTGTCTCCTTCCTGTGTTCCAAAGCTTTTTCAAGCAGTCTCTTTTTCTCCTCGGGGCTGGTTTCCATTTGCGCCAGAGACACTAACGCCTTGCTCACTACATGATTCGCCAGCCATATGATTTCAGGGTAGCCTGTACTCTCAGCCTGCTTGATTGCGGGGGTTCCATCCTCCACTGCCTTTTCTAGCAAATCACGCCTTTTATTCAGGTCAGTTTCCCATAGGGCTAACTCTTGGTGATACTCAGCATCAGGCGCTCCAGTCCAGAGCGAGCAACTGCGTGGACTTACATAGGAGATTGATGAGAATTGATGTTTGGCATCTTCAGCGTATTGGAGAGCTTTTCGATAAATCTCCATCCTTTTATCTGGGTCTTCAATTCCCGAGGCTTTCCAGAAATTTGCATATGCTAGCATATCCATTGCGGTTCCTATCAGATATTTGTCTTTAGTTTTCTCTGCACAATCCAACGCTTTCTGATAGAGCATAAGTATCTTATCAACACTTAAGAAACCAGCTAAAACGTACGTAGATACACTTAACAGTTCGAGCAAGGCAGCTTCTTCCGAGAGTTCGTTGGCTTTTTGCCAGTAGTCCCAACCTTTTGAATAATGTTTATCTTTCTCAGCCATTTCTGGAATGAAATACCAGCCGTACATACTGAGGAAATGGGTTGTCTTTGCGAAGGCTCTTGCGAGCTCAGAAGCGTCGTGTACGTCGGAAAGTAAAATGATTGTTTGCTCTCCGTATTCCACTGCCTCCCCTATTATCTTCGGGCTGGCTTTAAAATTCCACTCAAGGGCAAATAAGTGATAGGCGCTTGATGAGAGTTGATTATATGTTTTTCCGTATTCCAAACTGTTCCCGGCTTCTTTGAAGGCTTGCAAAGCCTCCTTTGTTCGTTGCCAGCACTCATCCAGCAGCCTCTTCTTTTCTGCCACTTCGGATGAAAGCCAATAACCAAAGTATGCGATCATAGCATCGCATCGAAGCATTCTCGGCGTTTTTCCATACTCCAGCACCTTATCATAGAACTCTTTAGCTTTTTCATAGTTTTCGACAGCTTGACGCATCCTTTCCCTAAACTGACCAACGCTTTCAGCCTGCATAGCCGCTCGATAGAAAGCGTAACCCAATCGTTCGTAAACCTCACCCATCTTCGGAAAATCATGCTCAGATACCAAGCCTAAGGCTTCCTTGTAACGTTCAACCGCACCCAACCAATCAAAATCTCGTTCTCGTTCCCAAGCTTGATTCAGAGTGTATGCTTCGGACATGCCACAAACCAATAAGAGGTTATCGCTAACCGTTTGAAAAGGTTTTTGATAATTCTTATCAAATGCCTCAACATGAGGCTCTGAAAATTCTCTATAGAAGATCTTTTCACAAGTCATTAATACTATCAATACTAATAGTTTAACTATTTATAGAAATGGAGGTGATGTAAAAAATGAAAACTAGAATGTTGCTTATACCCCTCGCATTTTTAGCATTGTCAATTATTGTGCCCGCTGGGGCAGAAGCCAATCCTACTCCGTATCTCGAAGCTGAGATGCAAATAACACGTTCTGTCCTGATTGGACCTGTAAAAGGAAAAGTGAAAGGGACTCAATACGACTTTTACTTCGAGGGACTCGTAGGTGGACCCAACGTTATAGGAGGAACTATAGAGGGAGTAGATCACTACATCTTTGATCTTGATGGGATTGGTCATATAGATGCTTATGCAACGATAACCGATAAGGACGGTGATATTATCGAATCTCATGTCACCGGATTAAATCCCCCAGGCAACCCAAGTGGCGCATACTATCCCTTTGTAGATGCAGAAGCCACGGTTACAGGTGCTACAGGCAAGTATCTTGCCTTGGTTAAGTCGACATTTATAGTAGAGGGCTTTTTCTCAGACCTTAACCGTCTACACATGATCTGGTATTACCCATAATATAAAACTATCACATTCAAAAAGGTAGCAACGTATAGAAACCTTCAGAGCTGGCCTTAGGATTTGGAGAGTATGCACGCTTGATTCATCATCAAGAAGGGAGTCTATGAATGGATAAGAACTGGACAAAATCATTGACCTTAGGAAAGGCAGAGCAAGATAACGGGATGGGGCGGTCTTTTCAACTCATCAATCCGCCACAAAGAATCCTCAAACGCACGCGTAACACCCAGAACCTTGCTCAAAACCTAACAAAACCTTGAAGCGTTAGCAAAAAAAGGGAAGTTGCTGGAGTAAGTGGAAATATCAGCAGCCTGGTTGAAACAACTCGCCCCGGCCACTATTTTATGGATTTTTTCTTGATTTAGGCTAATTAGTAGGGAAGTTTTAATGTGCCTATTTACGTTTGCGGAATAGCTTGCTGCCTTCATAGTACTCTTTGATGGTAATAAAGACTGGCGTAAAAGTGCCCAGTAACATTAATGCAAGTCTAGCATAGAATCGCGTTAGACACTCTGAGTTCAGAATGGTTTTTGATATTCTTCTCATGGGCTTAGTAACTGGTTACTGAGCATAAATAATAAATCCCGTGGAATTGAATTAGACATCTAATGGGCGCGTTAGCTCTGATGAACCCGATAATTGAATTTTATCACCGTTTACGTTACATTGCAGCAAACCTTTTCGGTCCAAGATTCGATGAACTAGAATGGAGATACCGGCACATCTACGCCCGACGTTGGGCTGAAGGATACATCAAATCTTTTTCTCATCCTCATCGTCAACTGCTTGTGCAAAAAATATCCCTAACGCCCCTCTCACTAGCGTCTTAGAGGTAGGTTGCGCGACCGGTCCAAACTTATACTTACTAGCAAGAAAATTTCCAGATGCTCGCATTGTTGGCATTGACATAAATCCTGAGGCAATAAGACTAGGAAAATTGTTTTTCGAGCGGCAAGGTATTCAGAATGTTTCATTACTTGTCGGAAAAGCCGACCAGCTTCAAAGATTCCCAGATAAAAGCTTCGATGCGGTTTTTACTGATGCGGTGCTATTATACGTCGGCCCTGGCAAAATCAAAAGAGTTGCAGCAGAATTTTTGCGAATTGCCAGAAAAGCAATAGTCTGTTTGGAGCATCATTCTGAACAAGAAAGCGGTCTAGGAAGTTACAGGGAAAAGTGGTGGTTAAGAAACTATAGAAAGCTATTTCAACTATTTAGCGATCGAATCAACATGACAAAGATACCGCCAGAGATATGGGGTGGCAACTGGGCCAAGTTTGGATACATAATCGAAATCAAGTTGCCGTAAGGAACGAAGTGCCATCATTACTGTTAAAATATCTCACTTCTATTGTTTATGCACACTTTCGAAGAACAAACCTACTTCTAGCAAACCATAAATACGCTATTCTAATAAGGATAATCAAAATCCTGGAAGTGGTCACATGAAAAAGACGAAGACTTTGATATTGTTGGTCTTGCTTTTCATTCCGCTTTTTGCAATGATCGCAGCTGTTTCAGCCGTGGAGCATTCAATTCACGAAGAAGTAATTGTGATTCTTGCAGTTCCGCCAGAAGATGACTCCATGACCAACCCGCACTACAAATTGTTATCATATCGTTGGTATACAACCATCAACTACTGGATAAATCCAAAGAACAGATATGGCTTCTCAACATCAGCCGTCGTGACAACCATCACAGCATCAGCCAACACATGGGATATAGAAACAAGCTATCAAGTATTCAACTATAAGGGCACAACTTCAAAGACCGCTGGAAGACGTGACGGCTACAATGTGGTTTCCTGGGGCCATTACTTCGCAGGTGCAATCGCCGTCACGTACATTTGGTACAGCGGTTCCCGAATAATTGAAACTGACTGTCGAATGAATACCTACTACAAATGGAGCCTAACCGCTGAATCCGGCAAAATGGATGTTCAAAACATCATGACACACGAATTTGGACACTGGTGCGGCCTCGCCGACCTTTATACCGACGCCGATTATTGGCTAACAATGTACGGCTACGGAGACTATGGAGAAACATACAAGCGGACGCTCGGACTGGGCGACATCAACGGCCTAGAAGCAGTCTACGGACCATAAGAACAAACCCGGCCTCTTTTTCTCACTTTTTTCGTGGAAAAATGTCTGAATGCAGCTAAGCCTTATTAGAAAAGCTATAAACCTTATTTCGCCATAAAAGGCTGAAGTGAATTGCAGCAACGACCAAAGAAAAACGCCGAACTCGCACTGTTGGGGGCAGCTCATTCACTTAACCACTCCCTCTTTGTCATTGCACCGCCCTTGCTAACAATGATAATGGCAAGCTTGAATGTTTCAAAATCGGAAATAGGCTTGGTCTCAATGATCGCCTCCTTCTTATATGGAACTGGCGCCCTTGTAGGAGGGCCTTTAGGAGATAGAATTGGAGAGGCAAGAACAATCGCTGTATGCCTTGCTTTTTCAGGAGTTTCCACGTTCATCATGATCTTAGCGGGAATCACACAGACTATTGGCTTTTATGCATTGGCACTGATCTTGATGGCAGTTTGGGCAAGCCTCTACCATCCAACTGCAAACTCGTTAATCTCAAAAACGTTTAGGGGCAGGGTTTCTGAGGCTATGGGTCTGCACGGAATGGGTGGGACCATAGGCGTTGTATTGACTCCCACAATTGCATGGTTCATAGGCTCAACCTTCGGATGGTCCTGGGCTTTCGTCACCTTTGGCGTTCTGTGTGTTTTGCTTGCTTTGCTCTTTGTTAGAGGCTTTGGAAAAAATGAAAAAGGAGATAAAAATGCCGGGTCAATAATTGACGCTTTGAAAATTCGTGAACTCTGGGTGCTTTTAATCTTCAACGTTGCCATAGGCTTGTTCATGAAAGGAGTAGAGCTATTCTTTCCAACCTATCTTAAAGAAAACAGGATGATTAATCCAATGTGGGCTTCGATAGCTTACACGATGGTCTTGGCTGCAGGGGTTCCTGCCCAGTGGGTCGGCGGAAAAGCCGCTGACAAGGTTGGCTCTAAAAAGGTTTTGATAACCACTTCTGCAGGCGTTTGCATGAGCTTGCTTTTTCTTCTGCTCTTTCCTATTTACATTGTTGGTATAGCTCTCTTCATTATATTGTATGGCGTATCGTTCTATGCACATCAGCCAGCCTTAAACTCTCTAACGGGCTTTCTGTCTCCGCAAAACCAAAGAGGAGCAGTCTATGGCATATTCTTCTTTACTTCCTTCGGAATAGGCTCTCTTTCACAATCTATATCGGGATTTATGGCTGACCTTTATGGTTTGGACACGGCGTTCTACATTTTAACTGTCTTTGCCTTTGCAGCCTTGTTATTGTCCTTTAAACTCCCGGAGAAAAGAGAAGATGAATGATTACGTGAATGGCTTAGCATGTCACGCATGCATTGTTAATGATAAGAGCCTGTAAGCTATTCCGCCCAAGAAGAGTGCAAGGGCTATGTCAACAACTGTTATGGTTAGCGCTTTTTTCCAGCCGAACTCTCTTTTGCACGCGGCTATGGTTGCCACGCATGGAACATAAAGCATAATAACCAATGAGAAAACAATCATTTGTACTGCAGTAAGATTTTGAATAATCATCCCTTGCTGTAACAAGACGCTCTCTAGCAAAATGAGCGCTAACTCTTTGCGTAAAATGCCAAATATTAGTGGAATACCTGAAACTGCGGGAAGACCAAGCCAGCCCTCGACGAGTGGACTTGCTCCCTTAGCAATGTAGTTTAAGACACCTGACACTTCTAAGGCAACTATTGTCAGGCTGCCGGCTATTATTATTGGAAAAGCTATGTAAACGAATTCCTTCGTTCTGCTCCAAGTTTTGATCATAATATTTTTCACTGAAGGTTTCTTGTATGGAGGCATTTCCATTATCAAGCCAATAGGCTCGCCTGGCAGAACCTTGAATGCAATTCTGCCTAGAACAAAAACAAGAATCAGGTCAAAAGCGTACAATGCTAAGGCTGCGTGCAAACCTACGAATCTTCCAACCAGCCCAAGTATGACGACGGTTCTAGCCGCGCATGGAATTAGGACAGCCACGAAGGCAGCTAGGAACCTTTCTCGTTCTGTCTCCATTATTCTGCAGCCGATGCATGCGGGAACGCTGCAGCCGTAGCCGAGAATCAATGGTATGAATGCTTTCCCGTGCAAGCCTATTTTGTGCATGAGGTTGTCCATCAAGAAAGCAGCGCGTGGAAGATAGCCGCTATCCTCCAATAGCGCCAATAGTATGTAAAATGGCACAATATATGGCAAGGCTATGGTTATTCCAGCAACTATCCCAGATAAAATTCCCTTGCTGATTAGATTGACTGCAATTTCAGGCAGAAACAAATACAAGACGTTTTCAGTAAAAGCTGTAAGAATGCCGAAGCAATATTCTAAACCAGTTGAAATGAGGTTTCCCCCCAGAAAAATCAGCGTAAACATGGATCCTAGGACAATGGCAAGAATTGGGTATCCTAGAAATTTGTGGGTAGTTAATGTATCTAATTTTTGCTCAAGACTTATTTTCGGTGGAGCCTCGATAAGCGTTACAGCCTTTGCTATCTTAGTTGCAAGTCCATATCTTTCAGATGCCATTATGGTTGCAGACGATTCCCCATGTATCTTCTCCAGTTCGATAGCCAACTTTTCTGCATAATCCAAGACCTGTTTTCCGTTTTCGTAGGTCTGGAATTTTCCAGAAACATCTGCATCTCTTTCCAGAAGCTTGATAGCAATCCACCTTGGGGGATAGACCGTACAGAGCTGTTGGAATTTCGTGTTGACAAGTTTTTCGATGGCTAGAATTCTGTCTTCAATTTCTCTGCTGTACTTGACTCTTAACGGCTTGAGCTTCCTCTCTCCGCTTACTACTGCTATAACTGTTGAAAGGAGCTCGTTTATTCCACTTCCTGTGATGGCAACTGTTGGAATAACTGGCATGTCCAGCTCTTTGGAAAGCTTCTGAACATCGATTCTTAGCCCTTTCTTGGCTGCAAGATCGACTTGATTTAAGTCTAGTATTAAGGGGGCGTTAAGTTCCGAGAGTTGCAGAGTGAAATACAGATTACGTTCAAGTGCGGAAGCGTCCACAACATTGATTATAATGTCCGGTTTTTCAACCGCTATGTAATCACGTGAAACGATTTCCTCCATGGAAAATGTAGAAAGCGAATATATCCCTGGCAAGTCAATTATGCGAATCGTATATCCTTTGAAGTGGAGAGCGCCTTCAGCTCTTTCAACTGTCTTTCCAGGCCAATTCCCAACAATTTGATTTAGACCTGTAAGCTGGTTGAAGATCACACTTTTTCCAACGTTTGCGTTTCCAGCTAACGCTATTCTTAATTGTTTAACCATTTGATTCTGCCTTCAAGGGCCTGACAAAAACTCTTGAAGCCACACCATAACCAAGCGCGAGGGCAAATCCCCTCACCTCGACCTCTATAGGTCCACGAAAAAGACCTTTACGAAGAAGTTTAACTTCAATGCCAGGGGTTAAGCCCATTTCTGCTAGTCTTCGGACTAGGCCAAAGCCACCCATAGCATAGGTTACTACCGCTCTTTCTCCTTCACGAAGGCTGGCCAAAGAAACCACTTCTCCAATGCTGTTTGAATTTCTGTTTTCAGAGTGCCTTCTTCTTCTAAATCGCATGTTTGCCACTTCCCATAGCTTTAACCCATATCCGTGAAGCATCATCATAACCCAAGGCGCACTCTTTCCCAGCTATACATAGAACTAGCCTTGCACGCTGACGTTCAACAACATGGAGAAGCACTTGGGGTGTTATTCCTTTACTTGCCAGTAGTGACAATCTTTCTCGTTTTCCATCAGTTATCCTTGTCACGATGCAATTTTCATTCAAGCCTATTTCTGTGAGTTGGTTACATTCCTCTTCTTCTACAACGCCTTTTTCCGTAGGTATTGGATTTCCATGAGGACAGAATTTCGGATGCCCAAGGCGTTTTTCCAAAAGAGGGATCACGTCTTTTGTTAGGGCATGTTCAAGCTTACAAGCACTTTCATGAACGTCGCTCCATTTAACATTCAGGATGTCTGTGAGCATTCTTTCAGCAAGTCTATGCCTTCTCAGAACATCTAGGGCTACCTTCTCCCCTTTCCTAGTGAGCTTTACACCTCTATATGGCTCGTGTTCCACCAAACCGTGCTTTTCCAAATGCTCAATGGTGTTTGTGATAGATCCAGGTACAACTTCGAGTTTGTCTGCTAACTCTTTTGTCTTAGCGATGCCGTCCTGCTTTTGAAGTCTATAGATTGCTTCAATGTATTCTTCAGCTTCATGGGAAAGATCAGTTCTCATTGGATCCCGCCGATTTACGAGCTCTCGTAACTTTATCTTCTAGAAGCAAATCTTAAACCTTTCGCACGGCCGAATACGATCGAAACTTATAAATGCCGCCTCTCTTTGTTCCTGAGACACTATGACGTTTTTCAGCAAACAGAATATTTATGAAAAGTGTATATTAAAAGGAACGAGCACTTGGAAGAATATGCAGGTTCTCATCAAAAATAAGTAGAAGCGTCTATTATAATGAGCGAAAAAGGGTCGAAAAGATCCAATTTGGTACAGAAAGTTAAAAATCGACATCAGAAACGGGAAAGGTTACCATAGAAATTAAATTTGCGATACTGCCTGACGCTCCGGAACGAACGAAGTGTGAAACTAAATAGGTTGCCCAACCAAGTGAAGTAAAAATATGTGATCTTACTGTTCACCGATGACTTGGATGATGACTGTTCTTCTTCTTGAATGAACATCCGTTTCTACGAAGAGCAGGGATTGCCACGTTCCAAATTCTATTCGGCCGTCAATTACAGGCAGAGTTTTGTCTGGGGGTAAGAGTACGGATCTAAGATGAGCGTGTGCGTTGGAGGGATGAGTGTATGCCCCGTGTCGTGGAATTAGCTTTTCAAGTAAAGCCTTAACGTCATTTAGCAGTCCATATTCGCTTTCTGTTAAGATGAGTATGCCTGTGGCGTGGGGAGCAAAAACATGAACTAGACCATTTTTGACACCAGATTTCGAAACAGCTTCTTGGATCTTATCGGTTAAGTCTATGAATTCTATTTCGCCTTTCGTGGAGAAGCTGTAGCTTATGTTGAAGACTTTGAAGTTTGACACATCCCTTTACTCCAATAGCTTGGTCATTATTATCTCGTCTACGTATCTGCCTTCTTTAAAACGCTTTTTTGGAATTACCCCAGTCTTTACAAACCCAGCTTTCTCATAAACATGAATGGCTCGTCTATTAGTCGCAAACGCAGTCAGTGTTAAGACCTGTAAGCCCATGACCTGGGCTTGATCAATCAGCGTCCGCATGATCTCACCTCCAATTCCAATTTCTCTGTAACCTTTCCTAATGGCTATGCCAATCACACCTACATGCTTCTCGTACCCAGTTCTTTTGCTGATTTCGGAAATTGCCACGACTTTTCCGCCTATTTCGGCAACGATATAAAACGTTTCATCCTTCTCTAAGCGGCTAAGCACTTTGGACAGCCAGTCAATCTCCTCCTGCCTTGAGATTTTCTCGTTTCTAAGAACATCTGCCTTCTCTTCTACAAGAGAGTTAATGAGCCCTAGCAAATCGTCTAAGTCTTCCCACCTAGGCGTTCTTAAAGCGACTTTCAAGCCATTCTTAGTGGAAAATCGCTTGATAATTCTTCCAGACTTCACAACTTACTACTAAGACCATTAGCATTTTAATGTTTTCACAACTTGTAGCCAGCAAGTGCCTAAAACGCGGAACTGCGTTGATGCTTTTGTATACGCAGCTCAAGCGCAAGGCTTCTGGAGGATGCTGGTGAAACGTAAAAGCGGTCGGTAATACAAATATCACTAAAATCACCAAAAAGTAGAAGAAACATCCGAAAAAAGACAAAATATCAAACATTTAGCCTACATAACTGAAACAACTTCACGTATTCATGGCAAACAAGCCAGGAAAAACCTCTTTTTCCAGACACCAATTACACAGAAAAATAGCTGGTGAAAACCTTCTGTCAAAACCTGTATACAAAAGCATCAACCAAATCCACGTACAAGGCAAGGTCACCTAAGAAAAAAGTAACTCAATAGAGACGAATCTCAGAAAATACTTTAATCGACCAAAAATAGGCAGAATGGTCACTTCTCGATAGAAATCCAGTTCAGAACCACAAGTTCAATCTATATATGAGGGGGGTCTAGACAGCTCCTAATGCCAGCAGCAAGCAAGACCCACTTCAAAAAATTCGAAGCAAGCACGAACCATAAGTCCCAGATCTTCACATGGAGATTTTCGGGGGTTTCTATATGAGGCCACGATAAAGTCCATAGCTTGGGTCTACTGGATGAAATGAAAAAGTCAAAATGGTCTTCTTTCGTTGTTTGAAGCCTAAATCAAGCCTTACGATTTCAGGCTGGTGGAAGAAGGGTCTCGGAACCATAAGCAAGGGTTTGTTCGGATAAAAACAACCTGAAATGGTGATCTTCATGAAAAAAGAGAACCAAAAAAGGGTTGAAACGAAGAAAAAGGCTCCTCGAAATCCTTTCACAACCGAACTGTGAGAAGACTAACTAACTCCCTTTTAGCCTTAGTTATCTAAGTCATGTTTTCAGTTTTTTCATATTGCCAATTCTGAAATAATCTCTATAATTATTCGCACTCACGTATTCTGGTAGAGAAGGCACTGCTGAGAAGGTGTAATGTTTGCCCTCAGACCATTTTGGAGACGAAGTTGAAAGACTTGAAAAAAACGTTAATAGCAGAAAAGTCAGTGTGAACTGGGACTGGGGCAACTTCAAGAGCACCGAAAACTTTCCAGTTGACGACAATCTCATAAACTGGGCCATAGGCCAAGAACAAGCATTGAAAGAATGCTTCTTATGTTTGGATGAGTGGGTCCACAAGCTCAAGTGGCTCGAAAAAACGAAATGGTACGAGAACTGGAGCAACCCAAACAAACCAAAACCTTCGGCCAAAACTGTGATAAGCCCTGGACCATACCTACTGCTTCTCGGAGATCCAGGAACCGGTAAGTCATTGATCGGCAGAGCCTTGTCTGAGAAACTCACGCAGATCTACCAGGAAAACGGCATAGAACTTTTTGATGTTCTGTGCTGGAAAAACAGCGCGTTGCCAAGTCAACCCAAAATCTCAATCCATAAGGCTGGCGAAGGCAAAAAGATCCTGCAAAGGGAGCAGCTTAAAGAGCTCAAAAGGAAATTCATTACAAAAATAGGGCTCAAAGCACTACAGATATTTCTAGTGCTAATAGGCTTGTTCCTGATATCTTTGGGCTTCTACTTTATGTATCAGGCATGGCAGACTTGGGAAGCAAATCCAGATTTCTTCGGAGAACCCCTCCAAGACTACTACAACCATAACTTCGTAGACTATCTAATCTCAAAATTCGTGGGCATGGTGCCACTAACCTTCATTCCAGGCGGAAGCCTAATCTTCTTCGGCATTTTCACATGGTGGTTCTCTAAACTCGGCGGTTTAGGAAACATGAAAGGCATCGCAGGCGCCCAGCAAACAGAGGTTCCAAAACTAGTTGTTGACAACAGCTCCGGGCATGCCCCTTTTGTGGATGCAACTGGACACAGAAGTGCTCAACTTTTCGGCTCAGTAGCTTGGGACCCCTATCAAACAGGCGGTTTGGGCACTCCTGAACACCAGAGGGTTACTGCTGGAGACGCTCATAGGGCTTCCTTAGGCATATTATATATTGATGAAATAAAGAATCTCGACCCCGAAGAAGCCGTGACACTTCTAACCATACTTGAGGATGGGCAGTTGCCCATAACCTTACGAGGAAGGTGGCACGGTGGAGACACAGCTGCGATGGCTGTTTCAACTGAACCAGCGCCAGCAGTGACATTTCTTGTTGGTGCTGGAAATTTTGACAGCATAAGCCAGATTCACCCAGCTCTCATGGATCGTATCTACGGATATGGCAAGGTTGTCAGAATGAACAACGATATGCCCAACACAGTCGAGAATAGGCGTAGATACGTGCAGTTCATAGCCCAGGAAATCAAACGCTTCAACCTTATCCCCTTCAGCAGAGAAGCCTGCCAAGAGATCGTGGAGGAGGGCAGGCGGAGAAGCAACAAAAAAGATGCTCTAACAACGAAGTTTCGGCCCTTGATCTCGATCATTAAGACGGCTGCAACACTGGCAACGAACGAAGACTGCGAACTTGTTGAGAGGAGACATGTCAAGGAAGCAATAGAGAATCACTGTAAGACTATCCAAAGGCAAATCCTGGAACACGACATTAGCGAACGTGGCAAACTTTTGGAAATAAAGCCGAAAGGAGTTAAGCTAGGGCAGATACATGGCCTGGCTGTGGTCAGAGACCCCTACAGTGGAGAAATGACAGGCAGCGTCCTAAACGTTAAGGCGCACATGGTTAAGCGAAGCGAGCTTCCGAGAAACTATCCACTGAAAGGCTATTACAAAGTTACTGGAGTGGCCAAAGGTCAAAGTTTCATTTCTGACAGCATAGCCAAAGTTAGAAGTGTAATCCTCCAAAAATACGGTGTGGACATAGCGCAAGATTACTTGACGCACATTGATTTCTCTCAATCATACGGAGTCGATGGGCCCTCTGCAGGCGTGACAATGGCTATATTGTTATGCTCCCTCATCGAAGGCAAACCGATAAGGCAGGACGTTGCTGTCACTGGAGAAATAAACCTAGGTGTCGGAGATTCCATTCAAATAACAGCTGTTGGCGGCGTGTATGAGAAGACCAAGGCTGCTGAGGCATGGGGATTCAAGAAAGTCGTTGTTCCCAAAAAGAACTATGAGCATTCTATCGACGTCAAAGACTATCAGATTGAAGTTGTCCCAGCCGCCACGTTAGACGATTACCTTAAAGAATGCATAATCGAAAAACCAACATTGACCGTTGCAACACAGACTTACAAGCGCAGAAAAACCTAATTTTCGCTAATTTCCAATTGAGAGAAAAAACGTTTAATTCTAATTTCTTCTTCTTAGAGTGAGGAAACCATTGATGATTAGAGAGGTTGATAAAGCGGAGATTCGCAGATGGCGCAAGAGGGGCTTTTACAGCGAGAATGCCCTCGTGAAGCTTCTGCAGAAAAACGGGTTTCATGCTGTGCGTGTTCCCGTTAGTAATCCAAGTCTTAACCCCCTTCCTGATGTTATAGCTAGAAAAGATTCCCATGTCTACGCTTTTGAGGTCAAAAATGCCGGATACTACGCTTATTTCCCGAAACAACAAATCGAAAAGCTCTTCAGATTTCTCAATGAGCTTCTTCCGATGGAGAAGCGCTTCAAGCATGCAGTCATTGCGGCACATTTGGGCAAAAAGTGGGTTTTCAAGGAGATGAGCTGGAATGATTGGGAAAAAGACAGGTTGCCTGAGAAAGCGAGAATTCTTAAGCGGGATAGAGGAAACTTCAATTTGAAGAGTGGAAAGTAGAGAATGAAAACTGGCAAAGCTGTGGTTTCTGCTTCGCTTCTATGCAAGACTTATGAAATAGGCGACACCAAAGTTGAAGCCTTGAAAGATGTGAACCTTAAGGTCCAAAAAGGCGAATTCACCGTATTAAGCGGTTCTTCTGGTTCTGGGAAAACAACACTTTTAAACATCATAGGAGGCATTGACAAGCCAACAAGTGGAACGATTGTAGTTTTCGGAAACAACCTAGACGGTAAAGATGAGGATTTCTTGGCAGGTTTCCGTTGCGAACGAATTGGCTTTGTGTTTCAGTCGTATAACCTTGTGTCAACATTGACCGTTGCTGAAAACATCGCTTTTCCAATGGAATGGCTTCGAAAAACCGAGAATCACATATCGAAGCAGATTGAAAGCCTATTAGAAGTCGTGGGCTTACAACACAGAGCAGACCACTTTCCATCTCAACTTAGCGGTGGCGAACAACAACGTGTAGCATTTGCTAGAGCGTTGGCAAACGATCCGCCGTTACTTCTCGTTGATGAGCCAACCGGGAACCTTGACGCGAAAACAAGCCAGAAAATCGTTAAGATACTCCAAAAACTGAAGGCTGATGGAAAAACCATAATCGTCGCAACACACGACGAGAAAATATTCGGGTTAGCCGACCAAAAACTGCATTTGGAAGAAGGAAGGCTGGAAAGCCTAGATGAGTGAAACCTTTTTCCCGATAAACGATTTGCTGCGAAGAAAGCTTCAAACAAGCCTGATTGTTATCAGCCTAACATTGTGCGTTGCATCAACGCTCTTTCTTCTCCTCTTCAGCGAAAAAATCGGCTTCGGAATTTCACTAATGATAGAAGACAGGCTAACAGCTGGCTTTTCAACAGTCTTTTCCCACTTCATACTATTTATCAGCGTTTTGATTTTAGTTGTTGGAGTTGTGATTATCTCTTTCATGGCATTTGCAATGATGTCTCAGAGGGTCAGAGATATTGGATTAATGAAAGCAGCAGGATGCCCGAATGACTTGATTTTCGGCTATTTCATGACCGAACTTCTGATAGTTTCGTTTTTCGGCTGTCTCTTCGGTGTGGTTTTAGGGATTTTTGCAGATTTTGCCTCAACTAGTTTGTTTAGCAGTTTCGGCTTCCAAATCTCGCAAGGAATGCCCAATCTCTTGCTCATCATTCTAGTGTTTGTAATGTTTTTCGCAATTGCATTAATCTTTGGCGCAAAGCCAATTCTTGACTCGACCAAGGTTGAGCCTGCGAAAGCAATGTCGCCAACATATTACTTCGGACTGAGCAGAGAACGAGGATTTGGAATTTTCGCAAAATCAAGCTTTACTTTAAGACTGGCCATGAGAAGCCTGTTCCGTCACAAATCGGCGACATTTCGAATTGTCCTGTGCTTGACAGCTGTTTTCATCCTTGTAACAGTGGCTATTGCAGGAGGAATCATCGCCGACCAAACGACCAAGAGCTGGATTGAAAAAGCCATGGGGAGAAACATGGTTTTGATAGCCCATCAGGACATGTGTAATCAATATAATCTACTTTTGTCAAAATTCCACGAAGCAAAAGAGGATATGCAGTTTAACTATACAGATGAAAGATACTTAATACCAGAAGATCTCTTGAATCAGCTAGATTCAACATCAGCAATTACAAATGTTGATGCACGTTTGGTTCTGAAGGCACATGTTAAGGAGGTTCGAAACTACACATTTAACCCAGAAACAGGCGCGACCATACCCGTTGGCGATGACCGTGAAGGAGAATCCCTACTAATCGGTGTTGAGCCGGGAAATGTGTTGAATGATTGGTTCTTAGAAGGTCAATTCCTCAAGGATGACCAAGCAAAAGAATCCATGATAGGGGATTCTCTAGCGGGAAAAATCTTCTCGATGCCCTTCGTTCAGGGTATAAGATTGTACAACACCACTTTCGACATAGTCGGCGTGTGTGTCGACCCCATCAATAACGGAAATGTTACCTATCTGCCTTTGGAAACACTGCAAAACGTCACGGGAATATCAAGACCCAATATCGCCATGGTCAGAATCGATTCTAGAGGTAATCGTGTGGAAATTTTGAGCCAAATAAGGGCAAACATTACAGCTGTGAACCCAGAGTTTGAGGTATTTGATCTTAACGAAGCATTGAACAGAAACGTTGGTTTCATTGGCTATATTTGGCGTACAATAATGTTCATACCATTGTTCTCTTTGGCGTCAGCAGCCTTATGCTTAATAGGCTATGTAATGCTCGCGATAGCCGAGCAACGCCAAGAATTTGGGGTTTTAAGGGCAATAGGGGCAAAGCCTAAAACTATTGTAAAGATTGTTTCAGGACAGAGCATCTTAGTTCTACTCTCAAGCTACAGTGTTGGAACAGCATTTGGAATAATCATTACACTGCTGATTCTGGTTCCAAAGCCACTTGTTACGATTTACACTGTTATCGAAATAGCTGGATGGCTAATCATCGCATTGGCTGCAACATTCCTCTTCAGCTTGTACCCCGCCATAAAGTTTGCGAGGAAGCCAATTTTGGAAGTAGTGGCATGAATGTCGACGATTTCCAGAAAAAACTGTCGGTTAATATGGCGAAAAAGGCTTAGAGTCATGTTTATGAAAGCTTGCCAAGCCAATCTTTGAGAATAACTGTTGGCTAGTTGGCTAATTGTTTTGTAAAATGCTTCAGTGAACCTACATAGGCTGGCAGTTGACTTAGAAAATCTTGTAGCTGAAGCACTGGAACGATAGGCACATTATCATAGAATTTGAATCTGCCAGCAACAAGCGACAAAACAGCGGGGACAAGTTTGACTCTAGCCCAAGAAGCACACTCAATCTTGCTAACAAGGCTTGGCAAGAATTCAGCCAGGACGGACGTTCTTTTCACTTGCTCCTCAACAATTCTCTTCAAAACTGAAGGGTACATTCCATGGTGCCAATGCTTACAGTCTACGCAGATCACTATTGGCCTTTGGCACCCGACTATATCTATTTCCCATCTTCTTCCAGCATGCTTGAACCTTAGATTCCTCTCAACAGTGTAGTTGTTCTGCTTGAAGACAACGGCAGCGATGTTTTCGAACTCCTGCCATTGGAGAAAACTGCCCACAGATTCAATATCGGCCCCTAAGTTTATGGCTTTGACAGCTAGTTTAAGGCGTTGTAGACTGTCGGCTTCCAAGGTATTTTTCTTCAGATAAACGAATCCGTCTTTTTGCAATGTTCTAAGCAATTTTCCAGCTAAGGGAGAGGAAATGTGTGCAGTTCTTTTGATTAGATTGTGTGTAACGGGTCCATGTCTGGTTACTTTGAGAATAGTAATGATCAAATCTCTCTCAACATTCATCTAACGAGACTCCGAAATTGATGGGAAAGACGCAAAAAAGGAGAGCCTCGAGTTATTGCTTAAAAGGTTTTCTACGTACACAATTCCGTCTGGGGCTTGATTGTTCTGCCGGGTTTCAGTCGCCATTCGTTTTACTTCTCCACTAAATATCGCATAATTGGACGTGTTTCTGAGCGGCGAAGAATTTCAACAAAACCAGCTTTGCGAAATGCTGAAGCTAACCCCGTGAAGGCGAACGCATCAGGAGTCTTCACTTTTTTAGGTTCTACGGGATACCCCTCTATGATTTTGCCGCCTTGTCTTTTTACGTGCTCTATCGCAGCTTTTAGTAAAGCTATAGTTACTCCCTTGCGCCTAAATTGTTTCGCAACGAAAAAGCATACAATTGACCAAACGGGTTTGTCATCAATTCGTTTGAGGACCCGTGAGCTTTCTAACGCTGGATAAAATTCCCTTGAAGCAACAGAACACCAACCAATCGGTCTGCCTCCAGCATAAACTAGTATTCCTGGAACTTCGCCAGAATCAACTATTCTTTTGAAGGTCTCCTTGTTTTTTTCGCCTCTCTGCTTGAGGAAGTCAGAACGTTTGAGTCTCCACCACATGCACCAGCAGCCCCCGGAAGCCCCGTGTTTCCCAAACAGTTTTTCGAGGGCAGGCCAGTGATCTGAAGTCAACGGATGAAACGTTAAATCCAAGGACATTGTGCTTCACCTTCTTAAGCATTAAATCATTCCAGCTCCTAATATTTCTTAAATCTCTCATTGCAACGTTAACATATGGTAGGTAGGAAGGCGACATGCCTGCTAACATCAAAGCGGTTCTATTCGATCTGCATGGAACATTAGCATATGCAGAGGACAACGAGATTGAAACTGAAATCTCAGACTACCTCTTCAGCAAGGGCTATGAAATTTCACCACAACAACTTAGATCTGCATGGTCCTTCGTTTCCTTCATAGACTACCCAAGATACGGCTACAAAAGCTGGCACACTTTCTTCAAGCGGATTTTCTGGAGGCTCAAAGTGAAAGCTGACAAGGAAACGCTAAACACTATTATTAAGCTTCTTGAAAGCAAGCCATATCAATTACACTCAGACGCTGCAGAAGCAGTAATAAAAGCAAAGAGAAACGGGTTCAAAACAGCCATAGTTACAACAATTGCCTGTTTCCAATTCAAAAAAGCGGTCCGACCGATTAGGAAGTACATTGATTTTGTCATGACGGGGTTCGAAGCAGGATGTGACAAGACAAACCCAAAAATGTATAGAAAAGTCTTGAAAATTCTGAATGTAAAACCTGAAGAAGCCATCATGGTCGGTGACAACGCGTCGATAGATGTAGTTCTGCCAAAAAAGTTGGGCATAAACGCCATCCTCTTGGACAGAGAGGGAAAAAATGCTGAATATCAAGATGCGGTCGCAGTTGTAAGCAATTTAAACGAAGCGATAGAAACTATAATAAGAAAATTCGGCAGAAACTGAAGAATCTGGAAAGGGTTCAAATGTCAGAAGATTACGTTTCTAAGACGCCAAAATCCAGAGTACTATATGAGCGAGCAAAAAAATTTCTCCCAGCAGGAGTATCCTATGGAATCCGTTATTTTGAGCCTTATCCATTCTATACCGCGAGGGCAAACGGAAGCAAACTATATGACGTCGACGGAAACGAGTATATCGACTTCTGGCTCGGACACACAGCATTGATACTTGGCCACAGCCCACCCGCCATTGTGAAAGCAGTCAAGAGACAACTTGAAAACGGAACTCATTACGGAACATCGCACGAACTAGAAATCGAGCTGGCTGAACAAGTTGGAAAAATGGTTCCAAACGCCGAAATGACTCGCTTCACCAATTCGGGAACAGAAGCAAACATGTACGCTGTACGTTTGGCACGCGCGTACACCAGCAGAAGAAAAATTGCAAAATTCCAAGGGGGATGGCATGGAGGCTACGATGCGCTTCATACCAGCGTCAAATATCCATTTGATATCCCAGAGTCCGCTGGCTTGACAACAGGGGCTCTCCAAGATACAGTCGTTTTACCTTTCAACAACCTTGAAGGAGTCAAAGAAAAGCTGAAAAACGAGGAGATCGCTTCCATCACGATTGAACCAGTACTCGGCGCCGGTGGAGGCGTCCCAGCAGAAAAAGGATTTCTAGAAGGACTCAGGGAATTCTGTGACAAGAAAGGAATTCTGCTCATTTTCGACGAGGTAATTACTGGTTTTCGGCTGGCTCCAGGCGGAGCTCAACAATATTATGGTGTAACGTCAGACATAACAGTTTTTGGGAAAATCTTGGGAGGCGGCTTCACGATAGGCGCAATGTGCGGACCCGGAAAAATCATGGAAAGATTAGATTCAAGAGTTTATGAACGCCCTCACTGCTCCTTTCATGGCGGAACCTTTACAGCAAACCCGATAACGATGACGGCAGGTTTAGCAACACTTGGAATGCTGCAAGATGGCCGACTGATAGATGGACTAAACAAGCTTGGCGATAAAACAAGAGAACAGCTAGGAGAGATATTTGAGACAAACGATGTCGACGTAAAGGTCACGGGAACAAGCTCTCTATTCAACACCCATTTCACAAAGGAAAAAGTAAAAGATGCCAATGCAGCTTTCAACGCTGACAGAAAGAAACTTCTCAACTACAATTTAAGACTGATTGCAAATGGCGTGTTCTTGTTACCAACACATAATGGAGCTCTAAGTATTGCCCATACAAAAGCGGACATGGAAAAACTGTTCTCGGAAACAGAAAAATATGCCAAACAATGTAGAAAAACATGAATATTGGGGCTCCGTTTCTCCAAAACCTCATTTTACTTTGCGCTTAAGCATAAGTTCAGCCTTTTCAAGGTCCAGAAGCGTATTGATGTTAAAGAATGTTCTAAGGCCCGGGTCAAGCTGCTGCAAGACAAACGTAGAAACGTAACGTATGCCACGAAGCATATCCAACATGGATCTCATAGTTAATTCTCTTTTACTTAAAGCAATCTTGGCAGCCTCTATCGCCTTTTTCGTGCAGTAGGCCGCGTGTAAAGGCTCTACGTAGCCATTTGGCCAGAGAGGAACAACCGCATTCTTATCCACACAGATATCAAGCAGAAACAGAAGAACATCGCTTTTAATGAAAGGAGTATCACATGGAAGAAGAAGCGCATACTTTCCATTTGCCTGTTCAAAACCAGTTAGCGCGCCTACAAGTGGGCCTCCCACTGCATTATCCATGTCCATAATAACTCTTGTTCTTGAATCGACGACCTTTGTAAAACTTTCAGCTTGAACTTTCGAGCTAACGACCACAATCTTTTCATTCACGATGTTGCTAACTGCGTCTAGAACATACTTTATTAGAGGTTTATCCGACAACCGCACCAGTCCTTTGTCTTGTCCAAACCTACTGGAAAAGCCGCCTGCGAGGATAATCGCTGACTTATCCAATAATGGTGTATCTCCGCGTTTTCTGATGTGGCATTAAGGGTGTCCTTGCTTTTGTATAAGTTTTATGTATAGAATATTACGAAAGCGGAATACACTATATTACTTGACTTGCGAAACACGTTTAGTGGAGAAGAGAGAGTAGGGATGAACTCAGAAATAAAGGAACTAAACCGCATAATATGCAGGGAGTGCGACGAAAAGGATTACGAAAAGTGCAGAAACTGCAAAGTGTACCAATTGGTGAATAAAATCGCGATGCAATGATGCCTATGCCATGTTATTATCTATTCTGATGGCTATCTCGTCTAGGATTTTTGCGAATGGATGCTCCGGTCTTTCTTGAGCAAAAATGATGTTTCCCTCGGCTCTTGAAATATCGCAGAAGCAGGGTATTACCCCTAGAATTGGAACTTGATAGATGTTCTTGATCTTCATTTGTACCTCTTCTTTTCCTGCTCTAGAAGAAACATCATGCAAAACCTTGTTCAGAACCACGTCGGTCTTCTTTTCGAACAAATCGTAGAGTTCCCTTAGCATGCGTCTTGTTCCATCAACGTCTGATCTATCAAATGTTGTTGCAACAATCACCAGATCAGCGCTTACAATTGCGTTTATGGAAGAATATTGCAGTCCTGGACTTGTGTCAAAAATCAAATAGTCAAAGCCTTTATCGTTCAGAAGCGAATTTCTTAGAGCCAGTAGTCTTCCTAAAGCGCGCATCTCCCATTTTCTGTCCTTTGCAGACATATCTCTGATTGCTTCTGTGTTTGGATTAGCGAGCCCCACGAAAAATGTGCCCTTGTTCTGAAAATGGTTGCTCAAGTCTATCAAGACTTTGTCAATTTCGCATGCGCCGTTCAGATAATCATTAATCCAGCACTCTGCCTTCTCAACTTCGAGAATTGTGGAAAGGCTTGGAGCTCGGAAGTCAAGGTCCAATAAGCAGACTTTTTTGCCACGCTTAGCGAGAGTTGCAGCTAGGTTCAACGAAAAAAGGGTTTTGCCCGTTCCGCCTTTGTACGAGTGCACAGCTATTATTTTGCTCAAGGAGGTCACCCTTGATTTTCTCTATCTACGTAGAAGTAAGCTTTTCTTCCTTTCCTTTCCTTCTTTAGATGTCCCATGATTACAAGCTGGTTCAGGTATGCGCTTTCCACCGCCCTGGCTCTGCGTGTTTGTTGGGCAATTTCATCTGCCGTAGCGCGGCCTAGTCTGCACACGGTCATGGCTGTTTTTCTGAGGTGATCAGGCATAGAAAGCAACGTCATAACGTCAAGTGGGGCTTCTGGCAGCAGCTGAACATCTTTCCTGCCGTGCTTCTGCAACTCAATCATAACTTCCATCTTTTCATTAAGTCTCTCAAGGTTTTCTCTGATCTTCTCCAGTATTTGTAGGGGTTTTTTGCCTAGAACCTCTTGCTTAGCCACATTGGTTCCCCTTATTGTTTTACATGTGTACAATAATGGTAGAAGTGCGCGATTTATTAAGTCTTACGAAACCGCCATAATGATTCAAAAAACAAACGCTAACTACTTACGTTAGGCGCAAGTCTTGGTCCGAAGGAGGCTTAGGAGTATGAGGGCTGAGATGGTGATGAATAGGTTTGGTGTGTATGCTGTGGCGGCTGTGGCTATTTGTTCGTGCGTTTTTATTGTGAGAGAAGGAAGATTTTTTGTTGGATAAATGATGTGTTTCGGTCTTAAAAATATTGCAGGTTGTGAAATGTTGGTTTTTCTAAAATTTGGAGATTTTAGTATGGGACGGGTATTCTGTTTCTTGCTTCTTCCACTATTGGCAAGACTTGTTTAAGCTCTCTGAAGTATTTGAGGACTGTAATGCCTCTTTGTGTTATTGCGTAAACGACTCTTCTTTTGCCGACCGTCCGTTCTTCAACGAGGTTTTGTTTTATCAGGAATTCGAGGTATTCTTTCAAAACGCTACAGTTAACGTTAGCTTTATACATTATATGAGTTAACTTTAGTGGGCCGCGGTGTGCCAACACTTTGAGTATGTCTATATACATTTCTAGTTTGGAACGCCTCATCATCCAAACCTCTTTGGCATATTCTTAACTTTTTTATATAAAGCTTTTATGGATTCAAACTACGTCTTTTTCCTATTTAGTCTGCATTAGTAGCTTCTTTTCTTCTGTACTCTGATTAACACGTTTTTTCTATTTTGGAAAGCAGTGACTAAGTCATCTACCAATATTTTTTGCAATTCTGCCGAAAGTGCTTTCATGTTTTCCTTGAAAATCCTTGTCATCTTAGCCTCTAGCTCTTTTCTTTGCTTAATTGGGATGTCTCGATTCAAGGATTTTCCTCCAATGGTTATGCAAAGAATAAGGTGTGGATATTTAACTAACTTATGAATACAAAATATGAATCCAGAATACACGTTGTGGATGTGAAGAAAAGGAAGTAAGGACTGGAAATGAGTGCTGGTTTGAAGATTTGTATGGAATAAGTCGTCGAATTTTTCTTACTCTAGTTTCAGGTTAGTTGATGCACCAAAAATGTTTTTTTATTTTTTCGAAACGTTGTCTTTCCATTGATGGAATCTTGTCCAGGAGTTCTTCTATTTTGTGGTAAGGACGATTCTCCTTGATTTTTTGAAACAGGCTTTCATCTACACCTGCTAATTCTTTTAATGTTTCTTCGGAGGCGATATTGATCTCTCTAAGTAAACGTTCATGTTTTGGGTCTCCCTTGTATTTTTCTTTTGCATCTCTGCTGGCCAGTTTGTGAGCCTCTTGTACGCTGTGACCTTCTGCTCTGTGCCTTATTTCGCTTAGTTCGTGATAAAGAATATACTCCTCATATTCTTTCCACTTTTGGGAAATCCATATTTCGTTGAGGGGTATGCCTAATTTATCTGCGGCAGGAGGGAATATAATTTTGCCTTTGTATTTGACTCTGTAGCATGCATTGTAATTCTCTATGACTTCATGTGGAACGTAGACGATTTTGTAGCCTGTCTTTTCGATCTTTTGTTTTACAGTCTTTTTTTCTTGCATTTTGACACCTCTCGTGCTCGTGTTTTTAGAGTTTGAGTATTCGTCTTATGTGCTTTCTGTAGTTTCTGTAGGAGCTGTCTAGACCCCCCTCATATATAGATTCAACTTTTGGTTATCATTATGATATTATGGCGAAGACTGGTTTCTGTGAGAGACTAGACCCCTCCCTTATATATAGATTAAACTTCAGGTTCGAAGCAAGATGGCAGACAAGGAATGTTTTTATTTTTGATTTTTCTATTGTCTTTTGCCGGATGATGAAAAGGCATTAGATTGACATCTGGATGAAATCTCAGAGTTACTCGGACGGCAATGGATGAAAGATTTCCAAAAGTGTTATTTCTTGGATTGAACTGGATTTGTTTTGGGAGAGAAGATTGCCAAAGAGAATGGTTTCTGGAATGATGCTGGCAATGTTTTTGTTAATAAGCATGTTAGTATTGTCGTTTAATGGTGATGTGGTTATAGCGTACAAATCTGGGGAAAATGGCACGAACCAATTTGTTTTTGAAAAAGCAAGAATCGTTGAACATAAAATCTCGGCTTCAGATATTGAGAGACTGAAAAAACAAATCGGTACATACACAGCGACTGAGAACTACAACAAGGTAATAAACGGGCATGGAACGGGATGGCGACCGCCAACAGAAGAAGAATGGACGCAAATGGCGAATAATGGGTATATAGTTGAGAGGATTTCGCTTGGTGAGACTATTCAAACACCATCCTTTGTGGATCATACAGCTAAGCCATGGTTTCCACCCATAGGCGATCAAGATGGCGAAGGCTCATGCACTGCTTGGGCTGTAGGATATTATATGAAGACTTTTCAGGAGGCTAAGGAGCATAACTGGGACTTGTCTGGAGCATTGTGGGATAGGGGACAGCCAAGTGTCGAATATCAAGATCGGATAATTAGCCCTGACTTCATTTATCACCTTATTAATAACGGTATCGACGAAGGTTCATCGCCTCCTACCGCCATCAACTTGATATGTTCTATTGGTGCGAGTTCTTGGGAGAAAATGCCTTACAATCCAAGTGATCACACCAGCTGGCCCTCAGAAGAAGCTTGGAGAGAAGCACCATTATACCGTGGAAATAGTAGTGGATGGCAATTTATGTGGGTTCACACGGATGGTGATGTGGCAAGTTTGAAGAATTGGATTGCATCCGACAATCTCGCAGCGATAACTGTAGATGCGGGCAAGATTTGGGATTACTTTTGGGGGTGGTCGTTGTTGCCGAGCAATGACATGTTGACGCTTGATAACTACGGTCCGCCATGGACTGATCATTGGCATGAAACCACGATAGTCGGATATGATGATAATATTGAATATGTAGAGCAAGGGCAAACTCGTCATGGAGCGTTCAAGATAGCAAATTCTTGGGGGATAGGAAGTGGGCTTACCCCCTGGGAACACATCCCAGACGGTTGCTTCTGGATTTCCTACGAGGCTATGAAGCAGCATGTTGGATATTGCGATTTTTACCATGACAGAACTGGCTACAAGCCAGACTTAGTTGCATCATTTAGAATAACCCACTCAAAGCGAGGAGAATGCAGTATCATGGTTGGAGTTGGATCACAAACAAAAAGCTTCAGTCAGTACATACGAGGTGGTGATCAGCCCTTCTGTTCAAACAACATATTGTTTGACATTACAGAATTTAAAGAAGTCATTCCAAATATGTATGGTCAGCAATTCTTCCTGGAAGTCTGTGATGAAGGCAGCTCTACTACAGGAACAATAACGAAGTTTGCAGTTGAATACGCGGAGTCGGCGAACCCACCAATTTCAACCATAAATGGCGGTAGCATTTACGCATAAGTTACATTGTCTCCTCTTGAAACGAACTGGAGAATCGGAAAACAAGTCAACTCAGATAATGATTTCATAGATAATAGGGTTTCGATGGCAACGGACAGTAATGGCTACTTATATGTGGCCTATGATGATTGGTACCCAGCAACTAATCAATATGCTGTTTTCGTGCGTCGTTCTATTGATGAGGGTCGGACTTGGTCGACAATCTATATAGCCTACTCAACTTATAATGTTCCCGTACGCTATCCATCAATTGCAATTGATCCGTATAATAATGATATTTTTGTAGCAGTCGAACGTGAATGGACACCTAATGATAATGATATTTTTGTCGTGCGTTGCGTTAATGGCGTCTGGAGTTGGACTGCGATAGCTAACGTTTTAGGAAGAGATGACCGATTTCCAAGCATTACCTCTGAATATCAATATGGATCAGGAAATTGGCAATATATTTCTTATGAATATGTACACACATATAATGATCGCGACTTAATGTTTGCTAAGTCAACAGATCATGGCGCAACATGGGCTATCAAAAAACTTCATGGCGATTTCCCCGACTATAACGTACATGCACAAACGAGCATAACGAACGCTGAGGGTTTCATCTACATTGCATATAAATGGGGCGCTGACTATGATAGCCCCTGCGAAATCCGTGTAGAACGTTCTACCGATTTTGGCAACACTTGGACTCAGTTCTCGGATGTCGATGGATCATCTAATGGTTGCAGTTTTCCATCCATTGCTGCAACACATGGCGGTAGCACCGTTATGGTAGCGTTTCAGTATGACTTCTCTCCGAATGACGTTGACATTCGCTATTCATACAGTGCCGACAAAGGGACAAACTGGGTAAAAGGCAACTGGTTATTTGCTTCTGGTTTAGAAGACGAAAAACTGCCAGCATTAACGGTTGACGGCGGAGGATCTACTCGAAACGATGTTGGAGGATACTTTCACATAGCCTGCAAGGTCGGTAGTTACGCAAAGTACAGAAAAGCACACTATAGTATTCCATATTCTTGGGCCAGTCCCGTGTTTGTAAGTGAAAGATGGATAGGGAAGAGCGAAGCAATTGCGACACGATTTAGAAACGTGACTACTGAGTTTCATCCTTACGTTACTTGGAATGACGAACGAACTAACAACATATATTGTTCCACCATCGGTCACGTGCACAACCTTAACAACGGATTGAAATATGAGTCGATTCAAGAAGCTATCAACGCAAATGAAACGTTAAGCGACCACATTCTTCTAGCTGAGTCAAGAACATACAATGAAATGGTATTCATGAACAAGAGCATAGCACTTGTTGGAGAGAGCTGTTTAGATACGATAATTTATGGTAAAGGCTTTAACTACGTCGTTGAAGTTGCAGCGAACGATTCCACCTTGACTGGATTTACTATAAAGAATGGGTATATTGGCGTTAGGGTTTACTGCACTAATGCAACTATTCAGAATAACCTTGTAACAGGCAATGAGATAGGCATAATTCTAGATTATCATTCGTCTAACAGCAAGATCTTAGAAAACAATGTTACACTTAACAGTCGATATGGAATGTGGATTCTTTGGTCATCTAATAATTTGCTAAGGAACAATAGCATGACGGCTAACAAGTATGGTTTCGGGGTTCAAGCACAGGAACCCTCGGAGTTTATTCATGACATTGATGTTTCAAACACGGTCAACGGCAAACCAATCTATTATTGGTTTGAGGAGAGAGACAAGGCTATCCCACTTGACGCTGGATACGTGGCACTCGTAAACTGCACACGCATAACTGTCCAAAACCTCAACCTCACCAATAATGGGCAAGGCGTCCTACTGGCTTACACAGCAAACGCAACGATAGCCGAAAATAACGTAACAGACAACGAGTATGGCGTCAGACTCGATTATTCTTTCAATAGCAGTATATTTGGAAACAGTATAGCAAACAACTGGGGTGGCATCGTACTCTTTTTGTCTTCAAACTATAATAGCATCATCCGAAACAACATAAAAAATAACGAAGAAGGCATCTGCCTCTATGATTCTTCGAACAATTCTATTTACCACAACAGCTTCGTAAACAATACACGTCAAATCTATGATCAGTCATGGGATAGTCCATATATTCCTCCTTCAATCAACGCTTGGGATGACGGCTATCCTTCTGGTGGAAATTATTGGAGTGACTATGATGGTGCAGACTTCTACAGTGGTCCGTATCAGAATCAGACTAGCAGCGATGGAATTGGCGACACGCCATACATTATAGACGCAAATAATACTGACCATTACCCAGTCATGAACCTTTCGGCTCCGCCAGACATCGCAATAACAAACATTACATTGTCAAAAACCGTTATAGGGAAAGGCTACAGCTTACAAATAAATGTAACTGTGACAAATCAAGGCAACAAAATTGAAGGCTTCAACATCACAGCCTACGTCAACACAACCGCCATACAAACACAATACGCTATCCTAACAAGCGGAAACTCTACAACCCTCACTTTCACCTGGAACACTTCTGACTTTACTAAAGGCAACTACACCATAAAAGCAGTGGCAGATCCCGTTCAGGACGAAGTATCCATAGAAGACAACACACTCATAGATGGGTGGTTGACCGTGACGATTCTCGGGGACGTAAACGGCGACTTCATGTGCGAGGGAAAAGACATTGCGCTTGTGTCAAAAGCATATGGCAGTCGCATTGGACAGGCAGGCTATGTGCCAAATGCAGATATAAACTGCGACGGAATGATAGAGGGAAAAGACATAGCAATCGCGTCAAAATACTACGGCACCCATGACCCGTAAACACAAACATAAACCCCCACTTTTTTTATACGAAACTGAGTCAATCAGATTGCATTTCTGGATTAGGCTTTTAAACGTCTATTTCATAGAGACATTTGGCGATGCTACGTGTCGAAGGCTCCGCACGAGTTTGATCTAACCGTACTGGAATCCGCGTTAAAGGGAAAAACACTCATTGTATATTGGTACCTTCTACAACAGCCAACTCACACTGTCGGGGTTCGCGAAGTTCAACGTTCCCTCGGATTTTCCAGCCCAAGCATTGCAGTGCATCACCTCGAAAAGCTGCAGGATTTGGGACTCGTTCGAAAGAAAGGGACAGGTGAATACGTGCTGGAGGGCGAAGTAAAGGTTGGAATCCTACGATTCTTCAGTCGCATGGGCCATTTCCTCGTCCCCCGATACCTATTCTATTCAGTTCTATTTTCAACCATGCTAGTCGCTTATTTGACCCTATGCATATTAGGCGGGATAACTCCAAGCTTTTACGCTGTAATGTTTGGATCAATTGCCTTAATCGCCTTTTGGATCGAAACCATCAGATTATGGAGGGCAAAGCCATTCTGAAGTTCCAACATAGTGTTCTAAAATGTAGACTTAAAAACCACAACTTTCCTTCTTGTTTCTGGAGGCGAACGCATTGAAGAAAACTCTGATTTACTCAGCAATCGCCGTAATTCTAGGACTAACATTAACATTGGTTCCGCTGACTGTAGTTACAGAAACTCGCGTAAACAAGGAATATGCAATAGACGAATCATTTATGAAAGGACTAGAACAGCGCACCCGTGCACTTGAAGGGGCACCTTCTGGCTTAGGTGCACCAAAATATTCGATTGTCGACTTCGAAATTCTTCTCATCAGTTTCATAATAGCATTAGCTGCATACGTGCTACTCAAATGGAGAATTCCACACTAAATCACTTCTGTACTAATTCTAGCTACTTAGTTTATTCCGAAAGCTTTATATTTTTAGTACGTATTATTCATTGGTAGAGGATGTGTGAATATGAAGCAAAAACAGCAAGGCTATAAGGGCCGAGTGACGAGCAGAAGACAGTTCCAGCAGAAGTTTGGCAAGCCAATAGAATCTTATGATTCCATTGCGCGGGCTGTTGAATCCATCAAAGAGGTTACGCGAAAAAACTATTACCGTGTGTTGCCAAGCTATTTCTTGTTTCTCAATGAGGACCCAGATCAAGTTCTTGAACAAAGAAGGAAGGATATCGGTTCTAAAAACTATGAAGAAGCGGAAAGGTATGAACGCAAGACTATGACTTACGCCAATATATTGTTAGGAAAAGGCCATAGTGGAAGAGCTGTCCAAGGTTTCATAGGAAGAATCCAAGGTTTCTTCGCTAACAATTCAAGACGTTACAGCTTGGACATGCGAAGGCTCAAACTGCCAAAAGCAAGAAAAGTCAAAAAGTATTCTCCAACCAACGAGGAAGTAAGGCATCTCTACACTATTGCTGACAACAGCCGAGATCGCTTGATAGTTGCCTTGATGTATCAGAATGGTTTGGCTCCAGTAGATGTTTCATTATTGAATGCAGGTGACTTGCCCCTTGAAGAGTGGAGCTATTACGAAAAGAGCAGAAGCAAGACAGGGGAAATATGGAGAGGCGTAGTCACCCCAGACATGGCTGCTGAACTTCAAACCTACCTTAAAATCAGAGGCAACCCATCAAAGGAAGAACCATTATTCGTTGGGCGACAAGGAGCCTTAGACAACCAAGCCATAAGTGGAATAATAACTGACCTCATAGACAAGTCAGGTTTCAGTGGCAACGACGGGTTTCAACCTAAAAGCCTCAGAGACGCTTTTGAAGACGCACTGGTAGATGCGAATGTGCATCCTAAACTGAAAGAAGCGTTAATGGGGCATGTGTCTGGAATCGAGCATGAATATGGCGGGCACAACAAGCTAGTAACTATGATAGTGGAAGCCATGAAAAAGGCGTATCCACTTCTCACGTTGAACGGGTTAACTAGGGTTTCAACGGAGCAGCAGTTTAGCAAAGAAGAACTTGAAAGCTTGAAGGTTGAAAACTTAGATTTGAAAACGCGCATCGCAAAGGCCGAGTTGAAACTTGTGGAACTGGAAAAGCTGGTTAGGCAAGCCATAGAGCAAGCTGGTTAAGCGTCAACATTCCCTTTTTTTTATGTTTCAAAAGAGAGACTTAGAAAAACTTAAATTGATTGAATGAGGTTGCTCACGTATGAATCGCACGTTTGTTTTAACCATGCAACTTTACAAGCGACTGAAAACCATGATGAATGAAGAGAAGCTTATTTGTGCACTTTGCGGAGAAAGGCTTGAACCTTACGATGAAGTTGTCAGCCATGAATCTAAAGGGCGAATCACACGATATTACCATTCTGAATGTATAGAAAAACTGTATGTAGTTTAAACATTCGCTTCAAACTATAAACTTCTAGTGCAACATTTCTGCCACACAGCGTGTGGCAAAATCGCAAGACTCACGACAAGTCAGTTGCAAGAGGTAGGCATTCATAAAGTTGAATGCAACGAAAAGAAGAGGCAAATCTCACACACTTAGGCTAGGTTTCCTAGCAAAAACATGCTCTCTTTTCATTCTCCATTAAAGAGAAAAAGAGGGAAGATTAAAGAGGTTGCTGAATCTAAGGGCCTGTTTCAAACACTACTGTGAAAGCATAGTTTCCCTGGGGTAAGGCTTCCTGAAGCGTCAATGTTGCAGAGAAATTTACGCTTGCGTCAACAGCGACGTTTACCCATTCATGAGGGTTCAAAGTTAAACTCCAGCCAAATGGCAAGTCTGTGCAGCTTGCGTTCAAAGTGGGTAAAGGGCCATTTCCAATGTTCCTAACCCAAAACATTTCTGTTTTAGCTTGCCCTATCGCACTGAATGATCCCCAATCATAAGATTCTATTGGAGTGCCTTCAGGCTTCTCGATGCGTATGGCTTTTATGCCTGCCACGTACATGGTGTTGTTCAACGTTTTCAACAACGTAATCGCCAACGCTGCACCTGACAACACTAAAGCTAAGACTATGCTTGCTGCTGTAAGTTTTGTTTTTTGCATTTTTCTCTTCTCCTTTCATGCACATGCTGAATGGTGCAGCGAAACACATTTTGCTTGGAGGGGAATAGCTCTAAGCAATGAAGTTGCACTTACACACCATTCAGCGTATGTAGTTGTCATACATTTTGCTTTTTAAGGCTTTATAATATGCTTCAAACATAAAAGTTCATAAATACGTGGATAAGAGATATAGGGTTAGGTGAAAGTGTGATAGAACGAAATGAAATGCCAAAACAACGAGTAACCATAAGCATAAGCAAAGACGTTCTCGAATGGATAGATAGGCAAGTGGAAAACAGAACTTTTAAGGATCGCAGCCATGCAGTTGAAAAGCTAATCTACGACAAAATGCAAGAAAAGAGGGAATAAAAGGCTTAGATTTTAACCTTTAAGGATTCTCTCAAGTTCTCCAAATCATATTTAAGTGGGTCTTTCTGCAAAACGGTTAATGTGTCATCATTAATAACATGAGAGTCAAACCATTCCGCAAAAGGCTCCTCCACAATTGTGGAGGAGGGTATCGCTTGAACTCTACCATCCGCCCAAACTCTCGTCTCACCAATTGGTGCAAATGTTACGTCGCAGAAACGGTAATGGTCAATAATTCTCGAGTGATTTTTCCATGCTTTATGCACTACATGAAGCACACAAAAAACAGAAAGCAGGAGCATGAAAGTTTAAAGATTTGAGGAAACGTTTAAACTTCAACATAGAAAAAAGGGAAAAGTCAAGAAAGACTTTGAGAAAGTTTGCTTAGAACTTGCTTAACAGGTTCTCTTGCTGCCAAGGCGAATGCCAAAGAAAATTCATTTATTGCATCCAAATTTACACCTTCCATTAATAACTCTTTTGCTTGTTCCAAGATAAACTTGAAGATAGCAGGGTTTTTTTTCAGTTGAATCACCAACTTACTAGCATCATTTTTTAAGGCAACCGTATCAAGTGAAAAGCCAAAAGGCGCCTTTAGTTTTTCGTCAGGTAATGTTTTTATGGTTAGCTCCCATCGATTGATCATATCTGCTTTCAGTTCCAAATCGACAAGTCCAAGGTTCTTAATCCCAATTGCTATACTTCCCTTCAAAGTCAACATCCATAAACCTTGATTTGAAACAACATAACCTTTTCTTTCCAAGTCCTCGAGTCTTCCGTTCTTCCGTTGGATCACACTAAAAATGTCATGTGCAAGTTGTGTGGCGGCTTTCGTGTTTGATGTAGGCCTAAGCTTTTTCTGAAGGGTTTTAGCGATTTGCCATGTTGTTGCAGCTTGAAGTGTATAGAGTGTTTCGAGGATGGCTTGGTTATAGGCTTTGCTTTTATTTGTGAAGATTCCAATTTCAATGTTACGTTTTTGAGGTTTTTTGCGTGACATTACAATATTCACCTTTAAAACTATATTACAATCAAATGTTATAAAGGTTGTGTAGAAAAGGTGTAGGAAGTGAGCAAATACTTGAAACGTTGGAACATACCAGTCCCAGAACACTTGGACAACCAACTAGAAGAGTACATTGAGAAAGACGCGTTCAAAACCAAAAGCGAATTCATCCGTGCAGCTGTGCGAGATCGCCTTGAGGTAGAACAAAAAAAGTTGGAGGCTTCTAAGAATGAGTGAGCAACAGCAGAAAATTGACGCAATTCGCGAGAAATTAAGCAAAATTGAGGCTGAAATTCAAGCGTGCAAGCGAGTTTTGAGGGGTGAAAAGCATGAGTAATGATGACATTAGAATTTTGGCCGAGGACATACAAGACTACTGCAACGCGGTTGAGAGTGCCACCGTGAAGTTGAGAACTCAAATTGAGAAGATGCTTGGCTCTGGCGCTATGGTTAAGGGATCGCCTAAGCTTCCATTTGATGCAAGCAAGATTCAATGGCAAAAAAAAGAAGGCACTAAAGGAGAGTTTGAATTAAGCGAGGACTACAACAACCTAGAGCATAAGGCCCTATTGAAGTTTCTCAATGAACATGCTGGGGGTTGCATTAACTCTGAAGGCTGGTTTTATTGGGTTTTTGACAACGGTTCAACTATTGGAAGGAAAAAGCGGAAGTGATATTTTTCTATTAGTGAGGGGCTTAGATGACGAAACTAGTGCAAGCTGCGATAGAGATCATTAAACAGTACAGTATTCGCTTGACTGTGAGGCAAATTTACTACAGGCTAGTTGCAGCCAATCTGATCAAAAATTCTAGGAGTGCATACAACGCTTTAGACAAGGCTTTAACAGTTGCCAGATTGAAAGGCGCCATATCTTTTAACGCTATTGAAGATCGGAGCAGACAGTTTCAAGCTGGGGATGTGGAAGAGTATCAAACACCTGAAGAGTTCATGGAATGGCGACTTAATGCGTTAAAAAACTCTGAAGCTCAATACGAAATGCCCTATTGGCTCAACCAACCTAGATATGTTGAAGTCTGGCTAGAGAAAGATGCACTTAGCGGACTATTCAAGCGTGTATGCGACCAATTGCATGTTAGGCTTGCGCCATGCAGAGGCTACGCAAGTGTAAGCTTCATTTACGAGGCTACTAAGAAACTGAGAGAAGTTGGCAAGCCAATATTCATTCTGTATTTTGGCGATTTCGACATGCGAGGTGTGGACATTCAAAGGTATTTAGAGGAAAGGTTTGAGGGGTTCGGTTTGGATGTCAACGTTGAAAGAGTAGCGTTGGCAAGACAACAAGTGGAGCAGTACCAGCTTCCACCGCAACCAGCAAAAAAGACGGATACGATGGCGCGGGGATGGATGGATGCACAGGGTGATGTTGCTTGGGAATTAGATGCGTTAGAGCCTAATATTTTAATGAGACTGCTTGAAGATGCGATAAAGAAGCACTTAGACAGCGATGTGTTGTATAAGCGACACTGTTTGCATAAGGAAAACTTGGATAGAATCCGCGAAATTGTTGAAAAAATATTCAGTGGATTGAATAAGTAGGTTGGGTGTGGAAATGGGGGACAGGTGCTGGCTGGAAGTCCCGGTTTATTCGGCTCCAGTGCTGCGGGAAACCCTTGCCTTGCCCCCATCCATAGAACCCATAGAGGCGATATTCTATGAAGGCTAAAGAAGATAAGATACTTACGATTTATTCGCCTGGAAACAATGATGAGTACCATCATTTTGAGCAGGTTGAAGGGCCTAAAGCGGATGGTGGATTTGCGGTTTACTATCATATGGATGATGAAGTTAAGTTTGAACAGACTTTTCTAAACCTAGAAGAGACTAAGGAGTATGTTCCTTTAGATAGACCGTTATGGCCTTTGGCTAAATTTCCGACCAATGAATATCGCACAACTTCATTTATTGACGTTAAAGCGGTTTTTGAGGAAGTTAGAAACTACGTCTATGCCTTAGTCGAATTACCGCATGAAACTCTCTATGATGTTGTTTCTTTATGGGTTATGGCTTCCTATCTACCTGAAAAGTTCGATTCAATCCCTTACCTATGCTTCATTGGCCCTAAGGATAGCGGAAAAACAAGAGCTTTAGAAGTGCTTTGGCAACTTTCATTCAGAGCTGTCTTATCGCCAAGCTTCAGCAGTTCAGCATTATTCAGAACCATAGACAAGTATTCTCCTACACTATGCTTGGATGAGGCTGAAATCTACGGCCAAGAGCAAAAAACAGAAGCCATAGCCGTTCTTAATGCTGGGTATCGTAAGGGCCAATATGTTTTAAGGGTTAATGTTGAAAATGGAGGTTGCGACAAGTTCAGTTGTTTTGGCTTCAAAGGTTTAGCTTCAACTAACATTTTTGTTCCGACAATAGAGAGCAGAAGCATTATAGTGAACATGCGGAAGAATGTGAGGGATGTCCCACTATTCTTAGATAAGGAAAAGGCTGCAACCCTTAGACTTATGCTTCTGCTTTACCGATTCAACATGTTAGAGGGAAAAGAAGCTATACTCAATGATGTGGATAAAGTTTTGAGTTATTTGCCTATTCGACATGGCCGAATTGCAGAACTCTTCTATCCTTTGATTGCTGTTTCGCCCTCGGAAGATATAAGGCAAAAGATAAGCGAGTTTGCGAAGGAAATTTATGGTAAGAGGCTTGAGGAAGAGAGGGCGTCTAGAGAGGCTGAATTTGTCGAGATTCTGTTGAGTTTAGCGGATAAGGTAGAAAACGGCAAATTGGCAATTCAAGCTATAACGGAAAAATTCAATGAGGGAAAACCAGAAAAGCAACAGTGGAAGCCTGAAAGTATAGGAAGATGGTTGAAGCGTTTAGGGTTTACTTCGACATCTATTTCCAGAGGATATCGAGGTATCTTCTATGATTTGGGGCTACTTGATTATTTAGGAAAGAGGTACACCGATATATATCCTAAAAAACCTCAACAACCTCAACAACCTCAACACTTACCATCCCTTGAACATTCCATAAAAGTTGAGGATGTTGAAGAAGTTGAGGTTTCTAGAAGGGTATGCCTAGGCGACTTAGCTTCTGTGTATTGGAAAGAGGAGTTTTCTAAGAAAGTGTGCGGAGTCTGCGGTTATGAGAGGGAAACAAGCTGGGAAGCTGTCACGGTTAAGGGCCAAGTCATAGCGATCTGTGAGGGTTGCGTTCAAGCTTATCAAAAACAAAGAGAGGTTGAAAACTAATGAAGAGGAGAAGGCGAAATATTTTTGACATTCTCCTTGACGATTGGATTAAAACTATTTATGGCAAACCAACCAGGCGCAGGAGAAGACGATATGGTTAAGAAAATAGTGAGGATCAGCAGCATAGACTTGTCTGATTTCGTGTGCATCCTGAACATTGACAACTTCCCAAAGCTTCTAAGGTTACAGGGAGCCAACGAAATCGTCCTGGAAACTGATAGGGAATACTTCTTGATCCATGAAAACTTGGCGTATCGCTGTTTGAAAGAAGGGGCGCTGCCAAAAATGTTAAGGGTTAATTCTTTAGAAGTCAACCCAGACGCATTTTCCATTAAAGTGTGCATGGAAAAGGATGAGCTGCTGTCCTTCGCATTGAAAAATAACGTGTTGGTTTTTGAAACTCGAGATCAATATTTGATTCCAACTGACATTTTTCTCTACGCAAACAAGAGAAAGGGGGGTGAAAACAAGTGACTATAAAACCCGGGGACAAACAAATTACAAATCTCTATGATACTATCCTCGACAAAGTTATTGGAAACGTTCTAGTCAGTTTTTTTGAGGGAGACGCAGGACGCGCATGGGATAGCTTGTTAACACTTTATGATGTACTGGATGATGAGATACAAAGGGAAGTGAAGGGCCTGATTGATTCTGTTCAGACCCACATTAACAAGCAAATGGCTAAACGAGGCTATGCCCAGAGTGATGTTCTTCAGAAGCAACGGCTCTTGCGAGAGTATGTGAATGTTCAAAAGCATGAGTTATTCAATAAAATAATGAGGCTGCTAATTAAATATGGATATCTTCAGAGAACTTGGAGGGGCATAAGCAAAGAAGACCTTGAAAGGTTGGAAGGCAAGTATGAAGGTTGAATGGGTAAGGGGCAACGATGTAATCAGCTTCAACAAGCCTAACGTTTGGTTCTGTTTGGGTGTTAGAGGCTCAGGCAAAAGCAGTCTCCTCGAAACTGTAGCAGAGAATTATCTGCAAGAAGGACATGGAATTTTTGACCTTTTCGGCTCTCGAGACGGCGAATCATTAGCTTGGTTGCGTAGCCCACACGCTAAAGACAAGAAGATTCTTCTGTTAAGAGGCGAAAACGTTGACGTTCAAACAAGCTTTCCAGTTAAATCTGTTGAATCTGTTTCGCTTGCAGACTTTGAAGACAATGACATCGTAATCAGCAGTTCACCACTCTATCTTGGCATTGACCAGGAATTTGCATATGCAGCGAAACTTACCGATTTGTTGTATAGACGCACTCATCAAACGAAGCTTATTTATCTGATTTGCCGAGAAGCTGCCAACTTTTACTATTCTAGATTGAAGGTTAGCGATAACCAGGTGTATGCGAAAGCGCAAATGGTGTACTTGATCAGAGAAGCACGCCATATGGGTTTAGCCCTTGGTTTGGATTCAATACGCTATTACGCCATAGACATTGACATCCGAAGCCTGTCAGACTATTTAATATTGAAAAGCCAAGGCATGCAGGGCCTAAGCAAAGATTTAAAGTGGCTCTATGGCTACGTCAATTCAAGCCTTGCCCGACACATGAAACCGCAACAATTCATTATCTTAACCGACCGAGGAAGCATAGGCTACGGCGTATTTCCGTATCCAGAATGGCACAAGAAAGAAAGAGAGAATATCCTTTCAAGCGTAGGTGTCAAAGTTGAATATGGCGAAGTAATGAAAGAATCAGTAGATAAAGGGAGATTCAGAACAGTAAGCGACAGGGAACACGTGGAGATAATAAGGCTCTTCATAGAGGAAAATTTAGGCTATGTAAAGATAGGTGAAAAAACAGGCCGTTCCAGCGCAACCGCACAAAAACACGTTAACCTTCATAACGATTGTATTGAAAGAGCTGGCTTCTGTTTGGCATGTAAAAGGGCAAATAGTCAATACTTCAATAGGCTTGCCGAAAGAGGACAGATAGCGGCTTAATCCATTTATTCACCACAAGCAAACCACAAACTTAGGGAAAATTCCGGAAAAGAGCGTAACCGAATGGTCAAACTGTACTCTAATCATGGTTAAAATCGGCTTTAAGGTTTCGACTAATTCTGGTACAATAGTGTTCTAAAGCCTAGCATTAAGACTTGCCTTCACGCTTCTATACGTGTTGAACTTGAAAGGGAGATCAGAATGAAGAAAGAAAAACTTGTAATCCTAACATTACTCATAGCCGTCAGCTCAACAGCAATAATATGCTCAGACATCGAATACTCAGCAACCACCTTAAGAAGGTTCAAATCCAACGAGGAACTTAAAGAGTTCTTACAACAGACAAAATACAACTCGGGAAATTTCGCTTATACGCCTGGTTTGGAAACTTTTGCCCGAGGGGCAGAATCCACAGATGCTAATGACTATTCTAGGACTAACATCCAAGTGGAAGGTGTGGATGAAGCAGACATCGTAAAGACCGACGGAGAATACATTTACGTCATATCTGGCAAGCAAGTTGTCATAGTGAAGGCCTATCCCGCGGAAGAAGCGACTGTACTGTCAAAAATAGCCCTGAATGGGACATTGAATCAGATATTCATAAACAAAGAAAGGCTGATAGTATTCTATGAAAATTCTCATTCGCACGACGAAATCGAGACTTCCATCAATATATATGATGTTTCACATAAGCAAAATCCCCAATTAAAGAGAGAAATTGCAGTTGATGGCTCGTATTTTAGTTCTAGGATGATAGGCGACTACGTGTATGTTATCACTCGAAAAGGGGCGTGGCTTGTTGACGGCGTTGTGAACCTTCCAAAGATATGTTCAAATGGTGAAACAAAAGTCGTGCCTGCCACGGACATTTACTATTCTGGCGTAACAGACTACGGATACATATACACGACAATCGTAGCCATAAATGTGCAAGAAGACGACCAAGCGCCAAACGACGAGACAATATTGACAGGATGGGCAACGAATATTTACGTCTCATTGGAAAACATCTACTTAGCAATAGGTTACGGAGACAAGACAACCGTTCATCGAGTCCACATTGAAAATGGCGAAATCTCATACGAATCTGACGGCGAAGTTCCCGGAACTGTGCTAAACCAGTTTTCCATGGACGAACACGAAGGCTACTTCAGAATAGCAACAACCTCTCAAATCAAAAACGCACCCAGAAACTCCTTTGCACTTCTTCCAATCGAAAACAACATTTACATCCTAAACATGGACTTGGAGACTGTAGGCGCAATAGAAGGCATCGCCCCAGGAGAAAGAATCCATTCGGCACGTTTTATGGGAGAGATTTGTTATCTTGTGACTTTCAGAAAGGTCGATCCCTTCTTCGCGATTGACCTCTCAGACCCATACGAACCCGAGGTACTCGGCGAACTGAAGATATCAGGTTATTCTGACTACCTGCACCTTTATGACGAAAACCACGTTATCGGCGTGGGCAAGGAAACCGTTCCAGCCGAAGAAGGAGATTTCTCCTGGTATCAGGGAGTGAAAATATCGCTTTTCGACGTCACAGACATGTCTAAGCCAGTAGAGCTAGCCAAATTCGAAATAGGCGATAGAGGAACAGATTCACCAGTTCTGACAGATCACAAAGCATTCTTGTTTGACAAGGGAAAGGACCTCCTAGTCATACCAGTTTCCGTGGCAGAGATCGACGAAAGCAAATATCCAAACGGAGTACCACCATATGCTTATGGAGAAATCGTATTCCAAGGAGCCCACGTGTTCACCATATCCTTGATACTTGAACAAAAAATCATCTTGAGAGGTGCAATAACCCATGTTGAAAACGGCGACGTTCACAACACTTCGTATCATATTCGACGGACACTTTACATAAATGAAGTTCTCTACACGGTCTCAGAAAGCAAGATCAAGATGAATTCTCTGTTAGATCTAAGCGAAATCAATGAACTAAACCTACACGAATGAGGGCGGCTGCAAATTGACCCTAAGTGAACTAGTTAAGATGTTTGGAGACCTAGCTGAAATAGCAGTAACAATCTTGCTAGCTTATGTAGTTTACAAGGTAGCAATGCTGGTAGATACGCTTAGGAATAAGCTCAAAGAAGAGAGGGACTCTCGTTAAGGTCTGAGATGCTATGTCATCAAGACATGTACAATTCTGCATAGGTGAAAAGAAGACCAAAGTGCTGAGTCAAGAGCTCATGGAAACGCATCGGACAATAGTCATAATTATAGTGCAGATATGCCTTCATTGCGGAAGAAAGTTTCCACTCAAGCGAGGCCGCAAAAAATGCCCGAATTGCCAAGGTCTTCTCAGGAACAAAACAACAGTTCTCAAAGCTACCTAATTTTTTCGCTCAATTATAGTATGGTTAGTTCCTCTAGCTCTCTTGGATAATACGTGATTACCTCTGCGCCATCTTCCGTTATCAAAACAGTGTCTGAGTGTCGAAATCCAGCGAAACCAACTTCGTAGATTCCTGGCTCGCAGCTGACAACCATTCCAGCACGTAAGGGTTCTTCATTACCTATGTCTAGCCATGGGGGTTCATGCCCTTCCAAGCCTAGTCCATGTCCAGTGTGATGCAGCACCAAATGCATTAGCCCACCTTTCTTGAACACGCCGATGGTTGCCTTGTCGACCTTGCTGCATTTCACGTCAGGTTTGAACGTCTTGAATGCTGCTTCTTGAGCTTTAACCATTACATCGAAGTAGCGTTTTTGTTTCTGTGTCGGTTTTCCCACAATCATTGTTCGCTCTAGTTCACAACTGTAGCCACCAACATCTGCACCAGCGCCCGTAACGATAACGTCACCTTTCTTAATTACACGTTTCGTTGCAATCGAATGAGGTATAGCGCTCATTTCACCTATCTGACCTCTAAACCCTGCGCCTACAGGAGAACTTCTGCGCAAGGGTTCATAATTGGGTCCAAGGGTCTTCTTCATTATCACTGAAGCTTCATACGAGGCTGCCAACGCAACTTCAACATCCCACAAACCCTCAGTAGTGTACTCTTGCAACAAAGAGTGAGCCAGATTTGCCCATTTCGCGCTCTCTTTCATAAGTGCTATTTCCTCCTGTGATTTTGTGAGACGCATGGAAGGCACCAAGTCCTTCATGTCGACAAACTTTGCTTCTTTCAGCTTTTTCGTAATTGGTGGACCCTTGTAGCCCCACATCGCAGCTGCTCCAGCTTTGTTGTCAATACCTATGCGTTTTTTTGCCAAATCCAATTCCTTTAAGAAATCGACGAAATGTTCGATGGGATGTCTTTCTCCAGGATAATCAATATAGGTCTTAATGTCTTCGACCATTCTTGTTTTCAGGGGAATGTGATCTTTCTCCAGGAGAGGCCCAATGAAAGTGATTTTGCCATCAACAGGTATGATCAGTGCCGCTGGCCTTTCGGTAGAGATGAATGAATAGCCTGTCAGATAGAACATGCTTGTACCATTTGTCAAATATAATGCGTCAATCTTCCGCTTTGCTAAGACTTTTCTAACGCGGTCTAAACGTCTCTTATATTCAGATTCACTTATCGAAAATCTTGTCATCATAACCCTCCATAATTCGAATCAAATGTTGCAGCTAAGAACACATAAGTTTTTTCACTGTACAAGTTTTTTTGCTTTGCGCGCAAACGTTATGTAACCCGTGTGGCCGGTCATTAATGTTTGGGGTCGCGTTTTTCCCCTTTCAGTTTGAATTCCACGCATTAGACATTCAACTGTTTCTGTGTCCACGAAACCACTTTCGTTCAAGGCTTCGACGGTTTTTACAACCTGGTCAATTGTCGGGCTGAATGAAACTATTGTTCCGCAAGGTCTTAAAGCAGTGTAAGCGTGAAGGACGACCAGCCATGGGGTTGCTAGATCAAGTATAACTGCGTCTACATCGCTTTCATCTATTCCAGCAGTAATATCCTTGTTCCTGAGTTCCACTGAATCGATTAGGTTTGCACGTTTCAGGTTTTTTTCTGCAGTTTTCAGAAACTCTTCTCTGATCTCGTAGCTAAATAATTTGCCATTGGGCATTACATAGTGGGCTAGGGCTGTGGTTAGCGCACCTGTGCCCGTTCCAGCTTCTACGATGCGGCTCCCCGGGCCTATTCCGCTGAACATTACAATCAATGCTATGTCTTTTGGATATGTTATCTGTGTTTTCCGTACAGACTTCATAATATAATCGCGCAATAGCGGTTTTAAAACTACAAATTCAATACCCAAGCTACTCTGAACTGTAGAGCCGTACTCCCTTCCAATCAAATCGTCGAATTTTATGAAACCCTTGTGTGTGTGGAAGCTCTTGCCAGCCTCAACCTTAACCAAATAGGTTTTCCGCTGGCTTAAGTAAAGGAGTACGTGGTCGCCTTCACATATTTTTCGGGTTGACAAACATTCTCACTAGGGTGTGTATTTGAAAGGATGTTTTGATCTATCCTTGTTCTCTATCAGTTCGTTTATGCTGGGTCGTCCTTCTATCGCTTTACGAATTGCGTGGCGCATGGCTTTATAGTTGTTTATGTAAACACGTTGTCTGTCAACTGCCGTCGGATGTACAAACACATTTGTGACAATAATCAGGTCTTCAGCAGCCTCCTTTGGAATGGTTCCATCTGCGACACTTTCAACCACTGCTTTCGCTACAGCTGTCTGGGCTGGCCCGTAAACCATGCTTGCCTGACGCATGCTCGTAATTGTCACTGTTGGGACAATGAGAGTGACAGGCTTGACACTTAAGTTTGGCTCCAAAATAGCCAACAGAGGTTCATGTCCAGGTGTCGGAGCCGCTTTGGCCTTTGCAAAGGCGTCGCCTATGGGACCATTTTTGTTACCTATGAGAAGGTCTATGTGTGCCACTTCTGCGCCTTGACCAGCTAGTGCTTCGCCGACCCTTATTTTGAAGTCTTTTATGGCTTGTGGTGTTATGTCTATTGCCAAGAATCGCTCTTCTATTGGCTTTTCGGCAATTTCAAACTTCACTGTTTTTGGAGTTATCTTGCCGATTTTTTCCAAGTCAAGTCGCAATTCTTCTCTAGCCTCGTATGTTAGTTCTCCTCCGACGCTTAACGGCTTTCTAACAGGACCAACTTTAATTTTCATCATGTTCAGGGCTTCCTTGGTTCCTACAGCTCCGCTGCCCACTATTATTCTTGCTATTTTCTGCACTCTGTATTGAAGCTCTCGGGCTTCTTGTAGCTCGCCTTTTTTCACGTGGTTGTAGACTTGAACCCATAGGTCAGGTATGACATTAGCGCTTGCGAGTATGGCACCTGTGCATCCAGCAGCAAGTGCTGCCACAACAACTTCATCGTGTCCGCACAGAACGTTGATTTTGTTTCTGACTTTTTCCAAGACAGCTAATACATATCTCAATTGTCCGCTACTGTCTTTTACTCCGACTATGTTGGGGATCTGCGCTAAGTCTTCAACCATCTGCCATGTGAGCTCCACACCCGTGCATTGAGGAATGTTATATAGAATTATTGGCAAGTCAACCTGACTAGCGATTGTATCGTAGTGTTCGTAGATTCCGCGATCTGCTGGCTTCAAATAGAACGGCGTAACAATTAAAGCTGCAGCCGCGCCGACATCTTTTGCATATTTAGTCATCTCTACAGCTTGTTCTGTTCCGCTTGCCCCTGTTCCTGCAACAACTGGAACCCGTCCCTTGACTTCGTCAACAACGGTTTCTATAACTTGCTTTTTCTCTTCTGTTGTCAAGTTGACGAACTCACCTGTTGTACCACAAGCAACAACGCCGTGAACACCTAACTCGATACAATGGCTAACCAAAGCTCTCAGCCTTTCCTCGTCAACAGCCTTTCCGTCATCAGTAAAGGGAGTGACCAGAGCTGGCAGTATTCCCTCAGGCTTAAACATGATAGGTCTTCACCTTTTAGTTAACCATATGTCTTGTTTCATTTAAACTTTGAATCTGCTGATGGCATGGCGATTGAAGAAGCCCATTTAGCTGTCGAATGCTGCAAGCTGGAAAATAAGAAGCCTGTGGACAAAAAAAGAGGGAGAGTGATGCTAATTTTGTGCGTGTTCTAGATACAACGATAGCGTTCACGAACAACCCGAATTGCTTCAGCCCGCTGCTTTTCGATTTCTAACAGTTGGAGCTTTATCTTCTGGATTTCATCATAGGTCAAAAGAGACTCCAATAATGTTTTGTTGGAAATCTGCAAACGTGATGTGCTATTGCATTCATCTGGAATTATTCTGAAAATTCTTGTAAGAAAGGTGCCTAGCCCATTGTGGGAAGTTTTTGTTGAGGTGCCCGTTTTTCTCATATCACATTTTTTCATCTCTAGTCACCGTGTAAGTTTGTTACACGTTGAGCGTGTAACAATTCTAATAGTGCAGAGCATATCTTATAAATGTTTCGGTTTGTTACACAATTAACGTGTAACAAAATTTATATGGGACCAAGCAGTAATAGTTAATGGCGAAGCGTTATGGCAAATTGGCAGCGGTTAGCTGAGATTTTGAACAAAGAGTTAGGATTGACTCCATACGAGTCGCGAGCTTATGTGGCTTTGTTGATGCATGGCACAATGTCTCCAAGCGATATGGCTCGAAAAGCTATGATTCCGAGACCCAGGACGTACGATGTCGTTCAAACCCTTATGGAGAAAGGCCTAGCTATAGAACAGTCTGGAAAACCCCAGATCTACGCTGCAACTAAACCGTCTCAAGGACTAAAGAATCTTCTTGTTACAATAGAGATAGAGACAACAAGACAATTGGAAGAAAAAAGGAAGGCAGCCCAAGAACTAGAACAACTGCTTTCCCCGATTTATGAGAAAAGCAAACATCTCAAACTTGAAAGAAGCAAGGTGTGGTATACTCAAAGGGACGCTGCCTTCATTGCAATATATGCCGAAGCTATAAGAAACTGTGAGAAAGAATTTCTTGTGGCTTCCAGAAGCTTGATTCCGCCAGAAGAGGAAACGCTTGAGGCCGTAAGATATGCTCTAAAAAAGGGCGTAACCGTACGAGTTGTAAGACAGATCACGGATTCTTGGACTTTAGAAGAGCTAGAAAAGTACGAAAGAGTAATCAAATCAGGCAGCCAAGTAAGGTATTTAGAAGTCAAAGAGATTCCGCTTCGGTTCATCGTGTTTGATGAGAGAGACGTGATTCTTGTTTTTCCTCAGACAGAATCTAAAACACCAACCCCTCAAGCTATTGAAGCCTTATGGCTTAGAATCTCCCCATTGGCCAAGATCTTGCGAGAATATTTTGAAGAGCTATGGAGGAAAGGCAAGCCAATGATGCCAATATTGGAGGAAATCAAAAAGAAAAAACAGTCAGACAAAGGAAAGACTAGCTCTTAGGAAAAATCTTAAAACAAGTTTCTCTAGACTTTACAAGGGGCCAGTTCAATGGAATACAATGTTATAATTGTAGGAGGAGGCTTTGCAGGTATGTCCGCAGCCTCCTTCACAAGAGCTTGGGGGCTTAAAACCCTTGTTTTGGACTTAGAAGCCCCACCAAACCTCTGGAGCTATCCCGGACGAGCATTCCTCAAAGCTATGTCTGGGGCTGAGCTTATTCGAGCATTAGTTGATGAAGCTAAGCGAAGTGAAGTTGAAATCCACACCGGAGAGAGAGCAATCGATTTGGACATCAAAGAAAAGAAAATTGTGAAAACTTCAGAGGGAGATTATGCTTCTGACGCATTGGTTTTGGCTACTGGTCCAAGGTGCAAGTTTCTACATGTTCCTGGCGAAACATGGCTTGCCAGGGGCGTTTCATATTGTGCTATTTGTGACGGCCAATTCTTCAAGGGAGGCAACGTGATTGTTGTTGGTTCAGAGAATGTAGCGGCTTATGAAGCAATCGCTTTGTCGCAGATAGCCCACAATGTGTTGTTGATTACGCATTCTGAAAAATTGGAAGTTGAAAGTTCACTTGTTGAAGAACTGAAAAGAAAACGTGTCCAAATTAAAGAAGGCTTCAAAATCGAGGCGATTGAAAGAGGAGAACCGACCAACATAGTAAAAATCTGCAGTATAAAAACCAGTGAAGCAGAGGCTTTGCAAACAGACTGTATTTTCGTAGCCTTGGGTTTGGACCCGACGGCTTTAAAAGTAGAAAAAATCGGAGTGAAAACCCATAGACAAGGAGGGATCCTCGTAGACAGCCGACAACAAACCAATGTTGACGGAGTTTTTGCAGCGGGAGACTGTACTTGTGGAGGCGGTTTCAATTTGACCTCTTGTCTCGGCGACGGTGTGAAGGCTGGGTTGGCCGCGTATCTTTATGTAAAAAGGCTAAGAAGAACAAGAGCCTAGGTGATTGTTATGATTGAAGAGAAGCTTTTGGCACCATGTGGTCTATACTGCGGGTGGTGCCCCTTCTACGTTAAGGGAACTAAAGAGTTCATATGCAAGGGCTGCTGGATCCGCCAAAAATGCGAGATCAGAGACTGTGCAAAAAATAAAGGTCTGAAGCTTTGCACTTTCTGCCAAGAATTTCCATGCCTAAAACTCTACGGAATGTATGGACAGATGGATAAGTTTTTTGACGACATAAGGAAGGCGTTTCCAAAAGGTGTTAGCAAGAGTTGAGTAAAAGGGTGCTGATAAGCTACTGTGGTGTTTGCTGTAGCCACTGCGGCATGCAAAGACGCATTCCCAAGGCTGCTGAAGAGCTGAAGCGATTCATAGAAGCCTACAGATACGGCGAATGGATAGCGTATGTCACAAAATCTTTTGAATTCCAAAACTTCATAAGGGGATTGGACTGGTTTGCCAATTCAGGCTGCAAAGGTTGCCGACAAGAAGGCGGGATGCCTAACTGTGAAATCAGAGATTGCTGCAAGGAAAAAGGCTTGGAAAACTGCTATTTTTGCAAGGACTTTTCAAAGTGTGAAAAACTTGGCTACCAAAGAGAAACATACCAAATAGACAAAAACTACGCGAGGATAAAACAGATTGGCTATGAAAAATGGCTGAAGGAACAAGAAGAAAAGCTATCAGCAGATTTTGATAATATCTACTTCTTGGAGAAGAAGTGATAATCAAACTATTCCCTGAAAATGTTTAAAGTGTTGAAAGTAACAATCATCAACATTCGGAGGATACTTGAAGTGAATGACCTCAGAAAAAGGCTAAAAATCGACGAAGAAAACCTCGGAAAGATCAATGAGTTTTTGCTAAGAAAGGACAACCTACTCGTAAATAGGTTGATTGAAATTGTCGAAAAACATGGTGGCGTCGAGGAGATTAATCGCAAGGCAAAAGAATCCCGCAAACTTAAGAATCTAATGACGCGCTTGGCGAAGAAAAAGTCACCTTTTGTAGAAGAGCTTGAATGGCTGATCAAACAGCGAGACAAAGAAGCCTTCATCAGCATACCAGACTATCGCAGAAAAATTCTGGGAAAAAAAGTTGACACAATCAAGTTCGACGAGTCTTTTGCTGTCACTCTGGAAATTAGCGCATTCAACTTTTTCCCATGGCTCATAGAAGAGGCAAAGAGAGCAATCAAACAGCAAGACCTCATGCCAGCCCGCTACATTCGCGTACGCAACATGAAAGAACAGGTTGAAGACAACGATGTCATCGCTTTTGCAGCGGCAATGCAGATCATAGGCGCATCTTATGTGCAAACCCTCGACACCAAAGGAACGATGCTTGGACCCGATGGCAACTCTATTAATATCCATTTGAACGGACTTGAAACGATAACAGGGTATTTCGGCGGCGTAGGAGTGCCAAATGAGTATGCATTAAAGTGGGTTGACGAACTCCTTCATTACTATACTGAATATGGAGCTCAGCAGGTTCTGAACATAAATTCCGGAACTGTCTTGTTAGGGTATCTTCTGCACAAACTTGGAATAGACATAGAATTCAAGATTTCAGTATTTTTGGGCAATGATAATCCTTACTCAACATTGTGGACGCTCATGACCGCGAAGCTTCTAAGCCGAGCTGATGGCTCAACTCCTCTTATTGGTTTTAACCTTTCAAACTCAGTGAATAATGAGACGATTGAACTGGCAGCCTGCGTAAGGAAAGCCTTCAACTTTGAAGAGATCGTCCGCATAGAACACCACATTACAGAAGCCTATAAGAGCATTGTCCGACAGCCGTACGATCGAACGGAAGAACTCGTCCAAATCGCAGGCCACGTCCAAAACATAAGTGCCAAGCACGAAGGGGGAAAACCTGAAACCGAAAAGACCCGCGAACACCCGTCAGACATCTTGGACTACTTCATTCCAAAAAAAGACATAATCGAGAAAGGACTAATGCCAAAACTTTTGGTCAACTATCTTGACAAACACGACGCGTTAAACAGAACAGCTAAAGCCCTCACTCAGCGAGGCTTAACGTTTGTTGCAGCTCAGAACTTGCACAAAAAATGATGGGCAACTGCCCTTTATTTTTCATGGACTCTTCGGCAATGAACCTTGAATCAAAAACTTTTTTAAACTAAATTCAAAGGCATATTGTATCTGGTGGTGATTCAAATGGTTGAGGCTTTTGTCCTTGTCCGCGTAGGCTCAAGCGAAGCCTTGAACTTCATGAAGACCGTTAGAGAAGAGATCAGCCGAATCAAAGGTGTCAAAGAAATTTATGGAGTCTTCGGCCGCTATGATTTACTTGTCAAAGTTGAGACAAAGTCTCTTGAAGACTTGGGCAATCTTGTTACAGACAAGATAAGGGGCATCGAAGGAGTGCTGACCTCGGAGACACTAGTGATAGGCTTCTAAAACATAATGATAGCAAGAAATAGAACAGAACAACTCAAAGCAAACAACTCTTTGCCTAATGTTGCTACATGTAGGAGAGGCTGAATTTTAAAGACAGAAAATAAAAGGGGAGATTCTGCGCTACCAATATTGTTTGGGTTTGCGCATAACCATGTAAACTGTTGTGGCTACAAAGAATACGGTTGTTATGGCTAAGATAATTGCTGCTGTTCTTGTGTTATTTAACTCGAGGATACTTTTCGACAATTCCGTATAGTTCCCTTCCAACCATGTATAGTTTTGCAGAAGCTCGTTAAAGTTCTCATTTAAACTTTCATACTGTTCCTCAAGATTTTCGAGATAAACATTTCTTACGTGGGTCATTGTGAACCCTAACGAGGAAAGGCTAAAGGAAAAGCCATCAATGGAGTATTGGAAAGACAACTCCCCGTATGTGGTGTCCCAAACATCAGAAGGTATAGGTAAAGTACGATTATCACCCCATGTTTCATTGTAGTTGAGCGAGAAGTTGGGTTGATACATGTTGGTTAGGCTGGTCTTGTTCTTGCCTTCTATGAAACCGAAGACTGTCAAGTTGAGATGCACAACATAAACATTATCAGCCTTGCTTTCCACCAGCAAAATCACGGTTATATTGTCTCCGGGTAGGGACTCTTTCGTGGCGTTTACTTGAATTTTGATTCCTGGCCATTGAGACTTGAAGAATGTTTCCATATTATCTGCCTGTTCTTGTGTTGAGGCAATAGGGATCATGGACAGTGTTAGAATCAACATAGTAAAGATCAGAATGTTCAGAGTTCTTGCTTTCCGCATGAATTCTCACCTTACAAGATTACTTCGATTGAGTCCCTCGAAGTTTATATAATGATTTTCTATTCTTCTTTTGCTATTTAGCGTCTGTCGAAAAGGCTTTTTTAAATTTTGATGCCTAAAGAGAGGCTATTTTATTGAGCGGATAAAACGTTGGTACATGTATATGAAGTAAATAAGCGCAAAAGCTGTTAGGACTATTTCAAAAATTAGAATTGCCGGGTTGTTTTCCACAGCCATGAAATATCCATGTTGAAGTATGTCAGTGAAGACTAGGATTTGGAGGAATATGGCTCCGCCTAGACAACTTAATCCCATGGTATGGAGGAGCACTCGTATTCGGCGGTCAAGGGTTGTGTTAGTCTTCATCTGCTATCGTGAATATCAAGAGTCAATGCCTCAACTTATAGGTTATGAATCAACACGCACGAAAAAATCTAATAATTAAGCCTCAATATCACATGTCAAATTCTGTACTCTTTACCCTTGTCAACTAGTACAGTTTCACTTTTCAAGTCTCGCAAGAATTTGGCGAATAAGTCGCTGTTCTCGGTGTGAATTGGAAATATTTTCGCGGCGTTGACTTCTTTGAGTATGGTTTTGAGTTGCAGGGGCATTATGTGTCCAGAAACATGCACATGGTATTGCGGCAACCCATAGTGTCTAAGCCAGTTGACAAGCCTTTCAAAGTCTATCTCCATCTCCTCATTGAAGGGTTCAGAGGCAGACAAAACATAGCAGCTGCCTGGTTTGGGTCGGATTTCTATGAGCTCTTCTAAGTCGTAAAAGGACATGGCCAAAACCGCTTTACACTGTTGCTTCGATGCTTCGAACACATCTATTGTCTTGTTCGAGTATTGGTTCATGATCTGATTTTCCCAGGTGTCATATTTCTTCTTCGATTTCCGAAATATCAAAATGTTGTCATCGTTCAAGTCTGGAACTCTCAAGTGTTTGTCCTCGCGCAGTGCCTTCAACAAGTAAGCTTGCTTAAGTGAAACAGCCAGACATCGTCCATTTTTCTTGGCTATCCGATGGAAAGAATTTAGTCTGTCGACATCTGTGTAGGCAAAATCCGCAAGCACTACTCCATCCGTTTGCTTAGCAATGTGATCTAACTTGTTTTCAACTTCAGCTTCAGAAGAAACAGATGCGCCAGTCATGTTTGTAGATTCAGTGATAATTGCCACTGGCTCGGCTTCTTTCGCTTCCTCAACAAAATCGTGTGTCATCTCAGGTTTGGCCCCATGCGCTCTAAAATCGCCAGTATAAACGACCGCACCCCTAGAAGTGTAAATAATGAAGCCGTAGGCTCCTGGAACTGAATGGTCGACATGTATTGGACAGATTTCGAGATTACCTATGACGATTTTGTCTCTCGTTCTGAATGACCTTAGATCTATGCCTTCAACATTAAACTCCAAATCAGCTCTGCGGATCTCACTTAACGCCTGCAATATGATTCTTGTTGTCTCGCCGCAATAGACTGGAATCTGACGCTTTATGAATGATAGATAAGCTGAATGGTCCATATGTCCATGAGAAACAAAAACAGCATCAACTTTCGGAGCTCCTTCATCAAATTCGTAGATGCCCTTAATTTTTGGCAAGATGTCAAGCTCTTGCAAACTTTTTTCGCTTTTGGGCGAAAGGAAAGGTGGAGAGTAAAACTGCTTTCGCACACCAAAGGACATGCCAAAATCAAAAAAAACCTGGGTGCCTCTGTCCCTCAGGAGGATTTTGTTTCCACCAATTTCGTTTACCCCGCCATAAAATGTCAGAGTTGTTTCGTACTTGACCATGGTTATTCCTTCTGTTTTCCGGTTTTTCTGCAGATATTTGAGATAGCAAACATTATATGTGGAAAGGTGAAAACGCTGAAGACTTTTGTATATTTTGGGTTTCCTGCTTCCCTAATTGTTTCAGCGTTGCCCCCGGCCTTTAGATAACCTTGAATGAAAGTTTTTGTCATAAGCTCTGTTGAACGCGTCCCCACGAAGGGCGAAACGGCATGCCCAGCATAATATAAGAATTCTGCAATATCCCAAACTTTGTCGCCGTTTCTGGAAGCCTGCTCAAAATCCAACAAGAAAATTTCACCGTTTTTTCTAACTATAATGTTTTCCGGCTTGGTGTCGCCTAGGGCAATACCAAGAGTATGTACGTGGGCAAATGTTTCGCCAACCTTACTTAACAAGGTTAGTTCCTTCTTCACTTTTCCGGGGATTTTTGAATTAGCAATTCTCTTTATCACTCTGTCTAAGTTTTCCCCCTCTACAAACTCCATGAAAACTAAGCGTTCAATATGACTCACGTAGAGAATTTTCGGAACTGAAAAACCCTTGGAATACAACAGCTGGTTTATAGCGCATTCTTTTTCAAGCCTTGAGCGACCTAAAACAGCAAAAGTTCGGGTTCCTACGGTCCATAATGTAAGCGGAAACCACTTGAAACTTGACCAGTCTTTGAACTTTTTGACAATAATTCTCCTTTTCTCCCCGTCTGTAGGAGCTTTGATTAAGTAGACATCGTTTAGAATGCCCCCGATTTCTTCTGTTTCAATTTTGGCATCTTTATGTATGCAGAGCACTCTCTTCACAAATGCTTCAATGCTAATTCTGTTCGTCAATGGGATAAGACCAGATGCTGTCGAAACATGTAAGAATCTCTGCGGGTCTTCAATTTCATGAACAGTTTTTGATTTTGTTTCAATTCTCTGAAGCTTGAGAAACAGCTCTCTGTTCTGTGAAAGAAGACTCAGTGTTTTTGGAAAGATGCCTGCCAAAGATGTGAATAGAGCCCTTTGAGCGGTTTTGAACAGACTTGTGAAGCGAACCCTTTGGCTTCGAATATCCTCTGCAAATTTTTCAGTGATTTTAACATATCCATTCGCGAAACTCACTTTTTTTTCTTCTTTCAGTTCTCTCAAGGCTTCTGAATATCCGCGAAGAGCATGTTTGATGTTTTCCTTTCTGACGTCTTCACGTAGAAAATTCAGAAGGTTATACATTGTTGGCGGGAAAAGCCTGGCTCTGGTAAGCATGGTTTCATACATAAAGTATTCGGGTTCTATGTGGATCTCGTAGGAAAGCTCTGGAAAGTTTAGGACGAGATTTTCCAGAAGTTCAAGAATTAGGCGCTTTTTCAGTTTGACTTCTTGATCACGCAAGTAGTCTTCATTCACTAGCGGTATATATGGAAAAATGAGGCCGCCAGCCAAAGCCTCACCTAAGAATCCCCTGTCAACATCTCTCTCAAACACCCACTCATCAACTGCAAAAATAAGCGTATTCCTCTCATTAAAAACCTTAAAATAATTCAGAAGTCTAGGCTGAAAATCACGAATTACCAGCAGAAGTTCTAGAGGCACCTTTTCATTCAGGAATCCTAAGGCGCAATCACCGCACAGGCATGCTGAGGTAATTTGACAATCGCCAGCGATATATTTACAGAAATCAAGAATCTGCGTAGACAGCGTTTCGTTTAGCTGCTTTGAATATTGAATCACTGTTTCACCCTAAGGAAGCGGGACAACCACAAATAGAATCTATGTCTCTGCAAAATATAGTTAATGCTTTTCAACGATTTTGCCATAAGTTCTAAGAACTTTTAGAGCTTTCGCGGCTTTTTCAGGCAAATTATACAATGGTATATTTGTATTGCACAACACTTTATGCACAAGGACAAAGTCTTCTCCGCCTGCTGGGACATCCACAACGGGTTTGTCCGGATATTTTGCTGCTATTTCTGGAATCACCTTAGCGTCCTTCGGCTCGAAGAAGCAGGACTTAAGCATGTTTATCACTAAGACCGCGTCTACATCCACATCAGAAAGCACAAGCCCCAGCACGTTTCGATATCTTTCAGCACGCGCATCAGCTATCAAGTCTACTGGATTAGTTGCATCTACGCCCGGATACAAAGTTTCAATCTTTCGTTTTGTCTTCTCAGATAGGCTTGCCAGCTTTAAGTTGTTTCTTACAAGAGCGTCGGTAGCTATTATTGCAGGTCCGCCGACATTGCTCACGACGGCCACATTATCTCCTCGCATTGGCGGTTGCTTCGATAGTGCTATGGCGGCATTCATCAGCTCCTCGACGTCCTCAACCCTTATTATTCCAGCTTTTTTGAAGGCAGCATCAAAAATTTCGTCAGATCCCGCCATAGAAGCTGTGTGAGATCTAGCCCGGAATGCTGACTCTTGTGCCACTCCACCTTTCAAAACCAAAATTGGCTTTTTCCTCACGATTTTTCTGGCAGTCTCGATGAATTGTCTGCCACTTTTTATTCCTTCCATGTACAAGCATATGACCCTCGTGTTTTTGTTCTCAGCAAGATACTGCAACAAGTCAACGTCGTCCACGTCTGCTTTGTCTCCTATGAAAGCGAACTTGCTCACGCCAATATTGTAGTGGCACGCCCAATCAAGTAGACACGCGCCAACTCCACCGCTTTGGGATATAACCGCAATGTTCCCCTTTTCAGGCATTGTATTTCTTTCAAAGGTTGTGTTTAACCCGTTGTCTGTGTTTATTACTCCCATAACAGTGTTTGGACCCAAGATTCTAATGCCGTACTTTTCTCTGAGTTTGAGGAGTTTTTGACGCTGTTTGTCCTTGTACCCGCCTGTAATAATAATAAGCGATTTAACACCGATTTCCGCACACTTCTCAGCTTTAACAATGGACTGGTCTGGTGGAAGCATGATTACGCCAAGCTCTGGGACTTCCGGCAACCTTGCCAGATTGTTGTAACCGCCTTTTCCGTCTACATCCACTACGTAGGTTTTGCCATGGAAAAACTTCTTCATGTTGTAAATAACACTTCTAAAAAGTTGTGGAGAAGCCATCCCAACCTTTTCCCGAAAACTACTCGAACCAATCAGGACAACCTTTCGGGGCTCAAAGATGGCCTTCACTTCATCCATCGAGTTAACCTTCGAACCAAACTTGTTAAGGTAGAAGGAAAGAAGATATGTTGTTCATATTCATAAATCTAACCTCGAAGAAAGCCAGAAACCTACCCTTGAATTATTTTTATATAGGCCGCAGCAGCGCTTATTGTGAAAATCGTTGAGAAAATCATTACATTGAGAACCATATTGAGCGAAAAGGGCGGAGTGCCAAGGAGAAAAGAGCGAATAAGGTCCGCCCCGCTGCTTAAAGGATTGATCTCAGCAAAAGTCACTAACACCATTGGGAATTTACCCTCTTGGCCGAGCTTCTGAATCAAGTAGAGAGGATAGAAGACGCTGCTACAGAAGAAAAGCGTATAATACACCAAACCTCTTGCCGTGATGAACTTTTCAAGACTTGATGTGGATACCGCGATGGCAATGCTCAAACCAGAAATGCCTATAGCCAAGAAGAACAGCACAGTCAAAATCAACAAAAACTCCCCTAAGGTCGGAACACCAAGGAACGCAAAACATGTTAACAATAGAGGTGACATGTAAAGCATACCTCGTAATCCGCCTGAAAGCACACGTCCAATTGCTAACTCCATTCTGGTCATGGGCAAGCTCAACATGTACTGATGCACTTCCCTTCGACGCTCCATGTTCACTTCGCGGCCAATCATGAAGGCTGAAGCAAACAAGCCAGTGACTGCAAGTCCTGGCGCAAAGAAATTGAAGTAGCTTTTAATATGCTCAATCACATCACTGCTTAACATGTTGTTATAAACAATAGCCATTATAAACAGGTCAGCTAGGTTCATGCTGATTAACCCTACAAGCCACCACTTGTATCTGAAAAAGTTCCTAAAGTCATGTTCAAGAATATACAGAACAGCCTTCACTACTGCCAACCTCCCCCTTCTATTCGCCTATCATAAATTGTCACACCTACAAAAGTGAAGATCGCGAAGAATGCTATTATGCCAAGCAATGGCCATAGTGGATTTGTATCTAAAGCTATTGCCTCTATCCCCGTGCCCCATCGGAATAAGTCAGCAGCGTAAGTGATTGGATTAAAACTTGCGACCCTGCCATAGAGAGGGTTAGTCGATTGCACAACCGCCAATGGATACATAGCTGTACTTAAACGCACAATCAAGGCGTCTAAGACGCCCATCAGTATGTCAAAGCGATCGCTTGACTTTATCATTACGGCTATTGTGATGCTCATTCCTGAAACCCCAAATGAAAACAAAAACAACGCAAACAAGGCGATCAAGAAGTTGAGTGGGTTGACGGCGCCGATGACATACAGTGATACCGCTATCAGCGGTCCAACATATATGAAGGATCTTAGGCCGCCGCCTATTGATCTGCCAATCACAAGTTGCCTTCTTGACACTGGTAAACTGAGGAGGTACTCGAAAACCCCATGTTCTGCTTCCTCATAAATGTCAAAGCCAATGAATATAGCTGCTGAGTAAAGTGTCATTATAGAAAGCCCACTTACATAGTATCGGAAATAATCGGGAACCTGCTGCACATTGATCATGCGCGAGGCAATAAGCCCGAACAAGGCTATTTGAGAAACGAACCAGATGGCTCGTAATATGATCAAGAACTTGTATTGAAAGAACAGGCGAATATCTCTTTCAACAACTAGAAGAAGCTTGTTCATTTACGGTTCACTTCTCAGCTTTCTCGGCTTCCTCAATTGTTAATCCTGTGTAATGTGCGAACACATCGTCAAGACTAGGTTCACTCATTCGTATGGAATTGATCTGGACATCTTCCTTCATTAGAAGATTCATTATGCGTGGAACAACCTCTTCAACCTGGTTTAGATAGAGCCTAAGGTTGGACGGTTTGACCTGCAATATTTTCACAACTTCTCTCAATCCTTTGAGCTGTTGAACAATCTTCAATGGAGCTTCTTTCTCGAGTTGAATATCAACGATGTCGCCGCCTATGATGCTGTCCTTCAGCTTTTTAGGTGTATCACACACAAGAAGTTTGCCCCTGTGTATGATTGCAACGCGGTCTGAGAGAATATCCGCTTCATAAAGCTCGTTTGTTGCAAGAATAATCGTGCTTCCTTCATCGCGAAGTCTACGAAGCATATTCCATATTCTATGTTTGCCTACGATGTCGATTTGGGCGGTTGGTTCGTCAACAATGGCGATTCTTGGCCTCTGGATCAGAACCTTAGCTATTTCAACTCGTTTGCGCATGCCACCTGAAAGGGCGTGAACATTCTTCCGGCGGTAGCCCCACATGTCCAATGCTTCCATCACTTCTTTGACTCTCCGTTTTCGTTCATCGGTTGTCAATCCACAAACTTTGGCGTGCCAGTTCACTATATCCCAGGGAGTGCTGACCCACAGCATTTTAGGCTCTTGAAAAGCGATGCCTAAAAGTCCTCGCACTTTATCTGGGTCCTTTCGTATATCGTATTCACCGACGAAAGCTGTGCCGTCTGTCGGTCTGATAACTGTCGCTACCATAAGAATGGCAGTTGTTTTGCCTGCGCCATTCGGTCCTAAAAATCCAAGGATTTCTCCCTCTTCGATCTCTAGGTTCAGATGGTCAACCGCTGCCAGATTTCCGAATTTTTTCGTAAGGTCCGTGATCCGAATTATCGACGGCATCTATCCACCAGACGCTGAAGCAAATACAAACAACAAAGTATTAGATAAGACTTACCGTGGCACCAAATCGCAAGCAGTTCTCTCTGCTTTTTCCATCACTGCTTCCTCGTCTAAAGTTTTCACTTCTCTATTCTCCATCAAGATTTTCCCGTCAACGATGACAGTGTCCACATCGCTTGCGCGCCCAGAGTAAACGATACTAGCGTAAATATTGTGCAATGGCTTTAGGTGAGGCTTTGAGAGGTCGATCAGAACCACGTCGGCTTTTTTACCAACCTCCAACGAACCAGTTTGCCTTTCAAGCCCCAATGCTTTAGCCCCATCTAGCGTAGCCATTTTCAGAACCTCATAGGCTGGCAGAACCGCAGGATTCAGATACGTGATTTTTTGGAGCAAGGTTGCAAATTTCATGGTTTCAAACATGTCTAGCGTATTATTGCTGGCTGGACCATCTGTCCCCAATCCTACGTTGACACCCAAATCGGTTAAATCCTTTACTTTCGCCACGCCCAAACCAAGCTTCATATTAGCCACAGGAACATAGACAGCATTAACGCCATGCCTAGATAGGATATGCCGATCCTTCTCGGAAAGATTTAAACAGTGAGCGGCGAGAATGTGACCCTTAAAGAAACCTATCTTGTTCAAGAATTTAACCTCACTGAAACCAAGCTTTTTCTCAGATATTCTAAACACTTTTCTTGATTCAGCCAAATGCAAATGCACACCAACACCTAGCCTAGAAGCTGTTTCACTAACCTTTACAAGTAAGTTTGGACTGCAACTGTAAGCCGCGTGAGGTCCAAGCATTACGCTTACTCTACCATCTGCGTATCCATGGTAATCTTTGGCGAAACCCACACTTTCGGAAAACATCTTTTCGCCTACAGCCTTGCTTCCATCTTCGAGTATGCCTTCGGCCAAGACACCCCTCAAACCGCTTCTCTCTACAGCCCTCGCAACCATGTCTTCATGAAAGTACATGTCAGCAAAACAGGTCGTCCCACTTCTTATCATTTCTAAGCAACCTAGAAGGCCCGCAGCATAGACGTCCTGTGACCTAAGCTTAGCTTCCAAAGGCCAAATGATGTTCTTCAGCCAGACATCCAAGGGTCGGTCTTCAGCTATTCCTCTGAAAAGGGTCATGGGCACATGTGTGTGGCAGTTGATCAAGCCTGGAATGGCAACCTTTCCCTTCCCGTTTATCCTTATTTCTGTCTTTACGCTGGTTGCAGATGTGGATTTACCTATAAAGCTAATTTTACCGTTTTTTATGGCCAGAGCACCGTCTTCTATAAAGCCTTTAACGTTCATCGGCAAGACAATGCATCTATGAATCAGTATGTCCGCTTGTTCCAACAACGCCCCCTTTTATGTAGAGTAAGAACTATCCATAAAAAGGATACCTACAAATTGCAAAGTGGAAACTTTGTGTTTGCCGGCATTTTCGTTTGTCGGAAATCAGAAAGTGTTTGTTGAACGAGCTAAACCAAGGTTTTCGGTTCTTCAATCTTCTTTAGGAAGGGACGGAGAGCGGGTTGCGATCGTGGTGGAGTTTGCCTTTCTGCAAGGCCACTGTCAACGATGCCGTTTGTGCCGATTTTCCTGCATATAAGGTTAAGCGAATCTTCTGTGAAGTTTAGCAGGTTTTGTCCTTCAGTTGTCAGTTTGTACACTTTCCTAGGTCGCTCGTTGCTCATGTTCCATTCACTGTGGACATACCCTTTCTTTTCTAACGTACCTAAGAGAGGATAAATGGTGCTTGGGCCGAAGTATACCCCAAAGGTTTTGCGGATTTTTGTGATTATTTGATAACCGTGCATAGGCTGTGCGCTCAAGAACTGTAACACTATCAGGTCTAGGAGGCCCTTCATTAATTTGACCTGAACTTCTTTCGAATTGTTGCCCATTATTTTCCTTCCTATTGTATTTTTGTCCAACAGTTTTTCTGTTGAACTAGGATACAATATGTCCATTAGCGGACATATCGCAAGACTTTATAGAGCATAAACGAGAATATAAAGGTTCATGCTTATCTAAGACATAAAAAAGCATAACAAAGCATACAGCAACTATTCCATTTTCTACATAACCTAAATAAACCAAAACATGAACAAGTCCAGAATAGAACGCGTCCGAGTGTGAAACACGTGACTGGAAACTTCCGGAAAGAAATTGTTCAACGCATAACCAGAAACTTGCTAGACGTCCAAATTTTGAGGCTAATCCAGACGCAGCCCATGTGGGGGTACAAGATAAAAAAAGATGTTGAAACAAAATTCGACGTTAAACTTAGACATGGAGCGCTATACCCAATGCTCAACACCTTAGAACAAAAAGGCTTCCTAGCAAGCCAGAGGCAGCAGCAAGGAGGAAGAACAAGGAAAGTTTACGCAATAACCAGAAAAGGGAAACAATACATAGAAGCATACGACAGCGTCCTAAAAGAACAAATACAAAAACAAGATATAATCTAGAAAGACAGAAAAATGAAAAAAAGCAACACCCTGAAAACAAGAGCAAAACCCAAGAAAAAACTTGCTGAACAGGTACAGGTGCTTTTTGAGAAACGCGGAAGAAAAGCGTTTGAAATCGCAAAAGAAGCAATACTGAACGAAAAATTAACATATAAGCCTGTTCGCGAATCGTTGAAGTATTTTATGGAACAAAGCTGGTATGGGCTTCAACATCCAGCTCTGATCTCCATTGCATGCGAAGCTGTCGAAGGAGATCCAAACGAAACAACTTCCATCGGCGCTGCCATGGTGCTGCTTGCTGGAGCCATGGACATACACGACGATATAATAGATCAGTCGCAAACCAAAGGTTCAAAACCTACGGTTCTGGGAAAATTCGGAGGAGACATCGCCCTTCTTGTAGGCGACGCTCTTATCTTCAAAGGGTTAATGCTTTTACATGAGGCTTGTGAAAAATTCGCTCCAAAGAAGAAGGAAGTGATAATGACTCTGATGACAGAGGCAATCTTTGAACTTGGCAATGCAGAAGCGAACGAGACGAATTTCGTAGGAAGATTTGACGTAGCTCCTGAAGAATATCTTAACACTATTAGGATGAAAGCTTCAATAATAGACGCATACGCAAGAATAGGTGCTATTATTGGCGATGGAGACTCAAAGCAAATCGAGGTCTTAGGAGACTTTGGCAGGACTCTAGGGATTCTTACAACGTTAAGGGAGGATTTTATAGACATTTTTGAGCCTGAGGAACTTAGAAACAGATTTAGAAATGAATGCTTGCCTCTCCCATTGCTACTTGCATTCAAGAATAAAGAAACTAGAAAAAAAATCCTCTCCAAACTCGAAAACAAAACAATGACAAAAAGAGAGGCTTATGTGATTGTAAAACTCATTTGGGACATGAAGCAAATTCAAAACTTAAGGAGAGAGATGCATATCATGGTTGAAAGGACATTGCAGTCGATAGGATTTGTTAGACAAACTAACTTGCTTGAGGATTTGAAATTAATGCTTTATGCGACGGTGGAGGATCTAAAATAGACGAACTAGGTGTTACCGAACCACCAAGTATACCTTACAGGCTTAATCTTTTTCCTTTTCATGACTCCTCCCTCTCGACAACTGTGTATACGTTCAACATGTGAGCTTAAAAGGTTTACTATTAGGGTGTGAACGCAAAATCTAGTTTTAAAATACTAAATGCTTATGTTAGCTTGAAACTGTGAACAATATTTGAGCGACTGTGAAATGCTTAAGGATGCATTTCTAGATAGCACAGGTTTTCCCTTCCGAAGTATGGCCGCAAGCCTCATTCTTATTGTTAATACTTTCGTGTGGTATCTATATGCATTCAATATTTTGGCAGGAATCATACGAGGGCTAGATTTAGTATTCTTTGATGTTCTTACATTGTGGGTAGTGAATTTTGTTGCAGCTGCAATTTCTGCTTTGACAGGGGCTTTTATAGCGAATAAGATCAGCAGTCGAGTCTCCTTTCTTCTAGTTTGGATGTTGTTTGGAACAGTTTCTTCATTTACTCCGATATTTTTGGATGTTTCAATCAGAACGAATCTTTTTCTAACATTTTTGCTCTTCGGTGTGTCATTCGGTCTCGGAATGCCTACTTCAATGGCATACTTTGCCAATTCTACATTCGTAGAAAACCGGGCGCGGTTTGGTGGAATTATTTTTCTGGTCATTGGTTTGGTAGCGTTCTTCTTAGGCGTTATAGATGTTACTGATACTACAACAAAGCTTTTGATCCTGACAGTTTGGAGAGGATCAGGCGTTGCAACCCTTCTTACTATCAAGCCTTCAGAAAACTTTCCTAAAGAAAATAAGAGCTACTCTTACAAGTTCATCCTCACTTCGCGGTCATTTCTGCTTTATTTTATTCCTTGGATTATGTTTTGTCTAGTAAACCAGACAAGTGCACCTGTTATAGACAGTTTTTTTGACCCGAGTTTTATTGCGCTTTTAGTGGCGATCGAAGGCACTTTAGCAGGAACCTTTGCAATCATAAGCGGCTTTTTTTGTGATAGAATAGGACGAAGGCGTGTCGCAATTTTCGGATTCATCATGCTAGGTGTTGGCTATGCTACATTAGGCATTTTCCCCTATGCAACGCTAAGCTTTTATTTTTACAGTGTGGCTGATGGCATTGCTTGGGGTATTTTCTATACAGTCTTCTTCACAACTATATGGGGTGACCTTGCAGGCAGCGGCCCCGGTGACAAGTATTACGCGCTTGGTGGATTACCATATCTTCTCTCGAATCTTTTGCGTATTGTCCTAGGTCCGTACATTGCTAAAAGAATCGCTATATACACGATCTTTTCTTTGGCCAGCTTTTTCTTGTTTTTAGCTGTTTTGCCTTTAATGTATGCCCCTGAAACTTTGCCTGAAAAACAGCTTAGGGAAAGGGAACTCAAAATATATATTGACAAGGCTAAAAAGATTAAGGGAAAAATGTTTAAGGACTAGATTCCCTTTCTTTTGCGGGGAAAGCATGTTCTTTCACGTAATGTTGACGACTGAATGCAATCTCCAATGCACATATTGTTTCGGAGAAGCATTGAAGGATGTGGAAGCTGATTTCTCAGACCTAGAGGTTGATTATTCTCTACCTAAGAGAATGGACTGTGCAATTGACGTATTGAATAGGTTTTGCAGTCAAGACCCAGAATGCGTTTTGACCTTCTATGGTGGTGAACCGCTGCTATGCGTTGAAGAGATTAAACGAATCATTGATAGTGTGAAGGCTAAGCATTTTATGATTCAAACGAATGGACTGTTGCTGGATTGTTTACAACCAGAATATGTTAACCGATTTCACACTATTCTTGTTTCCATCGACGGTGATGAAGCTCTAACGGATTTTTACAGAGGAAAAGGCACTTTCAAAAAGGTAGTTAGCAATTTAAGGTTGATTAAGAGCAACGGTTTTGACGGCGATTTGATCGCCAGAATGACGGTTATGGAGCAAACAGACATATACAAACAGGTTAAGTGGCTTCTAGAAAACAGCGAGTTTTCGTTTTCTTCTGTTCATTGGCAACTTAACGCAGGGTTTTGGCAAGATGATTTCAAAAGGAGAGATTTCAAAACATGGAGTGACGAAAGTTACAACCCGGGAATTCGGAAACTTGTTAAGTTTTGGATTGACCACATGGAAAGGGACGGTATTGTGTTGCGTCTTTATCCCATCGTTGGAGTTGCTCGGTCAATTCTATATCGCGAAAAAACGAGTCTTCTGCGTTGTGGCGGAGGATGGATAAACTACGCCATACAAACCGACGGCAATATCATCCCGTGCCCAACAATGTGGGGAATGAAAAGATACTATTTAGGACACATTAGCGAAGCCAATCCGCTGAAACTGGAAAAAGTTTTCGTCAAAGAGCCATGTACAAAATGTAATGTGTATTATATTTGTGGGGGTCGCTGCCTATACGCGAACATTACTAAAAGGTGGAACGGGGAAGCCTATGGCTTGGTGTGCAACACGGTCAAGAATCTAATAGATGCGATAGTTGAGGAAATGCCAAGGATCAAGAAGCTTGCACAGTGCGGAAAAGTAAGCCTAAAAGATTTTGAATTCGTGAAGTACAATGGATGCGAAATAATACCATAAAATCAAAGTTCAAACAGCACTTTAATCTAGGTTAGCGTTCGTTTCAACCGATGTATCGTCCTTGTCAAAGATTAAGTATGTTGTAACGTTGGTTTTGTCTATTCCGTGCCAGTTATACGTGTTTCCAAGGGAGATCAATTTCTCAGTAGGAGCTACTATGTTATAACCGATGTATTGCGGATTATTTTCGAATAGTCCCCCGATTAAGGTTATTGTTTCTGCACAAGGATTTAGAGAGCTGTAAATGTTTGGGCTTTGGTCAGTGTAGAACACGTCCCCAATGATGGTGAGTTTTGACATCATGTGATTTTTTACCAGTATGTTCGGGACGTTTCCGCCTGGACCATTCTCTACCCAACAGTTCGTCAACTCTAGGACTGGCAAAAGCGCGTTTTCTCCTGTTCCACCTTCCACTATTATGTGAGCTTCTAGCTGGCTGCTCCACAAGTTTTTGCTTGACAGAAGGCAGTTTGCAAGCTTCAGTTGTGCGATATTTTTTGCGATTATGTCTGCCTTTCTGTGGAAGCCGAGCAAACAGTGAATCAAGTTTATTTGACCGCCAGTTCTGTAGCCCTCGGCGAACTCGCCTATTTTTACTCCGTATTCGGTAACTTCGTCAGGAGTGTCGTTTGTTTTTCTTCCGTCTAGCCAGCAGTTGAATATTAGGCTGTCTTCGCAGCCTGTGTAGTCTATGTTGGCGAATGTCGCACCCCAGATTTTGCAGTTTCGGATTTGGTGGACTGGAACTTGGCTTGGTGTGCACATGGCATCTATGCACTTTTTAGCCAAACCATTACCGTTTACGAATAAGCCTTCTAGATGTACGTATCGTAAGCCACGTATGTCTAAAATTGCCGTCATGGGTTCAGTCGCAACTATTTCTGCACCGTTACCTATCAAATAGAAGTCTTCTTTTGAAGGTGCTATGGGTTTCGTGATGTTAAATCGTTGCCGTTTTAAATATACGCATGAATAGCCAGCGTTGATTGCATCATGTATGTTTTCATATTCCTGTCCTATCCCTACCACAACCTCTGCAGTGACAGACTCATTCAGCAAAGGCTCAGCATATTGTTCATATCCCTTCTGTATCCAAGTTTCAAAATCCTCAAAAAAAGTGAATCTAGAAGCATTGGCATCAAAGTTGCGGTTGGATAAGTCAATATCAGAATCATAATTTGCTGCAGGAGTGAAGCTACCGAAAAGCAACAGCACCATAAGCAAGAAGACCGATACAATTGCTGTAGAGCAACGGAAAATTGGCTGCTGCATTTTTCTTTTTTTCCTCACTCCAAAAAAGGACCTAACTGTTAGTTTGGTAAGGTTTTGTATGTAACGACTTCATACTCACAGAAACAAGATGGCGTGAACTTTATCTATTATAGTGCATTTTTGCGAAACATTAAGAAATATGATGGTTGATGAAGATAAAGGGTGAATGATTTGTCTTTGACGTTGCGTGATGCTCAACATCTTTGTTGGAAAAACTTCAGAAAGATCAATGAAAAACTCGACGCCGAGAGAGGTAGAGGCTGGACTCCTTTTGCGATGGTTACCGACCTGCTTGAAGAAGCTGGAGAAGTGGCCTCTGTGGTCAAAGGGTTGGAAGGATTCAAGCCACCGGAAAAGCCAAAAACAAAGGAGATGTTAGCCACAGAGCTTTCAGACCTCCTTTACATAGTTTTTGTTCTGGCAGAACACTACGGCATAAACTTGGAAGAATCTTTTCTGCAGACGATGAACGATTACATACTACGATTCATAAGATAAGATTTCGCCTTACTTCTTCCTGCCGGAAAATATTAGAAATGCTGGATATTTCAAGCCATACTTATTAATCAATCTGCCTAGACTTCTTTCTACATCGGCGTCATACCACACTTGTGCGTGGCTCAAGTGTTGTTTTGCAAGTTTCTGTGACAAACAAATATTTGTTTCAACTTTTTCTACGCAAATATCTTCAAGCTTTGCCTTTTTTAAGGCGTTAACTATCTTATGGGTTTCGAAAAACGAGTCTCCGCTTTCTTTGTGAAGTCTGATGTATGCTTCTTCAGCCTTATTCTTTGGCTCGGTGCATAACTCGACAATGCCGACTTTTCCACCTTTTTTAACTATTCGAGCCATCTCTTTGACGACTTTGGGCATAGCATCGGGTTGTTGTAGTTCTTCAAGGAAACGGTAACTTGCAACTATGTCGGCAAATCCATTAGGTAAGACATCTTCAAGATCAGCAGCGTCAGCTTGAATGAAGGTAACTACGTTCTTAACGCCGTGCGTGTTTAAGCGGTCAGTGAACTCCTCTAAGTATTCATCCGTGACATCTACAGCTAAAACTTTTCCTTTTTCTCCCACGATTTTGGCCAGAGAAACCGTAAATCCGCCTTGCCCGCACCCCATATCAACTACTGTCATACCAGCGTGTGCGCCAATCTTTCGTGCAAGCTTTAGCTTTAGCTTGAGGATGGCTTCTTCGAGTTTTCCTTCACCAGTTATAAGGCGACTCATCTGTTTCACCTTTGACAAAATGAGGCTTGTCATGCAATTTCGCTGATTAATCTTTTAACTCTTCTTTCTATTTCATCCCTAATTTCTCTGACTTTACCTATCGGTCTGTTCTTTGGGTCCTCAAGCTTCCAATCCACTACTTTACTAAGTAATGCGCTGGGCAGAAACCTTGGGCTTCGCAGCCCATTGTTATTATTAGGTCTGCATCTTGAACCAGCTTTCGGGTGAGAAACTTCGGCTTGGTTTTTGATATGTCAATTCCCTTTTCCTGCATGACTTGAACAACAACAGGATTAACTTCAGTTGAAGGCATTGTCCCCGCACTCATAGCCTCAACCTTGTCTTTTCCATATTGTTTTGCGAATGCTTCTGCCATTTGACTTCTTGCGGCATTTTCAACACACACAAAAAGAATTTTCTTCATAAACAGTCTCATCCTAACTTCACAGGGACCCTATTATTAACCCGTATAGTAACCCGAAAGAAAAACTACACATCCAAGCTATGAAGGCGTAACTTAACACAACTTTCCAGCGTACAATTCTTGAAACAGCCATCATGTTTGGTATATCATAGGGTTGCCCCATAAGCCACGAAAGAAGTGCTGCTTGCGACATGCCCAGTTGAAGTAGGCTTCTCCCTAACACTATTTCGACAAGCGTTGGAGTATAAAGCGGACCGCCGATGACTGAAGCCAGAAATACTCCTGTTACTCCTGTCAAATATCCTTCAACTATTTCTGGTGGAGTGTAAGCTGTAACATAGCCTACTACGATGAGTCCTAAAATGAAATAGGGCATTATTTGCTTGGCCAGAAAACCTCCAAACTTCAAAGCTGAAAGCAATCTTTCGTCAAGCGGAGGTTTAAGTATTTCAATTGCTTTTTGGGAAGCCTTCCTGTTTTGGATTATTTGATGTTCTTTTTCTACGGCTTTTCCCCATGGAGTTCTGGAGATTATTACGCCTGCAATCGTTGCGGTTATGAGCGAGACAATTATGCGTACTCCTGCGATTTCCCATGAGAGAAACTCGCCCGTTATAAGTATGGTTAGTATGTTTGCGGCTGGAGCCATTAGAAGGAATGTTATTGCTGGACCTATTCCTGCTCCACTGTATAGTATTCCTGCGAACAATGGAACCATGGTGCATGAGCAAACAGTAAATAGCGGTGCCAACCCAGCTCCAAGGGCGTAGCCCACAACTTTGCTGCTGCCCATGTATCTTGTTATTACTTCTTTTGGCATGAATTCATAAACGAGGCCTGCGGTAGTGAAGGCGAAAAGTAGGCAAATCCATGCATGAGAGAAGTAGTCCCAGAGATATTGAAATGGAATTTCATACCAGCTAAATTTTGAGAAATCTGTCGGTTGCAAGGTTGGAGCTAAAGAATAAGCCATAATCCGTGTGTAGATCAGGTAACCAACAACTAAAAGGACGAAAAGCAATAAGAGAACAGTGCGGATTTTTCTAATTGCTTCTTTGTTCATCTGCTTTTCAAGCTCTACTTTGCTGCTTCTTTCATTAAGCTTACAATTTCCTCTTCGTTAGGCACTCTTCCCATTATTTTGACTATGCCGTTGATTGCAATGGCTGGGGAAACCAAAACCCCGTATTTGCCTATGATTTCTCTTGAAGCAACGTTGACTTTCTTTACTTTCACGGTTAATCCCACCTGACTTAGTTTTTCTGCAGCTTTTTCTACAACTTTTCTTGCTGTTTGGCACCGCACGCATGCTGGTTCTGGACCCATCACTTCTACTTTTATTTCCTTCATGTTCTTCGCCTTTGAACGAAGGCAAAGAATATAACAATATTTAAATATTGCTATTATCTTCACCTTGAACGAGCATGCCAAAATGAAAAACCAGAACAAACTGAAAGCAAAAATTTTCAATGCGCTTTCCGATCCAATCAGGCTTAGAATACTTGAGTTTCTACGCGGCGGCGAAAAATGCGTGTGTGAAATAATGCCTCATGTGCGAATTAGCCAACCTTTGGTTTCTCGTCACTTGAATATTCTGAAAAACTGCGGACTGGTAAAGTATAGGAAAGATGGAAACCGAAGACTTTATTCAGTCACCGATCCAAGAATATTTAGCTTAATTGATGCTGTTACAGTGGATCTTTCGAATGTTCTTTCAAGGCGTATTATTGAACAAGTAGTTTAGAGGAGCGTAAATGCCATGGTTGTTAAGGTCGAAGTTTTCACGGCTGAACCACCTTGTGCAGGATGTTTGAAGCTTTTGGAAATTGCAGACTTGATCAAGGAGAAATATGGCGAAAGAGCAGAAGTGATAAAGCATGTTGGACCTTGTGAAGAATTTGTCAGGTATGGTTTGATAGTGGTTCCTGCCATGGTTTTTAACGAGGGCAAAATCAAGATCATGGGTGTTTGCCCGAGTATGAAGACGATTGAGGCTTCACTTATGGAGATGGGAGTCTAAAATGGTGAAAGTTGAGGTTTTCGTTTCTAATCCTCCCTGTTCTGGGGGAAGATTGCTGCTCAAATTGGTCGAAGAAATAGAGGCTGAATATAAGGATAAGATTAGGGTTGAAATCTATCGTGGATTGTGTGAAAAGCTAAGAGAATATCAGATTGAAGGAAGCCCAGCCATTGTCATAGATGGCGACATTCGCATAATAGGTGTTTGCCCAAGCAAAGAAACATTCAAGGAAGCCCTGCGAGAAGCTGGAATATGATAAAGGTCACTCTGGTAATCCGCCAAACACAGATAAGCAAAATATTCCCTAGCGGTTTCCAACTTCAGTTAGAAGACAACGCTTCCATAATTGATGCTATCAATATTGTTGACGAAGAAATAAAGAAAAAATGCGGAAACTTCCCAGTAAAAGGTTGCAAGAGCTTGCTCCACATGGTCTATCACCCCAACGAAAATAGGTTCTACAAGCAGGTAGCAATCCAAGCGCATGCAAAATCACAACCATTCTTGAACATTAGAGAAAATCCAAAAACACCGTTACGAAATGGAACAACTATAATCCTTGTTCCTCAAGGCGGATGCCAAACCGATTGGGAAGAACCAGTCACGTGATATGAAAAGAGCAGAAAAAAATGAAATTGCTATAGCTTCTTGTAGACCACGTCTCTTTCTCTTACGCGCTGAGCAACCTTTAATCCTATGCTTTGTCGAGCCTCAGCCCTTTGAACGTCTTTGTGCTCAATTTGCATTGATTCGACAACTTGCTCAAAATCCGTTGTTGGTCCTTTGATCGCAATGGTATCGCCAACCTTCAGGGTCGCGGTAAGTTCTATTACGGCGACGCTTATTTTTGTGAAGAAATGCGTTATCCTTCCGATTTCGACAACATTCTCTTCACTCAAACCATATCATCTCCTAAGAACAGAATACGACGCATATGCATAAATAATTTATTCAATGAGGTCAGCTTCTAAATGGGTGGAAAAAGCCCTAACAACCTTTACTCTCAATTTCTTGCCGAGCAAGTTGCCTCCAACTTTTACAACAATGGGCTTGTAGGCAAAATTGCGTCCTACCCAAGAACTAGAATCCTTGCCAACTTCATCAACTAAAATTTCGCTTGTCCACCCAACCCAGCTTTGGTTTCTTTCAAGAGCAATTCTCTTGACAAGTTGGGCTGCTGTCCTACTTCTACGTTTGATTTCTTGAAGAGAAACGAAATCCGTGCGCATTTCAGCCGCTGCTGTTCTGGGTCTTGAGAAAAACTTTGAAACATTAACTATGTCGGGTTTAACTTGCTCAATCAACTGCAAAGTTCTCTCAAAAGCTTCCTTGCTCTCGCCGGGAAAGCCGCAAATGATGTCTGTGGCTAGGGTTATCTCCGGAAAACGGGTTCTAAACGCATCAACTATCCTTTTGCAATCGTCCACAGAATAAAACCTATTCATGCATTCCAAGATTTGATCATCACCACTTTGCACTGGCAAGTGAATAAACTTGAAGATTCGTTCGCTTTGAAAGGCTTGAACTATGCGTTCCAAGATATCCATTACCATGTTGGGGGTCATCATGCCCACTCGAATCTTAAAGTCACCCTTAACAGTGCATAGAGCATCAAGCAGTTCGGCAAGATTCGTGCCCTTGTCTCTTCCATAACAAGCTGTATCTTGCGAAGTGATCCAAAACTCTCGCACTCCCACGGCCAGGTCTTTCTTAACCTTGTCAACTATTTCCTGGACGTCATAACTTCTCAGACGTCCTCTAGCGAAGACTACGCAACAGTAGGCACATGAGCCCAAACAGCCATAATTTATGGGAACAATGCTTGTCACCGAGTTCAAACGCAATCGAGGAAGAAACAAACTAGGCTTGGCATTTTCAGCCCCTTCTAGGGCAACAATTTTCCGACCGCCTAAAACATGTTCCACAACCTCTACAATCCTATCGCCAGCAGCAGGACCTACAACCCCGTCATAGCGGACTTCCTTGCATAACCTCTCAAAATTGATTAGTGGTAAACATCCAGCAATGACGAGCTTTTTGTTTGTCGGAGTCCTTTTCAAAATCTCAATCATGCGGTTTTCCGTTGGCCCCTTAACAGCGCAAGTGTTGTAAACAACTATCTCTGCCTCAGGAGCAGAAGCCACAACTTCGTACCCTGCTTCAGCTAAGCATCCAGCCAAAACCTCACCGTCAGCCAAATTTGTGGAGCACCCGAAACTCTTAATGAAAACTCGCATGACGGTCCATCGCGATACATTAAATGCTTTAACAAGAAATAAAAACATAAGGGTTAGCAGTGAGCCGAATTTACAGAAATTTGAGAAAGGTCTGTGCAAAACTTATAAGAGCTGAAACCAACATGTTTAAAGCATATTTAGCACATATTATATAGAAGTATAACTTTTCCCCGGCAATCTTGTAGCTTGCATGGAGGGAGAGAATAATGAAGTTGATCACACTTTATCTGCCCGAAACCTATCTTAAGGCGTTGGACCAGCTTGTAAATGAAAGGTTCTATCCGAACAGAGCTGAAGCGATTCGTGTAGCTATCCGCGATTTGATAAACGCAGAAGTCTGGCGGAGGAACAACGTTGGCTAAGATGCACCCTGTAGAGCATTCACTCAAGTACACGTGGCACGGCACAGTAAGCGAAGGAATCCGACCGCCAGGGTATTGCTCCATACTGGTGATTGGAGTTGGGGGCGCTGGCAACAACACGGTAACCAGATTGATGGATATGGGCATAGCTGGAGCAGAATGCATAGCGGTAAACACAGACGCTCTTCATTTAAGCGCTTCAAGGGCTCATCAGAAAATCTTGATAGGTGAGAAACTCACTAAGGGACTTGGCGTTGGCGGGAACCCGAAGCTGGGCAAAGCCGCAATTGATGAATCAAGGAAAAGTGTTGAAGATTTGCTTTCTGATGTTGATATTGCGTTCATAACAGTTGGTTTGGGTGGCGGGACTGGAACTGGAGGCGCGCCAGTTGTTGCCGAGATCGCAAGACGAAAGGGAGCAATAACAGTAGGTGTTGTGACCACGCCTTTCCGCATTGAAAAAGGACGAATGGAATATGCAGCTACGGCTTTGACTGAAATGCGAAGACACTGCGACACTGTGGTAGTGATAGATAACAACAAGCTCATGCAACTTGTCCCCCAGCTGCCTATAAACGAGGCATTCAGAGTTGCAGATCAGGTTTTGGCAAACATGATTAAAGGTATCGTCGAAACAATCTCTGCGCCCAGCCTCATCAATCTTGACTTTGCAGACTTCAAAACCATTGTCGGACGGGGCGGAGTAGCTGTCATCGGAGTAGGCGAGTCAGATGCGCCAAACAGAGCAGAAGAAGCCGTGAGAAACGCTTTAAGAAGCCCATTGTTGGATGTCGATTACGCTGGTGCAACAGGAGCTCTGATCCATGTTACAGGCGACAACCAAATGACAATTGAGGAGGCAAACAGAGTGGGCGAAATTATCACGGAAATGATGGATTGCAACGCTTTGGTTATATGGGGGGCGAGGGTGAACCCGGAACAGGATGGCAAGCTGAAAGTAACATTGGTAATGACAGGCGTCAATTCGCCACATATCCTAAGCGGATTCGGAACGATTGCGCCGCAACTCTTCAACCTAGAACCTTACGCAGAACCAGAAAAGCCATTGGACATTAAGCTGAACCTATATCAACTTGAAAGCTTCCGATGACCTTTCTTTTCACTTCTTTTCAAAGCTGGAATTTTCTTTTAAGGAGCAAGAGTTCTCTTTTCAGTCTTATTGTTAAGGGTATTGGTCCACCAATGGGCTGAGATAGACCTTTCTTTATTGCGTCTATTGCATTGTCAACTTTTCGTTCAGAATCCAGAATGGTGTAGGCACAACCTATTTCAGGCCCATAATGGGCGTCACTTCCAGCGACCCTAGCGACTCCAAGACGAGAGGCGATCTTCTGACCGTTCTTCACGGAATGGTTAAAAGGGAAAGCGGAGGAGTTGATGACTTCCACTGCGTCAAACTTTGAGTTAACATATTTTCCTAGACTTTGCTTGAAAAATGCTATTGGATGACAGGCCACTGCTATGCCACCTGCTTCGTGAATTCTGTCCACTGTTTCATCTATACTCAGGTTTTTTGGAATCTGCTCATTCACGTTAAGTCCGACGATGTGCCCATTCAAAGTTGAAACTTCGATTCCTGGGATAATCAGCAAATCCGTCTTCTTTGCTATCTTTGATGCGCCATCAATTCTGTCGTGGTCGGTGATTGCGACTCCGTCTAGTTTTCCCTTTTTAATGTAAAAGAACAGTTCTTCTTGGGTAATCAAAGAATCATAGGAGTAATTCGTATGTACGTGGAGATCGACTTTGACTTGCAAAACCTACGCAGCCTTTGCCAGGTTCTTTCTAACTTTTTCCAGCCGTTTATCTAGTTCTTGCCCGTTGACGTCTATTTTTTGGAATAAAGGCTTGGCTTTTGCTATCTTATGGCTTGGTTGAAGTGGTGTTAATGCTTCTTCCCATTTCTGTTTGTGGACAGTTTCTGGCAAGTTTAGAGTTTTCCAAATTTCCTCTGCTGTAAATGGTATAAAGGGAGCTGAGACTGTTGTCAAGGCTTTGACGATTTGCAGTGCCACGTAAATGATGTTTGCCGCTTTGTCTCTGTTTTTCTTTATCAGGTTCCATGGTTCCTTCTCGTTCAAGTACTGATTTCCTATTCGGCTTATGCTTATCACTGTGTTTGCGGCGGATTGCAGTCTGCAGTCTTCGATTTCTTTTGCTACTGTCTGAACTTTTTCTTTAATGGTTTCTAGTATTCGCTTGTCATCCTCTTCTAGGGCTTTTGGCTGCGGGACTTCACTGTTGAACTTGGTGTTCGCGAATGTTAGCGTTCTGTGGATGAAATTGCCAAACGTGTCATTCAGATCTGAGTTGACTTTTTCTATAAACAGTTCCCATGAGAAGTTTGTGTCTTTGGTTTCAGGCCTTGTCGCCATTATGAAGTATCGCCAATAGTCCGCTGGGAAAAGCTCTAGGGCTTCATCTATGAATATGCCTATTCTCAAGCTTTTTGACGCCTTTTCGCCTTTGAACTGTAGGAATTCCGTCGCTGAAACATTCCATGGCAAGGTGTAGTCTTCGCCTGACGCTAGCAGTAGGGCTGGGAAGATTATGGTGTGAAATGGAATGTTGTCTTTTCCAACAAAATAGAATGTTTTTGTGTCCTTGTTAAGCCAGTATTTTTTCCATTTTTCTGGTTCTCCATGTTTTGTGAAATGCTCAATTGTCGCCGAAACGTAGCCTAGAACGTTCTCGAACCAAACATAGAATGTCTTACTTTCTGCTCCTGGAAATGGTGCAGGGATTCCCCATTCCACATCTCTTGTCATAGCTCTAGGTTTTAATCCTTCTTTTATCAGATTCAAGCTGAAGTTCCTTGCATTGCTTGGGAATTGCTTGTTTTTTTCGATGTAATTGCTGAGTTTTTCGGAGAATTTCGGCAGATCGAAATACCACTGCTTTGTCCTTTTTATTTCGGGCTTGCTCTTGCAGATTGCACAGTAGGGTTCAATAAGAAGTAGCGGTTCCAAGAGTCTGCCACAGGCGTCACATTGATCTCCACGTGCAGGTTCATAACTGCAGTGGGGGCATTTTCCTTCAACGAATCTGTCTGGTAGGAAGCGTTTGCAATTTTTGCAGTACAGCATATCTGTTTCTTGAGTGAAAACATATCCGTTGGCATAGATTTTTGCATGGTGACTTTGCACATACTTCAGATGTGTCGGGTTTTCTGTTCTTGTATAGTTGTCGAATGAAAAACCCCATTTCCTGAACAATTCAATGACTTGTGCATGAATTTTGTCGGTTAACTGTTTTGGTGATATCTTGAGCTTGACAGCTTCGATTTCTATTGGGGTTCCATGTTCGTCAGAACCACTCACCATAACTGCGTCTTCGCCTTTTAATCGGTAATATCTAGCCAGAACATCTGCGGACAAAACTTGAACTAGCGTGCCAAGATGTGGAAGGTAGTTCACGTATGGCCAAGCGCACGTGACCACGACTTTTCCGAGTTTTGTGCACCTCCAACTTTTCTGCCTAACAAATTGTAAACTCTATTACTTAAACAAAATGGAAAAATAGGGAGGAGGACTTGACTTATTCTGTCTTTTCTTCTCTTTTCCATACTACTTGGGGCGCGTGTGTTGACAGGAAAATCGTCGCTGCTATGATTATTGTGCAAACAATTATCAGAACAACCTGAACTGTAAATAATGTTATGATTTGATCCATATATCTTGGCGTCGAAGTAACCGTGATGTAGCAGTCACCATGGATGTTTCCAGCCTCGGCTGTCTGAATCGTGATTCCTGCCCAAGTTGACATAGCTCTGCCATCAGTGGGCACAGTGAATTTTGTGCTGTTTTCATATATTCCTCTTCCCGCAACAGCTTGAGGTGGACTGATTTCTATTGTCTGGTTTCCCTCCCACTGTCCGTTTCTGTATGCTTGCCAACCCTCGAAGACTATTGTGATTTTTTTGACTGTCACTGCTATGGTTCTGTCGTTGTAGAAGACATAATAAAGCGTTCCTGTCTCTCCCGGGGCATATTCGAATCTATCCGTCCAAATTGTTAGTGGTTCTGGTGCTTGAGCATTTTCAAGAGTCGCCGCAAGAATCATTGAAAACGTCACTATCGCCAACGTAAATAGTTTCTTATTCAATTTTTCACCCTAATCTGTCCATTTTATGACTTAAAGTTATTTAAAACTTACCGATTATTACCCACAGTTTCTCGCAAAATTTCTTTCATTCTTGTTGCAGATGTATCTGACCTTATTCCTCTAGAGTTAAAATGTGTCAGAAAAGCTTGAAATCCCCCATTTTTTACGGCTTCGATAACCTTTTTAACTGGTGGAGCTGGCAAGTTTAGCATGTCACACAGCTTGTCAATCACGTAATATGTGGCTGGCCCTCCTATCTCGCCTTCTACCGAAGCCAACATCCTGTTCACCCTTTTTGCATTTTTGAACATTTTCTGCTTAACCCCTGTTCTCATCAGAGAAAAAAATTCTTCGTGAAATATTTCTCCAAGCCACAGAGGCCCAGCAAGATCGAGTCTTGAGTTGCACTCGCCACATTTTTCGACAGTCCATGCTGGGAACAGTTTTTTGACGATTTCTCTGTGGAAGCACTTGAAGCAGTGTTTTACATATCCCATGTTTTTGATGCTTTCGTCAGCCTTTTTTGCGCCGTATTTTATGCTTGCGTAGACTCTAATATAGTGGTCTGTGCTGTGGCTGAAGACAATGTTTATGCCGATGTCTTGCTTTGCGGCTGCTGTGGCTAGACTTCCTGCCAGAAGCCTGACAGCTAATTCGTGGCAATATTCAGTGCGTAGTGGTTTTCCTCCGTACTTGCGAATGCATGCTTTTGGATGAACTCCGCATAATGGCGCTATGTCAGTTGCTGTTAAAGCTAATAGACCCTCATTTCGAAGTGCTCGGATAGCTGAATCCATGTACGGCACTGGAGAGCCAAAAGGGTCTATGTCTATGGCGTCAAATCTTTTGTGTGGGGCTCCATAATTGGCCAGAAGGAGATTTGCGTCTATATTCTCTACGGTTATGCAGTCGCTAAGCCTGTTCATTTGCACATTATGTTTTGCAAGTTGGAAGGCATTTCGGTTAATATCGCTAATGAGAACTTTTTTAACACCTTCAACCTCTGTTGCAAAGCGTATTCCCCTAATTCCGCAACCCGTTAGTGGTTCGCAAACGGAAATTTCGCGATTGGCTATTCTTTGATGGGCCTGCAGGGCTAATACCGCTAAGTCGCGATTCAACTCCATGACTGGGTTGTAGAAGACAGGGGCTTTTGAAGGTGCATACTCTGAAGGAGACTTGGTGAATGCTTTGAGCTTTGGAACTACTATTTTGACGTTGCCTTCTTTCACAATTTCTGTTGGAAAACCCATGTTAGCGTTTGTTTCTGTCATTTTCTTGCTTGTCTCCGAAAATGATTTTGATTAGCGTTCTGAACTATTCGTAGAACGTGTGTTAGTAATATTTTTTTCGAATATGGGTTCTGTTAACTCTTTAGGGCTTAGGGATAAAAAAGTTGAGTGCCATCTAGCGTGGCTTTATGCTTGTTTCATGGAACAGCGTTCCATATGCTTATCGAATGTGTAGCGGGCACTATAAAATTCGCAAACTCTGAGTAAATCTTGGTCATAAATTCTTTGTCTTGCATCATTCTATTCATACACTTTTCACCATTCGCCATGTCCTCAAACTCCCACATTTCGACATACCCACCAAAGTTGCCACCAAGCACCTGAGCGAACATTTTGTATGATTTTACCTCTTTAAACAAGTCTGGTCGCTCTTTTTTCCATTCGAAGTATTTCTTGCCAAATTCCATGAACTCCCGTTGTTTGTCTGGTTTTACTACATATGTTTCTACCATGAAAACAGTCATTTAATCACCTCCTTTTCTCTTTAGGTTCGTTTCATTAGTGTGATTGCAAGTCGTATTAACAATTTAGGAAAAATCTCCCATCATTCAAGTCCCGAATAGTTAACAGAACCCCAATATGATGTAAACATGCGACGTTTGCGTGTTTTGGAATCGAAATATTTTAATGCACTTCTTATAGATTTGTAGCGCGTGAAAGCTCATGAAAGCATTCATTTCAGTTGACATGGAGGGTATGCCCTACATAGTCATTCCAGGTCACTTGGGTATAAAGGGTACAATGTATGAAGAAGCACGAAAGATTGCCACGAAGGTCACGCTGACAGTTGCGGATGAGTTGCACAAAAAGGGTTTTGAGGCTGTTGTCATTGCAGACAGCCACGGTCCTATGGTGAACCTTTTGGTTGATGATTTGCCCGAATATGTTGAAATTGTTAGAGGGTTTCCGCGCCCGGTCAGCATGGTTTCAGGCGTGGAAGGCTGTGATGTCGCAGTTTTTCTTGGTTATCATGCGAAATTTGGAACAGCGAAGTCTTCATTTGACCATACATACAGTGGCGGGAGCATAAATAAGTTAGAGATAAACGATGTTGAAGTGAGCGAATTTCTCTTGAATGCCTATGCGGCAGGCTACTTCAAGGTCCCAGTCATATTAGTTGCTGGCGAGGCTCAACTTCTGAAAGATGATGTTAAGAAGTATGCGCCTTGGGTTGAAACAGTGGCTTTGAAACATTCCTTGAGCAGGGTTTCTGCCAGGAGCCCTAGCATGACAAGGATAGAGAAGGAATTAAGGCGGGCGGTCAGCAGGGCAGTGACCAAGTTCAAGCGTAAAAGGGCTAAGCCATTGACTGTTGGAAAGCCTGTGAGAGCACGGGTAACTTTTCTGGCTAGCCATTTCGCGGATGTTGCTGAGCTACTGCCTACTGTTAAGCGGCTTGATGGACTAAGAGTGGAGTATAGCGCGAAAGACATGATTGAAGCGTACAAGACGTTCGAACTTCTGGCCCTTGTGGCATATGGCATATCTTCCATTCTAACAAACCTTTCATAGGCATTGAAGTGGCACGATTGCAAGAACGCATTTTGCTTTTAACAGGCAGCCCTGGTGTTGGTAAAACAACTGTATTACTGAAGGTTGTCGATGCATTAAAGGCAAGGGGCTACAAAGTAGGGGGAATGATTACTCGTGAGGTTCGTTCTTGTGGGACGCGTGTTGGTTTTGAGATTTTGGATTTGAGTAATGATAGACGCGGGTGGCTTGCTCATGTGAATCAGAAGGCTGGTCCGCAGGTTGGCAAGTATCGCGTCAATTTAGGCGATCTTGATAGTGTGGGTGTGGAAGCTATTTTGATGGCTGTTGGAAATTCTGATGTTGTTGCAATCGATGAGATAGGACCCATGGAATTGTTTTCTGAAAATTTTAAGGAAGCAGTAAGAAAGGCTATCGAAACCAAAAAACTTGTGGTTGGTGTTGTCCATTGGAAGGGGAGAAATAGGCTGATAGACGATGTGAAGGCTAGGGAAGACGCTGGAATGTACGTGGTAACATATGAGAATAGAGATACACTACATGAAGTCATTGTTGGAAAAGCAGTTGAGTTTCATACTCGTTAAGAACGAAAGGATTTTATGTTAACAGCGCCAATGCAATGTGTTCAGATGATGAGAAGAGCAGGGAATGGAACATTCCGGCTGTAATGATAGAAAATGGTTCCTGATGAAATTCATCAAACTTCCTAGTTCTAAGTAGCCTACAATGTTTAATGAATCTGGAACTTGATCTCCGCGGAAACTTACTTTTTAAGTTCTACGAAAACGCTTTTGAATCCAAGAAAATCTATCTTTTGTAAGTGGGACCCAATATGGAAGAAGAGTTGAGGAGAAGAAAGGAGTGGATGGAAGAGCGTCATAAGTTGAGCTCTGAAGAAAGAAAGAAGACGATACGTGAGTATGAAGAGCGAAAGAGAAAGGAGTATTTTGAATCTAGTCCTGAAATTCTCCTTGCAGAGGCGGGAATAAACATGAGCTTAAGTAGTATTCTCGCAGGCCTCATGTTTACTGCTTCGGTTCTTTTCATTTCGTTTGGAAGAGAAATCTTATATGGAGACCTATTTGTGACATTGACGCTCGTGGACACTTTCTTCTTTATTTTTGGCGTTCTGCTGTTGCACTTTCAAGTGATGCATATTAGGAGGCGTGAAATGTATGATGCTTATCACTATCACCTTCTTGGCTCAACTTTTGGAACACTCGGAAGCTTGCTAATGATAGGAAGTCTGCCTTTAATGGCATTCTTGATAAGATGGGAGATGGGAATTGTGGTGTCCATAGCCGTAGTATCATCTTTCCTCTATGTTGGCTACAGGATGTACAAGAATCTTTTTTCATTTATCACTGAAAGTGGCTAAACTAGTAGGAAGCTTCTCTGGGTGAAACGTTGCCTTATACAAACTAGTATCCTTTCTCCAGTTGAATCTTGGATAAGGATTCTCATTTCATAAAGTAGTTATTTAGCCATTGACAGCAAAAACCTTAAGTGGTATAATTTGAGCGCATCAAGAGAACTTGATGGATTGCGAAGTAAGAGGGCTGAGCTAGAAGAAGAGTCTCGCTCTTTGGATGAAAGACAGAAAACCCTAGATGAAAGGATGAAAATGCTTGAAGAGAAACTGGCCATTCAAGAGCTTGAAAACCACAACCGAACAACACAAAAGTCTATCGAAGAACTAGAAGCCAAAATAACAGACTTAGAGAAAAGATTGAAGATGCCACCGATGCAGCCCGAGGAACCAGAAACTATCACAACGTCAGAGGAACCAAAACCAGAAGACGCCGAAATTGTGGAAGAAGAGCCAGCAGCAGAGCAAACTGAACCAGAAGAGCAAGTTACAGTCACAGCAATCGAAGAACCAGAGATGCCCCAACCGTTTGAAGAAGAGCAGCGAAAGCAGCACGAAAAGAAGAAACGTAGACTCTTCTAAGCGCAAAACGTGTGCAGATACAATACTGCTTGGAAAAAAAGCAAATAAAATATGCCCTTTAATTCTTGTTTTTGCTACTTGTAACTCCGCTGATAATTCTCAGTTTTTGCTGGATCCTGTCAAAAGGAAAAATAGTTGGGTTAGTAGTTTTCACACCAGACCTCGAAGTAGCTTCTTGGATGATCGCAAACTGGACATTTCTCTGGGGCTTCTTTGCCTTCGAAAACATGACCACAATTTCTGCATTTCCACATTAGGGGATTGTCCTTCTTGAACACCTTGCCCAGCTTAACGTTCTCCAAAAGCTTCCTATAACGTCGTTCGTGATAAGCTTCAACTTTAGCGACCATGCGAAAAATCCTAGCCGCTTCAGCGAAACCCTCTTTCTCTGCCACCTCGGCAAAGTTAGGATATAGTGTACCCCACTCGTGCTTTTCGCCTTCAGCTGCAGCCCCTAGGTTCTCGGCTGTAGATCCGATGACGCCAGCAGGGTAGGTAGCTGTGATCTCCACGAGTCCACCCTTCAAAAGCTTAAAGAAGAGCTGTGCGTGCTCCTTCTCGTTGTCGGCTGTTTCCTGAAAAATTGCGGAGATTTGCTCAAAACCTTCTTTCTTGGCGACACTAGCAGAGAAAGTGTATCTCGTCCTAGCTTGAGATTCGCCCGCAAAGGCTGCTAGCAGATTCTTCTCGGTCTTACTACCCTTTAAATCCATACGTTTAACCTCTCCATTTCAAACCGCATATCTTTCACGTCGCACATAGAAAAACGTTTCGAAAACAGCTACACGATTTGAACCGAGATGCCAAGCAAATAGTTAATACTTGGAATCCCATTTCCGAAGTCCACTCGCTAGTTTTAAATAATTCTGCAAACGACCTTAGTCAGCGTGGTTGAAATGGGTTTTGAGTTGACTCAAGATTTCAAAGACAGATTTGAAAATCTGATTGCTACTGTCATGACGCAAGCTCGTATTCCAGGATTGAGTGTAGCCATGGTGAAGGACAATCAAGTCATTTACCTAAGAGGATTTGGAGCGAGAAGACTAAGAGATAATCTTCCCGCAACACCCCATACTTTGTACGGAATAGGCTCTTGCACGAAGTCTTTCACAGCTCTAGCCATAATGCAACTTGCTGAACAAGGGAAACTGAGCCTACAAACCCCAGTGAACAAGTATGTGCCTATAAAAATAGGAAGCAAGGAAAACCCGATTACAATACATCATCTATTAACTCATTCTTCGGGAATGCCAAACCTTGGGTCGGCTGAGATAGCAATCTCCAGGATGTATGAAATAGATGAAAAATGGATTCCACTGAGCAGTTTTGAAGACATCATTCAGTATGTCAACGGAGCATCAGAAGAAATTGTTGCTAAACCAGGGGAAAAATTCTTCTACTTCAATCTTGGTTACACGATTCTCGGCGAGATTATTGAAAGAGTCAGCGGATTGAAATATGAGTACTACATTAAGGATAAGATATTGAGACCTCTGAAAATGAACAGGTCCACATTCTTGAAGGACGAGTTTGAAAAAGACTCGGATACTATGACATCATATCTTGTGCAAAGCGAGACAGACAGACCAACAGCCCCGCCGATTGTACATCCTTTTCACAAATTCGTTTATGCGGCTGGAGGATTGCTCAGCCCAGTTTCTGAACTTGCAAACTATCTCGTTGCAAACATGAACGACGGAGTCTTCGGAGACACAAGGATTTTAGGAGCTACTTCGCTGCAAGAAATGCAAAAGCTTCATGTCGAAACACAAATGAAAACGAAAGCACATGCCTTCGGAAGCCATGGAAAAGAAGGATATGGTTATGGCTGGTCTGTTTGGACAGATTTCCTTGGACACAAACTCGTCAGACACGGCGGCTCCACCGCTGTATCAGGTGCTCTCTTGGCTTTTGTGCCAGACTTAAAAATTGGAATTGCAGGTGCAGTGAATGTTGGCATGCCTCCTCAACTTGTCTTTTTGAGTGGTTTGGCTTTTCTGGCGGGAAAAGATCCCGAAAAAGAATTTCCATTCTTTAGGAGGGAGAAGAACCTTGGTATGCTAGCTGGCTTGTATCAAACGTATAAAGGGATAACTAAGGTTTCAGTTGTGAAGCGAGAAGGTTTGCTATACATTGAGGCTAAAGAGAAGCTTATGGAAATGACGGCGCCATTAATTCCAGAAACAGAACAAATTGAAAACCTCAAATTCCACATAATCTCGGCAACAGGTGACAAGACGCCAGTTGAATTCGTAATAGACCCGTCGGGAAGAATAGATATGTACTTGGAGGATAACCGCTTTCACAAAGTCACTACATAATGGCTGAAGCAAACGACTTCAAAGAACATGGCTTGGAACTCAGGCATCTGGATTCACAAAAGCTCAATGTATCGGAGGTTCAATCAGTCTTTTTCTGAAGTGGTGGTTTTGGAGAAGGCTTTCTTCTTCTTGCGACAACCAACCCTAAAACAGCAACAACAACGACAACTATAATGATAATAGTAGCGATTGGAATGGTACTTAAGCCTTGAGTTACTGTAGGTGTGCCAGTCAACGTGCCTACATCCGCAGAGTACTCAAAGAGTGTGGACCCCAAGGCTTCAATTCCAACCGCAATGCTAAGAACATACTTGAAGGGTAGTTCAACAGTAATGGTATCAAAAGAAAACATTGAACCTTTATGAACAACTGAGATACTTTGCGAACCGCTTGAAGTCCAACTAAGCGTAGTCGGTGAAATAGAAGCATCACCCTCAACTTGAGGTGTGGCTCTCACACTTCCAGTAACTTTGGCATAAATACTTCCTAAGGCAACTTGGTATATCGGTATCTTTAATGAACCAATTGGTGTTGTAAAATCTTTAGAATAAGTGCTTCCTGCATAAGTAACCGATATTGTTGCGGAATCTCCAGAAACATCTACGCCAATATTTCCAGAACCACCCGAGAAGACCGTGGGGGAACTGGTTGAAACTGAAACTCGCAAATCTAATCGAGCCGTGAAAACCGAAACTACTGGTATGTCGCCAGTTGTAAAGGTAACAGTAGTTGAGGCATGCGCAGAGGAAACACAAAGAAGACCAATAAGAAAAAGTACGACTATAGATGAAGCCAAAAACCTTCTCATGAATTGTTTTTTCATTGATAGCATCTTAAACCTTTGGTTTGTGTACATTCCTATTTATATTTAACGGGTAATATTCCAAATAAGCTCAGGTTCAATCCCTTATATATAAGGGAGGGGTCTACTCAGCCAAGAGAACCAGTTACCCGCATTTTCAAGCTTAAATCAACAACAAAACACAATAGAGCATAAACTGTTATAGCTTTGAACTCAAAATATCCTTTGCTTGAAAAAGAAGAAGGTTCTTTCCATGCTAGTTGCTGGCGTCGACGATGCAGGACGAGGCTCTGTAATAGGCCCATTAGTTATAGCTGGAGTCCTAATGAAGGAAGAGGACATACCAAAACTCATAGAAATAGGCGTCAAAGACTCAAAACTTCTATCCCCACATAGACGAGAAGTACTTGCAGTTCAAATCAAACAAATCGCACAAAAGCACACGATAATAAAACTCACACCAAAAGAAATCGACAAAGTCGTCCAAACAGGCAAAAAACTCCACAGACTCAACAGGCTAGAAGCGCAGACCATGGCAAAGGTCATAGAAACACTCAAACCAAACAAAGCATACGTGGACGCCTCAGACGTTCTAGAAGAACGCTTTAAGCAACACATCCTAGAACTCTTACCCTCTAAAATGGAGATCGTTTCTGAGCACAAAGCTGACAGGAAATATCCAATAGTATCAGCGGCTTCGATCATCGCAAAAGTGGAAAGAGACAAAGAAATTATGGAATTGGCGAAGAAGTACGGCGACTTCGGCTGCGGATACCCAACAGACCCGAAAACCATAAGCTTCCTTCAACAAATACTAGAAAAATCTGAAAAATACCCAGATTTTGTCAGAAAATCTTGGAAACCAGCCAAAAAAGCCAAAAGCGAAAAGGATTCAGCCCAGAAGAAGCTTATTTAAAGTTTGTAATCAAGTCTTCAGGCGTCTTGATCTTAGAGAGCTCTTCCTTCTGGATGCATGGTATATTCTTGTTCAATGACATCTGTTCCTCGGTTATGAGAACTGGATGGGCTTGCACAACCTTACTAACGCTTAAAATCTCATCGACCCGCTTGTCCAATCCTCTTTCTTTGTCATTCGCTACTCCGCCAATGATTCTCATGTTCTCCTCTGGAACCGTGATGACAAAGTCGAAAGGCGCCTTTTTCACCGTCTTGATATTGCAACGGGCAAACTTTCCAAGAATTTTCTGAACGAACTTGTACTTAGCGATAACACGCTTAGCCTTTGTCAAGAAACACTTGCGGTAACTCATCGACTTTTCAAAGATGTTTACAGGCTCAGCGACAGGAATCCCCAAAGTCCACACAAGATTATAAGCAGCTGCAACCGAGGCTTTAGCCATACCCCGCTCATAGCCATAAAGAGTTCTCCTTGATATGCCAATCATCTCCGCCATCGCGCCAACTGAGAATCCCAGCTCCTGTCTCCTTCGCTTGATCGCTTCACCGTCAATTTCAACGTAGTAACCTCCAGGACCAGCTTGAATCAGGGGATGCGTCTTATGAATTACAATATTCTCAAAAGTTCTCGGAGTGATAGCCAAGATGTTATACCTCGAATAAACCGTGTCATCTTCCAAGGGCTTCTCACGAGCTTTCTGGCTCAACAAAAGTGAAGTAGCAGACAAACACTCAGATATAACTCTTAACTCCGACGAATCGCCTGGCGAAAGGCTGTCAACATCTGATTCAACCTTTATGAGAATAAGGCTCTTACTTTTCCTAGCCACGAAGTCAAAGCAACTTGGCCGCGAACAACATATCTCAGAAACTGCAAAACCAGCCTCTTTCAGGACAGTTTCTGCGGTCTTTACCCCCTCCATCTCCCTATAAGTCATCGAATCGTCACAGTAGATACCAATACAGTGTTGGATATAAACTATACTAGCCCCTAGAAAAGTCAGCGACTCTGAGCTACTATCATCGCGTGAGCCTTATCGTAGGGCTCCAAATGCACGATCTCTTCTATCCCGAAGCCACGATTTTTCAAGACTTTGACCTCCTGTTTATAGATTTCAGAAGGCTCCTTTGTAACGTCGATGCTTTGAGCCTTTACAGCAAGCATAATCCACCCAGAACTCTTAAGAAACAGGTCAGCATTGTCAGCCAAAACCTTGGCTTGTTCAGGCTGCGCAATATCACAGTAGATTTCATCCACTTTCCCTCGAACAAACAATGCATACTTTTCTGGGAAGCGAGCATCCTCAAGAATCGGCGACATATTAAGCCTATAAGCACACACATTGTCAACAAGTTCCCTTATAGCTCTTGAGGCAAACTCCACGCAGTATACATAACCTTTCTCACCAACTATGTCCGAAACATGGCTAGCTGTTGTTCCAGAAGCCGCACCAAGATAAAGAACTTGATGGTTCGGTTTTATCGGAACAGTCTTCAATTCTTTTAGGATGGCTGCTGCCAGCTTGCTTCGAAAGGCATCCCAGACACGGTATTCAACGCCTTCATAACGTATTAATCTTTCACCATAAACACTTCTGCCATGCGCCAGATTCTTTGTCGCCAGTCGTTGCGCTCCATCTTCAAGTCTAACTTGATACACCGCTGGAAACCTTGCGTGCGGTTTAACCTTTACCTGCACGTTTCTTCTTTCTCCACTTGTTCTCGTGTTTGGGTTTTTTCTCTTGAAGCGATGAAGGCTCACCGTACTTCTCACGAATCTCGTCAATCCTCTTTTCCAGAGTGGCTTTCAGCTCATCACCTATGTATCTTCCACCAAAAGCGTCGCTTCTAGCAGCTATAGCTATCTTTCCAGCCAACGCCCGAGCGATTTTTCCCCTCTGCCACCTCTTTGCCTCATGCAGAAGAGTGTGCTGAAAGATTATACCATGCTTTGGTGGCCTGCTTCCAGTTTTCAGAGAGCGAAATAGTGCTTTTTCCGCTCCCAGCACTTGGATTGTGCTTGCTGGTCGCCTAGCCAAGTTCATCAAACCTCCAGCAAGTGCTATTAGTCTAGCTCCTAATAGAGAACCTACCATGGCTTTCATGTTCGGGGCAACTTCACCCATGGCAGCGTCTAAGTAACTCTCCAAGCCTGTTCTGAGCTGATAAAGGCTAAGCACATTTTTGCACAATGCTTGAATTTGTGTCAGGTCTGTTTCTGACAGGTCTGCACCCATGGATGTTTCAGCCACCTTCGCTATTTGTTCGGCTTTTGACCTTGGAACTTCAGCTTTCTCCAGTTCTTCAGCCCTGAAGTCATCTCTGCTGCCCAATTCCACAACTAAACGCGCATAAGTTTCAGGCTTTTCTAAAAGGCGGTCAAGCTCTGGAAAGTGGATGCCATACCATTCGCGGACTCGACTCATGAACAAGTTTATGGTTTTGTCCAAATCATCAAGCGTTAGGATGGCTTGCGCAACAGTCAGGTCCCTTTTCTCAACAGCTTGTTTGACCCGCAGCTTAGTGATTTCCATGGTGACATTATGCATCCATAGACTGTATTCATCGGCATTCTTGACGAAGCCTGTTTCTATAGCAAACCTTTCGACGGCTGAACGGAGCAGTTCACCAGCTTTAGTAGGTTTGGAAACCTCAACTGTAACACCCAACTTTTCTTTAGCTTCATTGGCGACGCTTGCATTCTCAAAAATGAGGCTTTCATAACCCCTTTTTTTGAGAAGCTTGATTAAATCGGCAATCTCATCCACGAGTTTCCCAACTTCAATTTTTACGATAGCTTTGGCCGCGTTTTGAGGCTTTTTATTGAATAGAACCTTCTCGATCAGCTTGTTTTCTTCGTTGAAAGCCAAGATTCCAAATGAAGTTCCAACTATTACAGCCTTCATTATTTACGCCTCGCGCCATTTAGTATTCGTAAGCTCTATCTTAATAAATAGTTGTTGCAGCATTTTCTCGCGTAATCTTTTTTTGGTTTTGCCACTAGCTTTAAAACTCGCGAACTAATCTGAAAAAAGGAGAAGCAACATGCACTTTGCCATTTGTTGGGAACAGTTATTTCCTGACACGTCGAATTTCGAACACAACAGGGTTTTCGGCATCTGGACACGCATTGCATATGACGTCTTTATCTTCAGCCCATGGAAACTCGACTCCATGACGCATAGCATAAACTTTTGGAAGAACAACCATCAGTGCGCTGTAACAGATGTTGCCCTTAACTGATTTTCCGTCGAAAACTATCTTGTCGCCCGCCTTGTGACCAAAACTGCATTTTCCTTTCTGGCTTTTTACGGTAACCTCAACGATAGACATTCAAATTCCTCTCTAAGCGCTTATAACATAAAGAACATGGAATAAATCTTGCGCATACTCAACAAAAGAGTCTGATTCAGCGGCTTATTCTGCAAAAATCTTAAGTGTTCTAAATCAGACATTATAAATGTCGATAACACGAGCTGGAAATTATGAGCCATTTTAAAAATGTAATAGAGAAACTCAAAACGTTAGAAACTGAACGGAAAAATCTTCTGCTTGAGATTGAAGAGCTCAGAAAGATGGCTGATTCGAAGGCTAAGGCTCTGGAAAGCGAAATAATCATGCTTCGAGAAGAAGTGAAATCGTTAAGAATTCTACTGGGTGCTGAGGAAACAGAGCCTAAAGTTGGACAGAAAAAGAAGAAATAGCGGAAAATCTCGAATGTTGAGGCGGCGTGTGCTAAAAGCTAGGCTGGAAATATTGTAGCACCTCGGTTAGACTTTTTATTGATTTCACACTTGTGAACGCTTTTCTTTCTCGGTCAACTAGTAACGCTTTTAGCCCTGCTTTCTTGGCGCCTTGATAATCCTTTTCTAGAGAATCACCCACGAATATTGCCTCTCTCGGGTGCGTGTCAAGCTTGTTTAAGGCATAGAGGAATATTGCGCTGTCTGGTTTCGCTTTGTTGCAAGCGTCAACTCCCACCATAACATCAAAATAATCCGTCAAAGCGAGCTTCTGTAGAATTTTCTTGCATTCCCTTTCAAGTGCATTTGTCACCACGCCCGTTTTTGCTTTCCTAGTCTTCAGTCCAGCTAGAGTTTCCATGACATCTTGGTGAGCTTCTAACTCAGCGTATTCCCACCACAACTCGTCGATTTTTCTTGCCAAAAACTCACCGTTCTTCTTCAAGCTAAGTCTATTGAGGACCCTTAAGTTCCATCCAACCCAAAAATCCTGTCCTAGTTTGACCATTTCTTCAACGTCAAACTCTTCCTCGTTCTGTTTATGAGCTTCAGCGATAACATCAACAGAAACTCTTACTCCGTAAGCCTCTAATATTCTCCTGTAGATTTCTGGAACATCCAAAGTTTTTATGAGGGTTCCTCCAAGGTCGAATAGTACAGCCTTGAACTTTCCAGAGGAAGGCATGATAGACACCAAGAAACTAAGCTTTATCTTGTCAAAGGAATAACCTTTACTGAAAAATGTTAGAGGTAACGAGTCTATGATCAAAAGTCGACTAAGCATTGATATTGCTGGGCTGAGGCTTGCTAATCCAACAATGCTGGCTTCAGGCATTCTAGGGTACACTGCTGAATCATTAGAAAATATTATTATGGGTGGGGCTGGCGCGGTAGTCACAAAATCAGTCGGTTTAAAGCCGAGGGTTGGCTATGCAAACCCGACAATTGTTCAGGTTAGTTGCGGCTTAATCAATGCTATGGGGCTTCCTAACCCTGGGATAGAGGAATTTGTCAACGAAATCCGCATTGCAAAATCTTTTTTGAGCGTTCCCTTGATCGTGAGTGTTTATGGCTTTTCAGAAGAACAATATGCCACAGGAGCCAAAAAAGCCGTGCATGCAGGTGCGGACGCCGTGGAGCTCAATTTTTCGTGTCCTCATGTCAAGGAGACTGGTTCGGAAATCGGGCAGAACCCAGAAATTCTGTCAAAAACTGTTAGGAAAGTCAGGGCTGCAGTGGACAAGCCCATTCTCGTTAAGCTAACCCCAAATGTTACTAGTATAACTGACATTGCTGAGGCTGCTGTTAAAGGTGGAGCAGACGCTTTGACGGCTGTGAACACGGTTAGAGCTATGGCCATAGATGCAGAAACAGCCATGCCGATACTGGGCAACAAAGTTGGTGGACTTTCAGGATCAGCCATAAAGCCCATAGCACTCAGATGCGTTTACGAGATTTACGAGCATGCCAAAGTGCCAGTAGTAGGATGTGGTGGCATATCAAATTGGCGCGATGCAGTAGAGTTTTTGCTAGCAGGTGCCTCAGCAGTTCAAATCGGCACTGCCGTAGCAGTAAAAGGCCCAACTGTGTTTAGGGCTGTCACTCGAGGAATAGACTGCTACTTGAAAAGAAAAGGTTTCAAGAGTGTGAATGAAATTGTTGGCTTATCGCATCGCAAATAACAAGCTAAGAACTACGCGCATTCTGAACGTACAAACTGAAAGTCAAAAGGTCAAGAAATTCACTTTCAGAGACAAAGAATGCTCACGAGCTAAGCCTGGGCAGTTCCTAATGCTTTGGATCCCAGGAATAGACGAAATCCCGATGAGCATAATGAGTACTGGACAAGATAGCACGGTCGCGGTAGCTGTTAAGAAAGTGGGAGAAGCAACCAAGGCATTACACAAAATGAAGGCTGGCGAATTCGTAGGTGTACGTGGACCCTTCGGCAACAGCTTCACCATAAAAAAAGGCAAAGTGTTAATGGTTGGCGGCGGAACAGGCATTTCACCGCTATTTTTCTTAGCCCAAAAATTAACCTCTAAAGCGGCAAAGCTGGTTTTTCTTATAGGCGCAAAAAAGAAGCAAGAACTCCTGTTCATAGATGAAATCGAGAATCTGTGCGGCCATGGAAACGTTGTTGCTACAACCGAAGATGGCAGTTATGGCCTTAAGTGCTTGGCAACTGAACCACTGAAAACTTTTCTGGCGAAGGAGAAGTTTGACATGATTTACACTTGCGGACCCGAGCAGATGATGCGAAAGGTTTTCGACTTGGCTGAGAAACATAGAATAGCCTTAGAAGCAAGTTTAGAACGGCTAATGCGCTGTGCCATAGGCTTGTGTGGAAGCTGTGTCATAGGTAGGTACCGCGTTTGCAGGGAAGGCCCGGTGTTCACGACAGAACAGTTGAGAGAGGTTAAAGGTGAGTTTGGAATTTCGAAGCGTAACTTTGATGGAAAGAAGATACCTGTAGAATAACCTTTATCTGTTTTGAGTGCGTATCGACTTGAAAGCTGCGTGCTAAGTATGCCGATAACTCTTTTTCATGGACTTGCTTTAATGTTCCTCTACTTCAAGAATAAACGAAGAATTGACCTGTTGGCATTGATGGTTTCATCTACGTTTATAGATTTTGAGGTTCCTTACTACTTTCTGCTTGGAGAGCCCTTAGATCACAGGCTATGGCATGGCTTCGCAGCATCTCTAAGCATTTACCCTATCCTTGTTACCTTTGGAGCTTTCATGGTGGAGCGCTGGTTTGAGCCAAAGTTGTGGTCTGTCTACAACTATATGAAGCTTAAGCCGAATCAGGTGCGATATTCACTGTTGACAATGTACCTCTGCAGCTTAGTCGGAGGCATTAGTCACGTCTTTTTCGACATGTTCACTCACGTAAATATGCCTTACGTGCTGTACCCATTGATGTACGGAAACCCCTTCTACCTTGGACAAATCTCAATAATAGTGGAAATAGACATCATTCTTTTAACGATCTACTCCTGTGTACTCTGGTTAAGAGAAAGAACGCCAAGTTGAATGATGCCACATACGAATGAAAAGCCATTTGAAGGCGAACTGGAATTTCCTATAACCGTGTACTCGAAAGAGTTATACGCCCTGCTTATTTTATCATTTTCTTTATGATTAACTGTTAAGGTGTTTTCATGGTTGTAATTCGAAGGATGGCCCTTAAGGATGCTGAGGCTTCAGCTAAAGTTTCAGTAGAAACGATGGAAGATTGTTGGAATCGTTACGAAAGAAACTACTATCCGCATAAGGCACTAGAATTTGACAAGTCAATGCACACTTCAGAAAAATACATTAAGGGAACTCAAGAACCACATCAATTTCTTTTTGTAGCTGAGGACATGGGCAGAATTGTTGGAGTTGCAGCAGGAGACCTATTACGAGGATATGAAAAAGAAGGAGGACTTGCTAGACTCTGTTGGATATGCGTTCATCCATCCCAGCAACGCAGGGGCATAGGTGAGGCTTTACTCAATCATGTGGTCGAATCTTGCAAGGAACAGAAATGCCACAAGATAACACTTTATACTCTTCCTGTTCTGCTTCCTGCATTGAAACTCTATCTTAAGGTTGGTTTTGTGCCAGAAGCATACTTGCGCAAAGAATGGTGGGGCATAGACTTCATAAAAATGAGCAAATGGCTATGAAGCTCGAGATTTAGCGCTCATCAGACGCTCATATTCCTTGACAAGGAAGGATTCGCGCATCTTAACCTTTTTTTCCTCAGGTAGAAATGAAGAATCTACAGCGTTAAGGCTTAGGTTGAACAGTTCTGGAATCGTGAAGTTCAGGTGCCGATGGAGTTGCAAATACTCATTATTCATGTCGGTGTTGAACATGGACGGGTCGTCAGTGCTCACAGTCACCACGAGTCCTTTTTCCATAAAAGTTCGTATGGGATGCCTCTTCATAGACGAAACAACCCGAGTCCTTAAGTTGCTGACAGGGCACATTTCAATAGTAATACCTCGCTTCTCAAGATAATTCATAAGCTTAGGGTCGCGACTTGCAGCAACTCCGTGACCTATACGCTCAACATTAAGGTATTTTATTGCTTCTAGTATACTTTCGGGTCCTGCAGCCTCTCCTGCATGGGCAACCAAGTGAAGCCCCATCTGCTTAGCCCTTCTGTAAACAGCTGCATAGGGTTTTGGAGGAAACCGTTCTTCGCTGCCTCCTATGTCGATGGAGACAATGTTGTCGTTCTTGCTCTCTATCAAGTCGAGGATTTCCATTCCAACCTTGGGTCCATAATTGCGAACTAAATCAATCCTAATGTTGCATTCGATGCCAAAATCACATCGCGCACGATAAACTCCTCTGTTGATTGCGTCAAGCATAAGGCTGTAGTCAAGACCCTTTAATGTGTGGTCTGGCGTAGAAAAGCTGGCTTCCACATAGCGCACATTACATCGCGCGTCATTCTCAAGCATCTCGTAGGTGATGCGTTCGAACTGATTCTCTTTTGTGATGCAATCGACCACTGTGCTGTAGATCTTGATAAAATGTGTGAAGCCGCTGTACCGAAAGAAACGATGGGCTTCTTTTAATGTCTTGTATGGCTTTTCTAATCCCCCTTCTTCAGCAAGCCAGAGCAGCGTCTTAGGCTTTGTGGAACCAACAATGTGAACATGTTGCTCCACCTTTGGCAGCGCCCTTATCAATGCATCCGTGTTCATTAGGATATGCACCCATGCAGAGTATCTGAAGTAAGCAACATCAATCCTATAAGAAATGTGATAAAGCATTCTAGCATAGTTAAAAACCCCAAGCTGTAATCAGTTGAAACAAGCATCGAACACAAGGTTGAATCTATATATAAGGGAGGGGGTAGTCAAGCAGAGCACACAAGCCCTCAGCATTATGCTTTATTGTCGATTCAAAAAGGCTATTTCAATAGAAAATGGCGAAATCTCCAGCAAATCCCTCTTTTTCAGTCACCGTGACCCGTGCCCACCCCTTTCTCTTATGACACGCAAAATAGAAAAATTTTTAGTCTTTATCTCCAACATTTGAAGAGGAGATAGTGCCCTTTGATGAGGTATATTCAAGCCGTGAAAGGAACTGGGGCAATGTTGAAAGGTCATCTGCCCTTCATCTGCCCTAACACAGACTATATCGAAAAAATGTTAGCTACCCAAGAAGCAATCGTCATCTTTGCAGAAGATAACGGAGTTCCTGTAGGGGCTACAGGCGGTTGGCTTGAGGGAACGCCGAGCGGATATGAAGAAGAAGACAATGCCTTAAGACAACATGATGCTTACTATGAAGCTCACCTTTGCTGGATTGCGGTGAAAAAAGAGTATAGAAAGAAAGGAATTGGCACAACATTGATTCAAAAAGTATGCAAGTGGGCATTGGAAAGAGGCAAAAAGAAAATCTGGACAGAGATTTCTACAAAAGCAAATCCTTTTGAAATTCCCACTGGTTTCTATAAGAAAATGGGTTTCAAACAAATATGCAAGTTCTTTAACGAAAAAGGAGAAGAATACATTACAATGGTCAAACAACTGGGAATCTAGCTAATTTCCTCAAAAAGGTTATTTCAGGCTGAAATGGCGATGTCTCCCGCAACTTTCCTTTTTTTGAACATAGAATACTAAACGTGCACTGGAATCTTAGCTACAGAGTGGTTATTAATGACTGCACACGTTGAAACATGTAAAGTGACTTCGAATGGATGTGGACGCAAAGACGGGGTGTCAGGTGCATAAGGAGGACATCAAGGTTGGTCTCAGGAAGCTTGGCTTGAAGAAAAGTGATTCTGTGGGCGTTCATAGCTCTCTAAGAAGTTTCGGTCATGTTAAGGGCGGGGCCGACGCTGTCATCGATGCCTTGCTGGAGACCGTTGGAAAAGAGGGAAACATCATGATGTCTACGCATTCTGCGAACCTAGGCAAAGATCAAAGGACGCCTGAACAGATCGCGATGGGCGTTTCTTGGCTGTTGAACATTCTGCCTTACGACCCTGAGAAAACGCAGGTCACTACTGGTATTATCCCTGAAACTTTCAGGAAAAGAAAGGGCGTAATACGAGGTTCTCATCCCAGCCATTCTGTAGCGGCTTCGGGTCCCAACGCGAAGGAATTGTCAGAGGGCTGGCACAGACTGCTTGAGATAGACGGCTACATACTCCTTATCGGCGTGAACTTAGACCGATGCACAGCTATGCACCTGGCTGAAAAGCTTGTACAGTTTCCTGAGCACATTTTGAAGAAGATCACTCCGCCTAAGTGGTTTGTCGAGAAATATCCTGAAGGTGAATGGGAATGGGATTTTGGTCCCTATCCAGACTTTGCCAAGTTAACTGAGCCGTGTGTCAAACGTGGAATAATGAAGAGTGTAAAGGTTGGAGAAGCCACTCTTAGGCTTGTTAGGTTGAGGAAGCTTATAGACTTGTATGTCGAGTATCTGAAGAAGGATCCCGATCTTTTCTACGGTAAATCCTGAAATCCAAGCAAGCATTGTTACCAACGATTTGGGCAGATATTGTATATATGGAGGGATTATTCTCTGAGGTCAAGCCTCTGCAAACTCGCTACAGTAGTTGTGATTCAAAAAGGTTATATGTAGCTAATGCTATTTTGGTGTATTTGCGGGTGCTATTGGGATGAAAGGTGACCGCCAAATTCGTAGCTAATTCTGCAAAACAGCTTACAATAGATTATCGCCCGCTTGAAATCGAAAAAGAAATCCGCAAGTTCTGGGAGAAAAATCGAATAAAAGAGAAATTAATGAAATTCAGAGAAAAAAATAACATAGGCACTTCAGGCTGGGTTGAAGGACCTCCAACACTAAACGGCATCCCACACATCGGCCATGCAAGAGGCCGCGTAATGAAGGACCTTCGCTACCGATGGAAAACAATGCAAGGCTACTACATGCCTTTTTGGGCTGGATGGGACTGCCAAGGCTTACCAGTAGAACTGGAGGTTGAGAAACTATTAGGCGTCAAGAACAAGCGGGAGCTTCTCGAAAGCGTGGGCGAAGAAAAATTCATTGAAGAATGTAAGAAAGCTATAATGAAATATCAGGAAGAATGGGTCGAAGCTGACAGAAAACTCGGAGTCTTCATAGACCAAAATAAGGCTTATTGGACCTATATGGACGAATACATTGAAAGAGAATGGCAATACCTAAAACGCGCTTGGGAACAGAACCTACTAGAAGAAGGATATTACGTTGTCGCCTACTGCCCAGGATGCCAAACAAGCCTGAGCAACGCAGAAGTCGGCTACGAAGACTCCTACAGAGAAGTTGAAGACCCATCCCTATACTTCAAATTCAAAGTAGCCAACAGCCAAGATGAATATTTTCTCGTCTGGACAACAATGCCCTTCACACTCATCACCGACACAATGTTAGCAGTTCACGCAGAAGCCGAATACGCCAAAGTCAAAGTCGGAAACGAAAAATGGATACTTGTGAAACAACGTGTCGAACCAGTCATGCAAGAATTAAGCATAGAGAACTACGAAATAGCAAAGACAGTTCTGGGCAAAAACCTTGAAGGCACCAAATACGACTATCCATTTAAGGACATAATTCCAAAACAGGCAGAATTGGACAACCATCCACTTGTCCACAAGATAATCTGCGAAGATTTCGTCGACATAAACACAGCTACAGGCGTTGTGCACCTGTCTCCGGGAAACGGAGAAGAGGATTTCTTTGCTGCTCAGAAAAGAGGTGTTCCAGTCTTCGCTCCTTTCGACGATGAGGTCAAATTCACAAGCGAAGCTGGAGCCTTTAAAGGCATGTTTGCAAGGGACACCGACAAAATGGTTATTGATGAATTACAAAAGAGAGGCTTACTCGTTGAAGCAAAAATGATAAAACATGAGTATCCAACATGCTGGCGATCACATCACAAATTAGTCTGGCTCGCAAGAAGAGAATATTACCTGAGAACAGACAGAATAAACGACAAGGTTGTCGAAGCCGCAGAAAAAGTACAATATTTCTTCGATGCTCCTAAGAACCGTTTCCTCTCGTTCCTGAAAGAAGGCAAAGCATGGTGCATATCACGCGAACGCGTATGGGGAGCACCACTGCCAATATGGGTCTGCGAAAAATGTGGAGCAAAAACTTTCATGGCCAGCAAACAAGAACTCCTTGAGAATGCCTTAGAAAAGCCCCAGGGAGATTTTGAACTTCACAAGCCTTGGATCGACCGCATCACATTGAAATGCAAGAAATGTGAGGGCATAATGCACAGAGAAAACTTCGTGCTTGATACTTGGCATAACAGCGGAGCATCCCCCTATGCTAGGTTTACAGACGAGGAATTCAAAAGCTATGTGCCAGTCGAATTCCTGACAGAGGCAATGGATCAAACCCGCGGCTGGGCGAATTCTCTACTATTGGAACATGTCATACTAACTGGAAAAGCCGATTCGCCCTACAAGGCTTTCTTGTTTCAAGGTTTGGTTCAGGATGAAAAAGGTAGAAAGATGAGTAAGAGCCTAGGAAACGTGATAGAAGCTAACAAACTCTTGGAAAAACACTCTGCAGACCTTTGCAGATTTTATCTACTGTGGAAATGCTCACCGGAGGATTTCATGAACTTCGACCTTCAAGAGCTGAGGCGTCGCCCATACCAAGCACTGTCTACGCTATATCATTTAAACAGGTTCTTTGCACAAAATGCCGAATACGACAACTTTAACCCAAATGAACACACACTCGAATGGGCAAAACAAGAAAAACAGCTTAAACCTCCTGACCTCTGGCTACTTTCAAAACTTCAAGGAGCAATAGAGAAATATACGGCTAAGCTGGAAACATGCGAATTCAACTTTGCCGTCGCAGTCTTAGAGGATTTTGTTATAGATGTCGTGAGCAGACTTTATGTCCCCATGGTTCGAAAAGAGCTATGGACAGATGATCCTGAAACCCTTAAAAGAAGACTAGCCATTTACGCAACGTTATGGCATGTCCTCAAAACTGTCACGATCCTGTTCAACCCAGTTACACCATACCTAAGCGAGGCACTATATCAGAAAGTCTTCAGAAAGCTCAATCCAACACTGCAAGAATCAGTGAACTTCGAAGAATGGCCGAAACCAGAAGAGAAAGCAAAAAACAAGACCTTAGAAGAAGACTTTCAGAAATTGTTCAAGTGCGTCTCGCTGGTCTTTTCAGCGAGGCAATCAGCCAAGCTAAAGAGGAGATGGCCCCTCAGCAGAATAGTTATCGTTGCCCCCGAAAAAGTCCGCTCAGACCTAAAGAAGGTTGAAGAGCTGTTGCTCGAGCTGGCAAATGTCAAAACTGTAGAATACAGCCGAGAACCTCCTGACTATACTTCTTCAGAAGGATGGGTTACCGCTTCCGAGGATGACATTCAAGTCTTTTTGAACGTCCACAGGGACGAACGGTTACTTGGTGAAGGCTTAATGCGTGACCTAGCCCGTAGAGTGCAATCTCTGAGAAAGGAAATGGGTTATGAGCCAACTGATATTTTGAACTCTGTTCATATAGCCGAACTTGATGACGAAAGTATCGCGCTGTTAAAGCCCTACCTGAAAGAGATGGAAGAACTTGTCAGAACTAAAGGAGTCCATCTCAGCAGCAGCTGTGAAGAAGTCGAAGCAGAATGGCATGAATACCAAATGGACGACAAAAAAATATACATCGCAATTTCTTAGGCACATCCATGCCCAAAGGCGGCTAAAATGAGCAGCCATCAACACGGGATATTACGGTTTCGAAGTACTCTTTTATAAGAGGGGACTAACAGAAATAGTTGAAGGAACGAGAGAAAGGAGAGGCAAGATGCGAAGATTCGTAATTAGAGTCCTATATACACTTCTCCTAATAATGTTCATTACCTCCACTCCAATAATCGTAGTGAATCCTTCCAATGGAAACGGCGAAACTGAATCGGCTATCTCTCTTTTACAGCAGTTTTGTGGCAATGTCTCCGCTTTGCCAGATGAAGCTTTTGAAGACGCTAGGTTGGCAGAGGTAAAAAAGAATGAGCTATGCAACAAGGTAGAGGCTGTGATTCATCAGGTCGGAGCAGGCGCTTATGAAGGCGCTCTGAATAAATTGATAAATGATGTTAAAAAAGCCATTACGAGTTGTATTGCCGACGAATGGGAAGCTTATCTTCTAAGCCTGATTGATCACATCATTGACATTATCAAAGGAACATGCTGTGTAGATGTGACACCGCCTACAATTCATACGATTTATCAGTATCCGAAGGAGCCCGAGTACGAGGATAGCGTTCTTGTGTTAGCTCATGTAACTGACTGTCAAAGCGGAGTTGCCAATGTAACCCTGAGCTATTGGGTCAATTCGGGAGAAAAGATCAACATTACCATGAGCAAAACTGACGGATTGTTTACCGGTGAAATCCCTGCTCAACCATACAACAGTACTGTTAGCTATTTGATTTGTGCTTACGATAAGGCAGGAAATGTTGCCATTTCTAGTGAATACTCTTATGTTGTGGGTGACTATCATCCGCCATTCATATCTTACATTGAGCGCGTTCCTGCTTCACCAAACTATAACGAGACTGTTCTGGTTCTTGCTAACGCAACTGAACCGCCATTTGCAAGCGGTGTCAAAGAGATTATCCTAACCTATAATAACGGAACGGCTTGGACGAATGTTACAATGAGCTCAACCGACACATTGTACAGCGCGGAAATCCCACAACTTCCTTACGGTACAATTGTTCAATACAGGGTTTACGCTGTGGACTATGCTGGAAACTGGGCAGCCATGGACATTTACTCTTATTCAGTAGGTGACCGTTTCTTGCCAGTTGCGAGGATTATCGATCCAGTTGAAGGAAGCTACTTATCCATGAACGTTACTGTAGAAACCTATGTATTTGATGATAATTTCTACAAGGCAGAACTTACAGCCAATGGAACCCTTCTGGATTCTTGGGCTGAGACTGGACCACATCATTACTTATGGGATATATCAGCAAACGATGGCGTCTATATCTTGAAGCTTGAAGCACATGACATAGCGGGAAACATTGCCGAACACATTATCTCTGTCGTCGTAGACAACACTCCACCCATGGCAATTATTCAATTGCCGCTAAATGGAAGTTATGTTAAGGGCATAGTTTCAGTGCAGGTGAGCGCTGAAGATGCTAACTTCAAAGAAATGGTGCTGAAGCTTGGCGATTTCGTTCAAGTTTGGGAGATAGGCGGCGACCAAACTTACTTGTGGAACACATCCGACTTTAATGATGGCTCATACGTCATCGACTTGACAGCATATGATAAGGCGGGAAATGAGGCTGAAGACAGCGTATTCGTGATCGTAGATAATGCAGCACCATTTATAGATAACATCACTTGGACTCCGGCCCAGCCAATTGTCAATGAAACAGTCGACGTTTCAGCGCAAGTGTTTGAGGTGGGAAGCGGAATTGCAAATGTGACGTTATGGTTCAAAATTGATCAAGGCGAATATGAAAGCTTGAACATGACACTGCAAGGCGACCGTTGGACATGCACAATTCTAGGTCAGAATGCAAACGTGACCGTGAGATTCTATGTGGAATGTTATGACAATGCAGGAAATCGCGCAGCAACTTTGGAGAGGTCATATACTGTTGAAGCCGCTGCTCCTGGTTTTCCATTGTACTGGCTTCTGGCGATAATTGCCTTTATCGTTGCTGCTTTAGCGATAAGCGTGTATTTTCTGAGAAAAAGGGGCGGGTCAAGTTCGGTTTAAACTTGTCAATCTGATGTCAATTCAAGAAATTCTTCGAACCTAACCCAAAACAATCTAATCTACTCGCCCTTGCCTTTCAGTTTTGACAGATACCGAGCCATATTAGAGAAGGTTAGCGGTCGATATTGATCCTTGTCATCTAGACTAATCAGAAAACTTTCAACGTGAGCTATATCCAAGAAAGGTAGCTGCTTTGTCATTCTGATAAGCTCCATGAAGGATCCATAATCTTCATGGAATGAAATAACAACTCCATCATATCCGAAACCCATTCCAGCCATGATGAGTATGGTTGGGGTAGGTGTTTTCTTTTCTATCTCTTGCCCAGCCGTCATTACTTTTTCTATTATTCCTGAAGTAAGCTCTTTTGTGGATCGGACAAAAGTAATAGCCATTATTTCGTATCCAAGCTTGCGGAAATTCGGTATGATTGTGTATTCTTTAATGTATCCTTCCTTCTCTAGTTTGAGGCGTGTTCTGGTGACTGTAGGCTGTGAAGTTCCAACAGCTTTTGCCAAATCCCGATCGCTTCTGCGAGTATTCCTCATAAGCTCCGTGACAAGCCTCAACTCAACCTCTTTCATACTCTATTACCCCCTCTTCCATCTGTTATGGGTTTTTTTGATTCTTTCAAGGCTTCGCCAAGAACCAAGATAGTTAGGCCAAGCATTGCGCCGATCAAGGCCCCCAGAATTGAAAGTCCTCCTGGACTAGGTGGATGCTCAAGAATTGCCCCAACCAAATATCCGATCAAGGCTACAAGAACTATTCCGATGAGCGCAAGTTCAACCTTCACATGGCATCCCATATTATTTATTCGGCTTCAATTCTTAGACTTTTTCTGTTAAAAACAGGCACTCATATCTATGAAACACGTACTGCTTAAGACAGACGCAAAGGTTCTTTCTAAAAACAGATATTCAGTGACTCATGATATTACATGGTCTGCTCTCAAGAACAAAAGGGAGGTGAAATAGTGACTATATGTCCAGAATGTAATGGAACTATGAAGAGAAATAAACATGGCATATACGTGTGCGAAAGTTGTGGGGGAGCTTACGTCCCAAATAAAAAGCATTCAGGACCAGAAAGCATTTTTGGGATAACATAGCTCTCTTGTCCATCAAATTAACTAAGAACACAGAAAAGCGCACGCTCGAAAAAAGACGAACTAGCTACATGAAATGCGGCGGAGCGAAGAAACGACGGGTGTTAATGAAGCAAAGGGATTGTTTGGTTATTGTAGTACAGGTCATAAGTTGGCTTATATCCTCTCAAAATCATCCGAGTAATTTAGCCAAAACCAGTTGAGTAACTTCACGCAAAAAACAGGCCAAAATCACGCTAGGAATTACAGTAAAGCCTTCACTTTTAGCTGAAGCACGGAAAAGAAACCTAGACATTTCTCGAATAACTGAACAAGCTCTCCTAAGCATTCTCGAGTATGTTCAACCATAAAACACAAACGAAAGCTCTAAATCTCTTAATGCATGTTCTCTTCCGAGAGAAAATGCTTGGGCCGGTAGTTCAGCTTGGTATGAACGCCTGATTCGCAATCAGGAGGTCGCGGGTTCAAATCCCGCCCGGTCCATAAAGCGTTCAACTAGTAAAAACTTTTAACTTATAGAGGCAGAGTCTATTGACAAGGTGAACCAAGTGTTATTTGTGACTTTACTTTCTCCCCGGGGGAAAGGGACTGATGCTGTGAAATATCTTAAGGCACTAAAGGAAAAAGAGAACATAAGAATTCGAGATGTGTTCTTCACTTTCGGTCGCTATGATGGAATAATAGTCTTTGAGGCTCCTAACGAAAAGGCAGCTATGAAATTCGTTATGGAAACAGGCTTCTCGACACAATACATCGTTGAGACTCTAGTAGCTATTCCAGCAACAGAACTTTAACCAACAAGCAATTAAGTGGAGTCTGTGGCGGGCACGCTGGGAACTGAACCTGCCCAACTGCAAATCTCCGTAACGCTAACCATGCACAAAAAAAGCGGATTAACGCCAAGCGTAAACAACACTATTATCCATTGTAAAGCGTATCTCAAAATCATAGTTACGCAATATTTTCAAAACTTTCGGATACGTTCTGTTGACACTGAATTTGCAATGTGTTTCAACAATGAGTTTGCGTATTTTTTTAAGACAGTGCTCTCCGCCTTGTAATACTTGGGCTTCAGCACCCTGCACATCTATTTTCGCAAAATCTATTCTTTCACTACCGAGCACATTATCAAGCGTGTCCGCTTGAACATCTATAGTTCTCTCCCTTTCAGGCGAAGCGATAATGGAATGTCCTGTTGGGGTATTATGCATATGAAATTTGAGTGTTGTCCGCTCATTCCACAACGCTTTTTGGATTATTTCCAGATTGTCATATCCAGCAAGATTCAACTTAAGGTAATTAACATTCAGAGGGTCGGGTTCAACTGCAATTACCTTGCCGAAAGTGCCGACCTTAAGCAGCATTGGCAATGTTGTGTCGCCAATGCAGGCGCCAATATCAACGGCTGTATCGCCTCTTTCGATTTTGAAGAATCTCTCAAATGTGTGTTTAAATGTAGTCATGCCAAAGCCTAAAAATTTCGGTGTTGGACTCAGCAGTTCCAAGCCGTCTTTTTGAATGAGCCATCCGTTCGAAGCCTTCCGTATCTTTACTTTCTCTTTTGCCTTTACCAGATAATAGGCATTTGCCAATTTCGGAAAGAGCATGTTAGGACATTTTTGAATTAGCTCTTCTTTCATTTCCATTTCTTTTCCAAAGATCCAATGCACTCCGCACCGAACTAACCGCCAAAATACTTTTGCCAACGTTCCTTGCAGACTGGTCTGTGTAGACTTCCATATGGTTCATGGGTGATGCGTCCGCATTTCTGGCAAGTATAGCCCATAGGAGGACCATCACTCTGGCGAGTCGTTTAGGCTCAATCTATAATGTCGTATTGCCCTTCGGATAAACCTTTCCGCCCCCATTTAGCCTAATTCATTTCTTAAGTGACGGTTCAACCCGGCATGAATACTGTTTAAAGCCTTCTCGAATGCCCATATGTTTCTGCAAAGTGGTGGCGGGCCCGCCGGGAATTGAACCCGGGACCTACGGGTTAAGAGCCTCAACCTAACCCCGCGCAGCGGTTAGTCCGCCGCTCTAACCTTACTGAGCTACGGGCCCATGAAAGGTTTTCCTTGTTAAGCAATATGTCTCACTTTAATAAATCTAGCTTTGTACTCTTTCTAGACCTGCAAGAAATAACCCTAGAACACTAATCGCTACTGCAGTCCATTGTGGTTAAAGCTAACAATTTAAATTCCAATTCTAAATCTTAGCTGTGAGGTTAAAACTGTGGGCGAGATTGTTTTTGTCGGTCTTGGCTTACATGATGAGATAGGGATAAGCTTACGCGGTATAGAAGAGGCTAATATGGCAGAAAACGTTTTCATGGAGCTTTATACAAGTTTTATGCCCGATTTTTCGGTGGAAAACTTCGAGAACATAATAGGCAGGAAGCTTAATATTGTTTCAAGGAAAGAGCTTGAAGAACAGCATGGTGAAACCGTTATAAAAGCAGCCAGAAGCAGCAAGGTTGTTCTACTTGTTCCAGGTGACCCCCTTATAGCCACTACCCACATTGCCTTAAGAATAGAGGCAGAAAAGCATGGAATAAAGACACGTATAGTTCATGGAGCTTCCATACTTTCTGCTGTCATTGGATTGTCAGGCTTGCACAATTACAAGTTTGGGAAAAGCGTGACAATACCCTTCCCAGAAAACTTCTCTGAAACTCCATACGAAGTTATCGCCCAAAATAAAAGAGTCGGACTTCACACTCTTTGTCTATTAGACATTAACGCAGAGAAGAAACGCTATCTTACTATTCATGAAAGCCTGAACATGCTCTTAAAGATTGAGGAGAAAAGAAGGAAGAAAGTAGTGACAAGGGATACACTAGCCGTCGGCATAGCAAGGGCTGGAAGCGAAAACCCAACAGTGAAAGCTAGCTTCGTAACAAAGCAACTAAGCTTTGATTTTGGAGAACCGCCGCATAGCATAGTCTTCCCTGGAAAGCTTCATTTTATGGAAGCCGAAGCCCTCATGGTCTTGGCTGGTGCTCCTCAGGGAATTAGGAAGATGATTGAATGAGCCTGGAAAAACTTGTTTTAAAGTACATAGCGTCTGCGGAGTATGTTTTCAGGAAAATCGAGATAGGTGAAACCAATAGGAGCCTTAATGTAAATAGTGTCAAGAAGATACTGGAACTGGCCAAAGCCTATTTACGGGATGCTAAATATTATACGACTAAAAAGAAAAATGACGTAAGTCTGGCTTCTGTCGCCTATTGCGAAGGCCTACTAGATGCATTAAGACTGATAGGAGCTGTGAAATTCGAATGGCCTGCAAAAAAGGAAGAGAAAATAGAAAAGTAGTTTTAGCTTCAGGCGTGTTTGACTTGCTGCATCTCGGGCATGTAAAGTTTCTAGAAGAGGCAAAGAAAGCTGGTGGACCCGATGCAAAGTTAATAGTCATTGTAGCCCGAGACAGCACTGTGCAGAAAAAGAAAGGCATAAAGCCTGTCATTCCTGAAAATCGACGGAGAGCCCTAGTAGAGTCTTTGAAAGTCGTTGACGAAGCCCTTTTGGGCTACGAAGACTTTAACATGGAAAGAGTCATCGAAAAAATCAAGCCTGACATCATTGCTGTTGGTCACGACAGCCATTTGACAGGCATGGAGCAAGCTGTCAGAAATCTTGTAAAGGAGAAACATCTGAAAATAAAGATTGCGAAGATTGGCAAGTTCGGCGAGGACGAGCTGGATAGTTCTTCAAAAATCAAACAGAAAATCATTGAGCACTTCAAAAGATGAAGACAATGTTCAAGAGTTCCAAAAGGTTCATGCCCACTTACCTAATAATCGGTTTGAACATAGCCGTTTACGCTTATACTGCAATGATTGGCGGAGACTTTATACAAATAAACTATGGGGTTATTCTGTATTACGGTCAAGTGAACTTTTTTGTCATGAACGGGTGGTATTGGCAGCTATTCACAGCCATGTTCGTTCATGTGAACATAATACACCTCGTCGGAAACATGTTCTTTCTACTTATTTTTGGACTTCGAGCGGAAGAAATGTTTGACATCAAGGAATACATTTTAATCTACTTCTTAAGCGGTTTGGCTGGAAACTTGTTGACACTTGTTTTTGGACCTTTTGCACCGCCTTCTGCAGGAGCTTCTGGCGCTATCTTCGGAGTGTTTGGAGCTTGTACAATCTATTTCAGACGGGCGATTGGCCAATCTGTGATGAGCGCTTTGTTATATTCTCTTTTTCTGTTGATGATTAGCGCAGGTCCAAGTGTCAATAATCTAGCTCATCTAGGCGGTTTGATTGTTGGATTATTGGTTGGTTACGGGCTTGCAGTAACCCGCAAAAAAGTTGTTAAATACGAATATAGGTATTCATTTACAATGCGAGGCTAAAATTATGGAAGTGTCAAAACTTCCACTTTCACCTTGTGTCCATCCTTGAGTTTGAGATGTTTTCGCAGGAAGACAGGAGCTATAATCTCGATCACCGAAGTATCATAGTGGCTCCTTAAAGCCAAGATTAGAGCACCCTTCACCTTGTTCTCTATCATTACAGAATAACACTTCACAGGCCCAAAGGTGCGGTTCTCATTCCGAAAACCTTCAATCTCAATTGCTGGATAGGCTTCAAGTTCTGAACGAGCTTTAACATCATAGTCGGTCGTAAGTCTAATGTTAAGCGTCCCAGGATAAGGGTCAAACCCTAGTCTTTCAATAAACTGCTTTCTGTACCTCTCTTTTGATATATAATACGCTCCTTCACCTAAACCTGTGAAGACAGTACCTTCTAAGGTTATTGAGGGGGGATAGGCCGCTTCGATCAAAAGGCTCATGGTTGAATAGAGCTTTTTGAGCTCTCTGATGCCAGAGTCCGTGATTTTTATGAGACAGCCTTCGGGCGTTATGCTTCGTTTTATCCAGCCCTTATTATCCAGTTCGATTAGGTAGCGTGAGGCTGTTTGCTGAGATGTCCCAAGCTTTCCAGCTAAATACTCCGTTGAGATCTTTGCTGTTCTTTTGTGTGCCCCCATCTCAGCCAGTTTCAGAAGAACGAAAAAATGGCGGAACACCGATTTTCCAGTCATTTGAAAGCCTCAATGCTACAGCTAATTTTGAAAGAGGCCATTTGTATTTAAACGGTTCTGAAATTCTTCCAAAAATCTAGGCCACGTAGCATGTTGTGTTTGCTATCACAAGAATGTTGCGTAAGTCGTAGACATGTGCGGAAACTTTCACTTGTTCTGAAGAAGTTGTCACGTTGAACGAGATTAGGTAGGTGCCGTTGCCTAGATCCAGTATGTTAAGGTTGCTTGAAGCGTCCACTTGTGTCCAATTTCCAAAGTTTTCATAGAAAAGAGTCATGCTTTTGGCCAAAGCTGGTTCATCTTCGTTGTAGATCTTGCAGGTAATATTCACATTTTTAGTTTCACCTTCAAGTGGGACATATGAGCCGTTGATGCTAACAGTCGTAGTTACGTTAATGGAGTAGTCTGCTGTCACTGTTTCTGCGAACCCATAAAAGTTCAAAGTGAAGTTTGCATAAGCACTTGAGAATCCTACATCATTTGTGCCCCATGAAATCCAAGTGCCCAATTCATACGTTGAATCATTGAGAGCAGTGAAGTCCACATAGCAAGTTCCGAGACAATTCAGACTTCTAATGACTTCAGAAAGCTTATCCAGATTTGTTGTTAGCGCTGTTCTTTCTCCCCCGCTTGAAATGTTTGCAAGAGCACCCGTCATGGTATTTCTTGTGGCTTGTTTCAGCGCGAGCACGTAATCGCTAATTGATTGAGCGTCTGTATTGCCTGCCTCCTTACTGAGTTCGTAAACGTATATTGTCGTGGAGGAAATTAGCACGGCTATGGCTAGAGCTGCAACTATTAGTAGCTGTCCAGAACTGTTTTTCCTAAACTCGCCTGTGCTTTCCTTCATCCCGCCACCGCCAAATACAAATGCACTTTGTAACAGCGAAAAACAGGGCTTTGACTTGCACAAACGTACTCTACAAAGACTATCTCTCGGCTGTTGAAGGCCCCATTTGAGATAATGGCTGTGTTGAGTTGTTGCATTTGCTCATCGTAAACTGTTAGGTTGAAGGTGATGCCTGTTGGCAAAACTAGGTTAACAATATTTTGAAGGGCAGTCCAATTTTTGTCATCTATATGTTTAGCGAGAGTTCCCTCAGAATCCAGCTTCAAAAGCGCTTGAAGCCCAACAGAGGTCAAATCATCGGTTTTGGTCGTGTTTCGCCGTACTGAAAGATTTGCAGAAACCGCGAACGACCCAAAAACAATTAGCACAGCAAAAAATGCTTCAATTATTCTAATTTGTCCATTGCTGTTCATTCTCTTGGACCTCCAAGCCATACTGTGCATTCATAAGTGGCAAAGCTCATCGTCGTAACATAGGTATAGGCAAAAACGTTTGAGAGTGTATTTGAACCTGCAAAGTTCGCTCCGATTTCCAGGGGTATCATTGGATACGCAACCCACTCAGCGAAGAAGCTAGTGGAATTCCAACCTATCACAACGACTAATGTTGGACTAGGGTCTAGGAAATGTGGAATAGAGTATGTGGCGGATTGATTGTCGCTTGTAGTTTGTGCTAGAGTTGAATTATAGTCAAAGCCTAAAGCGTAAGCATCTGACAAAACTATTCCGGGGCTGATAAAGGACACTGTCAGCGAATGATTCAAGGGGCTAAGTCTTAGAAAAGTGCCCTTAGGTTTGGGTTCTGACGAATTATGCGCAAAGGTATAAGCATTAAAAGATACTATTTTGGAGCTGTAAACAGACCTTGCCAGAACTATGAATAGGGCTGGCCCAACTACGTTGTTTGGAATTGTTGTGTTCAAGTAGGTCTTGGCGCCAGAAGCATAGGCACAATAAGATTCTAGATAGTTTTCTGCAACTACATAGTATTTTAGCTCTGCTTGAACCGAAGCCCCGTGCTTTTCAGTTGAAATTTCGAATTGGTATATTGTCTGATTGGCTTCTTCGAAAGTCGCAGTTAGGTTTAGAATGATTTCAAAAATCGGTTTTATCTCTATTCTAAGGGATACGTCCGGCATTTTAAGGGATGTAAAGATTTGAGCGTAACTTAAGGCATAACTGCTTTCATTGTTCAGCCTAGAAACTTTGTCTATGTCTAGCTCGTAAGGACCATTTGTGCCAGCTTTAGCTAAGCCGAAGTTTTCTGGAATTGTTTGACCATTTTGGCCCCAGTTTGACGGCGTCCCGCTACTTAGAAGAAGGTATTTTGAGATTTCTCTGTACCTTTCTGAAACATTTTCGTCAATTGCTCCTGTTGCATAAGGATATAGAAGCTTCGAAACACCAGCCATGGCTGCAAGCACCAACATAACCATCAAAGAGCACGCAAAGAACGTGTCAACAGATATTGCAGGCATATTTGCTTAACCTTCCCCTACTCATATTTTGGCTAAGAAACGACGACGCCGTACATGCCACCCAGAAAGTTCTGCGAGAGCAGAAGCGAAACATAGGCTGTAAGCACAAGCATCGTGGAATATTTGAAGCCAGCAGCAAATGTTCCCTCGTTAACCTTGCCCACAAAAAAGCCTGAAAGCCAGCACTGCAAAATTATGCCTGTGGAGAAAAGGTTCATTTGAAGTTGCATTACTCCAAATGGCATGGTAACTGCCCCTGGAAGCGATATCTGCGTCAATGCATAGACTGTCATGGCAACCATTGTCGTCGTTAAGGCTATGAGAACACTCCATATGAAAGCCAAAATCACGTAAGGTCTCAAAAGCGATTTCTTGTTTACATCCACATCTTTTTGTTTTTCGCTATAGTCTGTCAATATTTCAAGGGCTGGAGCTGAACCTCCACCGATTTTGATTGTTTCAACAAGTATCAAAAAGTTGACAAGCACAGGCCATGTTTGAATTTTCTGTTTGATATTCACGAATATTTTCCTTAATGAGACTCCCCATTCCATTTGACTTCTAACGAGATTCAATGTTTCTGCAAATCTTCCATAACCTATGCGTTTTGTGGCATGGATTATGCTTTTCTCCGGCGAAAGTCCGATTTTTCTAGCCTCAGTTACGTCTCTAAGAAAGCTTGGCATGGAGCTCTCTGCGTCATAGTTAGTTCTAGCTATTTTCATGTATACCACTGCTGGCGGAACTGAAACCGCTAGAAGACAAACAGTAACTACGAGCGGGAACATTTTCGGACTTGTCAAGTACTCGAGTTGCGGCAAGAAGTATAGAGCTGCTATGAAGCCTGAAACAACTATCAATGGCAACGTAGCTGCATGGTACGGCCGGTTAACCCCTATTAGATTGCTTTTTCTCTCTGCATGCGCAATAGCCATGAAAATCACCGAAATCAATGGGGTCACAAAGAATATGAGAATACAAACGACTGTGGGAGATATACCCGGTGTTCCGCTTACCATCATTGGCTCAAAGATTGATGTCGTCGCGAATATTATGAAAAGTATGTATGAGCAAAGGGTTACAATTAGCATTACAGCGTAGGCTTCCACAAGGGTGCCAAGTCGTTCAATTGACCGAATTGCAGAAGCACTTTCAACCTCAAACACTGAGCGTAGCTTGCTTTTAAGGTAGTTTACAATATTTATGCCACTTCTGACAGAGGAAACATATCCCAGAAGAAACTCACGATAACTCTTCGACTTCGTTTTCTCAGCGCGTTTATGCATGACGGTAAGAGGGTCGTAACCCAAAACCTCCACTTGCCTAACAATTTCTCGTGCCTCCTTTTGAAAAGTCGGAAGCAGGTCTATGTTGCGCAGTTTTTTCCAGCTTTCGTAAATTGTTACTCCACTAGCGGCTAGTAGCGCGAAGAGGAGTGCTGCAAATGGTAGTTCTCGGTTGATTTCGCTTGCACCTTCCTTAGAGTAAAGGTTCAGCAGCCAACCCAATATTCTCGGTCTTTTGAAATGCATCTGCAAGATTTTCACCACTTCGGTTTTTCCAAAAACTCTCTTTGGAAGAGCTGGGGATTGTGGTAGTACTTGCTCAGAACTTTGTTCACGTTTCTGTAATCGCGGATGTTGTGCTCAACCATGTGTACGAGCACTCGCTTACGGTATTCCAACTCGTCTACGAGTTTCTCAATTGGAATGTCAAGGCTTATTGCCATTTTCCTCAAAAGATAGCTTTCGGACAGGTCTTCTCGGAAAATATCTGAAGAAGCGTTCCAATTAAAAACTTCTTGGAAGGTATTCGAATCTTTTATCTCGGAAATACTTATGAATTTTCTACTCGAAAGCCTTTTTCCAGATTCCACGAAAACGGGTGTTCTGGCGTGTTTTACGTTTATTACACAGTTCATTAGCGGAATTATCGATGACGGAATGTTCATGGGCGGTTGTGTAAGTCTTTTGATGGCTGTGTCAACATCTTCAGCATGCAATGTACATAAGCCACCATGGCCCGTTGCGAGTGCTTGAAAGAGTACATATGCCTCTTCACCGCGAACTTCGCCCACGATTACTAGATCTGGGCGGTGCCTTACGGCGGATTTAATCAGGTCATAGAGGGTGATCTCGCCTTCGCTTTCGACTCCAAAGCCTGAGCGGGCAATGGAAGATGTCCAGTTTTCATGAGGCAGGTTTATTTCGGCTACTTCTTCAACTGAGATTATCTTATAGTTTGGTCGAGTGAGACATGCAATTGCATTGAGAGCTGTTGTCTTTCCGGCTCCTGTGGCTCCAATAATCATAAGTGACATTTTGTTTTCCATCAGAAGCCAAAGGTAAGCAGCTATACTCTCGTTTATGGTCTCGTTTTCAATCAAGTCTATTATCGTGAATGGATCCTTGCGGAATTTTCTTATGGTGAAAGATGTTCCAGAAGGGGTTGTCTCCTTCCCAAAGGAGACTGCTAAACGATGCTTCTCAGGGAGGGTAACGTCAACTATTGGGAATGCAATGCTCACATGCTTTCCAGCCTTGTGAACAACACGCATTATAAAGTCGTCTAGTTCTTGCTCGTCTCGGAAAGCAATGTTGGTTTTTATGTTCTCGTATTTTCTATGCCACAGAAAGATTGGTTTATTCACTCCGCCGCAGCCAATGTCCTCAACAAGATCGTCATACATCAAAGGGTCGATTTTTCCGTAGCCAACGATGTCTCTCTCCAAGCAGTAAAGGATTTTGCGCATTCCAACAGGCGATATTCCAACAAACATTTTCTCGTGACTAGAAAGTATCAGCGGCATTTGTCTCCTGAAGGATTCAGCAAGAGTTTCTTCGCCTTCTGGAGCTTGCAGCTCATATTCAAGAATGTTCCTTAACCTATAGTAGCCATCCCGCTCATTCCTAGCTAACGGAAGTTCATCCAAAACGTAAAGATACTCCAGAGTCTCCTCGTTTTGGACAATGGCGGCATAAGAGAAGGGTGGTTTAAGTGGATAATATTCGACTTCTACATAGCCTTCCGGGACCCTCCATTTCTTGACATCCAAAACCTCGACTAGTTCTTCCTCTTCCTTCATCATTTCCTGCAAAGACGATTCGGCTTTAGCCTTGTGTAACTTGAAACCGAACTTCACCCTAGTCACCTTCAGTTGAGCTTTTAAGCTGGATGTGTGGAACCCCAGCACTAACATAACATTCTAAGCACACTGCTCCATAACCTCCAATATAGGAACCTGTTGCCACTGCTTCATTTGGAAGATATACACGCATTTCCGTTCCTTCCACAAGCATGTTACCCAAACCGCCCTCAACCCATGCCTTTGTAGAGTCGTTGCGAAGGAGAAGCCAGTATTGCTTATTGCCTAAAGATATTGGCATGGGAAGGAAAGCTTCAGCTGTGACGTCCGTAGAGAAGGTAAGTGCTAGCAATTCTGTGATTTTGGACGCCACATAGTCCATCAAATTTTTCAAATGTCTTGTTTCTGAAAAAAGGCGTAACGTGTCCGCGTAAGCCATAAAAGAGAACACGAGAAGACTGCAGACAGCCACCATAGCAACGAGCGTATACAGGTAACTAGGCGTTATGGACGGCAATGTTATACCTCCACCTTCTGAATTTTGACATTGCAGAGAACTATCTCCACATTTACAAAAGCACCTTGGGCATCGCTCAAAATCGGAAGCCAAACAGTGCTTAGAGTTCCGTCAAAAACTGCTCTCAATGCAAGAGAGGAAACTGACTGATTAAACTCGTATTGGCTTGTGCTCGTTGTCACACTTATTGACGTTACTTCCAGGCGAAACTTTTCTCTCAACATCGTGTTCTTCGAAGAATTAAGGTTTATTATGTGTACTCGAATGACGTTTAAAGGTTTGCCATTGGTCGTACCAATTGGTGCAGCAGTTGCAGAAGGCCGATAACAAAGTGTTAGTTCCTTAGCATCAGTGCCTGTAGCAAAATAAAGCTGCGTCATAGTAAAAGCGTTCTGATTTATTATCGCTCTATCGTCGCCCCTAATGAATAAGCCATCATCGTTAGATTCAGAAGGCTCGAGTTCATAGAAGATTTTGCCAACTGAACTGTTGAACACAATGTCATGAAACGATTGTTCATCAGTGAAGTTGATCAGTAGGCTTTTGGCCGTGGGTTCTGTTTGGAAAATACCTCCACAATCATCCATGTAGACAACTTCTGATGCTCCAAAACTCCATGCAACAGAGTGCACTGCATCGTCCAAAAACAACATGTTTTGCCTAGCTACTGAAGCCTTTAGCAATGCTCCCTTGGCGCTTATCTTCACTACCGCGAAGCTATATGTAACGGAAATTATTGCAATAAGCGAAACGAATAGTATTAAGTATGTTACTGGTATAGCCAAAGCTTGTTTCGAATGCAATAGTTTTCCTAACCGCTTTCTGAGGCATTGATGATGCAATGTTTTTAACAGTCTCCTCTCTTGCATGTCTAATCATAGCTTTTCGATTCTGAAGTAAGATAAGATGGTGTGCGTAGAACAAAACTACACATAAGTACGCAGAATCAATAGCCTGAAACTCGATGCTAATTCCACATTCATAGCTGTCTAAATTGATTGAATTGGAACACAAAAATAAGGAAAAAAGAAAAAAAGGAGCTTACGCTGCTATTGAGCAGCCTCTACATTTGTTTCTTTGTAGTATTGTGCGTTTGAGGTGAATATTGTTATGCCAACAGTTATGCCAACGTCGTTCAAAGCAATACTATCAGGATTCTTGATGTAGACAACCATCGTATAGCCTGATATCAAAGTTAGGTCGTCAGCGGCTTGCGTGAAACCACCGTCGCCATAGTCGAAAGTTGAGCTCATATTGAATGATGGTCCAGTCAATGGAATTGTTGTGACGTTCAAGTCGGCCGAAATTGCTTGAGTGTTGGTCCTCCAGTAGTAGATGTTTGTCCATGGGCATTCTTGTCCTCTGACGGTAATTTTGTCTAAGACGACGTCTTTTCCGCCCGTGTTGATGATCACTATCCCAGCTTCAGCCCAACTACCAGTCGTGTTATACCAGGCGTGTTGCTTCGTCAGAAACAGCGACTCTTCTTGCACTCTTGTCGTAGTTACATTTATTGCGTAGAATGTGACGACTGTCGCCAGCAATACTGAAACAACCAGAATGATCAGCGTTGTAACCACGGTGCTGAGGGCTTTCCTACTCTTCAGAAGTTTCATTCTACTTCATCCCTCCGCTACTGGGCGGCTTGGACGTTTGTTTCTTTGTAGTATTGTGCGTTTGAGGTGAACACTGTTATGCCAACAGTTATGCCAACGTCGTTCAAAGCAATACTATCAGGGTCAGCGATGTAAACAACCATGGTGTAACCAGACTTCAAAGTTAGGTCATCGGTTGACTGATTAAATGTTCTAGGTATACTTTGTACAGTGATTGAGGCAGTAGACATAGTGGTTGTGTTTAATCTGTAAGGAGTCACGCTCAAATCGCTTGAAATCGTCTCTGTATTTGTCCTCCAATAGTACACGCTTGTCCATGGACACTCCTGTCCCCTAAGTGTAACCTTATCCAAAACAACGTCTTTGCCACCAGTGTTAACGATCACTATTGCTGCTTCAGCCCAAGCGCCTGTCGTGTTGTACCAAACGTGCTGTTTGGTCAGAAACAATGATTCCTCTTGAACTCTTGTAGTTGTCACGTTTATGGCATAGAAAGTCACAACGGTTGCCAGCAGTACTGAAACCACTAGAATAATCAGTGTAGTCACTACAGTGCTCAATGCTTTTTTACTCTTTAAGAGTTTCATTTTTTTCTCTCCGTGCAGCAAAGTCAGCTTTCGTTTAAATATGATAGTTTGTGCGTAGAACAAAGCTACACATAACTGTACACTTGTAGGACACTAAACTCGAAAAGCACATTTCAGAAATAGGCTGGAAAGAAGAAAGACCTTTATGCCAAATCAACAAAGAACCCACCTGAAGCAATAACACTCGGAGCTTGAAACGAACAGAATTGATGAACGAGGTTTCGAGAATGAAAAGAAAAAAGCGAGTCGTTGCTACATCAGGAGGGTTTGACCCAATACACATTGGTCACATAAAACTCCTCAGAGAAGCAAAAAAACTCGGTGACAAACTAGTGGTGTTACTTAATACTGATGATTGGCTGAAGAAAAAGAAAGGTCTTGTTTTCATGCCCTACAATGAGCGCAAGGAAATAATTGAGAGTATAAAATATGTAGATGAAGTAGTGCCTGTAATCGACGAAAATGGGACAGTGGCAGAAACCCTGGCACAGTTGAAACCAGACATTTTCGCAAAAGGAGGAGACAGAAGGGCTGAAAACATGCCCAAAAAAGAACTAGAAACATGTCAAAAGCTTAGAATAAAAATAGTCTACAATGTTGGTGGGAAAAAGATTCAGTCGAGCTCATGGTTGATTGACATACTCAAGGGTTCAAAAGGAAGAGCTTCCGGAAAGACAAAGAAAGTTTAAACATGATTAAACAATTCATACGGAAGATTTATTTTCCAACGGAGTTGATACCTTTTCAAAAGCAGGTGATGAGTTTGAGAGCACTGGATGTAGCAGCCACAGCCTTAAACGCAGGATTGTATGCAGCTTTTGGTCTCATATTCTTCTACATCATCCCCTTGACAGCTCCAGGTCTTGGACTGGTTAGATTTTGGCCCCAAGTGATAATTCCAGCAGTTTTTGCCGCCCTTTTTGGCCCATGGGTAGGGGGCTTAGGAGCCATGATTGGAATATTCATCAACGACATGTTGATCCACGGCAATCCAATCTTAAGCTTGATGGCTGGAGTCACATCAAACTTTGTTGGTTTCTTCCTCATCGGCTACGTCGCAAAGAGAAATGTGAAGTGGAAGATGCCAATGCTGGTTTTTGGGGTTATCAGTATGTTATTGGTAGGGATCACCCAGTCTGTTTTGGTTCCAGAACTTTTGTCTTTCATAGAGGGACTAGCGTTTTCAGGAATCATCGTAGGAACCTATATCGTAATGCTGATTGTTGCGTTATCGAGCTCTAGATGGAGAAGCTATGAGATGGGTTGTATGATTGGACTGCTCTTAGGCAGTGCAATAATTGGAACAATGGTTCCTGTGTTTAGTCAAATGTTCATCATGCCCGGGAAAACTGAACTAACGCCCTTAGCCGTGTCTGCTGGTTTGTGGTATCTTGTTTGGACGTTTTCAACCGAAATACCGTTTCTAATAGTTCTTGGACCACCTATACTTGGGGCATGTTACAAGGCTTTTCCATCTTTGAAACCTCAAACAAAAGAGTAGATGAAGGTGAGAAGCGCAAAAGCCTTTAGTCCAGCAGGAATCTCTAGTTTTTTTGAAATATGCGACGCAATGCCCGATGGGAGTCCTATTTTAGATTTAGAGAAGGTTGGGGCTCGGGGCGGCGGATTTGGATTTCAGAAAGGAGTCACAACAGAAGTCAAAGTTTCAACAGCAGAAAACAACAATATTCATGTTTTTATTAACGAGAAAATGGCGCCAGAAGCCCAAACAACGAAGACTGTAGCGCAAATGCTGCTAGAAAAGACTCATGACACTTACGAGGTTGTCATTAAGCATCAAGTTGAGATTCCTGTTGGTGCGGGTTTTGGTTCAAGTGCTGCCGGAGCTTTGAGCACGGCTTTAGCGTTGTCAAATGCTTTGAACTTAAACTTGACTTATAATCAGCTTGGCAAAATTGCGCATGTCGCCGAGGTCAAATGTAAAACAGGTTTGGGTACGGTAGGTCCATTGATGCTTGGTGGATGCATACTTACCTTGGAGCCGGGTGCGCCTGGTATAGCTATAATAGACCGTATTCCAATATCCAAGGATTATGTGATCGTTGCTGGAGTGTTTGGGTCAATATCAACGAAGGAAGTGCTGTCTTCTCTTGAAAAGCGTTCAGCCGTTAACAAATGGGGTAGAAAGACCTTAGAAAAAATCCTGGCTGAGCCTTCACTTGAAAACTTCTTGGCTTGTTGCAGTGACTTTGCTGAAAAGACTGGTTTTGCGACAGATCGCGTCCGAAAACTGATAAGACTTGCCAACAAAGCAGGCGCCATTGGTGCTGCACAAAACATGGTTGGCGAAGCGGTTCACGCAGTTACAACATTGGAAAGTGCCGAACACGTAGTTCAAGCTTTTAAGCAGGTTTTGCGAAAAGACAAGATTCTCGTTGCCAAAGTTGACATTCAAGGTGCTCGACTGATAGGATGAAAGGTGAGATGGAGAAGAAGTTCAAAAGAGTGGCTGTAGGAGGCACCTTCGACGAGTTTCATAAAGGACACCGAGTTCTGCTTATGAAGGCCTTTGAAGTTGGCGAACGTGTTTTAGTTGGCCTATGCACGGACGAATTTGTCAAGAAATTAAACAAGCCTCATGTGACCGCGTCTTACGAGCAAAGACTTGGAGAGTTGAAGACCGTTCTGCACGAACGCGGTCTTTTAGGAAGGGCTGAGATAATCCCTTTAAACGACATTTATGGAGTGACATTGTCTAAAGGCTGTATTGACGCGTTGGCCGTAAGCAAGGAAACTGAACCCACAGCTTTGGAAATCAACAAGAAGAGACAAGAAATCGGGTTGCCACCGCTTCAAATAGTTGTTATTGACATGGTTCCTTCCGAAAATCACGTGCCTATATCCACTACGCGAATCCGCCATGGAGAAATCGATAGGGAAGGGCATTTGCTAAAAAGTGCCAGCAATTCTAAAAAGTGGATCTTTTGAGTCTTACTCCGATAGAAGACATGATGGGTCTAGGTTTTATGTGACTTCGGATAAAGTAAGATTATTCCTCGCCCGTGGCCGTTGATTAAGCCAATGGTTGAAAATCTTACAATACGGGCTGAAGCCGAAATTGCTGCTGACGAGATAGACACTTCAGACAATGTTTGCATCAATGGGATAATCTCGATAATCTGGTGGTGCTTAGATTTGAATGGTGACGGAAAAATCGAAGGTCCGAAACCTTTGCACGCGCAAATATCAAGACAAGGCAACATAACATTGAAATAGACGAAGACAAACACCAAGCAAATAGGCATAAACCAATGCATAGAATGGGAATCGCCAAGCTTCCACTTCATTATGGCAAGGCGCCAAGATGGCTCGTCGTCCGCATGCGCAAACTCGCCAAACAAATAGTGACTATCATAATTGACGAATACGGCACGAACGGTTTTCTGAACCGCATATCAGATCCTTTTTGGTTTCAAGCTTTGGGCTGCGTCTTAGGTTATGACTGGCACTCATCGGGTGTAACAACAGTTGTCACGGGAACTCTAAAGCAAGCCATCATACCCGAAGAACACGGCATTGCTGTCTGCGGTGGCAAGGGCAAGATTTCTAGGCAAGCGCCCGTTGAAATCGCAGGTGTTGAGGAAAAGTTTGGCTTTACGAGCGACAGAATCGAGAAATTACAGTATGCAAGCAGGATGAGCGCAAAAGTCGACAACGCAGCTATTCAAGCAGGCTACCAGCTATATCACCACGCTTTCTTCGTAACTGAAAATGGACAGTGGGCAGTAGTTCAGCAAGGCATGTGTACTCGAGACCGCACAGCCAGACGGTATCATTGGGTTTCAGAAAAGACAAAAGACTTCGTCGTCGAACCTCATAATGCTATAGTGGGCGATGTAAAACGTGAAGTAGCCTTAGACATGACTGCAAGAGAAAGCGAAGAATGCAGGAAAATATCAGTCGACACGGTTAAAGAGCCTCCGAAGAAGTTTATGCGAATGATCATGTCGATTCGACCAGCTTATCAAAAGTCGCTGCAAGAATGGTTGCCAAAAACCGCAGAAATTACATGGAAAGAGTATCCTATTGATGTTTTGTCGATGCCTAGAAACGTAAACTGGAAAGCCTTGCAGCAGGTTTACGAGTTTCAACCCCGCAACTACGAGGAACTGTTAGGGTTCAGAGGCATAGGTCCAGCAACCGTCAGAGGTTTAGCCCTTATTGCAGAGCTGATATATGGAAAAAAGCCAAGCTGGAAAGACCCTGTGAAATATTCTTTTGCCTACGGAGGAAAAGATGGAGTGCCCTATCCAGTGAACCGCGAAGCCATGGACAAGTCAATTCAAGTGCTTAAACAAGCTATTCAAGACGCTAAAATAGGAGACAAAGAGAAAATGCGCTCCCTGCAAAGGCTTAGGCGCTTTGTCCCAGGTAATACAGCCTATTAGGCGAGAGTCATTCGGAGTTACGCATTTTCACTCTTCAACAGTTATGGCCTGTGTTGGGCATGACGTTACACATGCCATACAAACCAAGCAGTCGTTTTCTCGCACTGGAACAGATTTCTGAGAGTCAGAATAATCGGGCAGTTCTTGAAGTTCGAAAACGCTTACTGGGCAGACCTCAGCGCAAACTCCATCCCCATTGCACTTGCTCCAATCAACCTTGACTTTTGGCATTTTCCATCTACCTTGCCCTAGAGTTTGAGGGCTTTTATTTTTAATCTTTACTATTGTTCATACGCCGACACGTTTTTAAATAATGCTATGAATAGGCTTTGAAGTTATTGTCTGGATAGGGAGAATGTAACTATGAAAGGAAAAGCGAAAACTCTGCTTGAAATATCTGGCGCTAGTGGCATAGTTGCACCTGTTGTCGCTTTCACGTTTGTTTTGGTCGCAATTGCTTCTTATCCGGAATTTAGCTGGACTGAGAATGCACTCAGCGACTTAGGTGTTAAAGCAGGCGCTACCGCAATCTTGTTCAATTGCGGCCTTGTAATTGGAGGGGGGCTGGCTTTGGTGTTCGCTTTGGGATTATGCACGTATCTAGGTGGAAAGCTGCTGGGTAGAATTGGCACTTTGATTTTCGTCCTTGACATTTTGGCTCTTATTGCGGTAGCGGTTTTTCCCGAAAATGTCGAGCCAGCGCATTATTATGCCTCTGTTGCTTTTTTCGCGTTCTTTCCATTATCGATGCTTGTTATATGTGCAGCTTTTCTGCTTATGGCCCAAGTAAAAATGGCGCTATTCACTTTTCTAAGCGCAATATCCATGGTGATTGTGTGGATTATACAATTCACGGTGCAGTTTAGCCCAGGGGTTGCCATTCCGGAGACACTATCTGCACTTTCAATGTCAATGTGGGTTATTGTTTTGGGCATCCAAATTCTTAAACGCCCTTCCCAATGCGTGAGTAGAACTTCACTTTTCTTCTGTTCGTGAAAGCCTACGTATCTAACTCACTTCGAAGTGTTTCGAAACCGCAAACGCTTTTATCAATTCAGCAAAGCTATAATAACATGAGAAGAATGGCAAAGAAAGCTGGCAACGAAAGATCTGGCAAAGAGGCTTCGAGCATCGAGGAATTGAGCAAAAAGCTTGATCTGATAGTGAAAAGGCTCGAAACACTGGAAGTTTTCATAGTAAATAACCCTGAATACGCTGGGTTAATTCCTTACTTGCGTATGACTCGTGCTGGCATAGGATTGTACGGTGAGCCACTAAAGATTGCGGCAAGACTGAGAACTGCCGAGAAGCATTTGAAGAAAAAGTGGATTGTTCAAGACGATATTTCAAGGTGTATCGTGCAGGCTCTCGCTCTCCATGACAGACTAAACATTTCAGCAATAACCCGCCAAGTCAGAACAATGCGAGGAAAATCATCCAGAAGAATCATAAGAGAAAGAATCAAGCGGTTGGAAAAAGAAGGCGTTGTCAGACATGCTAAAGGTTACGAAAATGTCTACGAGCTTGTGGAGTGACCAAAAAACTGACCACTTTTTCCCATAATAGATAACTGTATTATCCAGACATTTGATGATTCTTGAGGTGAGGAGCATGAATCTAAGCAGAATAGAATCGCGTATTAGAGGTGATGTAAACGGTGCTCTAAACACTTTTCTTGGAATTATAGCAAAGTCTCAGAAAAAATCGCCAGAATATCACAACGAAGTCAAACTAACCGAAAACATTCGATTTAATAGGGAAACAGAAAAGGTCTTGCGAGATGTTGAAGCAAATAGAGGTAAAGCAATTGAGGTTGTTCGCAATCTCCAAAAATGTTAATTGGGACAAAAATGGAGTAAATGGAGGTGAAAACCGAATGAGCAAAGAGAAAGAAAGCAAAAAAGAATGGGAAGAAGATGTAAAAGAAATCACAGAGGTCTTTGGCGCGCTTTCAAGAGAGCTCCCCGTCTTGATCAAGTCGATACTTGGAAGCGTATTTTCCGAAGAAGCTGGGAGAGACATGGGGAAGGCAGCGGCTGCCTTCTACAAGCAATTGAAAGAGGCTGGCATGCCAGAGGAAACAGCTGTAAAAATGACTGAGAACTACATATCAGTGTTCACAAGCCTTGGAGATATTATGAAGAGGGCTACGAGCGGAGAAAAAAGGGCAAAAGGAGAATTGGGCGAAGAAATCTCACGAAAAATCAAAGAAAAACTAGCGGAAAAACGCAGAAGCGAAGACGAAAACCGAGACGAATAAACTAGGCAGACAAAGCTCAAGTTGAATGTCATGAAGATTCGCAGCATCCTAGACGCAGGTTTAGCTATAACCTATCTTTCATTCAGTCTTCTGGTTTTATGGCTCTCGTTGGGCTGGAGAGTGCGGAAGGCAAGAAAAGCCTTTGAGAGACAGCTAATACGGCAAGGCATGTCGAAAAAAGATGCAAGAAGATTAAGTGCACAGTTTCTGCAATTGAAAAACAAGCTGATGAGCGCCTTGAAAAGTTCTGTTTTTTGAAGCATCAGCTTTTTAAGACATCTGAATAAATTTGTGAGCAGCAGAACGACGAAAAGACCGTGTTATATCCCTGCCTTTCAGCGAATTCTATTGCCTTCTCAGATGGGAAAGCTATGCCGTTCACTCCTGCTTTTATTGCCAGAACATCTGTTTCAGTTCGGTGTTTTCCCCTAGGTCGCATACATCCTAAAACCAATGGTGTTTCAGAAAACATTAACTTTGCAATGACAATGACTCTGGCTATGTCTATTGGTTTTGGAGGTCTGGTTGTCTCCATCTTTGTTCCTCGTATGGGCATGAACGCGATTATGACCAAGGCAGATGGTTTAGTTTTGGATACAATCTTCAGCGCTGTTAATTCGCCCTTTAATTCTCCATGATGCAGTCCAACAATGACATGTGGCACAAAAGATATCCCTGCATTATTTAACGCCTTCAACGAATTTTCATAATTTTTGACTGTCACGTTCATGTTGTAGATTTCCCGTATGGTTTCGTCTGACCCAATTATGTCTATTAGGGCTGAATTCACGCCAGCCTTCTTGAGTGCTTCGGCCGTGTCAAAGTCTATGATGCCAGTGTGGACAAAAACCGTCAAGCCTAATTCACGTTTGACCATTCCAATTGCGTCTACGAATTTTCCAATTGGCACAGAACCGTCCTGGAGGCAACCGCCACTTATCAGACAACCCAGTGTTCCATGCTTCCTAAGCTTCCTACACAAATCGAACAATTTCTCCGGCGTGGTAGCTGGATACATTGTTTCCAAGACTTTTCCACCGCAGTGTTTACATTTTAAGGCGCAACCTTTGCCGGTCACCGAAATTGTTGGAAAATCGTCAGGCGAAGAACAGTAATGGCTTGTCTTGTAATACATGAAACTCGGAGCGTAAAAATGAATTTTCTTAGGTTTGAAAACATGCAAGTCGGTATCTAGGATTTCTAATAGTTGAGTTTCATCCATTTGCCAAACTGCTTCTGGAGAAAGTTTCGCCATTGTCCTCTTCAAGGAATGGTCTGATGGCCGTTTAATAGTTTTCGTCTTCGAGGAGACTTAAGCAGGCGTTGAAGCAAGTAATGTTGGTTTAATTATTCGGTCTTTTCTTCTTCGCTGTCGCGCTTCGAGATGATGGGCACTACTTGCAATGCATCATCTATGGCCATGATAGACTTTGTGACTTTTTCAAGGTATTTTTGGAAGTTTAGGGTCTTAAATACTGCCATGCCCCTCTCTGTGATGGCATACAACTTTTTCCTGCCTGCGAACCTTTCTTCCACCAAACCGTTTTTTATAAGAGAGTTTAGATATTTCCCTAACACCGTGCAGTCCATGTTAGTTTCGTACGCGACGTTGTCAACTGTTAAAGGCTTTTTTGCCAAAACCTCCAGAATTGCCTCATACGATTCAAGCTTTGATCTTCTCATCTCATATGCCCTTACTCTCGGTTTATCTTGCTTTGATAAATCATTTGTGAATCCTAAATCTTTAGCGACAGAGTACATGTCTTGTGTAACAGATATTAAGCCAAACTTAACCTAATTCAGTTATCCTTAAAGTGTGCGAAGTTGCCAATTTCCAAAGTACCGCCTCAGAAATTTCGTGTTTCCCTAGGGTCTGCTGTCGTTCTCGGACTTCTAGAAGCGAAACTTGAGGCTTCACCCACAACCGCCTACTTAATGACCTATAGGCGGGGCAAGTGTTTTGCAAACTGTGGTTTCTGTCCCCAAGCTAGAGAAAGCCACAGTAAAGCAGACATGCTTTCAAGGATTTCGTGGCCCGTCTTTCCAACCCGCAAAATTATAGACGGAATAGCAAGGGCTGTCAAAGACGAGAAAATAAAGCGTGTGTGCGTCCAAACCTTGAACTATCCAGAAGCTTTCACCCATCTATTGACACTAGTCAGGGCAATTGGTGAACAAGTTGCAGTCCCAATTTCGATTTCATGCCAACCCCTGAACAGCGAAAACATAAGACAACTGGCAAATGCTGGAGTGGAAAGGATCGGCATACCATTAGATGCTGCCACAAAGGAGTTATTTGACAAGATCAAAGGGGTGCCCTCGGGTGGCCTTTACATATGGGAAAACCAGTTCAAATTACTAAATGAGGCAGTTGATGTCTTTGGAAAGGGTAAGGCGAGTACACATTTGATCGTTGGGTTAGGTGAGACTGAAAAGGAAATGATAGGCACAATCCAAAAGTGCGTGGATATGGGAGTTTTCCCTGCGCTTTTTGCTTTCACGCCAATTCCAGGAACAGCCTTAGAGAATGCTGCTCAGCCACACATTCAAAAGTATAGGCGGATTCAGATTGCCACACATCTAGTTTTAAGTGATATGGCTAGATATGAAAGGATGAATTTCGATGATGAAGGCTACTTGAACGATTTCGGCGTTGAGAAGAAAGTTTTCATGCAAGTTGTCCAAAGTGGAATACCTTTTCTGACTTCTGGATGTCCAAACTGCAACCGCCCCTACTATAACGAGAAACCAAGCGGTCCAATTTACAATTATCCAAAACCAATAAGCAAGGAAGAGTTGTGTGAAATAGAGAAGCAGCTAGGTTTGAGTGGAGTATAAGATTTTGAACGCTCTTTACTTAGTTGATGCAAGGCTAACTGAAACAAACGCAGTCAAACTTAGGTTCTTAAGCACAAATGGAGAAATCCGAGAATTCGTTGACGACAAATTCAAACCGTATTTTCTGGTAGCCCATCCATTGACAGAAGAAGAAAAGGGAGTTGTCAAATACTTCAGCGGCGAAGCTGAAGTAGTGAAAAAAGTTGACCTGTTTAGAGGTGCGACGAGAGATTTGCAGAGGATTTCTTGGCCAAATCCCAGAATCGCTTTAAGGGCTGCCAAGAAATTCCGTCAAGTCTGGGAGAGCGAAATTGATTTTCTAAAATCCTATGTTTATGATAAAGGCATGATTTTTGGACCTTTTCATTCTGAAGACAGTTTGCGGCCGATTTTGGATGTAGGAATAGAGGCAAAAGAGAAGCTTGAAGAAAACTTCAAGGAGGTGAAAGATAAAGAAACGTTAAAGTATGCTCAAATTTCTTACTGGCTTAACCTGCTTCTCCAACCAGTCCCGAAGCTGAACCCAGAATTCTTCGGTGCCAAAGAACTTGACCAAGAAAAGGTCCATAGTGCATGGATGCTTTCCAGAATAGTCAACATCCCCTTAACAGAAGCATTTGGAAGCCGACATGTAAGCGAATGGATCAAGTCGATGATTTACACTCATTTGAGAAAGAAGGGGATTCTCATTCCAACTTCTGACGAGTTGAGGAGAGGAAAGCCAACCCACCGCGTGGTTGGAGCTTTAACTGTTGCACCAACACCAGGAATCTATTTTAACACTGTTGTGTGCGATTTTGAGAGCCTGTATCCCAGCTGCATTGACAGTTTCAACCTATCCTACGAAACAGTGGATTGTATGCATTCGGAATGTAGAAACAACAGAATTCCAGACGTAGATTATCATGTCTGCACTAAACGTAGAGGGTTCTATTCAGTACTTGTTGGAGCCTTAAAGGAGCTTCGAATCAAACTTTTCAAGCCAGACTCAAAAAACAATTCTTTGCCAGAAGAAGAGAGAAAAAAAGCGAGCATAACGGCAAAGCTGTTGAAACTGATTACTGTGTCTAGTTATGGCGTAACCGTTAGAATTCACGGGCTGGCTTGTCCACCACTTGCTGAAACAATAACAGGTTACAGCCGCTTTGCTCTCAAAGAGACTTGGAAAATTGCAGAAGGAAAGGGCTTAAGACCACTCTACGGCGATACAGATTCATTGTTCTTTGATAACGCTCCAAACGAACAAGTAGAGTGGTTGATTAAAACAGTGAAGGAGAAGTTTAGTTTGGATCTAGCTGTCGAGAAACGCTACAACTTCTGTGTTTTGCCAAAAGCCAAGAAAGCCTACTTTGGGATATTGCCAGACGGAACACCAGACATTAAAGGAGTAACTCCAATAAAGTCCAATTCACCAAAGTACATAAATACCGTTTTTCAACGATGCATCAAGACGCTTTCAGCGATGAAGAAACACGAGGAATACGAGCAGGCCAAGAAAACAATTCAAGAAACTGTTAGGAAAGCCATCGATGACCTAAGAAGCAGACAGATCAAGCTCGAAGATTTAACCTATTCAGTCAAGCTTTATTTTGATCCAAACAAGAAGAAAGAAGAAATGAAAACAGCAGCTCAGCCTTACCAGTGTGCATTGCAGCTTATGGAAGCCGGTAAGAATCTGAAAAGATGGGACACGGTCTCCTTCGTCAAAGTTAAACCATTCACGCATAGCGGAAAAATCTTTACAGTTAAACCAGCAGAGTTCGTCAAAAGCTTAGCAGAAATTAACGTAGAAGATTATGTTCGAAATCTGCAAACTGCTTTAAAGCAAACTTTTGAACCAATGGACATCAAGTTAGAGGTCGAAGAAGAAACAAAAATGTCACGGTGGCTACAAACTTAAAGCTATGCAACTTTCATGACGTCTACAAAGCTTTATGGTGGCAGATAAGATGTCAACTTGTCCCTGCAACATCACAAAATTTAATTTCGTACTTTCTTTATGTTAGTGGAAAGTATTTGGTGAGAGGATGAAAGGCTGGATCTTTGATCCTGAATCCGAAAAAATGCCTAGGAACAGGCTTGAACGGTTGCAAGAAGAGAGTCTCAGAAAAATCGTGACATATTGCTATGAAAAGGTTCCCATCTACAGAAGGAAGTTTAAGGATACTGGAATCACTCCAAATGACGTAAGAACTCTGGACGATTTGCACAAGATACCTTTCACCGAAAAGGAGGACCTGCGAAAAGCCTACCCATATGGCATGTTGGCCGCAGAATTAAGTGATGTTGTCGAGCTGCACGCGAGTTCTGGAACAACTGGACATCCAACGACATGTGCATACACTAAAAAGGACTTAGAAATGTGGTCAAAGGTCATGGCGAGAATGTACGCTTCCGCTGGAACAAAGAAAGGCGACATTGTACAAAACGCGTATGGATATGGCTTGTTCACTGGTGGGCTAGGCTTCCATTACGGGGCATTAGAAGTAGGCGCAACGGTCTTGCCTATTGCTTCTGGCGAAACAGAAAGACAGATAGCACTAGCAAAAGAGTATGGAACAACAATACTTGCATGCACGCCAAGCTACGCAGCCTACATGGGCAGATACGCAAAAGAACAATTAGGAATAGACCCAGCGAAAGAGCTAAAATGGAAAAGCGGAATATTCGGCGCGGAAGCATGGTCCGAAGAGCTCAGAGAAAGAATCGAAGAGCTTCTAGGACTTGAAGCCTTCGACATTTACGGCTTGTCAGAGGTAATTGGGCCAGGAGTATCAGTGGAATGTTGCGAGCACGATGGACTGCACGTTGAAGAAGACCACTTTCTACCAGAAATAATCAACCCCAAAACAGGCCAAAAAGTTGAAGAAGGCGAAACAGGAGAACTCGTTCTAACAACATTGACAAGAGAAGGCACGCCTGTTCTCAGGTTCAGGACTGGCGACATGACCTTTTTCAAATCTGAGGAATGTGCGTGCGGTAGAACCCTTGGAAGGATGGGGAGAGTCTTCGGAAGAGCAGACGACATGCTAAAGGTTAGAGGCGTAAAATTTTGGCCTAAGACGGTTGAACATGCGCTACTAAGTGTTAGCGGCGCATCCGAAAACTATGAAATAATCATTGAACGTCCGCAAGAACTAGACATCATGACCCTTCGTGTAGAGCCCAACAGAAAACTGTTCGAAAGCGCAGGCAGAAAATTATCAAAATTACAGACCCTAGCTAAGGACCTAGAAGAACATATTAAGTCCATCGTTGGAGTGAAGGCAAACATTGAACTAGTGCCATATGGAACGCTGCCAAGATTCATGGGAAAAGCCAAAAGGGTGAAGGACTTAAGGAAACAAGACTAAAAGACAAATTAACAAGAATGGAGGCAAACAATGGGAAAACTGCTTTGGAAACCTTCCGAAAAGCGCATAGGACAAGCAAACATGACCAGATTTATTCAATTTGTCAACAAAAAGCACGGTCTTAAAATCACCTCTTACGGCCAACTTTACAACTGGTCTGTTGAAAAACTAGCAGACTTCTGGGCGGCGATGTGGGAATTTGGCGACATTATAGCTTCTTGCAAATACACCAAGGTAATTGATGATTTAAACAAGTTTCCAAGCGCAAAGTGGTTCCCAAGGGCACGGTTGAATTTTGCCGAAAACCTGCTGAGACATAGAGACGACCAATCCGCTTTCATATTTAGAGGAGAAAACCAGAAGTCAGCTGAGATAAGCTACGCTCAGTTATACAACCAAGTGGGGCGATTAGCAGAATCGCTCCGCAAAATAGGGATTTCGGCTGGAGACCGAGTAGTCGCTTACATGCCTAATTTAATAGAGACAGCAGTTGCCATGCTTGCTACCACTAGTATAGGAGCTATATGGGCCTCTTGCGGAGCTGAGCTAGGTGCAGGAGCAGCGCTAGATCGTCTTGGCCAAATTGAACCTAGGGTTTTGTTTACAGCTGATGGTTATTGGTACAAAGGCAAGACATTTAACACTCTCGTTAACGCTGAGAAGATTGTCAAAGAAATCGCCTCATTGGAAAACGTGATTGTGATTCCGTACGTTCAGGAAAAACCTGATATCAGCAATGTTCCAAAGTCTGCACATTACGACGACTTTTTGTCGCCAGAAAAAACGCCCGAGATCAGATTCGAACAATTGCCCTTCAACCACCCTGTCTATATCATGTTCTCTTCAGGCACAACGGGCAAACCAAAGTGCATGGTACAAGGAGCTGGAGGAGTCCTCATTAATCATCTAAAGGAGCTGATCTTACATACAGATTTGAAAAGAGAAGACACCATTATGTATATAACAAGTTGTAGTTGGATGATGTGGAATTGGCTTTTAAGCTCTTTGGCTGTTGGAGCCACGATAGTATTGTATGATGGGAATCCAAACTATCCTGATGCGAGCATCATGTGGAAACTGATACAGGATGAGAGAATTACTATTTTCGGCTGCAGTGCAAGTTACATCAATTATCTTCGAAGCCAAGAAGTCAAGCCTGGAAAAGACCATGACTTGTCGTCGTTGAGAGAAATATCCCAAACTGGCTCACCTCTTTCGGCAGAAGGATTTGAGTACGTTTACGAAGCAATCAAGAAAGACTTGCATTTCAATTCTATCTCAGGAGGCACAGACATCAACGGTTGTTTTGCAGCTGGGAGCCCAACCCTCCCAGTGTACGCTGGTGAGTTACAAGGTCCAGCTTTAGGGATGAAGGTGAAAGCCTACGATGAAAAAGGTAATCCAGTGTTTGATCAGCAAGGAGAACTTGTTTGCGAAGCACCTTCGCCTTCTATGCCACTGTATTTCTGGAACGATCCAAACAACGAGAAGTACCTAGAGGCTTATTTCAGATTCTATCCCAATAGAAACGTTTGGAGACATGGCGACTACATAGTGATTCACAGCGACACTGGTGGAGTAACCTTCTATGGCCGTTCTGACGCCGTTTTGAAGCCTTCTGGAGTGCGCATAGGCACATCCGAAATATACAATGTGGTGGAGAAACTGCCAGAAATTGCAGACAGCCTCGCAGTAGGACAAGACTGGAAAGGAGATCAGCGCGTCATCCTCTTTGTTAGACTAGCTCCAGGACACAGTTTGACCGAGGAGGTGAAAGACAAGATAAGAAGGGGCTTGCGCGAGAACGCCTCTCCTAGGCATGTCCCCGCGATAATCGTTGAAGTGCCTGATATTCCTTACACATTTAACATAAAGAAAGTTGAGATTGCAGTCACGAACATAATTCACGGCAGGCTAGTACTAAATAGGGACGCTTTAGTCAACCCGGAATCGTTGGATTATTTCGAAAAAATTCTTCCTGAGCTTCAAAGGGATTAGGTGCTCAGCACAATCACAAGGAGAACATGAAGGCTAGAGAAAATCAGCTGTCTTAGGGTTAGGATGCGGGTGGAATCTTAGGTTTTTGCCTTGTGACTTGTTCAACTATTTTCCAGAAATCCTCTTCTGTGAAGCCTTTTCGAAGCTCTCTGAGCAGTTTCTTGATCTGGTAAAATGTCATCTGGGTTCCACCCTTGTCTAGGCTTTCTTGGATGCTTTTTATTCTTCTGATTATTTCGTTTATCTGTGGCGATGTAGCTTTGATTCCAGCGGATGCCAAACGATTTTCTATCAACTGCGTTCCGATGTGCCTGCCTAGATAGAATTGTGTTTCTCTCTCAATGATTTCGTGTGGAAAAGGTTCGTATAGAAGCGGTTGGGCTAGCATGCCATAGGTATGCTCATCTACTTCGTAGGAAAAGGCGTTTTCACCAATTATTGGCTTATGAAACTGTATGGGCAAGGCGAAGCTTTTCTCAGCCAGCTGCGAAAGCCTGTAAAGCTTGCTCATTTCTATTCCAGTGTCCACATTGTAGAGAAGTTCCAACGCAACGACAACCTCTTCTAATGGGGCAACTCCTGACCTCTGTCCAAAGCCAGCAATGGAAGTGTGTACATAGGCCACGCCTTCCTCAACAGCCGCTAAAGTGTTCGCAGTTGCCAAGCCAAAGTCGTTGTAGCAGTGGACTGAAAGGGGTAATTTTTTGGGAAGTAATTGTGAAAGGCCTACCTTGATATGCGAAATCAGATAACGCGTTGACAAAGGTCGCAGAAATCCTATATTATCTGCAATCACAAGTCGATCAGCGCCAGCCTTGATGGCTGCTTCAAAAATTTGCAGAATTTCTTGGAGTGGCGTTCTCGAGGCATCTTCTAAAACAAAGTCCACAGTTACACCATGTTTTTTCGCATACTCGATACACTCAGTGGTTTTTTCCAGAACTTGGTCTTTGTTCATTTTCAGCTTAAACTGAAGGTTAAGGCCATTGAAGGGTGTGAAAATTGCGATTTCTCTTATACCGCATTCCAGACACGCGTCTATATCGCTCTTAGATAGGCGAGCTGAAGCTGCAAGGCGTGCTTGCTGAAAGGTTTCATTTGCGATTTTTCTAACGTCGTTCTTTTCTTCTTCCGAAATTCCTGGGAATCCAACAGTTATTATGGATACGCCGATTTCATCCATCATTTTTGCAAGTTTAACTTTTTCCACATAGGTCAAAAATACAGATGGAGTTTGTACTCCTTCTCGCAATGTTTCATCCCAGATGAAGACTCTTTCAGGCAGCTTGGGGGGCAAGTTTTTCCTCATACGATTATAATTTGCTATTAAGCCTTGAGCCTCAAGCTTCTTGAATATGGTTTTCCTCATTTTAAGGCACTTTCCAATAAAGTGTGTTGAGACGCCATTTGTTATTTCTTCAGTCAATCATATAAAAATTGACATTTCTGAACCATTTAAAAGCCTAAAGCTTGAAGATTCAACCCAAAGAATACACCACATGCTAATGCTATGTTTAGGCAAGCAAATCATATATGCCATATCGCAATAGTTATTGGCAGCACAGCTGTTGGAGGTGGCTGGTTTGGGAGATGATTCAGGTAGCTTGTGGCTTGGCGCATTAATAGGCTTTCTTATCATTGCTATCCTTGGATGGATGCTCCCGATAATTGCTCATCTAATCGGCGGATTCGTTGCTGGCTTAATAGCTAGGGGTGGAATTGGCAGAGGAGCCTTAGCTGGCTTTCTCGCTGGCTTACTTGGCGGAATAATTATCGCAGTACTTGCAATCATCGGATTAGTAGTGGTAGGTGGACTTTTGGGAGGAATTTTCGGCGGACTTATAGGCGGCGCAGTGGGCGCTGTGATAGGAATAATAGCTGTCGTATTAAGCATCTTTGGAGCAATAGTGGCCGCGATTGGGGGTCTTATCGGCGGAGCAATAGCAGGGTAGCCGTTCCTATTCTTCTGGTCGCCTGACTTTTTCTCCGACGCTATAGAGGAAAATGCGTGCTGAAGAGGGACCTAATCGACTAAATCTTTTGCCCAAGTCCCTGATAACAAGGGCATAGTTCTTGGACTTATCAAGGCTGTCAACGTAAGCTTTGAATGAACCAAACTCTTTTCTAATGCTTTGAAATTGCCTTGCGTTGCTGATTGCCGCCGTTATTTTTGCTCGATTTCTCACAATTCCTGCGTCGCTCATAAGTCGATTCATGTCTTTTTCGTCGAATTTTGCCACATCGTTTATGGAGAAGTTCTTGAAGGCCTTCTTGAAGTTGGGCCACTTTTCGTCAATCATTTTCCAGCCTAATCCAGCTTGAAAGATGACTCTTGTCATGTTCTCAAAATAGGCATTGTCATTGGGAGGGCGTGTGTCACGATAAATCCACTTTGGAGGAGTCCAACTTTCTCCACTCACTTTTTCACCTCCATTTCATGATTTCACATAACACTTTGATTCTTGCTGCTTACTACGTACATCCTGGTTTTGTACTCCTTTGCTTCTTTCGCTTGCTTCCATAATCGCATAATGTCAGAATTGGGCATTCAGGGCATTTCGGGTTTTGAGCCCTGCAGGTGTATTTTGCCAGAAGCCAGAACAGACCGCCTGTTCTTTCCCCTTTTTCCCATGGTATGAAGGTTTTTAGTGCTTTTTGAATTGCTTCGTACTTTGCGTCTTGTTTAACCAAGCCTAGCCTCTTCGTTATTCTCTCCATGTGAGTGTCCACAACCATGACTTCGGCGTAGGAATGTTTTTGCGCGAGTAAGACATCAGCGGTTTTCTTGCCTATGCCTGGCAGTTCCATGAGTTTTTTTCTGGCTTCTTCTTTGGGCAGGGCGAGGACAGAAGATATGTCTCCTTTAAACTGTTTCAAGACTGCTTGGGAAAGTTCCTTAATCCTTTTCGATTTAACGTTGTAGAGCCCACCGCTTTTGATGGCGGCCTTTATATCTTCAGTTTTCGCCTGTGACAAAACCTCAGGCTTTATCTCAAATTTTGCGGCTAATCCTTTGTAGGCTCTGACACAGTTTATCTCGCTTGTATTCTGTGAAAGAACAGTAATTATCAAATTTTTGAAGGGGTCTTTCGAGGTTTCTTCGGGATATTCCACAGGCCACCAGTAACGGCCATACTTTTCCTCTAGAACTGGAATATATTTTGGGTCTAAAGTTTTCATTTCGCTTCCTTCTAGAGATTGGAAGATAATATGATGCGCTTGAGGATTTAACGGTTAGCAAGGACAACCACCAATTGATTTAATCAGCAAATCACATGGAATTTTGCGATATTCTGGCGAAAGTTTAAAATCGACAGCGGTTCTAAGCGAATACTACTCGTGGTGTTGAACATGGAGCCTTTTTCATGGTGGAATGAGAAACACAAGAGCCTAATGGAAGATGCGAAAGCCTTTGCTGACAAAAGCTTGCCGAGGGGCGAAGAGGTTTTCTGGACTAAGGAGTTTCCATCAGACCTTCTTAAGGAAGTTGCCCGCAAAGGCTGGTTTGGAGCACTAATTCCCCAAGAATATGGCGGAATAGATGCTGGAGTAACTGGCGTATCTATTATAACAGAAGAACTTAGCAGAGTATGCTCCGCCCTTTCTGGGGCATATGCAGTGTCAATGTTCGGTGGCGTAGAGCAACTTTTAGCCTTCGGAACTGAGGAACAAAAGCAGAAGTGGCTTCCCAAAATAGCCAAAGGTGAAGTTGTTGGCGCTGTTTGCATAACCGAACCTTTTGTGGGTTCTGATGCGGCTGGAATTGAAACAATTGCGAGGCGTGAAGGCAACCATTATGTTTTAAATGGGAAAAAGCGCTTCATTACGAACGCTGGGCTAGCAGATATCTACTGTGTTTATGCAAAAACAAGCGAAAAAACAGAAGACAAGGCTAAGTATCAGCATCTGAGCGCTTTCCTAGTTGAGAAAGGAACACCAGGCTTTTCGGTGGAAAAGATCAATGAGCTTTCTGGCTGGTTTGGGCTTCCTAATGGCATCTTAGACTTCAATGAGGTCAAGGTTCACGGTGAAAATTTGATTGGTCAGGAGAGTGCTGGTTGGCGGGTGATGATGGCTGGGTTGAACTTTGAACGTGTTGTGTTTTCGGCTGGGATGCTTGGATCAATGAGAGAGGCGATTCGCTATGCAGTAGCTTATGCTCAACGGCGTATGCAGTTTGACAAGCCAACAGTTGAGTTGCAGGTGAACCAGTTCAAAATCGCTGAAATGATGGCAAACCTGTACACTTCTCGTCTGCTCGTGTATCATGCAGCACACTTGCTAGACCAGCATAAGGATGCGATGGTTGAAGCTGCAACAGCAAAAATGTTCACTTCAGACACTTATGAGAAGCTCATCAGCGACGCCGTTCAGGTTATGGGAGGCGACGGCTGGACACGGTTTTATCCAGTTGAAGGCTACCTCAGAGACGCAAAGGTAAACCAGATTGGAGCAGGGACAAACCAAATAATGCGATTGGTCATCTTCCGTGGCGGACTAAGAGCCATGAGCAAAGAGCTGAAAATGCCGCGAAGGCAAATACATGAAAAACTCGGCGTTCCAATAACCACCATTGAACCTTTGCCAAAAGTGGACACCAGCGAAGAGGGCATACTGAAAGCATTGGCAGAAGATTATCAAGTAAATCCAGGCCTTTACATGACGCGGGAAGACCTGAAAGAGAGGCTGACAGACGCGACTGATGAAAGACTTGATCAGGTCTTGAAAAGCCTTGAATCCAAAGGATTAGCTAAGCTTTACCGCGACACACGCGGAAACCTAGCACTTGCCAAAGCAACTTATGAGGGGCTACGCAAAGCTGAGCCCTTGGAAAAATACAAATGGTATCCAGACTGGCTAAACAAAGAATTCATCTTCTAAATCTTTTTGCTTTCTTTAACAATGTAAGAACGAGATATCTCCCGAACTACTACCCTGCAAGGTGTGACTTCTAATAGTAACAAGAACTACATGACTTATAAAGCCTTATAGATGAATCCTCTATGTTGCTTGAAATGAAATTATGTTAGCTTTTAATATTCACTTCAGCTAATCTTCTCTTTTAGGTGTTAAGTATGGTTGACATAACAGAGATTTCTGCAATGGTGGCAGCAGCAGGTGTGATAGTTGGTGTTGTCTACTATATTCTGGAGATGAGACATCAGACCAAGCTAAGACAAACCGACATACTCTCAAGATTTTACTCCAAAATGACAGACAGAGATTTCCTTGAAGCTTGGCAACGGTTCGTTGAATTTGAGGAGAAAGACCACGCAGCATCAAAAGAAAAGCATGATAGTTGGGGATTTTTCACAGTAGACAACCAAATGATATTGAAGAGTTTTGATGAGGCTGGGGTTCTTCTGATGAAAAAGCTAGTCGATATTAATCTAGTTGAATTATTGCTACGTGAACAGACTTATCTTGTATGGGAAAAAGCAAAACCGTTCATAGAAGATGCACGGAAAACGTATAGAATGCTAAATCTGGGCGTGGGATTAGAATACCTCTACAATGAAATGAAGAAGAGAGAGCAAAGAGGTGTTAGGAATGGTTGATATAACTGAGATTTCAGCTGTTGTTGCTGCTGCAGGTGTGTTGATAGGTGTTGTCTACTACATCATCAGTCTGAGATACGACATGAAGACGAGGGAGACGGAGATAAGCCGAATGTTCACCTCAGAATACGTCTCGGATCAAGGCTTGCAGAGATACGCTACAGTGATGACCTTGGAGTGGAAAGATCATGATGATTTCATGAAAAAATACGGGTACTCAAACCCTGAGATGTTCGGCAAATGGGTTTCACAGTTGTTCGCCTACGAGTCGATGGGGAGTCTTCTGAGAAACAAAGTCATCAAAGCTGAGACAATATACGCCATGGGTGGCTATGGTGCCATATGGGCATGGGACAAGTACAAGGACATTATTCGGAGTCGTAGAGAAGTTGCCTGGGGGCGGGATTACATGAAGGACTTCGAGTTCTTCGCCCAGGAGATGCTGAAGATGAAGACAAGAAACGATGCTAGCTTCAAAGACAAGCTGGAAGCGTACAAAAAGAGATTGAAAGCCTGACCATTCAGACCGACAAATAGTTGCTGATATAAAAAGCCATACTCGATTCTTGTACTCGCTACCAGAGTTGACCCTTTAGCATGCGCTATGTTATGGGTGTCTGCGACAAGACTCTACCTCAACTAACCAAAATGGCGTTGCGGAAAAGTTATAGCCGAAGCAAGCCAACTCACTAATAAAGACAGACTGCTAGAGGTCTTTTAATGCCTAGAGTGAAAGTGAACGATATTGAGATGTATTATGAAGTGAAGGGCAAAGGCTATCCTTTGGTAATGATCAACGGTTTGGGTGGAAATCTGGATCATTGGGATCCTCGTTTGGTTGAAGGACTCTCAAAGAACTTCAAGTTGGTCTTGTCTGATAATCGGGGAACTGGACGCACCGACATATCCAGCAAGGAATACAATATAAAATTGTTCGCTGACGACACAACAGGTTTAATGAATGCATTAGGAATTTCTAAGGCTCAAGTTTTGGGGTTGTCTATGGGTGGGATGATAGCACAAGAACTTGCCATCAACTACCCCGAAAGAGTTTCAAAACTGATTCTCTGTTCAACACACTGTGGAAGCTCAAAATTCGTTCAGTCGTCTCAAAAGGTGCCCGAAACTCCCATTGATCCCAGAAAAATGTCTCCAGAAGAATACAGAAAGGCTCTCACTATCATATGCACAGATAAATTCATTGAAGAAAACCCTGACTTTGTAAGACTTATGGCTGAGAAAAGGCTCATACACCCCACTTCAAAAGAAGCCTATATGCGTTAATTGAATGCGATAGGAAAATTCGACACGTTTGAAAGATTGCACCAGATAAAGACTCCCACTCTCATATTGCACGGCAGAAAGGACGTTCTGATCCATCCAAGAAACGCTACAATCTTGACTGAAGCAATACCCAACGCTAAACTTGTCTTCTTTGAAAAGTCAGCCCATGCTCTTGCAGAAGAAATGAATGAAGTGGTGAGAGCTATCACTGAGTTTCTTCTCTAGTCCTGCTTTCTGTTCTACGCTTTTGGTATGTTCTTCTCAAGCTAGTTCTTGGTCTTGCAGAAAAGTTATAGCTGAACTAAAAGCAACTGTTGAAAGGTGTTGCAGATGTGGAAAGTGACTCTGAAGGATGGCAGAAAAGTGAGGCTTAGAGTTCTGACAGCGGATGACAAGGAGAAGCTTTTTCGAATGTTTTCTTCAATGTCCGAGAAGGCTCTTGAATGGAGTATGGCTCCTTATACTATGGAAAATATCGAGCGATTGGTTAACAACCTTCCCACTTTGATTGCATTAGTTGCTGAATACCAAGACAAGATTGTCGGTTATACAAGCATCCACAAATTTCCTCACCCACGTAGGAAGGGATTAGGGGATTTAGCCATCTATCTACATCAGAGTTTCCACAATGTTGGGCTAGGAACTGCAATAACTGAACGACTTCTTCAACTCGCAAAGAATGAGAAGATGCACAGAATAGAGTTAACGGTCGTGGGAGAAAACAAGATTGCATTGCGTCTTTATGAGAAGTTTGGCTTCCAGATTGAAGGGGTAAGCAAAGACGCATTCTACGGTCAAGACGGCAAATACCACGATATTGTCAACATGGGATTAATACTGCCTCAACGTTGAATAACTCTATAATGAAATGAAGAAAAGAGGACAACAGCTTGCCCAACGAACTGCTTAGACATCCACATCTCCTATTTTTCTGTAAAAGATTCCACAACAATCAAACATAATACATAGGATCTCTAGAACTCCCTAAGATATTAAAAAGGACTAAAGAAGATGTTAGAAAAGGACTATGGGCATAGGGTTACAGAGAACAATGAGAGAGAAGACAAATGAGACTAGGCAGAGAGGCTTTCTTCATTTCCAAGTTTCTTTCCGCAGATTATGACTGCTAGCAATGTTGCTGTCATGAATAATGGTAGAATGAGGAATGATGGAAACTCTGAAACAATGTGAATCCAATGAATCCCTAGTCCTGACTCGGGATTTCTTTTGCTCAGTTTTTGTAACGGAATCTTGGGGTCAAAACCGTTTCAGAACCAGAAGTTCAATCTATATATAAGGGGGGTCTAGTCACACAGCACACAAAAGACCTACAGTTTAATTCCCACTTCATGTAAAATCTGTCATCATCTGAAAAAACTTTTTAACAAAACAGCAGCTAGTAGCTTCTATTAAAGGTGAGAATCATGGAAGTTAAGAAGATCGCCGTTTTAGGGGCAGGCTTAATGGGTCATGGAATAACTCAAGTAGCCGCACAGGTCGGCAAGTACGAGGTCAACATGCGAGATATTGAGCAACAATTCATTGACAACGGCATGAACATGATACGTGGAAGTCTCCAAAAATTTCTCAGCAAGGGGCAAATAACGCAGGATGAAATGAACGCTACCATCGCAAGAATTCACCCAACCCTGGATTTGAAAGAGGCTGTTTCAAATGCTGACCTAATAGTTGAGGCAGTACCAGAAAATCCAGACTTGAAAAAAGCCACACTTAAGGACGTAGATATGTTTGCCCCAGACCATGCTATTATCGCTTCAAACACATCATCCATTGGCATTACAGAACTTGCCTCCGCAACGAAACGCCCAGAAAAAGTCTGCGGAATGCACTTCTTCAACCCGCCGCAACTCATGAAACTCGTAGAAATCATAAAAGGAGCAAAAACATCAGACGAAACCATACAAACAGTTTCAGACGTAGCCCACAAGATGGAAAAAGAAACCGTAGTCGTAAAAAAAGACTGCCCAGGCTTCATCGTGAACCGCATACTCATACCAGCCCTAAACGAAGCAGTTGCATTGTATTGGGAAGGTGTAGCCGACAGAGACGATATAGACAAAGCCATCAAACTAGGATTGAATTGGCCCAACGGACCGCTTATGCTCGTAGATTACATAGGCGCGGACACGACTCTCGCAATTGCTGAGGTTCTGCAGAAAGAACTAGACCCAAAGTTTCATCCACATAATGGACTGAAACAAATGGTCAAAGCGCAACTTCTTGGAAGAAAAACGGGCAAGGGCTTTTATGACTGGACTCAGAAATAAGGAAGGAGGTCTGCAAAAAATGGAGTATAAATACATCCTTTACGACAAAAGCGACGGAATAGCCACAATCACCTTAAACCGACCAGAAGCATTAAACGCCTTCAGCAAAGAAGTCGTGGATGAGGTTTTGCAGGCTTTAGAAGACGCCAAAAATGACGAAAACGTCCGTGTTGTCGTATTAACTGGGGCTGGAGAAAAGGCATTCTCTACAGGCGCAGACATAAAAGCCATGAAGGAAATGAACGCTCTAAAAGCAAGAGAACTCTCGCTAATGGGTGAAAAAATCTGTTGCACCTTGGAAAACTTAGAAAAGCCAGTCATCGCTGCCATAAATGGTTACGCTCTGGGCGGTGGACTGGAAACTGCAATGGCATGTGACATACGCATAGCCTCAGAAAACGCACGAATGGGACAAACAGAAATTAACATAGGCTTTATTCCAGGGTGGGGTGGAACTCAAAGACTTACGCGTCTGATAGGCAAGACAAAAGCGAAGGAGCTTGTCTTCACGGGAAAAATGATTGACGCAAAAACCGCCGAACAACTAGGCATAGTGAACCTAGTAGCTCCCGCAGACAAGTTTAGAGAAACCGTACGACAATTCGCCACAGAACTAGCATCAAAGGCTCCTGTAGCGGTCAAAGTGGCTAAAGCCGTAATCAACAAGGGCTCAGAATTGAGCTTGGACGCTGCATTAGCCCTTGAACGCGAAGGCTTCAGCACTGTTGGTTCAACGGAGGACCTGCAAGAAGGTGTGTCAGCCTTCATAGAAAAACGAAAACCAACATTCAAAGGCAAATAGGCTACGTTTAGCCCCTTTCTCCAATTTTCTACTGGGTATGTGTATTATCTTTCTCCTTTGAGCCAACCCTTGATTCCGAGTTCCTTGACTGTTATCGTAACAGGTTCGGGTTCATTGGACTTATACTTACCAGTTTCGTCTAGATAGAGAATTCTCGGCTTTAAAGGAAATACTCCTTTCGTCAGAGGTCTTAGGACTAGTTTCACTTCTTCGGTTTTAAGTGGACCAATTCGCTTCCCCTTCATGTTGAGGTATGAGTCTTCAACTCTGTAAAACTCTGGTGCTTCTTTTACTTCAAAGTCTTCTGGGATGATTTCCTCAATTTTGATCAGCAGGGCATGTCCTTTTCCTGTATTGACGAGCTCTATCGCCAAGCTTAGGTCTTCGCCAACTTTAACCTCTTTTATGCGAAGAATGAGATTGGCTTGAACGTCTGCGTGTTCAAACCTTTCTAAACCTGCTGCTTTTTCATGGGCTGGAGTGGGTACTGAGATGCTAGCGGTGCTTGAGGTAACTGCTGGCGCAACTAGTACTTTATCTAAGGACAGTGCAAATTCACGTTTTTCCTTAACCCTCTCTAGGGTTTTGAGAACGTCGCCAGCTTTTTTGGTGTATCCTGCTTTGTTGAAAAGCCTAGCTGAACGATCTAAATATCCTTCAGCCAGTCCATAAAACTTGGTTTTATTTGCGTGGTCAGCCTCGGTTTCCGCTTTGTCCATGTAGAAGTAGGCATCAAACAAGGCTTCGGTTGCGTTGACCCAAGTGGACGACTTCTCGAATCCGGCATCCATATAGTAGTCAGAGGCACTCTCCATGTGATGCTTAGCCTCAGAATAGAATACCATATTTTTTGTCGATTTGTATTTTGCACCGAGCTCAAGTGCTCTGCAAATGCAGGAGTTGCCAGCCGCTAACATGGCAGTCCTCTTCTTCACACTACTCTCCTTGGCCTTCTCGAACAGCTCGGAAGCCTCAGCATAAAGGGTTGAATCAGCCATTTCTTCAGCCACACTCATCTTTTGCCAAGCTTGACACATATGAACCAGTGGAAGGAGCTCTTTACGTTCAGTTTCATTTTCCATCGCTTGCGCAATTTTCTCCAGCTTCTTAGCTGCTGATCCGTATTTTTCAGTACTTGTGACGCAGTCTCCAGATGAGTAAAGGTTCTTGGCTTCTTCGATGACGATTCTTGCAAGGCAATACTCTTCTCTTAAACCCGAAATGTCAACCAGTTTGACGGCCATGTCTTTCTCATCTGGGCTTAGAGTCTCATTGGATTTTTCTTCGAGAGACTCTTTGGCTTGGTTAAATAGCTTAGCAGCTTGCGTGAAGGTCTGTATCGCCTCTTGACTTTGATCATTCCTACTTAGATCTTCCGCGTGTTCCAAGTGAGCCCAAGCCAAATAGTTTGGAGCAAGATAGATCCACGATTTAGATGATTTAAGAGCGCTGGCTGCGTTCTTGTAATACTCTTTTGATCGGCCGTATTCTTCTCTTTCATGGCTATGTCTTGCTTTCTCAATGTCACTCCAAGCCTGCATATATGTAGCATAGTCCATGTAGAAAGTGTTAAGCTGAGGAATATTGTGAGCGCTTAGTTCATACTGTTTGGAGGCGTATTCAAAGTTGCTTGCGGATTCTAAGTGTTCGCCAAGGCGATCGTAGGCCACAGCTGTCTGCCAGTAGGCCTCAGCGACTCGGCTAACAAGATCCGCCTTTTGATTCATCTGAACAGCGTTTTGGTAAGCTTCTTTTAGCTTTTTTAAGACCTCTTTGTCGTCAGTTGTTTGGTAAAGTTGGTTCAAGATATTTCCTAACTCTGCCTGATAACTTCCCAACAAGGCAAAGAGTTCTCTACGTGAAGGAAAGGAGGCCACATGTCTTTGGGTGAGCGTTACACAAGTTTCCATGCGAGAAACTGACTTTTCAAGAAGTTCTCTTCTTTTCTGTTTACCCTCTTCCAGTTTGCCAAGTTCAAACAGTATCATTGCTAATACCGCGTAGGGGAGGGATTGAGGCAGCATGTAGTGGGGACGAAGTTGCTCCGTGTAATAGACGGTTTTTTCTCCAAGTGCCATAGCATCTTCGAGCAACTTTCTTTTTTCTACTCCAGTTTCCATAGTCGAGAGGTCACATAACGCCTGAGCTAACATCCATGAGGCATGAAGAATTGAATGTGTTGAGCCCGTACGTTGTGCGTGTTCCAAACCTTGTTTTCCGAGAGCTACAGCCTTCTTCAGTAATTCATGCCTTGTTCCTAGTTTTATCTCTCTTCTTGCTAATTCTAGAAAATTTGTCACATATCCAAAGCTGTAGGAATGAGGGATTCCACGACCATAATCAACAAGAATGCTGCAACGAATGGCTTCACTGGCATATTCCTCGCTTTTCCGTGACTTTTCTCTGATTTTTTCAAGATCTTCTTCAGCGAGCATACTCCAATAGGTTGAGAATGCTAAACCGTCAAATGCCTCAGATAATACACGGTGATTCTTTATCTCACTGCCATAGTGAAGAGCTTTTTTGAAGAGCTCAGATGCTGCTTCTGACCCAGCTCCCAGATCAAGCTCAGCAAATCCTAACCAAACAGTCGATCTGCTCAGGAGAAGCTTGTCACCAGTGCTTTCAGAGATTCTAATGGCTTCCTTCGCATAGTCAAATGCCTTCCGCTCACATTCCCTTCTTTTCGCCTCCAGCTGCAAAGACATGACAGCATTATTACAATGGATGCTTGTTATGCAATAGGCTCTTGCGAGTTCATGTTCATCTCCGGCAGTAGAGAATATTTGTATTGCTTTTTCCCCGAGGCTCAGCGCTTCGTCCAATATCTTCTCTCGCATTCGTGTATCCAATTCTAGATCCAATCGGTCATCCAGACACTCGGTCAGTTCAACACAGGTTTTTCCTGAACCAAGCTTGTCTCCAGCCTCATCATAGGCCTTCAAAGCCTCCTTCTCCATTCGCCAACACTCATCGAGGAGCCCCTTTCTTTCAGACACTTCTTTTGCAAGCCAGTAATTCACATATGCAATCATGGCATTACAACGAAGGACCTTGGGCGTTTTTCTTGCCTCATCCAGCTTCCCGTAGAACTGCGCAGCATTCTCATAATCACTCACAGTCTGGCGCAGCCTGCGCTTGAACTCTTCTTGGTTTTCGGCCTGAAATGCAGCATTAAAATGAGCATGGCCCAACTGCCCGAAAATCTCGCTCCTCTTCAAGAAATCTTGTTCCGGCACCAAACCAAGCGCTTTCTCATAGGACTCAACTGCTCCCAACCAATCACATTCTTTTTCCAATTGCTTGGCATGACCGAGAGTTGACTCCAGACTTAACGCATCTGACATGGCTACAAACCACTAACAAGTTATCGACAACTATTTGAAAAGTGTTTTGCAGCATTGATTGTTCCACAATTACATGAAGGATATATTATACTTAGAGCGCGACTTATTGTCGTAATTCTAGCATTTAGGCTACAACTTCGGTTTCCGCTTAATAATCGCCTAATTCCTTTTTGAATGCTTCAACGAGGTCTCTGCTCCAATTGTCCATAGCTTCGAGCTTTCCAAGGAAGAACCTTAACACTGGTGGTTCAAAGACAAATTTCAACCCTTTTATCATATCTCGGTGGTTGTACAACCAGTTTATTCTGTCAGCTGCATATTCGATATGCGATACTGAATAAACTCTCCTCGGAAGCGCTATCCTTGTCAGTTCCAAATCCGCGAAGACTTCTCTTCCATCTTTGTCTCTTTCCATTGAAATCGTTCCTCTTTCCATACTCCTAATCCCAGACACTATGTAAAGTGCGGCTGTCAAAGCACCTGCTGGATATTCTGATTGAGGAATATGGGGCAGAAACTTCTTGGCGTCCAAATGACAAGCTAATCCGCCTGGCGGTGTAACCACTGGAATCTTAGTCTCAACAAGCCTTTTGACAAAATACTTTATCTGCTCTATCGTGCACCCAGCAAGATCAGGATCAACCATTTCTCGCATCCCAACAGCCATCGCAGCAATCTCTCTCTGGGACATGCCGCCGTATGTGAAGAAGCCCTCGTAAACCGGAAGCCATGGCTGTATTTTTTCGAAGAGTTCTTTGTTGTTTGTAGCTATACAGCCGCCTCTGACACATGTGTTTTTCCTTGCACTCATGTAGAATATGTCCGCTATGCTACACATCTCTTTGACTATTTCTGCAACCGTCTTGTTTTCGTATCCTTCCTCTCTCTTTCTGATGAGATAGGCGTTTTCGCATATCAGACTTCCATCTAAAACTAATGGAATGCCATGTTCGTTGGAGATCTGCTTGATTTCCTTGAGGTTTTTCATTGAGAAGGGTTGTCCACCAAGCAGGTTGGTTGTTGCTTCCATACGAACAAACGGTATCTTTTCTCTACCATGTTTTTTAATAGTATCTTTCAGCTTTTGTGGGTCCATGTTACCTTTGAAGGGATAGGTGCTTTCTGTCTTGAGCGCTTCATCCGTGTAAATCTCTAAACACGCTGATCCTCCCGTCAATTCGATGTGCACTTTGGTCGTCGTAAAATGGTAGTTTGTAGGTATGACATCTCCTTGTTTTGCGAACACTTTCGTTATTAGGTGTTCCGCCGCTCTTCCCTGGTGAACATTCATTACATACGTATACCCCAACACATCTCTTACTGCATCAGCAAATTCATAAAAAGTCATACTACCAGCATAGGCATCGTCGACTCTCATCATTGCAGCGAACTGATTGTCACTCATTGCGTTCGTGCCACTGTCAGTAAGCATGTCAAGAAACACATCCTTGGTTTTCAGTTGGAAGGTATTGTAGCCAGCCTCTTCCATAGCCCTAAGCCGCTGTTCCACGGGTGGCAACCGAATCTTTTGCACCATTCTCGTCTTGTGCATCTCTATAGGTGTCTCTTTGCCATTAGATAACCTTATAGACATTGAACAAACCCCGTAATTGTTGCGTCTATCATATGCTCGTTGTAATAATTCTTTCGGTTCAAGATTTCTTTTTGTTTCGAACGACCAAAAGTTATATGTGAAGGGCGAAAATTATGAAAGTTCTCGAGATCTGGAGAGAAACTTATGCCAGATTCGCATGTATTGTTGCAAGACAAGCTTGGAAAACGTGCACTCTTGCTAGGTAACGAGGCTATCGCCAGGGGAATCTTGGAGTCCGGTACAAGTATTGTCACTACGTATCCCGGCACGCCAGCGTCTGAGATAGGGGATTCTATCTCTGAAATTGCAGCAGAAGCTGACTTGTACATGGAGTATTCCACTAACGAGATTGTTGCAGTTGAGGTCGCGGCTGGGGCAGCAAATTGTGGAGTCAGAGCACTAACAGCAATGAAACATGTTGGATTAAATGTGGCTGCTGATGCGCTTATGACGCTGGCATATATGGGTGTTAAGGGTGGCTACGTAATTGTCACGGCAGATGACCCCGAATGCTACAGTTCACAAAACGAGCAAGACAACAGACTTTATGCTCTGCTCTCAAATCTGCCATGCATGGAGCCTTCAAACGCTCAAGAAGCAAAAGACATGACGGTCGCCGCAACCGAAATATCGGAGAAACTTGAACTACCAATCTTGCTCAGAACAACGACTCGAGTAAGCCACACACGAACACCAGTAATCTATGGCAAAATTACAAAGCCAAATTTGAAGGGCGACTTCATCAGAGACATAAAACGTTTAGTTTTGGTTCCAGCCAATTCCAGACCCATGCACGCGAGGCTTTTGGAAAAAATGGAGAAAGCCCGTGAAATCAGCGAAGCTTCACCATACAACATTGTTATGCAGGAAGGGAAAAACAGCAAGCTAGGCGTGATTTCGTCAGGTTCAGCCTTCAATTATACAGTTGAAGCCTTGAATCAGCTAGGCTTGGATGCAAGCATCCTTAAACTTGGCATGACACATCCACTTCCGGAGAAGATGATTGGAGAATTCTTGAAAAAGTACGATAAAATAGTAGTTGTTGAAGAGCTTGAGCCATACTTGGAAATGCAGGTTACAGTCATAGCCAAGGATTATGCACCAAACGCGAAAATCTATGGAAAAATGAAAAAACCCTATTTCCCAAGGGATGGCGAACTTTCTACGCGCACAGTTATGGTAGGCTTAGCAGAGATAACAAATAAGAAACTACCAATTGACTTTGCAGACATCAACAAGAAATATACAGAAATGGCGAAGGATCTGCCGCGCAGACCGCCTATACTTTGTGCGGGATGCCCCCATAGAGCATCATTCTACGTAATAAAGATGGCTACCGGTGGAAAGGCAATTTATCCAAACGATATTGGCTGTTATGCTTTAGGATATACCCCACCTTTGAATATCGGAGATGCGTTTATTTGCATGGGTTCAAGTGTGAGCATGGCTCAAGGAATAAGCAAAGTGACGCAAAAAGACACTATCCCGGTAATCGGGGACTCAACGTTTTTCCACGCGGCAATCCCAGGGTTGATAAATGCAGTCTATAACAATCATAGAATAACCCTTGCCGTTCTGGACAATCTTGCAACCGCCATGACTGGACATCAGCCGCATCCTGGAACTGGAGTGACAGGCTTGGGTCTTCCATCACAGAAAGTTCTTATTGAAAAAGTCGCTGAAGGATGCGGAGTAAAATATGTAAAAGTTGTGGACCCGTTCAAAATTAAGGAAGCAACAAAAGTTTTGAAGAAGGCTCTGCAAAGTTCTGGACCTTCGGTCATAGTCTTTCGCGCGCCATGCGCTTTGATGGTGGTTAGGGAGAGAAGACGTAGAGGTGCAGAGATTTCGGTTTGTAAGATTACCAATAAATGTACGAACTGCATGGCTTGCATAAAGCTTCTAGGATGCCCGGCTCTAATTGTTGAAGACGAAAAAGTTGGCATCAATGAAGCGCTCTGTGTGGCATGCGGACTATGCGCTTCTGTATGCCCTTACAACGCGATAGAATGCTGTGGAATAAGCTAAAGAGGCGTGGAAAATGAAAGAATTCAACATCGTCTTGGCTGGTGTTGGTGGACAAGGAATACTCTTGGCAGCGGAAATTCTGGGAACAGCTGCCATCAAAGAAGGCATAAATGTTCGAGTCAGCGAAATCCACGGTATGGCCCAGCGCGGTGGAGCAGTGGTTTCCAACGTACGACTGGGTGAAAGAGTCTTGTCATCAACAGTTCTAGATGGACAAGCAGATGTTATTTTGGGATTTGAACCATTGGAAACATTGCGAAATCTGAAATTCGCTTCCGAAAAAACACTCGTCATAATGAGTAACGAAAGGATTCCCCCGACAGAGCTTGCAGCTAAGATGATGAAGTATCCAAGTATGGAAGAAATTGTGAAAAATATTCGAGGCTTCACTAAGAATGCTATGATTGTGGAGGTGGCGAAGCTTGCCAAAGAAGCGGGAAGTACGCTGACACAGAACATAGTCTTGATAGGAGCTTTGGCAGCTACTGGAAAAATGCCGGTTAAGAATGAGAGTCTGAAGGAGGCATTGAAGGAGCTTGTTCCAAAAAGGCATCTACAAAAGAATGTTAAAGCATTTGAACTCGGCTATGACTATGTCAGAAAGATTCAAAAACAGGCTTAGGCTTTCTACGTTGAACTAGATGAGTCTTCCTTCTCGCTTTCGATAATTGCCTTCAATATGTTCTTGAATATTTTCATTTCAGAAACGTTCACTATTGGAATTTGCAGGCTTTTGTCAACCTCATATAGCTTCTCATATTTCGGAAACTTCACGTAGCAAATCTGGCTTATGGGAAACTCCCGCTTTTTCAATTCGTGCTCGAAGGATTTTTCATAGACCTCTAGGCAAAGGAGGTAACCATCGACCCAGTAGAGTCTGCCCGCGCCATAGGTTGTGGCGCACCATGCAATATCACTAATCGAACGCTTATCCAAACCCAAGATGCTGATTTTCCTTGTTGGAGCAATTTCGACATTCATGTCTTTTCACGCTTCGAATGGAGTGCTCAAAACCTCTTTAGCTTTACTGCTTATTTTTGGCCCAAGTCCATAGACTGTTTTTTGCCAGTCGTTCACATTTATTAGCGCATTTAGTGGAGTTTGGTAGGATTTCAGGATGGCTGTGGCTTTTTCTCTCCCGATGTTTGGCAAGCTTGCAACGAAATATACTTGGGCGTCAGATATTGTTTCGGTCTTTTTAGTGGGATGAACTACAGGTATTCTTTTTTCAACGATTTGTTCTTGACGGGCAGCGACGTAAAGAAAATCGATGGTCTCCTTGTATGATGTGGTATTTACGATTGCTATTCCGTTTTTTGCCAGATTGAACATTGCTCCCCAAACTGCCACTGGTTGGATTCGGCTGAACTTGTAGATTATTGGCAGATAGCCTTCTAATAGAATTAGTGATTTCGGATAGACTTCCTTTAGCATGAACAGCTGCTCGAATAGGTATCGATGTGTAAGCGTATAAACGAAGTCTTGTACTGTTTTTCTTTCTACCGCACATTCGTCCGATAAAATGTAGTCGCCTTTCTCTAGTGTTGTGATTTGGATGTTGACGCCGCGTTCCCTGAGTCCTTTGACGATTTTTGTTGCTGTGTTTGCTTCTCGGCTGTCAACAATGATTGTTGGTTCTTGTTGGTTGGTTTTGTGTTCTTTTAGGTATGGAATTAGGGTTTCTGTTCCTGACATGGGCTCAACTCTGTGTTGTTTAGTTGTTTGATGAGATTGTAGTGAGCTCTTGTTGATAAAGTTGAGGTGTTTTGTGAGAGTTTTCCTCTATTTTCTCGTTTTTAATCGCTTGGAAGCTTTTTAATCAGTACATGTGCAGTATTCCAGGTCAGAAAGAATTATCCTAATCTTAATCCCTTTCCACCGGAATTTGCAGGTCAAAGGCAAATTATGCGAAAACTCATAACGCAAATAAAAATAGGAGAGAGGTTTATGGTCCTTTTTTTGTGATTTCTTTTACGACGCCAGCAGCAATGGTTGTGCCCATATCCCTAACTGCAAATCTTCCAAGCTCTGGAAAGTCAGCGTAAGTTTCGACCGCTATTGGATGCAAAGGCTCCAACCTTACTATAGCTGCGTCTCCGGTTTTCAGAAAACTTGGTTTTTCCTCAACAACCTGCCCCGAACGTGGGTCAATCTTCCTCAGGAGTTCTGTGAATCTGCAAGCAACTTGCCCTGTGTGATAGTGAAGCACTGGGGTATATCCAGCTGCAATAGCTGTTGGGTGATAGATAACAACTATCTGTCCAACGAATTCGCTGGCTACAGTTGGCGGATTGTTGACGATTCCACAGACATCTCCGCGTCGTACGTCCGTTTTTGCTATGCCCCTGACGTTGAATCCTATGTTGTCGCCTGGCTCTGCCCTTGGAATTCTTGTATGGTGCATTTCTAAGGATTTAACTTCGCCTTGTTTGTTGGCTGGCATAAACACGATTATTTCGCCTTCCTTGAGCACTCCGGTTTCAACTCTGCCCACAGGAACCGTGCCCACACCTGTGATGCTGTACACGTCTTGAACTGGGATACGTAATGGCTTATCTAGGGGCTTCGAAGGAATCTCAAAAGTGTCCAAAGCGTCAATCAATGTTGGTCCCTTATACCAAGGCATCTTATCGCTTTGCTTAACAAGGTTATCCCCTGTCCATCCAGAAGTGGGTACAAACGGAAACTTCTCAACCTTGTAACCAACCATTTTGAGCATTCTTGAAACTTCGTTTTTAATCTCGTCGTAACGGTCTTGACTCCAATTAACCGACGCGTCATCCATCTTGTTAACGGCGACAGCCAACTGGCCAACCCCTAACGTGAAAGCTAAAAATGCGTGCTCTCTGGTCTGGCCGCCTGGGCCAATGCCTGCTTCGAACTCTCCTCTCTTTGCTGAGACAAACAGCACTGCTCCGTCGGCTTGGCTTGCGCCTGTAATCATGTTTTTGACAAAGTCTCTGTGTCCAGGCGCATCTATGACTGTGAAATAGTATTTTTTCGTCTCAAATTTCAGAAATCGAAGGTCAATTGTTAAGCCTCTTTCCCGCTCCTCCTTCAGGTTGTCGAGAACCCATGCGAACTTAAAGGTTTCTTTGCCCATTTTCTTGGCTTCTTCTTCGAAGGACTTTATTGTTCTGTCGTCAATGGCTCCCGCCAAGTATAGCATGTGTCCTGTTGTTGTTGACTTTCCATGATCAACGTGTCCCATGATTATCAGATTCAAGTGCGGCTTCTGGGATTTGCTCACTCATTTTCCTCCTAATTCTATTTCTCAAATTTCCTCTATTTTTAGTGGATTCGTTTACACAACTAGTTTATTCGGTTATTTTAAGTTTATGATGGTATGATGCCACCAAGAGAGTACAAGTCAGAAACAATTATTAGAGCTGATTTTCTGAAATTAACGCTTGGATGCGTCTAGCCCATGCCCACAAACTTGCCTGCAGAAGCCAAGCACAAATGGGCAGAGGTTTCGGCAACAAAAAATCCACGACAAAAACTTCAACTCATGCAGGAATTTTTAGGCTTAGTTCCGAAGCATAAAGGCACCGCGAAACTCTGTGCTCAAGTCAAAAAACAAATGGCAACATTGCGGAAGGAAATCGAGGAAAAGAAGCGTAGAAAAGTGGGGAAAGGCGGACCCAAGTTTTTCATAGAAAAAGAAGGCGCAGCCCAGATTGCACTAATAGGCTTAACAAACGTCGGAAAAAGCAGCTTATTGGCCGCCGTTACAAACGCCAAGGTTGAAGTCTCTGCTAGTCCATACACTACTCGCGAGCCCACACCAGGAATAATGAATTACAAAGACATTCAGTTTCAAATTGTGGAAGCCCCGGCATTAATGGAAGGCTCTGCCGACGGAAAAGCATGGGGACTTCAAACTTTAGCCATAGCACGAAACGCAGATGGACTAATCTTGATGATGGACTTGTCATATGATCCAGTTGAGCAGCTATCTCTCATTTTAAGCGAGACAGAGAAAGCCCGAATACTGGTCAACAAACCAAAAGCGCAGGTCGAAGTTGAAAGGAAACATATGGGTTCGGGCTTGCGGATAATCTTGATCGGAAAGCTAGTCGACTGCAACTTCAGCGATGCTGAAGAACTTCTTAAAAGCTACCGCATAACAGATGCGATAGTCAAGATCTCTGGAGAAGCAACCCTTGACGAAATTGAAGAGGCAATTTTCGAAAGCACTATTTACAAACCAACCGTTATCGTTGCAAACAAGATTGACCTGAAAAATTCAGAATCAAATCTAAAGCTTCTAGAGACCTACATCGAAAAAAGATTGCCTATAATCGTAGTATCATGCGAAGATCGATACGGCCTAGAAAAGCTCGGCGAAACCTTGTTTAAAATACTACATATAATACGTGTTTATACCAAAGAACCGAGCGAGAAAGAGTTTTCCAAGGCACCATTCGTTCTAAAGAAGGGTGCCACAATATACGACTTAGCCAAAAGCATACACAGTGACTTCAGCGAAAAATTCTCCTTCGCAAAGGTTTGGTCTAAACGCCTTGTTTTCAGTCCCCAAAAGGTTGGTGCTGCATTTGCACTTGATGACGAAGATGTTGTTGAGATTCACTTAAGATAATTTACAGTGTGTGTGACAGCTCAATGCTCTGCGATTGTTTCCTATTTGACTCCACTAACTAGAATGAATTCTCTGTGGATTGTCCCGTTTTTTAGACAACGCTGTAGTTCTTTCCACAAGTGAGAATTGCTTTTTTCTAGCTGGTTCATTTCATTCTCTGACCTTATGTACCGTTCTAGTTTGAATGGAGCCCAGAACTTAACGCGTTTAGTTTCTCTAACTTTGAAACCTGTTTTTTCCATCTCATTCGATAGCAATGCTTCATCACTGATGAAAATACCGCACTTTTCTCCTATTAGTGGGCGAATGTTTCTTCTCAACTTCCAGTGTTCATCATTGAGGGAATAATCTGAGAAAAGAAAAAGCCCATTCTTCCGTAGAACTCGGTAGGCTTCTTGAAAGATTCTTGTCTTATCAGAATAATCTGATGCAACAAACAAACATGTTATAACATTGAAGGAACCGTCAAGAAAGGGGAGGTTGAAAGCGCTTCCCTGAACCATATTGGAAATCCGACCTTTTGCACTTTTCAACATTGAAATCGAAAAATCTAAGCCGATAATCTCTGAATTCGCTGGGAACAGACTTGCAGCTATGCCAGGTCCGCAGCCAACATCAAGGACAAGTCTCCCAGCAAGATACTTGCAAATTTCATTAGCTATCTGCTTGATTCCTTCTAGGCGGATGGAATACTCTTTTTCAAATGATTTGGTTTTGCCTCTCTCTTCCCAAAACTCTTTTAAGCCAACGAAATTGCCTGCATAGTAGCCGTTCGTCATTGGTCAACTCATCCTGCGCCACTGAAAGGTTTTTCTCTTACCTTGCTTACCCTTCCTTTTGTTTTTTACGAAGACAGATTTTTTATATGTTGCGCTAAAGTTTTTTCTAATGAACTTGGTTTCTTTATTAATGATGTGAGGCGAAGCTGGATGGCAAAGAAGAAGGAAATTGACGAAATTGTAAAACAGACTTTGAAGTCCTTAAGAGACAATAAGTTCGAGGCTTTGTTTGCGCAGACTCGAAAAGAAGCCTTGCAGCTCGTTTTGAACTGCATTCCAAATGGTGCAATAGTTGGAGCTGGAGATTCTGTGACTTTGAAGGAGATTGGCGTATTTGAAGAGCTTAAAAGGAGAAAATTCATCCTTTATTGGCCTTTCGATGACGCTGTTCCAAGAGAACATCGAAGGGATATCGCTAGGAAAGCTTTGTTGACGGATGTATTCTTGTCGGGTTCAAATGCAATAACAATGGATGGCAAAATTGTCAATGTGGATGCAACTGGGAATAGGGTAGCAGGCATGTTTTTTGGACCCAAAAAATCGATTGTTGTTGTGGGAATCAACAAGATAACAGAAAACCTTACCGAGGCATTGAAAAGAGTTCGAAATACTGCTGCGCCTTTGAACGCTAAAAGAATCAGGGAAGAACGTGGGTGGGAACTATTGCCATGTGTAGAAGTCGGCAAATGCGTGGATTGCAACGCTGAAAACAGAATATGCAATATAACCGTTGTCATTGAAAAGAAACCGAGAGCGGTCGACATAACAGTAATAATTGTGGGAGAAGAGTTAGGTTTATGATTAAAGAGAAACAGACTGAAGGGGCAATTTGGAAATGAGAGAGCTAGCAGGCATTTGCGGATTGTACTGCGGCGCCTGCTCAACTTATCGCGCCTATAAAGACAAAGACACGACACTTCTTGAAAAGCTCGTTAAAACACGCAATATTCCAATCGAGAACATTGCCTGCGATGGCTGCCTCTCCTCCAACTACAGGCTATATTTGCCAGCCGAATCGCGTGATTGTGATTTTCGCCGATGCGCCAAGGAGAAAAAGGTTACTTGGTGTTTCGAGTGCGCCGAATTTCCATGCAAGAGGCTAATGGATTTTTCACATGATGGTAGAGCGCATCATACCGCAGTTATTGATAACCTAAAAGAAATGAAGAGTTTGGGAGTTGACGAGTGGCTGAAGGTTCAAGAAAAGCGCTGGCAGTGTCCAGACTGCGGTAGGAAGCTGCATTGGAGAATCGGCTACATATAAGAAATCTAGTAAAACTATACTGTGATGTTAGTCACAACAATGATATAAGTTGAAGGACAAGAGAATGTGTTAGGGATAATGTGACTGGACAGAGGGTTCCTAAAACTGACTATTCAAAGATAGCGAAGTATTATGACATGGTAAGGCCCGAGCCTGACATCTGGTTGTCAAAAATCATTAAGTTTGGAAAAATCGATGCAAAATGTGTGGTTTTAGATGTTGGGTGTGGCACAGGGAGGTTCCCTATAGGGATTCTAAACGCAAAGAACCCTACAATTTGTGCTTTGGAACCCTCGATTGAGATGTTGCGGCACGCTGTTGCGAAGGACAAAGCCAACGGTATCTTATGGGTTCGGGGAGACGGGCAAAAGCTGCCTTTCAACGACAACATTTTCGACTGCATATATATGACGTTGGTTATTCACCACATAGAAAACAAGGAGACAGCGTTTCGAGAAATCTATCGCGTTTTGAAGAAGGGCGAAAACTGCATAGTTATGACAGCATCGCATTCTGGGATTAAGAAGCATGTTATTCATGAATTTCCTGGGTTGACTGCAATCGATCTGAAGCGCTTTCCAACAGTGCCCTCTCTCAAGAACGTCATGATAAGCATAGGCTTTGAAAATGTTCATAACCATGTAATTCAACATGATGAAGGGTACATATCCATAGAGGAGTATTTAGAAAGAGTCAAAAATAAGTACATTTCAACTCTAACTCTGCTAAGCGAAGAAGCGTTTCAAAGAGGGTTCAAGGTTTTTCAGAAGAGATTGCGAAGAAAGTATGGCAATCGAATGAGGCGAATCTCCAGACTTAATTTTATTGTTGGACAAAAGTGAAGCGACTGTTCGGGATTGTTATCGTGAGGCTTGGGCTACTCTTTCTGTTTCGTGGCGTTTTGAAACTCCATGGCTTTTTATGTCATGGTTTCCAGCTAGGATTAGTTCCTCAGCTAGGCATTCTTGAATCGAACGCGGATTGTTTATGGATGCTTGTCTCGCTCCTTCGCAGATATTCCTCAGAGCCAAGTCAACTCTTCTTTGCGGAGCAACATCCACTGACAAGTGGTACACTATTCCTCCATAGCTAATCCTTGTGGTGTCTTCGCACGGTGCAGAGTTTTCCACAGCTCTAACGAGAACTTCTATAGGGTTTCTGCTTGTACGCGCATTGATTATTTCGAAGGCTTGTTTAACAATGTTTGTGGCTCTAGCTTTTTTACCAGCGTTTTTTCCAGGTCGCATAAGATTGTTTATCAGTCTTTCCACGATGTTTACGTTTGCCTTGCGGAAGCGTTTGTGTTCATGTCTTCCCATACTGTGTGGAATAACAACAGGTCTTAGGGTTATGTATCTCTCTAAGCCTAGGTCCTTCACTTGTACGTCTTTGAAGCTCCATTTGCCAAAAAGGTTCATTGCTGTTTCTTCTTGTTTCTGACTCAAAATCTTCACCGGGCTGGTTTCTGCTTCCTTCCATACACAAGTTCGTTGAGTGATACGCCGTTGACTGTTATGACTTTCCAGCGTACTCCGGGGATGTCGCCCATGCTTCTTCCTCGTGAGCCACCTATGCCTTCAACTATCACTTCGTCATGCTCATCAATTACGTTCAGGGCTCCGTCTCCAGGCAGAAAAGCCGTGATTAGCCGACCATTTTTTATAAGTTGAGTCCTCACACATTTTCTTATCGCACTGTTGGGTTGCTTACTTTCCACACCCACTTTTTCTAGGACTATGCCACGACCCATGGGTGCCCCTTCAAGAGGGTCCGCCTTAACATCCAGCATCAGCAATCGCCTTTTATAGTACATGCTACTCCATCGCAGTTTCTTGCGCTTTCCCACAAGTTTTCTTGCGGCGAATTCGCCTTTTGGAGATTTTGAACCCATAGTATTGTTTTTCCTTTCGCTACGTCTAATCACAATTCTAATATTTAAACTGTAATATGCAGATTTGCCATTGTATCTGACGAGTCTAAATGTTGAAGTTTGCTGTACTGGCTTGGACGAAGAGGCTCAACTATTCTTTCCTGCATATCATCATTAGATTTTGACTGATGTCAACCACACTTGGAAGTGTACAAGTTCTTAGATGAATTTCTTGCCAGTTTTTCCAAGCTTTTGGATATTTCCTGAATAGTCTGTTTGTTTCCTTTTGATGCCTTGTAGCAAGCCCTTCAAGCCACCCATTTCTAAGACTTTTACGTTTCGCTTCTTAAATGAGCTTTCCAACTCTTCACGTAAGTAAAGATGGCAAGGCGCAAAACTTCGACCACCAGCGGAAATGCCATAATCACCGTGGTAATCCCCAGAGCCAAGAATTTTTTCGTAAAGCCCACTAATTTCCATTTTTTCTGGCCAATGAACCAGAGCACAAACCAATGTAGCCAATCTTCCAATCACAGACACAAAAATCGGAGCGCTCTTTTTTGCAACACGGATTACTTCGTCAATCGCTTTTTCTCTTCGTTTTCTGTCCACAATATGAGATAAAACCCCACCCAAACAGATTACCACATCAAAAGTGCTGTCTTCAAACATAAATAGGTCATCAATGGAACCCTGCAATACCTGTTTCACTCGATCCTTGACTCTTGCTCTATTAATCCGTTTCCTCGCAATCTCCAACAGTTCAGGCGTTAGATCAAGCAACACAACATCATACCCTGACTTTGCCAATTCAATGGTATATCTACCAGGTCCTCCACCAGCATCCAACACCAACCCACTAGGCGGAGAGTATTTCTTGAAAAAATGCATGGTCGTGTCAAACTCCAGCCTATGATATGGGTCTCTAACAAGTCTCCTCCATTCTTTAGGCCCTATCTCAGAATAGTATCTTCTGACTGACCGCTGAGTCATAAGAAACACCTCTCTATCACATTTTCACAAGCCTTCTTTTAAGCCGTTTGCGCTTCGACAAATATAAGAACGCCATGCAATAGTCCATAATAGCACACAAACGCCAATCTCCAGACAAGCATAAGTCTAACCCCAAACACCAACTAGAAGTTTAATCTATATATAAGGGAGGGGTCTAGTCTCTCACAGAGCTCAGCTTTCACCAACAACGCAATCTAACCACAAATTCAATCTATTTATAAGGGGGGTCTAATCACGCAGAGCACACCAGTTCAAAAGCCCAAACACCATGCACAAGCCACCCACAAACACACCCTTTTTCAAAGCCACCAACTAAATCGTCCAGACACCACATGCGCCCGACATCTCGAGCGGTTGGAGGCCGCAGGCTGAGCCGGTCGGCCGAAGCCTTCCAGCTTACACCCCGGCTCCATCAAACCCATCTTCTATGGGAGCCCTCGTCCCCTTAGCTCGGACTGTTACCAGCCCAGCCTTATAGGGGAATGGCTGCCTATTTTCGGGAGAGGCTTCGGGCTTAGATGCTTTCAGCCCTTATCCCCAACGGCGTGGCTGCCCGGCGTTTGCCCTATCGGACAACCGGTTAACTAGTGGCCACAGCGTCCCGTTCCTCTCGTACTGGGGACCCTTTCCCCTCAGGCAGCCAGCACTCCCAGCAGATAAAGTCCGACCTGTCTCACGACGGTCTAAACCCAGCT